>OGQM01000012.1_pt1 | contig 226922 bp, 208 predicted proteins | sample 1553191 | NCBI WGS metagenome assembly OGQM01 (sample SAMEA2579954, study PRJEB22360) | human gut metagenome | biome: human gut; feature: human-associated habitat; material: faeces | place: Denmark | collected 2008/2010 | reverse complement strand
GTGAACCGAATTTATTTAATTTTTAACCCCGTCCATTTTTAGTGGACAGTAGTGACTTGTCGCATCGAAAAGTCGCTGTATAATCCACGTTTTCGCAGACTCTTGTGAAGCAAGAACATTTTACGCGCCTCAAGATGATAGCACTCTTGCTCATAAACAGCAGCTCTCATATAACGGCTATCGTTCAATAGAGATTCCGCCCACCGTGTTCCCTCGCCGTGTTCGTAGTATGCAAGAAAATCCACATTACAAGCAATAATGGAGTCAAACATTTTAGCGGCTTTATCTAACTTGTCGTTAGCTAATAATGCGCAGCCATAGATGTATCTAACCCAATAATCATTAGGAGCTAATTGATGCGCTTGGTTTGCATAAGTTAAGGATTCATTATATTTCCCCAATTGATAGCAGGCCGATGACAACTCAGCTAAAAGATAATAATCGCCCGGCATCACTGATAATAACCTACGAAGATAGAGGCGAAGACTCTTAAAATCTCCGCTTTTCTTCTTGCGGTCAATTACACACTGAAATTCCCTCGGCTCTTTCATAACCAATTATTTTTAAGTACGCGACGTGAATAGAATGGTGCGTAAATGAAGAATAGGCATACATTCATCAATATATAGCCGGGAGTGTCATGCCTTACGGCAATTGAAATGTTCTTCTGTGTAAAGGCGATTACCGCAATTATCAATCCGAGATAAAATATATCGCCAATTTGTGACTCAATCAGCGGGGTATAAAACACTGCCGCGAATGTGTATAGCAGCCAAAATATCTGCACATTGCGAAGGAATAGATATACATTGCGCTTTGAAAATGCCGTTGATGTCTGTTTGTTGTCCGCTTTACCACTCAGGAAATATAAACTCAGGAAGGGATTGATAAAGAAATTTCCACATAAAACCAATGACAGATACCTGCCACCGTATTGTTCCAGACTAATACGAATGTTGGCAAACAACAATCCCATCGCCGATGCCATGAGCAGGAGCTGTGCAACTTTAGCCACATCGGAATACAGCCACAATTCACGATCAAGCCAACCGCCGTTAATTCCGACAATCAAGATAACGGCGTAAATCAACAACAAGAAATTGCCCGCAATGGCAAAAATATATAACATTCGGTTTTTCATTGCTTACGTTTCCTTTATCATTGAAATTGCAAAAATGAGGATTATACTTATAAATACCACTAAAAGGATTCCTGCCAAATACTTGTTTTGACTATGGGAAGATTGCTCGTCGAATACACCTGTGCCGCCGAATCTCTTGATTGCTTCAATAACGCTTTTGTTACGGCAATATTTCCCGGACAGCCTGACCGAAATACTCTTTTGGCTTTTAGTTTCAGATAACGACAATATGTCTAACTCTCTGTAAAATAGGACACCCGCGTAGGACTGTATATAACAAACGGTGCATTTCGATATTTCAGACCATTTCAGCGAAGTGGTTTTGCTCCATCCCTTATATGAAATACCATCGGCGTCTATTCTAAGAAAGTCACGTCCGAAGCGGAGATATTTGAAAATATACACCAATGTGATTATTCCGAAAAACGATGTGCCGATTATAGCACCGACAGGCCACCCGTCAGTACAGCCCCAATAAGTATTGAAAGACAGACAAACAAGGCAAAAAAGAGGAAACGTAAACGCCTCTTTTGCAATATATTCATCCTGCGGTTTCATCGGTTAACTCCTTTTGATCGTTTATTGATATTGCGGAAAATAATACCTCCAATAGTACAAATCATAGCATTTGCAAACACACAGATTGGGAACAAATATATTTGTCCAACGATCAAAGGATAAGACTCCATTTTGATTAGCCTAAACATATCAATAATGATTAAGTCTATGATATATGCGGCATTTGCTGCAAAGAATATCAATATAAATGTAGCAAAAACCGGGATTTTGGAAAAGGATATTGCCCCTATAGCTGCGACAACACCATACGACACTACTATCAGCATAATTACGCTGATGTTTTCGCCATACATTATCAAGGGCATTGCAGACAACGCCAATGTCAGCACAATCTCCCAAAGCAAGAATCGTTTATCAGTCAGTTTCATATATCAGTTTGTCATTTTCTTTATAGTTCCAGAATTTGCGATAGCAGTTGCCTTCTTCATCGTAGTATTTCCATTCACCGAATTGATTGCTGAGGTCATCTTCCGGATCATCGAAGTATGCAACCCATCCCTCGCATCGGGTACTGCCATCTTTGTATAGATAACGAATGTATGCAATAGAGTCAGGCTGTCCGGAGTAATCACCAATCGGACATATCCGTGACTGATTAAAGGATATGCTGTCTATCAATGGAGGAACATTATAATCCTGCTCAAATTTGGAAATTCTGTTTATTGCAGCTACCGTGTCTGCGTTTACGGGCATTTCTATCAGGCAAATATCTGGTTCTTCAGTCCAACGGTGTTCAATGTTTATATATTGCGTGAGAATACCATCCTCAGAGGTATACTCGACAATGTATTCTTTATTGTTGAACTTGACATAGTCAAATATAATTCCTTTGTAATAGTATTCTCCGCCGCCTATCTGCTTGAAGCCCACTTCCGACATGGATTCAGGCAAATGTCCGTTTGCCGACTGGAAAGATTCTATGCGCTCGATTATTTTATCTCTGTTTGCAAGTTCTCCATTTTTTGTTGCCACATTATATCCCATCAGATAAGTAGCGACAATAATCAATCCGATAAACAGAACGAAGCCGACAGCGATTGAATATGCTATTATTCTACCCAACCATTTCATTGCTTGCCTCCTTTCCGATAGATACATTGGTTGGGTATGACATCAGACTCGGTATTGTAACGGGCAATGAATGGCAGTATATATTCGGTGAGGTCGCACTCTATTTCGCTCCATAGTTTTATGACATCTGTGCCGGAGGTAATGCAGTACCATTTATCCGCTTTGACCGGAAGTAAGTCGCCGATTCTCTCCCGGATAGCACAATCATATTCCTTAGGGAAAGTTGGGATAATCCCGGTATTCTTGAAATCCTCACATTCAAGCCAAAAGGCATCTGTAAATATACCGACATTCAATGTGAAGCGGATTTGATTGGTATTATTCCATTTGTCATTCTGAATGTTCACGCAATAACCTACCGAGCCGTTGTCCTTGTAGAAATGATTGCCACGCTTCCTGAAATCATTTTCCTGAAGAAAATCCGCAGCCTTTTCAAAAATAAATGTGCGTTTGCCTTGAACATCCATCTTCGGTAGTGTGGGCTTATCTATTTTAACCAGAATACCCAATATGAACATGACGATAGCTCCGAATACCGGAGTTTGCCATGATATAGTTTGCTCGGAAGGATTGAATCTCCATCCCGTTACTATGCTTGTCGAATTGAAATCAGCCACAAACATATAAATTCCTATGCCAAACATTATCGCCGAGCATATCATCAGGATTATGAATCCTTGCCGCTGAAACTTATTGATGTGGTGATTCATACGCTGACAATTATTGGGGTATCGCTGCCGAATTATGTAGATAACCGATGTACAGTCCAATAAAGAGAAGTATCGCAGATAGAATTGGATATATCACCGCGAGCCATTGATACACAGAAATATTGTAGACATCATGCCAGCAGATTATCGCTTTATATCGTTTCTTTCGTAAAATCAACCACCATAGAAAGGTGAGTCCAAGAATGAACAGGGCTGAAATAATCATTTTTACATCATATTTCTTCAAATCAATAATATCTGTAACATCAGCCGAAATTATTAAAAAACCGATTATTCCAAAAAACGGACACAAAATACATAACACAGCCAACAGAGGAACGTAGAATCCATCTTGTTCCTGTCGCATCTGCCACCAATAATACTGGTAGAATAAGCCTCTTAGTAGTTTCATGTGAGTCTATTATCTGTAATGTCGTAAATTTACAAAGAATAATCGACATTGGATGTGACAAATGTCCCAAATCTCCGTGAAAATCAGTCTTGAACGGTGATTATTCTTCTTATTCATCGCATTTCGCCCATATTGCCTACGATTACAAGCCTCGCTCACTGCTATATTCGATATTGGGATTGATGGCTTGCAGCGTGTTAACAAATAATTCCTCATCTTCAGGTGATACATATACATAGCTGCTTCTGTCGTAGATGATACGGAGCTTGATGTAAGTCGCCGCGTAATTTCGACCTCTTTCAACCCAGAATTTTCCACGCCGAATTTTCCTGAGGCTATCAATATTTATAGCTAATGATTTCAAAGGAGCCGATAAACGTAATACTTTGTCATCTATGGTATAAGTCATTTTTCTCCATAAATATCGGGACAACAGTACAACTATCAGAAACGGGGGAGAAACCCAAAGAATGGAAATCAAGCCCAGTAGAATAGTAGGAGCCATGAAAAATACAATGACATCAAATATGCACAACATTATGATAGGCCATTTGTACATTCTATTATCCACCTTACATTGAAAAAACACCTGTCGTTTAGGGATATATGGAGGCGGAACGGTTGAATTATCCATTGTTGTCATAAGTTTGTCATTTTACCATTTCGCCCGATAAATAAGTTCCATTGCTTACCTCCTTTCCGGCAGAACAAGAACGATAGGCTTTGCGCCCATAGGTTACAGTAGAGAGCAAAGCCAACACACAGAATCAATATCTTATAGAGTGTTGCCATATGCAAAGTTAACCATAATCTTTGGGATTCAACGGATTATTGGCAAAATTTTCGTATTTTTGCACTCTAAACAAAGATGAAATGACAAAAGAGGAACTGCTCGACAGGCTAAACGATATAGAATGGGACGACTTCGAGGTCAAGGAGGCGTCCGGCGGTATTCCCAAATCCATGTGGGAGACAGTCAGCGCATTTTCTAACACAACCGGAGGCTGGATAATCCTCGGTGTCAGGGAAACAAAGGTAAGGAGCGTATCAACATACGAGATTATAGGCCTCGAAAAAGCGGAAAAGATGGAACAGGATATAATCAGCACCCTGCGATCCGTCTCCAAGTTCAACGTGCCTATCCTTGCCACCGCACAGCTTCTTGATTTTGACGGCAAACCTGTTCTCGCTTTTCATATTCCGGTGTCGGCCAATAAGCCAGTCTATTTCGGGAATAACCTGAACAACACTTTTGTACGTGTCGGCAGCGGTGACCAACGTGCCACCGACATAGAGATTGACATACTGATGCGTGAAAAGACCTTCGGCATGAAATCGGAAATGGAGGTGGACGGTACGGGCTTCAAGGACTTGAACACGCAGTCACTCCAGACATACCGCCGACGCATCAAGGACTACAACCCCGATTTTCGATATAATGACCTCGATGATGAAGATTTCTGTGTAAAGGCCGGAATAATCAGCCGTGGCAAGCTGACTTACGGCGGCCTTCTGATGCTTGGCAAAGGAGATGTCGTGCAGAAATATGTACCTCATTTCTGGATTGACTATATCGAGATTCCGGGCACAACATATTCTGATGCTGACTGCCGCTATACCTACCGTATGCCGGAACAGGAAAACATCTGGGAGTATTTCAAGGTGCTTCTACAACGGCTACGCCTGTATGTTGATAATCCGTTTATGGCGGGGCCGGACGGTTTTTCGCCGGAAGATAATTCCCAGTTGTATTGTCTCAGGGAGGGGCTTGTAAATCTTCTCGCTCATGCAGACTATTTCAGTCCGATGCACTCGACGATAAGGGTATTCAATGACAGAATCGAATTCCAAAATCCCGGACGCTTCGCCGTGCGTATCTCTGACAAGCCCGGTAAGGTAAAATCGGTGCCACGCAATCCCAATATCATAGCCTTCTTCCGCTACGCACGACAAGGCGAAAATGCCGGATATGGCATTGACAAGATAATGCGTTGGACAAAACTCACAGGTCTTGAAGTTGATTTTGAAAGCGACATAACATCATCGACTGTTACCTACCCGTTGCCATTACTGAAAAGTGGTCAGAAAGGTGGTCAGATAAATGGAGCTATGGAAAACCTCAATACTGACACTCAGGATGATACATTGGGTAAAGGTGGTCAGAACGAGGTGGTCAGAACTGGTGGTCAGAACCAGGGAGAGGAAACGAGAGCCAAGATTGTCGAGGCTATGCGAAAGAAGCCGGAAATCTCTCGTCGGGAGCTTGCCGAAACAGTAGGCATATCCCAGTCCGCGATTCAGAAACACATAGAACACCTGAAAGGTGCTGGAATCATTATCCGTCTTGGCAGCGACCGAAAAGGACTGTGGAAGGTGTTGAAATAATTTGGCATATTCATGTAATGAATCAGCTATATTTCAATGAATAAAGTAGCTTTTTTATTATACATGCCTTGAATATCAACCTACTAAATGACTGTCTTTCATGTATAGCTCATGTAATTCAATGAATAAAGCTATGACAAATATAATACCTCGGCTCAAAGAGGTCAACAGAATAGTAGCCTATTGTTCAAATGGCACGATGTCTTTTGAACAGGCGTATGCGCTTGCTCAGTTCTATTACGATTTTCAGGACACCAACGCGCTTATAGCTGATGCGGAGGTGATGGCCGGGGATGATCCGGCAGGATTGAGGATGGTTGCTCTTTCCCTCAAAGCCGAGACCGCGACACTCCTTAATAATATAGGGCTGCTTGACAGCATTGATTTCCGGGAGATTGCAAACGAACATTCCCGATATTATCATTCCCTGTTCCAAAAGGCTTCCGCAGAGCTTAATCCATACTGGAAGCGGTATTGCGAGCTGAACAACCGCCTTGACTATCTGCCTCTCGACTCAAAGGAGTATGCCGAGGCAGAGAAAGGGTGCGAGGCGGCAAAGGCTGAGCATGACAATCGGCAGACCGAGGTAAAGAGGATTTATGCCGAATATGAACGAGAGAACCGGCGTGCCGGGGATGTATTCTCCCTCAAAGCCTCGCACCTGTACGCTCTCGCTGCCAAGCTGAACGGCATAGCGGGTAGCATTCTCAACGACCTTGACCGCATGGAGAAAGGGGAAAGCCAATGAATGGAAACCACCTGTTTGAAACCGCCAAATGGCGTGATATTGTCGAATTGGGATTGTGCATGGCGATACACGATGTATGCAACGACAGCCAGTTTGAGAACTGTACCCCTCTCGATTTTGCCAATTTCCTTAACGTGAGGGAAACGACAAAATCCATTGCCCTGTTGCCGAAAGAGAAACTGCGGGTGTGCTACATGGTCTATGCCGTGGCGCGGAACATCAGTCCGAGAAGCGAGGCAGAGACATGGACGCGGTTGTTCCTCCAACAGTGCGGTATCGCCAGGACATACTACGACAAACACCGCTCCGACATCTGCGCAGACTATGCCACCGGGGACAACCAAAACTATAGGAAATCCATTGATGAAGCCATAGAGGGATGGCGTTCAAGGCGAAGAACCCCGTAACAATCCGGTTTCTCCCCATTTGTAACAGACATATCCATCTTAATGACGCACTATGCGGCTGAAATTCAGCGCATAGTGCGTTTGCCATTTTTAACCATTCCCCATGACCGCCACATTGCACCACATGGGAACGGCTGTAATTTTGCATCGGAACTTAAAGGCTGACAAGTCTATCAATCAGCACATTCCAAAGTCAAAAAATATCAACTTAAAAATGTCATTGCCGATGCAGACAAAACGAAAACTACTCAACTCGCAGGAGGCTGCCGACTATCTCGGCTTCTCCCTGTCGTACTTCCGCAAGATGATGATGCGGCGCGTAATCCCCATGTATAAGCCGAGCGGCAAACTCTGCTTCTTCGACCCGGACGACCTTGACGCATATCTCAAGAGCGTCCGCATATCGTCGCAGGACGAAATCGAAGCCGAAGCCACCCGCTATCATGCGAACAAGAAACCTATGTGATTCACCTAATAATTACGATTATGCCAACAGACATCAACACAACGCCGGGTATCAAGCCGGGAAAACCGACAGAGACCAAATCAAAGGACTCAAAATCCGGGAATCAGAAGAAGATACAAATCATAATGGAGTTCCTTCAGGAGTGTACCCCATACGAAGCCGATGCTCTGCGCGCCATGCTGGGAATAGCCGCCGGGAAAATGACCGTGGAGACCATGCCGCAGTATGACCGCACCAATGTCAACCGCTATCTCAATTTCGGATGCGACAAGGAAGCCACCGGAACCGACAGTGTACGGGCACATCGACAGGCGCGGGCACTGGAGCTGATGAAATCTGTGTCGCGCTATGTCGGCAAGGACGAGATAATCAACATTACCACCGCGCTGCTTACAATCTCGTCCGATTCAAAAGCCATCGAGAACGTTGTAAGCAATCTTCCGAAAAGAGAGCATCCTGACAGTAATCCCAAAACAGGACAGCCGGCAGTAAACGCTCCGACAGGGAAATAGACAATATCATATCCGACATTCATTCCCTGCCCTTCATTGTGCCTTTTATAACAATGACAGATGACTTCGGCAATACAGTCCGACAGTATAAAGGGGATTGCGTCGGGAGGATTTGAAAATTATTGCAGGCTGTGATTATATCATGGAGGAACAAGAACAGGAATCTTTTGGGCCTCCCGATTATAATCCCGACACCGGCAATCAAATCCGGGGAACAACCACAGAATAAAAACATCGTATGATAATCAGGAACATGGAACGTAAAAACACCTATCCCTTTTCATCCGTCAGCTTCAGGCTGACAGTGGAAGCCGTCGAATGGCTGTCGGGAACAACCACAGATACCGACGGCAACGAAATCCGGAACATTGCAATCTTCAGCGGTCTGCTGAAAGACATGAGAACCACACCCGGATATGATGCCGGATACCGCAGACCGTTCAATCTCAAGCCGGGACAGGCGCAGTTCTCGGAAATCAGCCTCGCCGACAAATGGAATCTCGGACGGAAGAAGATGCACAATATCCTCGCGAGGATGGAGGCTGCGGGATTGGTCAGGATATTCAACTCCCGTATCGGGTCAGCCCTTTCATTCACCTGCATAACAGGCTGGGAAAACCAGGCTGGAGAGATTATAGCCAACGGATTCTTCGCAGATTGAGAGCCACGCCGGATGTGCCATGAACCACCGTGATTACATGCAGGGAGACCGTAGTTTTTGAGAAGTGTTGCGAGATATGTTTTGGTGTTACACCCGGCTCCGCCCGGTTGCACCAAAACGCCTCGCCCTCCCTGCGGTCAGGGTCATGGCCGCTCGCAGGCTCGCACCCGATAATCAGTTTTACATATCACCGAATATCCGCTTATATGAATCATACAGATAACAGCCCCGACAAGAACGCCGGAAAGACAAAGCGAAAGAAGCTGCCGCCGGAGGCCGTGCGCTCCTGCACAGTCACCACAAAGATGACAGCCGCCGAGCGTCGGAAGATACACGAAATGGCCGGAGGATGCGGACTGACTCCAAGCGACTACATGAGGCATAGGGCACTCGGCTATGAGCCGCCGTCGGCACTGACGACCGAGGAAAAGGCATTGCTGCGCAACCTTGACGGATGCCGCTTGGACATTCTCAACTTCGCCAATGCACTCGCCGGAATGGGGCATGACGAGAGAATACGGCTTTTCCAAAAGGTGTCGTTCATGCTCGACTGGTACAAGCAGGTAGTGCCTATTACCAATGCCGTCACCGAGTTTATTAACGTCGTTACGAGCAGCGGCAGAATCAGGATAAGGACAACCAGAAAGAATAAAGACAACTGAAAACATGATAGCGAAAGCCAAATCAATATCGCACGGCATAAACGCGCTGAACTACATAACAGGCGTGTCGGCGAACAAGAAGCACCCGGAGAATATATTTCACATCTGCGACAGCCTTCTCCCTCCCGGCATAGACCCTTTGGGGATATGGAACTCGGTAAAGCTGGACTCCTTGTGCCGTCCACGAATGAAGAACAACCTCATAAGGATAGAGATAAGCCCGGCGGTGGAACATACACGTGATTTCACGCCGGAGGACTGGAAACAGCTCTGGCAGGATTTCGTCACGGAGTTTGACCGTCAGGAGATGAAAGACAGGAAAGGCCGCTTGCTCTCTCCAAGAACCAATCTCGCAGGAAGCAAGTCAACCGTGTGGCTGCACCTTGAATCCGACAGCGGGACTCCGCACCTCCACGCGATAGTGAGCCGTCTTGACGAAGACGGAAACATCAACAACGACAGCAACATCCATTTGCGGGCACAACGGGCGGCGGAACGTGTCGCGAGAAAACGGGGCTGGCAGACAGCGGCCAATATCCACGACATAAACCGTCAGTCTGTCAGCCGCGACTGTCTCGATGTCCTGTACAGAATGAGTGAATGGTCGATTGACGATTATTTCGCCCGGCTTGAGGCGAAAGGATATAGTTTCAAGGTAAGGACTGATGAGAAAGGCGTAATCCGAGGATATATACTGAAAAAAGGAAATGCGAAGTTCAAGGCATCCGAGTTAGGCAAGGGTCGCAACCTCATGGCATCCAAACTTGAAGCAACATGGAATAAACTGCACCCGACGCATGGACAGCAGACAAAAGCCGACAGCGAGGAATACTATAATCGACCCGACTATACCGCTTACAGACCTGATACCCGGCGAGTCAATTTCGAGCATGAAGGCAATTCCTACACCCGTTTTATCCCCGAACAGGTCATGCAGATGTTTGATAACGAGTTCGACAGCAACGAGGTGGACAACTGGGTCGACCTTATCAACGAAGCGTGCTACCATTTCGCCGTGGCTATGGGCTATATGGCGTTTCTCAACGCACCGGCCCACGTTTCAGGTGGCGGTGGGTCATCGGGCAACGACCTTCCGAGGAAGCGCGACGACCTGGAGGAAGAGATCGCCCGTGCCCGTCGTTGTGCCGAGGCAGTCCGCTCCAAGATAGGAATTGTAAGAAAACGAGGATTCAGAAGATAAGCACGAATTATGGCACTCAAAAAATTCGACATATCGGAGGTCAACAAAGCCGGGGCTGACGAAAGGAACGATGAACTGCGACAGAACGAAATCGCCGCGCAAAACAATCTTGCCGGACAGATCCGAATCTTCGTAAAGGAGGCTCCAAACATTATAGAAGCATTGGATAATGCACTGTTGAAACTGGACGCTCAAAAATTCTCATCTTCGGTAAACGACGGCATGAAGAAGACCGTCAGCGAAATGACGAGATCTTTCATCGCCGGGGTCAAGCCCACGGTTGACCGGATTGACAACAGGCAACGAGTTTCCCTTCCAAGTATTGTGTTCTATGAGGCATTTGACACGCTGATATGGCTGCTCATATTCTTTGCATTGGTAGTCTATGCCTCCTGTCAGCCCAATGTATCGGAAACACTGCCAGGCATAATCGGGACGACTTTCTTCTTCTGGCTTGTCTCCACTGCAGCCATCGTTTACCTCTCACGCAAATTCAAATGGTAATGATTGTACAAGTAACAAAAACAATGATCAGCCTAAATATGCTCTGTTCCGATACATTCCCAACAATGCCGATAAAACACCTCCGTCGGGGCTGTTTTGTTACCCACTCAAAAATAACAATTTGTTACCCGTTGATAATCAATGCTAAGCATGGATATATTGAAAATTTCCACCAATATTTTTTCAACCTGCCGCCTGACAACGACTATATCAAGTGGACTGTCGGCAAAGCCATGTATATGGCCGACGGCACGGCATTGAAGCAGAAGCAGGCCCTTGACGAGAACGGATTTTATTCAGATATAATATCGTCGTCAGCCGTATGCACCATAATCTGCGACTCGATACAGTTCGACGAGCATACACGCCGCTTCAACTACTACGGCACGCAGATTATCAAGAGGCGCACACGCGACCTCCGGCGCTCGATGCTCACCTCCGGCTCCATCGAGAACGTGCCGAGGACACAGAACAATCCCCACGGCCTTATGATAACCAACTGGCGCACTCTCGAAAACAAAGACCTCGATTATTGACAACGGTTATGAAATCATTAAGAAAAACTATACGCGGCGGCATTAACAAGGCAGGTAACGCCGTCAGCTCATGGCTCCGTCCGAAAATGGGTGCCATAGGTACACGCTACCGTCTGGCGGCGAGAATCCGCAAGGCGAACTCCTGGGCCACACGCCACCCCAGACGCACTTTCGGCTACGTCGTCGGCACGCTGGTTTTGATACTTGTGTGCGACATAATTGTTGCCGGGGCGCGTATGGAATCGAAAGACCCGAATCTTCACTCAATCGCCAAGGTGGAACCTATCTTCAGCGGCTTCCGCACCATACAGGCCAACAAGGATGCGCAACGCAGGAGGCTGCTGGAGATTACGGGCGACGGGCAGGCCGTGAAGCACGAGCTGGACTCGCTGATGGCGATTCCGCGAAAGACACACGCCGATTCCATAGGGATAATAAGGCGTTACAGGCAGCTCGAAAAGATTGTAGAATCACTCAAACAACACGATAATGAAAAAGATTAATTTCAAACAGCCGAAGTATATCTTTCCGGCGGCGATATTCGTTCCGCTCTGCTTCCTGATATACTTCGTAATGCAGACTTTCGGAGGCGGCGGTGACGACAGACAGGCCGTGGCGACCGACCGTATCAACTCGACACTGCCGGAGGCAAACGCGGAGGCACCCGGTGACAAGATGTTCGAGATGTCGCGACGGTTCGGCGACGAGGACGCCTTCACAGCGGTGGGCGCGCTCGGCGAGGAGCAGGAGGAGCGCGAGGCCCTGGAACACGGTTATTCCGATGACGAGTTAGACCGCATCGACGCTGCCGAGGCCGAGCGTATGCGCCAGCAGCAGGAACTTGAGGAACTGGAGCGGTCGCTTGCCGAATCACGGCGGCATATCAATTCCTACGCCTACGGCGACGGCTACAATCCAGCCGACCATGAACCGGCCCTTGATCCGAGAAGTGAGTATGTCCGCGATATTGAGGCGATACAGCAGCGCAGCTACGAGAGGCAGAAGGCCATCGAAGCCGGGTTAGGTATCGGACAGCACGACGCGGAGGAAGAGGAAAAGAAGCACCGGGCAGACTCCATCGCCAGGGCTAAGGCTGCGGAGCGCGAGAGGAACCGCCCCTTGCTTGTGCTTAAATCGCGTGACACCAACGCCGACAAATTCAACACCGTGTCCGGCATCGCTGAAAACGCCGACGCTCCGCTCATACGCGCCATGATCGACAAGACCACCAAGGCGCACGAGGGCACGAGGCTCCGCTTCAAGCTACTTGACGATGTGACGATACATGATGTGAGGCTTCCGAAAGGCACATATCTCTACGGAACGGTGACAGGGTTCGGGCAGCAGCGCGTCCGCGCCGCCATAACATCAATACTCGTGGGAGGAAAATTCCTGAAAGTCAACCTGTCGGTGTTCGACAACGACGGCATGGAGGGCTTCTATGTTCCCGAATCCGCCTTCCGTGACTTTATGAAGGAGGCCGGGGCAAGCACGGTGCAGCAGAACATCAGCTTTGAATCGGAGAGCGGCTACGGCTCCGGAATATCCGGCGAGGCTATCGCACTTCAGGCTTTACAGAATATGTATAACTCGGCCACTTCCGCTGTGTCGGCCAACATCCGCAAGAACAAGGCGAAAATCAAATACAACACGATAGTATATCTCATCAACTCCGACGAGGCTTATTGAAATACAAACAACATACCCTTATGAATAACAGAATCATTATCGCGGTCGTTGCGCTGTGCGCCGTCGCATCGCAGGCTTCGGCCAAAGAGAAAATCTATGTCAACTCCGATGTCACCACCCACATCGTCATGCCGGAGAACATAAAGATGGTGGATCTTTCCACAACCAAGATTATCGGCAACCAGTGCGCCGACAACATAGTGCGCGTAAAGCCTTTCATCGAATCCGACTCGCTCCCCTCCGGCTATCGGGAGGGTGAGCTGATGGGTACGCTGACACTCATCGGTGAGCGTCACCTCGCGCAGTACGACGTGGTATATACCGCCACCCCTTCCCGTGCGGCATCCATCCATCGCGTTCCTTATTCGGGCATGGACTCGTACATCAATCCGGAGGTTTCCATGCCGCAATCGGAGATGGCCCGCTATGCCTGGGCTGTATATGGCAGCGGACGCAGATACAACCAGATCGTGTCAAAGGCTCATGGCATGAAGGCGATTGTCAACAATATCTATTCGGTGGGCGACTATTTCTTCATAGACTACTCCCTCCAGAACAGGACTAAGATTCCCTACGACATCGCCGAGGTGCGCGTGAAGCTCATCGACAAGAAGGAGGTCAAGGCTACCAACTCGCAGACCGTGGAGCTGACCCCGGCATACTCGCTCAACCTCGCGCGGAAGTTCAAAAAGAACTACCGCAACGTGCTTGTGCTTGACAAGCTGACATTCCCGGACGAGAAGGTGCTTCGTATCGAGATTTCGGAGAACCAGATAAGCGGGCGTGTAATCACGCTCACGATAGAGTATGACGACATTCTCAATGCCGACGGTTTTGACTCCGACATACTCAGGAACCTGCCTTACTCCTATACTCCCCACATCTACAAGTAATACCGAATCATTATGAAGAAGATTATTCTCGCCATTATATGCGCCGTCGCCTCTCTCGGGGCATCGGCGCAGGACAGCAAGCTCACCGTTAACGCCGGATTCCTCTTTCCCTCGACGCTCGACGCCACCGTCGGCTACGAGCGTTCATTCACCTACGGCAACGCCGTGGAGGTCTATGGAGAAATCGGCAATCATTGGAAATCCGGCCCCGGTCAGTTCTGGAAAGGGTATTATTGGAACGGCGGCCTGATCTACAAGCACCGTCTGCGCCGCTATAAAAACGGCAACTTCCGTTTCCGCTTCGGCCCGCAGTTCGGAGCGGTGGAGCGCAGGTTTTTCATCGGCCTGGAGGGAGGCTTTGAATACAACTATGTGTTCCAAAACGGGTGCGAGTTCTCAATCATACAGAAAAACAACGTGAATTTCCTGCATGGCGACACGTTCCGAAACGGCCTCTTAATCGGTCTTAAAATTCCTTTTTGACATGGCACTTTTCGTTAAATTCAAGGAAATATCAGATAAAGACCTCGTGGATCTTTTGGACGCGAGTTCCACTATCTGCGAATTTTATGCTAAGTATTTTGGCAATATCGGAATTCTTATAAAGGAGGTTTACAGTGTGCCCGTAGAATATGAGGGGGCCAAATCCCTTCTTCAGAGCGTTTACCGTGAAATGAGGTCACGCGGTCTAATCGACAAAAATTAATGCGTTATGGCTTTTGAGGAAACCAAGGAACAGCAGCAGATGTATAACTATTTCCGTAGCTGCATCTACATCTTCCTGATAATCGAGATAGTGATGAATCTTCCGATAACGGCGGACAACCGTGTGACGCAGTTCATCATCGACCTGCTCGGACGCTTCAAGGTGTTCAGTTCCGTGGCCGGTTGCAAGGTGGCTGAGCTGATATGTATATGCGTCGTGTGTATCGGCACCAAGGCTAAGAAGGCTTTGAAGTTCAATCTCAGGACTATGGTGATATACCCTGTGCTGGCCGGGCTTACGCTTGTCGCCCTGTGCTTCATCTTTCATGCCGGGGAGTGGGGCGTGTCGATATTTGGATTTCCTGCCAACCGCATTGTCTATGCCTTCTGCTCGGTTGTCGGCACCATGCTCGTGCATCAGGGCCTTGACGGAATCGCCAAATACTATAACCACAGGGTCGGCGAGGACAGGTTCAATTTCGAGAACGAATCGTTCCGGCAGTCGGAGAAAATCGCGGAAACACCCTATTCGGTGAATATCCCGATGATATACTACCACAAGAGACGTATGCACAACGGCTGGATCAACATTATCAATCCTTTCCGTGGCACGATAGTGCTGGGCACTCCCGGCTCCGGCAAGTCTTTCGGAATCATTGACCCATTCATACGGCAGCACTCCCGGAAAGGGTTTGCCATGATGGTGTATGATTACAAGTGGCCCACATTGGCAAAGACGCTTTTCTACCAATACTGCAAGAATCAACACTACGGCCACCTGCCTGCAAACTGCGGATTCCGTCAGGTAAACTTTACCAACGTGGAGTATTCAAACCGGATCAACCCGATTCAGCGCAAGTATATACCCGACCTCGCGGCGGCTTCGGAAACAGCGGCGACGCTGCTTGCCTCGCTCAACAAGGGCGGGGGCGAGAAGAAGGGCGGCTCGGAGGCGTTCTTCACCAACTCGGCCGAGAACTTTCTTGCGGCCATAATATATTTCTTCGTGAATTTCCATCCGACAGGCTTTCTCAAAGGGAAAAGGCTGAAACGCTTTATATCCCATGAGGGGAAGAAGCTGGAGATAGTGATACGCAACTGGGACGACTACAACGCCATAGATGAAAACGGGGTGGTGATTCTGGACTTCGTGGACTCCAATGGCAACGATGTATCGACCGACGAGGACAGGATGTTTGTTGACCTTAACGGATTCTCCTATATAGACCGCCTCGGCAAGCTGATACTTATAGACCGCTGCTGGTACGAGGACGAGGCCGGGAACGAGGTGGAGCCGGACGCCGTGACGGGTGAGTTTTCCGATATGCCCCATGTGCTGTCGTTCCTCGGACGCAAGTATTCGGAGGTGTTCGACATTCTGATGATGGATGACAAGATAGCCTCGCTGATGGCCCCCTTCAAATCGGCATACGAGAACAAGGCCAACGACCAGCTTGAGGGTATGGTGGGTACTCTGCGCGTCAATGCCGCAAGGCTCGTGTCGCCGGAGGCCTACTGGGTGTTCACCGGTGACGATTTCGACCTGAAGATTTCAGACCCGGCGAATCCGAGCTATCTCGTGATTGCCAACGACCCGGAGAAGGAGCAGGTGATTGGCTCGCTCAACGCCCTTGTGCTGAACCGCCTGATTACCCGCGTCAATTCCAAGGGGAATATCCCGGTGAGCATTATCGTTGACGAGCTGCCGACCCTGTATTTCCACAAGATAGACCGGCTCATCGGCACGGCGCGAAGCAACAAGGTAGCCGTGACTTTGGGATTTCAGGAACTTCCGCAGTTGGAGGCCGATTACGGCAAGGTGGGTATGCAGAAAATCATCACCACCTGCGGCAATATATTCATGGGCGCGGCACGAAACAAGGAAACCCTCGAATGGGCGCAGAACGACGTGTTCGGAAAGGCAAAGCAGACATCAACCTCCATAACCATCAACGACTCCAAGGTATCTACATCAATCTCCGAAAAGATGGACTATCTCGTTCCGGCAGCCAAGATAGCTGACATGGCGACGGGCTGGCTCGCGGGTCAGGCGGCGCGTGACTTCACGGCAACTGACAAGAGTATGCTGTCGCATTTCGACATCGAGCAGTCGGAGGAGTTCAAGACCACCAAGTATTTCTGCAAGACCAATTTCGATATGGCTCGGATTAAGGAGGAGGAATCCCACTATGTGGAGCTTCCGAAAATCTACACTTTCGCCGACGAGCGCGAGAAGGAGATTATGCTCAACCGCAATTTCAAGCGTGTGAACCGGGAGGTGGAGGATATGGTCAAGGAACTTCTCGGAATACAGTGACACTCAAAGCCTGACATTATCGCCTATGAATAACACCGCCTCATTCAGCATACCCCTTTCCCTCCGGGCAAGCGGCAGCGCGTTGAAGGTTATCGCCGTCCTCTCGATGGTGGCCGACCACTGCGCATATTTCCTGATGGAGCCGGACGCGCCGCTTTACGGCGTGTTCCGCTCCTTAGGGCGTATAGCGTTCCCGGTGTTCGCTTTCCTTGTGGCGGAGGGCTTCGCCCACAGCCGCGACAGGATGAGATATTTTTTGATACTGATATTTGCCGGGATGGTGAGCGAGATACCGTGGTATATGCTCAACGGGGCCGACGGCACGCATAACGTGATGTTCACGCTCGCCCTGGGCGTGGCGGCTCTCGCGGTGTTCGACCGGCTTTGCGAACACGGGCCGCTGTCATTCGCCGGAGTATCATGCGTGGCCGCTCTTGCATGGTGGTTCGGATCGGACTATGACTGGCGGGGCGTGCTGATGATTTTTCTTTTCTATATTCTCCGGCACGGCACCATGCGTCCGTGGCTGGAGCGTTCATCGACGCATTTCCCCTCACAGGCCTTGTTACAGATTATCTTCACCTTTCCCCTCATGGCACACTACGGCGTAGCTGGAGCCATGCTTGCCTCCGGAGTCATCTTCCTATACGACGGCACGAGGGGTTTCGTCCGGGGCAACACCGCCAAATACGCCTTCTATACGGTCTATCCCGTTCACTTGCTGTTGATTGCTACATACCTGTATCTCTAACAGAGATTCCATGTAAAGCAAAGTATCGGTAATTTTTTGCAAAATTACCGATACTTTCTACGTCATTTCAATAAGTTGGTTTCGCTGCCGTAATATACCTCTGATTACCACTCGTAGGTTTATCTGGTTCCGTCATTGCCAGATTGCCAGCAGATAGTAAGGGGGTAATATATCCCTCAATAAAACTTTTTCTATCTTTCAATCCTAAATGTTTCATTATCTCCATTAAGGATTTAGGTTCTTTGCAAAATTCTAATAACAGCTTTACCTTTTGCTCTTTACGGAGTGCTTTATTGGTATCTTGTGGGGTATCTTGTGGGGTATCTTGTGGGGTATCTTGTGGGGTGCAATTTTTAAGTGTTAAGGTAAGAACTACATAATCCGGGCGTGTTTCTTCTTCAACAGTCGGACCGGGTAAGCCAAGGAAATTCCATCCTCCTACAATCTTATCAACTCCACTTCCGGCTTTTTCCGCACCGCCAAGACGCATAAAGATATTTTGGAGCACCGGATTACGGCAAATGCTTCGTCCTCCCTTGAAGTACTGTTGTTTTGAGACGAGCATCATACCGGGATTCTTGAAAACAAACTTATCATCGGTATGCTCGACAACTATATTGCCCATAGCATTTATATCGCTGTGTATTATACAGTTTATAAGTGCCTCCCTTATTGCGTCATGTGCGGGTGTCTCTTCCTGACGTATTCCGTCCTTAATCATGAATGGTCGTGGGAGCGACTGGATCATGCGGTTATAGACTCTTACATAGAACTGATAGAGATTGGCTTCCCACAGACCGTCCGGATAAATTCTATTAGTCCATCTCATTCTTGAATCTTCAGCTCCAATTATTTCTCTATAATCGACAAAGTAAGAGGGATCTGCCGCTACATTTGTTATACTCTCATACTTGCCGAACATCAGCAGTCCGGCAAATGTAAGTCCTTCTTTGCCTGTTTCAAAATCGACTGCATACGCCCCGATTTTTTTCATAAAATCCATATCGCTTATGGAGGTCCAGGGATGGGTGGGCTGTAGGGTGGCAAAGGTCTGCCTATATTGTCTGAACGATTCTTTGTCTATATCACGTTCAAAGTTAAATCCGCATAAAATACGGGCATCCTGCGAGTGCCGGTCATGCTCGGCATCGGCAAACATCCGACGGACTTCCGTATCGGTACATAGGTAGTCACCCTCATGATTCCTGCGATACGTATTTCCAAAAGGGTTGGAACCGACATATACTGGTCTTATTTCATAATTAGCTCTCGGTATATTGCAGATAAGAATATAAGAGCCATCAATATTCTCCGTGATTATATCTGATTCACGGGGAAGGCAGGCACTGATCTTACCCCGGTTATGAGCACAATCCCAAAATATCTTTTTGTATTTAACAATAGTCGCTTCATCAAGCCCATCGAAATGAAATTTATTGTTCTTCTCGACTACTCCAAGTATGATAACTCCACCATTAGTATTTGCGAAAGCAGAATAGCTCTCCCAAAAACTACCGGGGAAACCACCTTTAGCAGATTTGAACTCAATCTGCGCAGATTCACCAAGGCTTGTTAATCTCTTGATTTTATCACTAAGGAATGTTCCGTTTCCTTCCATTCAGTGTATGATTAAACAATTACAATAGCAAAGGACGAACTGTACTTACCTCTTGGCTATCATATGATTTACAAATGCAAAGTTACGAATTTAATTTGAAAAAGCCGCATTGCTGACACTCCAAATCGGGATTTAGTACATTATAGCATCCGAAGCACCCGGATAACGGCGCGGATGTATCCCGGATCCTCGGCATAGCCGATGTTTTTCAGCCACAGCAGATAGTTTCCTCCCTTATAGCGGTACTGCACCTTGGTATAGTAGGCTTTTACGCTCTCCGTCCAGTGGGTGAACTCGTAGTATTCGCCCGTCCTGGGATTGGTAAGCCCGAAAAGGTTGTGCTTGTTGCGGCATACCGATGACTTGAACCATCCGGTTTCAAGAATCGCCTGGGCCAGCACTATCTTCGGGTACTTGATTCCGTTCCGCCTGATCTCTGCGACAAGGTTGGGAACCGTAAGTTTCGGAAGGCTGTCATCGCTGTGTATATGCTTGCGCTGCGACTTTGATCCGGTGACACCGTGTGCATTTACGATGTTCGGGGCGGTGTCAGCCTCTTTGACGGCATTATGCCCTCCCAATTCCATCGGCTGAGCCACATCGTCTTTGTTTTCAGCTTTTTGCGTGATGATTTTGCTCGTTTCTGCCGTCACCGGGGAGTCTTTTGTAATGGTGTGGAACTGTGCTGTGGCATACTGAGGACAGAAAAACGCACAGGCGCAGACAACAAAAATGTTCGGAATTTCAGATTTAGCAATCATATAGGGATAATTTTGGCACCGACAAGCGGTTACGCCGCAAATTTACAACCACTTATCTATTGATATGGAAATTCCGAACAAAAATCAGCAACCCTCCCTGCCTTATGACAAACTCGCGCTGTTAGGCATCGACAGGGAGCAGGCCGACAGGCTTCCGCAGGACGTGAGGCGCAAGCTCATGGACGGGGAGGTGACACCGCTGTTGCAGGTATCGCTTAACACCGGCAATGGCACCGTACTGACACTACCCCTCAAACTCCAGCTCGCAGCCGACAGGGACGGCAACCCGACACTGATAGCCTACCCGGTGCAGCGTGAGCTTTCCACTGAAAGGAGCAATGAACTCCGGCTGTCACAGCAGGAGATAGACGCGCTCCGTCATGGCGACGTGCTGCAAAAGACCGTCGATATTGACGGCGAGAAGACACGCCGCTATCTCCAGCTCGACCCGGAAACGAAATCCATAATCCATCGCCGTGTGACCGAAGTTCAGATTGAGCAGAGGCTCAAGGACATGGAGAAGGTGAATGACATCGAACTCGGCACGCAGCAGAAGCAGCAGGTGCGCGAGGGCAAGCCTATGGAACTCAACGTGGGCGGCGAGAAAGTCACCGTCGGCATCGACCTCAGGGAGCCGCAGGGATTCAGGGTGGTACAGGGTGACATGAAGGAATGGGAGCGTCAGCAGAAGCTCCGCTATGACGACCTCCATCCCGAATATATCGGTCTGGTAATGACTGACAAGAACCGCTGGGAGTATCAGAAGGTGGTCGAGCATGATTCCAAGGAACGCGCCATAAGGCTTGATCCAACGCATAAGGAGCATAAGCAGTCCGGGATAAAACTCTGACGATGAAAGAGTCACCTGAGGACATCCAAACGGCGGAAGAGCGTGGATGGGTCATGGAATTGTTCAATGTGTCGCTCAAAATTGCTGACAAGGTTATTGGCGGAGAGTCATTTTACAATCCCCTTACCAACCGAATACAGTCGAAAGCCTCACTGCTCAAGGGTAACTACGATGGCAGGGCCGACCGGATACGCCAGTGGATTGACCGGGAGGAGCAACGAATAAGCAACTTTCCCGGTTATGACGGCATCGAGCCTTTCATTCACTACGCTCAGGATACAGAGAACATGATCCTCGCCCACAGTCGCCGCGAAATCCTACGAAAAGCCGATGAGATCAGAAGCCGAGAATCCGGACAATCGCAAAATCCCCAAGGAACCGTCATGGAGGAAAAACTGACAAGTCAGTTCACCGAGATGAAGAGGAAACATCCTGATGCCATACTCCTTTTCCGAATCGGCGACACCTATCAGACATACCGGGAGGATGCCGACAAGGCCTGCTCAATACTCGGCATAGATAAACGGTACATAAAGACCGCCCATGGTGAAACCGTGGCAAACGCCTCGTTCCCGGATAAGGCACTCGACACATATCTGCCTAAACTGGTAAGATCCGGATTGAGGATCGCCATCTGCGAGCAGCTTGAAGAGCCTGAACGGAAGAAGAAGGAACAAGAGGGATTAGAAGATTCCCGACAGAGAAAGGAACCAACCCATAAAGAAAAAGATATGCCAAAGAAAAAGAAAGAGAAGGCTCCCCAGGAGGAGCCGGCAAAGACCGACAGGGTATCGTCCGACGGCGAAACCCCGAAGGAAAAGAAAGGCGAATCGCAGTCAGCCGCACAGGGCGAGGCTGCGGCAGAGCGCAAGCCTCGTGAACCTCAGATGGTGACAGTCAACGGCGACAAGGTGACGCACGGCCACGCCTACCAAAGCAATGTCAACCCGCAGGACTGGTATTTCACAGCCCGTATCAACGGCGAGCAGCTTAAGCCGCAGAAGATGGATCCCGCCGATGTAGCCGCCTATGAGAAGAAAGAGGTCACCGTGCCGGAACTCATGCAGCGTTACTACCCGACAAAGCTAATGCCGAGGGTGCCGGAGGAGGCCTTCAAATATCCCAACGGACTTGCCGGGCCGTCCGGCCCGCTGACCGTTGACAAGTTCAACGTGTATAAGGAGACCGACGAGACCCGCGCCGACTACGGCAGGTACAAGTTCTACGCGCAGGTTGGCGACAAGAAGATGTCAACACCGGCCTCGCGCGAAGACCTCAACGCCTACTTCGACCGCGTTATGACGCCCGGCCAGCTCGTTGAGCGCAACTTCGGCGAGCGTCTGCACCTGCCTTCCCACTACGCGCAGTTCCGGCTCCCCGAAGGGATAGACCCCAAGGGTGTCCGCGTCGCCAAAGACCGCTCGGACGGCAGGTGGCGCGTGTCGGCCGACCTCGGCGAAGGACGCGGGCGCACATCGAAACAGGAGATCTCCTTCGATGACGGCTATTCGCTCTTCAAGGCCAAGAGCGCGACCCGCGAGCAGATAGCCGCCAAGTATCTCGGACAGGAGATAGCGGCGAAGCTGGCCGCGCCGCTGTCGATGGAGAAGTCGGCCTCCATGAAAATGTAATCCCTAACGATAACCCATAACAGAATACCATAATGGCAAGATTAGAATACGACGAGCTTGTGCAGCTCCTCCAGGACGGACAGATAGGACACCTCCGCTTCATGCTGGAGAGCGACAACGCCGAGTCATACCTCGAATGGTGCGAGCAGCACGGCATAGAGCCGTCTGACGAGTCGGCGGAGTTCTATTACGACGAGACAGAGATAGACATGATGGAGCGCCAGCTCATAGACGACGAGACCTATGGCATCTGGAACTGACGGTTACAACAGTTCCGGGCAGCAGGCCCTCGACCGCTTCGCGCAGATGATGATAGAGCGCATGGAGCGTATGAAGGCCTCGGACTGGCGGCAGGGCTGGATCGGTGGCGCGTCCTCCGTCGGCCTGCCCCAGAACGTGACCGGGCGCAACTACTCCGGCTCAAACTCCTTCTTCCTCCAGCTCCATTCGGCCATGCACGGCTACGAGCTTCCGGTTTTCCTGACCTTCAAGCAGGCGCACAACTTCAAGGCGCACGTCCTCAAAGGCGAGAAGGCCTTTCCAGTAATATATTGGGATATGCTGGTGCGCGACAAGGACGGAAAGAAGATAAGCTCCGACGAGTACCGGGCCATGTCACAGGATGAACGGAAAAAACTCGACGTGATACCGTTCATCAAGGCGTTCCCGGTGTATAACCTCGACCAGACCAATTTCCGCGAGGTGCAGCCGGAGCGTATGCAGAAGCTACTTGACCGCTTCAAGGTGCCGGAGATACGCGACACGCAAGGGATGTACGCACACTCCGCCCTCGACAACATGGTGGCGCAGCAGACTTGGCTCTGCCCCATACAGGCCGACCGCAAGGAGGAGGGCGCCTACTATTCCCCCTCCCGCGACGTGGTGGTGCTTCCTATGAAGGCGCAGTTCAACACGGGCGCGACGCCGGAGGAGATATACCGCGACGGCATGGAGTTCTATTCGACCATGCTCCACGAGATGGCCCACTCGACGATGACACCCGAAAGGCTGAACCGTGAGGCCGGGGCGAAATTCGGCGACCCGAAATATGCCAAGGAGGAGCTGGTGGCGGAGCTTACCGCCGCGATGATCTCACACTCGATGGGCTTCGACGCGAGGGTGACGGACAACTCGGCCGCCTACCTCGATTCCTGGATTACGGTGCTGAAGCAGGAGCCGAAATTCATAGTGTCGGTGATGGCCGACGTGAACAAGGCTTCGGAAATGATACTCGACAGGGTGGACGCACAGCGTCTCGCCCTGGGCGAGCAGCCGTATCTCGCCAAGAACGACCCGTGGGTGCCGCCTTTGGAGGATGAGATATGCCCTTTCAAGAACGCCTCCATAGTGAAGACCCGCTCCGGCGGGTTCGCCATACGCGCCTCCTACAACGGAGTCGATCTCGGAATGAAACCGATTGAGCGGTCAACAGCCCGTATGTATTTCCAACTCACGGACGACCGCGAGAAGCACGCATTTCTCGGCAGCGCCATACGCAAGCATTACGAGTCGGAGATTGCCGGCATAGACCGCAAGGCATCCAAGTCACTCTCAATCGCATAGATATGGCTCCGGGTGACTACAGGATAGATTTCAAGGCGTTGAAGGCGCGCGTCGGCATCGACGATGTTGCCTACTCGCTGGGCTACCGCCTCGACCGCAAGGCAGGGGTCGGACGCTACATAGAGCTTGTGCTGGGCGAGGGCGGCGACAAGCGCGACACCATAATTGTCAGCAACCGCCGCGACAAGGCCTCGCAGACATTTTTCCGGCGCGACGGCTCCAAGGGTGACGTGGTGAGCTTCATACGCGAAAATCTCAGCTCGTTCAACGCCTCCGGGCAGAACGAGTGGCAGCGCATAGCCAGGGTTATGGCGCAGTTCGCCAATATGCCGGAACCCGGCTACGGCAAGGAGCGCGAATATGTACGCGAGGCGTGCGCCCCGCAGGTGTTCGACCCGAAGCGTTACAGCGTCCGTCCGATAGACCCCGACCGGATTCCCCGCCTGTTCTCGCAGCGCGGACTCTCTGCGGAAACGGTCAGGGCGCTCGCCCCCTTTATCTCCCTTGTGTCAGACCGCCGCAACGAGAATTTCAACGGCTTCAACATAGGCTTCCCCTATACCGCCGCCGACAGTGAAAAGGTAAGAGGCTACGAGATCCGGGGCACGGGGGGCTACAAGTCGAAGGCGGCGGGCACCGACTCTTCCACGGCGGCATGGGTGGCCGACCTCTCGCACGGCAGGAACGGGCTTGTGCGCCATGTGTTCTTCTGTGAATCGGCCTTCGACGCTATGGCCTTCTTCCAGATCAACCGCACTCGGCTGGGAGAGAACATCGCCCTCGTGTCGCTCGGCGGCACATTCTCCGACCGTCAGGTGCAGGGGGTGATGGAGCGTTTTCCGAACGCACGGGCCTATGACTGCTTCGACAACGACCTTGCCGGGCGTGTCAACGGCCTGCGCCTCATGGCACTGGTGGAGGATATTCCGCTGAAAATCACCAAGACCGATGCCGGGCTTATGGTGGAGGCGAAAGGAAAGAGCTTCGATGTGTCGCCGGAACGCTCCATATACACGCAGGTGGGCACCCATATCCCGGTGCGCTACCGTATGGGGCAGTGGCAGCCTCCAAAGGATTTCAAGGACTGGAACGACTGTCTTTTAGGCAGGCGCACCGAGCCTAAGATAATGTCTACCAAGCATGAACGTGACGATAACCTTGCCGAAAGACGCAATTCCGGCATTAAAATGTGACTGACCGATGAAAACCATACCCCGTAAGATCATTGCTTTTGCAGCTTTCTCCCTCCTGTCGGTTCCGGGAGCGGAGATAGCAGCGCAGCAGACCGACCCGACGCTCACGGCGGCGGTGATAGCGCAGACCGCAGAGCTGAAAAGCATACATAAGAAGCGCAAGACCACCCAGGAGCGGATAATAGCCGCCGAGGCTGCCGTTACCGTCGCCCTCGACCGTGTTCACTCCGTTGAGAACAAGATGCTGGAGTATCTTTCCAACGCCCAGGGCGCGATGCAGAACCTCTACCAGATCAAGCGCGCCGGGGAGCTGGTGCTGACGGAGATTCCGAAAAATTGCGACCTGCTGCGGAAATCGGTGCCGGGCCACCTCAAAGGCACGGCGATAGCCCTGCTGGTGTCGGACGAGCTGACCGACGCTGCGACCCAGATGGCTGCCCTATATCCCTTTATGAAACAGCTCGTGACCTCCGGGAGCTACACTGTGACGGGAGCCGACGGCAGCAAGGAGAAACATAAGGTCAACCTGCTCAACTCCGCCGAGCGGTACTATATCGCCAACGAGGTAGTTACGCGCCTCGAAACGATAAACACCGACCTGTGGCTGCTGGCATGGCAAGTGCGCACGCTCTCATGGAACGACCTCTGGTTTTCTCTCGACCCGGACGGCTGGGCCTCGGTGATGTCGGGAAAGGCTATCGCCGAAAACCTCGTGTGGGAGTGGAACACCATCAAATACAGATAACGATAATACAGTTGAAGACAATCAAAATTTTTACATTTCAATATGGATAACGAGACAAAGATTATCGGCCGCTGCCCGGTGTGCGGCGGCAACGTGGTTAAGACCTGCAAGGGCTACCGCTGCGAGAACAATACCGGGGAGGACGGCAAATGCGGCCTCTTTATAAACGGAGTGATCGGCAACCGCAAGATGTCCGATGACGAGATTGCGGAGCTGCTTGAGAAACGGAGCATATTGCTCGACGGCTTCGCCACCAAGGAGTGGAAGGCATTTCCGACGGTGCTTGTCATGGGCGACGACGGGGTTATATCTATGGAGTCGGTGGTGGCGCGTTGCCCCCGGTGCGGCGGAGAGATCCGTGTCGGAGCCAAGGCGTTCAACTGCTCTAACTACCGTCAGGAGGGGAATCCCTGCGATTTCGTGATATGGCGCAACATCGGAGGCCACCTGATGACGCTCGACGACGTGCGCGAGATATGCGCCGACGGCGTTACCTCACGCGAGATAGAGATGTACGGCGAGAACGGCGCGATATACCGCCGCAAGCTCGGCCTATCACCCGACAAGACAAAGGTTATCAAGGTATGAGGCCGGGAACAAAACTTGCCGTGCTGCTTGTATCGGGCGCATTGGTATGGGGACTTATTGCTATGGCGCTGTGCTGGCGCGAGAAGCCGCAGAAGAAAGCCGTGCGCGTGGCGCAGACCGCCCTCTATGCCTCGGTTGACAATCCGGAATCGGTGAAGGTGGTCGCCGTCAGTGAGCCGGACAGCGTTTTCGGACGCTGCTACATCGACGACGAGGAGAAGATGGCGATAGCCGTGTCTATGATGAAGGTGAACGAGAAAGTGATGTCGCAGACCGGTGACCTCGGCAGCATGGACTTTGACAATCCCGCCCTCCGGGAGCTTGTAGAGAGGCCGATGTCCTCGATGTCGGCCATGCGTTCCCTGATGTCGATAGATGCTCCGGACGCTCCCCGAAAGCCGTTCAGCGGATGGAAGGTCAAGATAGAGTACGAGGCCGTATCGGAGAGCGGCACTCCATACCGCTCGGAATACTGGTTTATCACCGACCGCGACGCGCAATGCGTGGTAAGCTCTTTCGAGATACCGCTGCTGTAAGACAATATTCATCATTCAACCAACCCGTAAACACTATTAACCACTTTAACCAAATATTCGCTTATGAAGGATCTTCTTAATCAAATCGAAACACTCACCACCTCGTTTATGAAGGACGCCTCGTCGCAGCTCGACAAGGGTAACAAGGCGGCGGGGCTTCGCGCCCGTCGCGCCTCGCTTGATCTGGAGCCGCTGCTAAAGCGGTTTCGCAAGCTGTCGCTGGAGGTGTCGGCCTCCGGCAAAAGTCAGGACAGCTGACTGTAAGTTCCGGCAGGGGCATTCATCACTGCGGCTTCCATTTTACTGTGACACTGCCATTTCAACAATAGGACAATTTCTTTGCTATCCGGGAATCCCTGTGCGCGAGCATGGGGATTCTCTCTTATGTCGGCCCGAGGCTTTCGCGCCCGTGTATTTTTCGTTACAAAGTTACGGCTGGCGGTGACGGCGGCAAGCGACCGCCTGCGGCTTGGCTGCGTGAAAAAATCCGGCAGCCTTCCGCGATTTGTGCCAAATCGGGTATTCCGTATTTTTTCGCTTGCCACGCTTGCCTTGCGCCACCTGTGCCCTCCGTCCTGATTGTATCGAAAAAATCACCCGGACGCGAGAAGCCGCAAGGCTTCAGACAAAAGGGAGAAAAACAAAAAACAAACATTTCTCAAACATTAAAACCATTTTAATTATGGAAGCAGCAAACCACACCAACGCCAGCAACGCAGTCAACGCAACCGCAATCGCCCTCTCGCTCGTTCAGCCGAGCGGCTTCAACCCCCGTAAGAACTTCGATGAGCAGACCCTCACCGAACTTGCCGACTCTATCCGTCAGCAGGGGGTGTTACAGCCTGTCGGTGTGCGTCCGATACCCGGCACCGACCGCTACGAGATAGTCTTTGGCGAAAGACGTTACCGAGCCTCGCTCATGGCAGGGAGGGAGTATATTCCGGCTGTTATATTTGACACGCTTTCCGACAAGGAGGCAGAGGAAATGGCTATTACCGAGAACCTGCAACGACAGGACATCGCCCCAATGGAGGAAGCCGTGGCTTTCCGCAACCTTATAGAGAGCGGTCGCTACGACACGCAGTCGCTCGCCGTGCAGGTGGGAAAGAGCGAGACCTATATCCGCACCCGAATGAAACTCACAACCCTCATACCCGAAATAGCCTCACTCCTTGACACGGATGACATCACCGTGAGCGTGGCTTCCGAGATATGCCGCTACGGTGAGGACATTCAGCTTGAGGTTTACGAAAAGCACCTCAAAGACGGTCTGCCATATAACAGTTGGCGAGGCATGACCGCCTCAAAGGTGGCGCAGATGATAGAGCGCGACTTTACAACCGAGCTGTGCCGTTACAGCTTTGACAAGTCAGCCTGCGCCTCATGCCCCCACAACACCTGCAACCTGCTTCTTTTCGTGGAAGAGGGCTACGAGGGAAAATGCGCAAAATCCTCATGCCTCAAAGAGAAGCACACGGCATATATCACCGAAAAGGCCGTTGCCATGCTTGCCGTACACCCCGAGGCCAATTTCTGCCAGTACCAATATGACACCAACGAGGCCGTTGCCTCGCGCCTTGCCGAAATGGGATATGAAGTAGAGACCGTGAGCGATTATCCCAAACGCTTCCCGACTGAACCCGACGCGCCGCAGAGGGAGGAAGATGATACCGACGAGGAATACGCAGATATGGAGCAGGACTATCAAGAAGAAATGCAGGAGTATTACACTGAACGAGCCGAACTGCTCTCAAAGAGCGAGGCGGGAGAAATAACCCTCTGTATATGTGTCGGGCGCAATGACGTGACCCTCGGCTACAAGGATGTGCCCGTAAAACAGCGTGAGGGCGGCAGTGCCGCCACCGCGATAATAGCCGACCTAAAGGCAAAGGACGTGCGCAACAGGGAGATAGCCGTTGAGAATACAATCGCCGCTACAAAGGAGCAAATCAAAAAGGTTGACATCACCGACGCCAAATTCACCAACGAGGAAGAAAAGATGATATATTTCTTCCTGCTCTCATCGCTCCGCAGGGAGCATTACGAGGCCGTGGGGCTGACCGAGCGCGAGGCATACGCTCCACTCACTGACAAGGAGAAAATGGCAATCATCGCCAAGCTCAACGCCAAGACCAAGGCGATTATCCGCAGGGATTTCCTGATAGACAACTTTCAGGGAGCATACCGCACAAACGCAATATCCGGCCTCCTTTTTGCTTTCGCCAAGAAGCACATGCCGGACGAGTTCGCGGCAATCGAGAGCCAGTACAACGAGGTTTACGAGAAGCGTCACAAAAAACTTGAAGAACGCATCGCGCAACTCGAACCTGCCGAACAGCCGGAGGCCGAACCCGAGACTCCCGAAACCGCCGACATTCCCGACACTCCCGAAGCCGATGAGCCGGAGGAAACCGTGACCGACCCTGCCGAGGAAATTGTGGCTGCCCCTGCCGAGGAAGCACCCGAAGAAATCAACGACACCGAAGAAGCTGCCGCCTAAACCATAGGTAAATGTTTGAGCGAGCCACCCCAAGCCGAAAGGCGCGGGGCGGCTTTTGCTCGTACACGACCAAAAGCCGCCGGATTGGGAAATAATCCCCGGTGTTGCCGGAAATTTATGGATTACATGAGAAATCACCTATATTTGGGAGGATTTATTCGCTTGCGAGCTGATTTTCCACGCTTTAATGGGGAGTTTGTTATAGCGAGTGTTGATTTTTTTGGGTCAAGCCGAAAACACGGTGCATATGTTAAAATGTAGCATCGCGAAGTGTTAAAAATCAGGCGTAGAGTTTGACCAGACGGAAGATGAAGAAATTTCTATCACGGACACCTCTCATCTGGGCACGGAAGATTTTCACTTTGGAGTTGAAAGCCTCTGCCGAGGCGTTGGTGGCACGCCGACGGAAATAGTTGAGTATTGTCGGAGCGTGGTTCTTGAAAGTCTTGATAACGGATCTGAAGCTGTGATTGTCCAGAGCGAGTACCTTTCCGTACCAGTCATTCATTTTCTTCATTGCCCTTGTGGGCGATATTTTTTGGTTGAATATGCTGCGGAGGCTCATCGCAAGGTTATATGCCTGACGGAGGATGGGATAGTGTTTGAACAGTATGTTGACGCGGTGTTTCTGAATGTCAGTTCATCTGTTGGCAGACATCATCAGCGTGTGCTTGCTGCGTGCCAGTATCTGACGCATGGTCTCGCCGTTTGAATATGTCGGAACCGGTTCGGACTTGTCACGTGCGTTGTCCTGCGCAATCAGCTGACGGCGTATGTCGATGCGGATTTCGTCGACGGCCTCGTTGTAGACCTGCTGCACGTGGAAACGGTCGTTGACCACATGGGCATTATAGAAGACTTCGGCGGCGATGAGCATCATTGACGGCGACAGGTCACATGTGACCTCTTTTACGCTGCGTCTGACCGATTTGTCCATTGCCGATATGAGGATGGAGATTATCTCGTCGCTCTTTGTGCCGGGTATTGCTGCCGCCAGAGTGCCCTTGCCGCCGTGGCCGTCCTTGTTGGTGAGGAACGTCCACACCTCGCCGTTGCTCAGGCATGTCTCGTCAAGGCTCATGTACGGTCCGATGTTGGCGGCGTTGAAATAGAATCCGCATCCAAGCTCCGACTCGCGCCACTCATGATATCCGCTCAGCTTATTACGGTATAAATCAGCGTAATGCTTGCCGTTGACGCAGTACATCTCAGCAATGTGCTTTATCGACAGAGCTGTATTCTCAACCTTCGTATTTTAAAAAATCCACGAACTCACGGCTGAGTCGTGTCCCGTCGGCGTTGGGTAGTTCCAGCGAATAGCTGAATATCTCATTGGTCTCCTTATCCCACCATTTGTTCTTGCGCATATGCAGGTATACAGGACGTCCACGCATGGGAAAGTCCTGTATCACAAAGTAATCCGTATAGCCTCGGGCCACGATATTGTCGTTGCGTTTGTCTTCTTCCGAACGGAGTTTCTTCTCATCGAGCCATATATCATACGACGCGTCGGTCTTCTTGAAATCGACCATTTCAAAAAGCTCATCCAACCCTGCGGGCAGGAATTCCCAGAATGCTTGTGCTGTTGTCATACTGCAAATTTAACACTTTCTGAGAAATTTCATGCACTGGAATTTCGGCTTGTGCCATTTTTTTTACTAATTTTGCGATATTACAGATAATAGACCCTCATGGAACTGCAACGGGCTAAGATAATCGGCATTGCGCGGCATCGCCTATCGACTGACGGCGATGGCGTCACCACGCTTGTGGCTTTTCATGGCTGTCCGCTATGTTGTCGCTATTGTCTTAACCCGCAGTCGTTAGGCGACGGCGGACGTTTCCGTGAGTATTCGCCGGAAAAGCTCTATACCGAGACTCGCATTGACGAGCTTTATTTCCTCGCCACCAATGGCGGTGTGACATTCGGTGGAGGAGAACCGTGTCTGCAACCCGGTTTTATCCGACGTTTCCGCGAGCTGTGCGGCGATAGCTGGCAAATCAATCTTGAAACATCGCTAAATGTTCCGACAGACAATATCGCGTCCTTGCTCCCTGTGGTAAATACTCTGATTATCGACATCAAGGACATGAATCCTGAGATTTACCGCAACTATACCGGGCGGGGAAACTCCATTGTCCTCTCCAATCTCCGACTGATAGCCAACAGCGGGCGGCAAAGCGATTGCATCGTCCGCATACCGCTGATACCGGAGTTCAACACTGATGCCGACCGCGAGGCAAGCCGCGCCGCGCTTGAACAGCTCGGCTTTTCCCGATTCGACTTATTCACCTATCAAATCCGCAAACACTGACTATGGCACAAGGAAAGCAGACCTGCAAGATATTGAAAGAGATACGCCGGCAGATAGCCGAGGCAAACGGCATCGAGTTCGCCACTTCGGAGTGTCGCTACAAGGGCGACTGCCTCGGCACGTGCCCCAAATGCGAGGCCGAGGTGCGCTACTTGGAGCAACAGCTCCGCACCCGCTCCCTCTCCGGAAAAGCCGTAGCCCTCGCCGGTATCTCGGCGGGTATGATTCTCATGTCGGGATGCAGCGGCACATCGTCAAATCAATCGAGCTATACATTGCAAGGCGAACCAGAGACATCAGTCGAGCAGATTGAGGTTACTGACACAATCGAGGTAGGCGAATTGCCGATGATTGAAGATTCTGTTGTGTGTATTAACAACGGTGTTAAAGATGGCGAGATTAACAACGAAACGGAGGTTGTTGTAACTCAAGGCGAAATCCCAATGGAAGATGATGATAATGACGAGAACAAAATATATCAAGTAGTGGAGCAAATGCCGGAGTATCCGGGAGGGCAGGCAGCATTGTTGAAATTCATTGGCGACAATCTCAAATATCCGAAAGAAATGGTTGGTTGTTTTCAAGGAAGTGTCAGAGTAAGGTTTTATGTTGACACATTAGGCCATGTGTGCGACCCACAGATAGTCAGAGGTATGGATTCTGCTCTTGACAGAGAAGTCCTGAGGGTTATAAGACTGTTTCCTGATTTCATCCCGGGGCAACATGAAGGCAGGAAAGTTAATGTATATATGAATTTGCCAATAAGTTTTGACCCTAACCGCTATTGATTATGGCACGAGGAAAACAGACCTGCAAGATACTGAAAGAGATTCGTCGGCAAATTGCCGAGGCGAACGATATTGAGTTTGTAACGTCGGAGTGTCGTTACAAGGGCGACTGCCTCGGCACATGCCCCAAATGCGAGGCGGAAGTCCGCTATTTGGAGCAGCAGCTCCGCTCACGTCAGCGCAGGGGTAAAGCCATCGCCCTCGCCGGAATCTCGGCGGCTTCGTTCGCGTTGCTGACCCCAAACACGGTTTCCGCGCAGATGTCTGATCCGGATGTGTCGCTCCCTATGGGAGATATTGCCGTCCATGCCGTAATTGATACATTTTTGGTGAAAGGAGCAGTATCAGAAATGGTAAAGAACAATGGGGTAATGCAACGTGAACCAATAATAGGAGCAACTATAATCAATTTACGAAACAATAAGGGTTGTGCATCAGGTATTGAAGGTGATTTTGAAATAGAAGTTGCACCCGGAGATACATTGGAAGTGTCATTTCCCGGATATCATATTCTGAAAGTGCTAATCAAGCGATGGTCCGATAATTTAGATATTGTGCTTGAAGCAGACGAGTCGGTATTAACGGGCGACGTACTTGTTCTTGGAGGTGCTATTTCTGTGAAAAAAGAAATAAATCATTATCTCGACCTCAATGTGATTGATGAGGAAGGCAACCGCATTGACAAAGATGATTTGTATATTGAACGAATATGGATAGACGATGACAACGAAGAAGATTCCCGATTTTTATCACCGGAATACTTTGATGAAAAACATCCATGTCGAATATTCTGGGATTATGATTATGGTTTAACTGATGAAGAAGGCAAGCCGTTAAAAGAAGCTACACTCCGTATTGAGGCAGATGGCTACGACGACCCTGTGATAATCAAGGTCAAATATCCCAAGCGCAACGCCAAGAAAACCATCAAGTTCAAACACAAAAAGAAATAACTATGGAGCATATTGGCAAAGCAATAGCATCGGCTGTAATAGTCTTTCTGTTCATGTTCAGTCTGATATTCTGTTTCGATTCTCCAGACAGAATTACCAACATTATGCTTGTGGGTGGCAATGTGCTGTTTTGGGGCAGATTACTTTGGCTGATAAATCGGAAAGGAGGTCGAAAATGATTGCCTTTTTCAAACGCGATATTGTAGTGAATGTGAGCCGGGATGAACTCTTATCGTTTATATCTTCTACTACCATTATTTCATGTGACAGGACGAACTATGGCAAGAAAGGAGAATTTCGCGGTACAGTGTGGCAAAATGGATTCCGCATAGCTCTGAATACATATTATTTTAATTCCTTTGCCTCCGATGCAGTCAGCATTGTAGAGCAAGTTGGAAAAGATAAATGTCGTGTTCATTTGGCGGTTGGTATGAGTGAGTTTGTATTGGTTATGATGGCCGTATGGAATATGGGATTGCTATTTATATTTATGCTTGTGTTATCATCTTGTTTTACAAATGGAATCGCTGTGGGCATAGCAAAGCTATTGATATTTATACCTTTTGTTTTGATTGATTTCCTGTTTCTACGATTCGCGTTATATGCCAACTATAAGAAACTTAAGAAGCGTATGCTTGAAATACTAACATGACAATATGGAAACGACACTGTGCTACATAGTAATAATCGCTATTGCCTATGGCATAGGCAAGGGAATATATCAGTCGACACGTTCACGGTCGATTGACTATTCTCTATGGGCGATTATCGCGCTTATGAGTGCAGTGTTATGGATTTCAAGAGGATTTCTTATCTCCAGTCGGATATATGATTTCCTGATGATTGCCGTATGGCTTATTGCAATCGGTTGTTTTATTATATCTCGGAAATTCCAATATGAAAAGTATCTGAAATCTATTGCCATTGGCGGTCTTTCAGTTTCCCTTGCGATTTTTATTTATTGGAATATAAAGGCGCAGTCAATTGTTCCAACAACCTTGATAACTTCCCTAAAGGGATATTCAACAAGTCGAATAGCTGAGGTATGTTTCCGTTATAACGGAACTCCATTTTGGAGAAGTTACAATCTCAACAACTACCCGAATGTAAAGCTACTTCCTGAGCAGTACGATGTTAGTCTGACAATCAAGCCGATTTCACCCAATATCGCCAAACTTGAATCAATCACCCTAATACCAAAAGCAAAGATATGAAAACCTCTCTCCGATATAAGATAGTACTTTGGATGGTGTGGGTGCAACTCGCGCTCCTGCCAATTATCTACATAATGCTTGCTGTCACGAATAATGGACTGATATGGCGATGGAATTTGCTTAACTGGCTGATGGTTGGCGGCTATATTCTCGGATTGCTTGCCCTTCCACTCAGCCGTGGGCTTGAAAAACCAAAACTACTGAAATGGTGGTTAAGAATCGATTTCTGGCTTTCAGCTATACCGGCAATTTTTGTATTACCATTGCTCTTTTATGTCGGAAGACATAATATAGATGCAGAAGATGGTGATTACGTACTCTATCACACACGCGGTTTAATGATGGCCGCGCCACACTATGCTTTAGGTAAAAAAGAGGGTCTATTTATTCGACCTATGGCTAAATCTGTTAGAATAAATGATTATGACGATGGTAAAATAGACTGTTTCAAAGTCGATACTCTGAGGGGCTGTTTTTATGGGTTAAACAGTGGAGGCGCACAGGTTTCATGGGTTTTGCCGCTTGACTCCATGAAATATCATCAATATGCGGAAGATATAACCGAGTTGATTGATAGCATATATCAAGCACAACCTTTGTTCAGGGATTATTATCATGGGACATTCGTTTTCCCGGACAACTTCGCCGAAATAAATTATGATTTCTATAGTATTAATTATGAGGATTCTATAAATTATAATACTATTGATCGTCTTGATGGCGACAGTCTGCGGGTTACTATTATCAATAACGGAATCATCGAATTGCCTTATCCCATAGATTCTGTCGGCAATCTCACACCCAAAGAAGTCAGAACTTTCTTTGAAAAGCTGAAAGGAGGCAAGCAATGAAAAGACAAGGTGTAAGAAAATCGTCTAAAATAGTAATTGTCATAGCCTCATTAATAGGCTTATACTTTGGTATGCTTTTGTTTTTGGGATTTCCGATACCGCGCGGAAGCAAGGTTGACAGCAATTACTATACCTACTACAAGAACATCTTTGGGATATATTATATCTCTGTCGAAAATGCGCCCGCATTGTTCAATCATGGTAGTTGGGGATATCTGGATGATGTGGATGAGCAAACCTTTAAGGTATTAGGCGAGGGATGGGCAAAAGATACCAATCACGTATGGCATGACGATGAGATAGTTAAAAACACGGATGTAAACTCATTTCATATAAATCAGTATGGCATTGCAGTAGATAAGGACAAAGTCTATATACGGGATTCTTCAAACGATAAGGATTATATAAGACCCTCACACAGCGGCATAGATGTCGAAACTGCCGAATATTTTATCTACAGACTTGACGAACTTCAAGATGAATGGATGCGCGACAAGAATTTTGTTTATCATTACGACCAAAGAATTGATGTGGATAGAAACAGTTTTGAAATTTATGGCGAAGACTGGTTCATTGATAAAGTTTTTCTTTATAAAACGCAATATAATGATGTAACCCGAAAGTGGGATTTACACCGTATCGATTCCTTACAAAGACCCATTGAGGTCGGTTATCAATATTTCCGTAATGGCAGGAATATTATCTACTATGATTCAATAATACTCAAAGACATAGATGTGCTGCGGTTTGAGGAGATTGGTGTAGGCAAATACCGGATCAATAACATGTTGTTTCTTTGGGGTAAGCCTTTCCTTAAAGACTCATTGGATGTAGAAAATGCCAAATTCTATTATCATGGTCATATAGCAGCTGACAATGATAATGTGTACTATGTTCGTAAACTACTTGATGACATTGATGCCTCGACATTCCGACAGATTGATGACGAAACATTTGAAGATAAGAGCTATATCTATACCATAAAAGAGAAAGCTTGGGGAGAGGCGTATCCCTTTGTCAAAAAGAAAAAATAGATGTTATATGCAACTGACCGATAAAGAAATAGACAGCATGTTGACCCAATCACCGGATGTCAGATACACTTATTCGCTGAAACGGATTGCGGATAGCGGTTATATATGGTATCTGTCATCTGATGATGATAACTATATGTGTATTCGGGATGGAGGCATAATGCTATTTCCGGTGTGGCCATTTAAGGTGTATGCGGAGAAATATGCCTCACGTATGAGGAAAGAACATAAATGTAATTGCTCAAAATTGGATTTGGAAGAGTTTTCTGACAAACTTGTTGATTATCTTTGTGAAACGGGAATGCCAATAGGTGTCTTTCCGGTCGCTGAAAATGACTATGGCAAAGTAATCAGCATAAATAATTTTGCCGAAGACTTATCCGTTGAACTTGAAAACTACCAATGACCCATGACAAACAGAGAATTATTTTTAACCGTAGTTGAGCGGCTAAAGGCTGAGCCTTTTCTCAAAGGATTTAAGTTTCGCAAACGTGACTACTCTTTCATTCAACAAGTGGAAGGCTTAAGGCGGCATATCGAATTGGACCATTGGACTAAAGGCGGAGTGCTTATCGTCTATCCTATCTATATGGTTCGTTTTGACATCCTGTTAAAATGGTTTGAGCCATATAATGTCAAATCACGGCAGACCCAGCAGGACAATCCTTCTGTTGGATTTACCGGGAATATGCTTGGCAGACGGGATAAGTTTACGATTTCAGAAGCCAATCTTGAGTGCGACTACTCAAAACTATGTGTCACGCTTGCCGACTGTTCCGGCATAGTCTTTCAAGCATACACGTCATTGCGTGATATGTTTGACCGTGAGATTATACCCAGATTGGAGGGTAAGAGGGCGTTACCAGATGTCGGAGCAGACTGGGCGTTTAAGTATCTTACTCTAACACGCATTGTGTCACCTGAAGATTATCCGGCAGTTAAAGAATTAGTCTTGGCGCAAGTCCAGAAAATGGCTAATAGACATGAGCCAAATGTAATAGACTACTTCTCACGACTTGATGAGATAATCAGCGTTATGGAGCAGACTTTTCCAACAAAATAATTGCAGATGTCATGGAAATAGATGTGCCGAAATATGATAGAAATATTGGGTTACAACTCTGTTGGTACCCGGGATTTTCGATAAAGGTTTCAAGCGATGATAGCGAAGTAACTATGTCTGCTAATCGGGAAGGATTGTTATCAATGGCAAACCATCTTCTCAATTTAGCGCAAGCAAATGTGCCTCCCGGCACTCATATACATTTGGATGAATACAATTCATTGGAAGACGGTTCACAAAGTATAATTATAGAGAAAGCATGAACCAACGAAATAAGATAGGCAAGTTTTTAGCTGAGTCGATTGTAACATTGCTCCTTGCAGTATTGGCTATTCCAATGAAAGCCAATGATAATTGCCGTCATGATACACTGAAATATGATTATGAAAACCTGTATGCAGTTCACTGGGATGTGACTGCCTACCCGGTTGCAAATGTCTTTACATTTCCTCAAGATGACATTGACATGATTGTGGAAGCACTATTAGACACTCCAAAAGAAACTATGTTTCAAGGGAATTGGATTTTATGTTACTATTTGGATATATCGTTGGAGGAAATCTCGCAAATCAAAAGCAATCTATCATCTATAGATTTACCACACGGATATGAGTGGATGTTTGGATTGTTTGAAAATGACAAACAGGGTATGGCTCTTTTAGCAGCAGTCGTAGAATCAGACTCTAAATTTGTCGCTCATATCGGACATGCCTGTATGGTTAAAGATCCATCAGGAAAACCGGCAATCAGCTTTTCACTACATCAAGGAGAATCCGATGACCTTTCAATGGAATTTAGAAAATTTCGCATAAAGCATAATTGCATTGTATTGACAATTAATGATTGGGCTTTCGCTCCAACCCAGATGAAACAACTTGCTGCACCCTCTAATGACTATATTACTATTTCTTATGTGCCGGATGTGGTCATACAGAACTTGTACTCTACTTCCGTCAGGTATATGCTTGAAAACATGATGCCAAACGAAGCTGTTAGACCGGCTCCAATAAAATGACAGTCATGAAGCGGTGGCAAAATAACCTATATATGGTCGGATTGCTTCTTATAGAAGCAATAATAATGTTATACGTAGTTCCCAAAGCTAATGCGGATGAAATCAGTATGAAAATTTCGTTGGTAATCGCGTTATTTTTAGCCATACTTGTAAGTTTGGCATTGTTGGTTAAAGGAAACCAAGGCAATTATAAGGCTAGAATTCCAATCTTCATAGTTTGTGTCGCTACATATATTCAAATTCTGTATTGCGCAGCATTTTATAGCTGGGGAGCCTACGTTTGTATGGCTTTGCCAATATTCCAACTGATATTGGGATATGCGATATTTAGGTATTCCAACGACATTGTTTCTTTATTTATTGGCTGCTCTAATCTGATGTTTTCGGCTATATGGACTAATCAATATCAAGGTTTCCTATGGTTTAATAATAAATCCAGCGACCTTGAAACTATAGCAGTGGCGAGTCTTTGTGCCGTTATCGGTGCTGTGATTGTGTTCACGGTGTCAGCCATTATGATAATGAAGTTCAATCATAAAAACGCTTGAGTATGAATTATGATATAACTATCGAATATAAGGATGGCCGGGTAAGTATGAAATTTCTCGGAGTTGATTTCTTTGCACTGGATAAAGTTTTTGGAACGATGCCAATAAAAAGACTATCCAATTATTGCTTCGGAATTTTCAATACAGAACCGGATGAACCGACCTATATTCAGTCATCCGACAATAATATCTCTGAAATCGTATCCGTACCGATTACTAATCCACACTCGCTTATTGAGTTTTTCAGGAGTATTCCGGACAGAGAAGATTTTTCAATATATAAGTTGAAAATAGATTTCAATGACTTCTCCATGCTCTATGATGATGATTGTATGCTTGTCATAGAGGGCAAGTGCTCTGACAATGCTGAATTTAAATTCTTTAATAGACTTTATCGTGACATATGCGATACCCTTGAAAATGAGGATTAAAGTTATAGTTAATTTGCATGAAATCAGACAACAAGACATATCGGTTTTTCTTTGGACGGCGGGGTGAGAGGCACTTGCCATTCGGTGCTATGCTGCTGATTCTCGTGCCTTTTCTCATTGTAGGTCAGTATTTCCAGAATCGCAAATATAATGCTCTGTCGGCAAGTCCGGAACATACATCAACTGTAATTTCAAATATCGGCTACATAGGCAACAGTGGCCCTATAATACATTACAGCTTTACAGTGAATGGTATTACATATAATGGTGGTATGCATGCCAATGGTTTTGCCGTTGGCGACAGCATAGGCGTGGTGTATCAGAAAGACAATCCCGAAAACAATATGACGGTGTTCGAGTATTACGACGGCCCTTCGTATGGATTCGTTTCTGCATTTGTCATTCTTGTTGTAATTCTTGCGATTATCCGTTGGCGGAAGATAAGCAGGCAGTACAAAGCTGATGCCCCGGTGGAAACCAAAGTGCAAAGGGCATGTGGGATTTATCGTACCTCAAAAGAATATATATTCGTTACGGGTTATGGCAAGACCGGCTTCGGCTACAATATGAATTATCCTATAAAGTTTGCGCCAATTGATTGTGATGATATAGAATTCAATAATGCTTTTGGCGAAGTTTTCTTAGCCAGTAATCGCGAAGAATATAAGGAGCTAAAATCATCGGAACTAATCAAGGCAATGAAACAACGCTCATGGCGACAGCTTCACCTCCATTCGACCTTCGTATTTGTAAATCAGGACGACGATAAAATCAGTGTAGTCCCTACTAAATTGGCATCCGATAAATGGCTTGATTGGGATTCCAATCAAGCGCTGACATTTGACGTTGGCAATGATTCTATATACGACATCGTAAGTGAAACCCGAAAACTCCTCGATAATCATGAAACTGACCGATAAAAACTCCGAGATAAGAATCTACCAAAGCGTATGGAAAAATACGTTTTATGCCATCTGTTGCTTGGCTTTTGCTATTGTCGGATATTTGATTATAATAAATCCAAGTACTAAATGGCCAACGAAAATCTTTGGTGGTTTGCTGAATATGATATTTTTTGGAGGTGCCAGTGCGCTTTTCTTTGCTATGGCGTCACATAAACGGATTCGCCGCATTCCGTTTTTAATAATCTATGCAGATAGATTGGGAATTTATAAACAGCGCAATGGTGATTATCATACTATCAATTACGCAGATGTTAAAAAGTTTCGATTAGTAAAGATTCACTCGTCTAAAATGATTGCGGTGGACTATAAGACAGCTCCACTGATACATAAGTTTGACGGAGCATCCGATTTGAAACAAAATATAATGAACTTCAATTTCAATGAGATTGGAGCGATAGAAAATATACCCGTTCACAATCTGACAATGAAAGGGAAGGAGATTTGTGATATATTGAACCGCCGATTGAATTGTTGGCAAGTAAGACCCGCTGAATAAGAATATGAATAATTACGATATTACAAAAATCCAATCGAAAATCAATCGGTTAAAGCGGACTGGTGACTTCAGTCATTTGCGGTCATTCCTTTTGAAATTGTTATCGGCTTACCCCGATGAATATTATTTCATGGCTGAACTGTCAAGTGCCTGTTATCAATTAAGGAAATATATCGAAGCATTAACTTATGCACAAGAGTCATATCAGTTAGCTCCTGATGATTATTGGGTAAGATATATTTATGGCTGTGCATTATCTGCAAATGATAAATTGGAAGAAGCAGCTGAGATGTTTAATTCAATCATAGCCTGCGATGTGGCTTTTCTCGCTGATTATAAGCATGGCGAAGGGAAAAGATGGGCTGAATCTCTGCTAAACGATAGTAGATATATGAGGGCTGTCATTTATCAGCAAGAAGGCAATAATCTTGAGGCACGAGATTTATTCCAAACACATAAGTCCATAAGAAGGCGTGGGCTATATAGCGATTTTTCGATCAAACAAGTTAATGAGCATATTAAATGGCTGGATATGATTATCGGCGATACCGACAGGGACTATTCTATTTCAAAATATCGTCCGCAGTTCTATGATGCTGAAGGATGCTACATTCATAACGAGTGGACTTCAATCTCTGATATTGGCAAATCGTTTGCAGATGGAATACTCACAGCCGATGAGTATATTGAAGCGGAGAACCGATATATTGATACGGCTATTGATTTAGCAAAATTGGCTGGTTGTTCATATCTTATAGTGAGTTACATGGAGGGTGATTCAAAGGATATTGTAAATTCAGTTAAGGGTCACAAACTGAATCATGGCCTTATTGAAAGAGCAAAGACAATCCGACAAGGATTAAGAATCTCACTAAAGGACTGTCCGGACTATCTTCGCCTATGCCTGCGAGAATGTTGTTGGGCTGTATTCTCCAACAAGACACATAATTTCCTTGTCAAGTTTGGCTACGACTATTATATGCATGTTCATACTGCCGTGCCAAAAAATCAGGTTGTTGAAATTGTAACCAGAAACGGATTGTATCTTCGCCCATGAAACTAACAAGCAAACATTATAGCAATCAAATATTTAAGAAGGCTTCTTTTTGCAACGGAGGCTTGGCTGAATGGTGGACTAAAAAAACTTTTAAGCGGTGTGATTTTGATAACTGCGACTTTACCGATATTATGGCAAGAGGGTGCCGTTTCATAGGCTGTGTTTTCAAAAGAGGAAAGTTACAGCATTTCTATATGGGTTCCACTACTCTGGTAATGCCCCGTAAAACGGTTTATCGTAATTGCACATTCGAGCGAGTGAAACTACGCAACTTCGGTATCGCGGACTTTTTCGATTGTTCATTCATTAACTGCGATTTTCGTTCTGCCTTTATTGCTGCATCTTTTACCCGTTGCAGTTTCGTCGGAGAAATTTCCGGTTGCGTATTCTGCGGCCCTCAATATAAAGGCGGTTATTACATAAATTGGCTCAATTATTGGATTTCCAATAAAGGACGGCTACACTATGTGGATTTCACTAAAGCCACCCTGATAGATGTTGCCTTTCGTGGTGGTGTAGATTTGTCAACGACTAAGTTCCCGATAGACTATGAAACTGACTGATAAGAGATTTTGGATAACATGGATTGTCGTTGAACTATTGATGTTATCATCTTGTGTTTACATGGCAATCTATAGTAAATTTATAGGCATAATGTGTGTTTTCGGAGCAAGCCAACCTTTAATGTTAGCTTTGACTCTATATAAAAAGAAACATCAAAGCGGGGCACTGACAAATTTAATAATTGTTGGTTTGTATTCCATTTATTCTGTGTATATAAGTATATCAGGACAGGATGCCAATGGTTGGGGTTGGGCATTTTGCATGATTGTTTTTCCAATAATACAGCTTATACTTCTTTTGTTGTTTTGGGGTATTCAAAAAATTGCTGAAGCAAATGAACAGAAAGAATAACTATATGGCTAATCACGAAATATGTAATCCTATACGGATGATTGACTGCGAGTGTTCGGTCAATTCAATAGATTACAATGCGACGGATCTTATTGTCGAGTTGGAACGGTTCGATAACAAAGGGATAGTAAGGATTGATTTCAAAGAAGTGTTCGCGTATCGCGTAACTTTGGAACATTTCAGAATAAGCGATATACTGGATGGTGCAGGTATAGCACCGTTATACGAGGTTGAAAACTCCGAATATTATAACCGGCTAATGCAATCCGGTATGAAGGTGCTATATGGCGATGCCCTCAAAGTCCGGCATTTTGCCATAAAGACAACCGAGCATATCATAGATATTCTCACCCCTAATAGCTATACTATAATGTAAATCAGCTCAATCCTTTTTATTCATAAGAGTACCACATTTTTCGTAGTGACAAGGTAATCTTCGGGGAACCTGCCGGACTGAAGCCGAGGCAAAGCGGAGCGAGGTGTGGGCGCGTGGAGCGCATCACGCCTCACTACCTTGCATTGCCTCCGCTCCCTCCCGAATACCTGATAAATCCGGGCTATATGCCATGTCCGTGAGCCGGGAGGCACACCGACATCACATATAGCCTTTCGTGTGTAAACCGGCCGCGCCACAAGACCGAAGCCCCGTGAAGGCGGCTTCCGACTTGATCTGCGCATAATGCCCGGAACACCGCAGCCCCGATGCTGTGAACGGCATCCGGCCTGCCGCAACCTGCCGGTCGGGGTCGCCGGATATACTTTTTGTTTGAAAACCCTGCGGGCTTCACCTGCGGCGGCGATTTTGTGTGCGAAGCTACGGCGGACGGGCGGAACGACAAGTGACGCCGCGCTTGAGGTCGGAGTTCCGCGCCCGTGAGCCTCCACAAATTTTCTCGTGCCTCCAAAATTTGGGTATCCCGCGCTTGCCCTCAGACTTCACACTTGTCTAATCCGCCCCGGCGGTCCGCCGTGGTGTATGCACAAAAAACATACCACTGCGGATGAAGCCCGGAGCTTCAAGCCTAAAGGGAAATGAACGAGTAAGTAAGCGCAGAGAGTAGCTTGCTTCTCTATGCCGAGCGTGAGTGAATTGCGCGAAGCGAAAAACAAACTCAAACACCTCAAAGACATGGACTATCAAGCAGTAGCAACCATCATCGACCGCAATTCGGGTCTTTACGACATCACCACCAGCGAGGGCAGGGAACGCAGACGCCTGTTTTTCTCCACACAGGGCTATATATGTGAGTTCGCCCGACGTTCACGCAGACGCGGCTACATCATACCGCAGTCAACCGTAGCCAACTGGCTCGGAGTAGTGAAAGTGGAGAAGCCTGAAACAAATCTGGTGGAAAAGTTTAGGCGTTACGCCTCGCGTGCCACATTCCCCTCGGCTTTTGTGCACAAATGCCTCATGGCAGACCCGACAAAGGGCTGTTATGAAAACAACCTTACCACCGGCACACGCATAGACGGTGAGATTATCTCCCTCAAAGCCGTTGAGCGTTATGCGCCGTGGCAGGCAGAGGAATTTCGCAAGTCACTTGCCGAAAGGCGCACCTACCATTCCGGCAGGTTCGACTTCCGGGGCTATGACGGCACCCTATGGATAGAGATAGCCGACAAGGACGACGGATATTATCGCAAAGGCGACATCAAAGCCGGACTGAGCAAGGAGTATCGCGGCTGTGGCAACGGCTACTACTATCTGCTGATTGATGATGAACACTTTATAGGAGTTGACATAGACTGATTTACCAACCGCTCCCTGCGCTGCGATAGGCGCAGGGAGCATAACACGACATTTCCATGAACCGAAAAGAGAAAATACGAAATGAAGCCGCCGAGCGGTATAAGGACAGCGAGTACCGCGTTCCCAATATGTACTGCTTTATCGAGGGCGCGGAGTGGGCTGACGCCAATCCGCTGAAAGGCTGGAACAGGTTTAGCGATGAAAATATGCCGGAGAAAGGCGACATCATAGCTCTCGCGATTATTGATGAGAAACTTAATATCGCCTCCTATGAGCTGATAAAATTCGACCCTTTGACAATCGCCAAACCTTACCGCGATAATGTTTTGTGGCTCCCGATACCACAATTATAATCCTCAATATTTCCGCTCCGACACTCTCCGTTCGGGGCGGCTTCTGCTCGTAGCCTCACAAAAGCCGCCGGTATGGAAAACTATCCTAAACGCCCATATATGAAAACAAATCAGATTCTCGGCATTCACACGAAGAATCTGTTTTAGTAATGAAAAAATAGAATATATCGTATCTGATTCGTTTTATATTCGTATTATTCGATTGCAATAAATTTGTAAACGGTCTTATCGGTGTTTGGATAAAGAACAGGATCCTGCATTGCGCTCGTCACCGTTAATTCAGAGGGCGTAAGCCTGTCTATGAGCCAGAAGCGTTCCGATTTGTCAATGTAAATCACTGAAAAGTTATCCGTGGTGAAAGTCCAGCGAAAATATATCGGTTCACCGTTTTTTGTGCCGTCGTTCCAATTCACCCATTTATAAGAGCCGGTACCGTTGGCATTGAATTTATATACCCAGCCTTCTTCGTTACACTCTGTCGGTTCAAAGCCGGACATATGTTCATAGGTCTGCTTCCATTCAACGCCGGTAATACAGGAGATAATTTCTTTCTGGTCGGTATCATAATAGCCCGTGCGTTCCTCGCACGATGCGAGAAACACAAAGGTTAATATAGATATGAGAAGCTGTATTTGTTTCATTCCGAAATTTCTACTGTTACGCTGCCGTTCCCGATGAAGGATTTGCCTTGTATGTTAAGATACTCTCCGTTGACCTCCGGCAATGACAGAGAATAACTGTAAGGCAACGAGTTTCTTCCTAATCCGGCCAAAAGGATTGTACCTCTGTCGGTTTCATCAGATGCGACGAACGAAATCTGTGCCACGTAGAACATGGATGTGTTGCCGGAACTTATTGTGAGCCGGTTATTCCCCAATGAATAGAATCCCGTCCTGCATATATCTTCGCCTGATACCAACAGCCGGGCCTCTGTTATCCCTTCTTTGCTGTATGGCTGAGATTTTGACAGGCTTATTGTTCCTACCACATTGTTCCTCACCAAGCCTGATGTGCGCGTAGTGTAAACCACGCTGACATTTCCGGCTTTCGCATAAGCCTTTATCAGATTGTTCGCCTGCTCCATCTCACCCTCAAAGCGGGTTAGGTTTATGGAACTTACCTCTGCCAGTTGTTCCCGAGAGCGGTTTACAACGTAATCGGTTGCCGTGACCTTTTTGTTCGGATTGATGGAGAACAGACCTGTACGGCTATCCACCTCGACAAACTGAGAAAGAACCTCGGCATCAGTTTCATAAGCCCTTATCTGGGTCGGTTCGTTGGAAACCGTGTTGTCATCGCTACAGGCCGTAACCGACAGGCAACAAAGGGCGACTATACCCAATATCTTATTATTTCTTTGCATACAATACTCTTTTTTGTTAATTAATTGCTTAGAGAGAAAAGTATGTTGCAAAGTTACTTCGTATAAACGACAAAAGCTGTGACAAATGGCACAATCAACCAATAAAACAGCCTTTTATAGCTTTAATTCCCAAATTTTTCTTCGTCAGGAGTGTACCCGGCAACTGTTTCGCGGATTCTATGGAGCTGTCGGCGAGATATATTGAGGTAGGTGGCTATCTCTCCAAGGGAAACGAGTTCAAATAATCGGGGATAACGAGCAAGCAGCTGTCGATAGCGTTGCTCCGGAGTGGAGCGGTAATCGTTAAGAACATGTCCGTATGCCTGTTCAAACAAGGCATCCAGAAACCTGATATGGAGAGTCGGGTCAGACATCAGCCGCTCACGAATCATAGAGGTTGGTATGACCAGCACATCGGAATCCTCCAATGCAATAATGTCTGTCGGAATCTTTTTGTCAAGCATTACGCTGATGTAATTGGCAAGGACAGAATCATTGAAAACAAATCCGACGGTTTTCGCCTTACCGGAATTGTCGATCAGCGAGTGCTTGAAGCCTCCGGAAACAATCCAACCGACTCGCTTGACTGCCTCACCGGTATATGCGAAATACTCACCGCGCCGATAATGGTGCAGCTCACCATGCTTCTCGCATAGCTCTTTCCAGAAAGAGAAATCTATCGCTTCTTCAAATGCGTTAAACTGTGCCATATCAATCCCAGTCATTAAGGCTGGCGATGAAATCGTCAACCGATTCTTCATCGAAGAGTTCCGGCAATTCTTCGATGTTATGGTGACAATCGTGTTCGACTGTCATATCTTCAACGGTATTCCCGCTGTTTTCGTCTATATCGTATTCCATTAATTGCTTGATGTAATTAATACAAAGGCCATAAAAGACTGCAAATTTACAAATTTTTACAGATACTGCCTAAACGATCCTTCAGGGTTTTCATGCTAAATGGTGATTGTCAGAACATTCCAAGTATATAAAAGCCCGGTCCTTTGAAAACCGGTAATAAGGTAATAATCGGAGCCTAAAGGCATACTCAATGTTGTCGAGGCTTTATCCTGTGTCTGTTGAGTTCCGGCAGGATTGTCGTTTTGGCGTGCGAAGTTACTGCGTCCGGAAGGAACAGCAAGGGCCACTGCGTTTGAGGCCGGCGTCGGCGACCGTGAGCCTCCGCAAATTTTCTCATGCCTCCAAAATTTGGGTATCCCGGTCTGGCCGCTGGCTTCACCCTTGCCTTATCCTCCCTTTCGGCCGCAGTGGTTCACTTGCACGAAAAACGGCCAGCCCTGCCGGGAAAGATCAAAAGAGCTTCACAAAAGGGAAAAAATTAACAAATCAGACATTTCAAGACCATGCGAGTAAAAAGAATGACAATCGAAGAAGGGAAGCGGGCAGACATAAGCCGCTACCCGAATTTCCACAAGACAGGGAGTGTGCGTGGTATGAAGAAGCTGTATTACGGACAGCACTGTCTTTTGGTGCGTTGTGGCGACTATATTTATAATGTGTCGCCGGAACCACAAATCTACAATCAGGCAACCATCTAAATTCCAGACGATATGAACACAGACATTGATTTCATTAAGATTGCCGAGGGCGACAAGGAGTTTGTAAAGGCCTTCGAGAACTTTGTCAACGGCAAAGTGAGCAGCACTGAAAAGACAGGCATGGCGATGGCAACCATGCACCGCTATCTCCAGCAGCAGGCGTTCAAGGTGTTCATGGACTATATGAAAGCCCTTGCCTACAACTACCGACGCGGACGCTATGACGACCGCAACGAGTGGGCCTCGCGCCTCGCTGCCGAGGCTTACGGACACCTCATAGACACCGGACTTATCTTCGATACCGCTTATGACGAACTCACAAACAACGACTGATATGTACGATACCGATTTCCCCGAATACGGGAGGCAGTGTGAACTCAAAGAGCCGTGGCGCGGCTACCGCCGAGGCACAATAGTGGGGCGCAGCGGCTACCGCTATATCATAGAACTGAGCAGCGGAGCGACCATAGAACCTTACGAGGATGAAATAGAATTTGACTGAATATGAACAGACTTATGACACCAAGACTGGAGGAAGCCTTCAAGGGCTTCCCCCTTTACTCCCAGGACGGCAAGGGCAAGGACGCCGTATGCGTGGCCATATTCACCATAGGCAATGCCCGGTGGTTTGTGCTTGAAGGGAGCAGGGAGGGCGACGACACAATAATGTTCTGCATTGTCGTGGGACTCGCCGAGGACGAATACGGCTATGTTTCGCTCAACGAACTTGCCGAAATAGAGATTGACTGCCGCAGCAAGGGTTACGGAATACTCCAAGTCACGGAGGTGCCGTATTTCAAGCCACGCCCACTGAGGGAGATACCCGACAGTCGTTTACAGTCGCTTCTCTCAAGACTGCATGACCGCCCCGATGAATGACCTGTAACCCGTCAGCCGTGGCGACCATGCCACGGCTGACACAATCCGACATAGACATGGATATTAAAGACACGATAGACCGCATAACCGAATGTGCCGAGGCAAAGGGCTGGAGCGTCCACGCTTCCAAGAACCGAAAGGCCGATATATGGCTGTTTGAATTCTCGCAATACACCAATGCAGGGCAGGATTTCAACTTTTCGGCCGAAATGAAAGACGGCGACCCCGACAATCTGATAAAGTCGGTAAGGGAGTATTATGAGGGCTTCGACCCCGACGAGGAGGCATATCTATGGATAGGCGATGACGGCCACGGGAGGAATGGCGCGCCATACCATATCCGCGACATAGTGGCCGACATGGAGGACGCGGAGGACATGGTGCTTGACCTTCTTGCCTCCCTTGAAGAAACCGATTTCGACCTTGCGGAGAAATAGCCCCGTTCAGGAATATAACCCCGTCTGCCACAGCCTTATCGGTTGTGGCAGACATAACCATGCTTTGAGATATGCTGTTACAGACCATCATAGATATAGCCGCCAAATGCGGCTGGAGCGTGACCGTCAGCGTGATTGACGCTGACTGCACGGCTTTCGATTTCCGGCGAAAGACACGGAGCGGTGTGCCGTTCTGCTTCTGTGCGGACATGACAGGCGGCAACCCGGTGACGCTGCTCGATGAGATACTGTCGTTCATCGACGCTTTCCAACCCGCCGCCTTTGCCCGGCAATGGCGCGAGCTGTCGGGAGCCGGGGCGAGCCTTGAAGCGAGGGCATTGGCGGAAATGGACGATATGCGTGCCGAGGCATGGCTTCTCGTCGTTGAGCTGTCGGAGACCATAGCCTCCCCGGAACGTCGCAACCCGCCGTGGCATATCTGGAACTGAACCGGGATTACAGCCCCTTGCGCCGCCGCAGGGCTATAATCCTCCATGTTCACTTGTCCTTGCGCCTGCGACCACGCTTCACCTGCGGGTGGTCGCGAAGATGTATTATGTCGCTCCCGAGTATAAGCCTGTGCCAGCCGTTTTCCGAGCGGCGGTACGGGAGTACCGGGGGCGACAGCTTCATATACTCGTAAATCGTGGTGTGGCTGATTCCGAGCAGTTTTCTCGCGGCCATCACCGAATACAATGCCTCGGGGACTATCCTCTTCCAGTCAGGGAGCATTGCAGGTGTCCTCCATGTTTTCCGGCCTTACCGATTTTCTGTATTCGGACACAAATGCCAGCGCAGCCTCCACCGCCATTTCAGCCGCAACGCGGATATGTGATGGCCACTGCTCCAGACGGCACTCCGGCATTGCGGAGTCGCAGCGGCGTATGTCATGGAGAAACAGCGACACGGCAAGTCCGTATGCGCGTTCCTCCCAGTCTGTAGTGCTTAATCTTTGCTTAGGTTCCATGTCTATAAATTTTTTTGAGTGTTCTTTCGGAATGTCCTGCCACGGAGGGCGACGAAATTGAACATTTCCTTGAAGCGGTCGTATATCCTCTCGTCGTACACGTCCTTGATCTGCTCCACGGTCAGGTTGGTTGTGGCGTGGGTAAACTGGTAGTGGCGGTTGTCATAGCGCGACTGAAAGATGTACTGCATCACGTTCTCGAAATTACCGTAGCGGCCAGTCGGCACTGTCTCGCTCCCAAGCTCGTCAAACGCCTGGCGCGGGCTGTCGATGTAATGCCTTATGCCGCGGTAGCCGCCGTATATCGACTCGTCGGCATAGTCGGCGCACACGTCGATCACGTTGTCAATCCGGAAGTAGTATCTGCCTATTTTGTCCGGCGGCCTGACAATGGCGCAGAACTCCCTTACGATACGCAGCATCGTTGACTTCCCGGTGCCTATGTCGCCCCAGAGCATCAGCCCCTTGTCGGGGTCGAGGTTGCCGTCATAGTCCATGACGGCCCAGTGAACGATGTCGTTGTAGGCGGGTTTAAGCTCCTCGCGTATGGTGAAGCCCGGGCACACGGCCTTGGCGCATCGTACGAACAGCGCCTTGTACTCGCTAATCCTCGATAAGTCCGCAATCCGGCTTGACCGGCGTTCTGCGGCCTCTCTGATTTCCCTTACGGCTTCCGCCGGGTCTATTCGCTTGGGGTATGCCATTCTGTTGTTCTTGTTTTAATCGGGCGCGGGCCCAGTTGAAAAAATGATCCTTGCACTCCTGCACGGTCGGGTGCTGCTTTTTCTTTATCCGGCACTCGTTGAAAAAATCGGGCAGCATTTCATCAAGCCTCGATTTTCCGCAGCGGAGGGCTTCGGCTATCTCTTCGAGCGCGGTGGCGTCATTTTTGAAAATTTCAAAAACTTCTTCCTCGCGCGCGTGGGGGAGAGAATTATTATTTATATTTTTATCTATATAATATATGTCCCCAAAAGTGTCCCCAAAGGTGTCGGAAGAAGTGTCCCCGATCGTGGCGGCAGACGTGGTGGAACAGGTGCCGACTATGGAGTTTCCCGGCTCGGAGAATATGGAGAAAGCCGGTATCTGCTCCATTACGAGTATGGTGTAGAGTGTGGCGTTGCCGATCTCCTGCCTCTCTATCCATTTCTGCGACTCGAATATCCGCAGATAACGCCCCACGGTGTCCTTGTCCGCGCCTATGGCGGCGGCGAGCTTTCTTGTGGAGGCAACGAACTGACCGGGCCGCACCTCTATTACCGTACCCTTGACCGGGTATGTCTCCCTTGACCTGCGCACCCGGAAAAGTATCTCCAGCCAGAGATGCACCATCCGGCTCTCGGAATAGAGCCATTCCACATCGCGCAGAAGGTGTAATACGGGTATCCATGAACGGTTCATCTCTATTACAGGGGTTCACAGTTGTTGCCGGTATAAGACCGGTGTCAGGATATTTCCGGTTCATCGCCGGGATGGTTTGATTGTGCCACCAAGCCATCGCCGTCAATATACAGCTCCTTTGGGAAAACCGTGCGCCCGGCAAGCCTCTCGATCTCCGCCTTGCAGAAGGAGGGTATGCAGCAGCATCCCGCCTTCCAGTTGTAGAAGGTCTTTCTCTTTATGCCGTTGCCGCAGGCTTCCACCACGGCCGACACGAAGAAACGGTGGTCGGTGTTTGGCAGTGTGGACAGGTATTCGTTCAGGCATCTTGCGTCCATCGCCTTTATTTCATTTGTAGTCATAGCTTTGTCCTTATTTATAAAATGAATCAGGTCTGTCGTTTTTTTTCAAGGGTACGGTATCCGGCACGGGCCATCACGTCATATAATGACAGATAGTACCGCCGTCCGTTGCGCTCGGCCTTCAGGGTGCCGTCTCGTATCGAGTCGCGCACCCGCTGTGCCGGGCAGTGCATTATCTCGGCGGCCTCGTTTACCGTTATCGGACGGTCGGCGGGCTCCGGCCCCGTTATAGTCCGCCGTATCTCCTCAAGGGTGTTCTCGATTTTTGTAAGCCTCATGGCTATGCGTCTGTCATCGCTCATAATCTTATTGTTTTTTAGTGCTGTCCTTATTTTTCGCTTAGTAACCATTAGTCATATTTAGAAAAATGATTATCTTTGCGGTTAGAAATGATTAATCGAAATTAGTTGATTGTATTATCACTAACAAACCAATCGTGCTAAATGATTGTTTGGATTGTTATTATTGGAAATATCTAATCGAATTGATTATAAATTATAAACACAATGATATGGACGACATAAGAAACAGGATAAGACAGGCTATGGAATGGCTTAAGGACAACAGGCTGTTCACTTCCAACCGCGCCATAGCCGAAAGAATGGGCTACAACCCGAGCGCGTTGTCGCAGGTGATTACCGGGAAGACAAACGTGTCGGAGCGTTTTGTCAAGAGCCTGTGCGGTATTTATCCGGCCCTGAGATACGACTGGATATGGAAAGGCGAGGGTGTGATGATGGACGAGAACCCACGCCAGTTTCAGGAAGCGGAAACAGCCATGCCCCAGATGGACCGCTTTTCCTATATCCTCGGCAGCATGGCTGATATAATAAAGAGCATAACGGAGCTGACAGGCCCGCTGGCCGGGCGTGTCGAGCGTCTGGAGAAAAGAGTCGAGGAACAGGCCGGCGAAATCGAGAGACTGCGCACCGAGCTGGCCGAAAGCAAGAAAGCCGCCACCTCCCGGAAGAAGTGACGGCATTTTATTGTTGAATATATCTGATTACTATTTCAGCTTGTCAAAGCCCTGGATGACGCTTGTCTGGAGAACCTGGGCGTATTTCTCGGTCATCGTCACGTTGGAGTGGGCGAGCATCTTGCTCACTGTCTCGATACCCACGCCCTTTGTCAAGGCCCAGGTTGCGAAGGTATGGCGGCCGACGTGCATTGTCAGGTTGATGTGCAACTTCGCCATGCTCGCTATCAGTTTGAGCTGGTCGTTGCACTTCTGGTTGCTCATCAGATTGAGATTGTAGTCATACTTGCGCAGTATGGCTATGGCTTTGGGGAGCAGCACAATGGTGTACGGCATACCGGTTTTCAGGCGTTTGTCGCGTATGCAGTAATCCTCTCCCTGCATGAACACGTCGGATTTCTTGATCTTCACGAGGTCGGAGTAGGCGAGCCCCGTGTAGCAGGAGAAGATGAACATATCGCGCACCTTCTCTGTCATGCCGTACAGCTCCAGGGCTTCCACCCGGTCGCGCTCCTCCTCGGTGAGAAACTTTATCCCCTCCGACTTGCCCCGGGAAATCCTCATGCCGTCGTAGGGATTGGACTCCAGCTTCTCGAACTGGATTGCCTCTATGATGTAGGGCTTCAACCTCTTGTGGTAGCCGTGGACCGACGACTGGGCCGTCACGCGCTTGCGAATGAAGTCATCCCACAGGCGGATGTTCTTCGGTGTCAGGTCGCAGAAGAAGCGGATAAGCCCGAACTCGCGCAGACATTTGAGCATGACGAGGTGCTGGCGGCGTGTCGATTCGGTCACCGGCCTCATGTAGATGCGCTCTTCGAGCCAGTCGAGGAAGCCGCCCGACGAGCCCTGCACCTTTGTCTTCTTCACCTTCTTGAGAAGGGAAAGGTCGTACTCGCCCTTCTTGGAGGCGATGGTCGCCATCTTTTCGTGCAGACCGTCGTAAACGCGGCGGATCTGTTCGTTGAGCCTGTCGGCCTCGGGATGGTTGACAACCTCCCTTCCGCTCCACTGCTGCTTGAGGACTGCGACACCGGTGGAGAGCCGGACGCGCTCGCGGTTGTAGGACACCTCTATCTCCACGGTGCCCGTCGTGACTGCCGAAGCCTTCTTGCGGCGGTCGAAAATTACTTTGATTTGCGGTATTCCTGCCATAATCTAATGGTATTAAGGGTGATACATTGTTTTCGGTGGGGTTGTGGTACACGAAAAAGCGTGTACCACACGGCTCGGGAAATGTACCACAGGTGTACCACACACCATCTTAACGCCTTCCGTCAGCGCGGTGTTGCCACCCCTGAATCTTTTGGAACGATTTAGCACAAAATAGTAGAAACCAACGTTTTGCCTCCAGAAGCGACGCCCTGACACCATAGCGAAAACGGGGGTGCCGAGGGTGACAGATATTTTGGTGAAATGCCGGTACATTTGTGGTACATTTTTGTGGTACATCCACGAAATTTGTACCAAAGGTAATGTGCTAAATCGAAACTAACAAATGCTACAATGGGCTACGGACTGAAAACAGCAGTAGTGCTAAATTGTTCCAAATCAAAGCGTTACTAAATTGCTAAACGCTGACGCAGTGGCAGTTACGGACACAAAAAAGGGCCATCCTAAGATGACCCTTCAGTGATCCGCGTGGGGCTCGAACCCACGACCCCAACATTAAAAGTGTTGTGCTCTACCAGCTGAGCTAGCGAATCTCCTTTGGTTTCGTGCCCGGTTTTAATCGGGACGGCTCCGAGGGTTCTTCCTCAAAAGCAGTGCAAAGGTAGGGACTTTTTTTTAGTTGTGCAAATTTTTTGCCGCTTTTTTGTTTGGACGGTATCTTATTTATGTTTTTTGATGTTTTTGGGGGGTGTTGTTTGTTTGTTTATTTATTTGTTTGCTGTTGGCGGGTGATCAGAAGCGGGAGAGGAATTGGGGCCAGTCGACGCCGGGAGGGATGCCGAATTTGGCGCGTAGGCGCTGGCGGTGTTTTTTGACGGATTCGGGGTTGATGCCGAGGATGCGGGCGATGTGTTTGGTGTCCATGTCCATGCTCAGGAGGGCGCACATGCGTATGTCGCCTTTGGTGAGTGCTGGGCATGCCCGGCGTAGGTTTTCGGGGAAGTCGGGGTGCATTTCCACGAAGACGGCCTGGAATCGTTCCCAGTCATCTTCGCTTTGTCCTTTTTCTACTTCCTGGAGTTTTGCTATTGTGATGCGCCGACGGGCGAGTTCGAGTTCTTTGCCGAGTGATTCCTCGCATTGACGTTTGCGGCGGTTGAGCCGTGCGATCAGTGTCGCTGCTCCGAGGAGGATTATGATGAATGTGATGGCTGAGATCCAGAGCCATGTTCTGCGTGATTTGGAGGAGTGTATGTCGCGGTTGGCGAGGGCGCGTTCGAGATGCCGCTCCATGTTCATGCGGGTCATCTCGGTTGCGGCTTTGTATGCCTTGGCTTTGGTGGTGAGTTCGGAGAGCATGGCCTGCACGATTGCGGCGCTGTCGCTGTTGCCGCAATATGTGTAGTAGTCGCGGAGGATTGGAAGAGTTTCGATTTCTATTGTGCCGGGATATTCCATTCCGGGGGTGAGCATATAAGCCAACGCCCGGAGCGAGTCGGCGGGGGAGTTGTTGCTCATTTCGCACCGGAGTCGCTGTGATGCGTAAACGCGTTTACATTCATGATAAAAGCGAATACTCTGCATGTATGCGGCTGCTGTGTCGAGGGCGGCTTCCTCGCCTGTCAGTCGGTATATGTCGGAATAGATGACAACGCCTACGGTGGGTGCGCTGTCGAAGAATGCTTTGTCGTGGCGGATAGAGTCGATGCTGGCCGCGTAGGCGACGGAGTCGTTTGCGCGTTTGTCCATGAGGATGTTGAATTTCATGAGACTACGCAGCTGATTGTTGGCGGCCTTGCTGAAACGGATAATGTCGTTGTAGCACTGGTTCATGGTTGCCTCGTCCCAGATGTTGGCATATGCTTCGTTAAGGGCGTATAGGGCATCGGTGACGAGGATACTGTCGTTTATGGAACTGAAATAGGCTACGGCGTTGTAGAGTACGCCGGTCTCTGAGGTGATGTCGGGATTCAGAAATGCCTTTTCGTAAGCCAGCCGGTTGTAAAAATAAGGTGTGGCAGCGGAGTCGAGAAGGCTGAGGGCGGCAGAATCGAGGGCATATGCCTTGATGTCGTTGAAGTCGGCTTCATCGCTGGCTGCAGCACGTGCAAATAGAGTGAGCGACTGCGAGACGCTGTCGGTGCGGCTGCTGTGGATGCTGTCGATCGACTGATATAAGAGGTACAGACGGTCGAAGTCGATAACATCGCTCCCGCCGTATGACGCCGGGTTCTCGAGGCTGTCGATGAGCGTAAGTATGCTGTCTGTTTCAGGGAAACCTGTATCCCAGAAAGATTCCGGATTGGATTTGCGGCCGGAACATGCCGGTAACAGAAGCAGCAGAAGGATGTAAGGAAGAAAGATAAAATAATTGTTACGTGAACTCATTGCATCCACAAAGTTAAACAATATACTCCGAATAAACTACTTTCAGAGGCTTTGTCCCCCTAATTTACCCCCATAGACAATGCAGATGACAGACGGCGCCACCCTCATAATTGAGGAGATCACAGAACAATGCGCACGGTGGAGTGTTTATATTTAAAAAAATATCTAATCAATTAATAAAGATGACATTCTCTCAGTCGGTCGGCAGCGTGTTTGTGAAATTCCTTGATTTCAACGGTCGTGCGTCACGGTCGGAATTCTGGTATTTCGCACTGTTAATTCTTATATTGTATATTTTCATATATCTTCTCGGTGATATATTAGGGGATGACAACGGCCGTCCGATGCTGGTTTCGATCCTCAGTTGGTTGACGGGGGTGGTGCTGGTGCTCCCTGCTATTTCGGTGGGAGTTCGCCGCATGCACGACATCGGCAAGGGCGGAGGCTGGATATTCATCTGGCTTGTTCCCGTGATAGGGGAGATATGGTTTCTGATCCTTGCGGCCAATGCCGGTCAGCCCGGCCCGAACCGATTCGGACAGGAGCCTCGCTGACATTGTTACGCTTTCCGTAAATCATGACGACCTATTAACTATAACTATTTATTCCGATGAAAAAATTTGCTTTGCTTCTTCTCACAGCCATTATATCAATAATGAATGTGGCTGCCCAGACTGATCAGGATTATTATCTTGATTTTCATGGCGACAATCAGAAATATTGGTTCTCATGGAACGCGACAATGGAGTGCTATACACTAACCCTTCCAAAGCTGGACAAAAATTTTAAAATCTACTCGAGTCAATACCAGCAGGGAGGTAGCAACCAAGACCCATATATCTACGGTGCTGCCGAGAACGGCCAGTCGGGTATCACCGAGGGTGTCGATCTCAATCTTCAGCACCCCGGCAAGGATATGCAGGCACAGGATGGCCGCGTGATGTATAATGTGGTGTTTGATTTCTGGCCTGATAAAATGAAACTGCGCTGTGTGACCGGCTCGCCGACTCCGGCTCTGGCTATCTCTCTGGAATCAAATGCCACCGGCGTGGACAAAGGGGATGTGTTCTTCACTATCACACCTCCGTCGACGGCTGAGCCCGGTCAGGAGTATTCAGTCACATTGACCTATAAAGATAAAAATGGTCAACCCCAGACCCAGCATCTTGAAATCACAGAAACAAAAGGAAGTTTCGGTCTGGAGAATCTCGCTGAAGGAGCCACCACCGCGCTCTCGATTACAGTGACCACAACCATTAACGGCACCACACTTTCGAGTTCGGCCGACGGCTCGATAACCACCTATATAGTCCCCATTCTGGTAGGACAGATAAAAGACCATTCCTGGACTCCTGATTACGGCATTGTGGGAACCCCCATCGAAGGTGAACCGGGCACCTATCAGTTCATAGTAGAGTTTACAGGCACGGCGGAATTCAGCTTTGTGACCAAGCTCGGCGATAACTGGGATATTGTGAACAGCTCGCCCAGATATTCCCCTTCGTCAAACAGGGTGGACGCGCCGGCCAATCAGTGGCTCGATTACCAGACATTTAACGGAAGCACCAGCAATGCCTGGCGTGTGCAGGATTTTAGTGCCTCGCAGCCCGTGGCGATAGTTTATTTCAGCTATCCCAAAAAGCAGGTGATGGTGGAGGGAACATACGTGACAGGCGTTGAGAGCGCCGTTGCTGACGAAACTCCGACAGATGGCCCGATTTACAGCATCACTGGCGCCATGGTGCGCAGCCATTCCGATTCAACCGACGGCCTGGCCCCCGGCATATACATTGTAAACGGCCACAAAACGATTGTCAGATAATTGTTGCACATACACAGGCGTCCCGCAGTCAGCCTTTTGACTGCGGGGCGCCAATGTGTCAATCCGTGGCGAGTTCCTCGCGGATGAAAGATGCAGTGGGCGAGTCGGTCGCAGCCACCTCCTCGGGTGTCCCTGCGGCAATGATGCGACCTCCGCCACTGCCACCCTCCGGCCCCATGTCGATTACGAAGTCGGCGGTTTTGACCACGTCGAGGTTGTGCTCGATCACCAATACGGTGTTGCCACGGTCAACCAGTCGGTTGAGCACTCCCAACAGAGTGTCGATGTCCTCGAAATGCAATCCTGTGGTGGGTTCATCGAGAATGAAAAGGGTTCGCCCGGTGTCGCGTTTGGCCAGCTCTGTGGCCAGCTTCACGCGCTGGTTTTCTCCTCCGGAAAGAGTCGAGGATGGCTGGCCGAGCTTGATATAGCCAAGACCCACATCCTGAAGCACTTTAAGCTTTCTGAGAATCACGGGCTGATGTTCGAAGAACTCCACAGCCTGATTGATGGTCATGTCGAGAACGTCGGCGATGCTTTTCCCTTTGAAACGCACCTCGAGAGTCTCGCGGTTGTAACGTCGACCTCCGCAATCCTCGCAGGGCACCAGCACGTCGGGAAGAAAATTCATCTCGATTGTCTTGTAGCCGTTTCCCTTGCATGTCTCGCATCGGCCCCCTTTGACATTGAACGAAAAACGCCCAGGTTTATAGCCGCGGATTTTTGCTTCCGGGAGCGCTACAAAGAGGCTGCGGATGTCGGAAAATACGCCGGTGTATGTGGCCGGGTTGGATCGCGGAGTGCGCCCCAAAGGAGTCTGGTCAACGGTCACAACCTTGTCGATATGCTCTATCCCCTCGATTGCGCGATAGGGGAGCGGCTCTTCGGCCGAGCGGTAGAATTTCTGGGAAAGAATAGGCTGCAGAGTGCCGTTGACGAGCGAAGACTTGCCGGAACCCGACACGCCGCACACGCATGTGAACGTGCCCAAGGGCAAAGTGAAGTCCACATCCTGTAGATTATGGCCGGTGCACCCGGTAAGCTTCAGCTTAAGGCCGTTGCCGGGGCGGCGTCGGGCGGGCACGGCTATTGATTTGGTGCCGTTGAGATATTGGGCTGTAAGGGTTTCAGTGCCGAGCATCTCCTCGGGAGTGCCCTGAAACACTACACGCCCCCCCTTGCGGCCTGCCTTCGGACCGATGTCGACAATATAGTCGGCCTGGAGCATCATGTCTTTGTCATGCTCCACTACGATAATGGAGTTGCGGGCGTCGCGCAGACGTTTAAGCGAATTTATCAGTCTGTGATTGTCGCGCTGATGCAGACCGATTGAAGGTTCGTCGAGGATATAGAGCACATTCACCAGCTCGGAGCCGAGCTGAGTGGCAAGTCTTATGCGCTGGCTTTCGCCTCCCGACAGCGTGGCCGAGGCGCGCGACAGCGACAGATAGCCCAGCCCTACGTCGACCATAAATGACAGACGGGAGCGGATTTCCTTGATAATTTCGCGGGCGATAACCTGCTGGCGCGGGTCGAGTCGCTCCTCGAGATTGTCGGTCCATCGGAGCAGCTCTTCTATGTCCATAGCGCTCAGCTCCGCAATGTTTTTGCCGTCGATGAAGAAGTGCAGAGCCTCCTTGTTGAGGCGGGTGCCCTCGCATTCGGGACACACTTTGCGGGTAAAGAACTGACCGCTCCATCGGTTGGCACCGGCTCCGGCGTTTTCGTCCTGCTGCAGTTCGATATATTTCAGCAGCCCGTCAAACCCGAGATAGAGTTGCGAGAAGGAGTTGCCCTCCGAACGAATGTTCAGGCGGTCGTCAGTGCCGTTGAGGATGTCGTCGAGAGCCTGCTCGGGAAGGTCGCGCAAGGGCGTTTTGAGTGTGGCGCCATATTTCTCGCAGATGGCCTGCACCTGCCAGAATATCATGGTGTTGGAGTATTTCCCTAACGGCACGATGCCTCCGGCATGAATCGACAGGGAGTTGTCGGGAATGATTTTGTCGAGGTCGATTATGTTTACCGTGCCCAGACCCTTGCAGCACGGGCAGGCTCCCAACGGCGAGTTGAACGAAAAATTATGCGGTGCCGGTTCTCGATACGAAAGCCCGCTCACCGGGTCCATGAGCGACTGAGAGTAGTGGCGCACCTGCTCCGATTCAAGGTCATAGACCATCATCTGCTTGTTGCCGTGGGAAAGAGTGCGCGTCACGGAGTCGAGCAGACGCTTGCGGTCCTTGGCGTTGACTTTAAGCTTGTCGACCACAAGTTCTATCGAGTGGTTGCGGTAACGGTCAACACGCATACCTCCGGTTAGTTCCTTTATCTCGCCGTCGACGCGGACATGCAGGAATCCCTTTTTCATCAGGTTCTCGAAAAGGTCGCGATAGTGGCCCTTGCGGTTGTGGACAAGGGGGGAGAGCATGTAGACCTTGTGCCCGTCGTACTTCTCGAGAATCATCTCCACAATCTTTTCAGGCGTGTGTTTCACCATGGGCTCGCCTGAGATGTAGCTGCGTGCCTCGCCGGCGCGGGCGAAAAGCAGACGCAGATAATCGTAGACCTCGGTGGTGGTGCCGATGGTGCTTCGCGGGTTGCGGTTGATGGTCTTCTGCTCTATGGCGATAACGGGAGATAGCCCGGAGATTTTGTCGACGTCGGGACGCTCCATGTTGCCCAGCATGTTGCGGGCGTAAGAGGAGAAAGTTTCGATATAGCGGCGCTGCCCCTCGGCGAAGATGGTGTCGAAGGCCAGCGAGGACTTGCCGGAGCCGCTCAGACCGGTGATGACGGCGAGCGTGCCGCGGGGAATGTCCACGTCGATATTTTTCAGATTGTTGACTCTGGCGCCAACCACCGACAGGGTTCTCCCCGGAGTTGCGGCGGAAGTCTCAGAGTTGCCTTGTATGATGTTTTGTTTCAATGCCTGTAATTATTAAAGCGCTTAATTCTTAGGGAGATTGTTCTCTCGCTTCATATGGAGCACGTTGATGTCGCCCGAGAGTTTATACTTCTTGCCGTCGGCTCCTTCGGCCTTAATCACATAAAAGAAGACTCCCGATTTCACGAGTTTGCCTCCATAACGTCCATCCCAGCCCTGCGACGGGTCGGTGAGATGGGCCATTTCCTGCCCCCATCGGTTGAAGATGTGGCAGTCGAATTTCACGATTGACTTGTATGAGACTTTCCATTCGTCGTTAACCCCCTCGGATGAACCGGGTGAGAAAGCATTGGGGCATTCGAGTCGTGATTCGCCGACGGCGATGGTATATGTCTCCGATGTCCAGGTGCATTCGCCTGAGTCATCTCCGCAGATAAAGCGGGCGTAAACCGTGCCGTATTCATTGAAAGTACGCGTGACCGATAGTTCGGAGTTGCGCATGTCGATAATGTCAAACGATGGGTCGAAAGCAAACTGCCACTCGTGGTAGATGGCAGCGTCGGTTACCTGCGCTTCGAAAGTGACTGTGACCGGAGCGCTTCCTCCGAGAGCAGAGCCGTCGCCGTCGGTTTTCTGCTCATTGTCATTGTCGCGTTTTTCCTGCACGGCCGATGTCACAGCTTCCACGGCACGGGCGGTGTAGGTTGATGAAGTCACGGACACGTCTCTGCCCCATGCGTTGAGAAAACGGTCGCCCGACAGGGTGAAGTCGGTGCTGCAAAGAGGCGCGGGGATATGGATCTCACCGGTGATGAAATCTTCATGTTGCTGTTGAGGAGTCTGCTCGTAGCTATTGCTTTCGGCGTTGAACGCGAGAGTGTTGTATTTGAGAATAAGATCGCGGGATAGGGTGCGGGGCACGCCGTTGACGGTGTAATATGTGATTTTGTCAGCCGAGCCGGTGAAGATCAGCGACGCCGATAGACAGTCCTGCTCGGGCGAAACCGAAAGTGACTCGAGGCGACACGGATGGTTGGCGTAATTGACCACCCAGATGCAGGTGCGCGTGCCTCCGTCGTCAATTATGTATCCGGCATCGTCGCCGGTAAGCGCCACGGAACTCACATTCCCCGAAAATGTCGACGGCACATCCTGTGCATATCCTCCGCCGAGATTAGAGTATTTCTGCCATTTCACGCCGGCTGCCGAGGCGCCTCCGGCGGTGTAGTTCACGGTAACACCGGCGGTCGACTGCAGGGTGTAAACGGCCTTCAGCCCGGTCACGGCATCGGGGGTGTCGGTCACTGGGGGCAGGGCGTTGCCTGAGAAAGAGATCTGAGCGGAAAGCGTCGGGATGCCGACACCTGCCGCAATGGCGAAGATGGCAAAAAGCCTGAGAATGTGTTGTTTCATCGGGCGGGGAATGTTAACTTGCAAAGTTACGAATTTTTTGCTTAAAACCCAATGACTTCACCGCATCCCGATGCTTAATAATTCATAAATTGTTTGTAGGGAGAAAGATAAAAAAACAGCGACGCCCTTAGACAGGGGAGTCGCTGCGGGAGTATGCCCATAGGGAGTCGAACCCTAATCGACGGAACCGGAATCCGTTATTCTATCCATTGAACTATGGGCACATGTGCCTGAATGGCTTTGCGGATGCAAATTTAGTGAATAATCCGCATTCCGACAAATTATTTTTTACGGCGCGAGGCCAGGAATTCGGCATATTCTTCGGGGGAGCCGAGATAGTCGTCGGGATCGAACGGGATGCTGGATAGAGTCAGACACACAGCTCCGGGAGTGAAGTTGGAAAGCTCCCGCCAATAGTGGGGTGGCACATACAGCCCTGCGTCAGGACGGTCGAGATGATAGGTGCGACGGTTGCTGCCGTCGTATACCTCCACATCGAATGCTCCGGCCACGGCAATGAGTATCTGCTGCTCGGTGAGATGGGCGTGCGCTCCTCGTGTGCCCCCTTCGGGCACGTCGTAAAGATAGAATATGCGTGCCAGCGGAAAACATAACTGCCCTTTGGCAGAGTCGGGCACAGCTTCTTCGGCATTGTTGCCCTCGGGGGGAGTCTGCACGAAAGTAAGGCCACCCCTGGCATCGGTGATGTGGGGGAGCTGTAGCAGTACGGGGACCGGATACGCGGGAGTGCTCATGGCTGTCGCTGTTTTGAGGAAAAGACGGGGCCGCAGGGAGTTGTTCCCGACGGCCCCGGATGCTATGTTACTGTAGCGCTTTGTTTGTTAAGGCGTTATTTGTTTACGCGGAAGGGTGCTTTGCCGTCGCGGAGGAATTCCACAATCTGACGGGCGGCTGCGATGCCGGCGTTGATGTTGGCTTCGGCGGTCTGCGCTCCCATTTTCTTGGGAGTGAAGAACACGCGGCCTGCGAATTCCTCTTCAAGCACGGGAGCGTTGTCGGGTTTCACGTCGGCCACGTACTTGATGTCGGGGCGGTCGGCGAGAGCCTTGCGGAGGCCTTCCTCGTCCATCACTTCCTTGCGGGCTGTGTTGACCAGCACGCCGTTTTTGGGAAGAAGAGTGATGAGGTCGTAGCCTACAGAACCCTTGGTCTCGGCGGTGGCGGGGATATGGAGCGAAACGATGTCGTTGCCGCTGTAAAGTTCCTTGATGTCGGTGATGGGCTGTACGCCGGCGGCGGTGATGACTTCGGCGGGGCAGTAGGGATCGAGAGCTGAGACTTCCATGCCGAAGCCTTTGGCGATGCGAGCCACGTTGCGGCCTACCTGACCGAAGGCGTGGATGCCGAGTTTTTTGCCTTTCAGCTCTGTGCCCGAGGTGCCGTTATACATGTTGCGGACTGCCATCACGGTCATGCCGAACACGAGTTCGGCCACAGCGTTGGAGTTCTGTCCGGGAGTGTTCTCCACGCACACATTGTGGGCGGTGGCGGCGGCGAGGTCGACGTTGTCGTAACCGGCACCTGCGCGAACCACAATTTTCAGTTGGGGAGCTGCGGCAAGAACCTCTTCGTCGATTTTGTCGCTGCGGATGATGAGGGCGTCGACATCCTTCACGGCGTCGAGAAGCTGCTGCTTCGAGGTGTATTTTTCCAGAAGAGCCAGTTCATAGCCAGCTTCGTCGGTGACTTTGCGGATGCCGTCGACGGCAACTTTGGCAAAAGGCTTTTCGGTTGCTACAAGTACTTTCATGATGCGGATTGAATTTGGAGGGAGAAATCAGATTTTGTTTTCAAATTCCTTCATTGCCTGGGTGAGCACCAGCACGCTTTCGAGGGGCAGAGCGTTATAGAGCGAAGCGCGGAAGCCGCCTACCGAGCGGTGACCCTTGATGCCTACGATGCCTTTTGAGGTGGCGAATTCCATGAACGGTTTCTCCAGCTCGGCATATTCGGGTTTGAGCACGAAGCATACGTTCATGATCGAACGGTCGGCTGCGTCGGGCACGGTTGCCTTGAAGATGCGCGAATTGTCGATGGCGTCGTAGAGCACACCGGCCTTTTCGATGTCGAGTTTCTCGATGGCTTCCACGCCGCCGAGCTGCTTGTAGTAGCGCAGAGTCTGCATGGCGGAGAAGATGGGGAGCACGGGAGGAGTGTTGAACATTGATCCTTTGTCGATGTGGGTCTTGTAGTTCAGCATGGTGGGGATGGGGCGCGAGGGGTTCTGGACAGCCTCGTCGCGAACGATCACCAGAGTAGCGCCGGCGGGGGCGAGATTTTTCTGAGCGCCGGCATAGATGATGTCATATTTTGCTACGTCGATGGGGCGTGAGAAGATGTCGGACGACATGTCGGCTACCAGACGTACGGTGGTGTCGGGGTCTTTGCGGATTTCGGTGCCGTAGATGGTGTTGTTGGTGGTGAAATGGAAGTAGTCGGCATCGGCGGGAATTTCGAAACCGCGGGGAATGTAGGTGTAGTTCTTGTCTTCGGAAGAAGCTACGACGTCGACGTCACCGAAGAGTTTTGCTTCCTTGATGGCTTTGTGGGCCCACACGCCGGTGTCGAGATAAGCGGCTTTCTTTTTGAGCAGGTTGTAGGGAACCATGGCGAACTGGAGCGATGCACCGCCGCCGAGGAATAGCACGCTGTAGCCTTCGGGCACGTTGAGGAGCTCTTTAACGAGCGCCTGAGCTTCGTCCATCACTGCCTGGAACTCCTTGGAGCGGTGTGAGACTTCGAGAATGGAGAGACCGGTGTTGGCGAAATCAATCACTGCGTCGGCAGTGTTCTTGATGGTGTACTGGCTCATGATCGAAGGGCCGGCATAGAAGTTGTGCTTCTTCATTTTTCTTAATATGAGTTTGTTTTTTGCGGGAGAGAGCGGAATGCGCTGATTGTTAATTCGTTTGAGTTTGGGTTGCGGATTGCCGGCAACGGTCATGGCGCCGCGTCGGTTTCCGTAGGGGTGGCAAAGTTACCAAATCTATCACGATTTTACAAACTTTCCTGTGAAAAAATGTCCGCTTTGACGTTTTTTGCATTTAAATTCACCCGACAGATGATTCTTTGCTGCAAATTCATGCCAAAACCGGAATATTTGGCGGTGATTGGCTGATTTTGGTGGAAAAATGTATGCGTGGGAAGGACGCCCGGCTGACTATTGCCCCTGGCCTGAATCGGGAGTGCCCCAGCGCGATGCCTGGAGGGCCACCATGCGATCCTCTGCCGGGTTGGAGCAGGGGTGCCAGAAACGCATGTCGCGGATAGCGTCGGGACGAAACTGCTGCACGACGAAGTTGCCCGGGTAATCGTGGGCATATTTATAATCGGCGCCATAACCCATCTTTTTCATAAGCGATGTGGGCGCGTTGCGGATGTGAAGGGGAACCGGGAGGTCGCCCGAACGCGCCACCTCGGCCAAAGCGGCGTCGATGGCCATGTATGCCGAATTGCTTTTGGCCGAAGCCGCCAGATAGACCACGCATTCGGCCAGCGGAATACGCCCTTCGGGCATTCCGATTTTGCGGATAGTATCGAAAGTTGCATTGGCCAGCAACAGGGCGTTGGGATTGGCGAGGCCTATATCTTCGGCGGCTACGATTACCAGTCGCCGGGCAATGAATTCGGGATCCTCGCCTCCGGCTATCATTCTCGCCAGCCAATAGATGGCGGCATCGGGGTCGCTGCCGCGTATGCTCTTGATGAACGCCGAGATTATATCGTAGTGCATGTCGCCCTGCTTGTCGTAGGCGGCGGGATTTTCCTGTAGCCTTTCGGTGATCTCTTTGTCGTTGATTACCAGAGGTTGCCCAAAAGGTGTGGAGCGGTCGAGCAGATCGAGGATGTTGAGCAGTTTGCGGGCATCGCCCCCCGAGAAACGGAACAGGGCGGTGGTCTGTTCCACGCGCACCTCTTTGGCTGAAAGCACCTCGTCGGTGGCAAGGGCACGGTCGAGCAGCGTCTGCAGCTCAGGTGCTTCGAGTGGTCGGAGCGTGTAGACTTGCGCGCGCGACAGCAATGGGCGGATTACCTCAAACGAAGGATTTTCGGTGGTGGCGCCTATAAGTGTCACGGTGCCATCCTCTACGGCGCCTAACAGACTATCCTGCTGTGATTTGCTGAAACGATGAATCTCGTCGATGAAAAGGATGGGTCGCCCTTTCGAGAACATGCTTTGGGTATCGGCCTTGCAGCGCTGAATCACCTCGCGCACCTCCTTGACGCCGGCGCTGACAGCCGACAGCGTGTAGAAAGGGCTGTCGGTGGTGTTGGCGATGATTTTCGCGAGAGTGGTTTTACCCACTCCGGGCGGTCCCCAGAGAATGAACGAACTCACATTGCCCGAGTCAATCATCCTGCGGATAATCTGACCGGGACCTACCAGATGTTGCTGGCCAATGTAATCTTCCAGTGTCTTCGGGCGAAGTCTTTCGGCGAGTGGTGCGAGCATATATTTATCAGGGCACAATTATTAAACAAGCTTTAAACAAGCACTTATTTCAACGTCAAAATTAGTGAAAATATTGAATGGTAAAAGCGGTTCCGGTGTTAACGAAAATTAATTTTCAACGACACTTGACCACGGGTTCATGGAAATTGTCTAATTTTATACCCGCGAACAGACGTCAACGAACTTTCGCCCCAGCCATAACGTTGAATTTATACACATTGACTAATCTATTCAACTGTTTATACTATGAATCCGAATAACAACCAACTGCACGGCCGCGATGAAGAATCGGGCACCCGTCGTGCCGCGGACGTTCCTTCGGTGATGCGCGTGATATTCGGCATCATCATGATTATTGTGTATGTGGGCATGGGTGTGCTCCTGCTCATCAATTTCTTCGACTGGGGACCCGGCATATGGCAGTGGCTGCGCTGGATCGGCGGTATTGCGTTTGTGCTCTATGGCATATGGCGTGCGATCCGTCAGTTCTTCGGCATCGATTCCTCGCTGTAAACCCGCGGAGATGAGGCATTAAAAAAGAAAATGCCGTTTTTTTCGCGAAAAAAAGAAAAATTACGTAACTTTGCGGAAATGAACAAAGGAAGATTCATACCATTTCTGATTCTTGTGCTGATGGCTGTCGCCGCGGTTTCCTGCCAGTCGAAGGGAGGCAAGCGCAAGGCTCCCACGGGCAACACCCAGACCTCGGGGACTGTGGTGATGGCCTGCGACGCCACATTCCAGAACATTATGGAAGAGGAAATTGAGGTCTTCGAATATGACTATCCGGCGGCTTCGATTCTGGCTGCCTATATCGACGAAAGCGCTGTGATCGACTCCGTGGTCAAAGGCAACGCCCGTCTGGCAGTGCTGTCGCATGAACTCAGCATCGACCAGGTGAAATATCTCAAAAGCCGCAAACGTGTGGCCAAGACAAAGAAGATTGCAGTGGATGCGATAGCCGTTATCGTCAACCCCGAAAATCCGGTGGAAAATATCTCGGTAGGGGAGTTGCGTGAAATTCTCACCGGCAAGGTGACGGAATGGAACGACATCTGGCCCTCGAAACTCGGCAAGATCCAGGTGATTTTCGACCACAGCGGCTCGAGTGTGGTCAAATATATGTCCGATTCCCTTATGGCCGGACAGAAATTCCCTGCCAACGTCTATTCTGCCAACACCATCCCCGGCGTGTTCAACGCCGTGAAGGAGCGCCGCAACGCCATAGGACTTGTAGGAGTCAGCTGGATTTCGACAGATATGCGCACCTCCGACATGACAGTGGAGGAAAAACGCCATTCGCTTGAACGCGACGATACCACCTCCACCGTCTTCACTCAGGAGGTGAAGGTGCTCCCTGTGCGCCGCGATTCGTCGCTGGTGGCTGTAAAACCCTATCAGGCGTATATCTTCGACGGCACTTATCCGCTCTACCGGTCGATCTATATGGTGAATACAGGTCCCGCCGGTTCGCTGGCCAACGGATTCTTCACCTTCGTCACCTCGTTCCAGGGACAGAAACTGATGCAGACAACCGGAGTGCTGCCTGCACTGGTCAGCCACCGGCAGGTGGAGATTGCAGAGTGACGCGCAATGCGAAAAAGTAAAAAATTTAATGCTAATATACCACAAAATGAAATTTAAACTTCTGTTCTCATTTCTGATCGGCAGTGCCATGACAATGGCGGCCGAGGGCTACATGGACGGTGTGGAATATTTCCGTGCCGACCAGCCCGAGGAAGCTGCCATTATTCTGAACAATACCATCGGCCAGCCGAGCACCGACAAGGCAACCGCCTACTACTATCTCGGCCAGATTGCTCTGCGCAACGGCAACAAGGCTAAAGCCAAGGAGCTGTTTGACAAAGGTGTGCAGGCCAATGCCGATAACGGCTACAACTATGTAGGTCTCGGCGCTCTCGCCCTGGCCAACAACGACCCCAAGGCTGCTGAAGACTATTTCAAACAGGCCAAAAAGCTTGCCAAGAAGGATGCCGACCTCCTCACCGAGATTCCCCGCGCCTATTTCGAAGCCAACCCCACCACCTACGCCAACCAGATCGACAAGGATCTCAAGGAACTCAAAAAGAAATTCAAGGACGCTCCCGCTCCCTACATTCTTGAAGGTGACCTGCTGGCAGGTACCGATGTAGGTCAGTCGGCCGGCATGTACGACATGGCCGCAACCTTTGACCACAGCGCAAAGCAGAATCCCGACGCCCACCCCGAAGCATACGTGAAATATGCTCGCGTAATCTTCAAGGTCAACCCCCGCGGCGCCATCGAGATGCTCAAAAAGCTCCTCACATACCAGCCCAACTCCGCTCTGGTTCAGCGCGAACTTGCCGAGAAACTCTACGACAACAACCAGCTCACCTTGGCAGCCAAGCAGTATGAGGACTACATCAAGAACCCCAACTCGTTCCAGAAAGACAAACAGCGTCTCGCCGGTCTGCTCTACTTTGCTCAGCGCTATCCCGAGAGCTTCGACCTCGCCACAGAGATTCTGACCAAAGATCCCGGCAACTTCTATATGGAGCGTATGCAGTTCTACAACAAGAAAGCCATGGGCGACACTATCGCCGCCGTGCAGGCTGCCGAAACCCTCCTCAACAACCCCAAGGCGCAACTCAACGCTCAGGACTTCACCCAGTATGGCGACCTGCTCACCGACATGGGCAAGAGCGACGAGGCCCTTGCGATGTATGAGAAGGCTGTAGCTGTGGATCCTACCAAGATCGCACTGCTGAAGGACCTCTCCTCGGCCTACAATCACGCCCTTAAGTTCGACAAGGCTGTAGAGACCATGCAGAAATATGTCGATGCCGCCGGCGATGAAGCCGATGCCAACGACCTGCTCACCCTCGCGCTCCGCTACAACGCACTCGCACAGGCCCAGCAGAAAGAGGAGAATCCCGAGTGGAAAGCTAACTCCGACAAGGCTGTGGCCATCATCAACGACGTTGTCGAGCGCACCCCCGGTCATCCTCTGGTGCTCAACTACCGCTCGCGTATCCTCCAGGTTGCCAACAACAACGAAATGACCGAAGATGTGGCAAAGGCCGATCTCGATCTGCTCGCAGCTCTCGATTCCGATCCCGAGAACCTCGAGAACCGCAAGGGTATCTACACTCAGGTGCTTGGCCGTCTGGGCAACTACTATGTCACCCACGGTAATGTGGCCGAGGCACTCAAGATGTTCGAGCGCTTCTATCAGATCAATCCCTCGCCCGAACTTCAGAAATATATCGAGACCCTCAAGACAACAGCATCCGGCGAAGCCCAGTGATGCCCTACTGACTGTCGAAACGTTATACAATTAAAGCGTTATACAATAATCACGTAAACAAGTGCTCGGAGCCTTTTGCGGCTCCGGGCGCTTGATTTCATTAAAAAATGACCTTATCCGAAGCCATATTCCTGCGCCGTTCGGTCCGCACCTACAACGGCCTGAAACTTGACCGCGACACTCTCGCACGCCTGCAGTCGGTGGTAGATCGGCTCGAGCCGCTTTTCCCCGACGCACCCCTCCCCGCGGTGAAAATCGTTGACGGCCGCGATGTCGAAGGCCGCATGGGCACCTACGGCGTCATCACCGGCGCCCGTCTCTATATGATTATGGCCGTGGCACCCGGTGTCGAGGCCCAGGTGCAGGCCGGATACATGTTTGAGCAACTCATCCTCGCCGCCACCGCCGCAAACCTCGGCACCTGCTGGCTCGGAGGCACATTCCGCCGAAGCCGCTTCGCCGAAACGATGGGCGACTGCGGCGACCGCGAGGTCGAGATTGTTTCGCCCGTGGGACACGGCACACCCAAGCGCAGGTTGTCGGAGCGTTTGCTGCGCCATAGCTGCCGTGCCGATCACCGCCGAGCCTTCGGCTTCATGTTTCGCACGGTCGACGGGAAAGGTCATGTCGATCCCGATAGCCCGGTAGGCCGCGCCCTCCAGGCCGTGAGAAGGGCGCCATCATCCTCCAACTCCCAGCCTTGGCGCGCGACCGTTGACGAGCGTCCCGACGGCTCTACCGTTGTAGCATTCCGCTGCACACGCGACCGCCGGCGCTTCACACCCACCGATATGGGCATTGCCTACTGCCATTTCGTCGTCAGCCTCCGCGACCAAGGCATCCCCTTCACCATCGATGCTTCGGGAGGTCCTCTCGCACTCCGTTTTACCGTCGGTTCCCGATAATTTTGTGGGAACGGTGATTTTTGCTAAATTTGCAGGATAAAACCCGAATTTCACGGAATAATGAAAAATGTAGTTACACGTGCTCTTACCGGACTGCTGTATGTGGCTGTGATAGTGGCTGCTATCTTCTGCGGCCGTTTTTGGTTCTGGCTGCTGACACTGCTGCTGGGAGTGCTCGGCGTAAATGAATTCAACCGCATTACCAACCGCGATCACCAGTCAAACGCCATCCAGTTGCTCGACATCCTCGGCGCCATCATTGTGATTTCGGCAGGGTCGGTGCTCTGTGTCAACTGCGATATTGCCGGATTCATCGGCACATGGCGGCTCGACACATTCGTTTTCGCATATATCGTATATCTGCTCGCACGCCTCGTGGCGCAGCTCTATATCCAGGATGGCAACGCCCTCGACCATTTCGCCCACTCATTCATGGGACAGATCTATGTGGCTCTGCCTCTGTGTCTGCTCGCATGGGTCTATAACCTCAGCAACCACGTGTTTGTGCTGGCTGTGTTTGTGCTCATCTGGCTCAACGACACGGGCGCATTCTGCGTAGGGTCGTTGTTCGGACGCCACCGCCTGTTTGAACGCATATCCCCGAAAAAATCGTGGGAGGGATTCTTCGGCGGCCTCATCTTCTGCCTTGTCGCCGCCGCCATTCTCAAAACCTGTTTCGGCGAATACTTCCCCGGCATGGGCTTGTTTCAGATGCTCGGACTCGGAGCCGTGGTGAGCGTGTTCGGCACATGGGGCGACCTGGTGGAATCGCTGATCAAACGCACCCTGGGCGTCAAGGATTCGGGGCATGTGCTCCCCGGTCACGGCGGCATCCTCGACCGCATAGATTCACTGCTGCTGGTGATTCCCGCCGTGCTGGCCTATATGCTTATGGTTGGCGTATGGCAGATAGCCATGAAGGGGTGACCACCGCAACCTCAGGTTCCAGATATCCGATAATCAACTGAAACATATCCATATCACATAAATATGACTTCCAGCGAAAGATATATGATGCGCGGCGTCAGCGCGGCTAAAGAAGATGTGCACAACGCCATCAAGAATGTCGACAAAGGCATTTTCCCCCAGGCATTCTGCAAGATTATCCCCGACATTCTCGGCGGCGATCCCGAGTGGTGCAACATCATGCACGCCGACGGCGCCGGCACCAAATCGTCACTGGCATACGCTTACTGGCGCGAGACCGGCGACCTCTCGGTGTGGCGCGGTATCGCCCAGGACGCCCTGATCATGAACATTGACGACCTGCTTTGCGTGGGCGCCACCGACAACATACTTGTCTCCTCAACAATCGGCCGCAACAAACAGCTGATTCCCGGCGAGGTCATCGCCGCCATCATCAACGGCACCGAGGAGCTGCTGGCACGCATGCGTGATCTCGGCGTGAGCATCTACAGCACAGGCGGCGAGACAGCCGACGTCGGCGATCTTGTGCGCACCATCATTGTTGACTCCACCGTCACATGCCGTATGCGCCGCGCCGATGTGGTGAACAACGCCCACATCAGCGGAGGCGACGTGATCGTAGGTCTCGAGTCGTTTGGACAGGCCACCTACGAGGATGAATACAACGGCGGCATGGGTTCGAACGGTCTCACCTCGGCCCGTCACGATGTGTTCTGCCATGCGGTAGGGGAGAAATACCCCGAGACATACGACAGCGCAATGCCCGCCGAACTTGCCTACAGCGGCAACGTGGGCCTCACCGACAAAGTGGAAGGTTCGCCCATCGATGCCGGCCGGCTGGTGCTTTCGCCCACACGCACCTACGCCCCCGTCATCAAGAAACTGCTCAGCGAGATGCGTCCTGCCATCCACGGCATGGTGCATTGCACCGGAGGCGCCCAGACCAAGGTGCTCCACTTCGTCAAAAACAAGCATGTGATCAAGGATAACCTCTTCCCCGTGCCCCCGCTGTTCCGCCTCATTCAGGAGCAGAGCGGCACCGACTGGCGCGAGATGTACAAAGTGTTCAACATGGGCCACCGCATGGAGATCTATGTGGCTCCGGCCGATGTCGAGCGCGTGATTGCCATTGCCGCCTCCTTCGGCATCGGTGCCCGCGTGGTCGGCCGCGTGGAGGATGCCGAGGCCAACCGGCTCACCATCATCGGTGAGAATGGCACCTACGAATACTGATTCCCCCTGAATCTTTCCCATTATTCCGAATCCGAGCATGAGCCGTCACCTCACTCTCTTAGCCGCCGTTATGTTCCTGCTGCTTGCGGGGACTCTCGCAGGCTGCTCCGGCTCACGCAAAGCCCGCCCGGAAACGCCCGAAACCCACCGTCTGCCCGACACGCTCCGTGTCGGCACGCTCTATTCCCCGACCTCCTATTTCCTCTACCGCGACCAGAAGATGGGCTACGATTACAGTCTCGTCACCCAGATGGCCGAGGACAAGGGGATGGCAGTGGCGCTCACGGTGGCACCATCGCTGCCCCGGCTGCTCGAACTGCTCGATTCCGGGATAATCGACCTCGCGGCCTACGAGATACCCGTCACCGCCGAATTCAGGCAGCAGGTGCTCGCCTGCGGTCCCGAATATGTCAACACGCAGGTGCTGGTGCAGCCGCTCGTCAACGGCAAACCCGCCATCACCGACGAGACACAGCTGGTGGGGCGCGACGTGTATGTGGAGGGTGGCTCGAAATATGAGTTCAGACTCCACAACCTCGACGACGAGCTTGGCGGAGGCATCCGCATCCACACCGTAAACCGCGACACCCTCATCACCGAAGATCTCGTGAGCATGGTTTCGGAGGGGGAGATCCCCCTCACGGTGGTCGACAGCGACATCGCCCGCATCAACAAGACATATTACCGCGACCTCGACGTGTCGCTCGCCCTCAGTTTCCCGCAGAAATCATCGTGGGGTGTCGCCCCGGGGCGTCAGTGGCTCGCCGATTCGGTCGATGCATGGTTTGCCCAGGAGAATCCCCGCCGGCGTCAGGCCGAGTTGCTCAAACGCTATTTCGAGCTTAGCAAGGATGGCGACAGCGCCTACAGGGCAGCCCATCGCATCGATCTCTCATCAGGCGTGATTTCGCCCTACGACCGCATTTTCCGTGCTACCGGCGGCAAAGCCCGTCAGGACTGGCGTCTGCTTGCGGCCATCGGATATGCCGAGAGCGGTTTCGATCCGTCGCAGGTGTCGTGGGCCGGCGCCCGCGGCGTGATGCAGATAATGCCCGGCTCAGCGCGAGCCTACGGACTCGCCATTGAGGATATAGAGGATCCGAAGCTCAACATCGAAGCTGCCTCGCGCATGATCTCCTCGCTCGACAAATCGCTCTCGCGCTATGTCGACGACCCCGCCGAAAGGCTTAAATTTGTGGTGGCTGCATATAATTCGGGCATCGCCCACATCTACGACGCCATAGCCCTCGCAAAGAAGCACGGGCAGAACCCGCAGATATGGGACGGCAACGTGGAGCAGGCGCTGCTGCTGAAAGCCAACCCCGATTACTACACCGACCCGGTGTGTCGTTACGGATATTTCGGAGGACGTCACACAGTGGCCTATGTCAGAAAAGTGATGAGCCTCTACGGTCAGTTCAAGAAGGCGCTCCCGCTTGAATGACAACCCAGAGGCATCGCCGCAAAATCATTTTATACCTATAAAATCGGAATAACGAAACATTAAGATCGGAATAACGAAACATACCCTATAAACAATGAAAAAGCATTTTCTCAAAGTGAGTGTGGTGCTGGCCCTGATGGCCTCAATGACTCTCACATCGTGCATCGGTTCATTCGGTCTCACCAACAAGCTCCTCTCATGGAACGAACAGGTAGGTAACAAATTTGTCAACGAACTGGTGTTCTTCGCCTTCTGGATCATCCCCGTCTATGAGGTGACATGCCTGGCCGACGTGCTGGTGCTCAACTCCATCGAGTTCTGGAGCGGCAGCAATCCAGTGGCACAGGGCCGCACCGTGATCGACGGCGCCGACGGCCGCTACTATGTGGACTGCGACGGCAAGGGCTACACCGTCACATCGGAGAACGACGGTTCGAAGGTGCGTCTCGATTTCGACAGCGAAGACCGCTCGTGGAGCGTTTCGACCGACGGCAGCGAACCTGTGAAATTCATGACTTTCATTGACGACACCCACGTGAAGATGATCACCCCCGACGGCGGTTTCCGCGAAGTGGAGCTGAATGCCGACGGTCTCATGGCCTATCGTCAGGCTGTGGCTTCCGGTGCCGCCGAGGCTCTCTACGCCTCGCGTTGAGTGTTTCCGGCCAATCGCCGACAGCATAGGTACAATAATCGCAACAAACAACACACATTACATATAATATGGAAAACCAGGAACAACTCCTTAAAGATGTGAAAGAGAGAGCACAGGTGTGGCTCTCCGATCAATATGACGAGACAACCCGCGCCCAGGTGAAGCAGATGCTCGATGCCGAGGACAAAACCCCGCTTATCGAGGCTTTCTACCGCGATCTTGAATTCGGCACAGGCGGTCTGCGCGGCATCATGGGCCCCGGCACCAACCGCATGAACAAATACACTGTCGGCGCTGCCACCCAGGGTCTGGCCAACTACCTCAAGGAGGCTTTCGCCGACATGCCGCAGATCTCGGTGGCCGTGGGTCACGACGTGCGCAACCACTCGCGCGAATTCGCCGAAATCGTGGCCAACATCATGTCGGCCAACGGCATCAAGGCTTATCTCTTCGACAGCTTCCGCCCCACGCCCGAACTCTCCTATGCCATCCGTCACCTCGGATGCCAGAGCGGCGTGAACATCACCGCATCGCACAACCCCAAGGAGTACAACGGCTATAAAGCCTACTGGGCCGACGGCGCCCAGATCATCGCTCCCCACGATGTGAACATCATCAACCATGTCAACCGCATCAAGAATGTGGCCGACATCAAGTTCGAGGGTAACCCCGACCTCATCCAGATCATAGGCAAAGAGGTCGACGACGCTTTCCTCAGCGACATCAAGGGCCTTTCGCTCTCGCCCGAAATCATCGAGCGCCACAAGGATCTGAAGATTGTCTACACTCCCATCCATGGCACCGGCGTGAAACTCGTGCCCCAGTCGCTTCAGAACTACGGTTTCACCAACATCATCCACGTGCCCGAACAGGATATCCCCGACGGCAACTTCCCCACCGTTGATTCTCCCAACCCCGAGAATGCATCGGCCATGGCCATGGCTGTAGCCAAAGCCAAAGAGGTGGAGGCCGACCTGGTGGTGGCATCGGATCCCGACGCCGACCGCATCGGCTGCGTCATCCGTGACACCGATGGCGAATATGTTCTCGTCAACGGCAACCAGATCTGTCTCATCCTTCTCAACTATCTCATGACCCGCAACGCCGAACTGGGTCGCCTCACCGGCAAGGAGTATGTGGTGAAGACAATCGTGACCACCGAGACCATCAAGCGCATCGCCGACAAGAACAACATCAAGATGTTTGATTGCTACACCGGCTTCAAGTGGATTGCATCCGTAATCCGCGAGAATGAAGGCGTAGGCCGCTACCTCGGCGGCGGTGAGGAGAGCTACGGCTTCCTGGCCGAAACATTCTGCCGCGACAAGGACTCCGTGTCGGCAATCTCCCTTATGGCCGAATGCCTCGCATGGGCCAAGGAGAAAAACATGTCGTTCATGGAGATGCTTCAGGACATCTACCTCAAATATGGCTACTCCCACGAGATGGGCGTGTCGGTTGTCCGTCCCGGCAAAACCGGTGCCGACGAAATCCAGGCCATGATGAAAGAGTTCCGCGAGAATCCCCCCAAGACCCTCGCCGGCTCGCCCGTGGTCTGCATCAAGGACTACCTCAGCCTCAACGAGACCTGCAAGAAGTGCAACGAGGTGAAGAAACTCGACTTCCCCGTCACCTCCAATGTGCTCCAGTACTTCACGGAGGATGGCTCGAAGATTTCGGTACGTCCCTCGGGCACCGAGCCTAAAATCAAATTCTATATGGAAGTCCGCGGCGAACTCACCGACCGCGCCGACTACCACAAAGCCGAGGAAGCCGCCAAGGCCAAAATCGACCTCATCCGCAAGGATCTCCACATCTGATCGTTCCCGACAATAGCAAATCGTCCGCCGAGTGATTCTCACTCACTCGGTTACGACTGAAACATACGCCCGACGCCGCCTGTGCGGTGCCGGGCGTAATATTTTAAGAATTTAACAAATTTTAACAGGGGGGGTAAAACGGGGGTTATATTTCACTATCTTTGCAATTATTTAGCATACTTGTCATTCTATACCTGAAATACACCTCTATCCTAAATCAATAATACACCATCTATCCTCAATCATTAAATCTGAAATCATTCTTTATCATATATCTTTAACCAAACACTTAACGCCAATGAGTAAACTATTTACCCGATTGCTACGCAGAGCGGCCGCTGCAGCTCTGCTCTGCTTCTCAGCAGCGACAGCATACGCCGACTCCAACGGCTATGTCTACGTTAATTTGGCTTCTAACTATTCTAACTATCCCGTAGTTGAGAATGCCGACTACTTCAATGATTTCCGGCTTGCAGAGACTTCTCCCGGAAGCAAAATCTACGAAGGTGTTGTATCACTCAATTACGGGCGGTTCAGATGTTACACCGAGCTGGCGGATCTTCCCGACGGTGCGAGCCCATCCGTGTCGCAATACATGAATCTGATCATGCCCGCCGGTGCGGATTGGCAATTCCCCGTTAAGAAACTCGGTAATTCCGACGTTTATTTCACCGACAATGTGCTGGTGGCCAATACTATTCCAAAGAATGAAAATGTTGCTGACTGGCAAGTCCCTGCAGGTGAATATTTCATTCACCTTGATCTGAACACAAAACGTCTCTATCTTATCAGAAGCTCGCATCGACTTGCGTTGATCAACACCAATGTAGCCCCGACTTTTGACACGCTTGATAAATTTTCAAGTCTGGAAAACCTAAAGGAATATGTTGAGGCCGGCGATCTGAATGTTCGCTTCTATGATCTTGCAAACCGCCAATGGATCAATCCTCCAGTCGGTCAGGAGGTGGTTGCCGGAAGCCCGTTGGATATCTATGATTTTGAGAAATCAGAAACCATGGGACAGCCTGTCACATGGCCCGGCTGGTCGGGAGGTATGGTTGCCGGATTAAGTAATTACGCAGTTTCTTTCGATTGCGATGACATCACGAAGATGTGGCGCCCCATTGATGCCAATACATTATGCGCCGTGGGTAATTTTTGCGGTTGGAGTTTCGGCACATGTCTCACTGCCACTCCGGTCGACAATGAAGTGACATTCACGCTTCCCGCTGGCGCTAAGGAATTCAAATTCACATTGGGTGCCTCGTGGGATGCTGATCCTCTCGGTTCTCTGGATGTCAAAGAGACTCAAGCCGACAATTCCACCATACTGTATCTTTCCCAATCCGGTATGGCCGGTAACGTAACTCTTTCGGAAGCTCTCGCTCAGGATGTTGAAATAACCGTTTCGCTTGCCGACGGTACTGTGCATTTTCCCGCCGGCGTTTCTGTTGTCGGTAACGAGAAATCGCAACTGAATGTCGACAAAGATGAATACTATGTTGAGATAGCCGGTGAAACGGTTCCCTGGAGCGGCGCGTCGGCAGCTGTCCGCAATTCGTGCGCAAACTTGACGAAAAACTCCGACGGCACATACAGCAATTATGTCTACGGTCTTAAAGGAAAAGCATTCCGCATAGTCAGCAAACTCGCACCCAAGGGTGGCAACAACAATGTGATTGCCCCCGCTGCCGGAATTGAAAAGACTCTGAGATTTGCTACCGGCAACGCCCAAAGCTCTGCTTCGAATCTTACAGCCGACAATGCAGGCTGGTGGCGCATCCCCGACTACTATGACTCGTTCATCTCGTTGCTGGTGACGGTAACTCCCGGAGCTAACCCTGTAGTCAGCCTTACCAACGAAAATGACCCCTCCATAACCCCTGCGCAGATTTATCTTATAGGATCACCCAACGGCTGGGATATAAATGACAGTTCCATGCCTCTGCTGAAAAAAGCCGACGGCAACTATTACGGTGAATATGAGATAACCTCTAAGGACCTGTTCCGTTTCTACAGGTCGATTGGCTCATGGGAAACAGGCTCATTAGGAAGCCAGGATATTGATGCTCCTCTTGATTGCTCTATCGCGTCGGGCCAGTATACAGGCTCATGGGTAGAAGGTAAAGGTTGCTGGACATTCCCCGACTGGGCCGGTGGCAAAATGTATATGTGTGTCAAAGCCAGCGGTCAGGTGCACTTCTCCGATTCGCCTATTCAGGAGGGCGATCCCACCGAAACAAACGGTTATTGGGTATATTCCAATAACAAGTATTATCAGATGAAGGAAAAGGCAGATGGCGTCTTTTCGGTGTCGGTATTTGTAGATTCAGGATTCCGTCTGTTCTCCAAGTCTCTCGGTCTAACCGAAGATGAACCTCAGTGGTCCGGCTCATATGCTTTGAGCGCACCCTCGGCTGATTTCTGCTTCTCTGTTGACGAATTTGGCATCGGAGAGGCCACTTACACCCATCAGAATGATCTCAATACCAAGGGTGGCAACATGTTCCGCGTACCCGAAGATGTAACTTCGGCAACAATCGTCCTTGACACCAATGTCGGCAAAGTCTATATCGAGACAGGAGATATTTACTCGCATAATTATCTCGTAGGTAAGGTATCGGACAATGTGCTTCCCACGTTTGAAAACTATGAGCAGTTTAAGGATCTTCACATCAGTTCATCTGGTGGGATTGTCGATATACCTGCCGGAAAGTTTGATTTCTCTATTCTTAGGAAGGGTTTCCTTGATATGAAATTGAATACTGAAATCGAAAATATCGAGTTTAATGATATGGTGGCAGCTGCCCCAGACATGTGGTATGGCTGGGACGGCAAGCGGGTCGTTTGTGACGGCTGGACCGGTGGCAAAGTGTTTGTTTCAACTCACCGTTGCGTTGATTTGCGCACGATCGATCAGATCTATGTGTCTGACATTGTGGGTGACACCGAGAAGTTTATCGGCCTGAAACGAATCGGCACGGATGGCCTGTTGTTTGAAGGTGATGTGGACTTTGACGAGAATACCCCGTCGCAAGGTTTTTCCATTCTGGTCAACAAATCTGTTGCACCGACATACTTTTCCATAGGTATTTCCGGTATACGGAAAAATGTCAACAATCAATATGCCGTTTTCACGCCGAAGGATTTTGTCGACGGCACCATGAAAGTCAACTTCGTATGCACTCAGTATCGTGATCAGATAAAGATCGAGCCGTTGAAAGGCAAAGGTAAGATTCATATTAAGGTGGATCTTCTTGACGGCACCCTTCAGATGTCGCTGCCTAAAGCTAATCTCGGCGAATTTATTGAAAGCTATGCCGATGGCAGTGCTGATCTGAACGGTATCGTAGGCACTCCCTCAAATTCGCGTGAGGATGCGTTTGTGTGGTCGGGTACCGTTAAGAACCCCTCAGCGGAAGGTTATGATCTCAGCTTCATCAGCGCCAACGGCAATGTGATCCGACCGGTAGCAGACGGAATCACCAACGTTACCTTTAACGAAGACGGATTATGGACCGGCAATTTCACCACAGTGGGTTCCCCCGACAAAGCCACTGCTGTCACAACAGCCGCCTCGTCAGCAAAATGGCATATCGCTCCCGAGGCAGCAACCAAGGGTCTTGTAGCCCTTATCGACAATAAGACAGGAAAGATTACCATCCATTCCTCCTCGTCAATGAAGGGTTACTTTATCACCCCGAATTACGACCCGCGTATCGACGAATTTGAACAGGTCTCGGAAAATATGCTGAGAGAGACAGCCCCGGGCGTCTACGAAGGTGAATTTGTCGTTGAGGAAGATGGTGAGACATCCAGATATTTCCAACGGAACTTGTATGATAACAATCCGTCGTTCAGTAGGGATTGCATCTCGACTTCTGATGGTATGAACACTGTGAGACTGGTATCTGCCGACGATGTTGTCGAAAAACCGGTGTTCTATAATGGAAACTATTTATTCCTTTACGATTATTGGAGATTCCAGGCTTATGCAGGCCAGATCCATGTGCGCTATGACGAACCGGCTGCCAAGATGACATTCACGTGGAAGACTTCGGGTGTTGACAATGTCAGCACCGATGCCGATGGGCTGCATATCATCCCCGGAACCGGTTGCGCCTATGTCACCGCAGTTGCTCCCGCACTGGTTGAATTCTACAGCGTCAGCGGCATCAAGGTTGCATCGCAGCAGGTTGAGGCCGGCACCACTGAGGTAGAACTCCCCGCAGGCCTCTATATCGCCAACGGCGCCAAACTCATCGTCCGTTAAACCCTACCTACATAGCTGATCTCACGGTCGGCACCCCAATAAAAAAGAGAATGTATCGCGCGATACATTCTCTTTTTTTAGTTATCGGTATTCGTGTCAGGATTCGTTTCCTCTGTCTGATGAGGCGGATACACCGGGATGCATCCCTACATTTCAGTCGCGATGCGGATCAGAAGGTGAGGGTGTAGGTGCCGGCGGTGTATTTCTTGGGAGTGGCACCGTCGACGGGGAGGGTGACGGTGGCTGTGGCGCCTTCGGGGATGGTGAAGTTCCAGGTGCAGAGGTCGCCGTCGTATTTCCATTCGCTTTTGATGAGACCGGCGGTGGATGCGTATTCAGCCTTGAGCGAGCCGATGCGTTTGTCGGGAATCGGTTTCATGATGATGTGGCGGAAACCGGGTTGAGCGGGGTCGGACTGAATACCGGCCATGGTGTTCCAGATCCACTGGCACACAACGCCGTAGGCATAGTGGTTGAACGAGTTCATGCCGGCTTCGCCCATGCCTTTGTCGAGTGTGTAGCTGTTCCAGCGCTCCCAGATGGTGGTGGCGCCGTTGTCCACGGAGTAGAGCCAGCTGGGATTCTTGCGCTGCAGCAGTAGCTCATAGGCAATGTCGACCATGCCGTTTTCGGTGAGTGTCGGCAACAGGATGGAAGTGCCGAGGAAACCGGTCTGGAGGCAGTTGCCGTGGCTGGCGAAGTTGTCGCGCAGACGCTGCTTCATTGCCTCGAGATTCTTGCCTTCCACCAGTTTGTTGCGCATGGCGAAGAGGGCGGGAGTCTGCATGGTGTTGAGGATGTCGCAGCGGAAAGTGCCGTCGTCGTTGAGGTGACGCGCCTTTACATAATCGCGTGCGCGCTGTGCCATGGAGGTGAGGCGCGAGTCGTCGCGGCCTGTCGCACGGGCCATCTCGGCCATCATCTCTGCATTGGAAATCCAGTAGCAACCCTGCAGGTAAGCCCAGTATTCACGGGCTTCGGGACGGTGCTGCACTTTGCCGTCGACAACGTGGTTGATGCCTCCGCCGCAGCTTTCGAGAGGTTCGTAGCTGAGCCAGTCCCCCCACTGGAAGTCGCCGTTGTAGGGGATAAGATTCTCATGTTCGGCGCCTGTGCGGTCGAGCAGTTTCATATATTTCATCATCGCTTCCCAGTTCTGGTTGACGATGGCGGTGTCGCCAAACTGTTTCCAGATGACATAGGGGACGATCACTCCCGCGTCTGACCATCCGAGGCGGCTGGTTTCGTTGTCGAGGTTGGCGCCGTAGATGCCACCGGGAGCCACGCCGGGGTAGCCGCCCGCGGGGTGCTGGTTGTCGCGCAGGTCGCGGGTCCATTTGTGGAAGAAATCGCGGGTGTTGGCGAAGAACGAGCCGGTCTCGGTGAACACCTGTGTGTCGGCGGTCCAGCCTAAGCGTTCGTTGCGCTGGGGACAGTCGGTGGGCACCGACAGATAGTTGGAGAGCTGACCCCAGCGGGTGTTGGAGATGAGTTTGTTGATGTCGGAGTTGCCGGTGGTGATGCGACCTATCTCGTGGGCAGCGGCAATCGAGGTTACCGGGAGCGACTCCACCGATTTGATGGTGACGGGACGGTCGACGGTGAGGGAGAGGTAGCGGTAGCCGTAGAAAGTGCAGTCGGGTTTGTAAGTGACCATCTTGCCGTTGTGGCCGAAGATGTAGTCGAGGCGGAGCATCCCTTTGTCGTAGATGCGGAGGTTGCGCATGTGGGCGGAGCCTTCGGGGCCGTCCATGCCGCGGGAGTGGGCACCGTTGCCGTCGTTCAGAATTTCGGCAAAACAGCATTCGAGTTTTGTGCCTTCGGGCGCGCTGAATTCAAACACCGGGATGGCGGCGGCATTCTGGCCGAAGTCAACCACAAGCGTTTCGCCCGGTTTTACGGTGAATTTCTTACCTGAGGGAATGCGGCGGGTGATGTTCACCTTGCCGTAGTGGGTGTCGTCGGCACCGGAGATACCTTCCCACACGTAGGCGTCGACCGGCTGGAGCATAAGGTCGGGACGGGTGTAGATCTCGCCGCCGGCCGAGGGGATGATCTCGCCGTTGAAGCGGGTGTAGGGTTCGGCGTTGCCGAAGTTTGAAATGGTTTCATATCCCATGGGGATGCGGTCGTCGTAGGCTTCGCCGTCGTAGATGCCTGCATGTGTCACGGGGCCGGCGATGGCGGCTTTCCATGAGGGGTCAGTGCCGACGCAGACAGTAGAGCCGTCGTCGTAGGTGATCTCAACCACCGAACGGAATGCGGGTTTGCCACCCTTCATGCCGTTGGGGTTGTCGCTGGTGACGATGCGGTCGGCCCACCATCCGGGCGTCGACTGCACCGACAAGGTGTTTTCGGCACCGGACTTGCGGTTGATGGCGTCGGTGATATCGTAGGTGAATGAACGGCGGGTTTTATCGATGTGGGTGAAACCGGGACGGAGCACTTCTTCGCCGACCGGTTTGCCGTTGACATAGAGCTGGTAAACGCCCAGGCCGGCGGTCATCCACACGGCTTTCTTCACCTTGCGGTCGTTTTTGAGCGTGGTGGCGAACCAGCTGGCGCCGTCGGCGGCACGCTGATGGTCCTCATTTACTAAAGATTTGATTTCGGGAGCGCCCGGCACGGCGATCCACTGCGAGCAGCTCCAGAGGTCGGCGGGAAGCGCTTCGGTGCGGTGTCCCACAGTGACAGGCATGGCGGGAACGGCAGCCTGCATGGCCGAGGAGCCGAGAATTGCCGACAGGGCGGCAACAGCGAGGGTCTTGTTCATGGCTATGAGGGTTGATTTGGTAAAAGATTCTGTACAAAGTTAAGCATTAATATTGGAAATATTCTTAAAAAAAGCAGTAAATTTGCGGTTACACAATCAAGAAAGTCTGTTATGCTTGAATATATACATGGCCGTTTGGCCGAACTCAGCGCCACGGCCGCCATTGTCGATGTCAACGGCGTGGGCTATGAGCTGAATATCACTTTAAACACTTATTCCGAACTCGAGAAGTCGGCCGCACCCTCGGCAGGGAGCGCTGCGACGGCGCGCCTCTATGTGCATGAGGTGATCCGCGAGGATGCCTGGGTGCTCTACGGATTCGCCACCAAGCGCGAGCGCGAACTGTTCCGCGATCTGATAGGGGTTTCGGGCGTGGGGGCCGCTTCCGCCCGGATGATACTTTCGGGCATCACGGCCGCCGAGCTGGAGCAGGTGATCAGCACCGGCGATGAGCGCCGCCTGAAAATGGTGAAAGGTATCGGCGGAAAAACCGCCCAGCGCATAATTGTGGACCTCCGCGACAAAATAAAACCTCTGGAAGATTCGTTATTACAACAGCCCGGAACGCGCAGCGAAGCCTACGACGACGCGCTTGCGGCCCTCGTCACTCTCGGCAACCCCAGAGCTGCCGCCGAGAAGGCCCTCAACAAGCTCTTCGCCGAGAATCCGGGGCTTACTGTGCAGCAGGCTATCAAGATGTCGTTCCCGCTGCTCTGACAGCGGGCGCGGCCCCGATTGTTTTAACGTTAAGACTCTGACTCGCAACAAGCTATATCACCGCATTGTGTGGATGCTATGCACGGCATGTGCAGTGGCAGCCGCTGCCGTGTATTCGCTTGCCGACACTCCCGCCGTCGGATCATCGTCGGCGTCGGGGCGGCTTACGCCCCCGCCGCCGTTCCCTCCGCAGGTCACGGTGCCCGGTCCGGCCAACCCCGCCGACTCCATCATGATGCCGTTTCCGGTGCAGCAGACCGTGCCCGCCAACTACGAACGGCTCATGGAGGATCAGTTTGCCGCCGACCTTGCCACCCCCGACAACATTGTCACCGTGCCGGAATATGACCCCGAGACAAACACCTACGTGCTCCGCACCATGGTAGGGGATACGGAGATCACAACCCCGTTCATTCTCAGCGAGAAGCAGTATAACGACTGGCAGTTCCGCCGCATGATGCAGGAATATTACCAGGAGCGCAACATGGCGCAGGTGGAAAACCGCGAGAAACAGCCTTTCAATATCTTCGACATGAATTTTGCTTACGGTCCGCTGGAGAAAATCTTCGGACCCGGCGGCGTGTCGCTCAAGACCCAAGGCTCGGTGCAGATTAAGATGGGTATCAAGTCGAACAAGAGCGACAACCCCTCGCTGCCGGTGAAGAACCGCCGCAAAACGTTATTTGACTTCGACCAGAAAATCCAGGCCACGATAGCCGCCAGCGTCGGCGACCGCATGAACTTCAACATGACCTACAACACCGACGCCACCTTTGACTTCGACTCCAAGAATATCAAACTGGCCTACGAAGGGAAGGAGGATGACATTGTGAAGTCGATCGAGGCGGGCAATGTGTCGATGACAACCGGGTCGTCGCTCATCCGCGGCTCAACGGCGCTCTTCGGTGTGAAGGCGAAGCTGCAGTTCGGCAAACTCACCATGACCGGTCTGGTCTCGCAGCAGAATTCCGAGTCGAAGACGGTGAACACCAAGGGTGGCGCGCAGGCCACGGAGTTCACGGTCAACGCCGACCAGTATGACCAGAACCGCCACTTTTTCCTCGGCCATTATTTCTACAGCAACTACGACAAATTTGCCTCGCGTCTGCCGCTGGTGTCGTCGGGCATCAACATCACACGCGTGGAAATCTGGGTCACCAACAAGGGTGGCCGCTATGAGCAGTCGCGCAACATCGTGGCTTTCGCCGATCTGGGCGAAGGCACGGCCGAGGGTCTGAACAACAGCTACTGGTCGGTCAACCCCGGGGTGCCGGTGCCGTCCAACCAGTCGAACAATCTGTTGCAGACGATCAAAACAGAATATCCCGGCGCCCGCTCGATCAACACCGTCACCCAGGCGCTGGAACCTCTGCGCGCCTTTGGCATCGAGGGTGGTCGCGACTATGAGAAAGTGGAGTCGGCCCGTCTGCTCAACTCCTCGGAATATTCGTTGAACTCCACGCTCGGCTATGTGTCGCTGAAAGCGCAGCTCAATTCCGATGATGTGTTGGGTGTGGCCTTCGAGTACACCTACAACGGCCAGGTCTATCAGGTGGGTGAGTTCTCGTCCGACATCACCACCACCTCGGAGTCGCTCTATGTGAAGATGCTGAAATCCACCACCATCGACCCCAAGCTCCCCATCTGGCGGCTGATGATGAAGAATGTCTACTCTCTGGGCGCATATCAGGTGCAGAAACAGAATTTCAAATTCCGCATCAAATATCTTTCCGACACCACCGGCACCCTCATCGACTATCTGCCGATTCCCTCGATGTCCAACATTCCGCTGCTGCAGGTGATGAACCTCGACCGCCTCGACAACAACCAGCAGAGCAACCCCGACGGCTTCTTCGACTTCATTGAGGATTACACCATCACACCCTCCAACGGCAAGGTGATTTTCCCTGTGGCGGAACCTTTCGGCGAGCATCTTTTTAAGAAAATCAACGACCCGGCAGTGGCCGAGAAATATGTCTACCGCGAGCTGTATGACTCCACGCTGGTGGTGGCGCGTCAGTTCGCCGACAAAAACAAATTTGTGATGACCGGCTCGTATCAGGCATCCTCCGGGTCGCAGATACGACTCAACGCCATGAACGTGCCCCGCGGGTCGGTGATTGTGATGGCCGGCGGTGTGCAACTCGTCGAGAATTCCGACTACACCGTCGACTATTCGATGGGCATCGTCACCATCACCAACCAGAGCATCATCGATTCCGGTCAGAGCATTTCTGTGACGCTCGAAAACCAGTCGCTATTCTCCACCCAGCGCAAGAATCTGCTCGGACTCGATCTGCAATATGCCTTCAACAAGGATTTCACCTTTGGGGGTACGCTGCTCCATTTCTCCGAGAAGGCCCTCACCGAGAAGGTGAACATCGGCGACGAGACGATCAACAACACCATGTGGGGGTTGAACCTCAACTACAACACCCGCTTCATGTGGCTGACCAATCTGCTCAACAAGATTCCCACGGTCAACGCCACGGCACCCTCCACCCTCCAGGTTACCGCCGAATATGCCATGCTCGTGCCTCACAAGCAGAAGGCGGGCTCCAACCGTGGCAGCTCGTATGTCGACGATTTCGAGTCGTCGCAGTCGGCCATCGACCTGCGCTCGCCCTATTCGTGGTTCCTCGCGTCGACCCCTTACGACAATTCGCCCGACGCGCTCTTCCCCGAGGCCGCCCTGAGCAACGATGTGCGCTACGGCATGAACCGCGCGCTGATCAACTGGTATTACATCGACCGCATGTTCACCGACCGCAATTCGTCGCTTGCCCCGGGCTATATCCGCAACGACCTCGAGCAGCTTTCCAATCCCTATGTGCGCGAAGTGAACTCGCAGGAGATTTTCCCCGGGCGCGAACTCACCTATGGCGAGTCGTCGGTGATTCAGACCCTCAACCTGTCGTTCTACCCCAAGGAGCGCGGCCCATATAACCTCGACGCCACAAACATCGACGAGGATGGCTATCTGCTGCGTCCCGAAAAGCGCTGGGGCGGCATCATGCGCCGCATGGACAACACCAATTTCCAGCAGGCCAACGTGGAGTATATCGAATTCTGGATGCTCGACCCGTTTCTTGACGAAAACAACAACAACCGCGACGGCGGCGATCTCTATTTCAATTTCGGCGAAGTGTCGGAGGATATCCTCAAGGATGGTCTGAAGAGTTATGAAAACGGCATACCGGTCGACGGCAACAACGAGTGGCTCGAGAACACTGTGTGGGGCCGCGTGTCGCGTCAGAACTCGCTCACCTATGCCTTCGACACCAACAACGGCTCGCGTCTGCTCCAGGATGTGGGTCTCGACGGTCTGCGCAACGACGACGAGTTCTCGTTCAAATCATACGCCGACTATCTGGCCGCGCTGCGTCAGAAACTTTCTCCCGCGGCAATCGAGCGCATGACTTCCGACATCTTTTCGCCCTTCAACGACCCGGCCGGCGACAACTATCATTTCTTCCGCGGGTATGACTACGACGAGCAGCGCCTCTCGATTCTCGAACGCTACAAGCGCTACAACGGTGTGGAGGGTAACTCGCTTCCCCCCGAGGATGCGTCGGATGCTCTTTATCAGAGCGCCCGTTCGGTGCCCGATGTGGAGGATATCAACCAGGACAACACCCTCAACGAATACGAGCGCTACTTCCAGTATAAGGTGTCGATCCGTCCCGAGGATCTTGTTGTCGGCAAGAACTTCATCACCGACAAGCAGACATCCACCGTCTACACCCGCGACGGCAAGGAGCAGACTGTCGACTGGTATCAGTTCCGCATCCCCCTGTCGCAGTATGAAAAGAAGATAGGCTCGATCAATGATTTCTCCACCATACGTTTCGCACGTATGTTCATGACCGGCTTCAAGGAGGTGACGCACTTGCGTTTCGCCACCCTCGAACTGGTGCGCGGCGAATGGCGCAACTATGATTTCAATCTCAACAACCGCGGCGACGCTCCTGCCGAGGGGCAGCTCGATGTGTCGGTTGTAAACATCGAGGAGAATGCCGACCGCGAACCGGTCAACTATGTGCTCCCTCCCGGCGTGACACGTATTGTCGATCCGGGTCAGTCGCAGGTGACGCAGCTCAACGAGCAGTCGCTTTCGCTGAAAGTCACCGACCTCAAGGCCGGCGACGGCCGCGGCATCTATCGCGACACGCAGCAGGATCTGCGCAACTACAAGCGGCTGCAGATGTGGGTTCACGCCGAGAGTCTGATCGACGATGTCTCCAATCTCCGCTCCGGCGAGCTGTCGATGTTTATCCGTCTCGGCTCCGACGTCAAGGCCAACTACTATGAATACGAGATTCCTCTTGTGCTCACTCCTCACGGCCGTTATAACAACTGGCTGGAGAGCGACCGGCAGAAAGTGTGGCCGCTGCAGAATTTCATGGACATCAGGCTCAGCAGCCTTGTCGACCTGAAGAAGGAGCGCAACCGCGCCAAGGATGAGGGTAGCGGCATCGGTTACGCTTCGGTCTATACCGGCCGTGACCCCGAGAACGAGCGCAACACCATGGCGGTGAAGGGCAATCCCTCGCTGAGCGATGTGCGCGTGATACTTGTGGGTGTGCGTAACAACTCAAATATCGTGAAGAACGGTATCGTTTGGGTTAACGAGCTGAAAGTGACCGATTTCGATGAGTCGGGCGGCTGGGCGGCCAAGGCAAATGTGAATTTAGGCATCTCCGATGTGGCCACTGTCAATTTCGGCGCCCATGTCGAGACCGCCGGTTTCGGGTCGGTGGACCAGAGCCTCAACGAGCGCCGCATGGATGATTATCATCAGTATAATTTCGCTGTGCAGGCCGATCTGGGACGTTTTCTGCCCGAGAAAGCCAAACTTAAAGCCCCGATTTATTATTCCTATTCAACCGAGAAAACCACTCCGAAATACAATCCGCTCGACAAAGACGTGTTGTTGAAAGACGCGCTCGACGATGCCGTAGACAAGCATGCGCGCGACTCCATTTCGGCCTATGCCGAGGAGCGGAGCACCATCAAAAGCTTCTCTATCTCGGGGCTGAAATTCGACATCACCAGCAAGCATCCCATGCCCTGGGATCCCTCGAACTTCACGTTCAATTTCTCGTTCAACAAGCAGTCGAAAAACGACCCCACCACCGAATATGAGAACACCAACGACTACCGCGGCTCGTTGGCCTACAACTATTCCCCCATGGTCAAGGGTCTGAAACCTTTCAGTTGGATCAAGTCGAAAAACAAAAATCTGAAATTCATCAAGGAGTGGGAGTTCAACTACCTGCCAAACACATTCTCGTTCCTCACGAATATGTCGAGGTACTATTACGAGATGCAGACACGCTCCGAACTCGACGACTCCTTCCAGCTTCCCGTGTCGGTCAGCAAAAATTTCCTCTGGGACCGTCAGCTGCAGGTGACATGGAATCTCACCAAGTCGATTCAGCTGTCGTTCAACTCCAACACTTCGGCGCGAATCGAGGAGACTGCCGGTGCCGTTAACCGCAAGCTGTTCCCCGACGAATACAAGCAGTGGAAAGACACAGTGTGGAGCTCGATTCTGTCGCTGGGCACTCCATGGGCTTATAATCAGAGTTTTGTGGCCACCTACCGCGCCCCGTTCAACCGCATTCCCGTGCTCGACTTCCTCACCGGCAACTTCTCCTACAACTCCACATACCGCTGGGACCGCGGTGCCGAAATCGACGGCGAGCAGACCGGCAACAAGATCGCGTCGCAGTCGTCGTTGAGTGTCGACGGTCGCATCAACTTCGAGAGTCTGTGGAAGAAAATACCGTATCTGAAAGATATTGACAAGCGATTCAACAATGTAGGCAAGCCCAAGACTCAAAGAAAGCCGCGCAAATTCGAGAGGACCTACAATCTCCGCACCGACACCACCACCACCATCGTGCACAACATGCGTACCCGCAAGGTGAAGGTGCTGGCCGAGAATCCATCCACCCACGAGCCGTTTGTGTTCAAATACAAGGTGCTTGACAACAACAAGATAGAGATTCTCACGCCTCACGACGGCAGCATCAAGTTCACCATCAACGAGGTGCTGAAGGAGGACCGCAGCATATGGCGCGACATGGGCGAGTATGCGCTGAGGTTCATGATGAGTCCGCGCTCGGCATCTGTGCGCTGGAAAAAGACCACCACAATGTCGCTGCCGCTCTTCCGCAACAATATCGGCGATATCTTCGGTCAGTCGACAGGCTACGGCGCCATGTCGCCCGGTCTGGGCTTCGCCTTCGGTTTCGAGGACGAGAGCTACATCTACAAAGCCAAAGAGCGCGGCTGGCTCATCACCGACGACGGGCAGACCTCGCCGGCCATGGTGTCGCACGCCAATGAACTGAATATCGAGCTTAATCTCGAATTCATCAAGGGGCTTAAGCTGCAGCTGACCATGAACCGCACCGACAACCGCAGCAAGCAGATACAGTTCATGTATGCCGATATGCCCGTGACATATTCCGGTTCCTACACCAAGACGCATTGCGCCATCGGCACGGCTTTCGGTTCATCTTCGGCTGAAGACGGATATTTCAGCAAACATTTCCAGAAGATGCTCGACAATATCCCTGTCATTGCCGACCGCTACAACAGCCTTTACAACGGCACCACCTATCCGCGCGGAGGTTTTATGGATGGCAATCCCCTTGGCGGACAGCCTTTCAATCCCGAGAACGGCACTGTGTTGCCCACATCGTCGGATGTGCTTGTGCCTGCGTTCCTGTCGGCCTATACCGGCACCGATCCGAAGAAGCAGTATCTCGACCCGTTCCCCTCGTTCGCCCAGGTGTTGCCCAACTGGCGCCTGACCTACGACGGTCTCATCAACATAGGCAATCTCAAAAGCATTTTCAAGAGCTTTCAGCTAAGTCACGCCTACCAGTGCACTTATTCGGTTGGCAGCTATTCATCGTATCTCAATTGGCTGCCTGTGTCGGGTTCGCCCGACAGGGGCTATGTGCTCGACACCAACACTGAGATGCCGGTGCCCTCGTCGCCCTACAATATCTCCACCGTGGCCATCACCGAGCGTTTCGCACCGCTCTTCGGTGTCACCGGCACACTCAAAAACGAACTCCAGTTCAATATCGACTGGAAGAACCAGCGCACACTCACGCTCAACACTTCGGCAGGGCAGGTGGTAGAGGCCACATCCTCGGGTCTTACTGTTGGCTGCGGCTATAAGATTATAGGTTTCAACAGCGTGCTGAAAATGCGCGGGTCGCAGTCGGGTGTCAGCAACGACCTAACACTCAAAGCCGACTTCTCGCTGCAAAACACTCAGGCTCTGATCCGTCGCATCGAGACCAACTACACTCAGGCCACTTCGGGCACACGCACCATGACCATCAATTTCAACGCACAATATATCCTTTCGCGAAAACTCACCCTCGGCGCATTCTTCGATCATCAGGTCAACACGCCGCTGGTTTCAAACGCTGCATATCCTACTACCAATTCATCATACGGAATATCACTTAACCTGAATCTTACACATTAAACTTCACCTCCGGTCTGGTGTCTGCAAGTATGAAAAAGGTAGCGATGCCCCTCTCAACCATCGACTGACCACGCAATCCGCACTAAGAAAGCAGGCTTCGATCCAATCCAAATGATTTGGTCGAAGCCTGCTGTCCATCTTCATTAGCTCGTAAAGTCATACTGATAATATACCGTGAAATCAACTGTGATTAAAATCGGTTAGTCTATGGTGTGCGCGTTCGATTGCTTGTTGCAATTTTACTTCAAGTAATTTGCGATCAGGCAGTTTTGTCATATAGTCGGCCACACGGATATTGCTGTCGTCAAGATGCATCAGCTCAATGTGTTCCTCATTTTTGCCGGCACATAGAATCAAGCCTATGGGTTTGTTTTCGCCATCTGCCATATCGTATTTTTCAAGCCAGCGCAGATACAAATCCATTTGGCCTTTATATGCAGCCTTAAATTTCCCAAGTTTCAGATCTATTGCAACAAGACAGTGTAATCGGCGGTGGTAGAACAATAAATCGATGTAATAATCTTCGTCGTCGACTGTTATGCGCTTTTGTCTGGCTAAAAATGCAAAATCATTACCTAATTCTGTTATAAATCGTTGAAGTTCGGCTAAAATTGCGCTTTCAAGATCTTTTTCGGAATATTTGTCATGTAATCCGAGAAAATTTAAAACGTATGGATCTTGAAAAACAAGGTCCGCCGACATTTTTCGCTCATTGCGTAATGCCTCAAGATCGTGTATTATCACTTCTTCAGGTTGTTTTGCAATGGCGGTGCGTTCATACAGCATGCTGTCGATTTTAGTTTTCAATGTTCTCACAGACCACCGTTGGTCGGCGGCCATAGAGGCATAAAACTCTCGCTGCAATTTGTCTTCCATCGGCACGAGTAATCTTATATGCGACCATGTTAATTGTCTACACAATGTGTATACAATTTTTTCGCTGGGAAAAGCCTCAGCAAATCGCATCATCTGTCTCAGATGTTTTTCTGAGAAAGAACCACTTCCATATTCTGTTTGTAGGTTTAGTGCTAACTGAATAATAATCTGTTTGCCATAAGCAGCACGCTTACCTCTAAGGATTTCACGGTTAATGCGGTCTCCGATTCTCCAATACATCAGCGTCATAGCGGTATTAACCGTCGACGCGACGTGTAACTTGGTCGCTTCAATCAGTTGCTTTATATCGGTAAAGAGATGGTTATCGGAATATTCAGTAACTTTCATGTTGTGTTTGTAAAAAATGTCCTGAACAATGCAAAATTACATATAAAAAATGGATAAAGAGTGTTTAAATTCCGAAAACATTGATTAGGGGCATAAGTTTTGCTACATCCGAAACCAAGAAGACTCCGACATCACTGCCGGAGTCTCTTTCTGTGTTTATATTTACGTCGGTGTATGAAATTCTATTAGGTGCGGGATGATTGGTCTTCTTTGGAGGGGCGCCATACGCTGTTTACTTTGTCGCGACCAAACCGATAGCTTATTCCTAAAAGGAGGTAGGCCGGATGGGCGTTAAACGTCTGTCGTATGGTATAATTGGCGTAATGTTCTTTGGATCTTGTCTTGTTCCATCCGAAAATATCGTTAGCTTTCAATTGCAGCCTAAGGCGATTGTGGAGCAGGGAGTAGCGGAGCGAGCAGTTGAACAATTGGAAAGATTCATAATTGATCAAATTCTGCTGCCATGGGAAAAAGTGGGTGTACTGAATGGCGAATATCAGTGTCCTGGGTCTGTCAAGGAATACGTTGGTCGACACCTCGAGTTTGCCCGACCAGTCTTCCATGCGCCTGATCTTGAAATCAGAAACATCGCTGTGGGAATACGAGCGAAACACCTCTCCGCCAATTTTCATTTCCCATCGGTCAAAAAACGTGCGTTTGTAACTGGCATACATTCCTGTCTTGTTTGTCGACAGACAATTATATGGCAGTGTGCTTATCGTGCCGTTCCCGTCAAATCTACGTATGTAGCCGATAGCGTCAGAGGCGAATGAGGTATAGAGCACGGCATATAGTCCGCCCAATCCGTAATAGTTTATTTCGGCATTGTTATAAACAGTAGGTTTGAGCGCCGGATTACCGGCTGCATACTCGTCGGTGGTGGAATAATATTTAAAAGGATTCAACTCCCAGAGGTTGGGGCGTTCCATGCCCATGGAGTAACTGATGTTAAAGGTGCCGATGCGGCCTTTGTTCCAGGAAAGATTGAATGTAGGGAACAGATGTCCGTATCTGTCACGACTGATGTAGGCCGCCGACTGCTGTACTCCTTTCGTAAATGTATATTCATATCTTAGACCGATTTTACCCCGGAATCCTGAGCCAAGAGTGCGTGAGGCTGTGATGTAGGCTGCAGCTATGCGTTCCGAATAGTCAAAAATATTTGACTCGCCATGTTGCCCGGAACCATTTGCAGTGGTTTTATTCAGAAAGTTGCAGGAACTGTTGAGAATATCGGTATAAGCGACGCCGGCTTCGATCTGTGCCGGGCGGTATGGCAGTTTAAAATCGGCTTTCCCGCTATGAAAACGATAAATAGTTTTACCGTCTTCGTTCACGATATGATTTTCGGTGTCATTGCTGTATGTGGTTGTAATGTCGGACAAAGAGGGGCTGTGACGGTTGAAATAATTATATGTCAACTGCACGGATTCACCTTTGGCGCCGAATTTCCAGTCGTAAAAACCGGTAATAGTCAGCGTATTATTAGGTTTAGATTTAGTGTGAGATCGCGACGAGGAGGTGTAACCCTCTCCATATTCAGTGTAGTTGGTTCCGTTGTTTGATACAGATTCATAATTAAAGTTTGCAATCACTCCGAGATTCATGTCGGGTGTGAATTTATATCTGAACAGAGCATTGACGCCTGCATCAAAAAGATGCGACTCGGTCTGGGTTGAGGATATGCGTGAGGAGGAACCGTCAAAGAATGAATACGCCATATCTTTGTCGTTGGTGTTATAGTAGTTCGACACACTTGCGTCAATCGACATATCCCATTTACCGGCGGTATGGCTCATGCTCCCGCTGAAATATTCCCGCAGTTTGTTGCCATGGTTCAGGGAGCCGTAAACGCTTCCTTTCGTGCCGAGGGTTTCATTACGCAAGGTAATCGAAATATACACGGCATTAGGTTCGGCCGCATACCGCGACGGTGGCGTGATCAGCAATTCGATCTTCTCTATATCTTCGGCGCGCAGGTTTTGAAGACGCATAGCCATCGCCGTGGCATCAAGTTCCATCAGTATGCCGTCGATGATGTAACGGACATTCCCTTTGCCGGCCACCGACACAATTCCGTTATTGACGGAGACACGAGGGATGCGGTCAAGAATGGTCACGCCATCAAGCCCTTTCGCATAAGGATCATTCTTTACAAGATAAACGAGTTTGCCATCCTGCTGCTTCAACACCGGGCGCCGGGCCACAACGACGACTTCGTTGAGATCAAGTTCCCGGTCCGAAATTGAGGATACGGTATCGTTGGTTTCCTGGGCGAAAAGGCACACAGGGAGTGCCGCCGCTCCTAAGAGCAGCATCTTCAGTCTGTTCATGATATGATTAAATGGTTATATTACCCTTTGTCGATTTAAGGCAATGGAAGTTGGCGGGAAGGTTTATTCGAAAGCAGAAGCGGGTCCGCTTATGAAGAGATAACAGCCGTTAGGACCCTCATAGCCGAGACCGATTTGTATGGTCTGGTTGTTGTTGACGATTTTCATGGAAGAATACTGTTTTTCACCGGCTTCGATTATGTCCTGTGTCTCGGCCGCCATTTTGCAGTCTTGTCTGAAAAGCTGTTCCACTTTTTTTACAAGCTCGGCGTTGGCATGGACAGAGAATCCCCGAAAATATTTTCCTTGGCTTTTAGAGATTTGGATAGTTACGCTCTTGTTTGACTTGTACGGATCTTCGAAAAGTTTGTCGAGATTGAGATTGGGTGCTTTCGCCAAAGCGGCAAAGCCCGATACCATGATTATGGCGATAAATAGGAAACGTTTCATTTTGAACGGTTTGAGAGGTTAATAAGATATTCTTGTTTTGCAATTTCGGCCTGCTGAAAAGCTCGCGCGCTGTTCATTAGTGCCTGCGCCTTTTCAATTGATGCCTCCACGGCAGCCTCGGCCTGATGCCGGCTGAGCCGATGGCCGTTTTCGTAGGCTACAATGTAATTGTCGGGTGCATTATGGCTCTTGGAACCAGAGCCGAAAAATCCAATAAGCAAAGCGATGGAGGCGGCCATGCCGATTGTAAGAGTCAGGATCCGACGCAGATATGGGGGAGAAGCTGTTTTACGGATTATCGACCGCTTCAATGACAGACCCATCAACATTCGCACCTCATCAATGCAAGGCGAGGAATAGGGCAATTTCCCAAGCACATACTGCAGCTCGGTTTCTTCAAGCACCGACAGTTTACAGTCCATATACAGACGGCAGAGCTGCTCGGTTTCCTGCAATGTCAACTTTATGTCATGCTCTTTCATTTGTCGATCTTTTTGTAGTTTTCACGTATCTTTTTCCTTGCCCGGCTCATGTGCATTCTCACGGCTTCGACCGATATGCCGAGAGTTTCGGCAATCAGGTCGTACTCTTTTCCGTCATGTGTGACGAGTGAATATATCCGTCTCTGAACATCGGTAAGACCGGTGGTAAGCAAGGATTCGAACTTATCCATGTCCTCAAACGTGAATGCCTTAACTTCCAGACGGTCGGAATCGGATTGTTCCAACGGAAGCGTTTTAGGCTTGCGGAGTCTGTCGATACAGACATTCCTAAGCACGGCAAACAGTTTGTTGCGGGCTTCGGTGTCGGTTTCGGCACCTCCGTTTCTCCACAGGTTGAAAAACGTGTCCTGTAAGGCATCTCTGGCATCCTCGTCGTTTTTGAGGAACCCGAGCGCGCTTCGGTGCAGCTTGTCGCGAAGCTCTAAGAATGAGGATGTCAGATTGTCCGTTTTCATTGCTACACCATAGATACGAAAAAAGGAGCCAAACGTAACCGCGCTCCCCGAATTTTTTTGAGCTTCGCCGGTCAGAGGCGGAAGAGGGTGCGGGTGTTGGCTGTGGTGATGCGGTCGACGTCGGCGAGGCTTATGCCGAAGGTGTCGGCCACGGCTGCTGCTACCGCGGGCAGATAGGCCGATTCGTTACGGCGCCCACGGTAGGGCACAGGTGCCAGATAGGGGGAATCTGTCTCGAGCAATATCCGGTCGATGCCTATCACCGGCAGCACCTGCCGTAAGTCGCTGTTTTTGAATGTGAGAATGCCGTTGATGCCGAAATAGAAGTCGCCCGTGCGCCGGATGCGCTCCACGTCGTCTGCTGTGCCTCCGAAACTGTGGAACACGCCCCGTGGTATCTCAGGCAGCGATCCGAGAACCTCCAACGTTTCATCGAGACCGTTGCGGCAATGTATGATAATGGGCAGATTGTGGCGGAGCGCCAGCCGGCACTGGCTGTCGAACGCTTTCATCTGGGCGGAGCGTGTGGAGGAATCCCAGTAAAGATCAATGCCGATTTCTCCTACCGCGCAGTAGCTGCCGGGGTTGTAGTCAAGTTCCTGAGTGATGGTGTCGACCGCGGCATCGGGATTGTCGGTTAGTTCAGTGGGATGAACTCCCATAGCCATATGCACCTGCCAGGGGAATTTAGCGGCGAGTGCTTTCATCGGCTCAATCTCGTCGATGGCGTTGGCGGGGAATATCAGTTCAGTGACGCCGGCGTCGATGGCGCGGCGCACCGCATCCTCGCCGCCGCAGGGGGTGGCGGCCGGCGGAGGAAGAATTACCCCTTTCTTGGGATGACGAGGCTGTTCCTCAGTGAGAAATTCCGAGCAATAGAGGTGGGTGTGGCTGTCGATCATCGGCTGGAAAACAGAACTGTCGGATTAACGGAACTGATTGATTGACTGCATGTAATCGAAGCCGGCGTCATGGAGCTTTGCCTCCAGGACCGTGGCGTCGATGCCGAGATCGTCGGCGAGCTGCTGCAGTGAGGGGTATTCGTCGCGCAGCTTTGTGTTGACCCAGCAGAGCAGCATAAACGGGTCTTGCGGTAGATTTTCCATATAATAGGTTTTTTCGGCGCAAAATTACAAAAAACACAAGATTTCTTTGTAATTTTGCTTTTAAAATAACCAGCTGATGTTTGATAAAGATTATTTCTCGGAACTGATAGAGCGGGCTATTGCCGATATTGATTACGGCGACGGTCCCAAAGGGCTTTTTCTTCCCGTACAATATACTCTCGACGGGGGTGGCAAGCGGTTGCGCCCGCTGTTGCTGCTTGCGTCGTGCGCTGCCCTCGGCGGCGACCCTGTCGCTGCGCTCAATCAGGCCACCGGCATAGAGATGTTTCATAATTTCACGCTTCTGCACGACGATGTGATGGATCGTGCGGAGGTGCGCCGCGGCCGTCCCACGGTTCATCGCCGCTGGAACGAGTCGGTGGCGATTCTCTCGGGCGACGCCATGCTCACATTGGCCACTATGCTGGTTATGAAAGGTGCCGGACAGCGTCTGGAACAGGTTCTCGACCTGTTCAACACCACTGCCATGGAGGTTTACGCCGGCCAGCAGCTCGACATGGAGTTCGAGGGACGCCGCGATGTCACGGTCGATGAATATATCGAGATGATCAGACTTAAAACCTCGGTGCTTTTGGCCTGCGCCTGCAAGATGGGAGCCATTATGGCCGGAGCTTCAGCGGAGGATGCTGCTGCAATGTATCGTTTCGGCGAAAAACTCGGTCTGGCATTCCAGTTGCAGGATGACAATCTCGACACCTACGGCGACCCGGCGCTGTTTGGCAAGGAGATAGGTGGCGACATAATCAACGAGAAGAAGACATGGCTCTGGATCAATGCGTTCGGCTCTGAACCCGAACGCATGCAGCGTGTGATCGATCAGAAACTCACCGACTATCTCAAGATTCGGGAAATACGTCGTATCTATGACGATCTTAATCTGCGCGACCGTGCCCAGCAGCTCATCGAGCGTTATGCCGGTGAAGCCGTTGAGAGTATCGCCGACGTGAAGATGTCGCCCGAAGCACGCGCATTCTTCACTTCGCTTGCCGCCAAGTCAGCCGCCCGTTGCAGCTGAAACCGCTATACTTTACCAATCGTTGATTCACATAGTGGAGGATTATCTATCTAAACTCAACCCCCAGCAGCGCGATGCCGTGGAATATCTCGACGGGCCTCAGCTTGTGATTGCAGGCGCAGGCTCGGGCAAGACGCGTGTACTCACTTACAAGATTGTCCACCTCATAACCCATGGAGTGGAACCCTGGCGCATAATGGCGCTGACTTTCACAAATAAAGCCGCCCGCGAAATGCGCGAGCGAATCGAGCAGCTGGTAGGGGAGAAAGTGGCGTCGAAACTCTGGATGGGCACTTTTCACTCGATTTTTTCACGCATACTAAGGCGGGAGGCCGACAAGATAGGATTCCGGCCCTCATTCACCATTTACGATGCCGATGATTCCCGCGCCCTGATAAAGTCGATTGTCAAGGATATGAATCTCGACGACAAAGTCTATAAGGCTTCGGTGGTGCAGAATGCCATATCCATGGTGAAAAACGCTTTGATTTCCCCGGAGCAGTATGCCATGGACCGCGACCTGATGGAAGCTGACAGACGCGCCCGCCGCCCGCAGATTGTAGATATATACCGCACTTACCGCTCGCGGTGCCGCGTGGCCGGGGCAATGGATTTCGACGACCTGCTGTTCTATACCAACGTCCTTTTCCGCGACCACCCCGAGCTTGCGCGCCATTATGGCGAATACTTCCGGTATGTCCTTGTCGACGAGTATCAGGACACCAATTTTGCCCAGCACTGCATAGTGTCGCAGCTGTGCAAGGGGAGCCGGTGCCTGACCATGGTGGGCGACGACGCCCAGAGCATATATTCGTTCCGCGGCGCCAACATCCGCAACATCCTGAATCTCCGCAAGGCATATCCCGACCTTAAAATATTCAAGCTGGAGCAGAACTACCGCTCTACGCGAAACATAGTGCAGGCGGCCAATTCTCTGATCGACAAGAATTCCGAGCAGATACGCAAAGAGGTGTTCTCGAAAAACGACCTTGGCGCACGCCTTGAGGTGTGCCGCTGTTACAGCGATTTTGACGAAGCCTCGATTGTGGCCGACCGCATAGCGCGTCTGCAGGTGACCAACAAGGATTCGCTCAACGATTTCGCCATTCTTTACCGCACCAACGCGCAGAGCCGACGCTTCGAGGAGTCGCTGCGAAAGCGCCGGCTCAGCTACCGCATCTATGGCGGTCTGTCGTTCTATCAGCGCAAGGAGGTAAAAGATGCCATAGCATACTTCAGGCTGTCGACTAACCCCAATGACGACGAGGCTTTGCGCCGCGTGATCAATTATCCCGCACGCGGCATCGGCGACACCACCGTGAAGAAGCTCGTCCATGCCGCCATAGAGCGCGGGGTGAGCATCTGGGGTGTGATATGCGACCCGGGAGATCTGAACATCAATTCGGGTACCCGAAAGAAACTGGCAGGTTTCTACGAACTGATCAGCGGGTTCAACTCACTGAATGCTTCGGGCGCCGATGCCGCGCGCCTATGTCGTGAGGTGTACATGAAAGCGCAGTTGCTTACATCGCTTATCACCGACAAGACCCCCGAGAGCATATCGCAGCAGGAGAATTTGCTCGAACTGCAACGCAATGTGGAGGAATTTGTATCAGGGAGACTCGAGGAGGATATCGAAGGTGTGACTATGACCGATTTTCTTGCCGAAGTGTCGCTTGCCACCGATCAGGATGAAAAGGACACTTCTGCCGATCGTATAACCCTCATGACTGTCCACGCGGCAAAGGGTCTGGAGTTCAAAAATGTTATTGTGGTGGGAGTGGAGGAGGAACTGTTTCCTTCGGCCATGGCTGCCGATTCGCCGGCTGCGGTGGAGGAGGAGCGGCGACTGCTCTATGTGGCCATCACCCGCGCCAAGGAGTTCTGCATGCTCACATATGCGTCGTCGCGTTTCCGCAACGGTCAGAACATGCTCACACGTCCATCGCGTTTTCTGCGCGACATCGATCCCAAATACCTGCGCATGGTGCAGGGTACCGACATCGACGATCTGCACCACGGCATCGACCCGGCCCGACAGTACCGCAGTTCGTTTCACTCTTCTGTCGACGATTCCGTGCACAACCCGTCGGGCCGTCCGGCATATCCCGACCTCCGCGGCAGTGCCGGCAGCGCAAGCTCGCGGTGGGTCGGCTTTTCCGGTCAGAAATCTCCGGCAAAGAGCGACACTGCCTCTGCCGGGAATAAAGCGGCCCAGACCGGGATGGAGGCCGATTTCACTATCCACTCTCCCGAGGAACTTGCCGGAGGGATGAGAATCTATCATTCGCGTTTCGGCAAAGGAGTCATCGACAATGTCGAGACCCCCGATTCGGGCGCCAGAATCACTGTGACTTTCGCGGGAGCCGAACGCAAGACATTGTTACTGCGTTTCGCCCGTTTTAAAATCCTTGAATGAACACTCCTTTCGATTTCCAATGAACACCCCATACTATATAGTATACGAAGACAAGCTGCGGCGCAACCTCGATCTCATCACCGGTGTGGCCCGGGAGGCCGGTGTGGAGATTATCATGGCGTTCAAAGCCAACGCGCTGTGGAAAACGTTTCCCGTGATGCGCGAATATGGCGTGCGGTTCACAGCCTCGTCGCTCAACGAACTGCGGCTCGGCAACGAGGAACTGCACTGTCTCGGCCATTCCTACTGCCCGGCCTACACTCCCGCCACCATAGGTGAATACCTCCGTGGCAGCAGCCATCTCACGTTCAACTCCATAAGCCAGTTCAACCGCTTCAGGGCCGATGTCGACCGTTTCAATGCAGAGGCCGCCGACGGCGCGCACCACAGGGTGTCGCCGGGACTGCGCGTAAATCCGCAATGTTCCGTCATCGAGACGGACATATATAACCCCGCTCTTCCCGGCAGCCGTTTCGGCGTCACGGCCGACGTGATAGGCGACACTCTGCCCGATGGTGTCGAAGGGTTGCATTTCCACCAGCTCTGTGAATCGAGCAGCCACGACCTTGCCAAAGTACTCGCCGCGTTCGAGGAGCAGTTTGGCCGCTATCTTCCCCGGGTGAAATGGGTGAATTTCGGCGGAGGCCATCTGATGACCCGCGCCGACTACGATACTGCCCATCTTGTGGAGTTGCTGCGCGGATTCCGCAGTCGTTACCCTTGGCTGAAAGTGATACTCGAACCGGGCAGTGCCTTCACGTGGCGCACCGGCGACCTTATTACGTCGGTGGTTGATGTTGTCGAGAATCAGGGAATAAAGACGGCTATAATCGATGCCTCGTTTGCCTGCCACATGCCCGATACTCTTGAAATGCCCTATCAGCCTTCAATCACCGAAGCCTCCGACAGCGGAAGCCATATTTACCGCCTCGGCGGCAACTCCTGTCTTAGCGGCGACTACATGGGCGACTGGCGCTTTGATCATGAACTCCGCGAAGGTGAGCGGCTGACCCTTGAGGATATGAACCACTACACCACCGTGAAGACCAATATGTTCAACGGCATCTCGCACCCGGCAATAGTGTTCCGCCACAGCGACGGCACCGATGAGATTCTGCGAGAGTTCGGCTACGACGATTACAAAACAAGAATGGACTGACAGTCCCCATGACCATGAACAAAGCACCTGAATTTTTCTCTGTGATAGTGCCGGTCTATAACCGTCCCGACGAAGTGCGCGAGCTGCTTGAAAGTCTGGCCCGACAGAGAATCATGAATTTTGAAGTCATCATCGTGGAGGACGGATCCTCGGTGCCATGCCGCGAAGTGGCCGACAGTTTCGCCGCCCGCGGTCTTGATGTGAAATATTTTGCAAAAGAGAATGAGGGTCGCTCCATAGCCCGAAACTACGGCATAGCGCGCAGCCGGGGCGATTATCTTATTTTTTTTGACTCCGACTGCGTTATCCCCGAGGATTATTTCCTGAAACTCAAGAAATTTACCACGGAGCACCCCTATGATGCTTTCGGCGGTCCCGATGCGGCCGATGCTTCATTCACCGATACGCAGAAAGCCATCAATTTTGCGATGACGTCGTTCCTTACCACAGGCGGCATACGCGGAGGCAAGGTGAGTCTTGAAAAATTCACTCCCCGCACATTCAACATGGGATTCTCCCGCGAGGTCTACAACAAAGTAGGTGGATTCAGAGAGATGTTTTCCGAGGATATCGACATGTCGACCCGTATCCGTCTGGCCGGTTTCTCCATAGGCCTCTATCCCGATCTGCCTGTCTATCACAAGCGCCGGGTCGACTTCCGCAAGTTCTGGCGTCAGGTGTATGTGTTCGGTATGTCGCGCATCACACTCAAGCTGCTTTATCCCGATTCCATGAAGCCGGTGCACTGTCTGCCCGCACTCTTTGTCATAGGTGTTGTGGCCATGATTCTGTTGGCCATCTTTGTCAGTCCGTGGTGGCTGTTGCCTCTGGTGCTCTATCTGTTTGCCATCTGGAGTTCGGCACTCAGGCAGACCGGTTCCCCGGTTATCGCCTTTAAAGCCGTTCCGGCGGCAATGATACAGTTGGGCGGCTACGGTTGTGGATTTATCCGTGCATATTTTCTGAAAATCATATGTGGCAAAGGTCGCGACGAAGCAGAGGAAGTGGCCATGCGCAAAGGTAAATAACGGTGTGATGGAGGACAATATCAACAATCTCGACATGATATTCGAGGCCGGCGGCGACCCCGGAGCATGCAGCGCGCCTGTCCGCAACTTGGTAACAGCCATAGAGCGGCAACCGGAACTTGCTGAGCAGTCTGAGGCAGAAACGACAGCTGCCGCAGCGAGCTGGAAAGAGAGCAATCCCACCGAACTGCCACGCGAAAAAGCGATGAAATATGGCATCGAGTCGCTTGAAACAGTCGAACTTATGGCTATATTGCTCCACACTGGCATCAAAGGGAAATCGGTGCTTGAATTGAGCGCCGACATCCTGCGCGAAAGCGACAACCGCCTGTCGCATCTGTCGCGGCTTTCAATTCATGAACTTAAAAACAAATTCAAAGGTCTTGGCGATGCCAAAGCCACAACTCTGGCTGCGGCTTTTGCGCTCGGTGCACGCGTGCACGCCGATATGCAGGTGAGCGATCCGCAGCTTACATCTTCGCAAGCGGTCTATAAATGCATCGCCCCACAGATCAAACAGCTCAACTATGAGGTGTTCTATGTGTTGCATCTCAATCGCTCCAACCGTCTGCAGTGGAAAGAGAAGGTGAGTCAGGGAGGGCTGGCGATGACTGCCGTCGATCCCCGTCTGATTGCAAAGAGCGCCCTCGACAGGCTGTCGTCGGCCGTAATTCTCTGTCACAATCATCCCTCGGGCAATCTAAGCCCGAGCCCGCAGGACGACCAGCTGACGCGCCGCATTGTCGATGTGCTCAAGATTATCGACGTGCAGGTGCTCGACCATATCATTATAGGACAGACAGGTTATTATTCTTATCGCGACGAAGGCCGTCTGTGAAACTGTCAAAACAAGAATATCGCAATATGGCAAAAGAAGAAAAATATTACGGACTGATCGGCTATCCGCTGATTCACTCCTTTTCACGCACTTTTTTCAATAAGAAATTCGCGGCGGAAAGCATCCCCGCCCGTTATGACAACTATGAGATTCCGTCGATCGACCGTCTGCCGGAGCTGTTGCGTTCCAATCCTCTGCTGGCCGGTCTGAATGTGACGATTCCCTACAAGGAACAGATCATACCTTATATCGACGAACTCGATCCGCTGGCTGCCCGAGCCGGTGCGGTGAATGTGGTGAAGTTTGTGCCGTCGAAAAAGGGCAAGATTCTCGACAATGTGCGGTTGGTGGGACATAACAGCGATGTGGCGGGCTTTTCCGACTCCATAGAGCCGCTCATCAATGAAAAGCGTCGCAAGGCGCTGATTCTCGGCACCGGCGGCGCTTCTAAAGCCGTGCGCGTAGGACTGGAGAATTTAGGGGTGGAATGGCGGCTCGTGAGCCGGCGCAAGCAATCGGGCGCGCTCACCTATGAGGAACTCACCCCTGAGATAATGGCCGAGTATAAAGTGATAGTCAACACCACTCCGGTGGGGATGTATCCCCATGTCGACGAGTGCCCGGCCATCCCTTATGAGTTTCTCACGCCTGACCATCTCTGCTACGATCTTATCTACAATCCCGACACCACCATGTTTATGAAACGGGCAGCCGAGCATGGGGCCGAAACAAAAAACGGCCTGGAGATGCTTCTTCTCCAGGCGTTTGTGTCGTGGGATATATGGAACCGCTGAGGCGGTCGGCTCGGTAGCCTGATCCGTTGAGAGGTTTGTCAGAGGAACATGGGCGCAAAATATTTGGCAAGCGCCCAGCCGCCGGCAACGAGCCATACATAGAGCAGCGCCGCAAGCACAAACGGTTTGGCTCCCGCTTTTTTGAATTTGTCAATGGATGTTTCGGCGCCCAGTGCCACCATGGCCATGGTGAGCAGGAAAGTGTCGACATAGTTGATGATGTCGACCGCGGCTGCGGGGAGCAGATTGAAGGAGTTGAAGAAGATCACTCCGAGGAAGCCGAACGCAAACCAGGGTACCGCCACTTTGCCTTTTTCCGATGATGAAGTGCCGTTGCTGTCACTACGCGACTTCATCGCCACCCAGTAGCCGAGGCTCAGGAGCACGGGCACCAGCAACATCACGCGGATCATCTTCACTATTATTGCCGTGTTTGATATGGTCTCGCCCATGGCGTTGCCGGCGCCGACGGTGTGGGCCACTTCATGCAGCGTGGCTCCGGTGTATATGCCCATCTGACCGGGATCCAGTCCGAACCACCCCGCGCGGTAGGCAATTGGGTAGAGAAACATGGAGACCGTACCGAAAATAACCACTGTGGCCACTGCCACCGCTGTCTTGTAGGGCTTGGTCCGGATGGTGGATTCGGCGCCGAGCACGGCTGCCGCGCCGCAGATGCCGCTGCCGATGGATGTAAGCAACGCTATGTCGCGATCCATTTTCAACAGTTTGCCGAGCCATACACCCCCGAGGATCGTCACCACCACAATGATGATGTCGACCATAATGGCCGCCGTGCCCACCGAGAGTATATCCTGGAATGTAAGGCGGAATCCGTAGAGAATGATGCCCAGACGCAGCAGTTTCTTGGAGCAGAACTGAATGCCTGGCACCCATGTCTCGGGCAGGTGATTGCGCAGAGAGTTGGCATAGAGCATGCCGAGAATGATGCCGATAATCATCGGCGAGAATGAAATCTGTTTGAAAATCTGTGCTTCGCCAATATAGAAGGCGGCACATGAGAAAAGTCCTATCAGCAGCACTCCGTGGAGCATACTGCTTCTCTTTTCAGTCAACATAAGCCGGTAATATTAGATTACGAACAAAGATAGTGTTACAGTGCGGTTGCAAAGTTAGCGTTTTTTTGTGTAACTTTGTTTGCCGATGCCGTGCAACTCTCTTAAATACTGCTAAACAAGCTTATAATATTGCTAAAAGAGCTTATTAAAAACCGCCAGATATGAATCTTCGAGCCGAATGGACCATGGCGAGTGTGCCTCTGCTGCTTCCCGCCGGTGCTATGTGCTGCGGCGTGGCGCTGGCCGGTGCGTGTGCTCCGGTGTGGGGGTGGGTTACAGCGGTGTGGCTCTGGATTGCCATGGCGGTAGCGGCAACGGCAGTTTTGGTTCTGATGGCTTTCCGGCGCCTGCGCTGGGCTGTGTGTCCGCTGATGTTTTTGGCCGGATGCGGAGCCATGATGCTCGACTGGCCGGTCGAGGTGCGTGGACGGGACGGTGATTCGCTCCTCGGGCATGAAGCGATTGTAAGCGGCGAAGTGGTTGCTGTCCGCGACTATTCTTCGTTACAGAAGTGTGTGGTCCGTTCGGGCCGGATGAGAATCGGTGTGAGCCTTTATGATTACCAATACACCGTGGTCCCCGGCGATCGTGTGATTTTCCGTGCTGTGCTCCATACGCCGGTGAGGGAGACCTCCGTGCCCGATGAATACAATGGATTGAACTATGCCGTTTCCAACCGGCTCGGTGCGGTGTGCTCTCCGGCAGACGGTGAATTCGCGATCGCGCGGGTTGCCGGCGGTTTCAGGGGATGGCTCAACGAAGTGCGGACGCGATTCTCTGATATTATTGATTATTCGGGGATGACGCAGTCGGCGGCTAAGTTCCTGAAGGGCGTGCTGCTCGGGGAGGACAATATCGACCCTGCGGTTCGCGAGATTTATACCCGGGCGGGGCTGGCACATGTGATGGCTCTCAGCGGCACTCATGTGTCGACTATTGCACTCCTGGTGGCTATTCTGATGTTCCCACTGCAATTGGCCGGGATGCGGCGCACACGGTTGCTGCTCACCCTTGCGGCTCTGTGGGCATATGCGCTGATCACCGGCATGTCGCCCTCGGTGGTGCGGTCGGTGTTCATGGCTTCGATGATAGTGTTCGCGCGTCTGAGCTGGCGCAAGACCAATTCGATAAATTCTCTTAGTGCGGCAGTGGTGGTGATATTACTTGTGTCGCCGGTGTCGCTTTTCCGCCCCGGATTTCAGCTGTCGGTACTTGGTGTGGCCGGCATCGTGCTGTTTATGCCGCCGGTGTTGGATGCCGCAGCGCGTCTGCCTTTCGGGAGGCGGGGATGGTTCCGGGCAATTGTCTCTCTGATTGCACTCCCTGCAGCTGCCGTGCTGGCCACGGCTCCGTTGGCCTCATGGCATTTTCATAATTTCCCGGCGTGGTTTATGGCATCGAATGTGCCGGTGTCGCTGATTCTGCCCTTTTTTCTGTGTGGAGGAACCGTGCTGTTGATTTCAGGATGTTTCGGAATCTGTCCGGCGTGGCTGACAGGATTTCTCGACCGGCTCTACGATTTTATGACCGCAGTGGCGCAGAGGGTCGGCGATATGCCCGGATGGACATGGACGCAGCAGGTGTATTTTTCAGGATGGTTGCTTCCGGTATTCTATCTGTCGTTGTTGCTGATATGGGGCGCATGGCGGCGCCAAAGCAAAATTCTACTGTTTGCGGGCATTGCGTCGATGATGCTGTTTTTTGTGCTGCCCTCCTTTACATCGCCCGATTATCCTGAGCGCGAAAGTTATGCCTACATCACTAATTTTTCATCCAATATCATCCATCGCGAGGGGCGCGATGTATATATCATCACCGATAATTCGTCCAAACATTTTGGTGAGATAAGCCGGCAGGCCGAGCGCCGCCTTGCCGACTATCTGGGTCACCGGGGAGCCGCGATAAAGATGGTGGCGTCGGATTCGCTACAGATTCCGGGGGTGATGCTGACTGATGATTTCTGGATGGTCGACGGTGTGAAAATTTCGCTTGTGAGAAATCTTGATTTCATTCGGCCGGCCGACATATATCTTGTGACGCGCCGGTTCAAGGGCGACATTCTTGCCGTGGCCGATGCTGTTGGCGGCAATCCCCTGATTCTCTCGGAAGCAATATACCGCGACCGCCGCAAAACGCTCGCTGCGAAGCTTGATTCGGCTTCAATATATTATTATACAGGGTTTGACAACGAAATGTTGCGAAAGAGACCGGGTCAGAAGTCGGGTGCGGCCAGAGAATGCAGCCCGATCACGAAGTAGGTTGCCGTATAGTCACGCGGACGGAGCACTTCATTGTCGCAGGTCACCACATCGAGGTCGATGATTACTCTGCCTGTGCCATGCTCGCGGTGCATGGAGTGCTCATACTCTTTTGTCAGTGCATTCATGGCATCGTGCTCGCGGTCGCACTCGACAAGCGCCACGGCGTTGTGATAGGGTGGAGCCTGCGGATTCTTTATGTCGGGAGTGGTATAAATGTGGGAGACTTTACACAGCGTGCCGATGGAGGCAAGCCACCGGAATGCCTGTTGCAATTGTTGAGGCGCATCGGGGGCGTTGCTGCCGAGTGAAATCAGATAGGAATGCATAAGCCGGATGTCGGAACTGAGTTTATAGGTCACCAAAGCCTTATTGCTCGACACCCCGGAGTGTGAGCGATATGCGACGGCGGCCGGTGTCGACAGCCAGCACTTTCACCTTGATTTGCTGCCGCAGTTTCAGAACTTCGGAAGGTGATTTGACGCGACGGTCGCCAATCTGGGATATATGTATTAGTCCCGAGACATGAATGCCAAGGTCGATAAACGCTCCGAAGTCAGTTATGTTGTTGACGATGCCGGGCAATATCATCCCCTCGCGCAGATCTTCTATTTCGTGAATTGATTCATCGAATGAGAATTCCGATGCTTTTTCGCGCGGGTCGCGGCCCGGTTTGCGCAGTTCCGCTATGATGTCGTTGAGAGTGGGAAGGCCCATGTCGTCGGTGACATAGCGGGTGAGGTCGATTTCGTCGAGCAACGCCGGGTTTTTCACAAGCTGTTCAAGGGAGTGTCCCGAGTCGGCCGAGATGCGCTCCACCACGGCATAACGTTCGGGATGCACGGCGGTGTTGTCAAGAATGTTGGCGCTGTTGCGCACGCGCATGAACCCCGCGCACTGCTGATAGGCTTTCTGTCCCAGACGGGGCACGTCGAGAATCTCCTCCCGCGATCTGAATTCGCCATGTGTGGCGCGGTACTCCACTATATTGGCGGCGAGTGAGTCGCCGATGCCCGACACATAGCTCAGGAGTTGCCGAGAGGCGGTGTTGATGTCGATGCCCACGGAGTTTACACATGATTCCACGGTCATGTCGAGCTGCTTCTTGAGCATAATCTGGTCCACATCGTGCTGGTATTGACCCACTCCGATTGACTTCGGGTCGATTTTCACAAGTTCGGCCAGAGGGTCCTGAAGACGGCGGCCGATCGACACGGCTCCGCGCACAGTGACATCCTGATCGGGAAATTCGTCGCGGGCCACTTTTGAGGCTGAGTAGACTGAGGCACCATCTTCGCTTACGACGAAAATCTCCACTTTATGGGGATACTCGAGCGAACGGAGGAAACGCTCGGTCTCACGGCTTGCGGTGCCGTTGCCAAGTGCTATGGCTTCGATGCGGAAGCGTTCCACAAGCATGAGCACACGTTTTTGCGCGTCGATGATATAGTTGCGCGGAGGTGTGGGATAGATCACATCGTGGTGCAGCAGGTTGCCGTTGGCGTCGAGACACACAATTTTGCAGCCGGTGCGGAAACCGGGATCGACACCCATTACCCGCCGGGAACCGAAGGGTGCACCCAACAACAGCTGTTGCAGGTTAGACGCGAAGGTGGCGATGGCGCCCTGGTCGGCGCGCAGTTTGGCTTCGGCCTCTGTCTCGTTGGTAATGGATGGACGGATGAGGCGACGATATGCGTCGGCCACGGCATTGTCGACTATGGCGTTGCATGCCGGTGAACCTCCTTTTTTAGCAAAATTCTGCTGCAGACGTTCGATTGCGCGGTCGTCGTCGATGCCGACGGCCACTCTGAGCACTCCTTCGGCAGCGCCACGGCGCATGGCCAGATAGCGGTGCGACGAGCAGCGTTGCAGCGGTTCGTCGACGTTGAAATATGATTTATAGTTTTGCGCCTCCTCCTCTTTGGTCTTTACTACTTTCGAGGTGATACGTGCAAAACGCTGAAAGCTGTTTCTTACCTGTTGACGGCATCGGCGGTCTTCGCTCACCCACTCGGCAATGATGTCGGCAGCTCCGGCGAGGGCATCTTCGGCGGTGGCTACATTCTCTCCGAGATAGCGTGTGGCCGCCGCCGCAGGGTCGGCGCAATTGCGGGCCATGATGATTTTAGCCAGCGGTTCGAGTCCGTTTTCACGGGCGACCTGTGCGCGCGTGCGGCGTTTAGGCTTATATGGCAGGTAGAGATCCTCGAGATCGGCGGGGGAGAAAGTGTTCTCAATTTTTTCACGCAGCTCGGTTGTAAGTGCGTTTTGAGCCTCTATGGCCTGGAGAATGAAAATCTTCCGGTCGGCCAGTTCCCGGAGCTGGTCGAATCGTTCGGCTATCTTGAAAATCGCCACTTCGTCGAGACCTCCGGTCACCTCTTTGCGATAACGCGAGATGAAGGGGATGGTGGCACCTTCGGCAAGAAGTTTAAGGGTGTTGCTTACGCGCTCTTCGGGAATTGACAGTTCCTGCGCGATGCGTTGCTGTATGGTGGGTTTTTGCATGGTTTCAGTGGTTTGCGCGACGGCGCAGGATGATGACGGTGACTTCGGGAGTGGCGCCCAGACGCATTGGAAATCCCACGCACCCTTCGCCGATATTCACGTAAAGCTGATGGTGCTCATTTTTGTCGGCGTAGAGCCCGCCCCAGGTTTCATATATGAGAGCCGATGGTGATATGCCTGCCACCTCTATCTGCATGGCGTGGGTGTGGCCCGAAAGTGTAAGGTCTACCGCCACGGCATCGTTGTCGCGGATGGAGTCGCACCAGTGGGCCGGATTGTGGCTCAGGAGTATCTTCACCCGTTGGTCGGAGAGATCGGGGTAGGCCTGTCGCAGAGATCCATAAGTGGGGAATGGGGGATCGCCGATATTCTCCACGCCAATAACGGCTATGGAATCTCCCCCGCGTGACAGATATACCGTGCTGTCTCTTATAAGTTCTATGCCGGTACGGCGGTAGGAGTTGTAAAGGCTTTCCATATTTGCCGATTTGTGGCGAGGTGAAGGCCAGTTTTTGTAATCGCCATAGTCATGGTTGCCGAGAATGGCAAGCACACCGTCGGGAGCATGCAGACGCGATAGCGCATGTTCGAAAGGCTCCATTTCGGCCGATTCACGGTTGACCATGTCACCTGTGAAGACTATCAGGTCGGGGCGGCTGGCGTTGATGTTGTCGACCAGACGGCCCACGTAGGCTGTGTCGTTGCCGTAGGTGCCGGTGTGTAGGTCGGAGAACTGCACTATGCGGTATCCGTCGAACTCGGCGGGAAGACCGGCGATTTCCACTGTCACCTCGCTGTTGTCGATGTTGAAACGGTTGAAAAGCGCCCCCCACCACATTGCCGCAAAGAGCGCGCACGCTATGACAATGCCGGCGATGGTGATCGCTTTGATGCGTCGGCGGTTGAAAAGGCGTGGCACCGAGGCGATAAGGTCGAAAATCACTCCCGTCATTTTTGACACGTACACCGTGAGGTAGCCAAAAAGCAGCCACATTTTGGTGAGCAGTGTGCCGTTGCCTCCTCCGCGGGTAGGAATCAGTATGGCAGCGACGAGAATGCAGGCGAAGATGAGAGCAGATGGCAGATGTATGCGGCGCCAGAATGCCGCATGGCGGCATCGGTGGTTTATCTGCCACAGAATATACCAGTCGACAGCCGCGTTGATGATCAGCAGGGCTATCAGGAGAAACAGCGGCGCTCTCATTCCCTGTTCAGAGCCTGCAGCTGATTGCGCAGGGGATTGGCATACATGTTGAGCATCTTGTCGAGCATGAAGCCGCGCTCTTCAGGCGTCACGTTGTCGAGGCGCACCTTATCGAGCTGTCCGTTGAAGTATGATTCATACTGCCGGGCCTGAAGCTCGGTATATTCGCCGGCGAAGCGGTCGGTGCCTTCCACTTGGTCAAAGGCGTAGTAGTTGACAGGATAGATGCGGTAGCCCGAATGGATGGCGCTGTCGATCAGACGGCCGGCGGTGTGGAACACGCTCACTTTGTCGGTGCTTCCGGCCAGAGGTTTAAGCCCGTCGGTGATTGAGGGGCAGATGTGGAAATGGATGCGCCCTTTGTATTTCAGCAGACCGGTCTCCATGCTCAGCAGGTCGTCGGTCTGAGATTTCTTGAATTCGGGGTCGCGGCGCTTTGCCAGGAACTCGGTGGCTTTGAGATAGTCGTTGGGGTCGAATTCATAGGAGATGGCCACAGGGATGATGTTGAGCGCGATGAGCCGTGAGGCCACATCATCGGCCTCGCCGGCAAGTGCGAGCATTTTCAGTACAGATTCCTGGGTCACGTCGTTTGAATCCTTCGCGCGCCCTTCGCGCTGTGCTATCCACACCGATTCTTTTTTGCATGAGATGCAGTAGTGGATATAGCCTGATAGTTGCCGTGCAGCCTCCAGAGCCTTGGTCAGACGCAGGTTGCGCTTTACGATTATGCCTTTGTTGAGGCGCACGAGGTGCTCGATCCAGTCATAGATCAGCAGGTTGTCGCCAAGAGCCACCTGGTGGGTGGGGAAGCCGTGGCGGTGAACCGCCAATGCAAGGAATGAAGCATCGAGCACGATATCGCGGTGGTTCGACATGAACAGGCCGGGCACGCCGGCCGAAATGTTGTCAAGCCCTGATGATGTGATGCCGTCGGATGTTTTCCGCTCGAGCTGCTCCAGGATGGGAATCATCACCTGCTCCTGAAAGTCAACATTATTGGAAATTTTCCGCAGCTGCTGCGCGAGTTGGCCGAAGTCGGCGCCGGGAAGCACATATGAGATTGCGTTCTCGAAACCGGGCGAGGCTATAAGCTCTTCCATGTACCGGGAAAAGTCGCTGTCGTCGTATGGAGCGATATCTTTGTATTCTTCTGCTATCATGATGAAAGGAACGAATTTATGGCGCCGGTGCCGGTGCCTGATTCGAAAGAGAGGTGCCCGTGGGCCCGCTGAAAAGCAGTGATGCGGGCATAATCCGTGGCAAAGTTACCAAAAATCGCAGATTTTTTAAAGTTTTTTCGGGTGAAAGTGACACCTATGCCCAAAAAAGCGCGGAAAAAAAGCGCGGCACATCCGTAGTGGAGGTGCCGCGTCTTATAGCTTTTTAATATGATGGAATATCTATGGTTCCCTGTTTTCCGGCATAAGCCGCTTATTCGCTGGCGTAGCTGAAGATTGTGGGGCTTTTCACCTCCACGTTGTATTCTTCAGCGCGTGTGAGAATGGCACGGGCCAGTTTTGGTTTCAGATCTTCGGGGCAATAGCGGAAGTATGCTTCAGCGGCACGGACATGTGCGGCATCGGGCATGGGGTATTCGCGACGTTCGGGCAGTCCGAATATTTCGTCGGGCAATTCTTTTTTCTCTTCGTAGGGTATTCGGTCGTTCATAATTGCATGAAGTTTTAGTGATTAATGCAATTATAACAACTGCCGTGGAAAAAAGTTAGCTCAGAACTATTCGCAAAATCCCACCGGGATGATGAATGTCTCGAGCCATATGCAGGCTATGCCTGCAATATAACCCAACAGCACCATCCACGAGATGCGTTTCACGTACCACATGAACTGGATTTTTTCGATACCCATGGCCACTACGCCTGCGGCGGATCCGATGATGAGCAGCGAACCGCCAACGCCGGCGCAGAAGGTGAGAAGATGCCAGAATAGACCATCCTCGACGAAGAGACGGGCATATTCCAGGGCGGCAGGATCGGTGATGGTGGAGAGGGTTTCGGGTGTCGCCACGGGATACATGTTCATGCATGCTGCCACAAGAGGCACGTTGTCGACAATCGAGGAGAGCACGCCGATGATGCCGTTGATGATGTAGACGTCGTGGAATTGCTTGTTGAGCCAGTTGGCCACGTCGGTCAGGATTCCGGCCTGCTGCAGGGCGGCCACGGCCAGCAGGATGCCCAGGAAGAAGAGTATGGTCGACATGTCGATGCTCTTTACAATCTGCGACACACGGCCTTCCATGCGGCGGTCGAGACGATAGCGGTATACGATTATCTCGGTGATGAGCCAAAGCAGGCCGAGCGAGATGAGGATGCCCATGTAGGGTGGCAGATGGGTCACGGCCTTGAACACCGGCACGAAGAGCAGGCCGGCGACACCAAGCACGAGAATCCACACCGACAGGGCATGGTGATAGCGCGAGAGCTGATAGCCAACGCGGCGGTCCTGCTCGTTGAGAGGTTCCACCTGGCCGGCGCTGACAAAGCGACTGGCGATGGCGCAGGGCACGATAACGGAAACGAGTGAGGGGATGAGCAGGTTGACGATGAGGTCGAGCGAGCTGACATAATTCTTCATCCACAGCATAATGGTGGTGATGTCGCCGATGGGCGACCATGCGCCGCCGGCGTTGGCCGAGATAACGATCACAGATGCAAACATCCACCGTTCTTTCTGGTTCTCAAACATTCGGCGCAGCATCATCACCATGATGATGGTGGTGGTCATGTTGTCGAGAATGGCCGAAAGGAAGAAGGCAACGAAAGTGAGCACCCACATGAGTCCCCGTTTGCTTTTGGCATGGATATGCCGCACGAGGATGTTGAAACCTCCGTAACGGTCGATCAACTCCACGATGGTCATGGCGCCGATGAGGAAAACGATGATTTCGCAGGTGTCGCCGAGGGCTTCCACAAGGTCACTGTTGAGGTTTGCGTCGTGTCCCATCATGGCGTAGGCACCCCAGAGGAGCCCGGCCATAAGCAGCGCAAAGGTGGCCTTGTTGATGTTGAAGATATGTTCGAGGGCTATGCAGAGATAGCCGACTACGAACAATACAATCATTAATGTGATCATTTCCGTTTGATATATGTGATGGTATCGGGTTTACAAGATTGATTTTGACGGGGGGGGAGACTACAGACGGGGACGTTTATTCCAGACGGGTGATTTTTGCGCCAAGACGGTTGAGGCGGCCGTCGATGTCTTCGTATCCGCGGTCGATCTGCTCGATGTTGTCGATTTTGCTTCTGCCTTTGGCTGAAAGCGCAGCCAGAAGAAGGGCGATGCCCGCGCGGATGTCGGGCGAGGTCATGTTGTTGGCTTTCAAGGTGAAGTTGTGGTCATGGCCGATGACCACAGCGCGGTGCGGGTCGCATAGGATTATCTGCGCTCCCATGTCGATAAGGTTGTCGACGAAGAAGAGGCGGCTCTCGAACATTTTCTGATGAATCAGAACCGAGCCTCGGCACTGGGTGGCCACCACGAGCAACACACTCAGAAGGTCGGGTGTGAGACCGGGCCAGGGGGCGTCGGCGATGGTCATTATCGAGCCGTCGAGGGCGGTGTCAATCACATAGCTGTCCTGTGCGGGTACGAAGATGTCGTCGCCGCGCTGTTCGAGTCGGATGCCGAGGCGGCGGAGGCTTTCGGGAATTATGCCGAGGTTGTCGTAGCTGACGTTCTTGATTGTGATGGCGCTGCGGGTGATGGCTGCCATGCCGATGAACGAACCTACCTCGATCATGTCGGGCAGGATGCGGTGCCGGGCGCCTTCGGGCTGACCGGCGAATCCGTGGATGCGCAGCAGATTGGAACCGATCCCCTCGATGCGGCACCCCATCTGTTCCACCAGGTGGCAAAGTTGCTGCACATAGGGCTCGCATGCTGCGTTGTAGATGGTGGTTTCACCCTCTGCCGCTGTGGCGGCCATTATAACGTTGGCGGTGCCGGTGACTGATGCCTCGTCGAGAAGCATGTAGGAGCCTTTGAGTCGCCGGCCCTGCGGCACTGTGAGCAGATATGCGCGTTTTTCGGGAATATAAGCGTATTCGGCGCCGAGATTCAGGAAGCCCTGTATGTGGGTGTCGACCTTGCGGCGACCGATTTTGTCGCCTCCGGGTTTGGGAAAGTAAGTTTTACCCAGACGTGCGAGCAACGGACCGGCCAGAAGCACCGACCCGCGCAGCGAGGCGCTGTGGCGGATGAATTCGTCGCTGAAGATGTAGTCGGTGTTGATGTCGGAGGCTTCGAAGGTGTATCGTCCCGGTTCGTGGCGCGTAACTTTCACACCCATCAGTTCAAGCATGGTGACGAGATTGCGCACGTCGCGGATTTCGGGCACATTGCTGATTTCAACGGGGCGCGGCGTAAGCAGCACGGCGCTGATTACCTGAAGAGCCTCGTTTTTGGCTCCCTGCGGGGTGATTTCTCCGTGGAGGGGGCAGCCTCCTTCGATGATAAACGACGACATTGTTTTTCTTCTGGGTCTATGGATTATCGTCAGGCCTGAGCCTGTCAGATGTGTATTACTTCAGGTGAGAGTGTGACGCCGAATGTGTCGCGGACACGGTCGATTACGAGCCGCTCAAGGCCTGTGACGTCGGCGCCGGTGGCCATGCCTGTGGCGTTGACAATCACCAGAGGCTGATGGGGCCAGAGCGCGGCACCACCGCATACGAGGGGTTTGCAACCGGCTTTGTCGATGAGCCATGCAGCCGAGAGTTTGGTGCGTCCGTCGGGGAGCATATGTCCCGATAGGGGAGGGATGGCTTCATATCCGGCGGCGGCATTGAGCGCGGCGATGCGCGATTCGATGTCCGCTTTTTCGGCGGGAGTGACCACCGGATTCTTGAAGAATGAACCTGCGGAGCCGGTCTGTGAGGGATCGGGGAGTTTCGAGTCGCGGATGGCACGGACGGCATCGCGTATTGCCGAAGGCGATTGCATGGCGCAGATGCGCGCCACTACGGCTTCGGGCGCATCGGCGGGCAGCCCGGCCTGGGTGGCCATGTGCGAGAGCAGTCCGCGATATGAGAGATTGGGACGGGGTAAACGGCTGAGACGCAGACGCACCGAGCTGACAATCAGTGCATCATAGGTAGGGAGATGCTTGAAAACAGAGTCGCGGTAGCCGTAACGGCAATCGGCGGCACTGAGCGTGACGAAGCAGTGGCGGCTGACCGACCAGCATGTCACTGACACCACAACATCCTTGAATTCAGTGCCGTATGCGCCGACATTCTGAACGGTGGCGCCTCCGATTTCACCCGGAATGCCCGAGAGATTCTCGATGCCCCATAAACCCTGCGAGGCCGCGATGGCACAAAGGTCGTCGAGAACCACGCCCGGCTGCACCTCCACTTCAACCCATTGTTGCGATATGGCGGGCAGGAAATTGATTGTGCGGGCAGTGGGATGAATCACCGTGAGCCATGGCGCCGGAGCGGTGAAAAGCAGATTGGAGCCGCCGCCGAGCATCAGGGCACCGGCCAATTCGCCGCTGCGGTCGAGCAGCGGAAGATCTGTCTCCGGGGCATCGAATTCGATGTATCGGCCGCAGAAAGCGGGCAGCCCGAAAGTGGTGAGCCGGCGGATGTCGGTGTTATAGCTCCGGATTATCATCGGCAGGGTGGTGAAACTGAGGGAATTGTTTATCCCCCGAAGTTGTCGTAGTGGACATTCTCGGGCGGTACGCCGAGAGAATCGAGCATTTTGTTGACGGCAGCCGACATGGGGCCGGGGCCGCACATGTAATATTCGATATCCTCGGGTGACTCATGATCTTTGAGATAGGTGTCGTAGATCACCTGATGCACGAATCCGGGGGTGTATTTCACACCGGCCGCATCGGCAGCGGGATCGGGACGGTCGAGAGCAAGGTGGAACTTGAAGTTGGGGAACTCTTTCTCGAGTTTGAGGAAATCGTCGAGATAGAACACCTCGTTGAGAGCGCGTGCTCCATAGAAAAAGTTCATCTTGCGGTCGGTGGTGTGGAGTGTCTTGGTCATGTGCATGATCTGAGCACGGAGAGGAGCCATGCCGGCTCCGCCGCCAATCCACATCATCTCGTTCTTGGAATCGAATATAGGATGGAAATCGCCGTAAGGTCCGCTCATGAGCACCTTGTCGCCCGGTTTGAGGGTGAAGATATAGCTCGAGGCGATGCCGGGGTTGACATCCTGGAAGCCCACCTGGGGTTTCGGTTTGAACGGGGGAGTGGCGATGCGCACGGTGAGCATGAACCGATCTCCCTCGGCAGGATAGTTGGCCATGGAATAGGCGCGTACCGTGGTCTCGGGGTTGACGCATTTGAGGCTGAAAAGACCGAATTTTTCCCATGCCGGGAGATATTCCGGACCGATCGAAGCCTTGTCGATATCTTTGTCGTAGTCGATGCTGAAGGGGGGGATCTTTATCTGGGCGTATGAGCCGGGAATAAAGTTCATGTGTTCGCCCTTGGGCAGTTCCACAATAAATTCCTTGATGAATGTGGCCACATTCTTGTTGGAAATCACGGTGCACTCATATTCCTTGATGTCGAGAATCGAGGCGGCTACCTTGATGTCGAGGTCGTTTTTGACCTTTACCTGACAGGCCAGACGCCAGTCGTCCTTGATTTCCTTGCGTGTGAAGTGAACGGCTTCGGTGGGGAGAATCTCGCCGCCGCCGGCTGTGACCTGCACACGGCATTGTCCGCAGGAGCCTTTTCCGCCGCAGGCCGAGGGGAGGAATACATTTGAAGCAGCCATGGCCGAGAGCAGTGGCTGACCCGCGGCAACTTCCACTTTCTTGTCGTTGTTGATGGTGACTGTGACGTTGCCCGAGCTGACAAGGTATTTCTTGGCCACCAGCAGTATGATAACCAGCAGCAGTGTGATTACCAGGAAGATTCCTACACCGCCGAGCACTGTGGGCCAGAGGGTTGATTGAAGTGATATCATTGGGTGAGAATTGTCTGACGGTTAGATTTTGATGCCCAGGAAGCTCATGAAGGCAATGCCCATTAGAGCGCAGAGGATAAATGTGATGCCGATGCCGCGGAGAGGAGCGGGCACGTTGCTGTACTGTGCCACGCGCTCGCGGATGGCGGCGATGGCGGTGATGGCAAGCAGCCAGCCTATGCCCCAGCCTGCACCGGCGCAAGTGGCGGTCCACACGTTGGAGAATCCGCGCTGCTGCATGAAGAGCGAACCGCCGAGTATGGCGCAGTTTACGGCAATCAGCGGCAGGAATATGCCGAGCGAGGCGTAGAGTGACGGCGAGTATTTCTCGACTGTCATCTCCACCAACTGGGTCATCGATGCGATGACGGCTATGAACATTATCAGCGAGAGGAAGCTCAGGTCAACTTCGGCGAAATCGGGGCTGAGCCAGCTCAGGGCGCCGGCTTTGAGCACGTAGTTTTCCAGCAGATAGTTGACGGGGAGTGTGACTGTGAGCATGAATGTGACGGCGATGCCCAGACCGAAAGCGGTCTTGACATTCTTGGAGACGGCCAGGAAAGAGCACATTCCCAGGAAGTAGGCAAACACCATGTTGTCGACGAATATCGACCGGATGAAAAGATTGAAATTTTCCATTTGCTTTGCAGGTTGCTTAGGGGATGTGACTTATCAGTTTTTCTCCTGGAGGTCTTTGTTATAGCTGCGGTGCGCCCAGATGATGCATGCAACTACGATAAGTGCCATGGGGGGGAGGATCATCAGGCCGTTGTTCTCGTAACCGGCTTCATAGAAGCTCTGGGGAATCACCTGGAAACCGAGCAGTGTGCCGCTGCCGAGCAGTTCGCGGAAGAAACCGACGATGACGAGGATTATGGCATAGCCGATGCCGTTGCCCACACCGTCGAGAAACGACGGCCAGGGTTTGTTGCCCATGGCGAACGCTTCCAGACGTCCCATCAGTATACAGTTGGTGATAATCAGACCGATAAACACCGAAAGCTGCTTCGAGACGTCGTAGGCATAGGCCAGCAACAGCTGGTTGACCACGATGACGAGTGCGGCCACCACAACCAACTGCACGATGATGCGGATGTTGGTGGGGATGGTGTTTCGGATAAGCGAGATTATGACGTTGGAGAAGGCGAGCACGGCGATAACCGACAGACCCATCACTATGGCGGGTTCGAGTTTGGCGGTTACGGCCAGGCAGGAGCAGATGCCGAGCACCTGCACTATCACCGGATTGTCCTTGGAGAAAGGATTGAAGAATACTTGTTTGTTGCTTGTTTTGTCAGCCATGACTTGGTGAATATGGCGTTTAAGACTTGTGTTCTCTTTTTAATGGGCAGTGTTCTCGAGCCATGCCTTGTAGGGTGCGAGACAGTTGCCGAACATGGCGCTGACACCTTTCGATGTGATTGTGCCGCCCGAGATGCCGTCGACATAGTCCACTGCACTGTTCTGGGGCACCTGGCCATGTTTTACCACTTCGATAGGGTAGAAGTCCCCATCCTTGAAAAGGTGCTTGCCCTCGAACTGGTCGGTGAATGCCGGTTTTGTGATTTCGGCGCCCAGACCGGGAGTTTCGCCCTGATGGTCGAAGAACGCGCCGTAGATGGTGCTGCAATCGCTGTCGAAGGCCACATAGCCCCAGATGGGACCCCAAAGTCCCATGCCGGCCAGCGGCAGGATATATTTGGTGCCGTTTTCTCCGAGGTCGCAGACATATACCGGGAGCATACGCTGATCCTGAGGCTTCTTGGCCTCCTCGGCCACATTTATGTCGAAAGCCACAGGGCCTTCCACTTCCTCGCCTTTGTCGTTGACCACAATCTGGCGGGTGATATATTTTCCGTAATCGTCTATCACTGAGGCGCGGTCGGAGGTGATGTGGACCGACGCGAGTATCTGGCTCATCTTGTCGGCGCGGGCATTGTCGTTCTGCCGGTCCTTGAGCGCCATGGCGGTGAAGGCCAGCACTGCACCGACAAGGATTACCATCACGGTGATGTAGACAATCGTATAGACGTTGCTTTGCTTGTTAATCATCTTAATTGTTATTCAGCGGTTTTCACACGTGCGAGACGGCGGCGCACATTGGCCTCCACAACGCAATAGTCGATAAGGGGTGCAAGGGCGTTCATCAGCAGCACCGACAGCATGGCGCCTTCGGGATAGCCGTTGTTGTAGGTGCGGATGATGATTGCCACCACGCCCACCAGGAAGCCATAGATATATTTGCCCAGACTGGTGCGGCACGATGTGACAGGGTCGGTGGCCATGAACACTACTGCGAAAGCGAAACCGCCAAGGCAGAGCTGCTCACCGACGGTGAGGAACGATGCCGGATATGTGGGCGTGGCGAAACAGTTGGCTATCAACGACATCACTGCGCCGCCCGCAAAGGCCGAAAGCATGATTTTCCAGCTGGCGATGCCGGTGAGCAACAGCAGCAGACCGCCGAAAAGTATGCAGAGTGTGGAGGTCTCGCCGAACGATCCGGGAATGAGACCTAAGAACATCTGCCACAGGTCGATGGCCTGTCCGCCGGCGGTGGTCATGGCCTGACCGACAGCTTCAGCCGAAGTAGCGCCCGAAGTGGCCACCTGACCGAGGGGAGTGGCACAGGTCACTGCGTCGGCGGCTCCGCTGAGGTCGGGTCCGATGCCGAGCATTGAGCCGTGGGCCACGAAAACCTGATCGCCGCTCATCTTAGCGGGATAGGCGAAGAAGAGGAAGGCGCGGGTCACCAGCGCCACATTAAATATATTATAGCCTGTGCCGCCAAAGACCTCCTTGACGAAAATCACGGAGAATGCAGTGGCAACGGCTATCATCCACAGGGGAGTCTCCACGGGGCATATCATGGGAATGAGAATGCCGGTGACGAGAAATCCCTCCTGGATCTCTTCACCGCGCCATTGAGCCACGATGAATTCGATGCCCAGGCCCACCACGTAGGCCACTACCAGAGTGGGCAGCACAGCCAGGAAGCCATAAAGCATCAGTTCCCAGAAGGGGAACGATGTGGCTCCGGCTGCCAGCCAGTGCTGATAGCCGGTGTTGTACATGCCGAAGAGGAAGCAGGGCATCAGCGCCAGTACTACAATAATCATGGTGCGCTTGGAATCCATGGAGTCATGGATATGCACACCCGACCGCGAGGTCTCGGAAGGCGTGAACAGAAAAGTGTCCATGCCGTCGTAGACCGAACGGAATGCGTGGAGCTTGCCCCCCGGCTCGAATGCCGGACGGGCCTTGTCCATCAGTTTTTTCAGTGCTTTCACTTTTTTAATTATGATGTGGTGAAATCGTTATTGCTTATTCTTGATCGGGGATATTGAGCATTGGAGGGGGCGACGTGCCCGGGTCAGGAAAGCTCCTTGCGGAGATAGTCGAGACCTTCGCGCACGGTTTTCTGTAGCTCGAGTTTCGATGTGTCGACATATTCGGCGGCTGCGAAATCCTCGGGAGCCACTTCATAAATGCCCAGTTGCTCCATGCGGTCGATGTCTTTGGCGATGATCGCCTTCAGCAGGTATTCGGGCAGGATGTCCATCGGGAATACTTTGTCGTATTGTCCGCTCATGATCATTGCACGGCGACCGCCGAGCAGACGGGCGTCGGGCTTGAACAGCCGTCGTGAGAAGTGGCCGGGGAACGAGGGGCTTACGCTCTCCTTGGCAGGGCTGAGCGATGCCCATCCCATGAATTCGGTGACATCGTCGCCCTCGGGTATCACGGTGATCTGTGTGTATGGAGCACGAAGATAACCGTCGGCTGCGACTTTCTCGCCTGTGAGCACGTTGCCCGATATGATGCGTTTATGGCTGTTGTCTTCTGCTATGTTCCCTTTGATCAACGGAGCGATTTCCGCGCCGATGAGAGTCTTGATCAGGCAAGGTTCCTTGACTTCCGAACCGGTGACAGCCACAGTGGTCGAGCAGTCGAGCCGCCCGGTGAGTGCCAGATTGCCGATGCGGCAGAGCGTGGCGAGCGACAGCGTGGCCACTGTCTCCCCCTTGTTTACAGGTTTTACGGCGGCTATCATTGTGCCGGCGTTGGAGGCGGGGTAGGGGCCGTCGATGTCGACCATCACCGCACCGCGGAGGTCGGGGAGTTTCATCTCCTTGTTGCGGCTGACATAAACGTTGCCTGATGTGAGAAGTCCCAGCAGTTTCACTCCGGCGGTCAGTGCGTCGGTGTCGGCGTCGGAAAAATGTTTCTGACTCACGGCAAGCGGAGCCAGATCAAAACCGGTGACGAAGATGTCGCGGAACTGTGCGTCGGCTCCCGGCACAATGTCGAAGGGGCGCTGGCGCATCATAGCCCACTGTCCCGACTGAAGCAGCAGCCGGCGCGCGGCATCGGCGTTGTCAAAGACATCCTTCACGGGGAATGTCACGGCATCGGCGCCGTCGACCTCAACAATCACGCGCTCGATTTTGCGCCGTTCGCCCCGGACCACGGCCTTGAGTGTGCCCGCGGCGGGGCTTACCACCTTAAGGTCTTCATCGGTCTTGCTGTGGAAAAGCGCCTGCCCGGTGGCTACGGGATCGCCCTCGCGCAACTCCATGCGGGGTATGATTCCTGTGAAATCGTCGGGGACGATTGCCACCGTGGCTGTGGGGCACTCGCGGGGCTTGGCTGAGGTGTCGGCCACCGCTCCGGCGAGCTGCAGGTCGAGTCCTTTCTTTATTTTGATTCCGATACTCATTATAAATATGATGGTTTATTACGGAAATATTTCTTTAATTGCAAATTTGTGCACAAAGATAGTGATAATTTTTGTATCTCATTATTAATAAATCAAAAAAAATCCGCTAAATTTTCCGAATCGCATACTTTTCAATGCAAAGCGGCCGTTGAAACAGCGATTTCACTCCTCTACGGCGTGGCTGACGGCTCAGGTTGCCACCCTTTCCGAGCCCGGAATATCCGCTGAAGAATCATCAGAAACACTCAGTGATTCCTCGCGGGAAAAGTATAAAAAAGTAAAATAAACAAAGAAAAATTTTGTTAGTTAAAAAAACTATCCATAATTTTGCATAAAGCTTTTGCCATGGAGTAGTTTTGCACACTTTTAATGCGCCTTCACGATTCATGAAACATCGCTCCCGCTATCTTGCCGGCGGGTGCCCCATATACAAAAAAACTATCAATCTTCAATAAATTCAAATTTAAAAGTACTATCAAGTTATGGAAACTCAGAAGCCTAACGCTCCCCAGCGCAACGCTGTAAAGCCCGGCAGCAACGTGCGTGGTATCAAAAACGCATTCCTGGTAATCATTGCATGCTTCATCATCGCAGTGATTCTCTTCCTCTTCGTTTTCGGTAACCCCTCGCACTTCGACGCTGAAGGCTACACCGGCGCATCCATGTGGTTCGCACCTGAGGAGTTCGCTAAAGCTCATCCCCTCGATCTGGTCGGCACCGTGTTCAAAGGCGGTATCATCGTGCCTATCCTCCAGACCCTCTTCCTCACCGTTATCGTTCTCTCTGTTGAACGTGCCATCGCACTGAAGAGCGCCAAGGGCAACGGCTCCATCGCTAAATTCGTTACAGAAGTCAAGAAATGCCTTGCTACCAACAACATCGCTGCCGCTCAGGAACTCTGCAAGAAGCAGCGCGGTTCTGTAGCCGCTGTCGTTTCGGCCGCCCTCAACCGCTACGAGGAAATGGACAAAAACACCGTCCTCTCCAAAGAGCAGAAAATCGCTACTATCCAGAAGGAAGTTGAAGAGGCTACCGCCATCGAGATGCCCTCTCTGCAGCAGAATCTCCCCATCGTGGCTACCCTCACCACTCTCGGTACCCTCGTCGGTCTGCTCGGTACTGTGCTCGGTATGATCAAGTCGTTCCAGGCCCTCTCCGCTTCCGGCGCCCCCGACTCCACCGAACTCTCCACCGGTATTTCCGAGGCCCTTGTGAACACCGCTTTCGGTATCGCCACCGGTGCTTTCGCAGTAATCTCCTACAACTTCTACACCAACAAGATTGACAACCTCACCTACGCTATCGACGAAGTAGGCTTCTCTATCGTTCAGTCTTTCGCAGCCACCCACTAATCCCCTGATTACTCGGCTATTAAATCCAAATCTATATTTGATAAACAGTAAATCATGGGAAAAGTAAAAATTAAAAGAAAGAGTACGCTCATCGACATGACCGCGATGAGTGACGTGACCGTTCTTTTGCTTACTTTCTTCATGTTGACCTCTACCTTCCTTCAGAAAGAGCCGGTGACCGTGATCACCCCCTCGTCAGTTTCTGAAATCAAGGTGCCAACCTCCAACGTTGTCAATGTCCTCGTCAGCCCCAAGGGACAAGTGTTCCTGTCACTCTCGGGCGACGCTGACCCTGAGAATGCAGAGACCTGGGGTTCCGAACCTCTCCGCAAAGAAGTTCTCAAAGCGGCTGCTGCCAATTATGAGAAATTCACCGGCAAGAAAACCGGAATCACCCCCATGGACATGGAGAAATTCGCTAAAAACGCATCCTTCGGCGTTCCTCTCGCCAAAATGCACGAATTCCTGATGCTTGATCAGACCAAGCAGGACGAATGGCTCAGTGACCCCAACAACGTCAACGCCGGTATCCCCTTCAAGGGCATACCCTATGTTGATGAGAACGGGAACAAGCTCGAGACCAATGAGTTCCAGATCTGGATGCGTGCTATCTATTCTTCATCCGACACCAACATTCGTGACGCCATCCAGAAGGGCGAAGGTATTGCCGTAAAGGCCGACCGCGGTACGAAGTTTGAAACTATCCACCCCGTGCTCGACAACCTTCAGACCATCAAGATGAACAAATTCTCCGTCATGACTGCCCTTAAAACCGAAGCTGACTAATCATGGCACAGATAGAACAATCCTCCGGCGGCAAAAAGAAAAAAGGCGCCCAGAAAAAGATGTCAATCCATGTGGACTTCACCCCCATGGTCGACATGAACATGCTTCTGATCACGTTCTTCATGCTGTGTACCACCATGATCAAGTCGCAGACCCTCTCGATCGCGCTTCCCACCAACGAGAAGCTCCAGACCGAGGAGCTGCAGAAAGCCAAGGAATCTGAAGCAATCACTCTCATCCTCGACACTTCCTACGATGACAAAGGCGGTATCAAAGACAACACCGTCTACTACTACACCGGTAAACCCGATTACCAAGGTCCCGGTCAGTCGAACATCGAGGTAGCTCACTTCGAAGGTAACGAAGGCGCCATGCTCCGCGGCATCCGCAAAATCCTCCACGACCGAAACAAAGAGGTTCTGCAGCAGGTTGAGCAGAAAAAGCAGGACTGGCGCAACAAAAAGATCACTGAAGAGCAATTCCAGGAAGAAGCCCGCAAAATCCGTAATGATGACAAGCTCACACGTCCTGTGGTCATCATCAAACCTATGGAAGGCGCATCCTGGGAAAGCGTAATCAGCGCTCTCGATGAAATGCAGATCAACCAGATCTCGCGTTACCAGATCGGCTCTCTTACCGACGTTGACAAGGCTATGGTCTTCGATACGCCCGACTTCAAGAAAGCCCACGAGCATGACAGCAAGTAGTGATGATGAATCTATATTTATTAACCCGCAACTAACAAAGCAAAATGGCAAAAGATGTAGATCTTTCATCAAAAGAGTGGACCGACATTATCTTTGACGGTAAAAACAAGGAATTCGGTGCATATCAGTTGCGCCGCAACTCCGACAAACGCCACAATCGCGCTGTCCTCGCCACTCTCATAGGCCTCATAGTTATCCTCGTAGGCGCATACTTCCTGGGAATGTACAACGATTTCCGTGCCAAGCAGCACGAGGCAGAGCTTCAGGCTCAGCTCGAGCAGCAGCTGGCTCAGATGGCCGAAGAAGTTCCCGAAGAAGAGGCTCCAGAAGAGGAAATTCAGGCCGTAGAAGCGCCTGAGCAAGAACAGGCTCTCCCCGAAGAAATCCTCAACACCATCAAGGATACCGAAATCCAGATTGCAGCTGACAATGAGGTAACTGAGGACATCACCTCAAAGGATGATGTCGCAGAATCGACCGCAGCGGCAGGTGCAACGACATTCGACCAGGGTACCGACAACCTCGAAGTTGTCCGCACCCACAAGGACGAAATCATTGTTGAGGAGAAGAAACCCGAACCCAAGAAGGAGGAAATCTTCACCGCAGTAGAGCAGATGCCCCAGTTCCCCGGTGGCGAAGCTGAACTGATGAAGTACGTAGCCAACCACATCAAATATCCCACCATGGCGGCTGAGAACAATATTCAGGGTCGCGTGGTAGTGAAGTTTGTTGTGAAAAAAGATGGCTCGGTTGGTGAAGTGCAGGTGCTCCGTGGCAAAGACCCCGACCTGGATAAAGAAGCAGTGCGTGTAGTTCGCACCCTGCCTAAATTTATCCCCGGTAAGATGAATGGCCAGGCAGTGTCCGTATGGTTCACCCTTCCCATCAACTTCAAGCTCCAGCAGTAATCCCATTGCCCTTTTATAACGGCGGCGCGATCCACAGGATGGCGCCGCTTTTTTTGTGTCCCCATCCTCCCATTGTTTTTCTTTTTTCACCCCATTGCTTTGTTTCCCCGGTTAAGTTTCACCCCCGGTCATTAATGGATCATATAGGATAGAAATATCAACCCCGGCTGTTTTCACAAAGAGCCGGGGTTTTTAGTGAATTTAATTATCAGAAGATCTTTTTTGAATGTAAGAAAGATTGTATGATACCTTACTAACTATACCTAATCTGAACAATCGCTGTTCTTTGTCTTATATGAGCTATCGCATTGTAGAGAAAGAAATGGAGGGGGTGAATCCCGGTTCTGTATTTCCTTTTTCTACATTACAAAGATAGTATCTTTTTATGATGAATGAAATAGGGTGTAAGCTGTAAAGTAGACTATTGGATTTTGCAATATGCAGACAGTCAATGTGCTACTGTTCTTGGCAGTAACAATTAAGTAAACATGTATAGAGATGAAAGTTGTATTTGCCAGCGATAATACGGTCTCAGAAGCTGCATCGCTGAGCTGCAGGCGCGGTCCGGAGTCATAGGTCGCGTATGGCCGCGTCGAAATCCTCCTTGGGAAGTGACGAATGCGATCGTACACGGAAACGGTAATTGTAGACCGTCTGCGGAGAATAATGGAGGAATGCCGCTATCTGTGTGGAGTCGCTGATGCCGAGACGCACGAGCGCATAGATGCGGAGTTCGGGCGACAGCAGTTCGCCCGGTTTTGGGGATAGGCGATAGTCGGGGTTGAGCAGTGCGTTGATCTTTTCGATGAAGTCGGGGAACATGTCAAGAAAAATCTGGTCGAACTGCTTGAAGAAGGATTGGAGATGCTCATTGCCCTGTGGGGCTGCAAGAATCTCTGTGATGTCCTTGACTTTGCCTGCTTTTACGCGTTGGAGCAATGAAAGTCGGTAGCGGTCGAGCGAACCGATGTAGTCGGAACACATGTTGAACAGATAACCGAGGTAGCGCTCTTTTACTTTTGCCGATTCTTCGAGAGTGTTGTTGGCTTCGCTCAGTTTGTTGCGGAGTTGCTCAAGCTCTTCATTTTTATAGTGCAGGCGACGGCGCTCGGTGACCAGACGGCGGTTTTTCTTGTAGATGAAGAAAATGGCAACTGCCAGCGCGATGGCCAGTGCGGTTACTGTCATGAGCTGGATGGTGCGGACGCGGTTGGCCGATGCTTCCGCGCTTGAATATGCCGATGCCACGATGGGCATATATTCCACAACCCGACGCATGCGTCCGTGTGCATTGCTGTTGCGCATGTCGTCGAGCGACATCATTATGTAGCGGTATGCGCGGCTGTCGTCACCATCTTCCGAGAGCATACGCGAAAGTTCCTGAAGCGATTCATACTTACGCACCGACAAGCAGAGATCAAAAGCGGCGCCGATGGCGTAATGATATTTAGCTTCGTCGCGTCGTCCGAGACGTTCGAGGGTGCGTCCGCGCAAATATGCCAGTACACCCGGATCGGCCTGCTCCACAATTTTCCGGGGCATAGAGTCTATTTCGGCCAGCGTCTTGGCCGGTGGCTCCAATGCGCTGTGGTATTCGATCAGGTTCATCCAGTAGGAAAGCGAACCGGGCTCGGATTCCCTGATGATGGTGTCGCGGTAGGCGTTCAGCCGGGCGGTGTACAAATCTTTCTCTGTCGGGCTGACAGCCATGTCGGACAATGAATAATAAATGGATACATAGCGATTGAGCAATCTTGCCCGAAACACCTTTTTCCATTCGTCGGGGAAAGATTCGAGCATTCGTAGCGCCTCGAAGAACTGTCCCGTTCCTTTCAGACCTTCGGCTTCCATGAGTCTGGCGCGCCACACCATTGAGTCGTTGCCTATTTCCTGAGCCATTTTCACCCATTGCCGTGCCAGTGTCAGCAATGTGTCGAGATTATATTTGCGGTATTCATATAGGTAGAGCTTCATGTTGTTGAACCGCTCTTCGTCGCTCTCGGCTGCATTTATGCGCTTGCGAGCCTTGATTATGTCGAGCTGTTTCTCCTTCTCGATTTCAGAGCGTTGCCTGATCACGCTGTCGAGCCGCGCGATAGCAGCCCGGGTGTCATGTGCACAACCGCCGGTTCTGACTACAAGCGCGCCTGCGGCCGAGGCGTTTCCGATAGAGTCGGCGTTGGCTGCCGGCTCCCGATCCTGACCCGGTTTGCCGGTGCCCGAGCACGATGTTACAAATAGGAAGAATGTAAGCAGTACTGAGGAAAAAGTTGACTTGATGAATGTATTCATGGCTTTAGCGCAACCGGTCGAAATTATTAAAATAATTTTAACAGTTGCTGATGCAAAATTAGGCAATAGAATTGGAATCATCAAATGAATGCCGACAGATTTTATCTTTTGTTCAGAAAAATAGGTATAGTCGCTTGCAAGTGTACACGATTTTTAATAATTTTGCACACAATTTCGATGATACAGTATTTTCATTACGACAAACCGTTTGCACTGGAACTTGGTGGAGAGCTGCCCGAACTGACCATCGCTTACCACACTTTCGGCACCAGGAACCAGGATGCCGACAATGTGGTGTGGGTGTGCCATGCGCTGACAGCCAACAGCGATGTCGCCGACTGGTGGCCCCACACGGTCGAAAAGGGTTGTTTCCTCGACCCTGACAAATGGTTCACTGTCTGCGCCAACATAATAGGCTCGCACTACGGCAGCACCGGCCCTCTGAGCGTCAATCCCGCCACCGGCGAGCCTTATTACGCCGATTTCCCAAAGCTTACGATTCGCGACATGGCGCGTGCCCACGCCCTGCTGGCCAGTCATCTGGGCATCGGGCGCATTCACGCTCTTGTGGGCAGCTCGGTAGGCGGGTTTCAGGCTCTGGAATGGGCTTGCGGCGAACCCGACAGATTCAACCGGTTGATACTGATCGCCACTGATGCCAAAGCATCGCCCTGGACCATCGCCATTGACGAGACACAGCGTATGGCCATTAAGTCTGACGGGACATGGGGCCAGCGACGCGATGATGCCGCTATGGCCGGATTGGCCACGGCCCGTGCCATCGGACTCCTTTCGTACCGAGGCCCCGAAAGCTACAATATCACTCAGAACGACCCCGTGTCAGATGTGGTACCGCTCAGCCACCGCGCCTGCACTTACCAGCAATATCAGGGAGAGAAACTTTGCCGCCGCTATAACGCTTATTCATATGTGTCGATTCTCGATGCGTTTGACACTCATGATGTAGGCCGAGACCGTGGCGGCGTGGAGAATGCCCTGCGTTCGATTAAGGCGCAGACCATTATAGTCGGAATCTCAACCGACATTATTTTCACTCCTCCCGAAATGCGTCGTCTGGCGTCGATGATTCCCGGGTCGCGGTTCTTCGAGATAGACTCGGCTTTCGGTCACGATGGTTTCCTCGTGGAATATGGACGTCTTAATGAGATATTGACGCCCTTTATTTCGGAATAATCATTGTTTTTCAATCGGGCATGCTGCCATCCTGAGGATTCGGGATGCCCGCTGCATTGGCATTGTCGGGGTTGTGGAGTCCGAAGCAGCGGACGATGGCGGCGCGTATGCGTCGCGAGGAGGGGTTGTCGCGGTGCAGTATGGCTATGATCCGGTTGATGTAGGCTTCTTTTGAACCGTTGAGTCCGCACAGCTCAGACACGTTGGAGACCGGAAGCATCGATTTCTGGTTGAACACTTTCAGTATGCCGGCATAGTTGTCCATGGCAACAAGGCGGTTAAACTCGCGGCACAGTTTCTCATACATGCCGCGCGGATTAAGTTCACGGCCGAGGTTGTCGAGGTGACTCTCGAATGCGTTGATATTGGTGAATTTGCCATCGACCCGACGCTCCAGAAGACGTTTTATGCGATGACGCGTGTGTTGCATGGCCTGATTGCGCAGCTCGTGTCGGAACTGTCCGAGAATCGATTTTTTAACCGAGCGGAACACCCGATCTTCATCTTTGCCGCAAAACGAAGCCACTGCCCGCACCACCTCTTCAAGCATCAGAATGTTTTCGATCTCGGCAACTTCGGGCACGAAAATATTTTTAGCCCTGAGATATGCCACTTCGCCGTCGTCGCGCCGATCTCGGTCCACAATGCCCCTGGCGTCGAGATGGTGTAGCGATTTCTGATCGTTGAAGGTGCGTGTCGATTCGATCACTTTGTCGCAAGAACCGAGAGATTTCACTGTGAAGTCTCTGAACACGAGTGGATAGAGTTTGGCATCTATAGAGTGCGAGGCATCCCCCTCGATAAAGAGCATAGGCTTGCGCGCACCGGCGATGGCCATGTAGATTTCATCGGATATGCCCCCGCCGCGAGGCAGGATCATATAGTCCCAGAGTTCTTTCCCGGCATCGTAGCCCTTGACCCACAGCAGGGCGTTGCTTTGCCTCGTAGCTGTGAATTCGAGGTCGTGGGTGGTGTAGACAAACCGGCAGTCGGGGCGCATGGTCTCCATCGTGTCCCATATTTTCTGATGGAGCGAGGGATGCAGAAACATCTCGGGGGAATCGACGAAAACTACAGCTCCCTCGGGGGCGTAGAGCACACCTCCGAAATAGTATAGTACGGCTTTTTCGCCTGCCGAAAGTTTCACTTGTGAATACCGGTCGGCCTGTCCTTCGCGAGAGAAGAGCAGATTGCCTCCCTGTCGCAGAATCTGATTTCTGGGGAAAACCATTTCCCACCGTGCGATCATCTCGTCGAGTTTGGTGACCGGCACCTGCGCTTCTTTGCGGTCGCCCGACTCCACTTCGAGGCGATGCATCTTGAATGCCACAAGCTCTGCGATTTCCTCGTTGAGCATGAGCGCGATGAGCCTTTCGAATGGTGTGGTTGCGTCGTTGGTAAGAAACGACGGTGACTTGGAAGCTTTCAGAAACAGGCGGTCGATGGTGCCTGGGTGATCGATCGGCTCGCCATTGATGAAAATGCCCCTGAGAGCCGACAGCCTGAAAGCCTTGTCGCCGAGCGAATCGGCCAGAAAGTTGCTGAACCGGGTCTTGCCCGCGCCGTTGGCTCCGATGATTGTGAGATTGCCGGTGCCCTGTGGCAATCGGAGTGAATTTCCGTTGATGTCGGGAGGTAACTTGATTTCCATGGCTGTCGAGGGGGATTTAAAACAACTTTAAGGTCGGAGGAATTCAGTCGAGATAGCGGCTCGTGATGCCGCCGTAGAGGTCGATGCGCCGGTCGCGGAGGAATGGCCACCAGCGGCGCACATTCTCCGAACGTTGCAGATCCACGTCGACCACGGCTGTGGCTTCTTGGTGGCTGGGCGCATCGTAGAGCAGTTCTCCCTGGGGACCGGCCACGAATGACGATCCCCAGAATGTGATGCCGTCAGTGACACCGGACGGGTCGTTTTCATGCCCCACGCGGTTGACTGTGACTACGGGAATGCCGTTGGCCACGGCGTGGCCGCGCTGCACGGTGCGCCATGCCTCGCGCTGACGCTCTTTTTCATCTTCGGAGTCATTGTCCTGCCAGCCGATTGCGGTAGGATAGATCAGCATCCGGGCACCCTGCAGCGCCATCAGACGTGCTGCTTCGGGATACCACTGATCCCAACATACCAGTACGCCAAGACGACCCAGCGAAGTGTCGACAGGCTTTATGCCGAGGTCGCCGGGAGTGAAGTAGAATTTTTCGTAGAATCCGGGGTCGTCGGGTATGTGGGTCTTGCGGTAACGTCCGGCCTCGGATCCGTCTGTGTCAAAAACCACGGCTGTATTGTGATATAAGCCGGGCGCACGCCGTTCGAAAAGCGAAGTGACAATCACCACACCGCACTCCCGGGCCAATGCCGAGTAGAACTTCACGGCCTCCGACTCCATGCCGACTGCGAGGTCGAATGTGTCGACATCCTCGGTCTGACAGAAATAGAGTGAGTCGTGTAATTCTTGGTTTACAATGAGTTGGGCGCCCTGAGCGGCGGCTGACCGGATTTCGGCGGCCAGACGGCGGCGGTTTTCATTGATGTCGGCAGACTTTCTCTGCTGAATCAACGCTACTTTTATGGTGGATCTGGTATCGTTCATTCTGTTACACCTTAATATAGATAAGTGTCAGAGGATATAAATAAGTGTCAGAGAGGGAGCCAGCTGCGGGGAATCTGCATGGTGGCGCAATGAAGCGATCCGTGCTGCCGAATCAGAGCCGAGCAGTCGACTGTGATGATCTCCCGGTCAGCAAACGCTATGGAGAGCATCTGCCGTGCCATGGAATCGTTGCGGGGCTGATTGTAGACAGGCATGATCACCGCACGGGGAGTGATTAGGAAATTGGCGTATGTGGCCGGGAGCCGCTCGCCGTTTTCATCATATACAGGATCGGGAAGGGGGAGAGCAAGCAACGAGTAGGGTGTACCTGCCGGAGAGATGAAACTGCGCAGTTCTTGCTCCATGGCGTCGAGCTCGGCCGTATGGGGGTCTTCCGCGTTGTAGGATTTTACATAAAAAATCACGTTTCCGGGTGCAAAGCGGGCAAGAGTGTCGATATGTCCGTCGGTGTCGTCACCCTCGAGGGCGCCACGTGTCAGCCACAGCACCCTCTGTGCCCCCATGCCGTTGGCGAGCGCTTTCTCAACCTCGGCACGTTTATAAAACCCGTTCCGGTTGATGGAGAGCATGCAGCTTTCGGTGGTGAGGATGGTTCCTTCGCCGTCTGATTCCACAGAGCCGCCTTCAAGCACATAATTCTTGCGCGCGATCATGTCGGCGCACAGCAGTTTGCTCTTGTAGAGCTGTAGTGTGACGAGGTTGTCTTTGTCGGCCGCGAATTTCAGCCCCCATCCGTTAAATTTCCAGCTGACAGCCGTGAGGGTATCCTTGTCAGGTTCCTGCATAGCCAGCGGACCATAGTCGCGGATCCAGGTGTCGTTGGTGTCACATCGGGCCATCAGCACCCTTTCGGCCAGAGCATCGAATCCTCCGGGATGGCGCGGGGCGTTGTCGTCGCCCAACTCGGCCATGAACGCGTCGATCACGCCGCGCACACGCTCAGGCTCGGGGGTGACAATCACCACCGTCTGCCGGGCGCGCAGCAATGCCTCAAGCATGAAGCAGTAGCAGCGGTCAACCTCCTGAAGCATATAGTTCCAGTCGGTGGCGGCGTGAGGCCATGAAATCAAAGTGGCGTCGAAACGCTCGTCCCACTCCGGGGGCATCACGGCAGACGGGAGGCTGTTGTTGTCGTTCATCGGTCGTAGTCGTTGTCAAGAGAATCCCATTTCGAATCCTGGTCGGCGAGAAATTCGTCGCAGAAATCGAGAAATCCATTACGCTCGGAGCTGCCCACCTCATGGCACCATTGTCGGTAGCGCTTGTGGAGGTCGTCATCCTCGCTGATCATTTTTTTGAATTCATCCTCAGCCATGTCTATGCTGCCGGTCTGATGGATAATGTTGTGAAAAAGTTCGATTATATCGTCGAATTCCATATTTTCAAGATTTAAGGGTGTGCTGACAGCTGCCCGCGTCACAAAGATACTACATTTTTCATTTCCGAGCCAAAGAAACGGCAAAGAATCGCTGAGGATTTAAAGAATTTTTTCCTCAATTTATTTGTAATTGCCAAAAGTTTAGTAATTTTGCGGTCACAGAACTTGTTTTGGAAATACGGAATCTTTTACCATGTTGAGATTCATGAGCACCTGTTGCGCCACGCTTCGCCGTAAACACAGCTTTGCGGCGTGACGTTTCGCCGCCCTGCTCCAGCCAAATCAGCATTAATGTAAACCATTTAATTTATGGCAGACAATAAAGAAAAACTGTTCACCCAGTTTCCCCCCGTCTCCTACGACGAGTGGAAAGCGAAAGTCGACGCCGACCTCAAGGGCGTGCCTTTCGAGAAAAAGCTGGTGTGGAGAACCAATGAAGGTTTCTCCGTGCAGCCCATGTACCGCCGCGAGGATATTGCCGGACTGAAAACCACCGACACCCTCCCCGGAGAGTATCCCTATGTTCGCGGCACACGCGACAATAATGAATGGCTTACCCGTCAGGACATTATCGCCACTGACCCCGCCGAAGCCAACCGCATCGCGCTCGATGTGCTCGGAAAGGGTGTCAACTCGCTCGGGTTCACCGTGAAAGAGCCTACAGTAGCCACCGTCGACGCTCTCCTTAAAGACATCAAGGTGAGCGACGTGGAAATCAATTTCAACGTTTGCCCCGGCAAGGCGTTTGAGTTCACCGCCGCTCTTGCAGAGTGGATCAAGGCTCACGGGGTGGAGAAAGAGTTTCACGGTTCGATCAACTACGACCCCCTCAAACGTGCATTCCGACATGGCGCCGACATAGACGCCAAGGCAGTGGCTGCCGAAGCCATGGGCATCATCGATGCAGTGGCCGACGTGCCCGGTCTGCGCTGTCTGGCCGTCAACTCCGACGTGCTATCCAACGCCGGCTGCTATATCTATCAGGAACTCGGCTATGCTCTGGCCTGGGGCGCGCAGTGGATGTCGCTTCTCACCGAGAACGGCGTGAAACCCGCTGTCGTCGCCGACCGCATCAAATTCAATATGGGTGTAAGTTCCAACTATTTCATGGAGCTTGCAAAATTCCGCGCTGCCCGCATGCTTTGGGCGCAGATAGCCAACCAGTATAAGCCCATTGAGGAAAAGGATTGCAAGATGGCGCTCCATGCCACCACATCCCGCTTCAACCAGACCCTCTATGACGCACACGTGAATCTGCTCCGCAGCCAGACCGAGGCCATGTCGGCCGCTCTGGCAGGCGTTGACTCTCTCACGGTCACACCTTTTGACGCTCCCTACAAGCAGCCCGACGATTTCTCGGAACGCATCGCCCGCAACCAACAGCTTCTTCTCAAAGAGGAGAGTCACCTCGACAAGGTTGCCGACCCCGCCGGTGGCTCGTATTATGTTGAAACCCTCACCGTCTCCATCGCCCGCGAGGCATGGAAGCTCTTCCTTGAAATCGAGGAGCTGGGCGGATTCTTCGCTGCCGTAAATGCCGGCGAAGTGCAGAAAGCCGTCAACGCTTCCGCTGCCAAACGCCACGACGACATGGCCCGCCGCAAAGAGATTCTGCTGGGCACCAACCAGTTCCCCAACTTCAACGAGATGGCAGCCGAAAAGATTCAGGATGGCTCGTCGGCCGATGTGGAGAACCGCAAAGTGCACGACACCGGCGCTCCCGCCGAAGTCGTTGCCGGCGTCAGCGAGCACAAATGCTGCTGCTCATGCAACGCCAACCCCGAGAAAGCTCTCAACACCCGCCGCATGGCATCTGATTTCGAGCTGCTGCGCCTGACCACCGAAGCATCGGGCAACCGTCCGAAGGTGTTCATGCTCACAATCGGCAATCTGGCAATGCGTCTTGCCCGCGCACAGTTCTCGTCTAACTTCTTCGGCTGCGCCGGTTATGAAATTATCGACAACATCGGTTTCAAGACCGTTCAGGAAGGCATTGACGCCGCCATCGCCAAAAAGGCCGATGTGGTGGTGCTCTGCTCCTCCGATGATGAATACGCCGAATACGCTCCCGAGGCTTTCCGTCTGCTCGACGGCCGCGCCGAATTCGTAGTGGCCGGCGCTCCCGCATGCACCGACGACCTCAAGGCACTCGGCATTAACGATTTCATCCATGTAAAGAGCAACGTGCTGCAGACCCTCCAGGACTTCAACCGCCGTCTCCTCAAAAAGTAAACAGCAATGAAACCCGATTTCAAAAACATAGATATCCTCACCGACGCCTTCGGCGCTCAGGCCACTGCTCCGGCCCACAATCCCGACACCGACTGGCTCACCCCGGAGCTGATTCCCGTGAAGCCCGTCTACACCAAGGATGACCTCCAGGGCATGGAACATCTCGACTATGTGGCCGGTCTTCCCCCATTCCTGCGCGGACCCTACAGCGGCATGTATGCCATCCGTCCCTGGACCGTGCGTCAGTATGCAGGCTTCTCCACAGCCGCCGAGTCAAACGCTTTCTACCGCCGCAACCTTGCGTCGGGTCAGAAAGGCCTTTCGGTGGCCTTCGACCTCGCTACTCACCGCGGCTACGACGCCGACCATCCCCGTGTGGTAGGTGATGTCGGCAAAGCCGGTGTTTCCATCTGCTCCGTAGAGGACATGAAAGTGCTCTTCGACGGCATTCCTCTGAACAAGATGTCGGTCTCGATGACCATGAACGGCGCCGTACTTCCCGTGCTTGCCTTCTACATCAATGCCGGTCTCGAACAGGGTGCTAAACTCGAGGAGATGGCCGGTACCATCCAGAACGACATCCTTAAGGAGTTCATGGTGCGCAATACCTACATCTATCCGCCCGAGTTCTCGATGCGCATCATCGCCGACATCTTCGAGTACACCTCGCAGAATATGCCCAAGTTCAACTCCATCTCCATCTCGGGCTATCACATGCAGGAAGCAGGCGCAACCTGCGACATCGAGCTTGCCTATACCCTCGCCGACGGTCTGGAATATCTCCGCGCCGGTGTCAATGCCGGCATGGACATCGACTCCTTCGCACCCCGTCTGAGCTTCTTCTGGGCCATCGGCATGAATTTCTTCATGGAGATTGCCAAGATGAGAGCCGCCCGCATGCTCTGGGCCAAGATTGTGAGCCGCTTCAACCCCAAGAACCCCAAATCGCTGGCTCTGCGCACTCACTCGCAGACTTCGGGTTGGTCGCTCACCGAGCAGGACCCCTTCAACAACGTCGGCCGTACATGTATCGAAGCCATGGGCGCTGCTCTCGGCCACACCCAGTCGCTTCATACCAACGCCCTCGACGAAGCTATCGCCCTTCCCACCGACTTCTCGGCACGTATCGCACGTAACACCCAGATCTACATTCAGAACGAAACTCAGATCTGCCGCGAAATCGACCCCTGGGCAGGTTCCTACTATGTGGAATCGCTCACCAACGAAATCGCTCACCGCGCATGGGAGCACATCCAGGAAATCGAGAAGCTCGGCGGTATGGCCAAGGCCATTGAGACCGGTCTGCCCAAACTCCGTATCGAGGAGGCTGCAGCCCGCACCCAGGCCCGCATCGACTCCGGCCGTCAGACCATCGTGGGTATCAACAAATATCGTCTCGACCATGAGGATCCCATCGATATCCTCGAAATCGACAATACCGAGGTGCGTAATGAACAGGTTGCCCGTCTGGTAGACCTCCGCAAGGACCGCGATGAGGCTGCCGTGAAGAAGGCGCTGGCCGACATCACCGAGTGCGTCCGCACCAAAAAGGGCAATCTGCTCGACCTTGCCGTGAAAGCTGCCGGGCTGCGTGCGTCGTTAGGCGAAATTTCCGATGCCTGCGAGGAAGTCGTAGGCCGTTATAAAGCTGTAATCCGTACTATTTCAGGCGTGTACTCCTCAGAAACAAAGAACGATCCCGATTTCCTCCGCGCCCGCAAGATGGTGGAGGATTTCGCCAAGCGCGAGGGCCGTCAGCCCCGCATCATGATTGCCAAGATGGGCCAGGACGGTCACGACCGCGGCGCCAAGGTTGTTGCCACCGGTTATGCCGACTGCGGTTTCGACGTCGACATGGGACCTCTGTTCCAAACTCCCGCCGAAGCAGCCCGTCAGGCTGTTGAGAATGACGTCCATATCCTCGGCGTCAGCTCTCTTGCCGCCGGTCACAAGACTCTCGTGCCTCAGGTTATCGAGGAACTGAAAAAACTCGGCCGCGACGACATCATGGTCACTGCAGGCGGCGTGATTCCCGCCCAGGACTATGATTTCCTGTATCGCGCAGGTGTTTCGGCCATCTTCGGCCCCGGCACACGCATCCCCGCTTCGGCCATCCGCATGCTCGAGATTCTTGAGCAGGATGCTGAGACCGATGCCACCGACAAGTAATCCCTGCACTTAGAGCTTGTTTAATAATTAATGTTACATTATTGAACAAGCACTTAATTCCTACTCTATAACAGAGGCCGAGGCCGCATATGCCGGTCGCGGCCTCTGCTATTATTTTCGAGCCACAAAGGCTTGTGAGCGCTGAAAAATTCGTAACTTTGCACCTGTCACCACATCAACGCTCCTTTGGAATTCAACTCTCTGAAATTCGCAATATTCTTCGCGCTTCTCGTGCTGCTCTATTTCGCGCCATTCATGCGCAGGGCGTGGCGGCAGAATATGCTGGTGCTCGCAGGCAGCTATCTGTTTTACGGGTGCTGGGACTGGCGTTTTTTAGGATTGATATTGCTCACCACAGTCACGTCGTTCTTTACAGGAATCGTAGTCGAGAAGCATGGCAGGAGCGGCAGGATTGCGCTAATAGCCAATATTGTGCTCAATATAGGCATACTCTGCGCCTTCAAATACTGCAATTTCTTCGGCGAAAATATTGCCTGGCTGCTCAGCTGGCTGGGCTGGGAGGTAGACTGGGTGTTTCTTAATATCCTGCTCCCTGTGGGCATATCGTTCTATACCTTTCAGGCCATAGGATATACTGTGGATGTGTGGCGCGGCGAATTGCCCGCCACCCGCGATCCGCTGCTGTTCGCCACTTACATCGCATATTTTCCGCAGCTTGTAGCAGGCCCTATAGAAAAGGCCGCACGCCTTTTGCCGCAACTCAGCGTCACGCACCACTGGCATTACCCGCGCGCGGTGAGCGGTCTGCGACAAATCCTGTGGGGTCTGCTGAAGAAAATCGCTATTGCCGATCCGGCCGGGTCGTGGGTGTCGGAAATATATGGAGCGGATGATCCTTCGGGCATTTCTATCTATCTGGCCACGGTGCTTTTCGCCATTCAGGTCTATTGCGATTTTTCGGGCTATTGCGACATAGCCCAAGGCACCGCACGTATCCTCGGTGTGGAGCTTATGGATAATTTCCGGCGTCCATATTTCTCGAGGAGTTTTCTGGAGTTCTGGCAGCGCTGGCACATTTCGCTGATGCGGTGGTTCACATCATATGTCTACATTCCATTGGGCGGCTCGCGCCGCGGCCCGGTGATGACATATGTCAATATCTTTATCGTTTTCGCTCTCTCGGGACTCTGGCATGGCGCCGCCTGGAATCTGGTGCTTTTCGGCGTGGTCAGCGGTCTGGTGTGTATGGCCGAACGTCTCATCGGGGTTAAATCCTACAAGGGCGCACCTCCGGCATCATTCCGGGAGTTGCCGCAGGTGCTCCGCATGTTTCTGATATATCTCAGTGTGGTAATCTTCTTCCGTCAGCCCTCCCCGGGTATGGCGCTGGAGTGGAACCTGCGTTATCTTCTCCCATATTCCGCAATCATATACATCGGTTTCATGGCACTATGGACAATATTCACTAAAATGTCCTTTTTCTCCGATGAAACCGGAAAGAGAGCGGGCGGGATTTTACCGCGGGTGGCACCATGGCCTCTTTTCCTGCTGGTCGCATCGGCATCGGCTGTGGTGCTGGCACTTGTTTTCCGACAGGAATTCTGGTTTCAGCTCTATTGGTTCAGCGGAATTGTGCTGTTGGCCTGCGAGTGGCACACGCGTCACTGCGGCATCGATCTCTGTCCCTATCCACGGCAGCGCCGGCTTCGCTTCGTCTGCTATTATCTGATATATTTCGTAATACTTGCCTACGGCTTCCTCACGCTTCCTCCCGCCGCCAATGACACGCAATTCATCTATTTCCAGTTCTGAACGGCGTGCACCCGGTGCACCGGGCATGCTGCTGCGGGTGGCGCTCATGGCGTTGCTCCCGATTGTTCCGTTTGTGGTGCTGTATGTGGCGCTCGACCCTTACCGCGTGCTTCGCCATCACGCCAACTATTACACCGACCGCGTGAGTTTCAATTCCAATGTGCTCACTCTGCATACTTTTGAAGATCTTTATCCGTCGCAACGCTACAATTCTTTCATCGTAGGCTCGTCGCTGGCTATCAATCTTCCTGCGAAAGAATGGGAACACCATCTGCAGCCTGACGCCAGACCTTTCCACTTCAATGCCGGCAATCTCAATCTGCATAATACACGCATGTTTCTGGAGTATCTCGACCGCCATGCCGACACCATCTCGAATGTGCTGATTCCCCTGACTCCACACGTGCTCAGGTTGCAGTATTCTCCAAACAACCTCGCCACGATGATCCCTCCTGAAATCGACCGGAGCGGCATCGGCGGGCTGCTACGTTTTCATTACCGGTATTTCAGGCGTGTGACTGATTATGGGTTCTATGCGTCGTATCTTCCATGGATTCTTCGGGGAGAGACGGTGAATTTCCCCGGTTGCCCGGTATTCTATGAAGAGGAATATGAATGGGACAGGGTTCTCAACGAAGAGTATCAGCCCATAAGCGACAGCATTATAGCGGTGAATCCGGCGGAATATTATTCCCGACATAAAGTATACACTCCGGCGCCATCCGACAGTTATGCCGAGGCTCCCCGACTGATTGATGACGCACTGGAGGCTGATTTGCGGGCTATCGCAGAAATATGCCGCCGCAGAGGAGCCGACCTCACGGTCATCGCCACTCCCACGCTAAAGCTCGAGACCTTTGATCCCGAAGATGAAAATCGGCTGCGTGATATTTTCGGTGAATCCTATGTGAATTTGCAGCGGGAGTTCAGGCAGGAGGTGGCCGACAGCACAAACTGGTATGACAACACCCACTACCGTCCTGTGATGGGAAAGCGTTTTATAGACCGCGCTTACGAATTGCGCAGGAAGCGGTAACAATCTGAAAAATAAGCTCTAAAACGATTATGCAACGTCTTGAAATGAAAAAAGGGCGCTTAGGAGTGCTCGTGGCCGCCCTTGTTGCCGCCATAGCACTGATGTTCGCCGCCCGCCAATGCTCCTCCGGGAGAATTGGGGAGCGCCCCGACATGTTTGCCGGCGGTGACACACTCAATGTGGCAATCGAGATTTCTCCGACCGGCATGTCGCTGGCAGGAGATACGCTCTCCGGCGAATACTATGACCTTATCAAGAAGCTATGCCGCGAACATGGTGTGCCGGTGAAATTCCACCCATTCACGCGGCCCGAGGATGCTGTCGAGTGGCTGCTTTCGGGTCGCTGCCGTCTGTTGGTAGGGGATATTCCGGTCACAGCCGAGACGCGCGAAAGTTTTATATTCGTCGACCCGGTAGGGCTCGACCGTCAGGTGCTCGTGCAGTTGCGCGATACAACGGCGTTACCCGACAGTGTGGCGGCGGTCACCCCCGCCGACGGTGAGGTGGAGATCAACGGCCGGCGTGTGCCATACCGGTTGAATGCGCCTACGCAGTTCGACATCGCCGGGCACAGCATCTGCATCCCTAAGGGATCGCCGTTCCGCCAGCGACTGGTGAATCTGTCGCATGAAATCGGCGACACCATCATTATCATTGAGGATGAGGATTATTCCTCCGAACAGCTTGTGATGCTCACCGCTCTCGGTAAGATACCCATGGCGGTGGTGTCGCACGCTACAGCATCGGCTCTCGGCCGCAGCTATCCGCTGCTGGATTATTCGGTGCCGGTGTCGCTCAATCAGTTTCAGTCATGGGCGCTCGCGCCACGTGACTCTGTGTTGCGCGACTCGATTTCAGCATGGCTCTCGCATTGATTTCAACAAACTCTTACACAAAAATCCCGCCGGGAATTGACCTCGGCGGGATTTTTGTGTATGGTGGGAACGTGAATGTCAGCGGATAAGGATGAGTGCCGAGCGGGCGGGAACCTCGGTGTTGCCTCCGGGCAGGGTCATCACTTTGCCCTCGGCATCCTTGAGGCCTGTATGGTCGAGTTTGCCATCATAAGCAATCACCTGCCAGTTGCCTTTGGGGAGTTTCACGCTGGCGGCATTGTCGGCGCCGTTAAACACCAGTTTGATTTCCTTCGCGCTGTCGCCGTTGGCGTTGTTGAGCAGCGAATAGGAGATGAGGTTGGGGGTGTTCACCTTGTCGAACTTGAGATTGCGGGCGATGTCGTCGGCCGTTGTCATGCGGAATGCGGGATGAGCCTTGCGCAGGGCAATCAGTTCCTTATAGTAGTTAAACTGCTCGGCGTTGAGGTGTTTGAGATTCCAGTCGATGGCGTTGATGGAGTCGGGCGACTTGAATGAATTGTGTACACCCTTCTTGTTGCGGAATACCTCCTCGCCGGCAAACATGAATGGGGTGCCCTGCGAAGTGAATACTATGGTCTGTGCCAGACGGGCGGCGCGCTGACGCTCGGCTTCAGTGCTGCCGGGCATTGATTTTGCCAGTTTGTCGGTGAGTGTGAGGTCGTCGTGGCAGCTCACGTAGTTGATGATTTCACGAGGCGACTTGGCGTAGGCAAACTTCGAGTTGGACCCTTTTGAGTAGTCGACCTGAGGATGGGGGGTGGAAGCCACGATGCCGATTTTCACGGTCTCTTCCTGACCCGGTTTGCCGGTGGCGAAACCGCGGTCCTCAGCGTTGGAGTAGTGACCTTTGACGGCGTCGCGGATGTCGTCGGAGAAGACGGCGATGCCATCCATTTTGGCAACATTCTCTTTCAGCGCGCGGTTGGCAACGGGCAGGGGAGAATCGCCGGCGGTCCAGCCTTCGCCGTAGATGAAAATCGAAGGATTGATCTTTTTGAGTTCAGCGGCTACCTGATTCATGGTTTCGGTGTCGTGAATGGCCATGAGGTCAAAGCGGAAACCATCGATGTGGTATTCTTTCGCCCAATTCTTCACCGACTCCACGATGAAGCGGCGCATCATTTCGCGTTCCGATGCGGTTTCGTTGCCGCAGGCCGATGCGTCGCTGTAGGTGTCGTCGGCACGGTGGCGGTAGAAATAGCCGGGCGCTGTGAGCGAGAAGTTTGATGCATCGTTGTCGGCGGTGTGGTTGTAGACCACATCCATCACCACGCCTATGCCGGCATTGTGGAGTGCCTGCACCATCTGCTTCATCTCCTTTACGCGCGATGCGGGATCGGAGGGATTGGTCGAGTAGGAGCCTTCGGGGGCGTTGTAGTTCAGAGGGTCGTAGCCCCAGTTATACTGGTTGGCGGGGAGATTGGTCTCGTCGACCGAATTATAGTCGTAGGAGGGAAGGATGTGCACGTGGGTCACGCCTAACTCCTTGAGATGGTCGATGCCGGTTTTGTCGCCGAAAGCGTTGCGGGTGTCCTCTTCGGTCAGTGCCAGGAATTTACCTTTGTTGGCAATGCCCGAGTTGGGGTGGACTGAGAAATCGCGGTGGTGCATCTCATAGAGAACCACGTCGTTGATGGCCTTTACTTCGGGGCCTTTGTCGCTGCTCCACCCTTCGGGGTCGGTGGCGGCGAAATCAATGATGGCGGCACGTTCGCCGTTTACGCCCACAGCTTTTGCCCAGATGCCCGGTGTTTCGGCGAGCCATTTGCCATTGTCGAGAATCTGGAAAGTGTAGAACTTGCCGTAAGGCACCGGGGCTATGGACGCGGTCCATGTGCCCTGTGCGGCGCGGGTCATGTCGATTGTTTTTACTGCCTGACCGCCGCGACCGTGATCATAGATGCGCAGACGCACGGCCTGTGCTGCCGGAGACCACAGACGGAACTTTGCGCTGTTCCCTTCGACGGTCAGCTCGAGGTCATTGCCCTGATACACGGGATAATCGAGATATTTGGCATCGACTGCCCCTGCGGCTTCGCGTGCCAGATTGTCGGTCTGCTGTGCGCAGAGATAATTGGGAACGAGGGTAGAACCGGCCACAATGGTGCCGACGCAGAGAGTGTGCATGATATTCCTCATCGTCAATGTTAAGTAGGATTGTATGTTTTGGAATGGTATAATTAGATGTAATTTTTCATGATGGTGAAATGCCTGTGCGCATTGTCACATAAGAAATACGAAACAAACATCTTCTTTATTGTGTTATTATAAGTGAAATATCCGTTAATTATGAAAAAGATACTCAGTCTGCTCGCGGTGATGCTGATGATGGCCGCCTGCTCTCCTTTCGCACTTGTCAACAGCGAGGTCTACAACAATGCCGACCTGGCGCAGTATCGAACTTTTCGTATCGTAACCCCCGACATGGGAAAACTGCCTCCGGGCATGCAGATGGTGACATATTACAATATCGCGGCCGCTATCAGGCAGGAGATGACCATGAGAGGTTTCACGGAGGATGCCTCGTCGCCGTTGCTGATTAATATAGCTGTGACTGTCGACAAGGAACTGGCCACCGAGCCGCTTGTGCCGCCCGCAGGGTATTTCCCCTACAGCGGGCCATGCTATCCTTATTACATGTGGCCGCGTTACAACTACGGCCCTTACTGGCCGGCAGGTTATTACAACAATTATTACTCCAATGCACGGGTTATTACGGGCATTTACCGCGAGGGCGTTCTCACCATGGATTTTGTGAATATTGACACAAAAGTGCCGCTCTACTCGGCGTCTGTGGCCACAATCATGAATGGCGATGGCGCATACCGCAATCTCAAGAGTATTGCCGAGGCAGTGCAGACACTCTTCTCCCGGTTCCCGGTTCCTTTGTTGCCGCAATATCGCGGCTAAGTTCCAATCAGCATTTTGGCTGCATACTATACCTCTTACTATATAATAAACAACAATTTACTATATAATATACAACAATGCCGTGGAGTCAGAAAGGCTCCACGGCATTTGCTGTATCGATGGGATGGTTATTTGGCGAGGGTGAAGGGGAGGCGCTGGAGGTCGCGTGAGTTGGGACCTACCATCACTTCGAATTTACCCGGTTCGGCTACATATTCGAGGTTGGAATTGTAGAACTTGAGATTGTCGGGGGTGATACGGAAGTTGACGGTGCGCGATTCGCCGGGTTTGAGCGATATGCGTTCGAAATGTTTCAGCTCTTTGACAGGACGGGCTATGGAACCGAACAGGTCGTGAGTGTAGAACTGCACAATTTCGTCGGCGGGACGGTTGCCGGTGTTAGTCACTTTCACCGACGCGTTGATGGCTCCGCCGGGGGTGAGGGTGCTGTTGTCGAGCTTGAAATCGGTGTAGTCGAATGTGGTGTAGCTCAGGCCATAACCGAAGGGATAAAGTGCCTCGTTGGAGGGAAGATCCATATAGTTGGAAGTGTACTGCTGGAACTTGGGATTGTTTTCGTCCTTTGGACGGCCGGTGTTCATGTGGTTGTAGTAGACTGGAATCTGGCCGACCGAATAGGGGATCGACATGGTGAGTTTGCCCGAAGGGCTTACGTCGCCGAAAATCACGTCGGAGATGGCATCGCCTGCTTCGGAACCGCCGAACCACACATTCATTATTGCCGGCACGTTATCTTTTTCCCAGGTGAGGAGGGTGGGACGACCGGTGAAGTTGAGCATAACCACGGGTTTGCCTGTTGCGAGAAGTGCTTCAAGCAGTTTGCGCTGATTTTCAGGCAGGTTGAGGTCGGAGCGCGATGACGATTCGCCGGAGTCCTCGCCCATTTCGCCGAGGGCTGCCACGATGACGTCGGCCTGAGCCGCAACTTTGAGAGCTTCGTCAAGCATTTCCTGTTCGGAGCGCGGGTCGCGCATGGCATTGTTGTAAATCGAGCCGGTAGCTTCGCGGTCGGGATCGGAATATGTGTTGGTGCCTTTGGCGTAGAGGATTTCGGCTTTGTTACCTACGGCATCCTTCATTGCCTGGCGGAGGGTCTTCACGCGGTCTTTGCGTGCCACCATTGCCCAGGTGCCTATGAGGTTGGCGCCATTGTCGGCGAGCGGCCCGATAAGGGCAATTTTGCCCTGACGTTTCAGGGGAAGGAGATTGTTGTCGTTTTTCAGGAGCACGAATGTCTCGGCGGCAATTTTGCGGGCTTCGGCGCGGTTTGCATCGGAGTAGATTTCCTTGGCCTCGCGCTTGGTGTCGCCATATTTGTAGGGATTGTCAAAAAGACCGAGTTTGTATTTTATTTCCAGAATTTTGCGCACTGCATCGTCAATGCGGGTCTGGGTGACAGCCCCGTTGGCAAGTGATTCCTTAAGGGTTTTCAGGAAACCGTCGGAACACATGTCCATATCCGTGCCGGCATTGAGCGCCATGGCCGAAGCCTCGGGAAGCTCGGCAACGCCGTGAGAGCGCATCTCGTTGATTGAACCGTAGTCTGTGACTACCATACCGTCGAAGCCCCACTGATCGCGGAGCAGATCGGTGATGAGCCATTTGTTGGCTGTGGCGGGAATGCCGTCGACAAGGTTGAACGATGTCATTACCGACAGTGCGCCTTCATCCACGGCGGCCTTGTAGGGGGCGAGGTATTCATTGTACATGCGCTGGCGGCTCATATCCACTGTGTTATAGTCGCGACCGGCTTCCGACGCACCGTAGAGTGCGAAATGCTTCACGCAGGCGGCCATCTGGTCGTCGCGTGTCAGGTCGCCCTGATAGCCGCGGACCATTGCACGTGCGATCTGCGAACCGAGATAGGGATCTTCGCCGGCACCTTCGGCCACACGGCCCCAGCGGGGATCGCGGGCGATGTCGACCATGGGGCTGAAAGTCCAGTTGACGCCCCCGGCAGTAGCCTCTCTGGCTGCAATCTGCGCCGACCGTTCGATGGCATCCATATCCCACGAGCAAGAGAGACCGAGGGGGATGGGGAATATGGTCTCATAGCCGTGAATCACATCCATGCCGCAAAGCAGAGGAATGCCCAGACGGGTCTTCTCCACAGCGGCCTTTTGCAAGGCGTGGAATTTCTCGGCGCCCTTGATGTTGAAAGTGCCGCCGATCTGGCCTGAGGCAGCGAGCTGCACTATATCCTTGCCCAGAGGATCACCGGTAGAAAGGTCACCGCCTGCGGGAAGATTAAGCTGTCCGAGTTTTTCTTCGAGAGTCATTTTCTTCAACAGGCCGTCGACGAAAGCATTCATCTTTTTGGTCTCGGCCGGTGTCTGGGGTATCGCAGCAGTCGCCACGCTACCTCCGGCAATCAACATTGCCGCAATTATTGCACTTGATTTCATGGAAGGTATTGAATTGCTTGAACCTTGGGTTTATATTTGCCTCAAAGTTACAAAAATAATTGTAAACTTAGTCACTTTAGTCAGTTATTTGCAGAAAAAAGCTGAAAACGGCAGCTGAAAACGGCGGCGGATGTTCCGAAATGAACCGGAGCATCCGCCGCTATATAATCAGAATGATAATCAGACATCGTTACGGGCGATGTCGTTACCTTGTTTACGGGCGATTAGTCCTCGTTGAGGTTGACACGTTTGAAGGTAACTACCACGAGGCCTTTCTGAGCCTGCTCGAGGTATTTGCCGATTGTGAGGTTGCCGTCTTTGATGAATTCCTGTTCCATAAGGCAGTTTTCCTTGTAGAACTTGTTGACACGGCCGTTGGCGATGTTCTGGATCATCTGCTCGGGCAGGTTTGCTGCCTTTGCTTCGGCGGTTTCCTTGGCGATCTTGCGAGCCTTGTCGGCTTCCTCTTCGGTGAGCCAGCCCTTTGCGATGTTGGAGCTGATGTGGTCTTCGGAGTCGACGAGGTTGGGGTTGATGCCGGCTTTCTTGAGAGCTGCTTCGACAGCTTTCTTAACCTGCTCTTCCTTGGTCTTCTCTACGGCCACGTTGTATTCGGCCTCGACAATCGATTTTGCCACGCTGTCGCGGTCAACGGCGATGGGGTTCATGGAAGCAACCTGCATGGCCACGTCCTTGCCGACCTGAGCGTCGACGCCTTCGAGGTTGAAACCTGCGATGGTGGCGAGTTTGTTGCCGAGGTGGTTGTAAGAAGTGGTGGAGGGAGCCTCGAGATATTCGTAAGCGCCGATTTCGGTCTTTTCGCCGGTCTTGCCGCCTTCCTCGATAACGAGGTCGGCTACGGTGCGGCCGTCGACAGTGACGGCTTTGAGCTCGTCGAGGCTCTTGCACTTGTTGGCCATGGCCAGGTCGAGGAGCTTCTTGGTGAGGTTGACGAAACCTTCGTTCTTGGCAACGAAGTCAGTCTCGCACTGGAGCGAAACGATAGCGGCGAAGTTGCCTTCGTGCTTGGCGAGCACGCAGCCTTCGGCAGCCACGCGGTCTTCGCGCTTGGCTGCGACAGCCTGGCCCTTCTTGCGGAGAATCTCCACGGCGGCCTCGATGTCGCCGTTGGTCTCTGCGAGTGCTTTCTTGCAGTCCATCAGGCCGGCCGAGGTGAGGTGGCGCAGCTTGGTGATTTCTGCCATTGTTACTGCCATATCTGTAGTAATTTTAAGCGTTTGGTGTAAATTGGTAAAAGCGGGGAGCCGCCGGGGCGGCTTCCCTGATTGCTGTCGGCCGGATTATTCGGCTGCGGGTGCGTCCTCGGCTGCAGGAGCTTCTTCAGCTGCGGGAGCTTCGGCTTCGGCGTCGTCGTTCTTGCGAACGGCGCGGCGACGCTGGCGGGGAGCGGCTTCGCCTTCGGCAGCGGCTGCGTTGGAGTCGGCTTTTTCAACCTTGCGCTCTTCGAGACCTTCGGCCATTGCGGAGCAGATGGTGTCGAGGATAAGCTCGATCGACTTGCTGGCGTCGTCGTTGGCGGGGATCACAAAGTCTACGTCGTTGGGGTTGGAGTTGGTGTCGACCATAGCGAACACGGGGATGCCGAGGCGGTTGGCTTCAGAAACAGCGATGTGCTCTTTCATCACGTCGACAACGAAGAGCGCGGAGGGGAGACGGTTGAGGTCGGCGATGGAGCCGAGAGTCTTGTCGAGTTTTGCGCGCTGACGCGAGATCTGGAGTTTCTCACGCTTGGAGAGGTTGTCGAAAGTGCCGTCCTTGGTCATCTTGTCGATGTTGGCCATCTTCTTGACAGCCTTGCGGATGGTGGGGAAGTTGGTGAGCATGCCGCCGGGCCAGCGCTCGATCACGTAGGGCATGCCTATGCTCTGAGCTTTGTCGGCGGTAACTTGTTTGGCCTGTTTTTTTGTGGCGACGAAGAGAACCTTCTTGCCCTGTTTTGCTATCTGTTTGAGAGCTTCGGCAGCTTCTTCGAGCTTGGCGGAAGTCTTGTAAAGATCGAGAATGTGGATACCATTGCGCTCCATGAAGATGTAGGGAGCCATAGCGGGGTTCCATTTGCGCTTGAGGTGGCCGAAGTGGCAACCTGCTTCAAGGAGCTGATCAAAAGTGGGTGTAGCCATTTTTTGTAAAAGATGTGTTTACGTTCTTTTGGATTACAATCCCAAGGTAGGGAACGTGGTCCATCCCGGGGATTTAGATACTAAACTCGGAGGGAGAGGGGGCGGGAGAGAAAGGATTGCGGAAGATAAAGCAGATTAGCGCTTCGAGAACTGGAAGCGTTTGCGTGCTTTGGGCTGGCCGGGTTTCTTGCGTTCCACAACGCGGGGGTCGCGGGTCATGAAGCCTTCGGCGCGGAGAGCCGACTTGTCTTCGGGGTTGATCTTCACCAGAGCGCGGGCGATGGCGAGACGGAGAGCCTCGGCCTGGCCTTTGTAACCGCCGCCGTCGATGTTGACCGAGATGTCGTATTTGTCGGTGCAGTCAAGAGTCTTGAGGGGCTGGAGCACGATGTACTGGAGAATCGACGAGGGGAAGTACTTGTCGAGGGTGCGACGGGCGTGGTTGCAGGTGATGTTGATGGCGCCGTTGCCTTCCTTGACAATAACGCGGGCTACGGCGGCCTTGCGGCGGCCTACTGCATTAACTGATTCCATAATAGGTTTCTGTGATTGTTAAGTTGGGGCAACTGGATTATTTAACGGTGTTGATGTCAAGCACCTTGGGGTTCTGAGCCTCGTGGGGATGGTTCGCGCCGTTGTAGATGTGCACATTCTTGATGAGCTGACGGCCGAGGCGGTTTTTGGGAAGCATACCCTTCATCACGTGGAGGAAGAGGGGGTGCATGCCGGGTTTGAGGTGCTTGTTGTAAGATTTCTTCATCAGCACTTCGGGGGTCGACTTGCGCTGACCGCCGGGGTAGCCGGTGTAACGAAGATAGATTTTGTCGGTCATCTTATTGCCGGTGAGGATGATCTTGTCGGCGTTGATGATGATGACGTTGTCGCCGCACTCCACGTTGGGGGAGTAGCTGGGCTTGTTCTTGCCGCGGAGAATTTTGGCGACTTTGGAACAGAAACGGCCGAGCACCTGATCGGTGGCATCGACGACAACCCATTCCTTTTCGACGCTTGCGGCGTTGGGGGTGATTGTTTTGTAGCTTAAAGTATCCACTTCTAAAAGATTAATTAATAAATGATTAGCCGGCCTTATGACCGCAACTCACCCGGCCAAAGGAGAGTTGAGATCCGGCCGAAACGAGATTTGGATAGCATTCGGAGTGCAAAGGTACGAATAATCAGCGAAATATCCAAATTTTTCCCTGACTCCCTGACACACTCCGTGCATATTCCCTTACATTTAATGTATCGTGTCAGGGAATATCTCTGTCAACTTTTACCACCTTGATGGAGCGGGTGCGCAGACGGGCCTCGAGATAACGTGTGAGTTCGCGGCGCTGCGAATGGCTGAGGTCGGAGGCGTAAACCATTGCGACGTTGACTGTGTCGAGTCTGTTGTCTTTCAGATTTGCGAAGACGGCGCGGGTGACGGCAATGTTTTCGATATGCGGAAACACCACTTTAAGTTCCGGAAGGATGTCGATGGCACCGCCCATGGCCTCGCGGTCGAGGGCGATGATGTTGCGAAGTGAGTCGATTTCGGTCTGTTTGGCGGCAAGAGCGTTCTGCGAAATTTCAAACACATCTTTCATGGATGATGTCTGTTGCATCTGGCTGGCCTGTGCGGACGACATGTCGCCCTGAAATATTTTTATACTTGTGCCCTGCAGGCCGTAGAATTTCAAACGTGATGTGAGAGCCAGGGTCAGAGAGTCCTGGGGCATCACCTTGCCTATTAGAGTTAGGTTGATGGTCTTTCCCGTTTTATTCCAGTTTTCGGTGGATGAGAGCACGTGGGTATCGGGCCATTTGCACTCCTGAGCCACAAATCGGTCGGCATTGAGCTGGAAGGTATTCTGTCGGAACATCAGATATGTGAGCCAGATGCTGGGGAGGATGGCGAGGATGGCGATGGCGTAGATCCAGCTGCGGATGCGGTGTGCGCGGGCAGGGTTGTCGGTGGGTTTTGCTTTGAATTTGAAATATTTTACGCCGATGAATGTGGCAAGACAGATGAAGATGGAGTTGATGAGGAACAGATAGGTGGCTCCGAGGAAATAGTGCATCTGCAGCGTGGCAAGACCGTAGCCGGCGGTGCAGAGCGGGGGCATAAGGGCGGTCGCGATGGCAACGCCCGGTATCACGTTTCCCTTGTTTTTTGAACAGATGGCCACGATGCCGGCACCGCCGCCGAAGATGGCGATGAGCACATCGTAGATTGTAGGTGAGGTGCGCGCAAGCAGTTCGCTGTGTCCTTCGGCCACAGGCGATATGATGAAGTAGACGCACGAGGCGGCCACTGAAAAGATGGCGGCGATAACCAGATTGCGGAACGACTGTTTGATCAGCTCGAAATCGGTGATGCCGACTCCGAGTCCGAGTCCGATGATGGGCCCCATGAGCGGCGAGATGAGCATGGCGCCGATAATCACTGCCGTAGAGTTGGTGTTAAGCCCGAGCGACGCGATGAAGATGGCCAGCACAAGGATGAACAGGTTTGTGCCACGAAACGACACCCCTTCGCGGATTGACTGCTCGGCTTCGGCCTGTGTGATGATGTAGGGATTCAGGGCGAAATAGTTCTGCATGAAATTTGCGAACCTTGTCCAGAAATTCGTGGAATTACTGTTGTTGCTCATGTTAAAAAATAGTGATGTATCTTAATTATTAACGATAATGACGGCGGGTCTGTTGTGTGGGAGCGATCTTTTGTTTAAATTTGTTGTCGGGATAATTCCTTTTAAACGAAACGCTTGATTTGACAGGAGATAATCAGAGCACCCACCCGAAATATGAAGACAAAAAAATTCAGGATAGGCCTTCTGGGCCGCATTATCATTGCCATTGCGGCAGGTATTCTCACAGGATTTATTGCGCCTGAGTGGCTGGCCCGGATTTGCGCCACGTTCAATGCCATCTTCTCGCAGTTTCTCGGCTTTATCATTCCGTTGATTATAGTGGGATTTGTGACTCCTGCAATAGCTGATGTCGGCTCACGTGCAGGTAAACTGTTGGTCGCCACGGCCGTTCTGGCTTATATGGCAACATTTTTCGCCGGGTTGCTGGCATATCTCACGGGTGCGGTGGCATTCCCGTGGCTGATTGGCGGCGAGGAGAATGTTGCCGCGGTTGACAATCCCGCTGCCGTGGCGCCATATTTCACGGTCGACATACCTCCGTTGATGGGAGTGATGACCGCGCTGGTGCTGTCGTTCATGCTTGGCCTCGGCATCGCGTTTCTCAAAAGCAACAGCATGCGCGGATTTTTTGATGAATTGCGCACCATCGTGTCTAAAACCATCTCAGTGGCGATAATTCCCCTTTTGCCATTCTATATCTTCGGCATCTTCCTTGATATGACGGTCCAGGGGCAGGTGGCTACCGTGCTCGTAACTTTCGCGAAAGTTATTGCCGTGATATTTCTGCTGCATATCTTTATCCTCGTGCTCCAGTATGGCCTTGCGTCACTGTTCAACCGCAGGAATCCGTTTAAAATGCTCCGCACCATGCTTCCGGCATATTTCACGGCATTAGGCACGCAGAGCTCGGCCGCCACTATTCCTGTAACACTTAAACAGACAGTGCAACTCGGAGTAGACGAGGATGTGGCCGGATTCACCGTGCCGCTATGCGCCACGATCCACATGTCGGGTTCGGCATTGAAAATCACCGCCTGTGCGCTGGCAATCTGCGTGATGCACGGCCAGCCTCATGACCTCGGCCTGTTTGTCAATTTCGTGGGAATGCTCGGAATCACCATGATAGCGGCCCCGGGCATACCCGGAGGAGCCATAATGGCATCGCTGGGGTTGCTCAGCACCATTTTGGGATTCGACAAGGAGATGATAGCGCTGATGATAGCGCTCTACATAGCCATGGACAGCTTCGGCACCGCCTGCAATGTCACCGGCGACGGCGCCCTTGCCGTGATTCTCGATCACTTCTTCGGACGCCGACACCGCAAGGCCGGAACCGACTCCGAAGGAGCCAAGGTTCAGTATCCGAACCGTTGAAATGGATCGTTGAAATGCTATAAAAATATGTTGCTTAACATGTTTTAACGATGGGCTTAAAAAGCGGGCGAGAGAGGCCTCTCGCCCGCTTTTTTGTTGGCTGAAATGCGTAAAGTGGTGAGTGTTAAACGGATAAATTTGGCTGTATGGTTTTTATTTGGTAACTTTGTGCCCGAAAGAGTAAATAAGTGGATGCCGCAGAGGCGGCAACCGGGCCGAAAATCGGCAAGGTTACCGGTGTAAACTCTCCTCCCGTAAAGGGATTTTTTCCCGGAAACCTTAATTATGAACCTCAACAAAATGTAATGAAGAAGACAATGATTCTCATTGCCGGACTCGTCGTTTTGTTTACCTCGGTCTCTGCGGCCGTCGATGACCACCGCACCGCCCGCTTTGGCGAAGAGACCCCCGCTGTGGTTGTAGAGCAGCAGGGCTCGCGCATTTCGCTCGATGCTTACCGGGGTAAATGGGTAGTGCTTTCGTTCTGGGCCTCGACCGACCCTGTTTCGCGTATGGATCAGACCCGCATTGCCTCCATGGTCAGTGACGACAGCACCGCTTGCGACAAAAGCGGCAATGATGCTGAAATTGAATTTCGCACTTCCGCCGGGAATTACACTCTCGGCAACAACACACAGGTTGAAGTATTGTCGGTGAATCTCGACAAATCGCCGGAGATGATGGCGGAAACTGTCCGCCTCGACAATCTTCAAGGAAGCACACAGAGCCGTGTGGCTTCGGCTGCCGACGCAGAGCGTATCTGCAAGGCTTTTGCAATGGAGAAAGGGCTTCGCACATTTGTAATCGATCCCGAAGGACGCCTTGTTATGGCTGATCCCGACGAATTCTCTCTGCGCTTGCTGTTAAGTCGTTCCTGATTTTGACATTGGTAAAAACTGATTATCTACCGCTGCCACCGATATTGATGTGGCAGCGGTTTTTTTGTAAACTATCGGAGGGGCTGCGGGGTTATTATTTATAATGAATGTTTCAACTCTGTGAAGTGACCTCTACACCCGAAAATAATATTATGTCGGACAACTCCGGACCCGGAAAATCCAGTCGCGAAAAGAGACTCTTTTCCGCGTTTCAGAGATTTCTGTATCCTCCTGAAAGGCGATGGGATGTAAAGGGTTATGGTCTGACATTTGCCGAACGTTTTCCCGGAGCGGCACAACGCACTTCGAGCCGTCTCGGCTCGACGGCGGCGGAAAGGGCGACACTTATGCTTACGGCGCTGTTTGTGGGGGTGGTGACTGGGAGTGCCGCGGCTCTGCTCAAATGGTGTATAGCCCTTCTCAGCGGGTGGCTCACATCGGGTTTCAGCGATACCTCTCACAACTGGATGCTGTTGCTGCTCCCTGTGGCCGGATTCCTTGCGGTTAGCGCCTATCAGCAATATCTGCTTCATCGCGAAATCAGCCATGGAGTGGAGCGCATCAACTACGACTTTGTGCGGCACCGCACATATCTGCCTGTTTCACTGACCTATCAGCCAATGATTGCCGCCACAATCACTTTGGGATTCGGCGGTTCGGCCGGCTCGGAAGGCCCGATAGCATATACCGGAGCGGCACTCGGCAGCAACATAGCGTCGAAGTTCGGGCTGTCGCCGCGAGCGGTGAGGGTTATGACGGCTATCGGTGCGGGCGCAGGTATTGCCGGAATATTCAAAGCTCCGATCGGAGGAGTGCTGTTTACCGTGGAGGTGCTCTGTATAGAAATGAATATATTCTCTGTGGCGGCTCTGTTTTTAGCATGCGTTGCCTCGGCAGTATCGGCATATCTGCTTTCGGGCTGTACACCTGACATTGCTTTTCACCACGAGGCGGCCATCTCTATGGGCAATTTCCCGTTGATATTGCTTTTCGGAGTGTTCTGCGGCATCTATTCCACATATTTCTCTGCTATTATGACCTTTGTGCGGAACTATCTGGAGAAGATGCGCAACGTGTGGACGCGGGCACTTGTGGCGGGCGTCACCGCAGGCGTGCTGGCGTTTATGTTCCCGATGCTTTATGGCGAAGGATACGGGTCGGTGGGAAAACTGCTCGACACAGATTATAGTGTGATTGCCGCGGGCGGTATATTCCCGATGGCGGCCGCACATCCATGGTGGCTGCTGTTGCTCGCACTGGCCGTTATGCTGGCTAAACCGTTCGCCACATCTTCGTCAAACTCGGGAGGTGGTGTATCGGGCGATTTCGCACCCACTATCATGGTTGGAAGTGTGGTGGGATTTGCTTATGCCGCTCTCTGCAACACAATACCGGGAATTCAGCTGCATGTCCCCGACTTTATATTCATGGGGATGGCCGGTATCCTCGCCGGCGCCATACGAGCACCGCTGATGGCGATGTTTCTCGTCACGGAGATGGCCACGAAAGGCTACGACCTGTTTATGCCGGTGGCACTGGTGGCCGGTATATCATATATTACAGTCTGCGCTTTGCAGTGGGTGCGTCTGAAAGCTGGAAAATAACAACACAGGAGATGTATCGGCTGGCGATACATCTCCTGTGTTGTTAAGTGACGGTGTTTCAGCGGCCCGACTGGGCAACCATCGCAGTGACGCGCTGGTTGTAGAGTTGCTCTATGAGAAGATCCTCAAGAGTAATGTGCATGCGGTAGCGCCAGTAGTGGGGGTTGATGGCGGGTTCGTTGATCTGCTCCTCGTAGGGGTTCTCGCGACGTATTGTGCCGTCGATCGAGAGCCAGTCCTGCAGAGGCAGGATGCAGAGCATTGCGGGAGAATCGAGGTGCTGTTTCACGATGTTCTCGCAAACCCATGGCTCGGCGAAGTAGGGAGCCTGGCCGGGCTGATGGAGCATCTGGTTGAAGTAGCGCTGTGTGACGGCGTGGTCGGCCTCCCACCACTGACGGATTCCGCCCATGTCGTGTGTGGATGTGGTGCACACGGTGTAGTAGGGATAGTGGGCCGGGTTGCCGAACTCTTCACGGGGATCCTTGGGCATGCGCTGGATGTCGAGAGTGAGGATTTCGAGTGCGCTCATCACGGCAGGCACGCAGTCGGGAATCATGCCGAGGTCCTCGGCACAAGTGAGCATGTCGGTGGCATTGATGATGGGGGGAAGCTTCCACATGGCTTTGCCATACCAGAAGTCGTTGTGACGGTGGTAGTAGAAGTCGTTGTAGAGGCGGTCGAAGCACCAGCGCTCGTAGTCGGTGAGCGCACGATATATATAGGTGTACTGAGCCGAGATGCGGGGATGGTATTTGCCTTTCTCGTAGGGATCCTCGATGAAGAGCACCTGATCGATGAGACCGAGCAGTGCGTTGCACAGGCGATCGTTCTTTTCGTTCTTCTCCTGTGTGGCGAAATACTCGGCAACCTGACGCTGGGTGGCGAATTCGGGTTTGAGGCGGTAGCGGCCATATCCGGCGTCGACAAGGAAACGTTCGCGGGCTTCGTCAGTGTATTCGCCGAAGAAGTCGCCCAGGAAGTAATCCATGATATAAGGAGTGGTCTGAAGATCCGCATCGAGCCAGAAGTCGTAGTTGTTGCGCAACTCGTCGGGGTGGAAGGGGAGGGCGGGATTAAACAGACCCAACAGACCGTGGAGCTGAGTCATGGGAATCTGCCAGATGCGGAAGAAGCCGAGCACGTGGTCGATGCGGTAAACGTCGAAATATTCGGCCATCTTGCGGAAACGGGCCTTCCACCATGCGAAGCCGTCGCGATTCATCTCCTCCCAGTTGTAGGTGGGCAGACCCCAGTTTTGCCCAAGTACGGAGAAGTCATCCGGGGGAGCGCCGGCCTGGCAGTCGAGATTGAACAGACGCGGAGAGAGCCATGCGTCTACGCTGGTGCGGGAGATGCCGATGGGAATGTCACCTTTGATGGCCACGCCATGAGCGTGGGCGTAGTCGCGCGCCTCGCGCATCTGTTTGTCGAGATGATACTGAATCCAGTAAACGTAGTTGATGTCCTCTTTGTTCTCTTTGACAAATTTAGTCACGGCCTCCTGATCGTATGTGGCAAATTCGCCCCATTTTGTGAAGTCGGCCGAACCGTTGCGGTCGCGCAGCACGCAGAAAGCGGCATACGGAGTGAGCCATGATGCGTTCTCCTTGACGAAAGCCTTGAAGGAAGCGGTCTTCACCTCCTTGACGCCGATTTCGGCGAAGAGTTCGCGGGTGAAAGCGTTCTTGCCTTCGTTGACGCGCTCGTAGTCGATCTGGGGCAGGGCATTGAGCTCGCGACCCAGATTGTCGTAATATTCCTGACGGGCGGGGTCGCTGAGGCGGCCGAGCGCCGGCAGGTGGAGATACATGGGATGAAGCGCGAAAGCTGAGTTGGCGTTATAGGGATATGAGTCGGTCCAGGTGTGGGTCATGGTGGTGTCGTTGACCGGAAGCAACTGTATGAAGCGCTGACCGGTCTTTGCAGCCCAGTCCACCATAAGTTTGATGTCGAGGAACTCACCTACGCCGAAGTCCTGCTCGGAGCGGAGCGAGAAAACGGGGATGGCCACGCCGGCACCGCGCCAGGGCGCTTTGGGGTTGACAAAGCGCATGCCTGCAACCACCATGTTCTCACCTTTGGTGGCGGGATCGACCACCATGTTGCGGTTGTCGCACCCTTCCCAGCAGACAACTTTGCGGGTGTCTTTTTTGAGGATGAGGAATTTGAATTCCACTTTTTCGTCGAGACCTGCAAGAGGAAGCACGCAGGCCCAGGTGGGGAAATATGTGTCGGCCATCACCACAGCTTTCTCGGGATCCCAGTTGCCGAGCGCGTCGCTGCTGCCGCTGACGGCGACAACTTCGTCGGGAGCGACCATGGGGGCGTCGCAGCTCAGCAGTAGCGTGCCGGGTGTTACTTCGGGAAAGAGGGCACGGTTTTCGCGGCGGCACACGCAGTCGGTGAACACCACTGAGTAGAAGGGTTTGTCCCAGGGCTGATCCTGCCAGCGGTCGAAGATTTCATAGGATTTCACACCTTCGCCTTTGTGGAAGTGGTGTCCGTGACCCCATTCATCTTTTTCGTAGCCGTTTTCGTGGCGTACGAAATAGCTGTAAGTGAAATCAGGCGTGTCGTCGGGCAGCTCTATGGTGGCTTTCCATGACTGTTCGCCGTAAAGTTCCATTTTGAGGGCTTTGGCATGGTTGCCTTTTCCCAACTGGGGAATCTCTGCGGTCAGATAGAGCGATTCGCCCCAGTTTGTGCGATAGTCGACATTGAATGATACAATCATAGGTATCGATTTTTGGCTGTTATGAAAAGTAAGATAATTTCTATATTCGGAAAGGGCACCGCGGAGGATGCGTCTTTACAGGAGTTTTATTGAGATGTAGCGTTTGGGATGAGCCTTAACGTCGATGAGCAGGGAGTCGAGCGAGGCTGCTGCTGCGTTGAGGTTGTCATAGAGAGCTTTGTCGGTGGTGAGAGCACCGAGGGTGGAGTTGGGGTTGTTGAGCTGGTCGGTCAGCTCGTGCAGATTGGCGGTGACAGCCTGGAGGTCGTTGACCAGGGAGTCGACCGGAAGATTGCGCAGCTGTCCAGAAAGATAGCCTAAATCGGAGGTGACGGCGCTGACGTTGGAGGTGATAGAGTCGACGTTGCGCACGATGGGAGGGAGTTTGGCCACTGTGCCGTTGACCGAGCGCATCAGGGTTGCCAGTTCGAGGGTAATGATGTCGAGGCGCTGCACCGACTGGCGGAGAGCCGGATCGGATACGAGAAGGTTGACGTTGGTGAGCAGCGAGTCGACTTTGGGAAGCATGGCCGATACTTTGGGCATAAGGTCGGCGCTGACTCCGTCGAGCATTCCCGAGGCTGTCTCGGCAATCAGTTTGCCTCCGCGGGGTTCGTAGGTTTTCGCATCGGTGAAGTGAAGCACCACAGTGGCGGTGCCCAGCAGATCTGATTCGATTTTTGCCACGGATCCCATAGGCACTTTCAGCTCGCGGTCGAGGCTGAGTTCCACCTGCACATGGCCGGGGTTGTCGTATTCATACCGGATGTCGCGCACCTGCCCGACCTTGAAACCGTTGAGCATCACCGGAGCTGAGGTCTGAAGCCCGGCCACGTTGGTGTAGGAAGCGGTGTAGTAGTTTGCGGGCTTGAAGATGTTTACGCCCTTGAGAAATTCCACGCCGAAGTAGAGGATGGCGAGAGCCACGATGACCAGCAGGCCGATGAGAGCTTCTTTCTTATAAATTTTCATTTTTTGACTGATTTCGTTTACAGCAATTTCACGTCGACGTCGCGTCCGAGCAGCGACGGGCCGTAGGTGTTGAGATAGCTGCCGAATGCGTTGTAGATTGCTTCGGCCATTTTATCGCATCCGTTGTCGCTGTCCATGAAGCGCTCGGATTCGGGGTTACAGATAAAATCGAGTTCCACAAGCACGGCTGGCATCGAGGTGGCCCAGAGCACCCAGAATCCGGCCTGACGCACGCCCATCTGCTGGCGGTCGGCATGCGACGAAAGGTTGCGGTGCACGGCGTCGGCGAATTCGATGCTACGGTCAAGACGCTGGCTTTGGGCGAATTCCATGAGTATGTCCCCCTCGAGAGAATTGGGATCGAAGGAGGCGTAGCGCGCTTCATGGTCCGATTCCATTTCCATGGCGGAGTTCTCGCGCTTTGCCACGGCGAGATTTTCAGCTGTTTTGTGGAGACCGAGAGTGTAGACCTGACAGCCTGCTATGGATTTGCGGCGCTTGTTGGATTTTGCCACGGAGTTGACATGAATCGACACGAACAGGTCGCTGTGGTTGCGGTTGGCCACTTCGGCGCGTCCCTGCAGGGTGATGAAGCGGTCGTCGCTGCGGGTGAGCACCACGTCGACGTAATCCTTCAGGTGCTTTTCGATAAGCCGGTTGAGGCGTTTAGCCACCTGAAGCACGATTGTCTTCTCGTTGGTGCGGGCGCCTATACAGCCGAAGTCTTTGCCTCCGTGTCCGGGATCAAGACAGAGAGTGAAACGTGTCTGTCCCTTTTTGTCTACGGTTTTGGCCGACACGCTATCAACGGCAGTAAAGGCCAGAGCCAAAACTGCGGCAACCATGATGCATAATTGCTTTAAGGGGTTGAAATTCATTGTGTTGATAAGTGACGACAAAAAGTGTTGCACAAACATTCGGTGTAAAATCACCCACAAAATTAACAAATTTCAGATTTATATCCCACTAATTGGCGCAAAATGTTGGCACAAATTCCACAAAATCGGCAATTTTTTCCAAAATCATTGTCATGCCAATCACTGCGGGTCAACGTCGTAGTAAAGAATCAGCGCGCGGGCCCGCGGGTCGGAGTGAAGCTCGAGATAGACCTGTCGGAGGAGGTCGCGCACTTTGGCAACGGATGAGTTGACCTCGATTTTGAGCATTATACGGCGTATGTAGAGATTCTGCACGCGAGCCACCGACGGCTCGTCAGGGCCGAAGACACGTCCGCCGAGCAATTGCCGCAGACGGGTAGCATAGATGTCGGCTATCGCGGTTAGCGTCTGCCGGTCGCGGTGTTTCAGATATATGTAGATGACGCGGGCAAACGGAGGATACCACCGCTGCTGACGCTGCGCGATTTCAAATTCGTAGAAACCCCGGTAGTCATGTCGGCGCACGAACTGCAGTATGCGGTTTTCGGGATCGTAGGTCTGAACCACCACGCGGCCATGTGTGCCGTCGGCACGGCCGGCTCGTCCCGACACCTGTTCGAGCATATTGAATCCTCGTTCGCCCGACCGGAAATCGGGATAGTTGAGCACTGCATCGGCATTGAGCACGCACACTGTGGCGACATTTTTGAAATCCAGACCTTTCGATACCATCTGGGTGCCTACGAGCACCTGCGCTTTCCCATCGGAAAAATCTTCGATTATCTGCTCGTAACTGTGTTTGTTGCGTGTGGAATCAAGGTCCATGCGCAGCATCGACGCTCCCGGAAGCAGCGTTGCCAGCTCATCTTCCACGCGCTCCGTGCCGTAACCGATCTCCTCTATGGCCGGTTCCTTGCACTGTGGACAAACTGTGGGAACCGGGTAGACTGAGCCGCAATAATGGCATTGCAGCTGACGCAGAAAGCGGTGATAGGTGAGCGATACGTCGCAGTTTTCGCAGCGCGGCACCCATGCACATTGCCGGCAACGCACCATCGGGGCATATCCGCGACGGTTCTGGAAGAATATCACTTGTTTTCCGTCGTTGAGAGCCTCGTTGGCCCGGCGGATGGTGGCGATGGCAAATCCCCCTTTGAGTTCGCGGGCGGCGCGGGCAGCTTTCATGTCTACCACTTCTATTTCAGGGAGTTCGGTCTGCCTGAAACGCTGCAACAGTTCCACCAGCCCGAATTTTCCCTGGTTCGCCTTGTAATAAGTCTCGATGGAGGGAGTAGCCGACCCGAGGAGAACTTTGGCGCTGTGGAAGCGGGCAAGCACCATGGCCACATCGCGGGCATTATAGCGCGGTGCAGGGTCGCTCTGTTTATAGCTGCTGTCATGCTCCTCGTCTACTATCACAAGCCCGAGCCGGGCAAATGGCAGAAAAACCGACACGCGGGCACCCAACACCACTAACGGTTCATGAGAGTGGAGCAGTTTCTTCCATATGTCGACCCGTTCGTTGTCGGAGAATCGGGAGTGATAGACCACCACTTTTTCGCCGAAAACCTTTTGCAGACGTCGGGTAAGCTGTGTGGTAAGCGCTATTTCAGGCACAAGGAAGAGCACCTGGTCGCCGCGGCGGAGCACATCGGCGATAAGGTGGATGTAGATTTCGGTTTTCCCTGACGAGGTGACGCCCCGCAGCAGATTCACATCCTTTTCTTTCCATAGGAGGTGAAGTTTCTCAAGTGCATCCTGCTGTGCCTCCGACAGACGGGGCAGTGGAGAAGTTTCCGTTCCATCATAGTGAAAGCGGTTGATCTCCACATTGTATTGTTCCACGATACCCTTCTTGACCATTGCCTGGAGAATCGCGGGAGACACGCCGGCGCGCTCAAGCAGCGCCTGACGCATTATGGGATGGGAAGTGCCCGAGTTCTGGCGCATGGCGTCGATCAATGCCAGCAACAGCGACTGCTGCCGGGCTGCCGACCCTACGGCTGCAAACGCTTCGGCCTCGGTCACCGATGGAGCGAGCCGCAGGCACTGCACCTTTTTAGTTGTGTAGCGCTCTACAAGTTTTTCAGAGATTATCAGCACGCCGCGTGCGATGAGCCGGTTGACGGCCGCTGCGGTGCCGCGCCGGTCTATTTTTTTCTCGATGTCCTGTGCTGAAACTCGCTTCTCATGCCGGGCATACATTAGGATTTCAGCTTCAAGGTCGTTTTTCAACGGAAATTCCTCCAGATCGAAATCTGGGTTGGCTTCCACATACGTCTCGCTCTCGATTTTAAGCCCCGGGGGCACGGCTGCGCGATAGACATCGCCGGCCGAGCAAAGGTAGTAGTCGGCAACCCAGTCCCACAGTTTCAGCTGGGGGTTACGCACCACAGGCGTTTCGTCGAGAATCATGGCCACATCCTTTATCTCGAAACCGACGGGCGCCTGCAGGGGCAGGCCTGTGACGATGCCGGTGTAGAATTTTTTCCGACCGAAAGGCACAATCACTCTGAAGCCTACGCCGATGGGCAGCTGGCGCAGTTCCTCGGGTATGCGGTAGGTGAAAGTGGTGAGCAGGGGGAGCGGAAGCACCACTTCAACGAATTCGGCGGCCATAATCTAAAAGTTAGATGGTAAGAGAGTTATGATGGAAAGAGATGGCGTTACAAGAGAGGGAAGGTCAGGTGGTTCAGTCGGGGATGTTTATGGTGCGGTCATCCACGGCAAGATGCACGTTGGGTGGTAGCGTCGGCTCCACTTCGGTATACAGCCCCATATCATGGCTGATGTGGGTGATATAGGCAACCCTCGGACCGATTTCGGCAATCACCCCGAGTGCCTCCTCAAGTGTCATGTGCGACATATGAGGTTTCCGACGCAGGGCGTTGATGATGAGTGTGTCGATGCCACGCAGAGCCTCCACTGTAGTGTGTGGTACCTTTTTAGCATCGGTTATATAGCCGAGTTTCCCGATTCTGTATCCCACGATTTCAAGGAGGTAGTGGTTGACGGGAACTGGGAGTATCTGCAGCCCGCACACTTCAAACGGTTGCATGGGATGAATCTCGTGAAGATCGTAACGCGGAGCGCCGGGGTAGGGATGGTCGGAGAATGAGTAGGGCAGGCGTTCACGCAGGTCGTGCGCCACATCGGGCTGACAGAAAACAGGGAAATCGATCGGTCCATGCTCATTGTAGCAGTAAGGGCGCAGATCGTCGAGACCTCCCACATGGTCGTAGTGCTGGTGCGTCACCAACAGCGCGTCGAGATGATCCTCGGGGCTGCGCTTGCCGTGGCGGAGCATCTGCTGGTGGAAGTCGGGGCCGCAGTCGATGAGCACACGGTGGCCGCTGGGCGTTTCAATGAGTGCCGATGCACGCAGACGTCGGTCGCGCGGATCGGCCGATCGGCATGTGGGGCATCCGCAGCGCAGCTGCGGCACCCCTGTGGATGTTCCTGTGCCTAAAAATGTAAGTTTCATTGCGTTTCGCTATTGCCGGTTGCTGATGAGATCAGCGGTTTGTACGGGTTAATATCCCATCTTCAAAAATGAGGTATACGCCTCCGGGATAGAGCCATCGCTCGTAGATTGTCTGGCGGTCGTGGGCGCGTTCAAGGTCGCGCGGCGCACCTATCGACAGCGATGCCTCCTGCGTGGTCATGCCCGTTGCGAGTTTGCTTTGACGGATTAATTCCCAGTTTGTGTCGGTGATCTGCGGATAGAGTCGCCGGGGGTCGGAGATGTAAAACAGATCGGCAAAACCGCGGAGTGCCGGGGTGCCGTCGGTGACTGTTGCCGACATAAGCAATGCACCTTTTTCTCCGGGGCGTTCGACCGATGTGAAGCACACGCGGAACGGATAGTTTTCGTCGGCAGGGAGCACGGAATCAATACGGACTTTTATGAATTTTCGCCCTTTGATTTCGCGCCCGGCGGAGTCGAGCCAACGTTCGGTGCGTGTGAAAAACTCCCGTCCGCACAGCTGCAGGGAGGTGGCGGCAACCCCCTGCATATCCACAAGAAACGGAGATGCAGCCGAATTGCGTGTGCGCAACTCCTGTTCCTCCACGCCTGAGCGATACACTATGGTGTCGCGTTGCAAAGGCATTTTCAGGAAAAGCAGTTCGGCACTGTTTCCGCCGAAAATGGATGGCACGCTGCGGATGCCGCAGTAGGCGAGAATGTCGCCGCGGCGCACCGATGCGGTGTCGCCCGGCAGAGGGGTGTAGGAGAGTGAGGCCTTGTCGTCGGTGACAAGGAAAAGATTTCCGGGATGCCAGTCGCGGAAACGCGGCATGGTGAACTGTTGCGCGAGCCGCTCTTCTGCCGTAGAGTCGATGTGCTCTTTGCGCACATCTTTGTAGGTGATTTTCGGGGTTGACTCTATGCCGGTGAAACAGCTTTGCAGCAGCATGGAAAACAGAACGGCCGGAAGCCCCCTTTTCAGGAAGCTTCCGAGCCGGAAATATAGTTTGCTGTTGACTGTCATTCAATGGACTGCACTGCGCCCTGGCCGGTCAAGCGGTCATCTTGTCGAATGCGATGACCTCACTGAGCCTTCGGGGTAATGCCTAAGTTATAGAAGATGAAAGAATAGAGGTCGGCGTATTCGTCGATGACCTTGGCGATGGGTTTGCCTGCGCCATGGCCTGCTTTGGAGTCGATGCGGATGAGTTTGGGGGCGTTGCCGGTGTCGGAGGCCTGGAGTATGGCCGCATACTTGAACGAGTGCGCGGGCACCACGCGGTCGTCATGGTCGGCGGTAGTGACGAGTATGGCGGGATAAACCGTGCCGTCGTTCTTGATGTTGTGTATCGGAGAGTAGCCGAGCAGATAGCGAGCCGTCTCGGGCGAGTCGGCCGATGTGCCGTAATCCGACGCCCAGTTCCACCCGATAGTGAATTTGTGGTAGCGCATCATGTCCATTACGCCTACACGGGGTATTGCCACCTTGAACAGGTCGGGGCGCATGTTGGCCACAGCGCCCACAAGCAGACCGCCGTTGCTGCCACCTTCGATGACCATGCGCTGAGGGCTGGACCATCCTTCTCGTATCATATATTCAGCAGCAGCGATGAAGTCGTTGAACACGTTGAGTTTCTTCATCTTTGTGCCGGCTTCGTGCCATGCCTCGCCATATTCCGAGCCGCCGCGGAGATTGGTCTGCGCATAGATGCCGCCATTGTCAAGCCATACCAGTCGGTTAGCCGAGAACGAGGGGGTAAGCGAGATGTTGAAGCCGCCGTAACCGTAGAGGTATACAGGGTTTGTGCCATCTTTTTTCAACCCTTTGCGGTAGGTGAGGAACATGGGCACGCGGGTGCCGTCGGCCGATGGGTAGAATACCTGCTCGGTGACATAGTTGTCGGGGTTGAAGCCTTTGATCTCGGGACGGAAATAAAGATCGGATTTGCCCGACGCGAGATCGTAGCTGTAGACGGTGCTGGGATACAGGAACGATGTGAAGGTGTAGAACGCGTCGGGATAGTCGCGCGAGAGTGAGAAACCGGCCGAACCATAGGTGGGGAGAGCGATGTCGCGGATCTTTTTGCCGTCGTAGGTGTAGAGTGCGGGATGGTCGCATGCATCCTTTTCGTAATTGATGAACATGCGGTTGCCGTAGATTACCTGCGCCGCGGTGAGCACGGCGTCTTTTCTCTCGGGAATGACATCCTTCCAGTTGGCCGGAGCGGGGTTGTTGACCGAAGTCATCACCACACGGTTGTTAGGTGCGTCTTTTGATGTGAAAAGGTAGAGCGTGTCGCCCTTGATGTCGATAATGTCGACCAGAGCCTCCTGAGTCGGCTCGATAACCGTCCAGTCAGCACCGGGTTTGGTCATGTCCTTAATCATCAGGCCGTTGCCCACACCCTGTCCGCCGGTCGATACAACCAGCCAGCGCTCGTCGTGAGTGATGCCTGCAGAGTGGAAGTGAAGAGGATTCTTCGGGTCGGTATAGACCAGGATGTCGGCGCTTTGCGGGGTGTTAAGTTCGTGAAAATAGATATTGTGGTATTCGTTGGCATTGGAAAACTCCTTGCCTGCCTCGGGACGGGGATATGCCGAGTAGAAAAATCCCTTTCGGCCATTAATGCCTTCGGTGCGCCACACAGCACCGGTGAATTTGCCCCACTCGATGTGGTCGGGAAGGGGTTTGAGCGTTTTGGCGTCGATGACGTATATTTCGGTCCAGTCGGAACCGCTGCGCGATATGGTATAGGCTATCTCCTTGCCATCCTGTGACATGGAGAGGCCGGTCAGTGCCACTGTGCCGTCGTCGCTCAGCGTGTTGGGGTCGAGCACGACAGCGGGGTCGGAGCCGAGGGTGTCCATGCGGTAGAGCACCGACTGGTTCTTCAGACCGTCGTTCTTGTAGAAATAATAGCGTCCGTCTTTCCAGCGCCACGGTGCACCTCGCCGGGCATAGTTGTTAAACTGCTCGATTTCGTTGCGCAAGGCGTTGCGGAACGGTATTTTCGAGAGGTAGCCGTTGGTGACGGCGTTCTCGGCTTTCACCCATTCGAGGGTCGACATGGCTGTGTCGTTTTCGAGAGGACGATATGGATCGGGCACCTTTATGCCGAAATACTCATCGACAGTGTTGTCGGCAGGGGCTTTGGGATAAACCAGATTGTCGGCCTGTGCGACCGTTGCAGATGTGATTGCCATAGACAGGAGAGCCGGTGCAAGCACCGGAAATTTAGTGAGTCTTTTCATGCAATATTCTTTTTCATTCGGGCGAACCGGCTGCAGGAGGGGTTATTGCTTGTCCTTGCGGAGCGATTCGCGATGTTTAAGGTGTAGATGTAACAATATTATGCAGCAGAGCACCAGAGCTGTCCCTCCGAAATATAGCAGGGGGGATGTGGCTCCTGCCACGTAACTGTCCCAGCCGAGCACTACCATCACGCCGAGATAAACGACGAGAAGAAGCGGAACGATCAATGACAGGCGCAGCAGTTTTTTCATTCTTGCGAGTTTTTTTTCGGACGGGTTGTGCGACGAGTGCGGGTTTTGGCTTCTGTTTTGCCTTCAGTGGCTGTTTTAGCAGCTTTGGGCGAAGGTTTGGATACTTTGGGAGTCGCTTTGGATTTTTTCGGAGCTGTTTTAGATGACTTCGCGGGAGTCTTGGCTTCCTTTGTCGCTTTCGCAGACTTGTTGACTGCCGCTTTTGTGCTCTTTTTTCGCCGTGTGGCTTTCGCCGGTTTGCTTGACGAATTGCCGGCAGGCTGAGGGTCGGGCAGAATCGGACCGTTGACTTCGTCGCCGACAGGGTGTGTCAGCGGCATGTGTATTCCCACCGAGCTTTGGAGCATCAGAGCTGTAGCATCGTCGATGATGTAGGGGCACTGTTCGGGATGAAATTTGCCGGCTCGCAGATGGTTGTAAATCTCTACACATGCCCAGGCGTCGATTGCGGCGTAGTTCTGCTGGCTCAGGGTAAGTTCGGGTGCCTCCCAGTTGGTGAGACGCTGGTTTTTTGAGATCCGCTTGTTGAAAATCAGCGCGAAAATTTTCTGAAGACTGTTGTCGGCGATTTCAAAGTCCTTGACAAATGTCTGAAGTTCTACGAAACCTGCCGGGGTGAACTGGCATAGCTTGGCCAGCGAGTGAAAATCATCTTTCAGGGAAAGACCGATTTTCTGTATTTCCGGGTCCTCGAAAATCGACATGAGACCTTCCATCCCTCCGATTTGCTTGAGGCGGAACAGGAAGCACTCGCCGGGGGTGGAGAGTTGCACCAGCGACACTTTGTAACGGTGGTTTTTCTGGAAACTGGGGCGTGTCTCGGTGTCGAATCCGATCTGACGCTGTTTTTTCAAGTAAGTCACGGCATCTTTAGCCTTGGCTGCGGAATCTATAAGAATCACACGGCCGGGATAGTGCACCTCGGGCAGCGCGTGGATAATTTCTTTAGAGATACCTAACATGGCTGCAAAGTTAACAAATTCCGTTAATTTCGCCAAGCGACTAACGGAATTTGTCAACAGCTGTAACGGGGCAGCTCCATGGCCTCACTCAATGACAGGGGCGTCGGCGGGGATTTCAACCGTAGTTTCGGGCGTGATTTCGGCGCTTATTTCGTCAAGAGACTCCACATGCACCACATCTGTTGCCGGCTGCCGGGCAATGTCGGCCTGCTCGGGCTTTGTGTCGGACGGTGCGGCCTCTTGAGTTGTTGTGGCCGGTATGTCAACCGCTTTCGGGGCCGGAGCTTCAACCTGTGGTGTGCTGTTGGTTTCAGTGACTACCACCACGCTGTCGGCGGGCGTTTCGGCAATAGCTTCTTCCGCTATAATATCAGAGCCGGTGGCATTGGTAAACATAGGGGAGAAAGCCCACCATATCACGCATAACGGCATCACGCCTTTGAGTATGATGGCACCGAACGTCCGCATGCCCTTGTGGTTGTTGCGGTTTTTGCTGCGACGACGGCGGCGCACCGGTTTGTCTTTATATCCGAGAGGATCCTGACCCGGACGGAGAGATCTGTTGTTGATGTGTGTTGACATAGTGTGAAAATTAGAGCAAAGTAATTATGCCATTATAACAAATATTACACTGCTTTTTCACTTGGAATCTGTAAAAAAATTGCAAACATAAACAAGGGGTTAAATATTGTAAACAGGCGTTAAATTAATGCAATTTTGGCATCTGCATGGTGATAAAGTAGTAATTTTGTAAAAAAGATAAAGTAAAGAATTCTACGAATCCCACGGATATGAAATATACCCTTGTTACCGGCGCATCACGCGGCATAGGGCGTGCCATTGCTTTGCGGCTCGCCCGGCAGGGCAATCCCGTGATTATCAACTATCTCTCCAACGAAGCCGCCGCACGCGAGGTGGCCACGCTGATAGAACAAGAGGGGGGCGCCGCCGAGCTGCTCCCCTTTGATGCCTCTGACCCAAAGGCAGCGGAGAGCGCTCTTGACCAATGGGAGAACGCGCATCCCGACGATTATGTGGCCGTGTTGGTCAACAACGCCGGAATTCGTCGCGACGGCATGATGTTTATGCTGAGCGACGATGACTGGAACAGCGTGATAGACACCACTCTCGGAGGCTTTTTTCATGTTACCCGCCGATTGCTCAAACACATGATGCCCCGCAGGCGCGGAGGCCGCATAATCAACATTGCATCCCTTTCCGGAGTGAAGGGAATGCCGGGCCAGACCAACTACAGCGCTGCTAAAGCCGCCTTGATTGGCGCTACCAAAGCGCTGGCACAGGAGGTGGCACCGCGCGGCGTCACTGTCAACGCAGTTGCTCCCGGATTCATTGATACAGATATGACTGCCGACCTGCCACGCCAGGAACTTGAGAAGATGATACCCGCAGGACGTTTCGGGCGCCCCGAGGAGGTGGCCGAACTGGTGGCTTTCCTTGCTTCCGACGCGTCTGCTTATATCACCGGTGAGGTAATCAACATCAACGGCGGCCTATACACCTGAGACAGCTTACATTCACTATGTCACAAAGAAGAGTAGTTATCACAGGCATCGGCATCTGGTCGTGCATCGGCACGGATGTCGACACCGTGAAAGATTCATTATACAACGGCCGCTGCGGAATCGGCTTGCAGCCGGAGAGAGTGGAATACGGTTACCGTTCGGCTCTCACGGGCATTGTGCCCGCACCTGTAATCACCAAAGCAATGCTCGACCGCCACACCCGTGCGGGGATGTCGGAAGAGGCGCAGTATGCCTATATGGCGGCGCGGCAGGCTTTTGCCGATGCAGGCGTCGACGATTCCTATCTTCGGACCAACGAAGTGGGGTGTATATTCGGTAATGATTCATCGGCCAAACCGGTCATCGAGACGGCTAAAATTATGGACGAGAAGCATGATTCGGCCATGCTCGGCTACGGATATATTTTCCAGTCGATGAATTCCACCGTAAACATGAACCTCAGCACCATCTTCCATCTCCGCGGTGTGAATTTCACCGTGAGCGCCGCGTGTGCCAGCGGAAGCCACTCGATAGGCCTGGGTTACATGCTGATCAAACAGGGTCTGCAGGATATGGTGCTCTGCGGCGGCGCTCAGGAAACCAATTTCTATTGTATGGCGTCGTTCGACGCGTTAGGGGTGTTCTCCACACGCATGAATGACCCTGCGCGAGCCAGCCGTCCCTTCGACCGCGACCGCGACGGTCTTGTGCCTTCGGGAGGAGCCGCCGCGCTCGTCCTTGAGGATTACGATCACGCGGTGGCCCGCGGCGCCCGCATCCTCTGCGAGGTTACTGGTTATGGCTTCTCGAGCAACGGCGCCGGAATTTCCGACCCGAGCGACGAGGGGAGCGTCACTGCCATGCGCCGTGCCATGGAAGATGCCGGCGTCGAGCCGGCCGACATCGACTACATCAACGCTCACGCCACTTCCACCAGGCAGGGCGATATGTATGAGGCGCGGGCGCTTCACCGCCTTTTCGACGGAACCCGCGCACTGATTTCATCCACAAAGGGGATGACCGGGCACGAATGCTGGATGGCCGGAGCGAGCGAGGCTGTCTATTCCATAATCATGATGCGCAACAATTTCGTGGCTCCCAACATCAATTTGGAAAATACTGACGAAGATTCGGCGGGGCTGAACATTGCCACCGCGGCAGTTGATATGCCTGTCGACACTATCCTCAGCAACTCTTTCGGATTCGGCGGCACGAATTCGGCTCTTGTAATCCGCAAAATCCAGAATCAGTGATGGAACTATCGCAACCGCTCAAGGAGCGTTACACCCGCGACACACTTTCAGCCCGCGAAGCCCAGCGTCTTGCCGAATTCATCGCATGGGGACCGGCGGTATTTCAGGCATCGCGGCTGATGGTGAAATTCGGGATTCTCGATATGATTCGCGATGCACTCGATGGAATTTCGCGTGAAGAGATCGTAGAGCGCACCGGCCTCTCGGACTATGCTGTGAAATGCCTGCTGGAAGCTTCGCTTTCGATCGGGACAGTCATTGTCGATACCGATACCGACCGTTACAGCATCACCAAAACCGGGTGGTTTCTACTCAACGATCCCGCCACCCGGGTAAATATCGATTTCAATCACGATGTGAACTATCGTGGCTGGTTTCATCTCGAGGAAGCTCTCAGAGAGGGGCGTCCGGCCGGACTCAGTGAACTCGGCCCCTGGTCCACGGTCTACGAGGGACTGTCGCAGCTTCCTGAACATGTGCGCCGCAGCTGGCTGGCATTCGACCATTTCTATAGTGATTCGTCGTTTCCCGAAGCTCTGAAAATACTGTTTGACATCAAGGGCGTGCGCACTCTCTACGATGTCGGAGGCAACACTGGCAAGTGGGCGCTCCAATGTGTGGGCTATTCACCGGATGCGCGTGTGACCGTACTCGATCTGCCCGGACAGATTGAAATGATGCGGCAGAATGTGGCCGGACACGACGGTGCCGACCGTATCAGCGGTATCGGCATAGATCTGCTCGATCCCGAAACCCGCTTCCCCCTGAGCACAGAAGCTCCCGATGCCATATGGATGAGTCAGTTTCTCGACTGTTTCAGCCCGGAACAGATCACCGGCATTCTCTGTCGGGCATCGGAGGCGATGGGCGACAATACACGCATATATATAATGGAGACTCTGTGGGACCGCCAGCGTTTTGAGCCTGCGGCAATGTGTCTCACTCTCACCAGTCTCTATTTCACGGCTATTGCCAACGGCAACAGCAAAATGTATAATACCGCCGACCTGAGCGGCTGCATCGAAGCCGCCGGACTGGAGATTGAAGAGATTCACGACCATCTCGGTCAGGGCCACAGCATACTTGTGGTAAGAAAAAAGCAATCAGTATAATAATATGGACAGAAAAGAAATTGAAGAGAAAGTCAGAGAGTTTCTGATCGATGACCTCGAAATCGAGGAGGAGACCATCAGCGACGATGCCCGGCTGAAAGATGACATGGGCATTGATTCGCTTGATTTCGTCGACATCGTGGTTATCGTGGAAAAGAAATTCGGCTTTAAAATCAAACCCGAAGAGATGCAAGGCGTGGTGACTCTACGTCAGTTCTGCGACTACATCGAAAGCAAAACCTCCAAAAACTGAAATCGGCTGCATGAACGGGACGGCAACACAGAGCGCCGGCGGCGAGCGTCGCTGGCAGGGAACCACCAACGGCAGTGCAGGCATGCACCACGCGCTCACCGCTATCCTGCGTGCGGTGAACATCAGGCTGGTGTATGCTTTCAGCGCTCTGTTTGTGGTGCCGGTGTGTCTGTTCCGTCCCGGAGCAGGGCATATATTCCGCTATCTGCGTCGTCGTGCCGGAATGAGTTTCTGCAGAGCGCTCTGGGGCACCTACCGCAATCATTGTCTGTTCGGTCAGGTGGTGATAGACCGTTTCGCCATGTATGCCGGAAAGAAATTCACGGTGAAGATCGAGGGCTATGAGCATTTCCTGCGACTGGCGCGGCGACCCGAAGGGTTCGTGCAGCTGAGCGCGCATGTCGGAAACTATGAACTCGGCGGATATTCGCTCGTTGCGGCTGACAAACCGATGAACGCACTGGTGTTTGGAGGCGAGAAAGAGTCGGTGATGCATGAGCGGTCGCGGATGTTCGGCCACAGCAGGATCAGGATGATTCCTGTCACCGACCACTCCAGCCATCTGTTCCGCCTTAACGATGCATTGGCATCGGGCGAGATTGTGAGTATGCCCGCCGACCGTTCGATGGGTTCGCTCAAAACCGTTGAAGCTGACTTTATGGGCGGGAAAGCGCAATTTCCCGCCGGACCGTTTCGCACGGCGGTGATGCGCGGATGCGACACATTGGCGGTGAATGTGATGAAATCGGGAGCTACCGAATACACCATTTATGTGACTCCACTCGACTACGACCGTACGCTCGGACGCGACCGGCAGACCGCGCAACTTGCCGCCGCTTATGCTGCTGAACTCGAGCGGGTGCTCCGCAAATATCCTCTCCAATGGTATAACTTTTTTGAATTCTGGAACGAATGAGCCACCAAGACTGGAATCCGGACGAAAAAAGCCTCCGCGCTATTGACATTCACACATTGCTTCCACAGCAGGAACCGTTTGTGATGGTCGACACAGTGACCGGTTTCTCCAGCGAGGGTATCACCACCGAAACAGTGGTCCGCGCCGACAATATGCTTGCCGAAGCCGGGCACCTCTCGGCCGAGGGGGTCATGGAGAATATCGCGCAGACCTGTGCCGCGCGCATCGGGTTTGTCAACCGTTATATACTCCGGCGGGGCATTCAGGTAGGTTTCATCGGCGCCATCCGCAATTTTCATATTCACCGGCTGCCCGAAACAGGCGAGACGATTACCACCGAAGTGCGTCTGGTCGAAGAGATGTTCGGCATGGTGCTGGCCTCGGCCACAGTCACCGGCGAAAGAGGCCCGGTGGCTGAAACAGAAATCAAAATAGCGCTGGATGGCGGAGATGCCGCATCCTCCGAAATACGATGATGATATTATCCGAATATGAAGAAACTTGCCGTATCAAAGGAATTTGAAGTGCGGTTCAGCGAGGTTGACTCGATGAACGTGGTGTGGCACGGGGCATATCCTCTCTATCTTGAGGATGCCCGCGAGAAATTCGGCGCGGAGTATGAACTTGAATATCTCACGATTTTCAACAATGGATATTTCGCACCGCTGGTGGATATGCAGATCAAGTATCACAAGCCGTTGCGCTATGGCTCCCATCCGCGCATAGATATTTTTTATGTGCCTGTCGAGGCTGCCAAGATTATCTTTGATTATGAAATACACGACACGACCGACGACTCTCTTGTGGCCACAGCGCGCACCATCCAGGTGTTTATGGATCGCGATTATCAGCTTGTATGGGACAATCCCCCCTTTTATCAGCAGTGGAAGGAGCGCATGGGTGTAATTGACGAATTGCAATGAGCTATATTATCGCCGACAATATCATATCACCGGCCGGTTTCGGCACGGAGGCCAACTGCCTGGCGGTGGAGCGCGGAGAGTCGCAGCTGCGGCTTTACGAAGACGCTTTCGGTTTGCCCGAACCTTTCGTGGCTTCGCTTTTCACTGCCGGGCAATGGGAGAGGATCGCGGCTGACGGACTCACCCGGTTTGAATCGCTGGCGACAGCCTCGGCCCATGCCGCTATTGAAGCTGCAGCTGAGAATTACCCCGGATTTGATGTGACGTCAGACAGGGTGCTCTTTGTGCTGGCATCGACCAAAGCCGACGTCGAGAATCTGACGGACACCGACATTGCCGCCGACACGCTTTCCCCGGGGAGTGCGGCGGCCCGGATTGCGGCGCTGTGCGGTGTCACCACCAAACCTATATGTGTTTGCAATGCATGCATTTCCGGACTCTCGGCCTTGATCCTTGCCGACCGGCTGCTCCGTGCGGGAACCTATGACTATGCAGTGGTATGCGGTGCCGATCTGCAGGGAAAATTTGTGGTGTCAGGTTTTCAGTCGCTTAAAGCAATGTCGGGAAGCAGGTGCCGTCCGTTCGACATCGAGCGCACCGGTCTGAATCTCGGAGAAGCAGCCGCTACGGTTGTGCTTTCGCGTGAGAGACCCGACGGTAATTGCTGCAGCATCGACGCCGGGAGCATACGCAACGATGCCTGGCACATCAGCGCTCCCGTGCGCGACGGATCGGGACTCGCCATGGCGATTTCAGATGTCATGGAGGGTGTCGGTTTCCGGGATATTGCTTTTATCAATGCACATGGCACCGCCACCATGTTCAACGATCAGATGGAGGCACAGGCTATCGGTGCGGTATCGCTCACCGATGTGCCGGTCAATGCCCTGAAAGGTGTTTTCGGACACACAATGGGCGCATGCGGAGTGCTTGAAACGATTATCTCTGCCCGACTGCTGCGACTTGGCAGAGTGGCACCCACAGAGGGGTTTGAGGAGATCGGCGTGTGGCCCGAGCTGAAAGTGTCAGCTGCGACAAGACCAACTACAGGCCGCACTTTCCTTAAGCTGCTGTCGGGGTTCGGAGGTTGTAACGCAGCCCTCCGCTGTTCGCTCGATTCCGATGGCGGTCAGCGCCCTGCAAAAGTGCAAATCGAAACCACCCACCGGGTAGTTATCACTCCTCAGTCGGTGATTCTCGACGGAAAGCCTGTTGCGGCATCCTCGACAGGGCAGAAACTTCTTACTGAGCTCTACAAAACTTATGTGGCGGATTATCCCAAGTTCTATAAGATGGATCCTCTGAGCCGTCTGGGTTTCATAGCTTCGGAACTGCTGCTGCAAGCCGAAGGGAATCCCCGCGGAGAAAATGGCGACCGCCGAGGCACTCTGTTGTTCAACCGGTCGACGTCGGTAGTCACCGACATGAAATATCTCGAGACTATCGCAGGAGAAGATGAGTTTTTCCCCAGCCCTTCGTTGTTTGTCTACACGCTCCCCAATATCATCACCGGTGAAATAGCCATCCGTAACGGTTGGCATGGCGAGACTTCGTTCTATATTCTGCCTGAACGCGACGAAAATGTCATGGAGGAGATTGTAGAGGCCACGGCCTCATTTTCACAGATTGATACCATGCTGACAGGTTGGATCGACTGCCCCGGTACCGAAGATTTTATCGCCGATCTCACTCTTAAAAACATCATCAGACTATGAAGATTGCCATAACAGGAGCCGGAATAATATGCGCGGCGGGCGTCACTCCCCAAGAAGTTTTCGACTCAATCCGTTGCCGCCGCAGCGGTGTCGGAACCATGCGTCATCTGCATTCTCTCCACAACAATCTTCCTGTAGGAGAGGTGAATATGAGCAATGACGAGCTGGCGGTGAAATGTGGGCTTCCGGTCGGAAAGACCTACAGCCGCACATTTCTGATGGGTGTCTACGCGGTGCGTCAGGCTCTCGATTCGGCAGGCGTGTCTATTGACGGAACGCTCGACAACGCATGCCGTGTGGCATTGGTCAACGGCACAACCGTAGGGGGAATGGATGTCACCGAAAAGATGCTGTTCAGCGGGAATCCCGATAAAGATTTTCTGCGGGAACATGACTGCGGGGCATGCACCCGGGCCATAGCCGGGACGGCGTGGGACGGTTTCGACAGTTATACCACCGTTTCCACCGCATGTTCGTCGGCCGCCAATGCCATAGCCGTGGGAGCAGAGATGATACGCAATGGCGAGGCTGACATTGTGGTGGCGGGTGGCACCGAGGCGCTGTCGCTTTTCCATTTCAACGGCTTCCGCTCACTGATGATTCTTGACGAACACCGCAGCCGCCCGTTCGATGCAGCCCGTGCCGGCCTAAACCTTGGCGAAGGAGCCGGATACATAGTGCTTGAAAAATATTATTCGGCGCGCAGACGTCATGCCGGGGTGCTCGGATGGCTGGCCGGATGGGGCGTGGCCTGCGACGCATATCATCCCACCGCATCTTCGCCCGAGGGCGCGGGGGCTGTGGAGGCCATGCGCCGGGCACTTGCGATGGCGCAGCTTGAACCTCACAACATCAGCTATATCAATGCCCACGGCACAGGCACACCTAACAATGATGTCTCCGAGTCGGCGGCTCTCCGCACTGTTTTTGGTGCCGCATTGCCTCCGGTGTCGAGTACTAAGCCATATACCGGTCACACCACCAGTGCGTGCGGAGGGATTGAGGCCGTGATTTCGCTGCTGGCCATAAAGGAAGGTTTCATGCCGGGGAATCCCGGTATCATAAATCCCGACCCCGATTGTGTGGAACCGACACAAGGGGGACCGTCGCCCCGAATAATCAATGTAATGAGCAATTCCTTCGGTTTCGGAGGAAATGATACATCTCTGATTTTTTCCAAGAGGGAAGCCGGACACCTGCCTGTCATCAACCGCGGAACGAAACTCAAAGTCGGCACCCCGGCTTTTGTGCGTTGCGCCGATGAACTGCAGAGGCTCGGCAAGTACCTGAATCCGCGGGACACCAGGCGTATGGGGCAACTGATGAAAGCGTCGTTGCTCACATCCTTTGAAGCGCTTGAACAAGCCGGGCTGGAGAAACCCGACGCGATCATTTCGGCTACGGTCTACGGCTGTATGGCCAACAGCGAGCAGATACTTCGCGAGATGATAGCAGATGCGGGGGAGAGTGTGAGCCCTACGCTATTTATGCAGAGCACTCACAATACTATCGCGGGCAACATAGCCATCCGTCTGAAATGTCACGGATATAATATGACGATTTCCAACGGTGCAGAGTCGGCCCGCGATGCCGTGAAACTGGCTCAACGGCTTATCCGCGGTGGCGAGGCGCGTAATGTGCTGGTGGGCATCCACGAGGAGTGCACACCGCTGTTCCGCTCGTTGATCGATGAAAAGAAATTGGATGTGGAACTCCCCGACGAGGTGTTCTCGCAGTCGTTTGTGATTAGTGAAGAATGATGTTATGAAAAAGATAATGCTGTATATTGCGCTGGCATTGCTACCTTTGACGGTGGCCGCGGCCAAGCCGTTGACACAGAGCGAAGTGCTCTCGCAGATTTCCGCCGCATGCGGTCGGATCACCTCCATGCAGTGCGATTTCACGCAGACAAAGAGTGTGAGGATGCTCAATGAGAAGGTGGTTTCGACAGGCCGAATGTATTATCAAAGCCCCGATCGGCTTCGCTGGGAATATCTGAAACCTTACAGATACTCTTTCCTTCTCAACGGCAACAAAATCACAATAAAAAGTGGTTCGCGCACCGACGCAATCGATGTCGACCGCAACAAAATGTTCCGTGAAATTGTGCGTGTGATGATGAATACCGTGGTGGGGAAGTGTCTCGCCGACTCTCGGGATTTCACGGCGGCAGTCACCGGCGACGCTGCTGTGTGGATTGTCACACTCACTCCCCGCAAAGGCACCTTGAAACAGATGTTCCGCTCGGTTGTGCTCCGTTTCGACCGGACGACCCAAAGGGTCACGCAGGTTGAGATGATTGAGCCGAAAGGTGACCGCACCGTGATAGAGCTGACGAATATAAAGAGTAATATTCCCATTGATGCTTCGGTTTTTGAAATTGATTAGTGTGGCTTTCGCACTTGTAGCGGTAAGTGCTGTCAATGCGGCGGAACGATTCTATCCTGATTCGGCCGGGCAGACTGTGCGTTGCCGTGCGATGATCGAGATGCCCCGTGGCGCCGTGAGCGGAATGTGTCTGCTCCGCAATGACTCCACAGAGGTGCGAGGCTGCATATTCAACGAATTCGGAATCACCGCTTTCGGTTTTACCTATGACACACGACGTGGAAAGGTGAAGCTGGAGGAATTGGCACCGATGTTTGACAAATGGTATATCAGACGCACTTTGCGTTCCGACCTCAGGGAACTGATGCAGGCACTCGATGCGGGTGCCGACGGATACATTAACGAGAAACGAAAAATTAAATATAAGCTGATACCGCTTGATGAGTAAAACGGCACATGGTACCGGCGCTCCGCATGTTGTAATCGTGGGGAGCGGCCTTGGCGGACTGGCATGCGGAAGCATACTGGCCCGCAACGGCTATGCCGTGACCGTGCTCGAACAGCATCACCGCATCGGCGGCTGTCTGCAATGTTTCTGGCGCAACGGCGCCAAATTCGAGACCGGTATGCACTTCATCGGCAGTGCCGCTCCGGGGCAGACGCTGCACCGGTTGCTCCGCTATCTCGAGGTGGACGGTTCAGTGCAGCTCGATGAACTTTCGCCCGACGGATATGATGTGATATCTATGGGAGGCCGCGAATACCGGTTTGCAAAAGGCCGTGAACGCTTTATCGGTCAGATGACGGAATACTTCCCGCATCAGCGGGAAAATCTTGAACGGTATTATTCCCTGATTGAGGAGATTGCGGGTGCTTCGCCGTTGCATTCGCTGAGGTTTGCCGATGCCGACCGCATGGTCAGCCCCGAATATCAGTTACGCAGCATCGGGGATGTGCTCGACGAGATTATTACTGATAGAAAACTTGCCGATGTGCTTTGCGGCACACTGCCGTTATATGCCGGTCGCCGCGATGCCACTCCGTTTTCCATGCATGCGTTCATAATGGATTTCTACAATCAGAGCGCGTATCGTGTGGCAGGTGGCAGCGACGGTATCGCCAATGCGTTGGCCGCATCGATCAGGCGCCGGGGTGGAAAGATTATTACCGGTGCCAAAGTGATAAAAGTGAATTTTGCTGACGGAAAGGCAGTGGCTGCCCGGTTAGCCGACGGACGCGAGATACCATGCGACATCATCATCTCCGACGCCCATCCGCAGATCACCATGAACTGGCTCGACACATCGCTGATCCTCGCTGCGACGCGGCGGCGCGTCAATGCCATACCGCAGACTCCGGGCGGCTTCTCTCTCTATCTGAAATTTCGCGAGGATTCGGTGCCGTACCTTAATTACAATTATTACCGTTTTCTCGGCGATTCACCCTGGGGGTGCGAGACCTATACAGAAGATACCTGGCCCCGCGGTTATCTGTACATGCACATGTGCCACGCTCCGCATCCGCGTTTTGCCCACAGCGCCGTGGTGCTCTCATATATGAATTTCGACGACGTGAGGCCATGGGCTGACACCACAGTGGGGTGTCGCGGCGAGGAATATCAGGAATTCAAACGACTGAAAGCTGATAAGCTGCTCGATCAGCTCTACCGCGATTTCCCTTCGTTACACGGTTGCATTGAGAGCTATTCGACCTCCACACCCCTTACATATCGTGATTACACGGGAACAGTGGAGGGTGGAATGTATGGTGTGGCCCGTGATGTTAACACCGGCAGCGCATCGCGAATAACAGCCCGCACGCGGGTGCCGAATCTGTTTCAGACGGGTCAGAATATCAATTCACACGGCATATTGGGTGTGTTGGTAGGGGCTATCGTCACATGTTCCGAACTGATACCGGCCAAAACCATTTACCAACAGCTGTTACAGACCGACGAATGAAGAGTGCAGTGATAATCGGAGGCGGCCTCGGTGGCCTTTTTACCGGTGCAATCCTTGCAAAGGAGGGCATCCACGTCGCTGTGCTTGAAAAGAATGCCACTCCCGGCGGTGGGTTGCAGAGCTTCAGTCGGTGGGGCGAAACGTTTGACACTGGCATGCATATCATCGCCGGCATGCGGCCGGGTGGATGTGTGCGCCGTCTGTGCGAATATTTAGGCTTAAGGGCTGATATTGCTGATATTGACGGAAACTGTGCCGACAGGCTCTACTTTGCCGAGGATAGCCGGATGTATGAACTTCCGTCGGGACGAGACGCTTTCACTGAGTCGCTTGCGCACGAATTTCCCGCAGAGCGAAAGGGCATAGCGGATTATGTCGAGGCAATCCACCGGCTTGCCGATGAGGTGCCGCTGTTGAAGCTGCGCCGTTCTGAAAGTTATGTCAATATTCATTCGTCTGAATTCACCATGGCAGCCGACGCGTTTATAGCGCGATATGTCTGTGACAGGCGCCTCCGTGCCATCCTTGCCTACACTAATCCTCTCTACGGAGGTTGCGGCGGCATGACTCCCGCTTATGTCCATGCGATAATCAGCGTACTCTATCTTCAGGGGCAGAGCCGGTTTGCCGGAGGGAGCGTGCGGTTTGCCAACGAGCTTGTGAGGGTAATCAGAGAGAATGGAGGCGATGTGACGGCGGCCGATGCCGTCACCGACATTCAGGTATCCGACCGTAATGTGACATTGGTACGGACAGCATCGGGACGGGAGTATCATGCCGATTATTATATCTCGGCCATCCATCCTTGCGCATTGTTCCCTCTGATGCGCGGGGGAGGTCTGACACCGGCATATCGCGGGAGGCTCAATTCCCTCCCGGTGTCTTATTCCGCGTTCTCGCTCTATCTGAAATTCCGCAAGGGTGCGTTCCCTTATATACCGTGCAGCGAGTATTTCATGACGCGTTACGACGATATATGGCGTTTCAATCAGAGACACCGACAGTGGCCTTTGGGTTTCCTGTTTATGACGCCCCCGTCTCTCAGGCAAGAGGCTTCAGCCTCAACCGGGCTTGTCACCGCCCCCATGCTATGGGAAGAAACTGCGCGCTGGGCGGAGACATCATGGAGGCACCGTGGACCCGATTACGCGGCATGGAAAGAGGAGCGCATCGCCGATATTATGCGCTGTCTTGAAAAGATGCACCCGGGCATCGGTAACGCCATAGATTCGATTGAAGGGGCGTCACCGTTGACCATCCGTGATTTCTATGGCTCGAAAGAGGGGTGTATCAGCGGGTTCAGTAAAGATTGCAACAATATAGCGATGTCGCAGGTGCCTGTGGTAACCAAGGTGCGCAATCTCTTTCTCACAGGGCAGAACAATAATCTGCACGGATTCTGCGGCGTGCCTCTTACCGCTATTCTCACTGCAGAAGCGATACTCGGGCAGAATTATGTAATTGACAGATTGAACGAAGAAGATTTGTCTAAAAGTTCAATTGTGCGATGAAATGATGCCTATGATAAGATTGTTGTTAGTTATTATAATTCTTGTTTCGTTTGCTTCCCGTGCAATGGAGCCTGTTGACATATGGCGCGACAGCATCGGGCACTGCAAAGTGCAGCTTTTCCCTTATCCGGCAAAAGAGAAGGATGCGCCGGCTGTGATAGTATGTCCCGGCGGCAGCTATTTCTGGCATGATATGGAGACCGAGGGGCACGCCGTGGCTGAATGGCTCAACCGTAACGGAATCGCGGCTTTTGTGCTCAAATACCGTGTGGCAGGTATACCTGCGTTTATTACACATTATCGGCTGTTGGCACGTGGCAACCGTTATCCCGACCCGCAGGATGATTTGCGGCAGGCTCTCCGCTATGTCCGTGCCCATGCCGGAGATTATGGCGTGAATCCCGACAGCGTTGGAGCAATGGGGTTTTCGGCCGGCGGACATCTGGTTATGTCGGGTGCGGAATTTTTTGACAGAGATGACAGGCCGGCTTTTGTAGTTCCGGTCTATCCGGTGGTGAGTATGTCGGATGAGTGTACGCATGGTCGTTCACGACGGGCATTGCTGGGCGACAACCGCGCCGGTAACCGGCAGATGCGCGATTCGCTATCATTGGAAAAACATGTGCCTGCCGACTGCGTGCCCGTGTTCCTTGTAAATTGCCAGGATGACCCCGTGGTGGAGTGCCGCAACTCCGAGTTGCTCGATTCGGCGCTCACCGCTCAAGGCATCGTTCATGAATATCACCGGTTTGCCACCGGCGGCCACGGATTCGGCGCCTCGGACACAAAGGGCACTGAAGAGTGTCGCCGTTGGCGTCAGCTCTTCATCGACTGGTTTCACAAACTACCCACGCTTGGCAAATGATAACCCCGACTGATACATTAAACGCCACGCTGCTGCACCGTTTCGACGAAATGCGTCCTTACGATGACTCGGAACTCCCCGCCGCAATGCGTCGGATCATCGACAATGTTTCGTTCCCGATGCTCGCAAAATTTATTTATCCCGACGAAAGCATCGATACCGTGAGGAAGCGTCTGCTCGGTTACACCAATGTGCGCGATTTCCAGCATGAGACGATGATTGAAATGAATCACCGTATTGTGGAGAGTTGCACTGACGGACTGACCTATAACGGCACAGGCTATCTCGACCCCGCGAAAGCATATCTCTATGTGTCGAATCACCGCGACATCATGCTCGATTCGAGTCTGCTGCAGATGGTGCTTGTGGAGAACGGATTCGAAACCACTCAGATAACGTTCGGTGCCAACCTGATGATGACGCCTCTTATAGTAGACATCGGCAAGTGCAACCGCATGTTCAAAGTGGAACGCCCGGGCCGCAATGTCAGGGAGTTCTACCGGCATTCGATGCTGCTGTCGGAGTATATACGTCATACCCTCACTGTAGGGCATGAGTCGGTGTGGATAGCCCAGCGCAACGGCCGCACAAAAGATGGCGACGACCGCACCGATCAGGGTATAATAAAGATGTTCTGCATGAGCAACGACGCCGACAAGGTGAAATCGATCAACGAACTTAATATTGTTCCCGTGGCGGTGTCGTATGAGTGGGAGACGTGCGACATTCTCAAGACTCTGGAGCTGTATCAGTCGCGTTTCAGCCGTTATACCAAGAAACCGTTCGAAGACCTCACAAGCATTCTCACCGGTGTATGTCAGGACAAGGGACATGTGAATATCGAAATTTGCGAACCTCTCGGCGATGTCGAGGTGGCAGGAATGGAAGGTCTCACGGCCGGAGAGTTCCACAAACGCATAGCATCGGTGATCGACCGCCGCATTCACCGCGCCTACCGACTGTTTCCTAACAATTATATCGCTTACGACATCCGATATGGTACGGCGCGTTTCAGCGGCAAATACACGCAGGCACAGCGCGAGGCTTTTCTTGCGCGGGTGCGCCGGCTCGCAGAGTATGACACTTGCGATTACGATCAGCTTGTCGACATTTTTTTAGGCATCTATGCCAATCCGGTGGATAATAAATTAAAAGCTGAGACGGACTGACCATGGCCGGACCATTTCTAAAAATATACGACTTTTTCCGCAGTCGGCGCACTGTGGCGATGACGCTCCTCGGATTGCTGACACTGCTGATGACTGCCATGGTCCTCAGGCTCGGGTATAAAGAGGATATTTCTGATTTCCTTCCTCTCGAAAGTGACGAGGCCACGGCAATGCGTGCATTCCGGCATTATTCGGGAGCCAATCGCATAGTGGTGGCGTTTGAGGCGGCTGACAGTACACCCGCCGGCTGCGATGCCGTTACTGCCGCTATTGACGATTTCGCTACCTGTCTGGCTGAAACCGATACCGCCCGGGTGGTCCGCGACTTTGTCTGCCGCGTCAGTCTTGACGAAACAGCCGAAAGAGCCACCGAAATTTTCCGTTACATACCATATTTTCTTGATGAAGCCGATTACAGGCGCATGGACTCCCTTCTTGCCCGACCCGGGTTTGTGTCCTCCAGTATCGAATCGGCGCGACAGCAATTGATGATGCCGGCATCGGCGCTGACCGATGTAACCGTAGGAAGCGATCCGCTCGGCCTGTTTCTGCCGGTAATCGCGCGAATGGGGGATGATGCGCCGGCGGCGGCTTATGAGCAGTATGACGGCTACATTTTCTCTCCTGATATGCGGCTCGGGATGGCGACACTCTCCTCACCTTACGGATCGAGCGAGACGCAGCAGAATGCCCGGCTTTTAGAGATGCTTAATTCGGTGGCAGACTCTGTCAGTGCAGAAAATCCGGGAGTTGACATCCGCTTTCTCGGCGGACCGGTAGTGGCTGTTGAAAACGCCCGGCAGATACGCAGCGACAGCGTGCTTTCCATCTCGTTGGCCATGGTGCTGATACTCGCGCTGTTGCTCTATGTGTTCCGCACATTCCGCACTCTGTTTCTAATCACCGTGGGCGTTGCCTGGGGGTGGCTGTTCGCCCTGTGCGGGCTTTCGCTGATCCACAGCGATGTGTCCGTGATCGTTATAGGCATATCTTCGGTGATAGTGGGTATTGCGGTCAACTATCCTTTGCACGTGATAGCCCATACGGGTCACCACGGCAACCGTCGCGAGGCGCTCCGCGAGATCGTAACTCCGCTTTTAGTAGGAAACGTGACCACTGTGGGTGCCTTCCTCACCCTTGTGCCTCTCGATTCCGTTGCGCTCCGCGATCTGGGCATTTTTGCGGCCCTGCTGCTTGTGGGCACTATAATTTTTTCATTGCTTTGGTTGCCACATCTCACCTCTGGGAAAAAGCTGCGCGAGCCGCGGGTACTTGGTTTCCTCAGCAATCTGAAACCCGAGACCAACCGTTGGTTCGTGGCTATTATTTTTGTGTTGACCGCGGTGGCCGCATATCTCAGTAAGGATGTGTGCTTCGATGCCGACATGACCCACATAAACTTCATGACTCCGCAGCAGCGGATCGATATGGAGTATTTCAGCCGCATGCATTCGGGTGCCGATTCGCTCAGACAGGTGTTTGTGGTGTCGCAAGGTGTCGATACCGACCGGGCGCTCGCTGTCAGTGATTCGCTGCAGAGCCATATCGCAACGCTCAAAAAAGGAGTGGTGAAGCGGGCGGCCGGACGTGCGGGATTCATAGTTTCTTCCGAAGAACAATGCCGGAGGCTGGCCCGGTGGCGACGTTTCGCCGACGAACATCGGACGCGCCTTATCGAAGATCTGGATAGAGAGGCAAATTCCGCCGGATTCACACCTGACGCATTTCGGGATTTCCGGTCGATTTTCGCCCGGGAGTATGATGTCATAACAGCAGATTCACTCTGCGTAGTCACTTCACATATCTACGATCGGTATATTGCCCGCGGCGAGGTTACCGATGTGCTGTATGTGGAACCCGAAGATGCAGAGAAGGTAGAGGAAATGTTCGCCGGAGACAATACCGCCGCTTTCGATGTCTCGCGGCTCGGCAGTTCGCTCACTCGCCATCTGTCCGATAATTTCAATTTCATAGGGTGGGCATGCGGATTCATCGTCTTTTTGTTTCTGTGGATGTCGATGGGATCGCTTGAGCTTGCCGTCATATCGTTTATACCGATGGCAGTTAGCTGGTTGTGGATATTGGGCCTGATGTCGGTGCTCGGAATCAGTTTCAACATCGTGAACATAATCCTTGCCACTTTTATCTTCGGCCAGGGCGACGATTATACGATTTTTATGACCGAAGGAGCTTCGTATGAATACACATGGCGCCGCAGGGTGCTGGCTTCATACCGCAGTTCGATTATCGTGTCGGCATTGATCATGTTTATCGGCATAGGCACTCTTATATTTGCCAAGCATCCTGCATTGCGTTCACTTGCTGAGGTTACAATCGTGGGAATGTTCTCGGTTGTGATCATGGCATATACACTGCCTGTGTTTTTCTTCCGCCGGCTTGTGAGCGACAGCGACGGGGCGATACGACGCAGGCCGATCCGTATTCTGCCGTTGCTGCGCTACATTCTGTTTAAGAGCCTCCCGCAATCGTGGCGCCGACCGGCATTGTCGCATCTTGCCGGCATAAGGATTAGGATGACATCCCCGATAGAGATACCGCAAGGTTGCCGGGTTTACTGCCCCTGCATGTCGCGTATAGACGAGATGATACTCCGAATTGTGGTGCCGGGTGCGGAGCTTACATCCGACCCCAATGCTGATATACTTGCAGGTGTGCCTGTTGTAGGGCTGTTCATACTCGGGTCGGAAGATCTTGCGCCACTCGACTCTCCGGTTCTCTGCTCCGGCGAAATAGTTGTGCATGCAGGGAATCCGATACTTAATGGCGATTTCTGTCGTTATTATGAAGAGACACGTCGCCGTATGACACCTCTGCTCCTCGGCGCGGCTCATTTCGCGCCGTTGGTTATCGACCGCTACCGCTATAAGGAAAATGATATTTTCCGACAGGTGCGCCGGTCGATGTCCGTGGTAACTCGGGAATCTCTTGCCGTCGCGTGCGAAGGCGACATTGACATTGTCGACACCGGCTATGGCCAGAAGGCATTGCTGTTGGCGCTTCTGCATCCCGACCGCACGGTCAATGTCTCGTTTGCCAAACCGTCGAATTCCGAAGTGCTCCGTATCTGTGCCGAGGGCATAGCACCCAATATCCGTATAAAAGAACAAAACTAAACTGAAATGAATACACAGCTTCGCGAAGAAATCAAGGAAATGCTCGAAACGGAGCTTCCGTTGATTGATTTCAATACCGATCATCTTTATCAGCAGCTCGACTCGCTTTCGACCACATATATCATTCAGCTGCTGACGGATAAATATGGCGTGAGGATAGAGCTGCCGCAGATTTCGCCCCGCACCTTCTCATCGATTGATTCCATCACTGAATTGGTTGAAAAGTGCAGAAAGCAGAACTGATTCCAACCGAGCGGCATCTGCTGAAACATGCGTCAGAACATCCCGCCAAAACAGCGCTGATTGTTGGCGGGGAGTCGGTGTCGTATGCCTCTCTTGCTGCGATGGTCAGGCGCCGCGCCTCCGAAATCATCTCTGATAATCCCGGGAGGACGCGGGTATTCCGCGCGTCGGCCTCGGTCGATTTCTTTGTGGAATATTTTGCCACGCACCTCGCGGGGAAAGTGGCTGTGCCGCTTGAAAAGGATGCCCCCGATGAACTGTTCCGCACTGTCAGCGCCCTTGTCGCCGACAATGAACTGCCCGGGAATGCCTACGACATTCTGTTCACCACCGGCACCACAGGGAGGTCAAAAGGTGTGATAGTAGGGGAGACAGCCAACGCAGCCAATGCCGACAACCTGATTCATGGCCTCGGATTTCACGACAGGCTGACATTTGTGGTGAGCGGGCCGCTCAACCACATAGGGTCGCTCTCCAAGATTCATCCCACGATTACGGCGGGAGGCACCGTCAGTGTGGTCGACGGCATGCGTGACCTTGCCTCCTTTTTCGGCGCTCTTGAAAATGTGCCCCACACATCCGCCACTTTCCTTGTGCCCGCGAGCATACGCATGATTCTGCAATTGGCGCCGGAGCAGATTGGTGCACTGGCCTCTAAAATAGAATTTATAGAGACCGGCGCGGCTCCCATGCCACTCAGCGATATGCAGGCTCTAAGCCGGCTGCTGCCTCATTCCAGATTGTTCAACACATATGCCTCCACAGAAACCGGGGTGATTTCCACTTTTAATTTTAATGAAGGGGAAGCGATTGCCGGATGTGTTGGCCGGCCGATGCGGCACAGCCAGGTGGAACTTACACCTGACGGTTTCATCGTCTGCCGCGGTCTGACGCTTATGGATGGATATGTAGGTGATCCAGAAGCCACGCAATCCATTCTGTATGACGGAGCGATACACACCCGCGACTTCGCCCGGCTCAATTCCGACGGTCTGCTTATGATGCTCGGACGAAACGATGATGTGATTAATACCGGCGGTTATAAAGTCTCGCCGGTAGAGGTAGAGGATGCGGCAATGGGTGTTGACGGCATTGCCGACTGTCTGTGTGTGCCCGTCGAACATCCGGTATCGGGTCATGTGCTGAAACTGCTTGTCGTGCCCTCCGACCCTGCGTCGCCACCTGCGCCACGCGAAATAGCGCAGGCGCTCCGCACCCGTCTGGAATCCTACAAGATTCCTCTACGATATGAATATGTTGACTCGATCGCGCGCACATTCAACGGCAAGCCCGACCGCAAACGCTATTGTTAAACAAGCTCTAAGCCAACACTAATCATCCATGAAAATTCAGGCTTTGGCAAACAGATTATCTGCTTTCGTTAAATATTATATGGCTTTAGCTGCCGTAGCAGTCTCCGCGCGGGCTGTCGCGGCAGATACCTCAGGTAATGAACGAAGATATGTGAAGAGTGAGCATATGGTGACCATGCGCGATGGTACCCGGCAGTATGTGGCAATCTATGCTCCGGAAGGGATAGGGGAGCAGAGCGCCGAAAAAGCACCGATATTGTGGATGCGCACCCCATACAGTTGTGCCCCTTATGGCGATCACCCCGCATCGTTTGTCAATGATCAGATTTACAAACCATATGCCGATGCCGGCTATATTTTCGCGTTTCAGGATGTGCGGGGCCGGTGGATGAGCGAGGGGGACAGCGAGAATGTGACCCCGATGTCGACACGTCCCGACGGGGTCGACGATGTTACCGATGCTTACGACACCATTGAATGGCTGGTCGATTCCGTGCCGGGCAATAATGGCCGTGTGGGTGTGTATGGCAATTCATATTGCGGATACTATGCACTCGTGGCCGCCGCGTCGCGGCATCCGGCGCTGCGGGCCGCATCGCCTCAGGCTCCGGTCTGCGACTGGTTTGCCGGCGATGATTTTCACCATAACGGTGCATTCGCGTTGATGCCGTCGACATTCTTCGCTCCTTTTCTTGCTACTGAAAAGAACCACCGTCCGTCGCCGCAGATGCGGATGCCCGAGTGTGTGGTGTCGGGCAATCCCCGCGAGTTTTTCCTGAATAACACTATCGCGGATGTCACCGCCAGGCTGGATGGCCGGGTAGAGTTCTGGGACTCGATAATGGCACATCCCGATTATGATGATTTCTGGAAGAAACGGTATGCCGGTCAGTTCACCAACAATCAGATCACCCCGATACTTGTGGTAGGCGGGCACTTCGACGCCGAGGATCTGTATGGCGCTCTGCGGGTTTACCGCGACCTAAGGCACAACTCGCCCCGATTGCCGGTGACGCTCGCCATGGGGCCATGGTCTCACGGCCAGTGGCGCGACAACGGCGCCGCCAATCGGCTGGGGGAAGCTTCTTTCGGAGATGAGAATCTTGCAATTTATTATCGCGACAACATAGAATTTCCGTTTTTCGACTATTATCTCCGGGACAACGGCAACAGGCCTGACAAGGACCATATTTTCATCTCAGGCGAAAACCGCTGGTTTACAGGAAAATCCGCCGACATCTCCACGCGTGAATGGTCGGTGTGGCTCGCAGCCGATTCCACGTTGAGCGTTACTCCTCCCCGGAAAAACCGTGCGAGTATTAAGTACACATCTCTGCCCTCCGACCCTGTGCCTTTTATTGCTGCGGAGAACTCTAACACCGCGGAATATATGACTGCGGGACAACGCTTTCTCGACGACCGCAAGGATGTGCTCTCGTTCATATCACCAGTTCTGACCGATACCTTGCGTTTCGTTGGCAGCGTCACCCCCGAATTGTTTGTGTCGATAACCACCACCGATGCCGATTTCGTTGTCAAACTTATCGACGTTGCGCCCGACGGAAAGGAGATGCTTGTGCGCGGCGATATACTTCGTGGACGTTATCGCAACAGTCTGTCACTCCCCGAGCCATTTACTCCGGGCCATGTTGAGAAACTGAAATTTGCCATGCCCGACATTGCCCACACTTTTCTGCCGGGACACCGGATGAAAGTGCAGATCCAGTCGTCGTGGTTCCCGCTTTTCGATATGAATCCGCAGCAGTTTATCGACATCTATAAGGCCCGTCGCGAAGACTTCATGCCGAGCGACATAACCGTTTACTGCGATGCAAGTCATCCCTCGCGGATAATTCTGCGACTTACAGACGGGAACATTTTCCGACCTACGGAATAAAGTATTTTTCAGAATGATGTTTCATATAGAACTGATGTTTTTTACAGAATGATACGGACAGTCACTACAGCCGATGCGCCGGTCATCGCCGACATATACAACGGATATATAGCCTCCAGCACCGCCACATTCGAGACGGAGCATGTTTCGGTCGATGAGATGACGCGCCGCATCGGCGATATATCAGCCCGGTTTCCCTATTTCGTCTGGACGGAACAGGGACGTGTGCTCGGCTATTGCTACGCCCATCCATGGAAAGAACGTGCCGCTTATTGCAACACATGGGAAACCACTATCTATCTGCATGAGTCGGCTTTCCGTCGGGGAATAGGCAGGCAGCTGATGCAACGGCTGATTGCCGAATGCCGCCGACTTGGCGCCCATGCACTCATCGCGTGCATCACTGCTGAAAATGAACCGAGCATTGCGTTTCATCAGTCGCTCGGATTCAGGAAGGTTTCGCATTTCCGTGAAGTCGGACGCAAATTCCACCGCTGGCTCGATGTAGATGATTTGGAATTACTTCTGTAATCTCCAAGCGGTTGCCACGGACTTAGAATTGTCAGTATCGGGGGGGGGATTTAATAATTTTTTACGTTATACAAGGAAAAATAACCGTGCGCCGGTGGCGCGATTGTGCTATTATCGTTAACTTTGCCACGAAACCGATCAACATTAAGTCAATCAACCTTAAACCAATCAACTATCCGAAATCAATCATAGCGCAATGAAACTGCTTTCACACCTCGATTTTCTGAAATCTTCTCTGGCCGTGGGCGCGGCTTTGGTTTTTATCGCACCCGTTTTGTTTGCCGCTGAACCGACTGCCGGTGCGAATAAAGTCTCTGAAGAGATTACTGCGGCAGATGCGACAGAGAATGTGCTGATAGCGGCAGAGCAGATGCCGCAGTATCCCGGCGGCGATCGCGCCGTGATGCAGTTTGTCGCCGACCATTTGGTGTATCCGCAGGAATGTGCCGACAGTGCCATTCAGGGACGCGTGGTGGTGAAATTCGTTATAAATAAAGATGGCTCGATAGGGGAGACGCAGGTTCTCAGGTCGCCCCATCCACTCCTTTCGGCCGAGGCTGTAAGGGTGGTGAAGATGCTGTCGGGTTTTCAGCCCGGAATGTCTGATGGCAAGCCTGTGGCCGTGTGGTTTACTTTGCCGGTGCATTTCAAGCTGCAGGATAACAACGACTCCCACAAAGCTCTTGAAAAACTTGTAGCCATATATGCCGAACGTCAGCAGAAGGAGTATGACAAATTCGTGAAAATGGGTGAACAGGCCGAGGTTGATCACAACAAGGATTATGCCATTGCTTATTATAAAGAGGCTTTTGCAATCATGCCGGTGCGCACCGACATGATCAACCGTTGCGAGAAACTTATCGGCGACGACAAGGCCGCTCTCGCCGATCTTTATAAGTCGGCTTACAAAGCGATTGTGGATGGCAACAGACTCACCGATGACCAGATGACAGTCTGGACTCTCACCGCCGATCTTTTCGAACGTCTCGACAAAGTGGAGCCGCTCGATGCCGGACAGCTGGCAATCCTGACCACAGCATGCTATATCATCGGCGACGAGAAGCGAATGGCCAACGCCACAAAGCAAATTTATGCGTTGAAAGATAAAGCCGATGTGACCGATCTGGGCACCGCTCTCTTTCTGGACGCGGATTTGATGCTCAGGCGCGGCGATTACAAGGGCGTGGTTAAACTGATTCAGCCGCGCCTGAAAAGATTGCTCCATCCATCAGGCGAGGCCAACCCGACAGGAGCACTGATGGCTCTCGCGCAGGCTCAGAATGCGCTCGGGAAAAGCGATGATGCCCGCAACACACTCCTCTCCACCTGTGAGGCTTATCCCGAGGGTTTTGCCGCCCGCATGAGTTCTCTCGGCGAAGATTCAGCCAGCAGACAGGTCTATGAGGATTTTAAGAAACTTCTCGGCGAGTAGGTTCTGAATTTCGGTTTTCCAAATTGATTTTTCCGGCGCGGTTATTTTTCGAGATCGGCTGGAAGACGGCTGGTGGCGTATGCGCTGATGACCACGAGGATAGCCAGAACAATGTTGACTATTGCGGTGGAATGCAGTATGTTGCCGAGCCCGACCAAAGGGGATGCTATACCTCCGATGATATAGCCCGTGATGCCTAACACTGCCGATGCTTCTCCCGAACGGTCGCGACCTTCGTTCATGGCCAGTGTGTTGGCTGTCGAAAGTATCATGCCTACAGCAAAGAGTTCAATGGCCATGAAAATGTCGTAGAGCCATACATTGTGTATGCAGTAGAGAGCCACCGTCTCGAGCGCTACGCCGATGCAGAGGATGATGGCTCCGAACGATGCGGCGCGTTTATACGGTTTGAATTTAAGCGAAAGCAGACTGCCGACAACCAGAAACAGCGAGTTGACGCCAACCAGTATGCCGTAGCCAGTGGCGCTGAAATGGTAATGATTTTGCACTATAAATGGCGAGGAGGAGGTATAGGCGAACAGTACACCTAATGTGGTGCCGCGCAACAGTGTGTGGATGATGAATGCCTTGTTTTTCAGCAATCCCTTGTATCCGCCGAACGACCGCAGTAACGGCAGGTGGTTTCGCCGGGCCGGCGGCAGGGATTCTTTCATGAAGAATGTGGTGACGATAATCAGAGCGGTGAACAATGCCAGAAAAATAAAAATCGATTTCCATCCGAAATCATCCTCGAGCACACCGCCGAGCACCGGAGCGGATGCCGGCGCAAATCCGTTGATGGCTCCCACAAGAGTCATCAGTTTGGCAAGCTGCCTCCCTCCATATATGTCAGCCGGAATGGTTTTTGCCAATAGATATCCGGCGGAGGCACCAAGCCCCTGAATAAACCGACATGCATTGAAAACATGGATATTAGTTGACCACAGGCTGGCGGCCGCTGCAATCACGAATAACGACAATGAACAGATAATCACCGGTTTTCGGCCATATTTGTCGCTTACAGGCCCGAGTATGAACTGCCCGACGGCCAGACCTGCCATGCCCATGGTCAGACCCATCTGCGCCAGGGGTATGGAGCAACCGAAGAAATGGCACAAATCGGGCAAGGCCGGAGTGTACATGTCGTTGACAAACGATCCTAATGCACTGAGAAGCACCAGAAATAATACGAAAAAAGCATAATATCCTTTCGATTGATTCATTTTCAGCGCCAGCGCCGATGGTGCCTGACTGTCGCCGCCGATACTCTTGTTTTGTGCCTTGTCCGTACCCATACTCAATTGTTGTTTATTACTTATTAACAATTGATCCGGATTTTAGTTGCAACTTAACAAATGATCCGGATTTTAGTTGCGGCGCACAACTATGCGCCGGCAGGTACGGAACAGAGTTTCAGTCAAGGACTTCGTATTTGCTCGATTTGCTCTTGTACTCAGGAACTATTGCTTTCATCTGCCTGACAATTGCCATGTCGTCGTGAGTATATGATAGTCTAAGCAGTTCGTCTTCGTTTCGCCGGGCAATGGCGTAATCGTAGCTGCGTACTTTGGCGATCATAATCTTGGGATGATGTGTGGGCACCGAGGCCTCTTTGTCATTGAGCACCTCTTCATAGAGTTTTTCGCCATCACGCAGACCGGTGAATTTTATCTCGATGTTGTCTGCGCCCGACAGCTCGATCATTCTTTTGGCCAGATCGGCGATTTTTACCGGCTTGCCCATGTCGAATACGAAAATCTCACCTCCATGGCCCATGGTGCCTGCCTCGAGAACGAGTTTGCATGCCTCGGGTATGAGCATGAAGAAGCGGTATATTTCGGGATGTGTGACCGTGAGCGGTCCACCTTTCTTGATCTGCTCCCTGAAAATGGGTATCACCGAGCCGTTGGAACCCAACACATTGCCGAAGCGGGTGGTGACGAATTGCGTGTCGGCCTTCTGTCCGTCGACCGTCATAGCCTGGAAAGTGCCATCCTGAATGGCTTTTCCGAGCGACTGGCAGTAGATTTCGCATATGCGCTTCGAGCATCCCATCACATTTGTGGGGTTGACTGCCTTGTCGGTTGAAATCATCACGAATTTCTTGGTGCCGTATTTCACCGCGAGGTCGGCGATTATGCGGGTGCCCTCCACATTGTTGCGTACAGCCATGGCGGGATTGTCCTCCATCATCGGCACATGTTTGTAAGCTGCGGCATGAAACACATATTCGGGACGGTGCTCGCTGAATATCTTTTCCATGTGCACTTTGTCGGTGATGCTGCCCACAATGGTGTTGTTTCTGATGTCGGCAAACTGGCGAGCCATCATCAGGCGGATATCGTGCATGGGGGTTTCGGCCTGATCGATCAGAACCAGCTCGTGGGGTTTGTAGAGCGCAATCTGGCGCACCATTTCAGAGCCGATGCTGCCTGCCGCTCCTGTGATCAGCACGCGTTTGCCCGACAGCATGGAGCCAATGGCATCCAGATTCACCTTTATTTCATCGCGCGGGAGGAGGTCTTCAATTTCTACCTCATGCAGCTGCCGGTGGGAGAGGTTGCTTTTTTCATCCCATTCCACAGCCACAGGCATCATCATCACTTTTATCCCGGCCTGCAGGATCTCGTTGACCATCGGCTGATTGTTTCGGAATTTCTCCGATTTGGACGGCGATACCAGAAGCACCTTGATGCCCAGTTCTTTCATGCGTTTGCCGATGCCGGGGCCGTTTAGATACACTTTGTGTCCGAGAAGATACACTTTCTCTATATCCTTGTCATCGCTGATGAAGGCTTTCATGATGTATGACTTCTCGGTCATGCTTTTTATGCTTTTGGCCAATGCTATACCACCGGCCTGGGTGCCGTAGATGGCTGCCGGCAGAGCCTGATTGCTGTGGAATGAGTCAAAACACCCTTTCACGGCGATGCGAACAAACCATATAAACATGGTGGAGATGGCAAACATCAACAGTGTCATTTCCCCGTCGGGTAACAGAAGCACATCGGGACGGACTCCAAAATCGTAGACAATAACTCCTATAGCATACGACAGTACACAGCCCGTGAAAATGGCTAATGATATTCTGACTAAATCGGTGAATGATGAATACCTTAGAATACCCTGATAGGTGTGGAACGCATGGAAGCTGAAGAGAAAAGCGGGTAGACAGCAGATGATGCCATACAAAAGTTGCCAGAAATGTCCCGTGAGCATCAAGCCGCCATATATGATGTAATAGCTGACAGTGCCTGCTGCGATTACAAGCAGGCAGTCGAGCAGGAGAATGTACCAGTAGGGTAACGCTCCTTTTGAAAAATACCAGCCGGTGAGTTTTTCAATAAATCGCATGATCTATAAATTTACATAGAATTAGTTCCTGATCAGAGTTTTTTTAATAAACTTAACAGGGTAAGGGATTGGCTGTTTTTAGTGGTTAAAGGCATGTTTAGTCAGGTTTAAACAATGCAGGTATACGTTAGAGGTGCCAAAAAAAGTTTTATTAAGCAAAGATAATTATTTTTATTGAAACAAGCATTCTTTTCCCGAATTTTTTCTTTCAAAGATTCATAAGAAGTGCAACTATAAAAAATTGGCGCTGTGTCAAAATGCTTGACACAGCGCTTTTTGTATTCTCAAGAGATATTATTCCGTTGTTTTTAGTTTAAATGAAAGAGCCGTGGGTCAGAGAGCTACTTTAGCCGATTGTGTGCCGGTGCTTACAATGTAGATGCCGGGTGAGAGGGTAGCGGTTGTGCCGGTGCCATGGAAGTATGTGCGGCCGTCGGCTGCTGTAACGGTAAAGATTGCGTCGCTGTCGGAAAGCGAGATGGTGCCGGCACTTACTATGATGTCGAGGCCGTTGTCAAGGTTGCTGTCGGCTTCCGGCAATTCTATTGAAGTTGCATCGGGGTCCAAGTTGAAATAATTGGGCTTGTCGAGGAAGTCGAAGCGGTCGAGAAGGTAGGTCTTGAGGTTGCCGATGGCTTCGTTGAAAGAGGCTTCGGCTCGGGGATTGGAGAAGATATATTTCCCGAGTACATCCCAGCGCTTGAAGTTGAGATCGGCCGACTTGCGGATTTTCTCGGCCCACTCGTCGACAAAGGTGCAGAGGCTTTCACCCGAGAGGTCTTTCTCGTTGCGTGCAATCGAATAGAGGTAATTGCGGCGAGCCTTGGCTTTGGTGTCGACGTTGAAGATGCGTTTGTGGAAATTGAGGAAGTTGTTGGCGATAGGACCGCGGCCGCTCAGTGTGCAGAGCACTCCGAGTTCGCTGGCGGGATAAACGCGGTTGTCATTGTCGAAAGCAAGCTCGGAGTCCCATACCGGGCCGCCCATTATCTTGCCTCCGCGCTCTTTGTGCACGTGCATGCACCATACGGCATCGGCATTACCGATGATTTCCTGAATGATGAAGTAGTGGAGATAAGAGTCGAGGTCGAGCCACTTGCGGTAGCCTGTCTCGGGGTGGTTGTATCCGCGAGTGAACACGGCACGCTCCATCTCGCTGAAATACTCCTTGATGTACTCATACTGCTCGAATGTGCCGCCATCGTCGGGGCTCTTTATTGTCACGGGTATTTGGTGATAGGTCGACTCGAACCATTCGCGTTCTTTTTCCTGATTTGCATAGGCGTCGATTTCGAGATGGTAGCCGCCGGTAAGGGCATCACCTTCGATGTCGGCGGGCGCCATTTCGGTGACGGGCACGCGGTCGGGGTTTACCTCCACCTGGTCGCAGAGCTGATAGCAGCCTTTGAACTCGCCGTTGAGCACCACATCCACTGGCTGGCAGTAGGGCGTGTAGTCCATGCCGATGCGGCGTGAAATTTCAAATGCCACTACGTTGCGCAGCAGGGTCTTGTCGCTGTGGTTGTTGATGAGTGTCCATTTCTTGGCCTTGGCGGGAGCATCGAGTACTCTTTGCTTTTTGTCGAATTTCAGACGCCAGGGCTTTTTGGGGTGTGTGCGAGAAGAGTTGCCGCGTTCACGCACGGTCGCCGATGCGTTGGTGTCGTAGGTTTTGTTGTTGAGTATGATTACGTTGCCCACGATGTCTGTTTCCTTGTCGAATGGCTCTTTCGAGTCGACAGTGTTGATGCACACTGTGGGAAGGTTTGTGAACTGGAACATGTGCGATTCGTCGCCTTCGCCCTCGTGTCCGTAGATTTCAAGTTCGGCGAGATTGCAGCGCACGTTCGACGGGCTTACGTAGCGTACATAACGGAAGCCTTTCGAGCAATCCACATCGCCGTATAACATCTGGTTGTTGATGCCTTTTTCTGTGATGATAAACAGAGGCACGGCGTCAAGCCAGTCGGGCGAGTTGGCGCCTTGGATTACTGCCATTTTTACACGGTCTTCGCCTTCTATATAGTCGTTGCGCGGAGCCCAGCCCACACGTTCAATTACATAAGGTTTGCCGAGATCGAGTCCGCCCCAGGCATACGAACGGTCGTAAGTAGCGTAATAGGTGTTGAGGTCTCCGTCAAACAGCAAGTCAACAGTGTGCACCGTGTTCGATGGTTGGCCGGTGGAGTAATCTACGCTCTGACAGCCTATGGGCGTACCGGTAAGTTTCTCCATTGCATTAATCTGGAGTGCGGTAACGGTTACTGCAGTGAGCAAGATCGTTTTTGGGGATAATTTCATGGTAGATTGGTTATGAGGTACTTTGCTACAAAGATAGCGATAAATTGATTACGTGCAAAAAAATAGATAATTTAAATGCTAAAAATGAAGAAAACCCTGCGGTTTCTGAATTCAGAAACCGCAGGGTTTTCAAAGTGTCCGAAATGAGACTCGAACTCACACGATCTAATGATCACTACCCCCTCAAAGTAGCGCGTCTACCAATTCCGCCATCCGGACATTAAAATCTTCTGTCGGCTCCCGTCGATGGGATTCGGTTAAATGATGGTTTCTGAGCCTTAAAGGCACCATTCCATCTTTAGAGCGAAAAACGGGACTCGAACCCGCGACCCCGACCTTGGCAAGGTCGTGCTCTACCAACTGAGCTATTTTCGCAAGAAAAATAGAATCTCAATCTGAGTCGTCGCAAAAGATTTATTCAAAAAGTAAATGTACTGAAGTGCCAGTTATGGAACTTGGAGCGAAAAACGGGACTCGAACCCGCGACCCCGACCTTGGCAAGGTCGTGCTCTACCAACTGAGCTATTTTCGCAATATTTCAATGTTCTCGGGGACTCATTTTATCCTGTCTGTCAGCCACCTTTCAGTGGTGAAGCGGGTTGTTTTTCCCGATTGCGATGCAAAGTTAGACATTATTTTTGAACTGACCAAATGTTTTTGTTAAAAAATTGGCAAAAATCGCCCCGATATAGTGTTTAAACAGCATTTAGATGAGTTAGGATTTTGAAAATCAAAGGATTGGGCGGTGTGGGATTTGTGGGCTTTTTTATGCCTCGAAGCGTGCTTTTTTCAGGCAATCTCCCCGAAGAATATGTTATATGGCATTTTTTATTTTTATTTGCTAACTTTGCATCGTCAAAAAATGAAGCGACAATGAAAGTCAATCAACGTATCTCCGGCGAGGTGTCGGTCTATGAATTTCAGGTCGGGAGTTCCGACAGCGGCATCACAGGTTTCTGCTGTGCCGACCGTGGCATCAAGCTTTTCGAGAATCAGTATCTTCTCCCCGACGGGATGACATATAACTCCTATATAATTGATGACGATCATATCGCCGTGATGGACACTGTTGACCACAACGTGATGGATCAGTGGTTGCCGGCGGTGAAGGAGTGGATGAAATCGCATGATGGCCGCAGGCCTGATTTCTTAGTGGTGCATCATCTTGAGCCTGATCATTCCGGTGCCCTTTCGTTGTTCCTTTCGGAATTTCCCGATTGCAAGGTGGTCTGCTCGGTCAAAGCAGCGCAGATGATGCCTCATTTTGTCCCCGGCATGGATTCCTCGCGAATCATGATGGTAAAGGAGGGTGACACGCTGGAGCTGGGACGCCACACGCTGCGGTTCATATCGGCGCCGATGGTGCACTGGCCCGAGGTGATCATGACATACGAGAGTGCAACCCGCACACTCTTTTCGGCGGATGCTTTCGGCACTTTCGGCACTTCGCTGGCTACCGGAATAGCTACCGGGGAGACAGATCAGAGCGGGCTTGCGGAGCTGTGGCCTGACGAAGCACGCCGTTACTATATTAATATATGTGGTAAGTATGGCCCGCAGGTGCAGTCGGCCATGAAAAAATTCGATACTGTCCCGGTAGATGTCATATGCCCGCTTCATGGCCCGGTAATCGCATTGGGTGACTATCCAGCGGCAGTGTCGCTATATGAGACATGGAGCAGCTATGTCGCCGAATTCCCCGAAAAAGTATTCATTGCTGTCGCTACGCTCCATGGTTTTACTCTTGAAGCAGCCCATGAGCTGCGTGAGATGCTTGCCCAGGAGGGTGTGGATGCTCATGTCGCTGATCTTGCCGAGACGGATCTGTCGGGCGACGTGGCATGGGCTTTTGCCGATGCTGCCACAGTGTTTATGTCGGCGACTTACGATGCGGGGCTGACTCCGGCCATGCGCGATTTCCTCGGACGGCTTAAATCCAAGAACTGGCAGAAAAGGTGCGCGGCTGTTGTGGAGAATGGCAGTTGGGCGCCGGTTGCCGGCAAACTGATCAGTGCCGAACTATCCGGGATGAAAGATATTGAAACAATAGGGGAGATCGTGACCATCCACACGCGTCTCGACGAGGAATCGCGTGCAGCGCTTCGCAATCTTGCGCAGGCAATCGCTGCACGCATAAAAGCCTGAGAAATGCGACTTGTGATTCAAAGGGTCAGCAGTGCCTCGGTTTCTGTGGAAGGCGAACGACTCGGCAGCATCGGCCGCGGGCTGCTGATACTTGTGGGCGTGGAAGAAGGGGACACTGCCGACGACATGGAATGGGTGGCGCGAAAAGCAGCCGCCATGCGTATTTTCGATGATGAAAATGGTGTGATGAACCGCTCCGTGACTGACGTCGACGGTGAGGTGCTGGCTGTGAGCCAGTTCACGCTCACAGCGTCGACGCGCAAAGGCAACCGTCCGAGCTACATCAGAGCAGCCGGACATGAGTTGGCCGTGCCCATGTATGAAGCGTTCTGCCGAAAAATGGAGGAACTGACATCACGGCCGGTTGGGCGCGGACGTTTCGGCGCCGACATGCAGGTGTCGCTTGTGAATGATGGCCCGGTGACCATCATCGTAGATTCCCGTCTGAAAGAATAGTCAAATAGAATGTGAATCGGATGGGTTTTACCGGAATGTAGTATTTTGGTAGAACGTCGGGACCGCAGGTGGCCGTGCCCACGCCTGTCTGGGCGGCATCGAGGTGCACTGTTACATTGCTCTCGGGCACCAGATCGTTGATGTGGGTTGCTTTCTGCACGTTGGAGTCGCTGTAGGGGTAGGCCGAGAACTGGAACAGGGCGTCGGAGGAAATCTTCAGGCCGGCTCCGTCGAGGCGTGTCCAGCGCACGTCGGTGTGGTTGCCTGCGGCTGAGGGTTTGTTGTAGATATGGAAATCGTCGACTGGACGCACGGTGTAGCGGCCGATGCGGCCTGCGGCTTTGCGGTCGACATATGTTTCACCGCTGCGGCCAAGATAGCTGACGGTGTTTGCCACAGCATCGGGCACAGTGAAAGTGAGACCCAGACGGGGGAAGTTTTTGATTATGGCAGTGTCAGGAAGGAAGTCGCAAGTGATTGCCAGAGTGCCGTCGACATTGACACTGTAACTGAAATCGACCCGGGCAATCCGGTTGCCTTCCCGTCCGAGGATGTCGGTGCTGACGCTGACGATTCCGTCGCGATATTTCATGTCGGTAAGCCGCTGGCTGATGGCGTCAATACCCTCCTTAACCCAGATAGCATTCTTGCCGCCCCATCCGAGGTCGTTTTCGGTGGCGGGACGATAGATTGAGAGAAGGATGGGCGAACTCAATACTTCCCTGCCGTTCTCTTTAAGCGACGCGATGGCGCCTGTGAGAGGATCGACAGTGAAGGCCAGTTTGCCTTTGTGGAACGTGAATGTGTCGTTTTTGCGTTTGAGCTTTGCGATTTTCACCGGTTGGGCGGGAGCCTTTGTGCCGGGCAGTACAAACTGGTCGTAGGCTATCTCATAGCCTAATTTCACAAATGGAGCGTCGTTTTTGGGTGTCCAGCTCAGATCGAGGTAAGCTTCCGGCTCGTCGACAGAGGAGTAGCTGCCGAGCGAGACTGTGGCGGATGCGCCGGGCGCGAGTGAAATGGTTTTGTCGCCGGATGTGATCGTCTTGCCCGAAGGAGTGGTCACCTTCCAGTGGAGATTATATCGGTCGAGATTGGTGAAATCAAACCGATTGGTCACATTAATGCTGAGGGTGGAGGGATCGGTGAGCCGGCAGATGATGTTCTGATATACTTTTTTAACTTCGGCAAGAGCCGGGTGGGGTGTGCGGTCAGCGGCAACGAGTCCATTGAGCAGGAACGAATTGTCGGAGGGTACGTTGGCCGGTCCGAAGTCGCCGCCATATTTCCAGTATTTTCGACCGTTGGCATCGGTGGCTTCGAAGCCCTGGTCTACCCAGTCCCATATGCAGCCCCCCTGCAGATTGGGATATCTGTAAAAGAGATCCCAGTAATCCTTCAGGCCGCCGACCGAGTTGCCCATGGCATGGGCATACTCGCAAAGAATGAAGGGCCGGTAGTTTTTAGAATTTCTGGCGTAGTTTTCAATATAATCAATTGAGGCATACATTTCGGCGAAGATGTCGGAGTTGGGGTCGTGGAGAGCGCGTTCATATTGCACGGGGCGGTTCTTGACCAGTTCTTTCATCATCTTGTATGCCTCCTCGAACACGATGCCGTTGCCGCATTCGTTGCCGAGAGAGTAGAAAGTGACGCAGGCGTTGTTTTTCGATTTGGCGAACATGCGGCGCTCGCGGTTGAGGATGGCGGGAATCCATTCGGGCTTCTTGGCCAGCGACTCCTTGTCGTAGCCGTAACCGTGGCTTTCGGCGTTGGCCTCGTCGATAACGTATATGCCATATTTGTCGCAGAGGTCATACCACTTGCGATCCTGCGGGTAGTGACAGTTGCGCACGGTGTTTATGTTGTTTTGCTTGAACAACTCTATATCCTTAAGTGCAAGTTCGACAGGCACGGTGCGTCCCATCTGCGAGTGTGCGTGGCGGTTGACACCCTTTATTTTGATAGGTTTGCCGTTGAGTTTGTATAGACCGTCACTGACCTCTGAGGTGCGGAAGCCCACGTTGGTGCCGACTGTTTCGGTGATCCGGCCGGCAGGGTCGAGCAGGTTGAGTGTGAGTGTGTAAAGATATGGGTTTTCGGCGCTCCAGGCGTTCACGCCCTTAACCGCAAGGTCAAATTTAGCGCTGGGTGTGGCATCGAGCGTGCCTGATGCCACTGTGGCGCCCTGCGCATCCGTGAGAGAATAAGCGAGTTTACGCGTGTCGGCCGGCGCACTCTTTTTGCGTTTGGCCTTGGCGGGAGCAGCGGCAGAAAGACCGTCGATGTCGACCGTTACGTCGAGCAGACCGTCGCGATACTTACTGTCGAGCGGAGAGTCTACGGTGAAATCGCTGATGAAAGTCTCAGGGGTGGAGTAAAGGTAGACATCGCGCTCTATGCCGCTGAGTCTCCAGTAATCCTGACACTCGAAGTATGCGCCGGCGCTCCACCGGTAGACTTCAAAGGCTACTGTGTTTTCGCCTTCGTTCAACACCGAGGTGATGTCCCACTCGGCTGCGGTTTTCGAATCCATATTGCAGCCGAGGAGTTTGCCGTTGACCCAGACGTAGTAAAATGATATTGCGCCTTCGCAGCAGAGCACCACTCTGCGTCCTTTCCATGAATCGGGGATAGTGAATGTGCGGCGATAAGAGCCGACCTCGTTGGTGGCTGTCGGCACTCTGGGGGCATCTTTCTTGAACTGTGCCCACTCGGAGTCAAATTCGTAGTTGATGTTGGTATATACGGCAGTGCCGTAGCCCTGACGCTCCCAGTTTCCGGGCACATTGATTAAGTCCCAGCCGCTGACATCGTAGGCAGGGTCCTGAAATCCGGCGGGACGGTTGTCGACACCTTTCACCCAATGAAATTTCCATTTGCCGTTGAGCGACTTGTACCAGGGTGAATCTTCATATTTGAAATCACGGATAGCGCGGGTGTCATTATCGCGGTATGGCACTACAAGAGCATGTGGGGCAAGCTGCCCCTCAGCAAACGCATCGATTGTTTGCCATTCAGGCAACTCGTGGGCTGCTACAGAGATAGTGGAGGCAACTGCGAATGCAGAAAGCAAAAATTTCATGTAGTCAATGATTGGTTATGAGTGAGTATCGGTTATGATGCTGTATCCACGGATAATCCGAAATGGCTTCCTGATGCAAAGTTAACGATAAATACCTGTTTGCAGGAATGGGCAAATGTGAATAATTGTTAAAATCAGAGAGATACGGAAAGAGTGATACCTACACCTCCGACATTGCCGGGAGATGGAATAATCATTGGCTGTGACTGGAGACAGCCCGGACCGAGCCAGCGGCATTTTGAAGTGGGGGAGAGCCATCCCACAACTTCATTGACCGGATCGATGAAAAAAGCAAGTATGTGGCCTATGACCTGCGACCCGAGAACGTAATAGTCGCGTTCCACAATCATGCGTTTCAGCCGGTAGAAACCCTCGCCGATGAGAGAACCGACAATAGGGGTGATTAACATGTCCTGATACGACGGACGCTCCATGCACGCTTCGATGCCGAATTCCCATCCCACGTTGGAAATCAGCGAGCTATAGAACAGCGACTGCCAGAAATTGAAACCGCAGGTGCGTGCTGCCATGAAATAGACCGCTCCGGCATAGGGGTGAAGGATATAGTTGAAATAAAACTTGTCGTGATCCCATTCAGGACCTTTCTTGAACACATTGTTGTACCAGCGTTTATAAAACGGATCTTTCTGAATCTCCTCGCGATTCCATGCGGTGGCATCCTCGGGAAGACATTCGAGAACGAAAAGGGTGCTGATAAACGCACTGGCATATACTGCCGTGTTGATCCACAAGCCATGCCACCAGGGGTCGCTGTAGGTCCATGAAGCGGGACGTCCGTAGATTGTCTGCGGACCGGCGCCGATGGTGAAAAGAGTGTCGACACCCAATGGGTTGCCCTCAAGCACGGGAGCTACAGGAGGAGCCACTGACTCGGCTGCCTGCGATTCTTCCATATCGAGCATCGAGTCGGGCAGCTCTTTTACAATGATTTCCTGTTTGCTTACAATGCTTAGAGTGTCAATCTCCTGAGCTACAGCAGGCAGAGCCATTGCGGTGAGTGCAGCGGCGAGCAGCGCGATGACGATGGCACATTTGAAACTGATTTTTTTATGAATTCTTGGGTCGATTCTCATAATCCCGAAGTAAATTAAATACAGTTGAAACATGTTATTCAGCTCCTGAATCAGGCTACGGGATGCCGGATTCTTATGAAGCTTTCTTTGTTGATATAACGCATGAACCGGGTGTATGTGTTTGCCTAAAAATCCGTTATTTTCGCATAAATTACCATTCGGAGCGTATTTTTTTGTAACTTTGTCGCTATGAACCTGTCATTGTTTATAGCTCGACGACTGAGGCTGGCACCCGACGGCGGTGGCCGCCGTTCGCCTGCGGTGGGCATAGCTGTGACGGGTGTGGCTCTTGCCGTAGCCGTGATGATAATATCGATGGCGGTGGTCCTGGGATTTCAGGACGCTATTCGCAACAAAGTTTCGGGTTTCGAGGCCTCGCTCACGTTAGGTCCGTTGGGCAAATATTATGAGGGGGAATCGGAGACAGTAGACTTTTCCAATACCATGCGGGGTGTGCTCGCCGCGACTTTGCCCGATGCGGCGGTTGCTCCGGTGCTCCGGCAGCCTGCGGTGATTAAAACACCCGACGACTTCTCGGGTGTAGTGCTCAGAGCCTATGGCGAGGGACATGACTATTCATTCGAACGCAGCAACATTCTCGAAGGCTCCTTGCCTGAACAGAATACCGACCTGATGATTTCGGCGCTGACGTCGCGCCGGCTCGGCCTCTCGATGGGCGACAAGGTGGATGTGTGCTTTTTCATTGACGGAGCGCTGAAGCTGCGCCGGCTCTCCGTGTGCGGCATCTACTCAAGCAATTTCGGCGACTATGACCGTCTGACCGCTTATGTCACATTTCCTATGCTTCAGCGCCTGAGGCGTCTCCCCGACAATATTGCCGACGAAATCGAAATCCGCAACGTGCCTCTCGATCAGGTGAGCGACGCATCCGCGCTCGTGCAGAAAAGATTGGCAGAGAAATATGACTCCGGAGAACTGCAGGGAGGTGTGACAGTCACCACCCTCTATGACACCGGAGCCGTGTATTTCAATTGGCTCGGTCTGCTTGATGCCAACGTGGTTGTGATTCTTATAATAATGAGTCTGGTGAGCGGATTCACTCTGATCAGCTGTGTGTTCATCATGATTCTTCAACGAGTGAGGATGATAGGAGTGCTGAAATCGCTGGGCGCCACCGACGGACAGATCCGCAGAGTGTTTATCCTTTTGGGTATCAGGGTTGTCGGTCTTGGCTTGCTGATCGGCGATGTGGCCGGCGTGACATTGGTGCTGCTGCAGAACCGGTTTCATGCCGTGCCGCTCAACCCCGAGGCATATTTTCTCACCTATGTGCCGGTTGAACTGACATGGCAGCAACTTCTCCTTGTCAACTGCGGGGCTTTGCTCCTTGCCGCATTACTGCTTCTGGTGCCCGCGCAGCTTGTGTCGCGAATCTCCCCAGCGAAAACCATGCACTTCGAATAGGCGCGTCGTCACTGCAATTGACGGCACCGCATGGCCGCCGGCTCCGAAAAATTTAGGGTGCCGTTCTCACTTTTTATCCCATTGTTTGTTGTGAGAATAAAGGGGGCCGCCTGTTATGCCGGAATCGACCGCGCCCATCAGGCGGCTGTCCGAAAAATTTTTGGTAAAGTTGAACTATTTTTGTTAACTTTGCGTCTTAAACGTTTTAAACTATTCATGAGCAAAGCATCATCAGTCGACACTGCAAGCAATACAAAAGAATTACGCAACTCCATCATTGAAGGAATTCAGGAGAAGAAAGGCCGCCAGATCTCGGTGGTCGATCTGTCGGGTATCGAATCGGCACCCACATCCCAATTCATCATCTGTCAGGGCAATTCTTCGCAGCAAGTGGCGGCCATTGCCGACTCAGTGCGCGAGTATATGTTTGAGCATGATGGCGTTAAACCGTATAACTACGACGGTTACCGCAACGCGCAGTGGATCGTGATCGACTACGGCGAAACCCTGGTTCACGTTTTCACTCCCGAAGCACGTCAGCTCTACAATCTCGAAGAACTTTGGGCCGATGCCCCTGTAATCAATATTCCTGATCTTGATTAAACACAGCATCCCGATCCCTCTCAACGCCACACTTTAATTCTCACAGACATCATTCATGGCAACTACCAATCCACAAGGGTCACAAAAGAAAAAGCCCCAGATAAAATTCAGCATGTACTGGATGTATGCGATCATCCTGATGTTTCTGCTGGGTATGTTCTACCTCGATGACAACTCAATGAACAAAGAGGTGAACTACAGCGACTTCGAAGACCGCATCACCAACCCCATAGTTTCGGCCAACAACGGTATCACGAAAATCACCGTCGACAAGAAAAAGGGTGTGGCTCAGGCAATTCTGAGCGACTCGCTGGCCCGCACGGTGTTTCATCAGAGCCAGTATAAGGAGGGTGCCGAGGCATCGATCTCCACCACTCTCCCTTCGACCGATGAATTTGCCCGCAAAATCGATTCGTGGAAGCAGTCGGGCATCTATCGTGGCCCGGTGGTGTATGACGAGGGTTCCGACCTTACTTCGTTTCTGTGGACATTCGGCCCGATACTTCTGCTGATAGCATTCTGGTTCATAATAATGCGCAGGATGAACTCGCGCGACAGCGGCGGTCCCGGCGGCGTGTTCAACGTCGGCAAGTCGAAAGCTCAGGTTTTTGACAAGGATGGCGCTGTGAAAGTCACCTTTGACGATGTGGCCGGCCTTTCCGAGGCTAAGACCGAAATCGAGGAGATTGTGGAATTTTTAAAAAATCCGCAACGCTACACCAATCTCGGCGGCAAGATACCCAAAGGTGCACTTCTGGTAGGCCCTCCGGGAACCGGCAAGACCCTGCTGGCCAAAGCAGTGGCCGGAGAAGCCAACGTGCCTTTCTTCTCGATGTCGGGATCCGACTTCGTGGAAATGTTTGTGGGTGTGGGTGCTTCGCGTGTACGCGACCTCTTCCAGAAAGCCAAGGAGAAAGCCCCCTGCATAGTCTTCATCGACGAAATCGACGCCGTGGGCCGTGCCCGCGGCAAGAATCCGAATATGGGCGCCAATGACGAGCGCGAAAACACGCTTAACCAGCTGCTTACTGAGATGGACGGTTTTACCACCAACTCGGGCGTGATAATCCTTGCAGCCACCAACCGCGCCGACATCCTCGACAAGGCGCTCCTCCGCGCAGGCCGTTTTGACCGTCAGATCTATGTGGAACTGCCCGAACTCAACGACCGTGTGGAGATTTTCAAGGTGCATCTCAAAGGTATCAAGACCGACGACTCGGTGGATGTTGACCTGCTGGCACGTCAGACTCCCGGATTCTCCGGTGCCGATATCGCCAATGTCTGCAACGAGGCCGCCCTGATCGCAGCCCGCCATGATAAGACTGTGGTGCAGCGGCAGGATTTCATCGATGCCGTGGACCGCATAATCGGCGGTCTGGAGAAACGTTCGAAAATCACCACCGAGGAGGAGAAACGCTCCATCGCATGCCATGAGGCGGGACACGCCACTGTGTCGTGGAATCTCCGTTATGCCAATCCTCTGATCAAAGTCACCATCGTGCCCCGCGGCAAGGCTCTCGGAGCAGCATGGTATCTGCCTGAGGAAAGGCAGATTACACCCACACAGGCTCTTCTCGACGAGATGTGCGCCACCCTTGGAGGCCGCGCAGCCGAGGAACTGTTCCTGGGGCGTATCTCGACCGGCGCCGCCAACGACCTCGAACGCGTGACCAAGCAGGCATACGCGATGGTGGTTTATTATGGTATGAGCAGCAACCTGCCCAACATCTCGTATTACGATTCCACAGGTCAGGCCTATGGGTTCTCGAAACCCTACAGCGATCAGCGTGCCCTGGAAATCGACAAAGAGGTTTCCCGCATCATCAACGAACAGTATGAGCGCGCCAAATCTATCCTTCGGGAGCATGCCGAGGGTCACAACAAACTGGCCGAGGTGCTCTTCTCGCGTGAAGTTATCTTCACTGAGGATGTGGAGAAAATCTTCGGCAAACGTCGGTGGAAATCTCGCACCGACGAGATCCTCGCCGCCCAGCAGGCTGCCGAAAAGGCTCAGGCCGACGAACGGGCGCATAAGCAGATCGAGGATGTGGAACCCACTGACGCCACTCCCGACGCCGACACTGCTGCGTCTGAAACTGAAACTCACGCAGCGAAAGATAGCAACGATAAGCCGGAGGGGCTTCCTCCCGTTCCGAAAAAGTGACATAGGTCTGCTGCTTATTTTGCGTGTCAATCTCGCCTTCTAAACAGAAAAAGAACAAGGGAACCAGGAGATGAAAATATCGGTTGTTATCAGATTTGTCATTGTTGGCCTGCTGTGGGCATTGTGCTGCGGTGTACTGATTGCCAGGATGATAGCGGCCGGCACTCCAATCAATCTTATCACAGTTTTTCCGATAGTGGCCTCCGGAATATGCATTTTCGTGCCGCTCTACAAGAAATATATCAGGAATGACAAACAGAGAAAAAGCAACGGGAAGTGAATCATATCCGCTTCTGAGCCAAATTGATTCTCCCGACGACTTGCGCGCGCTAAAGCAGGACCGCCTGCCCGAAGTGTGTGCCGACATACGTCGTTTTCTCATTGATTCACTTTCAGAGAATCCTGGACACTTCGCTTCGAGCATGGGTGCAGTGGAGCTTACTGTGGCGCTGCACTATGTTTTCCGTACTCCCTACGACCGCATTGTATGGGATGTTGGCCATCAGGCCTACGGACATAAACTGCTGACCGGGCGCCGCGATGCGTTTGCCACTAACCGTCGGTTCAACGGTCTCAGCGGGTTTCCCAATCCCGACGAAAGCGAATACGACACCTTCATGGCAGGACACGCATCCAACTCCATCTCTGCTGCATTGGGAATGGCCGTGGCTACAGCGATGAACAACGACACCCCCGAGCGACACGTGGTGGCCGTTATCGGCGACGCTTCCGTGTCGGGTGGCCTTGCGTTCGAAGGTATCAACAACGCTGCAAACACCACCAACGATCTGCTGATAATCCTCAACGACAACAACATGTCGATTGACGCCAATGTGGGTGCCCTCCACAGCTATCTGGCGCAGATCAACTCCAGCCCGCGCTACAACAGGCTGCGATATAAGTTCTACAAGTTGCTGCGGAAACTCCGTCTGGTGGGAGACCGCGGCAAGGGTGCCGTGCTCCGTTTCAACAATTCGTTGAAATCGCTGTTGCTGAATGAGCAGAATATATTCGAAGGTCTTGATATACGCTATTTCGGACCGGTCGACGGCCATGATGTAAATGCCCTTATCAGGGTGCTCAACGACATCAAGGACATGAAAGGCCCCAAACTGCTGCATGTGAAGACCATAAAGGGCAAAGGCTATGCTCCGGCCGAGAAAAATCCGGCTGTATGGCACGCTCCGGGCCGTTTCGACCCCGTCACGGGTCGGAGGGCTGCCGAGGATGAGCCCGAAACCTCGCCGAAATTCCAGGATGTGTTTGGCGACACTCTGCTGGAGATAGCACGTGCCGACCGCAGAGTTGTGGGCATCACAGCCGCCATGCCGTCGGGCACCTCCGTATCGGTGCTGCAGAAAGAGATGCCACATAGAGTGTTCGACGTGGGTATCTCGGAAGGGCATGCCGTGACATTTGCCGGAGGACTCGCAAAGGAGGGTCTGAAACCTTTTGTAGCCATCTATTCATCGTTCTTGCAGCGAGGTTATGATCAGATAATCCACGATGTAGCCATTCAGCGACTTCCCGTAACCTTCTGTATCGACCGCGCGGGGCTGGTTGGTGAGGATGGAGTGACGCACCACGGCCTGTTCGATCTGGCATATATGCGCTCTATTCCAGGCATGGTAATAGCAAGTCCGCGCAACGAAGCCGAGCTGCGGAATCTCATGCATACCGCCGCAGCCTACGACGGTCCCTTTGCCATCCGTTATCCGCGTGGAAAGGGGGAGGGAATCTCTGCTGACGGTGCTCCCCGCATACTTGAAATCGGACGTGGCGAAAAACTGAGCGAAGGTTCCGACATTGTTTTCATCTCCACAGGGCCTATCGCCGCGGAAGTGCGAAAGGCAATCGAACAGCTGGAAACCGAAGGCATCGATTCCGCCCATTACGACATGAAATTCGTGAAACCGCTTGACACAGCCCTCCTGCGCGAGGCAGCAGCCAAGGGTGTGGCAATCATAACTGTCGAGGATGGCACTGTAATCGGCGGCCTCGGCTCTGCAGTGGCCGATTTCCTGATTCAGGAGGGCTACGGCGGGTTACCCATCAAAAAAATAGGTGTCGGCGACCGCTTTATAGCCCAAGGCTCCGTGGCCGAGCTGCGGCGTCTATGTGGTATGGACGCACAGTCGATAGCCGCTGCCGCTAAAGAATTCGTGGCGGAGAAACAGTTTCAGACCGAGACATCGGTAGATAAATAATACTATCATTCAGAGCGCTTTATGAAAATAGTGATTGCCGGAGCCGGAGAAGTGGGCTCGCATCTTGCCAAACTGCTCTCCCGCGAAGAGCAGGACATAATAGTGCTCGACCGCGACAAGCAGCGTCTCGCACGTCTTGATTCCAACTACAATCTTATGACATGTGTGGGATCGCCGACATCGTTTGCCGACCAGCATCGAGCCGGCGTCGATGCCGACTGCGACCTTTTCATTGCCGTAACTCCTTACGAGAACACAAATCTTGTGGCCTGCTCGATAGCGCGGCGTCTCGGAGCGAGCAAAACTGTGGCGCGTATCGACAACTACGAATACATCGATCCCGCCAACCGCGAGTTTTTCTCGGCAAACGGCGTTGACCATCTGATTTATCCGGAATATCTTGCGGCTCAGGAGATCTGTCAGGCTCTCAGACGTCCGTGGGCGCGCAACTGGTTTGAACTGCACAATGGCGAACTGATACTGGTAGGCGTGCGTGTCAGCGACGGCGCCCAGCTTATCGGCCGCAAACTTCGCGACCTCACTTTCAGCGAGCATACTTTCCATGTGTCGGCCATAAAACGGCGGCATGAGACCCTGATTCCCCGCGGTGATGACGAAATCCGGTCGGGCGACATCCTCTATTTCACTACCCGCAAAGAGTCGGTCGATGAGTTGCGTCGAGTCTGCGGTAAGAAAGATTTCAGGGTGCGCAATGTGATGATTATGGGTGGCGGCCGCATATCGGTGCGGCTGGCTCATATCGCTTCCGACAAATTCAACCTCACAATCATAGAGAATGATCTCGACCTGTGCCGATCGCTGCCCGAGCAGTGTGCCGGCGCCAAGGTGAATATCATCCATGGCGACGCGCGTAACAACGACACTCTGCGCGAGGAAGGCATATCCGACATGGATGCTTTTGTCGCCCTCACGGAGTTCTCCGAGACCAATATCCTTGCATGCCTGACAGCCAAGGAGTTTGGAGTCGACAAGACCGTGGCCGAAGTGGAGAATATCCAGTTCATTTCCGAGGCCGAGGGGCTTAACATAGGCACCGTAATCAATAAAAAGCTGTTGGCCTCGAGTAAAATCTTCCAGATATTGCTGGCCGAGGATGAAAGTTCGGCCAAGTTCATGGCTCTGGCTGATGCGGAGGTGGCCGAAATCGAGGCACGTCCCGGGTCGAAAATTACTTCCGCACCCGTGATGGAACTGAAACTTTTCCGCGAGATGACCCTTGCGGGTCTTATCCGTGACGGACACGGCATGCTCGTTACCGGCCGCACACAGATTCTTCCCGGTGACCACGTGCTGGTGTTCAGTCTGTCGGGCGCCATCCACAAGGTAGAGAAACTTTTCAACTGACACCCGAAAAGATGGTTAGGCGATACACACTTGTCAACTGGCGCATGCTCGTCAGGGTTCTCGGATGGCTTCTGATGATCGAGGGAGCGTTTATGGTCTTCCCGCTCATCACGGCGGCCTTGTATTCCGAGCCGTTGCTGCCCTATGTGGTTTCCATTCTGGTGACCATTGGCACAGGCGCCCTGACCTCCACCCTCATCCGCCCGCACCGCTACGATATGGGAAAGCGCGAGGGATTTCTGCTTACGTCGATGGTGTGGGTTGTGTTTTCATTTTTCGGCCTGATACCATTTCTGCTGTGCCATTCGCATCTGACATTCTCGCAGGCCTTTTTCGAGTCGATGTCGGGATTTACCACCACAGGAGCCACTACCATGACGCAGACTTCGGAGATAGGCTACGGGCTGCACCTGTGGCGTTCGCTGATGCAGTGGATAGGTGGCATGGGTATCATTCTTTTCACACTCGCGGTGCTCCCTATGCTCAACTCGTCAGGGGGGATGCAGATGTTCAACGCCGAAGTCACCGGCATCACCCATGAAAAACTGCGCCCGCGCGTGAGTGCCACGGCCAAACGTCTGTGGCTGATATATACATTGCTGACAATAGCTCTTGTAGTGCTGAATGTCATCGGACCGATGAGCCTGTTCGACAGTATCTGCCATGCCATGTCGACAATGTCGACGGGAGGGTTCTCGACCACCGAGCAGTCGATCAATTCATGGAACTCGCTTTATGTGAAAATCGTCACGGTGATTTTTATGTTTATCGGCGGCGTGAATTTCTCATTGATATTCAGAGTGTCGACCGGACAACTTAGGGCTGTATGGCACAACGAGATTTTCCGATTCTACGTGTGGACCATCGTGGTGCTCTTCGTGGTGTTCGACATATCGCTCTATTTTAACGACGATGTCCCCAACACGGTGGAGAATCTGACCATAGAGCCGCTGTTCCAGATTGTATCCATGATTTCATCCACAGGGTATACTTCGGCGGGGTTCAACAACTGGGGACCTTTCCTGCTCGGCCTTACAATGCTGATAATGTTCAGCGGCGCGTGTGCCGGTTCCACCTCAGGCGGTGCGAAGCTCGACCGTATACTCATGTTCTGGAAAAATTCGCGGAACGAACTTACCCGCTGCGTCTACCCCAACCATATACTCTCTGTAGAGAATAACGGTCGCACCATTTCTCCCGAAATAATTAATAAAATCGGCGTGTTTTTAGGGCTGTATATCTTTGTGATAGTTGCAGGCGGATCTCTGGTGGCACTTCTCTGCGAACAGCTGACAGCCGGCGAAGCCTTCTATGCGGCTTTCTCCTGTGTGAGCAATGCCGGCGTCGACGCCCACCTGTCGCTCGAGGGCTCGATATTCTCGGTGGTGCCCGATTCGGCCAAATGGGTGCTGTCGCTGCTGATGCTCACGGGCCGTCTGGAGATTTTCACCGTGCTGTTGCTGCTGATGCCTCAGTTCTGGAAACGCTGATCAGTCGTGGTGATACGGCTCGTTGCGCAGGATGGTGAAAGCCCTGTAGAGTTGTTCGGTGAAGAATGCCCGCACCATTTCGTGGGGAAATGTCATCTTCGACAGCGACAGCTGCTGATTGGCTCTGGCGTAGACTTCGGGCGAGAAACCGTAGGGGCCTCCGACTACAAACCACAGATTGCGCGGCACGGTGACACTCTTCTTTTCGATGTCGGCGGCAAATTCGCGTGAGGTCAGTTCGCGTCCGTGTTCGTCGAGCAGTACCACGAAATCGCCCGGCTGTATGCGCTGAAGCATCATCTCCCCCTCCATTTCTTTCTGCTTCTGCTCAGTAAGCTTCCGGGATGTCTTTACATCGGGCAGTTCAAGAATCTCAAAAGGATTGTAACGGCTGATGCGCCGTGAGTATTCATCAATAAGCGTCCGCACGGGTGCCTGAGTGGTCTTGCCCACCACCATAAGTGTTATTTTCATTTGTCGTATTGCCGATTTTTGAGTAATTTTGCAGAGTGAAACTGATTGTTTAGCAGCGTAAACGAAAAAAGATATGAAAACCCGCGATGAACTTATCGACCAGCTTCTTACGCTGGCATTCGCCGAAGATGTAGGCGACGGCGACGCCACCACCCTTTCAACCATTCCCGCCGACGAGATGGGCGCGCAGCATCTGCTCGTGAAAGAGGAGGGGATATTGGCCGGTGTCGAGATCGCCCGCAAGGTGTTTGAGAAATTCGATCCTTCGCTGAAGATGACCGTCTATATCGGCGACGGCGCTCACGTGAAACCCGGCGACATCGCTTTCAAGGTGGAGGGCACTGTGCGCTCTCTGCTCCAGACCGAACGCATCATGCTCAACATCATGCAGCGCATGAGCGGTATTGCCACCCAGACTGCCCGTTATCAGGAACGTCTCAAAGGTCTGAAAACCAAAGTGCTCGATACCCGTAAGACTACCCCCGGCCTGCGCATACTCGAGAAAGAGGCTGTCAAGATCGGCGGCGGAGCCAATCACCGCATGGGGCTGTTCGACATGATTCTGATCAAAGATAATCATGTGGATTTTGCCGGAGGCATACCGCAGGCTGTGAAAGCTGCCCGTGAATGGATGAAAGCCAACGGCAAAGATCTGAAAATCGAAGTCGAGACCCGCAACAACGACGAAATCCGCCAGGCATTGGCCGAAGGAGCCGACCGTATAATGTTTGACAACTTCACTCCCGCTCAGACCCGCGAGGCTGTGGCTCTTGTCGATGGCCGGGCCGAGACTGAGTCTTCGGGCGGTATCACTCTTGATACTCTGCGTGACTACGGCGAGGCAGGTGTCGACTTCATCTCGGTGGGTGCGCTCACCCATTCGGTGAAGGGGCTCGACATGAGTTTCAAAGCCTGTTGATAAGTTCGGCGAGCGAACCGACGATCAGATCTGCTTTCCCTTCGAGCGATTCCACCGGATTTGTGGTGGCGATGCCCACCACAAAAGCTCCGGCGCGTCGGCCCGATTCCAGCCCTTGAAACGAGTCCTCGAAGACCACGCAGTCGGCAGGGTCGACACCCGATTTCCGCGCTCCGGTCAGATATGGTTCGGGGTGAGGTTTCGAGTGGGTGACGTCGGCGGCTGTGACCAGCGCGTCGAAATGCTCTTGGAAATCGGGGTGCTGGGCAAAGAGATATTCCATCTTCTGATTGTCGCTGCTGGTGACAATCACAGTGCGCACACCGCGGTCCCGAAGCGAGTCGACAAATTCCAGCGCGCCCGGAAACACGGGATACACAATTTCGTCTTCAAACTGGTGCAGCAGCCGGTTGATGGATTCGCGCACCTCAGGCTCTGAGAAATGAGTTTCGAGGATATCGTTGAGAGTGGTGCCTTTGATGTCCTGTGCAAACGTGGGTGATGGCAGATGATGCTCCTCGCCAACACGGCGCCAGAACTCGGTGTAAAGGGTTTCGCTGTCGATTAGCACGCCGTCGAGATCAAACAGGGCTGCCTTGAAATCTTTCATTCTAAAACTGCAAAGTGGTTTTGGAATGCAAAGTTACTAACATTCCGCACATAAAACAAATGCTCACAGCATGACAGACCACAAAACCGACATAACAGACTCACGCAACCCCATGTCGCTGGGCACGCTGCCCATAGGAAAGCTGCTCATGCAATATTCGGTGCCGGCGATTATCGCTGCCGTCACCATGTCGCTCTACAACATAATCGACAGTATTTTCATAGGCCGCGGCGTAGGAGCCATGGCCATCGCCGGCCTTGCCATCACGTTCCCGCTGATGAATCTTGTGATAGCTTTCTGCACGTTTATCGCTGTCGGAGGCGCCACCATCAGTTCAATCTATTTGGGGCAGAAAGAGATGTCGAAAGCCACCGATGTAATAAACAATGTGCTGGTGCTCTGCCTGATTCATTCGTTGGTTTTCGGCGGCCTCACGTTTATTTTCCTCGACGATGTGCTGACACTGTTCGGCGCTACGCCCGAAATGCTCCCTTACGCCCGCGAATTCATGCGTGTGATATTGCTCGGCACTCCCATAGCCTATGTGTTCATAGGGCTGAACAACCTTATGCGTGCCACAGGCTATCCCCGCAAGGCTATGGTTTCAGCGTTGCTTTCCGTGGGTGTGAATATCGTGCTTTGTCCGATCTTCATCTATAAGTTCAAATGGGGAATCGGCGGCGCAGCCTTCGCATCGGTCTGCGGCCAGTTTACGGCGTTTTGCTGGGTGGTGCTGCATTTCTGCTCAAAGAAAAGTTTTGTGCATTTCGATCGTCACAACCGCTGGTTCACTCCGTCGATAATAAAGAAAATCTACTCCATAGGTCTGTCGCCTTTCCTGATGAATACCACGGCATGCGTGGTGGTGGTGTTTCTCAACATGGCTCTGCTCACCTATGGCGGTGTCGACGGCAACCTTGCCGTGGGCGCATACGGCATTGTCAACCGCACCACAATGTTCTTCGTGATGGTGGTGTTTGGCGTCACGCAGGGCATGCAGCCTATTCTCGGTTTCAACTATGGCGCCAACCAGTGGGATCGAGTGCAGCGCACGCTGCGCATCGGCATCTGGATAGGGGTGGCTGTCACCACTCTGGGCTGGGCTGTATCGGAGTGTTTCCCCGAAGCTATGACGGGGCTTTTCACCACCGACCAAGAGCTGATTGACATTGCGGTGCGAGGCTACCGCATATATTTCATAGTCTATCCCGTGGTCGGTTGCCAGATAGTGATTCAGAACTATTTCCAGTCGATCGGCAAGCCGGGGCTTTCGATTTTCCTGTCGCTCACCCGTCAGTTGCTGTTCCTGTTGCCGTTTTTGTGGACCCTCCCGCGCTGGTTTGGCATCGATGGCGTCTGGGTGTCGATGAGCGGTTCCGATTTCCTGGCCTTCGTGGTGGCGCTTGCAACTCTGATATTTATGAACCGCAGGCACAACCGTGAGATGCGTCTGCGTCACGCCTAACGATATTTCGACATGTCAAAACATACCCTTCAGCTGCGGGTCGCCCCCGAAATTGCTTATAATCCGATGCGTCTGAGCGCCGAAGTGTCGTCGCAGATTGCAGTTGATGTCAACCGCCTCACCGAGGTGAGAGTGACCCGTCGGTCGATCGATGCGCGTCAGCGTCGAGTGATGGTGAATCTTTCAGTCGACGTTTACGTAGACGAGGCTCCCGAGGATACTCTTGCCACGCCGGTCGAGTATAAACCGCTGCCTGCCGATGCTCCGTCGGCAGTGATTGTCGGCGCCGGACCGGCAGGACTTTTCGCCGCCCTCCGGCTTATCGAGGAGGGGGTGCGTCCTGTGGTGCTCGAGCGAGGCAAGAGCGTGGAGGAACGCAGTAAGGATATGGCGCGTATCTCGCGTGAGAATGTTGTAGATCCCGACAGCAATTATTGTTTCGGAGAGGGTGGCGCCGGAGCCTATTCCGACGGTAAACTCTACACCCGCAGCAAGAAACGCGGGTCGGTAGAGAAAATTCTCAACATTTTTGTGCAGCACGGAGCCAAGGAGGATATTCTGGTCGACGCGCATCCGCATATCGGCACCGACCGCCTGCCCCAGGTGATACGAGGCATGCGTAATACCATCCTGAGATGCGGCGGCGAGGTGCGGTTCGGCACCCGCGTGGAATCGCTTGTGCTCGACGGCAATAGGGTGACGGGTGTGGTCACGGCCCGGGGCGAACGTGTCGACGGTCCGGTGATACTTGCTACAGGACATTCCGCACGCGATGTATACCGTTTTCTCGACAGAGCCGGCATTGCCATAGAGCCGAAAGGCATAGCCGTGGGGGTGCGTGTTGAGCATCCCCAGCAACTTATCGATTCTATCCAGTATCACAATCCCGGGGGACGTGGCCGTTATCTGCCCCCTGCCGAATATTCGCTGCTTACAAGAGTAAGCGGAAGGGCAGTGTATTCATTCTGCATGTGCCCCGGCGGATTCATCATTCCGGCAGCCACTGCACCCGGCCAACTGGTTGTAAACGGCATGTCGCCCGCATCGCGAGGCACTAAGTGGGCCAACTCAGGCATGGTAGTGGAGGTGCTTCCCGAAGATCTCACGGATTATGACAATTTCGGGGCGCTCAAAGTGATGGCGTTTCAGGAAGATATTGAGCGACGCTTTTCGGAGGATTCCGAAGGAGGGCAGAATGCGCCTGCCCAGCGGCTTACAGATTTTGTAAATGGAAAACCGTCGAAGTCGCTGCCGTCTACTTCCTATGCACCCGGTGTGCATCCGGCACGTCTCGACCAACTGCTCCCTCCGTTTGTCGCCGACCGTCTTCGCGAGGGCTTCCGTGAGTTCGGCCGCAAGAGCCGCGGCTATCTCACAGCCGATGCTGCCGTGATCGGAGCAGAAACCCGCACATCGTCGCCGGTGCGAATCCCCCGCGATCCCGATTCTCTGACACATATCGGATTTGAAGGGCTATATCCCTGCGGTGAGGGCGCCGGATATGCCGGAGGCATCGTGTCGGCCGCTATCGATGGCGAACGATGCGCCGAGGCATTAGTGCATTCGCTTAAGTAAATTATATGATGGAACGACCCCGAGTTCGCCGGCCTTCGACAGGTTGGCGGAACCTTCCGCGCGGTTGCCGAGCTGGAAATAGACGTATGCGAGATTGTAATATGCCTCTCCGAAGTCAGGTTTGATTTCGATGGCGCGGCGGTAGGCCGACAGTGCCGAGGTGAGGTCGCCAAGCTGCACAAGGGCATTGGCTTTGTTGTAGTGGGCGAATGCCAGCTGAGGAGAGAGTTTGGCAGCCTGATCGAAATCGCTTATGGCCATTCTGAGATCCAGTGCAGCGGGTGTTCCCTGCACACCGCCGAGCAGCGGCGACGAATTGGAGGCGCCGCTTTCCTGGCTGCTCCCCGATGCCGCGGCCTCTTCGGCGCGGGCTACACCGCGCTGGAAATAGGCCAGGGCGAAATCGGGAGTGAGAGCGATGGCACGGTCGAGGTCGGCGATGGCGGCGGGATAGTTGCGCAAGGTTGCGTAGTCCATGGCACGTCCGAAAAAGTCGACGGCGCGGGCTTCATGCTCGGCGATGAACATATTATATTGTTCGATCGACTGGAAATGACGGTTGAGGAGCGACTCGTCGGCCGGAATAAGACCGTGGTTGCCGACCATAACTATAAAGTGGAGAGCGCGGGTGGCATTGAGGTCGTCAACCTCACGGATGTAGCTGCGGGCGTCGGTGGCACTGTTGGTCGACGAGGAGTAATAGCCGAGAGCAAACATCGGCTCGAGGGTTATGCGGCGGTCGCGGTCCTGCACACGTCCGCGGATGCCTTGACTCACGAAATCCTGCTGCAGGTCAACATCGTTGTCGATGGTGCGCAGGGCTGTGAAACGCCTTGCCACAGCTTCGGCCGACAGTTCGTTGTCGTCTGAGGTGTCCGACGCGTCGGTAGCGTCACCTCCGTTTGTATTTGATGTGTTGCCGTGTCCTGTTCCTGACGAAAGACCCTTGCGGGGACCATTGTCAGCCGGAATTCCTTCGGCCGGAAGAGCCTTGGCCATGGCGAGTGCCTTTTTGTAATCGCGTTCGGCCTGAGCCATATCCCCCTTTGCCCGATGAATGTCGCTGCGGATATATAACGCCTCGGGAAGATTTGGGAACCGTTCGATGAGGCGGTTGACATCGGCCAGCGCGCGGGTATAGTTCCTGGTGTCGCTATAAAGAATTGTGCGGTTGTATAGTGCGCGGTGATCGTCAGGCTCCAGTTCGAGCACACGTGAGAAATCGGCGATGGCCCGGTCGTTGTCGCGGGTTTCCATTCGCAGCAGCCCCCGGTTGTAGATTGCGGCTACGTTGAGCGGGTCGACCTGCACGGCATAGTCGTAGTCGGCCATGGCACCGAAAAAATCGTCGCGATGATAGCGCAGGTATGCGCGGTTTACGTATAGATCGCTCTCTTTCGGTTCCAGACGGATAGCCTCCGAGAGGTCGGCCTCGGCCTTTTCGTAACCTTCGGGATGCGCCATTTCGATGGAAGCGCGCAGCACATAGGGGTAGGGGAGTTTCTTGTCAAGTCCGATGGCATGATCGAGGTCGGCCAGCGCGCCAACGGTATCGGTCAGTTCTGCTTTCAGACGTCCTCGGGCCACATAGGCGTTGGCATATCCTGGATGAATCTCTACTATATGATTGAAAGTGGCCATGGCGCTGTCGGTCTCATGCATCTGCTGCTGGGCCAGCGCTTTGTTGAACATGAGATTGCGGTTGTTGGGAAGGAGTTGCGACGCATGGTCGTAATCCTCCACTGCCAGACGGAATTTGCCGAGATTCTGACGCGCCACGCCGCGCACCTCGTAAACTTCGGGAATAAAGGGGTTGCGTTCGATGGCGAGAGAGGCATCCGCCTCGGCTCCGCGGTAATCCTCGAGATTGAGTTTGGCTATTGCGCGATAGAAATAGGGCTGCGCAAGATATGGCTTTGCAGCGATTGCACGGTTGAAATACTGAATGGAGAGCACATAATCGTCGAAATAGAGGGCGTTCTGCCCCACCTTGACAATCTGTTCGGCATTAATCTGTCCGCGCAATGCAGCCTGACTGCCTGCGGCGATAAATATGATGAGGATGATGAACTGGCGAAATTTTGGTATCATAATTAGTGACAAATTTACGCATTTTCCATCGAAATTTCGTATTTTTGCAGAAAATAGAAACGAAAAAATGACAGAACTGCAAGGAAACTGGCTCACATACCCCTCTGAAAGCCGTGAAAATGGCGCTACGGTGATTGTGACCCTACGTACCGACGTTGAGAAATTCCGCGACAATCCACGATTTAAATACCGGTTGACTGTGGATTGGCCTTATCAGGGCGATGCTTCAGGTATGCCCGACGAAGCCACGTCGCAACTGATGGAGCAGGCTACTGATCTGCTTGCCGAGGCTTTCCGCAAGGATCCGGTTGCTGTCCTTACCGAAATTTCCACAGGTGACAATTTGCGGCAGTGGGTGTTCTACACACTTTCTCTTGCCATTTTCTCCAAAAAAATCAACGAGGCTCTGGCTCCGCTGCCCCCGCTTCCGCTTGCTTTCGACGCGGAGGAAGACCCTGACTGGGCGTCGCACGACGATACCGCGGACTGACCTTTGTGATGACACGCCCGAGGCTGTATCATTAAACAAATGTTGAGTTACTGTTCAAAATCAGAATAATTCCACCGATCGCTTAGGCGGTTATACTGCCAAATGCCGTCAAAATGTTGCGAAATTGGAAATTTTCTGCGAAAAAACCGCGGTCAACAGGTGTGGGATGTCGCAAAAAATTAGTAACTTTGCAGGCAATATAGAACGTAAAGGTTACCATATATGTCGTCATTTATTGCAGATAGGGTAGCTATGGACGGTCTGACATTCGACGACGTCCTGCTGATTCCCGCTTATTCTGAAGTCCTCCCCAAGAGTGTTAATCTTCAGACCCGTTTCTCCCGCAACATAGTGCTCAACGTACCTCTGGTTTCGGCCGCGATGGACACCGTCACCGAGGCCAAGATGGCTATTGCCATTGCCCGTGAAGGTGGCATCGGAGTCATTCACAAGAATATGACCATCGACGAGCAGGCCCGTCAGGTGCATGCTGTGAAGCGAGCCGAGAACGGAATGATCTACGACCCTGTGACCATCACTTTAGGCTCGACGGTAAAGGATGCCCTGAACATGATGGAGGAATACCATATCGGCGGTATTCCCGTAGTCGACGAGAATCGCATACTTAAAGGCATCGTCACCAACCGCGACCTTCGTTTCGAACGTAACCTCGACCGCAAAGTCGATGAGGTGATGACATCGAAAAACCTCGTGACCACCGATCAGTCGACCAACCTTGAGGAGGCTGCCGATATTCTCCAGAAATATAAAATCGAGAAGCTCCCTGTGGTTGACAAAGATGGTCGACTGGTGGGTCTCGTGACATATAAAGATATTACCAAGGCTAAGGACAAACCCAACGCATGCAAGGACGCGCTGGGCCGTCTGCGTGTCGCCGCCGGCATCGGCGTGACTTCCGACTCCATGCAGCGCGCCGACGCTCTTGTTGCCGCCGGCGTTGATGCTCTTGTCATCGACACCGCCCACGGACACTCGGCCGGCGTTGTCGGCGTGCTTCGTGCCGTGAAAGAGAAATATCCTGAAATCGACGTGGTTGTAGGCAATATCGCCACCGGCGAAGCCGCGAAATTCCTCGTCGAGAATGGCGCCGACGGCGTGAAGGTGGGCATCGGCCCCGGCTCGATTTGCACCACGCGCATCATTGCCGGAGTAGGTGTGCCGCAGCTGTCAGCTGTGTACGATGTGGCCAAAGCGCTCGAGGGCACCGGTGTGCCTCTGATAGCCGACGGCGGTATCCGCTACAGCGGCGACATTGTCAAGGCTCTTGCCGCAGGCGGCTACAGCGTTATGCTCGGCGGCATGCTGGCCGGTGTTGAGGAATCGCCCGGTGAAACCATCATTTTCAATGGTCGTAAATACAAGAGCTACCGAGGCATGGGCTCGCTCGAAGCCATGGAGAAGGGCAGCAAGGACCGTTATTTCCAGGCGAGTGAAAACGATGTGAAGAAACTGGTGCCCGAAGGTATCGCCGCCCGCGTTCCTTTCAAGGGTTCGCTCTTCGAGGTCGTATACCAGATGCTCGGCGGTCTCCGTGCCGGCATGGGCTATTGCGGCGCCGCCAACATCGACGCCCTCCACAAGGCTCGTTTCACCCGCATCACCAACGCGGGCGTAGCCGAGAGCCATCCCCACGATGTGGCCATCACATCCGAGGCTCCCAACTACTCCTCCTCAAGCCGCTGATTCTGAAACATCTGTTAAACTTACAGTCGGCGCTCAACGGATTGAGCAAAATATAATTAAATCGCATCCACGACGGGTGCGATTTTTTGTTGTTGAAGTGAATCAGTTACGGAAATTTGTGTAACTTTGCAGGATACAAACAATTAGTTAGAAGTCACTAATCGTCCTTTCGAAATTCATGTCAGACAATCGTCCGAAGTTCGCTTCGAAATTTGGTGTGATAGCTGCGACTGTAGGCTCGGCCGTGGGGTTGGGCAACATCTGGCGCTATCCTTATGAAGCCGGTG
>OGQM01000011.1_pt1 | contig 227352 bp, 175 predicted proteins | sample 1553191 | NCBI WGS metagenome assembly OGQM01 (sample SAMEA2579954, study PRJEB22360) | human gut metagenome | biome: human gut; feature: human-associated habitat; material: faeces | place: Denmark | collected 2008/2010 | reverse complement strand
TCCAAAATGAAGTTTCCCGGGGGCCGGCCGTTTTCGGGCGCCCTGCCACATCGACCACATCGGCCGGATAAAAATAGAGACCGACGACGGCTTTGTTGCTCTCGGGCTTAAGAGGTTTTTCCTCGATTTTAATGGCGCGACCATCTTTGCCGACTGTCACCACGCCATAGCGCTCGGGGTCCTTCACGGGGTAGGCGAAGATGGTGGCTTCATTCTCTTTCTCAGCTCTGGCGAGAGCCTGACGGAGCATGCCGGTGAATCCCTGGCCATAGAAAATGTTGTCGCCGAGGACCAGACAGGCGGAATCGCCGTTGAGAAATTCCTTGCCGATGATGAAGGCCTGGGCAAGGCCTTCGGGACGTGGCTGCTCGGCGTAGGAGAATTTTACACCGAGCTCTTCGCCCGGACCGAGCAGACGCCTGAAGGCAGGGAGGTCGGCGGGGGTGGAGATAATCAGGATTTCACGAATCCCGGCCAGCATCAGCACCGACACGGGATAATATATCATCGGCTTGTCGCAGACGGGGATGAGCTGTTTTGAGATAGCTCTTGTTATGGGGTGGAGCCGGGTGCCGGAGCCTCCGGCCAGGACTATGCCTTTCATGGTCAGGAAAAAATAGTTGAAAAATCGGTTTATCGGTTGCCGTAGAGCTGGTCGTAGAATTTCTGGTAATCGCCCGAAGCTACAGACTCGATCCAGTCATGATTGTCGAGATTCCATTTCACCGTTTTGCGGATCCCTTCGCGGAACGATGTCTCGGGATACCAGCCAAGCTCCGTGGCGATTTTTTCCGGGTCGATGGCGTAGCGCATGTCGTGGCCGGGACGGTCGGAAACGTAGGTGATGAGGTTGTCGTTGATGTCTTCGACAGGGATGGAGAGCAACGTGCGGTAGGCGGGATTCTCCTCCATGAATTCACGCACCATGGCAATGATTTCACGGACTATGGTGATATTCTGCTCCTCGTTGAAGCCGCCGATGTTGTAGACCTGGCCGACGCGGCCGTTGCGGAGCACCATGTCGATGCCTTTGCAGTGGTCGGCGACGTAGAGCCAGTCGCGCACATTCTCGCCGCGGCCGTAGACGGGAAGTTTCTTGCCTTCGAGGATATTCTTGATTACCAGTGGTATGAGCTTCTCGGGGAAGTGATATGGACCGTAGTTGTTGCTGCAACGGGTGATGGTCACCGGCAGGCCGTAGGTCTCGTGATAGGCCATGACGAGCATGTCGGCTGCGGTCTTCGACACGGAGTAGGGCGACCGCGGTGTCAGCGGAGTCGATTCGGTGAAGAATGCGTCGCCGAAAGTCTGTAGATTGTCGCGCCCTTTCACCACCCTTGCCACAGCATTTGTGAGGCTGAGGGGACGGGGTTCGCCCGGGGTGCGGCTAAGCGAGCCATACACCTCGTCGGTTGAGATCTGATGGAACTTTTTCCCTTCGCGATATGCGGGGGGCTGTCCGGGTGTACCGGGGAGGAGCCATGCCTCGCGGGCGGCATTGAGCAGTGTCTGGGTTCCCAGAATGTTTGTTTCCAGGAACAACCGGGGATTGGAAATGGAACGGTCGACATGACTCTCGGCAGCGAAATTCACTATATAATCGGGGTCGAACTCCTTGATCAGACGGGTGACGAGAGGGGCGTCGCCGATGTCACCGCGGACAAACGTTACGTTGGGCAGCTCGATCTCCTCCTTGATGGTGAGGAGATTCCCGGCGTATGTGAGGGCATCGAGGATGAGGATTTCCACATCCGTGCCATGTTCCGCCAGCAGATATTTCACAAAATTGGAGCCGATGAAGCCGGCTCCGCCGGTTACCAGATATTTTTTCATTTCACATGGTGTCACTCCACGGTGACTGATTTAGCGAGGTTGCGTGGCATGTCGACATTGCAGCCCTTCTTCACGGCGATATGATAGGCCAGCAGCTGAAGGGGAATCGACACAATGATAGGGGAAATGCATTCGGGCACCAGAGGAATCTCGATGGTGTGGTCGGCGATTTCCGAGATGGTGGTGTCGCCTTTGGTCACAACAGCGATGACCGAACCGCCGCGGGCTTTGACCTGCCGGATGTTCGATATGATTTTCTCATGCAACTCGTCGGAGGGCGCGATCACCACTGTGGGCAGCTCGCGGTCGATGAGCGCTATGGGGCCGTGCTTCATCTCGGCCGCAGGATAGCCTTCGGCATGGATGTAGCTGATTTCCTTAAGTTTTAGCGCGCCTTCCAAAGCCGAGGGATAGTTGTAGCCGCGGCCGAGGTAGAGGAAGTTGTGCACATATGTATATATATCGGAGAGCTTTTCGATCTGCTCGTTGAGTTTCAGCGTCTGCCTGATCAGATCGGGAAGCTTGCGGATAGCTTCGGCCACTTCGGCCACATGGGCGTCGTTGATGGTGCCGCGAAGCTGACCGATGGCCAGGGCCAGCATTGTCAGCACGGTTACCTGACCGGTGAATGCCTTGGTGGAGGCTACGCCGATTTCAGGACCGACATGGATATAGGTGCCGGAATCGGTGGCGCGGGGAATCGACGAACCGACCACGTTGCAGACGCCGTAGACAAATGCGCCGCGCTCTTTGGCCAGCTGTATGGCGGCCAGGGTGTCGGCGGTCTCGCCCGACTGCGAGATGGCCACAACGATGTCATCGGGGGTCACCACGGGGTTGCTGTAGCGGAATTCGCTGGCGTAGGCCACTTCCACGGGGATGCGTGCCCACTCCTCGATAAGGCGCTTGCCTATGAGACCGGCGTGCCACGATGTGCCGCAGGCCACAATGATCATGCGCTTGCAGTTGCGGAACTGGTCGGCATGTTCGAGCACACCTGAGAGTGTTACTTTCGAGCCGCAGTTGCCGATGCGGCCGCGGATGCAGTCGCGGATGGTGCGTGGCTGTTCGTTGATTTCCTTGAGCATGAAGTGGGGGTAACCGCCCTTCTCGAGCTGCGACACTGAGAGTTTGAGCGTCTTGATGTCGATGGCCGCCGATCTGTTGTCGGTGGTGATGATTTTCAGCGGTTCGCCACGACGGATGATTGCAATCTCATCGTCGTTGAGATAGACAACCTTGTCGGTGTATTCGATGATCGGCGTTGCATCGGAGGCCAGGAATACCTCGTCTTTACCGATGCCGAGAACCAGTGGAGAACTTTTGCGGGCGCCGATCACGGTGTCGGGTTCGCGGGTGTCGACCACGGCGATGGCGTAGGCGCCTACCACCTGATGAAGGGCTTCGCGCACGGCCTCGATCAGTGTGCACTGGTTGGTGTTGGCGATGTAGTCGATGAGTTGCACCAGCACCTCGGTGTCGGTGTCGCTCTTGAACGAGAGACCCTGCTGCTCGAGCGCTTCGCGGAGCACGGCATAATTCTCGATGGTGCCGTTGTGCACAAGGGCGATATGGCCCGACTGGCTCACATGGGGGTGGGCGTTGATGTCGTTAGGCTCGCCGTGAGTGGCCCACCGGGTGTGCGCGATGCCGATGGCGCCGTTACGGTCCTTGTCGGCGCAGAATTTTTCCAGATCGGCTACTTTGCCGCGGGTCTTGTAAATATTGAGTTTGCCATTGTCTTCAAGCATTGCCACGCCTGCGCTGTCGTAGCCGCGGTATTCAAGGCGGTGAAGGCCTTTGACAAGAATTTCGTATGCAGGACGGTTACCGATATAACCTACGATTCCACACATAAATACAGTACAGTTAGATAAAGTTTTATTGAGAAGAGATAAGTGATTGGGTTGCAATCAAAGTGCAAAGTTATCGAAAAAGGCTGAATTATACAAATGCAGCGGGTGGAGCAGAGTGTTTTAACACTTTTTGGAACCTTTGCTTTTGGGATAATCTTACTTCTTTGAGGAGCGCCGCTTGCGGCGGTAGGCCTTGATGGTGTGGGTTACCACGCCCCATACCGAAAACTCGTTTTCGGGAGTCACCAATATCGGGTCAAACATCTCGTTGGAGGGAATGAGCCATACGCGGTTCTTCTCCAGCTTGATGCGTTTGAGAGTGAATTCGCCGTCGATGCAGCAGACGGCCAGATCGCCGCTGTCAGGCTCTATGGAACGGTCGATGATCAGAATGTCGCCCGGCTCGATTCCCTCCTCGATCATCGAATCGCCCGACACACGGCCATAGAAGGTGGCGGCGGGATGGCGCACAAGCTCCTTGTTGAGGTCGATTGTCTCGGTGATATAGTTGTCGGCGGGGGAGGGGAATCCGGCCTGAATGCCGCCGTCGGCATAGGGGAGCGGCAGGTGGCTCGAGAGGTCGGCGGTGAAGATTTCAAGTGATATTGCCATAAGATTTCAGAGAGAGATTGTAGACTATGGAGAGACTGTGGATTATAAGGAGAGCAAAGATACTAAATAATCACGAAACTTGAAGCGTATAATTGAATCTGCTGTTAAAGAAATCCTCTAAAGAAAGCAGACCGCATGCCCGGAGGGGGATGCGGTCTGTCTTTTCTGTTGTCGGGTGAAACTCAGCCGTGAAAATCAGGCCTTTTTCACTACGCGGCGCTCTTTGATGCGGGCTTTCTTGCCGGTGAGGGCGCGGAGGTAGTAGAGTTTCGCACGGCGAACCTTGCCGTATTTGTTCACCACGATGGAGTCGATGAAGGGCGATTCCAGGGGGAAGATACGCTCAACACCGATGTTGTCGCTCATCTTGCGGACGGTGAAACGTTTCTTGGTGCCTTCACCGTTGATGCGGATAACCACACCGCGGTACTGCTGGATACGTTCCTTGTTACCCTCTTTGATGCGATAAGCAACGGTGATGGTGTCGCCGGGGCCGAATTCGGGATGCTGCTTTCCGGTAGCAAATGCCTCCTCGGCTACTTTGATAAGATCCATTTTTTAAAGCTTTAAAAATGTTGAACAATCTCGTAATATACGCGGGCAGCCTTGTCCCACCAGAGATTACGAATTACGGGCGCAAAGTTAGTCATTTTCCCGCACCCCGCCAAATTTGCAGCAGATTATTTGATAATGTAGGGTCAAGTGGCAATTGCAGATTAGCATATTATTTGATAATTGTAGATGCAGTTTTGGCGGGTAAAAAATATGCCATTTTGTAAGGCGCTGAAATATAGCTGTTTGCTAAATGGGAGTGAATTTTTTTGAGAAAAAGTTGCTGAAAAATTTGGCGGGGAAGAAAAAAGTGCATACCTTTGCAGTGCTTTTGGAAGCGAGACGGGCGCTTAGCTCAGCTGGTTCAGAGCGTCTGCCTTACAAGCAGAGGGTCGGGGGTTCGAATCCCTCAGCGCCCACATCCTTTTGTCTCGCCGTTCAACGCCACAAAGTTTCGGCCCTGGAGAGGGTCAAACCTCCCGCGAGGGACATGGTCGGTTGATTTTCCCAAAGGGAAAAAGGTCAGTCATAACAGCCGGCCCACGATGAGAAACCGGCGATTGCGGCACTCGCTACCAACAAGCTTTTTTTTGAGGGCGCTTAGCTCAGCTGGTTCAGAGCGTCTGCCTTACAAGCAGAGGGTCGGGGGTTCGAATCCCTCAGCGCCCACTCCACAAAGAGGTGTGTCAATATCATTGACGCACCTCTCTTTTTTACCCTCCCGGCATGTCTCCACCGTCGCAGGTGCAAGTCCGGGAGGGCTGGAATGAAAAAAACGATGTAATTAACATGATTTAATAAATAAGGGGGGTAAAACGGATCCTTTTATCTATCTTTGCAACTTTAAAAGAGCTGAGAAGCTCGTTGAATTGATTTTTACTAGTCATTACCACTAAATTCAATGAACACGACTTTACGCCTGACATCAACGGTGTTGATGATCTTGTTTCTATCTCTTGACTCGTTGGCTTCCACTGACGGAATGAGATGGAACCGCAGCTGGAATGCTGAAACACTAAAGCTTGAAGATGCCGCCACTGACCGCTGTGCTGACTGGATGGCCGACCTTCCTGACAATATGTTTGTGTCGCACGTATCAATTCCGGGTGCGCATGATTTCGCCACGGGCGAGGGCTGGATAGCTAAGTCAGCCGGCACCGGGCCAATCAATTCGACGTGCCAGAGTGCAAAAATGCAGGAACTCATTGACGGCGGAATCAGAGGTCTGGATATTCGCCCCGGCTATTATAATGTATGGCCCAATAAAAATCTTTATTTTTGTCACGGCACCGATATCACAGATGTTACCTTTCAACGAGGTATGCAAACGCTCGTTGACTTTCTCGAGGCTCATCCGACGGAGTTTTTTGTAATCCACGTATTCAGAGGAAACAATGGGAGCAACTCCGAAAAGGCCGCCGAGATTTATAAAAGTGTGCTTGAAAACTTTCAGAGCCATGTTATTGATTTCAAGCCCAACCTGACGGTGGGTGAAACCAGAGGAAAAATGGTGCTGCTTGTTCGCGACAGTGCGTCATATCTGCAATATAAAAGCCAGGTCGATATGCTCAACTGGCAGGTCGCGTTCAACGACGATCAGCGCCCCGGACGAATGCATCTGCATGGCAACGAGAATCTGAGCACAAGAATCCATGTGCAGGACATATCGTCGAACTCCGAAGGCGACAACACTCTCAAGGCCACCCATCTTGAAAATCTACTGAGATATTCTCAGGCGCAGGACACCCCGGCGGAGATGTATGAGCTTAACGGGTATTATACTTCGGAATGGGTGATGAATTTTGCCTCCAAGCAGTCATCCCTTGTGTCAAGCAGTTCAAATTATAAGAACAATTCAAAGGTTTTCAACAAGCAGATTGTGGAATATCTCAGTGGCGACAATCTTGGCCGCGGCCCGCTTGGAATCGTGTTGGCAGACTATCTTCTCACCGCCGAGACCTCAGGCGATGCCCTGGTGTATAAAGTTATCGAGAACAACTTCACCGGAGGGGCCGATGCTCCGGTTGTCAGATATGCCATTGATCCAGCGATTGACTGGGATTTGCGCCCCGACAACGAGTTCGAGGGCAAACGCCTGTTTCTGCGCAACGTTGGCGCCAGTGAGGATATGAACCAATACAAATATTTCGGTGGCGGCGCGGAGTGGGGCTCCCATGCCGTGGCCAACTATGCCGGCCATGAGGTGTCGTTTGTCAAAGGCGACAACGGTCTGCGCATTGTGTCCCCCTTCGGAGCTTTGCAGAACAAGGATGGCGCATATTACCTCGACCCCACCGACGGCGATGACAACAACGGCACAGAGTTTGTGCTTTCGCGCACCTACTGGGACGGTTATCCGGTGTATCATATCACGGGACAGGTGAGCCACCGTCGCCTCGAAGCCCGCCAATATAATGAGGGAGAAAACATCTTCTACGACCAACCCAAATACACCGTCTTCCCCGCCGAGCCAAGCGATGATCCTCACCAGATGTGGCAGATCATAGCCTTAAGTCCCGACGACGAAGTGGCCGGCATAACCATCGAAGGGCACGACCGCATAAGCCGCCTTAAAGAGAAAGCCAATCCGCAGCGCGGAATGGACGCCACATTCCTCATCCCCGCATATTCGTTCGGCAACGGCGACAAAGGTATCGACAAATGGAACGTTGCAGCCGGCAGCAATATTACAGCCGGTCAGAACGCCACCGACAGAGGCGGCATGTGGCGCGCCTTCAATACCCAACCTGGCAACAACACATTCAGTATCAGCACAATTGTCGATCACCTTCCCCGCGGCCATTATGTTCTGGAGTTTCAGTATCTGTCGACCGGCTCCGGCGTGACATATCGTCTGGGCGACCGCACTCCCGAACCTCTTCCCGCCAATAGCGGCGGGGTTGCCGGGATCATCTCCGGGGGCGACAATGTGGCCGAGGCAGGGGCATGGTTTGCCGATAATCCCGACAATGGGCGTGTGGTCTTTGCATTCGACAAGGTCACTGATGAGCACACCACACGCGAACTTGTTTTCAGCAGACAGGAGGATGAGAATGCAGCCACATCGTTCTATCTCGACAACCTGCGTCTCACCTACTATGGCGACAACGTCAGCCCCACAGTCATAGAACTCACTTTCCCCCACCATTGGAACACCATGATGCTTCCATTCGAGGCCAATGCACCGGCCGATCTTGAAGTGATGGAAGCGATAGATATGAGCGATATGGGCAACTACTTCGATGAAAACGGACCGTTTGACTACCATATCGTCAAGCTGGGTGACCCGGTAAACACAATCCGCGCCAATTATCCCTATGTAGTGTGCAATCCCGCCAAGAATCCTGCGCAGCCGGCAAAGCGTCGGGCTGCCGAGCAGGATGAGAAGGTCTACACATTCACCGGCTACCCCACCAACCGTAAGAACGACTATCGCGACGATGCACAGATTCTCACCGGCCTCACAGAGCCTCGCGGACTGCAACATAATAATCTTGCCTATATTCTCAGAGCTCCGTCGGGCGAGGGCGGTTTCCAGTGGTTCAACCGTCATGACGGCGAGGAAATATGCTTGGTTGAAGGCAGAAGGGCATATGTGAACGGACGCACCGCCCCTAAGCTTACTGAAGCCCCTCGAGTTTACTTCAATATGCAGGGCGTTCCCGCCTCCATCACTGATGTGGCGGAAGAAAGCAGTCTCACGCCCGATACCCCCGTGAGCGTGTTCAGCCCCCAGGGTATCCTCCTGAAGCAATCAGTAACTTATTCAACCGCCCTTGCAGGTCTCTCCTCAGGTGTTTACATCGTTGCAACTCCCATTGGAGTCCTGAAGCTTTCAAAGTAACATAACAAACCTGACAGCCCCCCCCCTCAGGGGATAAAAAGCGCTGTGTCAAAATTCTGAATTTTGACACAGCGTCTTCTTTTTAGGGTGTAAGGTTTAGGGTTTAGGGTTTAGGGTTTAGAGAATACCATCGCCTGAAAAAGCACTCAAATAAAAAGGAGGTTAAAAACCTCCTCTCCATACATTCCTCAATACGTCTGTGCTGTCGGGTGGCAGGCGTGCGGAGGGTGGCAGTGTGGGGCGGCGGCTTTCCAGCCGCCGATTCATAGATGATAGAAATCTATTTCATTATCTGACGTTCAGTATCTTACGTCGAGCCAGGGTGCGTGTTTCTTCTGCCACTGCATCTGCTGTACGGGAATGTCGGTGCAGAGATAGTCGGCGCCGAGATATGCGCCAAGCATGAAGTCGGCGATGCTCTGGCCGGGCCACAGGCTCACGGCGAGTCCCCGCCGGTGAGCCTCTGTGACAGCTTCGCGCGATGTGCCTTCCATCATTGCGCCGAGGCGCCGTATGCCAAGGCCTTTGCAGAGGTCGATAGTTGCCTTGTTGACCGGAGCATAGGTGATCAGCAGCAGATCTGCATCGGGGTGGCGCTGCTGCATGTACCGCAGGGGGCGGGTGTCGCCCGAGGTGAAGATATACTCGGCATCTTTGGGTTTGTTGGCCATCACGGTGGAATACAGCAGGTCGACATAGCGAGGAAGAACAGAATCGGGGTAGAGTGTCTCGGGGCTTGTCTTCATTTCAAACTCTACGTAGAGGCCCTTCTTGTCTTTTAGGAATTCCACCAGCTCCTCAAGGGTGAGGAGTTTGTTTCCTTTCTTTGTTTCGAGCGCCCTCAGCTCTGCGAGAGTTTTGTTTTCCACCGCACCGGAACCGTTGGTTGTGCTCTCGAGACTGCTGTCGTGGGTGATAATCATGTGGCCGTCTTTTGTGATACGCACATCGGTCTCGTAGCCGGTGTAGCCTGCCCGGTCGCTTGCCATGAAGGCCTGCATGGTGTTTTCGTCATGTTCCATGCGTCCGCCGCGATGCGAGAACACGCGTATCTGTTGTGTCTGGGCAAAAAGTGTAATAGCTGAAAGCAGTGTCAGAGAGGCAACAATACCTCTGATTACATTGATTTTCATGCGAATTAGTGGTTGTGAGGGTGAAATTAATTGTGAAGTGCCGCGGGACGGAACAGAGGTGTGTGGGCGTCAGTCAAGCGGGAGCGTGAGGATGAAGCGTGCGCCTCCGGTGTAAGTGGTGTCGAGTTCAAGGGTGCCCCTCATGAGGGTGGCAAGCATGCGCGAGATTGTTAGACCCAGTCCTACGCCCGAAGTGGAGTTGTCGAGTTTGGTAAAACGTTCGAAGATCATCTCCTTCTGGTCGGCGGAGATGCCGATGCCGGTGTCGGTGACGGTGAAGATTGCGTGCCGGTTATCGTCTGATTTGGTGCAAAAGAGGGTGACGGTGCCTTTGGCGGTGAATTTCAAGGCGTTGCCGAGCAGATTGTCGAGAATCTGCATAAGACGGTGGTTGTCGGTGCGGATGATGAAGTCGACAGACGCGGGGTCGAGCCGCAGGCTTACGCCGTCGTGGAGATGCAGGCGCATGTTGGCCAGCGCGTTATCGCAGATGTTCTTGGCGCTGTAGTTGCCATTCTTGATTTTCAGGGTGTTGTTGTGCAGTTCGGCGAGCTGGAGCACATCATTTACGATGGTGTTGACCAGATCGCAGTTTAGCAGCAGGCGGTCGGCGAATTGCTCCACATAGGGTCGGCGGGCTTCGTCGACATTTTCGATGATCATCTGCGAAAACTCCTGAATTGCCTGAAGAGGTGTCTTCACCTCGTGGCTCATGTTGTTGATGAATTCGGTCTTCAGATTGTTGGCGCGCTCAGCCTCGTCGCGTGCCTGACGGAGCTGTTCCTCGGCTTCGCGGAGGCTGCGGCTTTCGTTGCGCAGCGCCAGATTGGATGCTTTGAGGCGGCGGGCCAGCTGGGTCTTGCGGCGGTTGAGCCTCCACAGAGTCACCACAAACAGGGCGAGCAGGATGATCACACTACAGCAGATCCATGCTACGGTCTGCCACAGCTGCTTGTGTGAGCGCTGCTGCTCTTTCTGCAGTTTGAGGTTCTCGGTGCGAATGTCGTTGACCTCATAGAGCACCTGCAGCTCGCGGTAGCGCTCCTGCTGGCGGCTGTTGAGTTCATCTTCGAGCAGCGCGAGATATTCGGGGTATACTGCTGACAGTTCGCTGTCCTTGCCGATGGCGCGTGCGGCTTCGATAAACATATTCAGGTATATGCGCCTGCGGTAGCTTCCGGTGCGGTCGTAGTCGAGTGCAGTCTTCAGCAGGTCGTAGGCCACGGGGTAATCTTTTTTTGCGAAAGAGTAGAAGATGCAGGGCATCGGGTTGTGGGCATACGTGCCTGCCACGCGCTGCGAGCGACTCACCATTTCGAGCGCCTTGTCGTGATACAGCTCCAGCTCCTCGTCGTTGAGACCTTTGTAGTTCTCGAGGATGCGGGTATAGATCTGGTATCGGCTGTCGTCATACGAGCGGTAGATGCGTCCGATGCGGCGGTTGCGTCCGTCGAGCCAGTCGATTTCATCGAGCAACCGGGTGGACGCGGCGATAGCTTCGTCGGGGTGGCCGTTGCGGGTGTAGATCATCGACGCCCATATGTAGAATGCATTGCTGAGCACATGATGCTCCGACGGCAGCGTATTGATCAGCTCGTTGAGTTTCCCTACATGTTCGGTGAGGAGATCGCCTTCGGCCACTTCGGTAAGGTGCAGACAGAGAGCATGTATCAGCACAATGCGGTCGTAGATGTCCTGAGGAGGATTGAGGCTGACCTGGCGGAGCAATTCCTGCAGATGAGCCGATTTGTGCACATTATCGGCATAGTTGATGTTGTGCTGGTTTTTCATCAGCCGGATGAAGCATACAGTCTGGTCGCGGTCATCGCCGGCAGGCGCGCAACGTGCATATTCCATTGCTATGTCGAGGATGGAGTCGTTGCGCACGAAAAGGTTGGCGAGATTGCGCACTCCATCGAGTGCCGACTCTGTGTCGCCGGCGCGGAATGCGGTCTCTATCAGGGAGTAGATGTATTTGCTGGGGTGACCGGTAGAAATGGAGAGGTCAAGCAGATTGTATAGAATGGGCACTGAATCGGCGGGAGTGCGGGCGGCAGCGAGATCGTTGCGAAGCTTCTGCTGCAGCGAGTCGATCTGCACGCCTGTAAGCGCAGGCTTGTCGGCGACGGGAACGAGATGAGGCAAACCATAGGCCGGCACAAACAGTGTGACGAAAATAATCGCCACAATCGCACGCGCAATTGGCTTAAAGATGTTAAGGCTTCGTTCGGTCAAGACGATAAATACTATATTTTACCACAACTGTCATACCCGTGGTCAGTGGGCGCAGGCCTGTGATTCACGCATCAAAGTTACAATTATTTTTCAAAACTGCAAAGAAATGGTTAAGGAATTTTTAGGGCCGTTTTTCCGGCAGAATTCCGATTGGATTGCAGGCAGAACTTTGGCGGGATGGTCAGGGGAGTATTTCGGCGATATGATAGAGCGGACGGTTTTTCACCTCACGGTAAACGCGCCCCACATAGATGCCTACGATACTGAGGGAGATGAGGATGAAGCCTCCCACAATCCATATCGACATTATCAGCGAGGCCCATCCGGGCACCGCGGTGTGGCGGCAGAGCGACGCCAGCACATAGATGCCGATGACAAGCGAAATGCCCAGGAAAATGACGCCGAGCCAGAGTATGGCATAGAGCGGTTTCACTGAGAAGGAGGTGATACCGTCGAGGGCAAGCGACAGCATGCGCCCGAGATTGTATTTCGACTGACCGGCCTTGCGTTCCGAAATCACGTCGTCGACCGTGGTGGAGGGGTAGCCGATCTGTGGTATCAGGCCGCGCAGATACAGATTTTTCTCCCCATAGAGGCTCAACGCGTCGAGCACTCGGCGCGAAAGCAGCCTGAAATCGGCGTGATTGTAGATGGCCTTGACGCCCATGCTGCTCTGAAGCTTGTAGAACGCCTGGGCCGACAGACGTTTGAGCACGGGGTCGGCGGTGCGCTGCACTTTCACGCCGTAGACCACATCGTATCCCTCCTCATAGGCATCGATCATGCGGGGGATTGCATTGATGTCGTCCTGGAGATCGGCGTCGATGGTGATGACTGCGTCGGCCAGGTCGCGGGCAATCATCATGCCGGCCATTATGGCGTTCTGGTGCCCCACGTTGTGGGCCAGATTGGCTCCTTTGAAACGGGGATTGGCCGCATTGAGGTCGCGGATGATGCGCCATGTGGAGTCGGTGCTGCCGTCGTTGACAAACAGCACGAAACTGTCGGAAGCTATGCGGCCTTCAAGCACCAGACGGTCGAGAAGCTGGCCAAGGGTGTTTGCGGAGGTGGGGAGCACCTCCTCTTCGTTATAACAGGGTGAAACTATTGCGAGACGGAGCATATACGTGATAGGTTATCAATCAGACATAAAATGGATTCCCGGTGTGCTATTTGACAGCAGTGAGCCGTGCCAGCTCCTTGCGGGCGAATTCGGAATATGTACCGAAGTCGGCGCCCTTGTTGCGGAACATGGTGATAAGCGCGTCGAGGCGCTGCTCCATGCCTTCGCCGGCATGGTTGCGGCTGATGAATCCAACTTTAAATTCAGGATAATCGCCTAAGGGGAAGAATTCCCAGGGATGGAAATATGTGGCAAAATGCCCGTCGGCGCTGTAGGTGCGCCATGCAAGGGCTTTGTAGAGACCGAGCGGAAAATTGTGAAGAGCGAGCCAGAAGAGCGGTATGCGCAGCCGTGGGGTGACGGCTGTGGGGATCTGCAGCACGCCGTCGCGGAGGAAGGGGCGACGCGGGTCGCGCAGATGGTTGTAGTGCCCGGGGATGAAGCAGGGGTTGAGCGATGAATTGTAGAGGTATCCCGCCTTTCTGATGTCGTCGTCCGAGACGGGAAACATGCGCGGCTGCCTGTAGCCGAGCACCTCGCGCCCGGTGATTTCCTCGAGAATCTCCTTTGACCGGAACACGTCGGAGGGTTGCGGCTGCCAGTGGTCGCAGCCGTGTGCCGCCACCTCGTGCCCCCTGTCGAGGATCAGCTGCATGAGTTCGGGCGCATTCCTGGCAAAGTTGGTGGTGCAGAAAAATGTGGCCCGCACACCATGTTGCCTAAGTATTTCGAGGATGCGGCCGGTGCCGAACCGTGATACATCCATGCCCTGTTCGAGGGTGAAAGGGACGCCGCTTTCGCGGGGGACGTCGAACTCTTCTGTGTCAAAACTTAGCAATACCATCGCTTATTTCCTTTTATTATGCAAAGTTACTTGTTTCCATCGAAATATGTACTGTTATACCCAAAATAACTCGACCAATTGACCGTAATCCCCGAAAATTAGAGAATCATCATTATCCTTAACTTCTTTTAGGAAAGATATTTTTAAACGGTTTTGTTCTAAATGAGTCAGAGTAAATGTGAACCAACAACGAATGAATAAATTAGAAAAGAAATATACAATGAAAAAGTTTTTTATCAGTATGTCAGTGCTTCTGACAATCGCAATCTCGTTACCTGTAATCTCCTCTGCCCGTTCGGCCGACGACGGCTGCCCCGCAACCGCCACCTGTGTCAATGACGACGCAACCTGCAAGAAGAAAACCGATTGCGACCGCCGGAGCTGCCACAAAGGTGATGCCGGCCGCCGCAAATGTCATAAAGGTGACGCCGGCCGCCGCGGTGCCGACGGGTGTTTCGCTCCGTTCCTGTTCGACGGCATCCAACTCTCCGACGCTCAGAAAGCCGACCTCCAGGTGCTCCGCAGCAATCTGAAGAAAGAGCGCAAGGATTTCAACGACGCCACCAAGGCCCGCGCAAAGTCTGAAAAACGTCAGATGCGTCAGGAATCGAAGAAGAAATTCGACGAAGGTCTCAAAAATATTCTCACCAAAGAGCAATATTCCAAATTCCAGGAAAACAAGGCAAAAATGGAATCGCGGCGCAAAGAGGCACGTGCGCGTAAAATCGAAAAGTCGCCCTGCTCCCGCTCCGCCCAAAGCTGCAAAGCCAGCTGAGGAATAGCGCTTTCACATCTCATTCCGGATCCAGCTCCCCGCCGGGGCGTCGGATCCGGCTTTTTTATGCCGCGGATAGTTCACGCATAGGATGAAAATTCGTAACTTTGCAGCATTAAGTAAGATTCCCGATAACATGAACAGATTGAGTCCCCGGCGCGGGTTCTGGCTGCTGTTGATAGTGGCGTGTGTGGCGTTGCTCCCTTTTCTCGGCCTTGCCGATTTTCACACCAAAGGGGAGCCACGCGAGGCCGTTGTGGCATATTCTATGCTCGAGAGCGACGACTGGGTGCTCCCGCGCAACAACGGTGGCGACATCCCCTATAAGCCGCCATTCTTCCATTGGACAATAGCTGCGGCGTCGGCTGCCACAGGTGGCGCGGTCAGCGAGTTCACGTCGCGTCTGCCATCGGCCGTGGCGCTGATAGCCATGACGCTGATGCTTTACGTTTTCCTGGTCAGACGCAAGGGTGTGACCGTGGCGCTGCTGGCGTCATTGGTGTCGCTCACCGCCTTTGAGCTACACCGGGCGGGAGCCAACTGCCGTGTCGACATGATGCTCACCGCGCTCACAGTGGGCGCGTTGTTGCTGCTCTATCGCTGGTGGGAGCGCGGCCTGAAAGGGGTGCCCTGGCTGGCGATACTGTTCATGAGCTGCGCCACACTCACCAAAGGGCCTGTAGGGTCGCTGATCCCGTGCCTCGCCGCGGGTGTGTTTCTGCTGCTGCGCGGAGTGAATTTTTTCAAGGCTTTCCTGCTGCTTGCCGCATGGGGCGTGATGTCGTTTGTGCTCCCGCTCTGCTGGTATTATGCGGCATGGCTGCATCAGGGACAGGAGTTTCTCGACCTGGTGATGGAGGAGAATTTCGGCCGCATGACCAACACAATGTCCTACGACTCGTGCGTCAATCCCTGGCATTATAATTTCCTGACGCTTCTGGGGGGCTATGTTCCCTGGGTGCTGCTGGTGCTGATTTCGCTTTTTACGCTTGACTGGCGCCGACTGTTCCGCCGCAACGACACTCCGGCCGCCGGCGCTTCCGGTCTGTGGCAGGGCATAGTCGGCAAGGTGCGCAATGCCGACCCCGTGACTCTGTTCTCGGCGGTTTGTACAGTGGTGATATTTCTGTTCTATTGCTTCCCGCAGTCGAAACGCAGTGTGTATCTGATGCCGATATATCCCTTCATCGCCTATTTTCTGGCACGTTATATGATATATCTGGCCGACAGGCACCGGGCGGCTGTGAAAATTTATGGCTCGGTGCTTGCCGTGGCCGGCATTCTCACTTCGGCGCTGTTTCTGCTTATAAGGTGCGGCGTTGTGCCTGAGGGAATATTCCATGGCCGCCATGCCGCACAGAACATCGAGATGATGAGGCAGATCGGGAACATCGACGGTTTCGGCCTCGTGCTGGTTGCCCTGACCGCTCTGGCCGGGGTAGCATGGTTTGTGTATATAGCCCGCAGCAAGTCGGGCGGCAGGGGTGTGCTCTTTGCCGTGGCGGGTCTCACCGTGTGCATCTATATGGCACTCGACGGCGCATATCAGCCGCGGGTGCTGTCGGTGAAATCGATGAAGCCGGTGACCGCGCAGATCGACCGTCTGGCGCCGGCAGCTTCGGGCACGCTCTACGAGTTTATCGAGGAGGGGCAGTTTGCCGCCGGCGATCCGGTTCATTTCTTCGAGCTGGATTTCTATCTCGGCGACCGCATACGCAATTTCTGGCGCGAACGCCCGGCATCGGGCTATCTTCTTGTCAGTGATAGCGATGCCGGGCGTTGGGTGCCGCAGTTTGAGGCTGAGGGCTACAGTTTCACGCCTGCCGGCACTCTGACGGTGCCTCCGGGTCGAGAGCCGCTCTGCCTCTATCGTTTCAGTAAGGGAGCAGCTGCCACGTCTCGGTGAAGGTGTAGCTCTCGCCCGGTTTCAGAGTGATCATCGGGGAGTTTGGCTCAACCTCGATGAAACGCGAGTCGAAATAGATGATGTTGGGATAGTCGATGCCGTGGCTCATGTCGTAGACGCCCTGCGGATCATAGTCGAAACGTTTGACGAAGATGTAGGGTGCGCGCATGTAGATTGCGGTGCTCATGGAGTCGCCGTCGGTAGCCGGAGTGGTGTTGATGCAGAATTTGTGGCAGTCGGCAGGCGATTCGCCGCCGGGGAAAGCTGTGAAGATACCCTCGGCAAGCTTTACACGGTCGGTGCGCACTCCGGGAATCAGTGAATCTATGTCGAAAGTGTATTCCGAGAAACCGTTGGGATATTTCTCGGTGGGAGTGGCTTTGGCCATGTAGAGACCGCCCGAGGGGAGCAGGGTGCGCGTCCACACATTGTAGCGCACAGCCGAGTCGCACACGTTGGTCATGGTGAGGTCGACACGCAGCGTGGCGTCGCCGGCGAGGGTGTATTTCTTGGTGAATTTCACACCCATTTTAGCCATGGGCACGGATTCCATGGTCACGGAGCGGCCCGATACGTCGGTTACGGCATAGGCTCCCGCCCAGATCGAGTCGTGGATATGGTCTGTGACACGCTCAGGACCGATGTCGCTGCGGCCGGCGTCGGGGGCGCGGCGGGTAGCGATGAAAGAGTCCACGGTGAAGGCATTGATGGCACTGTCGGCCCACAGCACATTGCAGTTGACAGAGTCGATGCCGAAATAGAGCACCTGGGCGCCATAGGTGGGATTCACAATGGCCGTGACGGTGCCGTCGGTGAGTTTCACGCAGCTGTCCCAGCCGCGATAGGTTACATACTCGGCTTCGCCGGTGCCGCTATGGCGCCCGGTGCATGCTGCAGCGATAATGGCCAGCAGCATCAGTGGAAATAGTTTCTTCATAGTTATGAGGGATTATATAGTTATGAGGGATTATATAGCTTGAAAAATGTCAGGGAATGGTGACCCGCACCATCAGCCGCTGGTAGAAAAGCATGCCGCCGGGGTAGAAGTTGAAGTCAAGCGATGCCAGAATGTCGACGTAACGGTTGCGGTAGGCATGAGCGTAGATGTTGAGGCGGTCGTAGAATTTCTTCTGATAATATGGCTCGCCCTGATATAGGCCGGGACCCATGGGCGACCACACCACCGGATTCGTGAGCAGGTCGTCGGGCGTGGCATGGGGGCGCTTGTTGTCGGCAAAGGTGGGGTCGGGGTAGTTGTAGCTCGGAAACAGCTCCTTGCCTACATAGAGGGTGTTTTTAACACCGAGGAAACGCCACTCTCCGGTCGCCTCCATGTAGAATCCGCAGGGAGTGCGCCATCCGGCATCGGTCTCGGCGCGGTTGCGCTCCACGGTGGCCAGCAGCCCGGCGCGGATGGTGAGCGAATCGATATGCACTTTGCTGCCGAGATCGGCTGAAAGATAAGGGTTGACGATGAAATTATCAACGATATGCTGCTGCTCGGGCGGCTGCTTCTGCAGGGCGTAATGGTTCATCTGCACATATCCGCCGAAGCCGAACCAGTTGCGGCGGGGCGACATCTGTCCGTGAAAAACTACGTTGAAAGCCTCGCGTTGGCGCCGCGTCTGCATGCCGCGCCAGTCGACATACAGGTCGAAGAATCCGCGCAGATGCACATACTGGAGCATGGCGCCGCGGATGTTTTTTTGAGTATAGCTCAGTGAGTCGCTCCAGAGATAGCCGGGCATCTCCTCCACAAGCTGCGTGCGGGGAAACATGCCCATTGAAAAGCGCCAGCGCTTGCCGCTGTGGCGGTAGTAAAGCGTGGGTGATACTTTCTGTCCGTAGAACTCGCACCCTATGGGCTGAAACCACACCACGCCGCCGGCCACGCGGTCGGTCTCGGTGAATTTTACCCCTGCTTCGGGAGCCAGCGAGGTGAAGAAATAGGTTTTGGCCGCCGAGCAGTCCGATGAACCCTCGCGGTTGTCGAACACCGATTCAAATCCCACATCCCATGTGAAGTCGACCCCGTAGGCTGCGAACAGGGGCAGGGCAAATGCAAGGAGCAACGATAATCTCAGACGTGTCATGGCCGGTTGATGGTTATTTCAGGTATTGGTATTTAAGGTGGAGCGTCGTTGCCGGCTCAGACGATGCGCGATGATGCCTCTGGGCGGGCAGGGTGCTCGAGCGGGGCACCGGGCCGGCGCATTTTCAGCTTGATTTCGTCGAAGCCGCGGCCATACACGCCGTTTACCTGGGCCTGAGTGATGAACGCGTCGGAATCAATCGATTTGATGATGCGGAATATGGTCACGGATTCAATTTTGCGACACATCACCAGCAGCACCTTCACATCCTTTTTGGAGTACCAGCCCATGCCGTCGAGCACGGTGCAGCCGCGCTGGGCCTCGTTGTTGATGGCCGTGGCGATTTCCTCCCATTTGGGCGAGAAGATGGTGAACTGCACGGCCTGCCGGTTGGTGTGAATCACCATGTCGGCCATGAAGGGGATCACAAACAGTGTGATAAGACCGTAGACCAGCGAGGGGACGCCTGCCTGGAAACTGAAGTCGGGCACAAAGAAAAATTTCAGAATCAGCGACGACGAGATGATGCACAGGTCGAAGTACATCATGGCGCGCCCGATGGTGACATTGCTCTTTTTCGAGGCCACGGCGGCAACAATATCGGTGCCTCCGGTCGAACCGTTGTGCACAAACACCAGACCTATGCCCAGGCCGCAGAGCACGGCGCCGATAATCACGTTCATAAAGGTCTCGCCAACCACAGGCGGTTGCCTGAACAACGGCTGGAAAAACGCGAATATCACTGAAATCACCACTACGCCGAAGAGCGTGCGGAACACAAACGTGCTGCCCACAATCTTCCATGCGATCGCGAGCAGCAGACAGTTCACGGTGAATATAGTGACGGAATAGGGGACATGGAAGCCGAAACAGCCGAATGTGATCATGTCGACAATCTGGCTGAGACCGGCCATGCCGCCGATCACCACTTTGTCGGGAGCCGTGGCAATGAATGCGCAGAACCCCAGGCCATACATGGCGATACCGATGATAATCACCAGATAATCCTTGGCGAAAAGCCACACTTTAGGTTTCTGAAAAGTCATGTGCAAAGGTGTTTTTTACGGTTGACTGGTTTGCCGTGACCCGGGCTGACTCGGTCGTCGGGTCGCGGCAGAAGGTTTCACCGTTGCAAAGTTACTAATCTTTTCGGAAACCTCACCCGCCCCCGCCATCTATTTTTACAGTTTTATAAGATGGCGGTTGCGGAATCTGCCAATAGGGGAGGATTCAGATGAGGCGGTATTCGCGGGTGGCGTCGAAGCAGGGGCAGGCTTTGGCGGCAAAGTCGCGGTGACCGCGGATTGTGGCGCGGGGATGCGCCAGATGGAGGGCTGTGAGCAGGCGCAGCAGCGAGGCGCGCTGAGCCGGGGTGCGTGTGTCGGCCGGACGTCCCGCGCTGTCGAGGCCGCCGACGTAGCACACGCCTATCGATCTGAGGTTGTGCCCGCGGCAGTGTGCGCCGGGCAGTTCAAGCGGGCGCCCGGCCTCTATGGTGCCGTCGAGGCGCACCACAAAGTGGTAACCGATGTCGGAGAACCCGCGCTGCCGGTGCCAGCGGCGTATGTCGGCGGCGCTGTTGTCGCGTCCGGCCGGAGTGGCGGAGCAATGTACGATGATGGTGTCGATTGTGCGGTTGCAGCTCATGCGGGGAGTTGCAGCCGCAGGGGTGTTTTCTGTCATAGCGATAAAGGTTTTGCAGTGTGTGCTGCAAAATTACGGTCGCGTATGACGGAAACGTATGCTAAAATGTTACATAGACCACCAAGGCAGCGTCTACCCCGGCCGCAGTCAGGGGGTGGCGACCCGGTGGAAATAGAGCAGCGAGTCGGGCGTGTTGTGGAAAATCGTGATATAGTCGCGGAGGACGCGGTCGGGGTGAAACGCGATGTCCTCGAATACCCGGCTTACGGCAGTGTTGGCATTGAAAACTCCTCCGTTGGCGAAAGCGCGGATGCGGGCGTTGAGAGGCTGTTTTTTTACAATGTCGTCAGCGGTGATGTCGTAACCGTAGGTGCGGATAAGCCAAAAATCGGCTTCACGGGCTTTAGTAAGCGCTTTTTCGTAGGGCATAGGCACCGATCCCGGCACATCCCCGGTGGGCACCGCCACATCCGCATTCGCGTCGCGGATGATTCTCACGGCGTAGCTCCCTTCGCCGGGGAGGGTCCATACACCTTTCTCGGGCATTTCGGTGAGCACGAGCGGCGTTTTGTCGAATCGCGAAGCCACGCTGCACAGCGAATCGTAGCGCGATTTGACGCTGCGAAACATCCGGTCATTCTCCCGGCCCATACCCTCGGCCAGCATGGAATAGAAACGGGTCCATTCCATACGTCCCATGGGCGAAAGCTCCATGTAGTCGGCGCACTCTATCACAGGAATGCCCGTGCGGTCGGCCACACCGTGCCCCGCGTCCTTGAAAGGGGAGATGAGGATGGCGTCGGGTCTGAGCGCCACAATTTTTTCAAGCGAGGGTTCCATCGACGACCCGATATCCACGATGCGGCCGTCGGCAATGCGTGCACGTATGGAATCGTCGGTGATATATTGCGCGTCAGCCACGCCCGCTATCCGGTCGATCTGTCCTGACTCGGCGAGCAGACCGGCATGAACCGATGAATAGACCACCATTCGCTGCAGCGGCAGACGCAGCGTGGGCAGTCCCGACACAGTGGTGGTGTCGGGGGCGTTGACCAGCCGGTATTGCGCCAGCAGCGCCGTGGTGTCCCAGGGATTGACCACCGAAATGATGACGGAACTGTCGGGGAGCGCATGGCCGCGGATAAACCGGGCCTCGGTGAAGATGTTGTCGGAGTAGTCGGCGTCGCCTTTCTTCTCCGCACATGAGGATGCTCCGACTGCGATCAGGCAGAGCGCGATGACGTATATCAGCAGTTGTCTTGTCATTCTGTTGGGTTATCAGCCGTCTGTTGGGTTATCAGCCGCGCGATGGCGAATTCAAGCATCGTGTCGATTCCCTCGAGTGCCTTTTGCGGATCCATGTCGACCTCGCAACCCGGCGTGGGCGCCACTCCGAACTCCGTGAGATTCCCCTCGGGATCGCGCAGGGGCGATGCCGAAAAGCGCACTCCCCAGCCGTTGGGCAGTTCCGACGAGAATGGCATCCCCGAGCCGCCACCGGTGGTGTCGCCTACGACGGTCACCTGCGGCAGCGACTTCATCACCGACACGAAATTGTTGGCCGCCGAGAAAGTGGAACGGTTGCAGAGCACCACAACCGGTTTCTCCCAGAGGATGCGGCCTTTGTCGGCGGGATTGAAATAATAGGTGTATGGTTCCGAGAAATCGTTGTGTCCGGGCCCGGTTTTGTGGCATATTGAGCCTGCGGGAATGCGCCGTGATATGAAGTGGCGCACGATGGTCTCTACATTGTCCATGCTGCCGCCGCCGTTGTCGCGCACGTCGATGATCAGCCCGTCGGCGGTCGACAGATACGACAGGATATAGTCGAGATTGCCGTCGCCCACGCCATAGGAGAAACTCGGATAATACATATACCCGATATTCTGCTCCAGAATGCCGTAGGTGATGCCGCAGGTGTTGCGGTAGTTGAAGTTGAAATAATTTTCCTGAATTATGCGCAGCTGGAAATTCTGCGGATAGTCGCTCCACCACTTTTTGTAATAGGAGGTGGCGAAAGGTGCCGACAGGTTGGTGTGGCCGTCGCGAAGCTCGTCGAGCATCTGCGAGCACACGTCGAACAGCTCCTCCTGTCGCATGGCGGATGATATGCGAGGGGCATAGCGGTCGTGCACTTCGTTCCAGTCCACATCCTTCTGCGCGAAGAAACAGTAGTGCTCGTCGATGATTTTCCAAAGCTGCTCGAAATTGCCGCGCGGATCGTCGGGAAATTGCTCCACATCGTGGCACCCGCCAACCAGCGGAATGACGATGGCGGAGGCTATTATGGCTGTGATGAATCTGCTGATTTTCATAATCTGCTGATTTTCATGAGCGGATGATTAGTAGGCCCACTCTACGTTGTTGCCCGATGGCAGGCTGCGGCGGGGTGAGACCGAGATGAAATCCGTGACCACGCCCAGCACGAAGGCGTAGGAGAAATTGCGGGTGGTGATGTGGTTCACCTTCTGCGAATAGATGTCGGAGCGGAAGCCCAGGCGCAGCGCGGTGTTGCCCAGACCGATGTCGGCCGTTACCAGGTTGTCCCAGCGGAAGAAGTTGCCGGGACACGCGCAGTGCACCAGCCCGTGGCGGTTGCCCAGATACATTTCGAAATACAGCTCGTCATATTCCGGCGAGAAGAGGGCGCCGACAAGCGGGAGCGCCGACTGCCAGCGGAGCGTGACGGGGAGGCGCCCGATGCGCAATCCGCGGCTGACGGCGCCGATTACGCCGAGCGTGAGGTCGGTCTTCAGCGCCGCGGGGTTGTTGCCGTTGCGGCGGTTGTACATGCCGCCGACATTAAACTGCGCCATGCCTCCGGCCTCGGCGCGGATGCCCAGCGGGAGTTGCCACCTGCGGGCCATCGACCATGCGGCGCTGATATTGCCGTAATATAGAGTGGCGTTGCCGGCCGGGTTGTGGGCGCCGCTGGCCTCGATGCGCAGGTTGAGCTGCTGGCGCCAAAGCGCCGGCGAGAACTTCATGGCCTGGCGCCGTTCATAGCTGAAAGCCACGTTCCAGCCTGTGTATTTCAGCGGCGAGAGGTAGGTGTCGAGCAGATGCGACGAGCCTCCTTCGAGCATAAATGCCTCGCTGACCGGTCGCAACGGCGCTGCGGCTGCCTTTGTGGCCTCCGGGGCGGCGGCTTGTGTGGCAGCAGCCTCTCTCGGCTCCTGCGCGAGAGCCGAGAGCGAAGCCGACAGCAACAGCAGGGCTAAAAGGAATCGTAGGGCTTTGGGTGATGACATAACTTGGGTATGGGATCAGAAAAGACGCTCCTGACCGATTATGGAATCGCGCACCTCCTCGTCGCTCATCTCCGGCTCGGCGTCGGGCGCGGTGGAGCCGTCGGGCGTGTCGGGCGATGCAGGATCGTCGGGATTGTCGATGTCGGCCTGCGCATCGGGGTTCGGGTCGATTTCGGTCACTTCGGCCAAGGTGTAGGTGGTCAGTCGTTTGCCCTTTGCTTTGAACGATTTTACTGCGATGAAATCGGTGGCGTCGACCTCCAGAGGCTCGCGGTGTGAGTCGTCCTCTCCGAAAGCTACGCGGAAACGTGCTCCCGGAGTGTCGGTGAGCAGTATCAGTCGCGATGCGGGGTTCTCGCCGATGAACGATGTGAGGCGGTTGACCTGCTCGAAGGTGAAGCGTTTGAGATATGGATATCCCTGGTCTGCGTCGAAGAGCACGGCGGCCCAGATGTGTGTGGGCCTGTACTTCTCTATGCGCAGGATGTCGTAGTGGTCGTAGTGGTTCGACGCCTCGAAAGTGGTGAGAATGTATTCGCCGCCGCGGGTGACCACCAGTATGCGGTCCTCGCCGAGGAATTCGCCAAGCAGCCGACCACGCCCCTCGTAGTTGAGGCGCATAACGTCGGGATCGTACCATACCTCGCGCCCTCCGAGGGTGGATGTGCCCTGCTCCTTGAGCGAGAAACGGTGCACTTCGTTGCGGGTGACCAGATTGCCCATGCTCTGACGTCCCTTGATGGCAAGCTCGGCGAAATCCACGTCGAGTTGCAGGCGCGTCAGCCGTGCCTTGGGCTTCAGAGTCACTTTCACCACCTCGGCCTCGCCGTTGGGATTGGCCGAGAACCATGCTATGCGGCTGCCGGGATTCCCCTGGGTGAGGTTATACTCCTTGTCGCGCGTGACTCCGGTGACTTTGAAACGCTTTTTGTAGAAAGCGCCTCCGCGGCCATCCTGATAGATCACGTTGTAGATCATGCGCTCGTCGCGGCGGTTGTAAATGCCTATGTGGCGCACATTCTTGCCTATGAACAGTTTCTCGGGCACACGCACCACCTTGTATCGGCCGTCGTTGTAGAACACGATGACATCGTCGAGCGCCGAGCAGTTGAACAGCATCTCGGTGTTGTCGTCGCGTTTCAGCCCTATGCCGATGAATCCGTCGGCTTTGTTGAAATAGAACTTTTCGTTGGCCTCGGCCACGCGCGAAGCCTCGATGTTGTCGAAGCCGCGCACCACTGTGCGGCGGGGGAATGCCTCGCCATATTTCTCCTTGAGCTGGAGGAACCAGTCGATGGTGTAGTCGGTGATGTGGTCGAGCCATCCCTGCAGCTCGGCGATGCGCTCGCGGTAGAGGGCGATGACGCGGTCGGCCTCCTTCGACGAGAATTTCAGTATGCGCTTCATCTTGATTTCCATCAAGCGGAGCACATCGTCGTCGGAGACGGGGCGGATGAGCTGCGGGAGGAACGGTTTCAGGCGGCGCTGCACATGAGCCACCACAGCCTCCATGTTCTCTCCCTGCTCGAATTCGGTGTCTTTGTAGATGCGTTCCTCGATGAAGATGCGTTCCAGCGAGGCGAAGTTCAGCTGCTCGTTTACCTCGCCGAGCTTTATCTCCAGCTCGCGGCGCAGCAGCTCGCGGGTGCGGTCGGTGCTGTGACGCAGGATGGCGCTGACGTTCAGGAACTGCGGTTTGTTGTCCTGGATCACGCAGCAGTTGGGCGAGATCGACACCTGGCAGTCGGTGAACGCATAGAGCGCGTCCATGGCCTTGTCGGATGAGGTGCCGGGCTGCAGATGCACTATGATGCGTGCCTGGTCCGAGGTGTTGTCGTCGACCTTGCGTACCTTGATTTTTCCATTCTCCGTGGCCTTGAGAATCGACTCGATGATTTTCGGCGTGGTTTTGGTGAAAGGTATCTCGGTGACGGCAAGGGTGGTGTTGTCGACTTTTTCGATTTTGGCGCGGACAAGCACTTTGCCGCCGCGCTCGCCGTCGTTGTAGCGGCTAACGTCGATGAAACCGCCGGTGGGGAAGTCGGGGAGGAGCGAGAACTCCTCGCCGCGCAGATGCGCCACGGCGGCGTCGATGATTTCGTTGAAATTGTGGGGAAGGATGGTCGACGACATGCCCACGGCCAGACCCACCACGCCCTGGAATAGCAGCAGCGGAAACTTCACCGGCAGGGTCACAGGCTCCTGCTTGCGCCCGTCGTACGAGGGCACCCAGTCGGTGATCTTGGCGTTGTAGAGTGTTTCCAGGGCGAAAGGCGACAGGCGTGCCTCGATATATCGGCCTGCTGCTGCGTCGTCGCCCGTGAGTATGTTGCCCCAGTTTCCCTGGGTGTCGATCAGCAGCTCTTTCTGACCGAGCTGCACCAGCGCGTCCTTGATCGATGCGTCGCCGTGGGGGTGATACTGCATGGTGTTGCCCACGATGTTGGCCACCTTGTTGTAGCGGCCGTCGTCGATGGTCTTCATCGAGTGTAGTATGCGTCGCTGCACAGGTTTCAGGCCGTCGTCGATATGGGGCACGGCGCGTTCGAGTATCACGTAGGAAGCATAGTCGAGAAACCAGTTGCGGAACATGCCGCCAAGGCGCAGACGCGAGGCCTCCGTGCCGATGGCGGGAGGAATCACGCCGGCTTCCAGATCCTCGGCGATATACTCCGACGCCTCCTCGCGGATAGGCTCGTCGTCGGTGACGGAGTGGTGTTGAGGCGCGGCGTCGGACGCCTGAGGGGTGTCGGCGTTGAGGTTTTCGGCGCTGATGTTGTTTTCGGTATTTTTGTCGGTCATTCTGAATGATAGCAAAACAGCGGCGGGCGCAGCACCCGCAACTGGTAAGGAAGGAGGGCGGCCCCCCCCCCCCCCGCCGCTGTCTGCAAAGTTACAAAATTTCAGCGACAAAAACCGGTATCACCGGCAATTTTTTGATTGGAGCCGAGCCTTACCTCGTAGGGCCTTAGTTCAAAAGACCGCGGAGCATGTCGGCGGCGTAACCGGCATCGGCGTTGCCCTTCTCTTTCTCCACAAGGAAGCGGTCGATGGCTTTCTGTGCGGTGGCGCGGTTGTCGGCATCGGCCAGCAGCGCGGGATTGGCTTTGAGGATGGCGCTGGCCGACCACGCGGCGGTGGCAGCCGTAGCATCGTTGTCGAGATAGCGGGCTGTGCATTTCAGCGACTCGCCGGTGGGGAGTTTGCCCAGGGCGGCGACAAGTTCGCGCAGGGCGTCGTCGCCGGGCGTCAGCTCGAATGCGCGGCCCAGACGGGTGTATTTCTGCGCGTGGTCGTCGTCGGTGGCCGACACCAGACGGGTGTAGTGGCGGATAAGATCGTCGCGGCGGGGTGCCTTTTCGTCGGAGGCGAGGGCAAACACCGGCTCGATGGCGGCGGGTGCGCTCACCATGAGCATGGCGTCGACGGCGCCCTCGGGAGCGGCTTTGTAGCCCTCGCTGATGATGGCCACGGCCTCAGGGGTGTTGGTGTGTGCGAGCATGGGATAGAAGCGCCAAGGCTCGGCATACCCCTCCATCCCTGCCTTGATGATGGAGAGCCGGCTTGCGGCGTCGAGCGAGGCGATGGATGCCGCGGCGGCGTTGCGGGTGTCGTCGATGCGGTCGGGCGCGGCCTCGCGGAGCATGGCCGCAAGCTGCGGGAAATTGTCGGGAGCGGAGACACCCGCGAGGGCTTTCACTGCTGCTGCCGCCACACCGGCGTCGGCGCTTGATGCCAGGCGGATTGCGGCGGGATATGCATCGCGCATGCGACGCTCCGAGGCGAGCGCGAGGGCGTTGTCCAGCGTCAGCGGGTTGTCGCTGCCGAGGGCGCCGAGGATGCCGGCGGAGATGTCGCCGTTGAAGCATTGCAGGGCATAGCGCGCGGCGTTGGCGGTGGCGCTGTCGCCCATGCGGCCGATGATGGCACTCAGGGCGTCGTTGCCGCCGATTTTGCCTGCGGCCTCAATGGCGGCGCATGCCACGGGTGCCGACTGCGATGCCACGGCGGTGCATATCAGATTCTTCTGCGCCTCGACATGGTTGTCGCCCATCCAGTTGAGGATGTCGACGCGGGCGGCGTCGGTGGCTGTGGGGTATGCGTCGGCGATCTGCTGCTGCGCTGTCGCGGGGAGATTCCCTAAAAGCGTGGCGCGCAGCGCGGGGTCGTTGTCGGAAAGGATAGTGCGGATGCGCGCGGAATCGACGCCGCCGTTGGCCATGAGCAGTTTAAGCCCGGCGCAACGCAGGGCGCTGTTGTCCGACGCAAGCAGTTTCTCGGCTTCGGCCATGACGTTTTTGTCGGCGCCGAGGTTGGCGAGGAGTTGCAGATATGCGTCGGTGTCGGTCTCGCGGAGAGTGGCGATTGATTTAGCGCTGCCGCACACTGCCAGGGCGTTGACGGCAGCCGCGGCTGCGGCTTTATCGGCCGACTTTGCCCATTTGAGCAACTGCTTTTCCACGCCGGGTAGACGCCGGTAATAGGCTAAGTAAGCCAGTCGGGCATCGGGAACGCGCGATTTGTTGACCAGACGGACGGCCTCGGCGTCGATTCCTTTCATGGTGCATAGCCCTTTCAGCGCGGTCTGCCCCAGATAGGGGTCGGCGAGCAAGGTGCGGTAGAGGGGGAAGTCGGCCGAGGTGGCCAGTTTGTTAAGCTCGGTGAGCAGAAACGCGCGGGTAGGGTTGTCGGTGGTGGCGGCGAGTGTCGATTGCAGCAGCTCGCGGGCATGTTGCCGCGCGGCGGCGTCGTTGCTGAGAGTCAGATCGTTGACAGCTCCGTCGAGGGCATATTCCTGACGGGAGTTGTCGCTCCCGGGGGTGAGCTGCGTGGCGGCGCTTATGTCGTGCGGCACATCGGCGGCGACCGGGAAATTCATTCCGCCGGCAAAGATTGCCAGTGCCAGCAGCAGTGTTGTTATATTGGTTTTCATGAGTAACTGCGGATGGGGTTGGATAAGCTCAGTGAATTATGATATTGGGGAGTCGATGCGGTCAGATTTTCCAGGGACCGCGCATCGGTTCGTTGATGAGCTGGTTGGCGGCCTCGTCATTTATGACAAGCTGCGTGGCGGGGTCGAAGTGCATCACTTTGCGCCCTAAGCGGAGCGCCATGGCGCCGAGGTTGACCAGTGTGCAGCTGTGGTGTCCGTTGTCCTCGTTGAGGGCAAACTTGCGGCGGGTGCGCACGCAGTCGAGGAAGTCGGTGCGCTGCGGCTCGGGGTCGGGCATTTCGGCTATCTTGTTCATCACATCGGGGATGGTGCACTCGAAGCCCCGGTATACCTTGCCGCCGGGACCCTCGATATAAGGCACCTTGCCGGGCGACTCAAACCCCTCCCCTTCGAGCACGATGCGGCAGCCGTCGGCATAGGTGTAGGTGATTTTGCGCCAGATGCCAACGGCGTCCCAGTGCTGCTGGGGCGCGTCGACCTCGATCTTTACGGGGAACTCGTTGTCCTTGCCCAGAAGATACTGCACGGGGTCGAGATAGTGCTGCCCCATGTCGGTGAGGCCTCCCCCGTCATAATCCCAGTAGCCGCGGAATGTCTGGTGCACGCGGTGCGGGTTGTAGGGCTTGTAGGGAGCCGGACCGAGCCACATGTCGTAGTTCAGTTCCGGTGGCACGGCCTCGGCGGTGAGATGATCCTTGCCCACCCAGAAAAATTTCCAGGCGAACCCTGTGGCGCCGCTCACGGTGAATGTCAGCGGCCAGCCGAGCAGACCGCTCTGTATCAGCTTTTTCAGCGGTTTCACGGTGGTGCCTAATCCATAGAAAGTGTCGGCGAAACGAAACCAGGTGTTCAGGCGGAAGATGCGGTTGTAGCGCTCCACGGCCTCCTTTACGCGGCGACCCTCGCCGATGGTGCGTGTCATCGGTTTTTCGCAGAAAATATCCTTGCCTGCTTTGGCGGCCTCGCAGGCCATTAGGCCGTGCCAGTGGGGTGGAGTGGCTATGTGCACGATGTCGACCGACGGGTCGTTGCACAGTTCGCGGAAATCGTCGTAGGCCTTCACGTCGGCATGCAGCTGCTCCTTGGCGGCTTTCACAGCCGAGTTGAGGTGATTGCGGTCAACATCGCAGAGAGCCACAAGGCGGCACGCGTCGGTGCTGGTGAAATGGAGATCGCTGCGGCCGATGCCGCCCACGCCGATGATACCTTTGGTGAGCTGGTCGCTCGGAGCTATAAAACCGTTGCCGAGCACTTTGCGCGGCACGATGGTGAAAAGCCCGATGGCGCCAAGTGATTTCAGAAACGTTCTTCTGCTTTCTTTCATGGATTTATACTTGATAATGGTTTGATTCGTAAACAGTGGTTATCAGGCTGTAAATTTACAATTAATTCTATTCCCATACAACAAAAAACACAAAAAAGAAGCGGAGGCTGGCGGCGACTGTGGGGCGGCTGTGGGGCGGCGGCTTTCCAGCCGCCGTTTAATAGACAATAAAACACTTAATCATTTATAGTCAGCTATATGCAGGCGGCAAGAAAGCCGCCTTTCCACAAAAAAGGAGATGCGCCGGGATGGCACATCTCCTTGATTTATTAGAGAACTAATTGTTAGCTAACTGACGATTAGCGAACTACGAACTTCCTGCCGTTGCGGATGTAGATGCCGGGAGCGGTGGGGTTGGCCACCTCAATGCCCTGCAGGTTGAAGATGCGGTTGTCGGCGGGGGCGTTGTCGGCGTCGTCAGTGATGTTGTCGATGCCTGTGATGATAGAGTCGTTGGCATCCTTGACTGTGGCGTCAGGTCCGTAGTAAGTGCCGCGGAAATCATCCAGATTGATGTATGAACCGGCGGCTTGTGACGCTGTGGGATCGGAATGCTTTACACCGATCTTTATGTCGGATCTCTTTCCTGCAGTACCGCTGTTGACATTGACCACGAGGTAGTTCTTGTAGAGACCTGAACGATAGTAGGCGGCCGACTGGAGGAAGTCGCCGGGCACCTCGATGGTTTTGTCTCCCTTGATGACGGCGGTACCTTCGCCGGGAGCATAGTCGGCAAAGTCAAGTACGTTGCATAGGTTCACGGCTGCCTTGTTGTCAGTATCGGCGGGGGCGTTGTCCCCCTCGGCAATGGCTGCTGCTGCGTTGTCACCGGCAGCGGCCTTGCTGTCGACGGCGGGAGTAGCCTCGCAGAAGAACTGGATGGGTTTCTCTTCGCTGAAGGCACCGTCGCGATAATATCCGCTGCATTCAAACATATAGACGCCGTCGGGCATGTTCTCGAGAGTCTGCGAAATCTCGAACTGTGAAGGGATGAGGTTCGACGCTTCGGCGGTTTCGCTGAGATTCCAGTTCCACTGGGCATTTCCCGTGCCGTTGACCCATTTGCTCATGGAGAAATCGGCGCCTGTGGTTGTCCATGCATCGTGGTATGCCCGGTTCAGAATGCGGTTGAACCCCGGATTCGCAATCATGTAGGAAATATCGAAGGGCGTGTCGGTAGAGGCAGTCTCAAATGCTATGCGCGACTCAACAGGCACAATCTTCCACCACGAGTCGGGGCTGGTGAGATCCACATCCTTCTCCTTTTTCTGATATTCCACGGTGCGTTCGCACCATTGGGGATTTTCCGGGGTGCCCTGAAGATTGACCGAAGGGGCATGTTCGATGTATACGATATAGTTGCCTATTTCGGGGTCGGTGATGGGGTCCTGAGTGGCGGCAAGGCGAATGGTGAACATATTTTCCTGCCCTTCAACGGGAACGAATTCCCAAATATCCTGATATTTGCCGTCAAGCGATCCATAGTATGACAGATAATGGTCAGTCTCCTTGTTGAGTCCCACGAAGTTGGTGCTCAGCTTGCATTTGAAGCCGCCGGCAGAGGTCGCTTCCAGAGCTTCGGGAGTGAATTCGGCACCGGGGTTGTCGAGCATGGGGTGAACTCCCCATTCGGCGCCGCCATCGAAGAACAGCTCCTGCCCGACGTTATAGATGAAATATTTCTTCCCCTCTTCCATCGTGGACGCGCCCTCGAAAGTGTCGGGGATGGTGCGGACGTTCATGGCACGGCGGCGGATGCCGCGTAGTGTCTGTATGGCCAGGTTCACCTCGTCTTCGCATTGAGCTTCGTAGTAGAGTTTTTCGGCCTTGCTCACGTCGGTGCCCGTAGGGCAGAGATCCTTTGTGCGTTGGAATATATCTCCCGATTTGATATAGAGGTTGATGGCATCGGTGATGCGGCGGAGAGCCGCCATTTTGTCGGAGCCGGTGCCGCTCGCAAGTGCTGTTTCGGCTTCTTCTTTAGCCGCGGCGGCTCCTTGATAATTCGCTGCTTCCTCGATCTTGGCTGTGAGTTTTTCGTCAAGAGCAGCTTTCCCCTTCTCCTCTTCCTCGTCGGCTATATTGCCTGCTTTGTAGGAGAGGTGCATCTGCTTGAAATTGAATGAGTCTTCATCAATGATTTCGCTTTTGTAGAGACCGATGATCAGTTTGCCATCGGCAGATACATTGGTGACAACGGGGACGTTTTTGTAATATCCGCGGGTGAATGCGACACCTGCGCCGTAGCCGGGGAAGTATTTGCCGTTTACCATTTCCGCGAAGCCGTTGCTTTTATCTTTATTTTCCAGGGCATTGTCGAATACATTCATGAAAAGAGCGCTGGTGGCGCCGGCATAGTACCATGCCTTGTTGTCAAACGGGCCTTCGACTTTCTCCGAGGTCCAGGGATTGCCTTCGCGGTAAAAACCTGAAACGGAGTATGAGTAGGTGCCTTCGGGCAGCCCTTCGATTATGGTGTAGCGGTCGATCGTCCTTCCCCAGGCTTCGCGGGAAACAAGGGCGCGGCTGTCGTTGTCGTAGATTCCGTCGTTGTTTTCGTCTACGCCTACGTTTTCATTCAGTTTTTGCCATGATACAAAACCGGGCCAGCCTGTCTCGCCTTTCCATAGTTTGGTGTCGCGGTTATTGAAGGTAATCATGTTGTGGTTGGGGATGAGCCATGAGGCGTCCACGCCATCGGGTTGGGTTGCAGCAGCTGCTTTCATCACCTCCAGACGTTCCTCGCGGGTCACGAATTGCCACTGATCCAGGCCGGTGGCGGCGTCTGTGTCTGTATCGGCAGTCGTGGAGGCGTCGCCATCCTCGGGAATATTGTCGCGGTGGAGGCGATAGCATTTCAGATCCTCGTCCCATTTCGCGCTCAGGTTATATGAGTGTGATGTATTTGCTTCCTCCTTGTTTACGTAGATGGTGTAGGTGATGACCTCTTTCCCGTCGATCATCGAAGCGGTGTACTTTACTCTCCATTTTTCGAACAATCCGCTGTTAAGTGAGAATTCAGTCAGAGCATCAGCATCGGCACCGCTGAGAGAGCCGTTTACGCCGATGTTGGAATAAAAGCATAGGAGTTCATTGTCGATGTTGACCGAGAAATCCATGCCGATTTTGTTGAGCGCGGCGGTGGAATCCCACTGGTAAGGAATCTGGTCGTTGGCGTCGATCCAGGTGCCGGTCTTTACATTGTAGAGGTAATACGATTCGCCGTTTTTAAGTGTCGAGCCTACGTAAGGCGATTCGGTCAGGTGTGCCGGTTCGGATGAAGTCGTCGGTTCTGCCGGTTCTGTCGGTTCTGTGGCATCGGCTGCATATGTAGTGGCAGTGCCGGTCATGAACATGGCCGTGATGAGAAATAAATTTTTCATCAGAATAAATTTTGGTTAGTAATTTCGGTTTGCGGTCAGGTGGTAAGTGAGTCAGGTTTTCTGCTGACCGGTAGCAATAATGAGGATCTATTCAATTTAGGGTTAGAAGCCAAATTTTCTACAAAATTAGCTGTTTTGTGGCTTCAATGGCACATTTAATACTGCGAATTAACAAATATTAATACATGGATTTGCAAATAGACTTCTTATGATAATTTGTAGGCATTATCAAAATGTATAAATTATTACGGCGGCTGCCCCCCATTCCCCTTAAATTTTTTGGGGAGGAATTTGCGGCGGCAGGAAAGCCGCCTCTCCACAAAAAAAGGAGATGCGCCGGGGTGGCACATCTCCTTGATGTTATTAGAGACTAACTAATTAGCGTACTAATTGTTAGCTGACTGTCTATTAGCGAACTACAAACTTCTTGCCGTTGCAGATGTAGATGCCGGGGGCGGTGGGGTTGGCCACCTGGATGCCCTGCAGGTTGAAGATGCGGTTGTCGGTGGCTGCGGCGGCGGGTTCTTCGCTGATGATGTCGTTGATACCCGACGAGATGGCTTCCTTCACAGCTTCAACGGTGGTGTTGTTGCCGTAGTAGGTGATGCGGAAGTTGTCGACGTTGATGTAGTTGCCTTCGCCGAGCTGGTCAGCGTTTTCTGCGGGAACTTCAAGGCCGATCCACATGCCGGCATCCTCAATGTTGTCGGGGTCATTCTGGAAGTTTGTGACGATGGTGTTCTTGTAGGCGCCGGAGCGGAAATATTTCACGCCGTCGTCGAAGTTGCCGGGAACTTCGTAGGTCTTGCCTGCTTTCGAGGTAACTTTCACGCCTTCGCCGGGAGCCATGCCGTTGCCTTCGAGGATGTTGCAGAGAGGAACTGATGATTCGGGGTCGTTGGTGAAGAAGTTGACGGGTTTCACGGGGTCGCGGTCTACCTGGCCGATCTGGTCACCCTTGGTCTCGAGGTTGCCGTCGCGATAGTAACCGTTGCATTCGATCACGTATACACCGTAGGGGAGTTCGCCTGCGGGGATCTCCTGGAAGAGTTCGAATTCATCGGGGGTGATACCGGCGATTTCCAGAGTCTCGCTGATGTAGTTGCCCCACTGAGTGGTGAAGTTGGCGCCGCTCTGTGACCAGATGCCGGCTTGCTGAGCGTAGATGATGCGGTTGAAACCGGGGTCGAAGATGTGGTGCGAAGCGTCGATGGGGTTGGTGAGCGATGCGTTCTGCAGCATTGCGTCGCGTTCCTCGCGGGTCACGATCTTCCACCATGCGTTGGGATCGGCGGGGTCAATATCGGCCTCTTTGGTGCTGGTCGACAATGCGCGTTCGCAGTCGCTGTTCTGAGGACGTGAGAAGGGGATGTAGAGAACGTGATTGCGGTTGGCGTCATCTGAATTGCAGAGACGGAACACATTTTCCTGACCTTCGACAGGTACAAATTCCCACATGGGAGAATTGTCGCCGTCAAACGAACCCCAGCTTGCAAAGTAGTGGTTTGCACCGTTGGCAAAATTGGTGCCCAATTTGCATTTGAGACCGTCGATGTTTTCAGCGGTGAACTCAGCGCCCGGGCTGTCGAAGATGGCGTGTGCGGCCCATTCGCCACCGCCATCCATAAACTGCTTCTGGCCTACGTTGTAGAGGTAGAAGATACCGCTTTCGGGGATGGCAGAAGCACCTGTGTACATGTCGTTGACGCGGGGCATCAATGCCAGACGGCGGATGGTGCGGAGGGTGTTGGTTGCATTATTAATCTCGTCATTGTTGGTGGCGGCATCGTAGAGAGCCTGAGCCTTGCTGATGTCGGTGCCTGCGGGTATCATAGCCTTGATGCGGTTGTAGGCGCTGACGGGAGCAATTACCGGGGTGAGCTGGATGAGGGCTTCCATCATGTCGGAACCGGAGCCGTTGAGAGCGGCCTTGCCTGCTGCGAGAGCGTCGGCGATCTTCGGGTCGTTGAAGGGCTCGACTTCGGCAATCAGGGCGCTGAGACGAGCCTTGATAGCGGTTACATCCTCGGCGGCCTTAGAGGCCTTGTATGTGAGGTGCATCTGCTTGAAGTTGAAGGAGTCTTCGGGAATGATTTCATTCTTGTAAATGCCGACAAGAAGTTTGCCGTCGGCCGACACGTTGGTGGCGAGGGGAGTGTTTTTGTAGTGGCCGTTCTTGAAGGTGATGCCTGCGCCGTAGCCGGGGAAATATGTGCCGTTGACCTCTTCGGTATATCCATGGGCCTTGTCTTCTACGGGCTGTGCATCGTCGAATAAGTTCATGAACAGAGCGCTTTGGGCGCCTGCAAAATACCATGCCTTGTTGTTGAAGGGGCCTTCGGTTTTCTGTGATGCCCAGGGATTGCCTTCGCGGTAGAAGCCGGAAACCGAGTAGGAGTATGAGCCTTCGGGGAGACCTTCGATAACAGTGTATTTAAAGGTTTGAGACTGCCATCCCTCGCGTGATACGAGACCGCGGTTGTCGCCTCCGGTGGTGTTGTTGAGGTTGTCAACATTTACGAAACCGGGGAACGAGGTGCCTTTCCAGCACTGGTCGTCGCGGAGGTTGCCGGTGGCCATGTTGTGGTTGGGGATGAGCCATGTGGCGTCCACGCCTTCGGGATTGGCTTTGGCATCCTCCACCATCTTTTTGAGGCGTTCCTCGCGGGTGACGAACTGCCAGGTGGAGAGGCCTGTGCCATCAAGGTCGCGGACAAGGGTGTAGCAATTGAGTTCATCCATCCATCCGGCGCCTAAGTTGAATGCTTCGGAGATGGCACCGTCGAGAGCTTCCACACGGATGGTGTAGGCGTTCGACACGCTGCCTGCCTTAGGTTCGATAAGCCAGTCAGTGGGATCGCTGCCGGCGTCGCAGCCGAATTGAAATTCGGGGCCGCTGTCGTCGGCGCGAAGCGATGAGTTGTTTACGGTGTTGGTGAAGATTTTGTAGCCCACAAAGCCGTCGGGTTTGTCAAGGCGGATGTCGAAGCCGTCTTTGTTGAGGGTACCGGTGCATGACCAAGCGTAAGGGATCTGGTCGTTGAGATCGACCCATGTGCCGGTCTCGACATTGTAGAGATAGTAAGTGCCTCCGGCCTGAATTTCAGCGCCTTCATAGGGCGAGGAAGTCAGATGAGCCGGTTCGGCTGCCAATGCGGCGACAGCGCCGCCTAAAAGCATGGCAGAGATGAGTAGCTGTTTTTTCATCTGTCGAATTTTTGGTTATAGAATAGGTGGTTGAGAATTAAGGTTGGGGCGGGTCAGGATAGATAGGGGTAATTGGTTGAGTCTGTTTTGTTTATGGTATATGGATTTGATTTAAGGTTAGATAATCGAGTAATTCAATTGCAAATATATGCTTTTTTTATTTGATTTAAGAAATTAAAATGTTAAATAATGTTAAGCATATGGGCGGGCGGATGGGGCTGTGGGGCGGCGGCTTTCCAGCCGCCGAAATTATAAAGTTTAGATAATTGATCACATTCAGTGTTGTTTAATGATGATGGTAAGGGAATATCGGCGGCTGGAAAGCCCCACAGCCGTCATTCCATTGATCCATACGTTTGTGATCCATACGTTTGCGGGCAGGGCATTAGGCGGGCGGAGTGGGGCTGTGCGGGGCGGCGGCTTTCCTGCCGCCGTTATTATTAACCAAAGATGCCTTAATTAGCGGGCTGGTTGTCGATATCGCGGAGGAGGGTTTCGACGGCGGTGCGGAGCTGGGTGTCCTCGCCGGTGACGATGGTTTCGGGGGCGTTGGCCACTTTCACGTCGGGCTCGAGCTGGGTATTTTCGAGATAGTTGCCCTCGGCGGTGCGGTAGCCGATGACGGGGATGCCGTAGACCAGCGAGGGATCCTGCATGGTCACCCAGTTGACCGATGTCATGGTGCCGGGTACGGGCATGCCCACCACTTTGCCGAGTTTCATGTGCTGATAGACCCAGGGAGTGCCGTGGGCGTTGGAGTAGCAAGGTTCGGCCACGAGCATTATGGAGGGTTTGTTCCAGCGGCGCGAGGGCATGTCGCACGCTTCGCGGCCACGGATCACCTGCGTGAGATATTTGTGGCCCGAGAAGAGCTGCTCTATGTCCTCGTGCATGCGGCCTCCGCCATTCCAGCGGATGTCGATGACCACACCCTCGCGGTTGTTGTATTTGCCAAGGAGGTCGGCATACATCGGGCGGAACGATTCATCGTCCATCGAGGGGATGTGCACATAGCCCAGACGGCCGTTGGACCAGCGGTCTACGTCGGCGGCGCGCTGCTTCACCCAGCGGCGGTAGAGGATGTCGGAGATGCGCCCCTGACCGCAGGGAGTGACCACTTCTGCTACTTTCTCGCCTGAGGGGAGGGTGAATGCCACCAGCACTTTCTTGCCGGCGATGTTGTTGAAGATGGTGCCGAGATCGGTGCCGACGCCGATGGTGTCGCCGTCGACAGCCGTGATGACGGCTCCGGGGGTGATTTTTGACGAAGCGCGGTCAAAGGGGCCGTCGGTGAGCACTTCCTGCACTTTCAGGCCCCGGCCGGTGTAGGTCATGTCGTAGAGGAGACCGAGCGAGGCGGTGCGGTCGCCGTCGGGCTTGCCTCCGTGGTAGCGCCCGCCGGTGTGCGACACGTTGAGTTCGCCGAGCAGTTCGGAGAGCATTTCGGCGTAGTCGTAGTTATTGGTGATATGGGGGAGGAAGCGGCGGTAGTGGGCCGTCATGGCCGGCCAGTCGATGCCGTGCATGTCGGTGTTGTAGAAGCGGGCGCCCACCTCCACGGCCATATTGTCGAACATGGCCTCGCGCTCGCGGGCATGGTCGATTTCCTGAGTAAAGGAGATCTTCACGGGGGTGAGTTTGTCCCCCTTGCCGAGCTTTTTGACGGAGCCTCCGCCGGCAATGAACACCTCTTTGCCGTCGGCGCTCGCGGTGAACCACGAGGGGGAGGCGCCGAGTTTCGACGCGAGCGAGGGATTGCCGTCGCGCAGGGGCATCTTCCAGAGGTCGTAGCCCTTGTCGAATGAGGAGAGGAAGTAGAGATCCTCGCCGTCGGCGGTGATGAATGCGTCGGAGAGGCTTGAGCTGAAGGGGGTGAGGCGCATCACGCGATCCTCGATGCCGTCGAGTTCCACTGTGATCTCTTTCTTCTTTTTGTCGGCGGCGTCGGCTTTGCCGTCATCCTTTCCGTCATCCTTGCCCGCTTTTTTGCTGTCATCTTTTTTCTTGTTGGATTTTTCCTTTCCGGCATCGGGCTTGTCGGCTTTTGATTTCTTTTCAGCCTCTTTGAGCAGGGCGTAGTCCTCTTTCGAGAGGTTGAAGCGATCGCGGGCCTCGCGGTTGAGGAATACGATCATGATGTCGTCCTGCGAGCCCCACGATGCCTGGGCGCGCAGGCCATACTTCTCTGTGAAATAGATTATAGCATTGCCGTCGAGCACGAAGTGGGGCGACGATTCGGAATAGCCGGTGCGGGTGAGGTTGGTGATCTCGCCGGTGGCGGCATTGACCAGGGCGATGTCGGCATAGGGGTCGCGCATCTCGGGGATGATCTCCATGGTGAGCCAGCGCGAGTCGGGGCTCCACTCAAACGACATGCGGTCGCCGCGGCCCGGGTCGGTCTCGCCGCGGGTGATCTGCCGGTCGGCGCCGGTGGCGAGGTCGCGGATCCAGAGCTGGTTGCGGTCCTTCACGTAGGCCATCTGCTTGCCGTCGGGCGAGATGGCGGGATGGGAATACTCCACAGCCGCGCCCTTGCCGCTCTTTTCGGGGAAGATGGCGGTTTCGGAGAACTCCACGGCGTTGGGGAAATCGGGGTCATCCTTGCGGGTGATGGTGGCCTTGTAGATGTTCTTGTGGCCTGAGCGTTCCGACATATAATATAATGTGCGGTTGTCGCTTCCCCACGAGAGATGCCCCTCGGTCTGCGGGGTGCGGGTGACCTGCACGGTGGTGGGATATTCGGCGGAGGTGACAAACACGTCGCCGCGGCTGACGAAGGCGATCATCTTGCCGTCGGGCGATGCCACGCTCCCTGCGGGACGCACATTGGCGCGTTGCGGGCGCTCCTCGTCGTCGGAGAGGATGGTGATGTCGACCTTGGCGGGCTTGCCGCCGTTGCGCATGGTGTAGATCTCGCCGTCGTAGGTGAAGGCCATGGTGCCGTCGGCGGCGCGGGAGAGGAAGCGCACGGGGTGGGTGTCGAAGAAGGTGATCTGCTCGGCTTTGTCGGGGGCGTCGAGCGGGAAGGTGTAGACGTTGAATGTGCCGCCGTTGCGCTCGGAGAGGAGATAGACGGCGCCCTGGGTGGCGTCGAGCACGGGGTTGCGGTCCTCGCCGGCGCGGTTGGTGAGGTTGGTGTGGCGCCCGGTGGCCGGTTCGTATTTCCAGATGTCGCGGGTGACTGAGGAGGTGTGGTGCTTGCGCCATTCATCCTCGAAGCCTTTCACATCCTGATAGAGCATGGTGGCGCCGTCGGGCGAAAATGAGAGCATCTGCGCCGGGGTGCCGAGCACCTGACGGGTGCGGCCCGAGGCGATGTCGACGGCATAGAGCTGCGTCATGCGCGAGGAGGGGAACATGGCGGAGGCGGCGGGCGCCTGGATGGCGGCTGAATAATATACCTCCTTGCCGTCGGGCGAGAACGCTTCGGGAATCTCGGCGGCTGAGTTGCCGGTGAGGCGCCGCGGCTGGCCGCCGCGCGCGTCGACGATGTAGATGTCGGTGCTGCCGTTGCGGTCGGAGGCGAAGGCTATCTGCGAGCCGTCGGGGCTCCACAGGGGGGTGGATTCGTAGGAGTCGCGCACGGTGATGCGGCGCGCCTCGCCGCCGGTGACGGGCACGGTGAAAATGTCGCCTTTGTAGGTGAAGGCTATGAGGTCGCCTTTGGGTGAGATTTTGACATCGCGGAGCCACAGGGGTGCAGCCGCCTGACCGACGAGGGTGCCCCCGAGGAGGGCTGCCGCAACTGCGCAGACATTAAATATTTTTGCTTTCGACATGGTTATTATATAGCGTTAAACAGGCTCTTAAACAAGCGTTAAACATGCTCATTGCAAGCTGTTAAGGTTAATTCACCTCCAAAGTTAGCTATTTTCGGATTAATATTGTTAATTTTGAGGATGAAAATGAAAAATCTGCTGCTGACTATGGCCGTTTTGGCCTCGGCGTTCCTCTTCCCCGCCGCCACGGAGGCGTGCACGTCGGCAATGGCGGGTGCCGCGCGCGGCGCCGGCGGACGCTGGCTGCTGTGGAAGCACCGCGATTCGGGTCACGCCGACAATTTTGTGCGCCGCTTTGCCGCCACCGACTCCACGCGTGCCTATGTGGCGCTGTTCAACGCCTCCGACACTGCCGCCCGCGAGGCCTGGATAGGGTTTAACGATGCCGGGTTCGCGGTGATGAACACCGCCACATACAATATACCGGCCCCGGCGCCCGACCGGCAGGACCGCGAGGGGTTCGTGATGTCGGCGGCGCTGCGACGCTGCGCCACTCTGGCCGATTTCCAACGGATGCTGCGCGACAACGGCGACCGGCTGGGCGTGCAGGCCAATTTCGGGGCTTTCGATGCGGAGGGGCACGGCGCATATTTCGAGATTTCGGACCGCAGTGCGCTGCGCGTCTTTCCGGTCGATTCCCTCTCGGCGGTGGCGCTCGGTGAGGAGTGGGCCGGTGGCGATGACGAGGGGCTGCTCACGCGCACCAACTATTCCCTCTCGGGCGGCCGCAAAGGGCGTCTTGGCGTGTCGCGCCATTGCGCCGAGACGCATCTGCTCGATTCGGTGACGGCGACCCGACGCCCCTGGGCAAGCCCCGGCGAGGTAGCTGCCGAGGATTTCATCGAGACGCTGTCGCGCTCGTTCTATCTGCCTGAAAAAGGTGTAGATCTGCTCGACGGCACGGCCATCCGCCGGCCCGACAACGGCGATGTGATACCCCGCTGGAGTTCGTGCGCGTCGGTGGTGGTCGAGGGACCGCTGCCGGGTGAGAATCCAGCCGAGACTATGATCATGTGGAGCGTGGTTGGGTTTCCGCCCCTCTCGGAGGTGCATGCTGTCACCCTCGATTCCGTGCCCGCTGCGATCGCCACGCCCCCTGCGCCGCGAGTGCGCGAACGCGGATTTGTCAACGATCGCAAGGCGCGCTCAAAGCACGCGTTCCGCCTCGACCGTCTGCGCCTCGACGTTCCCGCCATCCGTGCCCGCTCCCTCACGGTCTACCCCGCCGCCCGCCGTCGCATCCGACCCTAAAAAAATATATACAGGCGGCAGTTGTGGGGCGGCGGCTTTCCTGCCGCCGTATATGAATAATAGGTACCTGAATCTTTTATATGCAGGCGGCTGGAAAGCCGCCTCCCCACACAGGCCTTATACGTTTTCGTGCAGTAGGCGGACGGAGGGAGGCTGTATGGGGCGGCGGTTTTCTAACCGCCGTTTAATAAACAAATGTCACAAAGACCCTCCCCGTTACTTGCAGTAGCAAGCAAACGGAGAGGTATGCTTATTGGTACTGGTGCAATTAACTATAGCCCACCATCAGCTACCCAGATATGCTTTTCGTTGTCGTTTCTGATAGCGATGTGCTTCTGCTCTTGTCTCCCATCGGGATGCGACAAGGTGTAGAACACATAGGTGCCAACATAATCGCCATCGCGACGTTCTTTGAATTCTGAGACTTTACATCCTTTCATATTCTCGCTCAGCGCGGGGAGTACGTTCTTGTAATTTACAAGTGCTTCACTGGCTTGGCTGTTGTCGGCGCTGATGATGGCTTGGAGTATGCGCCGGGCGGCTTGGGTAGCAGTCTCATTTTGGAGTTTGCTGAGTCTGTCATCGGCTGTCGAAGATGTCATTTCTGTTACATCCGTCCATTGAGTGTCTGGGATTTGAATGAGATTGACACGATTCATCATGACGTTATATTGGATATTATCGATATAAAGCAGGAGGGTCTTCTGGACATCATTGACAACCCAGAGCTTGACAAAGCGCAGCAGCCCGTCGTTTTTTGTGAATACATTCTCCACTTCCACCTCACAATCCCCCATCTTGCCAGTCTCAAGCAGTTGTTGCAGGTCGCTGTTTTTCTCTGTTCCCTTGAATGTCAAGGTGATGGTTGAATCACTTTCGGTGCGTATCACTTCGTTCTTCTTGGAAAAATCGATGGCAGATTTCTGCATAGTCAGCAGACGCTCGGGGTAGAGCAGGTTGATAAAGTATTCTAGGAAATTGGCAGCACGAGGCCCTTTTACGTAGTGCGCGTTAGGAACCCACATATATTGATTCTGGCCGTCGAATACGATAACACGCCCATTCTGTTTCTCTACACGATAGAACACGCTGTCATTCTGTCTCAGGAGTCCGATGTCTATTCTCGCGAAGTCGGCTTTTGGGTCGAAATAAGCAAAGTTTTCATTGGACGTTGTGCGGGCATAGACTGCCATTTGGAAACTGCCCACATTCTGCACACTTTTAATCCACTGCTCAAAGAGTTGGCCGCGTGGAGTCTTGGCCACAGCGGATGTGGAGAAAAGGTGGCTCCAACCGAGAAAGAATCCCAGGAGGAACACTGCGGCGGCAGCGATGGGGCGCCAGAGATGGTGCTGCTTGCAGACTGGTCTGCTGATAGTTGGTTGGGCAGATGTCTCATGTGGTTGTAAGGCATTAAACGCTTCGGCCAGTTCTTCATAATAGGCCTTACATTCGGGACACTCAGCCATGTGTGCCTTACATTCTGCCTGCGTCTGCATGTCGATTGTGGTATCAAAAAGGTCAACCACCTTATCTTTAAATTCCTTGCAATTCATAGTCAAGGTACTTTTTAATGTTAATGATTCGTTTGTTTCATTGCCTTGCGGATTTTCTCCAGTCCGTAGAGAAAACGAGATTTCACCGTGGGCAGGGGTAGAGAAAGAATCTCGGCTACATTAGCAAAGCTGTTGTTTCCATAGATTCGAAGACGTATGACCTCGGCCTGTTCCTCTGGGATTTCCACAAGTAGCTTGGCAATTCGTTGGTAGTCCGATTCGTCGTTTTCCGTTGGGAGATCTGCTATGTCAAGGCAAGCGTCCAAGGGTATTGTCCTGAGTTTTCCCAATGCAGTAAGTCGTGAGGAACACAAGTTAGAGAGTACACGAAAGATATAGTTGCGCCAGTCTCTCACTTCAACGCTCTTCTCATCAGAGAATTTTGAGCTGATTTTAAGGAAGGTATCTTGCAGCGCATCTTTCGCATCGTCTGTATCACCAAGACGGTAGCAGGCATACCTCATCAAGTGCGGTTGTTCCTGTTGAAAGTGTTCAGCGAGTTCTTTCATTTTGACGTCGTTTTTGTATTCATGATCTTTATCTTTACGTTTTTGAGATGCATCTGACATAAAGACTCTAAAAGTCCGAAAAAGATTTAAATGAAAGACATTTTTTTCAAAAGAAGGGCGAGAATGTACACAATTTCCATCCTCGGCCGCCTTGTATAATTGTGCCTATCGTTACAGGGGCTCGTTCTCCCACCCACGGGGAAAGCCCATTGCCACGGTATCAATGGCCGGGATGATAAATTATAAAAGATACCAAAATGTATAATTGTGATAAACGATACCAATATGTATAATTGTGAGGAGGCTGTATGGGGCGGCGGTTTTCTAACCGCCGTTTAATAAACAGTAGAACCTTAATCATTTATAGTCGGTTATATAAAGGCGGCAAGAAAGCCGCCTTTCCACAAGTCTATACGTTTGCGGTAGCACCAGTAGGCGGGCGGAGGGAGGCTGTGTGGGGCGGCGGTTTTCTAACCGCCGGGATATGAACGATTGAATAATGGTCTATTAAGAATGTATTATCTAAACTTTAAACTTTCAACCCTAACCCCTAAACCTTATGCTACAAGCCCCTAAACCTTAAACAAAACAAAAAGAGCTGCAACCCCACGAAAGGGTGCAGCTCTTTTTATGTCTGAAACGTTGGGGCTTAGGCTTTGCCGTTGGAGCCGAGCACGTTGATGATTTTGTGCTTGTAGAGTTTCTCCATTTCGTCGCGGGCCGGACCGAGGTATTTGCGGGGGTCAAATTCGGCGGGCTTTTCGTCGAAGATGCGACGGACGGTGGCGGTCATGGCCAGACGGGAGTCAGAGTCGATGTTGATCTTGCAGACATCCATCTTGGCAGCCTTGCGGAGTTCCTCTTCGGGGATACCGATTGCGTCGGGGAGTTTGCCGCCATGTTCGTTGATCATGTCGACATATTCCTGGGGCACGGAGGATGAACCGTGGAGCACGATGGGGAAGTCGGGCAGCTTGGCCTCTACGCCCTCGAGCACGTCGAATGCCAGGGGGGGAGGAACGAGGCGGCCGGTCTTCGGGTCGCGGGTGCACTGCTCGGGGGTGAACTTGTAGGCGCCGTGCGATGTGCCGATCGAGATGGCCAGCGAGTCGCAGCCGGTGCGGGTGACGAAGTCGATAACCTCGTTGGGGTCGGTGTAGGTGTGGTGGTCGGAGGAAACTTCGTCCTCTACGCCTGCGAGCACGCCTAACTCACCCTCAACGGTAACGTCGTATTTGTGTGCGTAGTCGACAACTTTCTTGGTCAGAGCCACGTTCTCCTCGTAGGGGAGGTGGCTGCCGTCGATCATCACGGATGAGAAGCCGTTGTCAACGCAGTCTTTGCAAAGCTCGAAGCTGTCGCCGTGGTCGAGGTGCAGCACGATCTGGGGATTCTCCCAGCCAAGTTCCTTGGCGTAGGCCACAGCGCCCTGGGCCATGTAGCGCAGCAGTGTGCTGTTGGCATAGTTGCGGGCACCCTTCGATACCTGAAGGATTACGGGCGATTTCTCCTCGGCAGCGGCCTTGATGATGGCCTGGAGCTGCTCCATGTTGTTGAAGTTGAAGGCGGGGATAGCGTAACCGCCATGGACGGCCTTGGCGAACATCTCGCGGGTGTTGACCAGACCTAAGTCTTTGTAGTTTACCATAATAAATAAACCGGTTTGATTTTGTTGGGGTTTCTGGGGGCAAATTTACGAAATTTTCTTTATCCCGCCTTATAAATTTAGTAAAAAATGCCTAACTTTGCCCTCTCTAAACACAGAATATATGCAGAATAAGCAGAAAGTGATACTTACGGGCGACCGTCCCACCGGCCGCCTCCATTTAGGGCATTACGTGGGTTCGCTGCGCCGCCGCGTGGAGTTGCAGGATTCCGGCGAGTTCGACAAGATTTTCATCATGATCGCCGACGCCCAGGCGCTCACCGACAATGCCGACAACCCCGAGAAGATCCGTCAGAATGTGATTGAGGTTGCCCTGGACTATCTCTCGGCCGGTCTCGACCCCGAAAAATCCACCATCTTCGTGCAGACTCATGTGCCCGAGCTTACCGAGCTGGCATTCTATTATATGAATCTCGTGACGGTGTCGCGCGTGCAGCGCAACCCCACGGTGAAGACCGAAATAAAGATGCGCAACTTCGAGCAGAGCATCCCCGTGGGATTCTTCTGCTACCCCGTGAGCCAGGCCTCGGACATCACCGCTTTCAAGGCCACCACAGTGCCCGTAGGCGAGGATCAGGCGCCCATGATTGAGCTGACACGCGAGATTGTGGACCGTTTCAACAACACTTACGGCGACACGCTCGTAACTCCCGAAATCCTCCTGCCCGAAAATGCCGCCTGCATGCGTCTTCCGGGCACCGACGGCAAGGCCAAGATGAGCAAGTCGCTGGGTAACTGCGTCTATCTGAGCGACACCCCCAAGGAGGTGGCGAAGAAGGTGAAGAGCATGTACACCGACCCCGAGCATCTCACCGTCGATTCCCCGGGACATCTCGAGGGAAACTGCCCCTTCTACTATCTCGACGCCTTCGCCAACGACGGCCATTTCGCCAAATATCTTCCCGATTACAAGAATCTCCAGGAGCTTAAGGATCACTACACCCGTGGAGGTGTGGGCGACGGCACAGTGAAGAAACTGCTCATCAGCGTGCTCGAAGAATACTTGGCGCCCATCCGCGAGCGCCGGCACTACTGGGAGCAGCACATCCCCGCGGTCTACGACATCCTGCGCAAGGGTTCGGAGGCAGCCCGCCTTGAAGCCGCCGACACCCTCGACAAAGTGCGCGCCGCCATGAAAATCAACTATTTCGACGACGCCGCCCTTATCGCCGACCAGGCCCGCCGCTACTCCTCCGGAAAATAATAAGTAACTGTTCAAAATTATTTTATACTAACCGGTCAATTTATTTCAATGTTTCTTCGGAAAAATTTTTGAATCTTTTTCTCTCTTCATCAGTCGTGTAGCTCGCTACACTCCTTCTTCATCGAGTAAAATCTTCTAAAAATTTTCCTCGAATAAACATTAAAATAATTTCGACCAGTTACTTACCATATTTATTATTGGTTTAAGGTTCAATTATTGAAGGGTTTTCTGCCTTGTTGAAAATCCGTGATATAATATGATAAAGGCGCTGTGTCAAAATGCTTGACACAGCGCCTTATTTTATAATCTGTCGTATGTTTCCGGTGCGAACAGGGTATGTTCTGTGGTGTCGGCGATCGCTTCAGAAGCAGCCGCCGGCCTCCGACAGTGGGTTATTTCTTGTCTTTGGATTTGGCGAGCATGCGCTCGATAGCTTCGTTGCAGAGGTCGATGGCTTCCTCGAAAGAGTCGGCGACCTTGGTGGCCACGAATTCATCGTGTGGCATGTTGATTTTCACCACTGCTTCCTTGTTCATTGCTGTTTCGGGTTTTACGACCGACAGTTTCACGTCGACGGTGGTGATGCCGGCGTAGTGACGCTGGAGGCGTTCGGCTTTCTTGTTGATGAAGGCCACGAGTTTTTCGGTAGCGTCGAAGTGGATTGCCTGAATGCGAACGTCCATAATTATGTTCCTCCTTTTTAGTTTTTGGGGCTTTTCCCTGCATGTGTGCCGCTGCGGGCTGCGCCGCGGGGATGGGCCAGTTGATAATTGTGTTGTAGTTCTCGGTAGGTGATATGTGTATATATCTGTGTTGTTGCTAATGATTCATGCCCCAACAGTTTTTGCACTGCCACAAGGTCGGCGCCGTTGTTGAGCATGTCGGAGGCGAATGAATGGCGCAGCACGTGGGGCGACAGCCTGCCGGCGTGCACCCGGCCTTCCATGGCGGCTTTCACCACCCGCTCCACGAGCATGGGATAGAGCTGCCGTCCGTCGGACCGCACAAAAAAGTGCTCCGGCGCCTCCCCGCCCACGGTCTGCCGGCGCACCCGGCGATAATGGCCGATGGCCTCGGCAAGTTCGCGGCCGAAAGGGATGAGTCTATCCTTATTACGTTTTCCATGCACTTTTAGTTCGCCCTTTGTGGTGTCTACGTCGCGGTCGAGAAGCCCTATAAGCTCGGCGCGGCGCATGCCTGTGGTGTATAACATCAGGAATATCAGGGCGTCGCGGACTTCGGTGAATGAGGCTGAATCTGCTCCCGGATTCTTGCTGCCGGAGGTCGCCGCGTCAACACAACCGAGGGCCGGCAGCTGATCTTCGACGACGGCGTTGATCTCCTCGGAGCGCACGGTCACCGGGAGCGGTCGGGGCATTTTCGCCATCTCCACGGTTGCGGCGGGGTTGGCGGTAATTTTGCCGATGCGCAGCAGATAGCGGTAGAACGACGACAGGGCGGTGAGTTTTCGGCGCAGTGTGGCGGGTGAGTCGCCGGCTTCAGCCCGCTCCATGAGCCATGCGCGGATGTCGGTCGGCGCCACGCCCAAAGGGTCGAAACCGTCGTCGGGAATGTCGACAGGCACGCCGTAGGTGTCGCGAAGTCCGGTCAGGGGTTGCCCGGTGATGAATTGGCGGAACTGACCGATGTCGCAGGCATACGACAAAACGGTATGAGCCGAGAGGTTCAGCTCACACCGGATATATGTCAAAAATGATTTGGTCAGCATCTACTTCGCGGCCGCTGATTGCGGAGTGCCGTCGAGCATGATTATATGCTTTTGAGGCATCCTCGGGGTGCGCCTTGCGGCTATCCCGTCGGCTCAGTAGCGAAGTTACATCATTCTTTTGTGAAATGCAAATATTTCACAAAGAAAAAGCGGAGAAATTAATCCTCGGCAAGACGGAGCTTCTGCACGTAAACCGCTTTCATCATCTTCTTGCGGTTTGCTACAGAGGGCTTTTCAAAAGCCTGACGGCTGCGAAGTTCCTTCACGATGCCGGTTTTCTCGTATTTACGTTTGAATTTCTTGAGAGCTTTTTCGATGTTGTCGCCTTCTTTAACTTGTACGATGATCATTTTTTGAGATTCTTATTCTTTAGTTTTTGTTGTTTGCTGTTGAAAACTCGGCCTGGCGAGGCTGTCGGCCAGACCTAACTTGTTTTGCGGGGCAAAATTACACAGTTTTTTCCACATGACAAAATCTTTTGCGCGAAATTTTGTGACCTCAAGGCTGTTTTTCGCCGAATTCAGCCGAGCAGAGGGTCGCGACGTCGGCCTCGAACGTGTCGCGGCGGATGGCGCGGTTGCGCACGGCGGTGCGGTGGTTGAAGATGGTCTGCGGGGAATAAAAGAGCAGCGATGCGATTTTGTTGCTGTCGGTGACGCCCATGCGCACTAATGCATAGATGCGGAGGTCGGTGTTGAGGCGCCGCGGGTCTTTCTGGGCAATGCGGCAGTCGGGGCGGAGGAGACTGTTGAATTGCTCCACGAAGTCGGGATAGAGCCGCAGGAATGTGGTGTCGAAGTTGAGAAACATCTCCCTGATTTCCGACTCCGTGGGGCGGATATAACGCTCGGCGACGGGGTTCAGCTCGGCCATGTTGCGTACTTTCAGTTTGAGAATCAGCGGAAAACGGTTGAGTTTGTCGATATATGCGGCGCAAAGGTCCATAAAGAGGCTCACATAGCGCTCGTGCGACCGGTTGGTCTCCTCCATGCGTCGGTTGCTCTGTTCGAGCTGTCGGTTGATATGCTCGAGGCGGGCGTTGAGGCCGCTGACGGCGCTCAACGCCTCATGTTTCTTCCTGACCTGTGCGAATGCGACGTAGATGGCGGCGGCCATCGACAGCAGGGCTATCGCCACCGCGATGATGTAGGATTTCAGTCGCCTGTTCTGCGACTCGATGGTCTGCTGATAGCTTGTGGAGATCTCGGGAATCAGTTCGGCGATTTCGAGCATGCGCAGTCGGTTATTGAAGAAAAGCGCGTCGTCGAGCGACACCTGAAGATAGTGGTTGGCACGTTCGGCGTCGGCGTTGTTGTGCTTAAGGAAAAGCGCGAGTTCCTGGAGGGCAAGATGCTCCTTGGATGCAAGCCGCTGGTCGGCGATGGCCGACTTTACGAGCCATTGCATGTAGCGTTCGGTGTCGTGCCGTCCCCGATAGATCATCGCTATGGAGAAACATATCTGGGCGTGGCGGCGGCTGTCGGGCGGGGTAAGCTGCAGCGCCTGGCTGTAGAGCGACAGTGCTTTGTCGGATTCTCCTTTGTTCAGCTTCTGTTCTGCCAGACTATAATAATAGTCGACGGTGCCCCGCGGCGTGACCGCAAGCAGCGAGTCGAGGTATTCGCGCTGTTTGCCGTAGAAGTGCGGCGCGAAAGCGTCGGATCGGGAGTATTCGCCCCATGCGCTGTAGGTCCAGCTGAGAGCGTCGAAATATTCTTGTTTCAGGCCCGGGGTGAGCTGTGCCGAATTCATGTGGGTGAGGATCTCGGTGGCCTGGCTGAAATGCCCGGCGGTGGCCAGCGACAGGGCTTTGTGGATCTTTACACGGGCCAGTTCGAGAGAGTCGCCCGAGGCGAGTGCGAGTTTTTCGGCCCGGTCGGCCACGGCGAGTGTGGAGTCGAACCGGAATGTGTGATATTCGTCGAATAGGCTGTTGAGCACCTGCAGTTTCTCGGCTGTTGTCGATGTTCGTTCCATCGAGCTGCGGATGCTGTCGATACGCAGCTGTTTCTGCTCCATGAATGCGGTGCGTTGCCCGAGCACTTCGTCGAGCTGACGGAGTGCGTCGTCGGTTTTTGCCACTGCTGCGGCAGCGGCAAAAACAATTAGGAACAGAGTGACAAGTTTACGCATCGCGAAATGTGATTTTTCCGGTTGTTTTTGGCTGTTAAAACTCGGATTGTGCAAAGTTAAACATTATATTTCAATGGCGCAAGCGCTACCTGATTTTTATGGATTGTTTTTTCAGATGTTTAGTTCCCAGATGTTTGCATTTCTGAACGCTCCCCGCGCACTACCTGCTATTGACACCGCGAAGTTGAAGTGTTAATTTTGCGTCGAAATTAATGATTTTTCACCATGATCAAAACCATGAAATTAGTTTTTGGGGTTGCGGCGCTGATCTTCGTGACAACGCCTGCAACCTCCGCCGCCGAGAGGGTATTGTCGCCCGATGGCCGCATAAATGTAGAATTTTATCTTGACGACAAGGGTACTCCTATATATACTGTCGACTTCCTCGGCGAAAAGATTATACGCCCCTCACACCTCGGTTTTGAACTGAAAGATGACGGCATGATCACCGACGGTTTCGAAGTAACCGGCGTGGAACATGATAGATTCGACGAGACATGGAAACCTGTGTGGGGTGAAAACAGCGAAATCCGCAATCACTACAACAGCATGATTGTGTCGATGGAGCAGGGCACTGGCCGCGACAAGGTGAAGATGGATGTGGAGTTTCGCGTGTTTGACGACGGTGTCGGTTTCCGCTATATCTTCCCTGAGCAGAAAAAAAAGGAGTTTGTCATCGCCGACGAGCTAACACAGTTTGCAATGGGTGGCGATTACAAGGCCTGGTGGATTCCCGGCGATTACGATACCCAGGAATATGAATATTTCATTTCCAAACTCCATGAGATTCCGTCGCGTGCCGCCAATCTGCGTTTCGACAACGCCTCCACTACCCGATTCGCCAACACCGGCGTGCAGACCGCGCTGCAGATGAAAACCCCTTCGGGCAAATATGTCAACATCCACGAGGCTGCTTTGATCGACTATCCGGCCATGCATCTCAATCTGGATATCCCCTCGATGACATTCACCTCATGGCTGACCCCTATGCCCGACGGCACCATGGCCACCGTGAAGACCCCGTTTCCCACTCCATGGCGCGTGGTGATGCTCGGCGACAAGGCCACCGACATCCTCGCCTCGAATATCATCTACAATCTCAACGAGCCGTGTAAGCTCGAGGATACTTCCTGGATCAAACCTGTGAAATTCATGGGCGTTTGGTGGGAGATGATCACCGGCAAAAGCCAGTGGAGCTACACCGATGCCTCCGATTTCGATCTCGCGACTTTCGACTATACAAAAGCCAAACCCCACGGCAAGCATGGCGCCAACAACGAGAATGTACGCCGTTATATCGACTTTGCCGCCGCCAACGGTTTCGACCAGCTGCTTGTGGAGGGTTGGAATGTAGGCTGGGAAGACTGGATCGGAAAAGAGAAAGAATTCGTGTTCGATTTCCTCACCCCTTATCCCGACTTCGATATTAAGGCGCTCAACGACTATGCCCGCTCAAAGGGTATAAAACTGATGATGCACCACGAGACGTCAGGCTCTATCCCCAACTACGAGAAGTATATGGACCGGGCCTATGATCTGATGAAGCAGTATGGCTACGACGCCGTCAAGAGCGGTTATGTGGGCAATATACTCCCCAAGGGCAACTATCACTACAATCAGACATCGGTGCGGCACTATCTCGACGCAGTGAAGAAAGCCGCCGACAAGCAGATTATGGTTGACGCCCACGAGGCTGTGCGTCCCACCGGTCTGGCCCGTACATATCCCAATCTCATCGGCAATGAATCGGCCATGGGGCAGGAATTTCAGGGTATGTCGACACAGCATGTGACGATTCTCCCGTTCACACGTCTCAAGGGAGGCCCTATGGATTTCACTCCCGGTATCTTCCGCATGGACATGAGTTCGTTCGCCCCCGGCAACGGCAACCGCAAGCACGCCACCATCGCAAACCAGCTTGCGCTCTATCTGACGATGTACTCGCCTCTGCAGATGGCTGCCGATATGCCCGAGCACTATGCCGAAAAGATGGATGCCTTCCAGTTCATCAAGGATGTGCCTGTTGACTGGAGCGAGAGCCGCTATATCGACGCCGAGCCGGGTGAGTTCATTATCGTTGTCCGCAAGGATAAGAACAGCGACGACTGGTATGCCGGCGGTGTGGCCAACTATGCGCGTTCTTACAGACTGCCCCTCAGTTTCCTCACACCCGGAATGAAATACCGGGCTACCATTTACGCAGACAGAAACGACTCCGACGGATACTCCAACCCCGAAACCTATCAGATCTCGACTCGCGAGGTCGACAGCACAATGTCGCTAAGCGGGATGATGGCCCGCGGCGGTGGTTTCGCCATCCGTTTCGAGCCGATGACGAAATAAGAGATTATAGAATAAGGAAAGACAAAAATAAGATAAAGAATACAGAATGTGAATTTTTCGAAGTAAGCAAGACAATCAATTCAAATAAAAGCAAGAAGGATAGATTTTAACCAACCTTGATTCAAGTTGTATAGGCCAGCGCTCCCGTAGTCCGTGATGGATACACGTGAGCGCTGTTTTTTTACAGAGATGCTTGCGGGGGTCGACCCGCGCAATTTCTGTAAAAGAAAAGAGCCGGGCGGATGCTACCCGGCTCTGATGGGGGATGTTGTCTTACCAGGATTCGAACCTGGACAGGCAGAACCAAAAACTGCAGTGCTACCATTACACCATAAGACAATCCTTGGCGCTCAGGGCGTGTGACTCCCTAAAGCGATTGCAAAGTTAGCGAGTTTTTTCGGCTTTTGCAAATTTAAGAGCTTGTTTAATAATATATGTTACCGACACAAGCTCTTATTTTATCCGGGTCAGGCATGGCGTGTCAGGCATGTCGGAAAAGACGGGTGGAACGCAGACCCGGACGGTTGACAAACGAGAGGGTGGTGAAACTGGTGGTCGGTTCGGAGTTGTAGCGCATGTGATACCGCTCCTGAGCGAGACCGGCAAGGATGAATGTGGCCTTGTTGACAGGTTGCGATTCAGTGCGCAGATAGGGGCGTGCGCCCGGGGTGATGCGCTCCTCGGCGCTGAGGTCGAACCCTTTGCGGGTGATTGAGAGCGCCACGGTGGCGGCACTGTCGATGTCGTCGGGCAGGCCGATGCGGGTGAGTTTCACTGAACCGTCGGGCAGGCATTCAAGCTCCATCCGTGGAGTGAGGTCGGTAAGTTCCGGATCGAAAGTGAGGAATGCTTCCGAGAAGTCGGTCTCAACAGGACCGTGACCCGAAGGCATGGCGATGATGCCGGCTATTATGGCTGCCGCCAGCAATAGCGTGACATAAAACTCAACTGTGCCGATGAACTGCATGTTTCTTTACGCTGCGAATGCCGAAAGGAGCGCCGAGGATATGAGCATGTAGATGAGCATGCCTATAATGTCGTTGGTGATGGATATGAACGGGCCGGTGGCAAGGGCGGGGTCGATTTTAAAACGCTCGAGAGTCAGCGGCACGAAGGTGCCGAATATCGACGCGAAGAGCACCACGGCCATCAGCGAGAGCGACACGGCGATAGTGGTGGGATTGAGCGGGTCGAGTCGGAAGCAGTTGTAGATGAATACGATAAGCGAAATGAGCAGGCCGTTGATGAGGCCTACGCCCACTTCCTTGCCAAGCTGCCGGGCGGTGTCCTTAAGTTCCAGCGAACCGTTGGCAAGACCCTGCACCACAATAGCCGACGACTGGATGCCGACGTTGCCGCCGGTGCCGCCGATCATGGGGATAAAGAGCGCCATGGCGGGATTGGTGGCGAATCCCTGTTCGAAGTTGCCGAGAATCAGTGAATTGCCTATGCCGCCCATGATGCCGATGAGAAGCCAGGGCAGACGGGCGCGGGTCTGCTGCCAGATGGTGTCGTCGGATTCCACATCCTGCGACAGACCTGATGCCAGCTGATAGTCGCGTTCCTGCGATTCGCGCACGCGATCCATGACGTCGTCGACCGTGATATGTCCCACCAGACGTCCGATGGAGTCGATTACCGGCATGGCCACAAGGTCGTATTTCTCGAAGTCGATTGCCACCTCGTCGAGTGGCGTGTCGGTCTTCACGGCTGCGGGGTCGGTCTCCATAACATTCTTGATCTTGGAGACCGAGGGGTGGGTGATTAGTTCTTTCAGCGGCAGGGTGCCGCGCAGGCGGTCGTCATTGTCGACCACATAGACGTAATAGACCTCGTCCATGTCCTCGGCCTGCATCCTGAGCTGCTTGATGCATTCGGGCATGGACCAGTTCTCGTTCACCACAAGCATCTCGGTGCCCATCAGGCCGCCGGCGGTGTCCTCGTCATATTTGAGCAGGTCGATGATGTCGCCGGCCTGATCCACGTTGTCGATGTGAGAGAGCACCTCCTCCTGATCTTCTTTGTCGAGATCCTGGATAAGGTCCACGGCATCGTCGGTGTCGAGGTGGTCGATATATTTCGAGGCGATCTCCTCCGGCTCCATGTCGGAGAGGAGCTTGCGGCGGTCATCCTCGTCGAGTTGCATCAGCACCTCGGCCGCGGTGTCCTCGTCGAGCAGTTTATAGAGATATTCGGCCTGATTGAGGTCAAGGTCCTGATATAGCTCGGCAATGTCGGCGGGGTGCATCTCGTCGAGCTCGCGGCGTGCGGCAGCGTCATCGCGGTTGGCGATGATGCCTTTGATTCTGTCAAGAAATTCCTCGTCAAACTCTTTCATTGCCGTAGGGATGAATTAGAGGGTCTCAGACCTGTTTATTATTAAACAAGCGCTTGTTTTGCGGCTGCCACCAGATTGGTCAGTTCCACGAATTGAGCCACTGAGAGCTGCTCGGGGCGCAGAGCCAGCAGCGGCGAATCGGGCAGCGGCGCTCCCCCCGGGAAAAGGGGCTTCACTGAGTTGCGGATGGTTTTGCGGCGCTGGCCGAATGTGGTTTTAACCACTGTGCGGAACAGCGTCTGGTCGCAGCCGAGGTCGGTGACATCGTTGCGCACCATCTTTATCACTCCCGATTTTACTTTGGGAGGGGGATTGAACACATGCTCGTCGACCGTGAAGAGATATTCCACTGTGTACCATGCCTGAAGCAGCACGCTCAGTATGCCGCGGGCTTTAGTTCCGGCGGGGGCGGCAAGTCGCTCGGCCACTTCCTTCTGAAGCATCCCCGAGCAGCATACGATGCGGTCTTTCCAGTCGAGTGCATGGAAGAAAATCTGCGACGAAATGTTGTAGGGGTAATTGCCTATGAGGCAGAATGGACCGTTGCCGGGAACCAGTTCGTCCAGATCGACCCGCAGAAAATCAGCCTCGACAATCCTCCCTTTAAGGTCGGGAAAATTGGCGTTGAGATAGTCCACGCTTTCCGTGTCGAGTTCCACCACTTTCACGTCGTGTCCCTCGTCAAGCAGAAAACGGGTCAGGACGCCCATGCCGGGTCCCACTTCCACCACGGGCAGCCCCTTGTAGTCGTCGAGGGTTGCGGCTATCCGTTGTGCCACCGACAGATCGGTGAGGAAATGCTGTCCGAGAGCTTTCTTAGGTCGTATTCTCATAGAATGCAAAGTTACCTTTTTTCCCGCTTATCGGCAAATTTTTTTATAAGTTGGAGCGGAGATATGCCTGTGAGACGGCGCATTCCTGAATAAGAGACGATTACCGAAAGCAGCGCCCACGGCACTGCGGCCTCCCAGCCCCACAGGCTGCGGCATAGCGCCGTAACCCCCGCCACGCCGAAAGCGACCAACGGCATCGCAAAGGCTCCGGTACTCATAGTTATGGCATAGCGCACGCGACACACAATCCACACCTCGAGCATGTAGATGGCATACCAGGCGATATAAGCCACGCCGAGTCCGGCAATACCCATGGCATCGTAGCAGAGAATGTTCAGACCGATGGCTGTGAGAGCCGAGATCAGTTCGGTAAGGAGATAGGCCACACCGTCGCCGCGTGAGAGTATCACGTACCCCAGGCACCACGACCATGCGCGCAGCAGAGTGCCTACGGCTGCCCAGGTGATAAACGGGAGTATGGTCAGAAATGTGTTGTCGTATAGAAGCCTGACAATCAGGGTGTCGGCGCACACAAAGATGGTGACGGCGGGGAAGAGCACCAGCGTGATCAGCAACACTTCGTGTGAAAGAAACAGTGCGGTGCGGCGCGGGTGGGTGCTTACCTGCGACAGGCGCGGCAGATACTCCATTCCGATGGCGGCGAGTATGATGCCGGCATATCGGTTGACGAGCGTGAACCCCGCCTGATAGTATCCGGCTGTATCCATGCCTGTCTTGCGGTTGAGATACGACATGAATATGTAGCTTACGGCGTTGGTGGCGAATGTTGTGATGGTAATGAAGATGCCCAGCACGGCGAATTCCTTGCCTGTGGTGAATGTGTCGCGCACAGTGAGAGATGGCTGTGGCTTTTCTACGCGGGCGCGGTAAAGACCCATGCACACCCATCGGACAATGACGAACGCGAGCAGTGCCGGAATGATGCTGTCGAGACCCCAGAGCCAGAACATAGGCGCTGTTACAGCCAGTCCGACCAACGATGCTGCAACGTTGCGCCGGGCCAGCGGCGAGTAGAGCCTGAGTCCCTGAAACAGGGCACTCTCGGTGTTGCTTATCGTGATCAGCAGCACACCTACGCTGAGGATGACAAACGGGAGTATATGGGATTCGTCGCCGAAGGTGATGCGGCTGAGCCATGGCGACAGGCACATCATGACTATGGCGGCGGTCAGACCGAGAGCCATGCCCCACCGGCGCGATGCGGCCACAAGCCGCGGCAGCAGCCGGCGCGGCGCCCGGGCCACGGCGCGGACCATGCCGGTGCCGGTGCCGAGTTGAGAGATGGAGGAGGCGGTTTCAAGCACCGAGTTGTAGATGCCGAACAGTCCTATGCCGGCAGGTCCGAGCCACACAGCCACCAGCTTTGCTCGCGCGATGGAGCACAATATGTTGATGATCTGCACTCCGCTGAATATGCTCATCACTTTGAGCACACGGCGCGACAGACTTCCGTGGCGTGGCGCCCGGGTCATTTCAGCCATGACTCGGGATTCTCTTTGGCGCGGCCGTTGCGCACTTCGAAGTGCAGCACACTGCGGCCGTCGTCGTTGGGATCGGAGAATACTGTGCCTAAGTTCTGACCGGCCTTAACTTTCTGCCCGGTGGAGACGCTGACATGGTCGAGGTTGGCGTAGACGGTCAGGTATTGGCCGTGGCGGACAACTACCACCGAGTTGTAGCCGTCGGGACGGAACACAGCCGACACTTCGCCGTCGAACACTGCGCGCACCCCGGCATTGCGGGTCGTCTGGATGTCCACGCCGGCATTGTCGGTCTGCACATGGGGGAGCGAGGGGTGGGTCTGACGGCCGAAACGGCGCACGATGGTATACGACCCTGCGACCGGGAACGACAGGCGTCCGCGCATATCGGCGAATTGGGAACCGGTCTCAACCGAGGCCGACGATGTACCGGCCTTCGATGAGGCGGCCGGAGTGTGGAGTGTGCCTGCCGAGCCGCTCCCTTCGGATTCGGATGGTGCCGGAGCTGTGGAGGGTTTGCGCTGGCGCTTAACGGCATGGGCTTTCCTGCGGGCTTCCTCGCGTGTTTTGCGCTCTTCGGCAGCTTTCTGCTCCTTGGCGGCTTTCTTTGCCTGGGCTTCAGCCTCTTTGCGTGCTTTTTCAGCCTCGCGTGCGGCTTTCTTGGCAGCCTCGGCCTCGGCCGCTTTTCGTTGGGCTTCTTCGCGTTCGGCCTGTTTTTTGGCTTCCTTGCGTGCTTTTGCTGCCTCTTTCTCTTTCCAGGCGGCTTCGGCAGCCTTCTTTTTGGCAAGATCCTCAGCTTCCTTGCGGGCCTGCTCGGCGCGTGCGGCTTCCTCGGCTTTGCGTGCGGCTTCCTCAGCCGCGGCCTTCTCGGCGGCAGCGCGTGCAGCCTCTTCCTCGCGAATCCTACGGGCTTCGGCTTCAGCTTCGGCTTTCTTTCGCTCGGCCTCGGCTCGTGCGCGCTGCTCGGCCTCACGGCGGGCGGTCTCCCGGGCGATCACGGCATCAAGCTCGCGCTCCAGAGCCGCGGCGCGTGCTTTCTGATCGGCCATAATTTGCTGGAGTTCCGAACCTTGCGATTGCAGTTCTGCAACAAGCGCTTTAGTCTGGGCCTGGCGTTTTACCAGACCTGAACGCTCTTGTGCGAGCTGATTTTTGGATGAAGCGGCCACGGCGCCAAGCTCCTGCAACCTCTGTTTCTTTTCATCGAGAGCCTTGCGGGCAACCTCTATCTCGCGCGTGCGTTTTTCGCGCCATTTGTTGAACTGGTGCAGATAGCGTGCGCGGCGCCATGCCTGCTGAAATGAATCGGAGGAGAAGATGAATGCCAACGCGCCGGTCTGCTGCCGGCGTCCCTGCTGCCGGCGCACCGCCTTGACGTAGCTTGATGATATGCGTTTGAGATTACTGTCGAGGGCGTCGATAGAGTCGCTCACATTCTTCATGCGGCCATTGATGGAATCAAGGCGGCTTGAAATCACTGCGATTCGGCCGTTGCATTTGTCTATCTCGCCCTCTACGAGATTGAGCTGATTGAGCTTCTGGTTGGTCTCGCGGGTATTAAGCCTTATTTTCTGTCGGGTCTCCTGAATCTCTTTTTCGGTCTGGCGACGGTCGGTGCGCACGGCTTTTTCCGAGCGGTCGGAGGTCACCTTTTTCCCTTTGGAAGAGGATTGATTTTTAGATGAATTCTTTTTTGTGGATTTTTTCCGGGATGATGTTCCGGATGATTTCTTCGACGACTTTTTCTTCCCCCGGTCGGCTGTCTGCTCGGTGCGTGCCGAACTTTGCCGTTTCTTCTGTGAGACGGCGTCCGAGGGTGATATAAGCAGCAGAAGCGTTGCAAGCAGAATGATGACTATTCTTTGCACGGCAGTGTGATGTCTTGGATTAGAGTTGTTTTAACAGGCCTGACAGAGCGGATGCGGGGATGCGCTCGTAATCGTCGGGGATGCGGCAGCGGCGGTTTAGATTGGTGTTGAACTTGGAATTGTTAAGATCCCACTCGATGGTTGCGGCGATCTTCTTCTTCCCGGAATTCTCCACCGTTACCTTGCGTGCGAACCATCCGGCGTTACGACTTTCAGCAATGCCGTCGTAGTAGACCTGTACGGTGGTCTTGGCGTTGACCTCGACCACTGCGCCGCGCAGGCCATTGATGGTCGACGAAGCAAGAAATCCGTAGGAGTAGTCGGCAGGCTGATTTTTCGGGAGTATGTACCATCCGTTGTCTGCTTCGGCCAACTCGAAAAGTGAGCTGTTGCCGGGGCGTGCCGTGCCTTTGCCTACAGAAAACGCGCGGCCCAGCAGCAGGTCCTGGATGTCGGTGATGGTGACGCCGGCTCCGTCGAGCAGCGTCGCGGTCGGCTCACTGATATATCTTTTGTGGAATTTGTCGACGGCAACCACCGAGTCGGCGTCGACCCAGAGCGTCGCTACCTCAAATCCGAGCATGCGCATGGATATTGAAATCCATTCGCCGCGTTTCATATACACTTTGCCGGCGGCATTTAGCTTCTTGGGCGATTTGATGCTAAGCTTTATCGACATTTCCATGTCGTTCCATGCCGTCCATGAGGAGGTGAGCATGTTGTAGCGGGTCGGGAGGTCGGCATAGGTCGGCACGGTGTTTTCGCCGATTACGATGGTGGAGCCGCCTGCGGCGCCCTCAGCGGCTTTTTTCTGCGAACGGCATCCCGACAGAGGCGACAGGAGGAGCAACGCCGCTGCGGCAAGGAATATTGTGCTGAATGATTTAAACATAGATTACAGTTGATGGACAGGGCAGAGCGTAAGCGTTGAGCCTAAAAAGGCGTTCAGTCGACAAACGGAGTGCGCTGCTTTATTTTTTTAGGTAATAATTCGTTGTCGGGGTCGAGCTTCAGGGCGCGTTGCCAGAATTCCACAGCTTTCTGCACTTCCCTGTTCATGAAATATATGTCGCCGGCATGGTCGAGCACGTCGGCCTGCGGTTTGTCGGCTTCGATTTCGAGAGCGCGGTCGATCCACTGGCGCGCTTTCTCGTAATCCTTCTTTTTGTAGTAGATCCACGCGTAGGTGTCGATTGCCGTGTCGTTGGAGGGATTGGCACGCACGCAGATCGCGCTGTACTGTTCGGCTGTGTCGAGGTCTGTCTCCTTTTCAGCCAGGTAGTATGCGAAATTGTTCAGCGCCAGCAGATTGTCGGGGTCGAGCGCCACAGCTTCGCGGTAATAAGTGAAAGCTGAGTCGGGCTGCTCGAGGCGATAGTACACGTCGCCTATCGAGGCGAGAATCTGCGACCGGGCGGTGTGATCCTCCTGGTCGGTGACCCTGAGCGCCTTGCGAAGATAGGGCATGGCCTCGGTAAACTTTTCGGCCTGCATGATATTCGCACCCATGAGCACATTCACCACCGGATCGTCGGGAATGAATTCCAGTGCGCGCCGGCCTTCGCGGAGCGCCTCGTCGGGCCGGTCGAGCTGCGATGCCACGCTCATGATCGAGCGCCAGCGTTCGGGATTGTGCAAGTCGCCGTCCACGGCATATTCCATCTGCTCAAGTGCGCCGCGGAGATCGTTCTTCACCACCAGATACGAGGCGTAGAGGTCGCGTATCTGCGGCTCATGGGGCTGTTGGCTGATAAGGCTCTCGAACATGCCGCGTATCTGCGGCGCCTTGAGCGAGTCGGCGTGAACTTTGTAGACATATTCGCGCATTATAGCCATCTTGGGCTGGATATCGAGATTCTCCATATCGATGGCATGCGAAATCTCGCGGTCGTAGGCGGTGGAGTCGCCCCGGCTGAGATAATATTGGGCGCGTTTATACACCGCCGTACCGTCGTCGGGGTCGGTGGCGCACGCCATGTTGAAATATGTCAGAGCCGAATCGGGCTGCCCGAGCAGCTCGAAAATGTCACCGGCAAAGATCTGTGCGGCCACATTTTTCGGAGCGGAACGTAGCAGCGAGTGTACCTCGGCGATGGTGCCGACGGTGTCGCGCAGCTGCAACAACGCCCTGATTTTGTGCGATGTGATGCCCAGATCGTTGCCCTCGGCGCGTTCCACGCGGTCGAGCACTCCGAGCGAACGCACCAGCGAGGCGGAATCCCCTTTCTGTTGCAGGGCTTCCACCAGTTTTATGGCCACATCGGGTTTGTCGGGGTTCAGCGAATCGGTGACCGACCACACGCGGATAGCCTCGTCGGTGTTGCCCAGCGTGTTGTTGATCATGCCGTAGAATATGTTGCTGTAATAATCCTCGGGATGGAGGTCGAAATGGCGCTGCATCATCCTGAACCCTTTGAGGGCAATGACGGAATCCTCCTGCGCCAGCGCCATCAGGTAGTAGCCGATGGTCTGGCCCACCGACGATTGCGTGGTGTCGAGGTCGTAGGCGGCACGCAGCAGCTCCAGATATGAGTCGGACTCGTTCAGAGCATTGCGTGCACCGGCTTCCATGAATATGTAGTCGGCTTTGCGCTGTTGCTCGGCCAGCCGGGCCTGAGCCCCCTCCTTGCGCCCGAGGGCGGCTACGGGCAGGCCCGCAATCATGAGTGCCAGCAGCAACACAGGTAATATCAGCCCTTTGCGCGAGGCTCTGTCCTCTTTGGGGGACACCACGTTTCCTCGTCGGGGAGGGTTATGGAAAAATGCATGATTCATTGTCTGTCAAATCGTTTTGTAGAGAGTGACGGATCAGTTGGTGCCTGTATGGCCGAAACCGCCATCGCCGCGGACCGTATCGTCGATTTCCCGGACCTGCTCCCATGCCACGCGGGTATAGCGCGAAATCACCATCTGGCAGATGCGCTCGCCGTCGTTGACGGTGAAAGGCTCTTTTGAGAGGTTGATCAGTATCACGCCGATTTCTCCGCGGTAGTCGCAGTCGACAGTGCCGGGGGTGTTTGCCAGCGAGATGCCCTTTTTCAGAGCCAGACCGCTGCGTGGACGTATCTGACATTCATATCCCCTGGGGAGCTGCATGAACAGCCCGGTGGGAATCAGGGCGCGTTCGAGGCTTCCGAGCACCACAGGTCCGTCGGGCAGATATGCCCTTACATCCATGCCTGCGGCGCCCGGTGTGGCATAGGCAGGCAGGGGGTGGTGCGAGCGATTGATGATTTTGACTTTCACCTCTCGGTCAAGGGCCTCTTTCACAGAGATTTCAAACTCTTCGGCGGCGTGTCGGGAAAACTGGTTTTCTGCGTCCATCGGTTCAGTTACATTATTAACAAGCAAAAATAGTAAAATTCCCGCATATTACTGCCATTAAAACCGATTTTAATGAGAAAGTTTGGTGAAAAATCGGTAATTTTGCTGAAAACAACTATATATGGCAGAGCACAACGACCTTGGTAAATTCGGCGAACAGGAGGTGGTGGACCATCTCGTGGCCGAGGGTTATAACGTGGTGGAGCGCAACTGGCGCATGAACCATCTGGAAATCGACATCATAGCCACCCGTGGAGATGAAATAGCATTTGTGGAGGTGAAAACACGCACCGACGACCGCCGGGACCCTCTCGAAGCCATGACTCCGCGCAAAGTGGCGCTTCTGAGCCGTGCCGCCGAGGCTTATATCCGTATGAACCGCATTGCGCTCACACCCCGTTTTGATGTGGTGGCGGTGATTGGCGATGCGCATAACAGGCGGATTGAATATCACAAAAATGCTTTCCTCCCTCCGTTGCGCACCTATTGAGTGCGATTATTTTTTAATGAATCAGCGCCTGTAGAATTATCCTCAGGCTTTGCCGGCGAGGAGAGTGGTGGTCTCGGTGTCGGGCGCAACAATCCACAGGCGGTCGCCGGCGCGGAGCGGGAGCGACCCCGGGCGGTCGATAAACCGGTCGCCGCGGCGCAGAGCCACCACATGGGTGTTGTAGGTGCGCCGCACGTTGGCCGAAGCGAGGGTGCGGCCGACAAGCGGAGAGGTTTCGCTTAACTGTATTGATGTCAGGCGGATGTCGGAGTTGCCCGAATCATGTTCGGTGGTCTGCGGCTCGGCTTCGACCAGAGGGAGGATGGCCTCTATCTGCTCGTCGGTGCCGATCACGCCCACGGTGTCGCCGGGGAACAGGCGGGTGTCGCCCGACGGGATGGTGATGGTTGAGCCGCCGCGCTGGATGGAGACGAGATCCACCCCATAGTTGCCGCGCAGATTGCTCTCTTTCAGCCTTTCGCCGACAAACGGACAGGCATAGCCAACATGCATGTAGGCAAGGTGCAGGTCGCTGACAATGTTGTTGTTCTTGCCCGAACGGCGCAGTTCCCGCTCGTTGAGGTTGTCAAGAAATTTCGTCTCGATATGGCGTAGCGAGCGGTTGAGGCGGCGGTTGAGCAGAAGTATCAGTAAGATGAACACTCCCAGACCAATGAGGGCGGCGGAGCGCAGCGAATAGCTTGCGGAAATCACATGCACGATGAAGCCCAGCGCAATGATCATGCGGAGCACTGCAAGCACCACCCGGGGAACCCTTGAACGTGTGTTTGCCTTGGATTGGCTATGCCCGTCGGCCGTCGGGGGGAGCAGCAGCGCCAGCAGGAATGGCGACATCACGGTCAATGTGATCACGGTGGTGAGCAGACGGCTCCACGAGGGCATGATTTCCTCGAGCATGGGGCGCAGATAGGTGGAATTTACCAGCGAGATCGCCACTAAAACCACAGAGTAGAGCAATATGCGCCAAAGATGGCGTTTGAGCATTGCAGCCCATTCGCGGCGGTTTTCGTTGCCGGCGCTCTGCGATGCCTCGGTGGTGTAGCGCCGCAGCAGGAAGTGATATTTTGCGGGGAGATGCCGCTCGACCAGGGCATAGGCCGGGTCGGCCATCTTGATGAAGTAGGGAGTTGTGAATGTGGTGATTACCGACACTGCAACAACAATAGGGTAAATCTCGGGATTGAGCACACCCAGGCTCATGCCGAGAGTGGCGATGATGAAGGCGAATTCGCCGATCTGGGTCAGCGAGAAGCCTGATTCCATGGCTGTCTTAAGCGGCTGCCCGGTGACGAGCATGCCGAATGTGCCGAACAGTATCATGCCGGCGATGACCACCACCGAAAGCAGCAGTATCGGCCACCAGTAGCGCACAAGTATGTCGGGCTGCACCATCATGCCCACCGATATGAAAAACACCGATCCGAAAAGATCTTTTACCGGCATGGTCACCGATTCGATGCGCTCGGCATAGCTTGTGCCGGCGAGTATCGAACCCATAACGAACGCTCCCAGCGCCAGTGAGAATCCGCACATCACCGAGAATACCGCCATGGAGAGGCACAGACCCATCGACACCACCAGCAGGGTTTCGTTATTGAGAAACCGGCGGCATCGGTTGAGAAACGAGGGGAGCACATACACGCCGACAAGAAACCAGATGACAAGGAAGAAGAGCAGCTTGGTCACCGACATGAGCATTTCGCCCCCCTCCACGGTGTTGTTGATGGCTATGGAGCTTAGAATCACCATCATCACCACCGCAAAAAGATCCTCGATGATAAGCACGGCAAACACCAGCGAGGCGAATTTGCGCTGTCGCAGGCCAAGGTCGGTGAATGCCTTGATGATGATTGTGGTGGACGACATCGACAGCATGCCGCCGAGAAAGAGGCAGTTGATGGTGGTGAAACCGAGTAAACGTCCTATAAGATAGCCCGTAAGCATCATGCCTGAGACTATCACCAGGGCTGTGACCACTGCCGAACCGCCCGTGTTGACCAGTTTCTTGAAGCTGAACTCCAGACCTAACGAAAAGAGCAGCACAATGATGCCTATCTGCGCCCAGAATTCGATGTTGACCTCAGTGGTGACCGACGGCAGCGGTTCGAAATGGGGGCTGGCGAGGAAGCCGGCGACTATGTAGCCGAGCACCACCGGTTGCTTGATCCACTTGAAGAGCAGAGTCACCACTGCGCCCAGGAGCAGGATAAACGCCAGATCGGAAATCAGACTGTCGAAATTGGGGGAGGCGTTGAGTAGCAGCATGATGGTCAGAGTTCTGAATATTTGTGTTTGCCGCGGAGATAGTATGCGGTAAGGATGTCGGGGCGTCCGGCCCGCAGCAGATTTTTTGACGGATGCGAGGTGTAGTTGCGTCTCATCAGGCGGAAATCGCGGTGAGCCTTTAAGATGGCGCGGGCATTGGCGAAATCGCCGGTGACGATGAATCTGGCCCACGCCACAGTGTCGAGCAGCCGGCGGCGCAGCAGGGCGGCGCGCAGATCGGCTTCGGGCAGATTCTTATGGAGTAACAACAGATTGTTGCGGAAGTTCAGATAGGTTTTGCGCGGATTATCCGCCGGGAGCGACCCGCCGCCGAGATGATACACGTGGCTGGCGGGCACGCACCACAGCTGCCACCCGGCAAGCTGCATGCGCCAGCAAAGATCTATCTCCTCCATATGGGCGAAAAAACGCTCGTCGAGGCCTCCGAGCCGATTGTAGAGGTCGGTGCGCACCATCAGCGCCGCGCCCGTGGCCCAGAACACTTCGGCGGGGGTGTCATATTGTCCGCAATCCTCTTCCACGGTGGCAAAAATACGCCCGCGGCAGTAGGGGTAACCGTTGCGGTCGATATATCCGCCGGCGGCTCCGGCATATTCAAAACGGCTTTTGTCGGTGTAAGCCAATATCTTGGGCTGGCAGCCTCCGGCCTCGGGATGCGCCTCCATGAAATCGTGGAGCGGCCGCAGCCATCCGGCGGGTGTCTCCACATCGGAGTTGAGCAGCACGGTGTAGCGGTAGCCGGTGTCGCGCAGCGCACGGTTATAGCCCCCCGCGAATCCCAGATTTTCCTTGAACGCGAGCACCTTCACCTGCGGGAATTCACGTGCAAGGAGAGCCGTCGAGCTGTCGGTCGACCCGTTGTCGGCCACAATCACGTCGGCAATGGCTGCGTCGGTGTTGTCGATGACCGAGGGGAGAAATTCGCGCAGCAGTTTCTCGCCGTTCCAGTTGAGGATAATTACAGCTACAGGTTTCATGTTCGGCTATTTTTTATCAGGCTCTGTGTCTTGGGGAAACGATACCGGATTTTTCCAGCGTTTGTGGCTCCAGAGCCAGAGCGACGGATCGGCGTCGATGTTGCGCTGGAGCATGCGTACGTAGAGGTCGGTGAGCGGGTAGGGCGATTTGTCGCCGTTTGCGGTAAGCGAGTCCTCTGCATCGGGCGTCATAGGCATCACGTCGATATGGTAATGGCCGCGCGAGGGCTTGGTGGCATACCAGTAGACGGGGAGAGAGTCCATGCGGCGGCATACGGTCTCGGTGCCGGTAATCATGGCTGTGGGGTGGTTGAGAAATTTCACTACGTGCACCGGATCGCCGTGGCTCGGCTTCTGGTCGCTCATGAAGCCTGTGACGGTGGCCACATGCTGTTTGCGGTAGCGCAGCAGATCGAGGAATGCAAGCCGTTTCTGCAGCGACACGGCGCCGAAGCGTCCGCGGATGCGGAGCATGAGCCGGTCGAACCATTCATTTTTCAGCGGGCGGTAAATCTGGCAGAATTCCACCCCCTGGTGCGGTTTGAAGCGGCTGTGCAGGATTATCGAAGGTGCATATTCCCAATTGCCGATATGGGCGAAATAGCACACTACGGAGCGCCCTTGGGCAAGGGCGTCGTCGATAATCTCAACGTTGGAGAATGTCATGCGGGCGAGCATCTGCTCGTCGGTGATGTGCAGCAGTTTCAGCGTTTCAACCACATAGTCGCAGAAGTTGTGGTAAAACTTCCGCTCTATGGCTCGCAGCTGACTCTGCGATTTGTCGGGATAGCATGAAGCGAGGTTGCCCCGCACGGTTTTCAGGCGGTAGCGGGCTATGTAGTAAACAATCGGGAAACTGAGATCGGAGAGCAGATACAGCACGCTGAACGGGAGGCGGGCAAGTGCTTTTACCATCCATCCCAGCGGGCGATATTTCCAGTTATCAGTCATTTGTTCAGACTCTTATGTTCGGGGTTGACTATTTCGCCGAGAAACTCCACCTCGGTGTTGGACCGGAAGGGGAGAATCTCGGTAAGACGCACGTCGGCGATATGGTTGTCGAGCGATTGCGGTGCATCGGGAATCCTCACTTTCAGATAGTTGTCGGTGAAACCGGCCATTGGTTGCCCGGCGCGGGTGTGTTCGAGCAATACGGGGCGCACCGTGCCGGTGAATCTCCGGGCAAACTCCAGAAAACGACGGTCCGACACCCCGATCATCTCCTCCACCCGCCGGTGCTTCTCCTCCTGCGGCACCACATGGGCGATTTCAAGGGCGCGGGTGCCGGGACGTTCGGAGTAAGGGAAGATATGGAGGCGCGTAATCGGCAACGACTCAATGAATTGCCGCGAGCGGATGAATTCCTCTGCGGTCTCGCCTCGTGCGCCGCAGATAAGGTCGATGCCTATGAAAGCATCGGGTATCAGGCTGTTTATTTTCAGTATTTTGTCGCGGAAAAGCGCTGTGTCGTAGCGGCGGCGCATAAGCTTGAGCACGGCATCGGAACCGCATTGCAGCGGTATGTGGAAATGCGGCATGAACGCACGCGACCGGGCACAATACTCGATTATCTCGTCGGTGAGCAGGTCGGGTTCGATCGATGAGATGCGGTAACGGGCTATGCCCTCCACGGTGTCGAGCGCCTTGATCAGGTCGAGAAACGTTTCGCAGGGGGCGCCGGCGAGGGCGTCGGGCTGCCTGCGGCCGAAGTCGCCTATGTTTACCCCTGTTATCACAATTTCGCGTGCCCCGCTGTCGGCTGCCTGCTGTGCCTGCGCAACCATCTGCGCCACAGTGCCCGAACGGCTGCGGCCGCGGGCTGCGGGGATTGTGCAGTAGGTGCACCAGCAGTCGCATCCGTCCTGCACTTTGAGGAAATAGCGGGTGCGGTCGCCGCGCGAGCATGAGGGAGTGAATGAGCGTATATCCTTGGCCGGCGTCACCTCATGGCGGGTTACATGTGCCGGGTCGGCTAAAAATGAGTCGAGAAACTGCTCGAGACGATCCTTGCGGTCATTGCCCGCCACCACTGCCACTCCGGGCAGCGACGCTGCCTCGCGGCTGCGCAACTGCGCATAGCAGCCGGTGAGCACTATGGCTGCCTGAGGATATTTCCGATGATAGGAACGGACGGCCTGACGGCATTTTTTGTCGGCCTCGCCGGTGACGGAGCAGGTGTTGATGAAAATGATGTCGGGCACCTCGCCGCGGAGGGCGCGCGTCACGCCCCGGCTCTCCCAGCGGGAGGCCACCGAAGAGGTTTCTGCGAAATTCAGCTTGCAGCCGAATGTGTGATACAGTGCCTTTGGCATTTATGATTAAACAAGCTCTTATTGTTGAACAGGCTCTTTTTATTAGGCAGGCTCTAAAATCTTTTATTGTGCTGACGACGGCGACGAGCCGATATAGGAGTCCTTGAACCCTAAGAAATAGAGCACGCCGTCGATGCCTATAGTGGAAATAGACTGTTTTGCGGTCTCCTTTACCTTGGGTTTGGCGTGGAAAGCGATGCCTAAACCGGCGGCTGAAAGCATGGGCAGGTCGTTGGCGCCGTCGCCTACGGCAATGGTCTGGGCGAGGTTCACGTTTTCCACCTGCGAAATCAGGCGCAACAGCTCGGCCTTGCGTTTTCCGTCGACAATGTCGCCCACATAGCGGCCTGTGAGACGTCCGTCGGAGTCGACCTCAAGCTCGTTGGCATAAACATAGTCGAATCCGAAGCGCCGTTTGAGATATTCGCCAAAGAATGTGAAACCGCCCGAGAGGATGGCCGTCTTGAATCCGGCGCGTTTCAGCACCTCCATCATGCGCTCCACTCCCTCGGTGATGGGGAGGTTGCGGGCTATATCCTCCATGACGCTGACGTCGAGACCTTTGAGAAGCGCCACCCGCTCGGTGAAACTCTCGCGGAAGTCGATCTCGCCACGCATGGCGCGCTCGGTGATGGCGCGTACCTTGTCGCCGACGCCGGCACGCTCGGCCAGCTGGTCGATGCACTCGGTCTGGATGAGCGTGGAATCCATATCGAAGCAGATCAGACGGCGGCAACGGCGATACATGGTATCCTCCTGAAGCGAGATGTCGAAACCCTCGCGTGAGGAGATTTCGATGATGCGGCTCTGCAGTTCCTGGCGGTTGGCGGGTGTGCCGCGTACCGAAAACTCTATGCAGGCTTTGGTGCGTGGCAACTCGGCTTCGTTAAGGGGCTGACGGCCGGTGAGTCGCTGGATGGCGTCGATGTTGAGTCCCTGGTCGGCGATTACCTCCGATACCAGGGCGATGTGACGGGCTGTGAGCTGGCGGCCGAGGATGGTGATGATCCATCGGTTTTTCCCCTGACGGCTTACCCAGCTCTCATATTCCTCGATCGAGATGGGGCTGAACCGGATCTTGACCCCCATGTCGTAGGCTTTGAACAGCAGATCCTTCATGATGTCGCCCGACATCTGGGGTGTGGTGCGGAACAGGATGCCGAGCGATAGGGTGTGATGGATGTCGGCCTGACCGATGTCAAGCACCATGGCGTTGTAGCGGGCGAGGATCGATGTGAGCGCGGCGGTGACGCCGGGTTTGTCCTGACCCGATATGTTGATGAGAATTAGTTCTATGTCTTTGTGCTCCATTTCGAGATTTGCTTCGATGCGGCGGGCGTGTGTTGGGTTGCTTAGAGCTTGTTTAATGTTAAAAAGCTCGTAATGGCGTGATGGAGAGGTGGCGTTATTTCACGCGGAGTTTCTGTCCGGGCTGTATTTTGGGGTTGCGGCCCGAGAGACCGTTGAGTTTCTTGAGCTGAGCCACTGTGGTGCCGTTTTTGCGGGCTATGCGGTCGAGCGAGTCGCCCTTGCGCACGGTCACTGTCTTTTTCGATTTCTTGGCTGATGCCTCTTTGTTTTTCTTGCTTTTAGCACTCTTTTCAGCTTTTTGTGCAGTTTTTTCAGCTTTTTGTGCATTCTCTTTGCTTTTGCTGAATGCCGAGCTTACATGAGCCGAGGTGGCTTCTGACGATGCTTCGGTGGTGACGGTGCCGGCATCGGTGGAGGTCGACGCAGCGGCTGCATCGGAGGCTATAGCCTCCACATCCTTGGTGTCGGCGGCCTCTGTCGCATCGGATCCGTCGGCACCGGTTGATGCGTCGGCCAGCTGCACATCGTTGGTTTCAGGCATCTGCTGCGGCGTTTCCTCGGGTGTCTCCTCTTTGGGCGCGGGGCGGAACACGCGCTGAGTGGTGACCACCTTGAGTTTCTGTCCGCGTTTGGGCGATCTGATATTTCCGTTGGCTCTCCGCAGGCTGCTGAGCGATACGCCGTAATGCTTCGCGATTTTCGACATCGACTCGTTGCGTTTCACCTTGTGGTATATCACCTTTTCGGTGGTTACCCATTCACCCTCGGCGTTTTCGGCTGCAGTGGCGGCCGAGGCCGGCTCCACGGTGTAGCGGCGCGCATAGAGGTCGGCGTTGTGGTTGCTGATAGCATCCTCCGAGAGGATATATGAATAAATCTGATTGGATGGGAGAACGAGCGAATAGGGGCGGATGTCGCCTGGAATGCACCCCTGACGATACTGCGGGTTGAGCACCTTGATCTCCTCGACGGGCATCTGCAGCACGTCGGCAATCTGCTGGAAATAGATGCGGCGATTGACGTGGACCGAATCGGTGATTATAGGACGTTTGGCCAGGGCGGGCGATATGTTGTGATGCTTATAGTTGTTCATCACATAGGTGGCTGCGATGAAGCCGGGCAGATAGCCGCGTGTCTCTTTAGGCAGATAGGGGTAGACCGACCAGAAATCCTTTTTGTCGGCGGTGCAGCGCCGCAAGGCTTTGTTCACGTTGCCGGGGCCGCAGTTGTAGGCCGCGATGGCCAGCGACCAGTCGTTGTAGATTTCATAAAGCTGGCGCAGATAGCGGGCGGCTTCGCGCGACGACACCACGGGGTCGCGGCGCTCGTCGACAAGGGTGTTCACCTCCATGCCCAGCCCACGGGCGGTGGGGAGCATCAGTTGCCACAGGCCGGTGGCGCCGGCGCGCGACACGGCGTCGGGGTTCATGGCCGATTCGATGATGGGGAGATATTTAAGTTCCTGAGGCAACCCTTCATTTTCGAGCGCCTGCTCGAAGATGGGCATATAGTAGAGGCTCATGCCGAGCATGTTCTCCACCAGACGGCGGTTGCGTTTGGTGTATGCGTCGATATATGCGCGCACAATCGAGTTGTAAGGCAGCTCGATTGTGGTGGGGATGGCGGCGAGGCGCTGTATGATTTCTTCGTCGGTGGCGTCGGCGTCGGGTGTGCGGTCCACATCGGCGTCGAGCGCCGTGTAGTTCGCCAGATACCAGTTCTCCATCATCTTGCGGGTGTCGGTCTCGAAACTTTCGGGGAGCACGATGGTGGTGTCGCAGTCGGTATGCCGCAGGTCAAGCACGGTGGGCGCTGCGCTGAGCATTGATGCGGAGGCTATGGCGGATGTGATCAGCAGTGATTTCAGGAGGAAAGGGAGCTTCATGTGTCAGATTGTTCGAGTTCAGAAATTCAGGGCCCATGCAAGGCCGAGTGAGGGGTAGCGGGTGCGGCCATCCTGCATCACAGCGGGGCCTACATCCATCGAGAGGTGCGGGGCTATGTCGAAATGCGCCAGAGAGGCATCGACATATGCGTCGACCATGGCCAGCAGATACACGCCCACCATGGATATTATGCAGAGGTCGCGGTTGCGTCGGAAAAAGTTCTTTTTTGAGCGGAGCACATTCTTGAGCCACTCTTTGTCGAGATCCGATTCGTTGACATTGGGCGCGAAAAAGTCCATATAACTGTTTGACGACGGATCGTTGTCGATAAGGTCGGCGTAGGCGCGTGTATAATCCTTGAGCATCTGGTTGTTCCACGATGTGGCATAACCAAGACCGAGGTAGCCGCCGACCACGATGGGGAGTTTCCAGTAGCGGCGGTTGTAGATCTGTCCCAGGCCGGGGAATAGTGCCGACAGCCACACGGCGCGCGTGGGATCGGGGTTGAACTCCTTCTCGGTGGGAATCCATTCCTCTTCGGGAACGCGGCTGAGGCGTTTCATCACCGATGCCGAGCGGGCGCGGTTGTTGGCGTCGTTGGCTTCGAGAGCCTCACCGACGGTGAGCACTCCCAGAGTGTCGACGGGCGAGAATATCAGATTACCGTCGCTGCCGGTGGAGAATTCATCCTCGATAACCTCCACTGCATGCCGGTCGGTGTAGTTCCCGACTGGAATTGAGTCGGGGAGCGCAGCCATGGCGGAGTCGGCGGCAGCGGTTGCCACAGCCGGCACGGGTGAGTGGTGCACGGCGTTCTGTGCCGAAGAGGCCGGAGATGCAACAACGACGAAAAGCACCGCCAGAGTAATGACGATGTGCGGCGTCAGCGATGCCACGAACTGAAATACTGATGTATGACGATGCCTGTCGACGGCTGAAATGTCCGTAGGTTGGTTCACAGGCGCAAATTTACTGAAAATAGCCCAACTGAGCAACCCCCAGGGCTACTATAGTGCTTTGCGTTAATGATTTTTTAACATAAGAAATGGTTTCAGCCGTTGGCATGGTGCCGTGGTTTCCGGGGCGTTGTCAGATATGCCACCGAGGCTCCCGCCATTATCGGCAGCAGTGACGACACGGGGATGAGGATGCGCCCCCAGTCGTTGGGTGCCCCCGCCATGGCGCAGAATGTCAGGGTGAAATAGGCGAGGGCTGTAAGGGGAGCCATGAGATTGCGGCGAAGCGGCTTCGGACCGCGCAGACCCCATAAAATTATGAAGATGGCGCCGAGCGCAAGACCGGCCCATACGGGAAAACGGGCGAATGCGCCGTGAAAGGGATAGAGATACCACCCGGGTAATGTCTCGGTCCAGCCGGGATACTCCCGAGGGTCGAGAGGAGTGCCGTCGCGGTCGCACAAAACTTCGAAATGCGGGCTGTGTGCCGCTGTCATGAATTGTCGGAGGTATGCACGGCCTACTTCTCCGGTGCGCCCGGCCGATGCCGAGTCTATCGCGGCACTGATCTGTGCCGGCGTCTGCGCGCTGAGTTCCTGCCATACCCCGGTTATGTCAGGGCGCTGTGTCTCACCCTGCGGTGAGATGATTCCGGCCATGCGGAGTGTGGCGTAGCGGTTTAGAAGCGTGGATTTGGCCAGCATGGTCACGCCGGTTTTCTCTCTCAAGGCCATGGCGTAGACCATGACCGGAAGGGAAGTAGCCGCGACAAGCATTGCAGCAGTGAGAATGGCTCGCCGACGATGATGTCGCGGAGCTTCTGCGGCAACTGCAGCCCACCATAGAGCCATCACAGGTATCAGGCTCACAAACATCGGTTTGGTGAATATGAGTATGAGCAGCAGTGCGGCTCCGCCCCACAGATATGCCTTGCGGTGCGTTTCGTGGTAGCGGGCACAGCTCCATATAAGCGCCACAAGCAGGCATCCCGACAGACTTTCGGGCAGGCACACGTTGTTATAGCACCAGAAGCATGGAAACAGAAAATAGGCGAGAACCACAGCCGATCCGATCATGCGGGACAGACGCAGCGACATGCATATGTCCCACACCAGCAGCATTGTGCCTGCATAGATTGCCCATTGTGTGGCGCAGAGACCGATGGCGCAGAATGTGTGCCCGAAGATCGCGTACATAATGCCGTAGAACAGCGGATACACAGGTGGACGGATGTCATCGAGCTGAAGATGTCTCAGATGGTCGTAGGCTCCGTAATAGCTGTAGGCGTCGCCCATATTCATGCAGGCTCCTTTATAAACGGCCAGCTGCCAGATGCAAAGCGCCGCCGACAGAAAACACACCGTCCACAGCAGCCGGCGTGGGATGCGGGCTGTGCGGACGGCGTTGTGGGGTGTGTGGGCAGAGATGCGGCGCGGCATCGGATGTTATTTGCTGTAGCTGAAATTGGCGGTGTAGGCGTCGCCCTTCGAGGTGTATATCTCCTTGAAATTGAGCGAGTGACTCAGATCGTCGGCAATGGCCGATGATGTGCCTTTCCAGCTTTCGGAATAGTCATGCGAGCCTGAGCCGTCGGCGGGAAGGGCGAGGAAGCTCAGGGTGATGCGGGGATTCTCCTCGTCGGTGATTTCATAGCTCCCCGAAAGTTCGAAGGTCTTGCCATCTTTTTTTACCAGTGTGCCTTCGATGCGGCTGTTGCGGAAAAGAGTCAGACTCAGCGAGGCTTTGCCGCCGGGGTAGATGATGCCGGAATAAGAGAGCACCCGGTCGATAATCTGCGATTCGTCGTAGGCGGCTGCCACATCCGAATCCTCGGTCTCAGAGAGTCCGTCGGTTGCCATGGCTGAGTGTGCCAAGGGCGAACCCTCGCGGTGGATAAGGTCAATGCCCTTGGGATTCGATGGTGTGGCGGCTAGAGTCTGTGTCTCTGTTGCGTCGGGAGTTAACTCTTTCTCCTTGTCGGGAGCGTATGTGCTGAAATACCACCATGCGCCGGCTGCTATAAGCAACGCTGCCACGATGCCGAAGATAATCCATAGCGCAGCGGCGTTGCTGCGTTTTGCCGGAACATATTCGGGAGAATATATCGGCGCCGCCTGAGGATCAGACGGTTGTGGTCGTAGTTGAGGTTGCTGCGGTTGCTGCAAAGGGCGTTCCTGTTGCGGTTGCTGCGATGGTTGCTGCGGGCGGGGCGTTACTATGCCGGGGGCGCCGGGCTGTCCGGGATAGTTGCCTTGTGAGTTATTGTCGAATTTATTATCCATAACTGTCGCTTCAATATTTTGAGGTACACTTAAAACCGGAATTTTCCCGGTTTTCGCGATGATTATTATTTGCCGATATTTCGGCAAATTTAAACAACTTTCACTAACTTAACAAATTCGTCCCCCTTTTTTGCTTAAGGAAAGGGAATTTTTTTTTCGTCTCGCTGATTTCTTTGGCCGATGCATGACATCCCACAAGGCAGCTCCGGAGGATGCCAGCATTATGGGCAGCAGCATGTTGACGGGCGAAAGCAGACGTCCCCAGTCGTCAGGCGCGCCAACGATAGAAACTACGTAGCAGCCGATCATGGATGCTCCGACGGCATAGGCCACGGCAGGGAATCGTCCGCTGCGCCACCATCGCCACAGCCATAGCGCCACAAACCACAATCCTATCACCCAGCCGACCCACACTTGTGGGCGTATCTGACGGTAACAGGGGTATATCATCAGCACGGGGTCGCTGCCATCGGTGTCATTCCAGGCATGAAGCCAATGTTGCGGTGCTCCCGGAGGATAAAGCGGGTTGTAGAAGAGGTCGTAGTCGGCCGAGCGGGGGAAATTTTTGAGATACATCACGGCGGTTTCCCGCGGATGGTGCGCCATGGCGTTGTTGTTGAGCCAATGAAGATCGGGCCAATTTATACAGCCCATCTCATGCCACAGCGGGTCGGGGATGAATGGATGCCATGTGCCTGGGTCGCGGGCGTAATATCCGGCGATTATTTCCCGCAGATCTTCGCGCTCGATATCCTGAGGACGCATCAGCCCCTCCTCACGCAATTGGATGTATCGGTTATAGTCGGCGGCGATGCATGGCGAAAACACCAGATGAGTGTGTTGCATGGCCATACAATAAAGGCATATCACGGCTGCCATCCCTGCGGTGAGCGTGGCGGTGAGACGCATTCTCAGTCCATGCTTTCGTGCCGACGTAAACCACACCACCGGTATCACCGCCACGAGATAGACAAACACGGGCTTCGACATCGTCAGCATCACAATGGTTACCGCACTCCAGAGCATGGCACGGCGGCTGCCGCTGTCAGTCGTGACCATTACGAGCCACATCAGCAGCACCAGCAGGCTGCCGCACATTGATTCGGGCAACACTACATTGTTGAGCACCCAGAACCCAGGCACAAGCAGAAAGAGCGATACAGCCGCACCCGTCAGTCTCACGCCGGCTCCGAGACGACGGCACAGCTGCCACGCAAGCGGAAGCACGGCCACAAACATGGCCCATTGCACCAACGCCACAATCACCCGCATGGCGGGAACGCCAACAATGTCGCGCAATCCCCCGGCAAAAAACGGGTAGACCGGCGGGCGTGCCTGATGCGAATGAATGGTTTTGATGTAGTCCCAGGCGTGGAAATATGATGGGGTGTCGTAGAATGCCTGCGACGCGCCACCGTACTCCACAAGCTGCCACACGAGTAGCGCTGCGGAAACGGCAGCCAATGCCGCGAAGAATCCCCGCGGCATCGCCTGCGATCCGTCACCTTTCTTGCTCAGATACTTCACGATCTGATCTCACTCCCACTCGATGGTGGCTGGCGGTTTGGAGGAGATGTCGTAGGCGACGCGGTTTACGCCGCGAACGTGATTGATGATCTTGTTGGAGACTTCGGCCAGGAAGTCGTAGGGGAGATGCGCCCAGTCGGCGGTCATGGCGTCGGTGGAGGTGACGGCGCGAAGGGCTACGGCGCGTTCATAGGTGCGTTCGTCGCCCATCACGCCCACGCTCTGCACGGGAAGCAGAATCACGCCGGCCTGCCATACTTTGTCGTAAAGGCCCCACTGGCGCAATCCGTCGATGAAGATTTTGTCGGCATTCTGGAGAATCTCCACTTTTTCGCGGGTGATGTCGCCGAGGATGCGCACTGCCAGACCCGGGCCGGGGAAGGGATGACGTGTGATCAGGTGTTCGGGCATGCCGAGTTCGCGACCTACGGCACGCACTTCGTCTTTAAAGAGAAGCCGCAGGGGCTCGCACAGCTTCAGGTTCATCTTTTCGGGGAGACCGCCCACGTTGTGGTGGCTCTTGATGGTGGTGCCGGTGATCGACAGCGACTCTATGCAGTCGGGGTATATGGTGCCCTGGGCAAGCCACTTCACATCCTTGAGCTTGTGGGCTTCTTCGTCGAAGACGTCGATGAAGCCTTTGCCTATGATTTTGCGTTTGCGTTCAGGCTCGGTGACGCCGGCGAGTTCGCTGAAGAATTTTTCGGAGGCGTCGACGCCGATGACGTTGAGGCCGAGGCCCTGATAGTCGCGCATCACATCCTCGAATTCGTTTTTGCGGAGCATGCCGTGATCCACGAATATGCAGGTCAGGTTTTTGCCGATGGCTTTGTTAAGGAGGGCGGCTGTTACCGATGAGTCTACGCCCCCCGAGAGGCCGAGCACCACTTTGTCATCGCCGAGCTGCTCCCGGAGCTGAGCCACGGTGGTCTCGATGAACGAGGCGGCGCTCCAGTCCTGACGCGAGCCGCAGACGCCGACCACGAAGTTGCGCAGCAGTTGTGTGCCGTCGAGCGAGTGGTATACTTCGGGGTGGAACTGCACTCCCCAGGTCTGCTCGCCTTCGATGCGATAGGCGGCGATTTTCACCTTGTCGGTGGAGGCGATGGTGCGGAATCCGGCGGGAATCGAGGTGATGGTGTCGCCGTGGCTCATCCACACCTGGCTGCCGGGTCTGATATCTTTGAATATCGGCTCTGATTCGTCGACCTTGGCGAGCAGTGCGCGGCCATATTCACGCGAGCCTGCCGGCTCGACGGTTCCTCCGTCGGTCCATGCCATGAACTGGGCGCCGTAGCAGATGCCGAGCACGGGCAGACGGCGACGGATTTTCGACAGGTCTGCTTTGAAGGCATTCCGGTCGTAGACCGAGAATGGCGAACCTGAAAGGATGACGCCGATGACCGAGGGATCGTCGTGGGGAAACTTGTTGTAGGGGATAATCTCGCAATAAGTGTTCAGCTCGCGCACACGGCGGCCTATAAGCTGTGTGGTCTGCGAACCGAAGTCGAGGATTATGATTTTTTCCTGCATAATCTTATGTGTGGGATGGTTTTGTTGACGCGTTCCTTGTTGGGCGAGGATCAGTCGGCGGCTCCGGAGTCAGATGAGTCGTCGGAGGCCGATTGGGCGCCTCGGTTGCGTACCTTGGATTTGGATTTCTCTGAAGATGTTTTGTTGAGATCTTTTTCTTCCTTGAGGTCTATTTCGTTGCGTGCCGAGTCGAGAACCTTGTATTGCAGATAGGCCAGCGACTGGTCGGCCACGATTTTGAAGCGTCCGCCAAGTTCGAGCTTCCATCGGCGATAGAGCGACAGGAGGCCTTTCTTGAGATATGCCTCTACAAAGGGGTGCACATAGAGGATGAAGTCGCGCACTTTAAGATCGCCGATGAGATATGAAAGCTTGTCGTGGAGCATGTCGGTGAAGAGCAGCGAGGGCTGCACTTCGCCTTTGCCGAAGCATGAGGGACAGGTCTCGGTAGTGGCTATGTCGAGGGCGGGACGCACTCTCTGACGGGTGATCTGCATAAGCCCGAATTTGCTGAGAGGCAGGATATTGTGACGCGCGCGGTCGTTGGCCATCACCTGACGCATATGGTCGTAGAGCGCCTGCCGGTGTTCGGCCTTGTTCATGTCGATGAAGTCGATGACGATGATGCCGCCCATATCGCGCAGGCGCAGCTGACGGGCGATTTCGTCGGCGGCGCGCAGATTCACGTCGAGCGCGTTGGCTTCCTGGTCGTTGCCTGCTTTCGCACGGTTGCCCGAGTTGACGTCGATGACGTGTAGGGCTTCGGTGTGTTCGATGATGATGTATGCGCCCGATTTGAAGGAGACGGTTTTGCCGAAGGATGATTTTATCTGCCTGGTGATGTTGAAGTGGTCGAAAATCGGCGTGTCCTTCGTGTAGAGTTGTACTATGTCTTTCTTTTCGGGGGCGATGAGGCTCACATATTTCTGGATCTGGGCGAAAGCCTCTGCCTGATTGACATGGATTGCCTCGAAATCAGGGGAGAACACGTCGCGCAGGACGCCTACGATGCGGCTCTCCTCCTCGAAGATCAGCGAGGGAATTTCGGCATGTCGGGCTTTGGCGATGGTTTCCTCCCAGCATTGCAGCAATGTCTGGATCTCGCGGTTGAGCTCGGCCACGGATTTGCCTTCGGCCGAAGTGCGGATGATGACGCCGAAATTTTTAGGCCTGATGCTTTCCACAAGGTGGCGCAGGCGCAACTTTTCGGCAGTGGTTTTGATTTTCTGCGAGATGGAGATTTTGCTCGAGAATGGTATGAGGACCATGTATCGGCCTGTGAAGGCTATCTCGGTGGTAAGCCTGGGGCCTTTGGAAGAGATTGGCTCTTTGACGATCTGCACCAGCAGTTCCTGTCCGACGGTGAGTTGGTCGGTGATGGTGCCGTGCTTGTCGATGTCGGGGAGCAGCTTCATTTTCTGGAGCTTTGGCAGCGATCCCGAGGGGGCGGCCAGCAGCTCTTTGATGAAGGTGGAATAGGAAGAGAAATGCGGTCCAAGGTCGAGGTAATGAAGGAAGGCGTCCTTTTCGTAGCCGACGTTGACAAATGCGGCGTTGAGGCCCGGCATGAGCTTCTTCACTTTGGCCGCATAGATGTCACCGACGGCGTAGGCCAGGTTTCTGCTCTCTTTCTGGAGCGATACCAGACGGCCGTCCTCAGTGAGGGCAATTGATGCCTCATGTGGCTGTACGTCGACGATAAGTTCGCTTTTCATTTCATTAATTGTGATTGGATGCTTTGAGAGCGGCCTCTGCCAGGCGGCCGCTGGAGAGATTTAAGGGGGGCAAGGCCTTTTCGGGGCCGGGAATTGACCGGTGAGAAAAAACGCGAGAACAAACTTTTTTCTCGGCGCGAGGCCGTCGTCGGCATCCGTCGGAGAAAAAGTCTGTTCTGTGTTCTTTATCGCGTTTGATAAAACCAGGTGAAGATTGTCGCCGCGGGTGGCGGCAGAGCCTTGTCGGCTGTCTTCACGTGCCGTAAGAATTTACTTCTTCTTATGACGGTTCTTTCTCAGGCGTTTTTTACGCTTGTGGGTGGCCATCTTGTGGCCTTTTCTTTTCTTTCCGCTGGGCATAGTAAGAAAATTTTAGTGGTTGACTATCGGGTTAATTGTCTGGATTGTGGAATGGGGAGAGAGTTGACCTGTTGCCGAAGCCTGAATTACTTCTTGAGGTCTTCCATGAACACCTTGGCGGGCTTGAAAGCGGGGATCTGGTGCTCGGGGATGATGATGGTGGTGTTCTTGGAAATGTTACGGGCGGTCTTCTGCGAGCGGGTCTTGATGATGAAGCTGCCGAAACCGCGCAGGTAGACGGGTTCGCCGTGGGCGAGTGAATCCTTGACTACTTCCATGAACTTTTCGATGGTTTCGAGAACTGCGGCGCGTTCGATGCCGGTGGTTTTTGAAATCTCGTTTACAATTTCTGCTTTTGTCATAGCGGTGTATAGCTTGATATGTTGTTTTAGATTGTGACAGCGCAAATGATTGAGGCGTAGCACTTTAGCTTAAGCTTGGGTGCCGCGGCTCAAAATCCAAGTGCAAATATCGGCATTTTTTCTGAAACAGCAGCTATTTACCTGAAAAAATTTTGCATAAAATTCACACAATCAGTAGAAATTACGATTTCACCGCTTTGTGGGGGTGGTGGAATCAGATGTCGGTGAGGCGCCACCACGAGTAGTCGGTAGCGGCGGAATCGACCGTGTCGATGCCTTCGACGCGCTTGAGCGCTCTGACCACCTTGATGGTGACCGGCAGGATTATGATTTCATAGGCTGTTTTCAGTAGCATCTGCGCTATAATCAGCTGCAGCACTGTGCTCCACGGCAGCACGCCTCCGAAAGCCACGGGGAAGAAAATGAGCGAATCGACACCCTCGCCGAAGAGTGTCGACACAATTGCGCGGAGCGAAAACCGGCTCCATGAGTTGACGCTGTCGGACGGGGCGCTGCGCTTTAGCCGGCTCATCACCCAGGCGTTGACCATCGAACCACAGATAAACGCGGCGAAGCTGGCGGCCATGATGCGGGGCACGGCGCCATAGACTGTCTCGAGTGCCTCCTGCCCTTGCCAGTCGGCCGAGCCGGGTAGGCTGATGGCCATGTTGAGCAGCAGTGCCACAAGCAGACTCATGCCGAATCCCAGCCATATCACGAAACGGGCGCGGCGGAAGCCGTAGACTTCCACTATGCAGTCGTTGATGATGTAGGAAATCGGAAAAACGGCCAGCCCGGCGGTGACGGTGATGAATCCCAGACTTACGGTTTTGATTTCAATAAGATTGGATACGATAAGACAGACCACAAAGAGCACTGTCAGGCACACAAATGGGAGTGTGAATGTCGGTCGAAAATTACGTTTTTCCATTTTTCTTGTTTTTTACGAGGTTGCAAGCACTCGGTTGCATTAACAGTCTGTCGGCGATACGACACGCTGTTGAACTGGTCTAATATATGCGGCTGTAGTAGAGCGTTGTGGGGCCGTAGCCGGCACGCGGGGGATAGGTGATCTGCATTGCATTGTCGTTGGTGACGTAGATGGTGCAGTTCTCGGTGTAGGAGGGTCCGTTGGCGGGGAACCACTCGAACCAAAGCCGGTTGCCGTCGCAATAATAGTTGAAAGGGAGGTAGTCGCCTGTGTAGTTGTCGTCCCATTCGCCTGACCCCGAGGTGTAGAAGGTGAGAGTCTCGTCGGGATACTGCATGCACTGCCATGTGCCGCTGAGATACCATCGTGCATCAGGGTCGTCGTAAAAATCGTCGTCGCACGACTGCATCAGCGCACCCATCGAGATAACGCTCAGCAACAGCAGAATATTAAGGTGGAGTCGTTTCATTTTTCAATTGATTAAGCAAAGTTAAATATTTAACGTCTTTAAGCAGCGGTTCGGTTGCGCAATTAACAATAATTAACACCGGATTGCGGCGACATTTCTTAAATGCCCGTCCGGGCGCAATAAAGAAAAAAAGGCGCCGTTAATAAATCAATGAGTGCAAAATCGCAAATATCCCGCATTGTGCGCGCGGCCATCATGACAGCCGCCGCTGCCGTAGCCATGGCTGTGGCTGCTCTCCCCGCGGGCGCCCAGACGCTCAACGACAAGCTGCTCAACAGGCCCTATGCCGACATGCGCCGCTTTCATCTGGGATTCTCGGTGGGCGTCAACACCCTGGGTCTCAGCTTTCACCACAACGGCTTTGTCACCAACGACGGTCAGACATGGTTTATGTCGCAGCCATCCTACAGCCCCGGCTTCTGTGTCAACGGTCTGGCAGAAGTGCGGCTCAACAACTATTTCTCGCTGCGCGCGCAGCCGGGCCTGTGGTTTGGCAACCGCGTGGTTAATTTTCTCGACACTTCCACCGGCACCCGTCATGACCAGAACATCAAATCGGCCTATCTGGTGCTCCCCGTCGAAGTGAAATTCGCGTCGATGCGCATGCGCAATCTGCGACCCTACATAATAGGTGGTGTAATCCCGGCCTATGACGTAGGCAAGAAAAGCAGCGACTTCCTGAAAATCAAGGGCTCGGAGTTCATGGTTTCGATAGGTTTCGGATGCGACTTCTATCTTCCTTATTTCAAACTTATTCCCGAACTCAAATTCTGCTTCGGTCTCACCGACTGCATCCGCCACGACCGTCCCGACCTTGTCGATGACCCGCTCCGCACGGCTGTCAACGCCTCTCTCAAAAGAGCCACGACGCAGATGGTGGTGCTCTCATTCTATTTCGAATAAGAGCATTTTTTATTAAACAAGCTCTAAATGAAATCTATAAACATACTCAGCCGCGGAATGCTGCGGATCATGGCCGTCGCAATGCTTGCCGCTGTGGCTGCTTTGCTGCCGCAGAGAGCTGCCGCGCAATACGACGCCCAGTTCTCGCAATATTTCGAGGTGCCTAACTACTACAACGCCGGAGCCATCGGCAACACCGACCTGCTGAAAATCCGCGGCGGCGCCCGTCTGCAGTGGATGGGCATCCACGGAGCGCCCAACACCTTCCTCATTACCGCCGACATGCCTTTCAAATTCCTTAAAAAGAAGTTCGGCGCGGGTCTGGTGATGCAGCAGGAAAAAATCGGTCTCTACAGCAATCTCAATATCGGCGCACAGCTTGGCTATAAGATCCGCCTGTTCAAAGGCACGCTCACCGTGGGCGCACAGTTAGGTTTCATGAACCAGGGGTTCAAAGGTTCCGAGGTTTATATCCCCGACAACGACGACTATCACCAGTCGACCGACGAGGCCATTCCCAAGCAGGATCTCAACGGCAATGCGTTTGACATCGGTGCGGGTGTCTTCTATGTTCATCCCAAATTCTGGGCCGGCGTATCAGGCACTCATCTCAACAATCCCGCGGTGAAACTCAACTCAGAATCGGGCGAGAACTCCGAGGAGAAAAATTATGAATTTCAGATCGGTCGCACGCTATATTTCATGGCAGGGAGCAATATAAAGTTAAATAATACGTTATTTGAAGTGTTGCCCTCCGCATTGGTCAAGACCGATTTCACCTTTACTACATGGGAAGCCACGCTGCGCGGCCGCTACAACAAGTTCCTCACCCTTGGTGTGGGCTACCGCTGGAAAGATGCCGTCTACGGCATCGTGTCGGCCGAAATCAAGGGCTTCTATCTGGGTGCCGCCTACGACTATCCCGTCTCGGCCATTTCAAAAGCATCTTCGGGCAGCCTCGAAATCTTCGCCGGCTACAGCCTGAAGCTTGATTTCTCGGAGAAGAACCGCAACCGCCACCGCGCGGTGCGCATAATGTGACGCCACGGCGCTTTTGCCCGGCCATAAACCTCGACAGATTACACAGCATACCTTATATAAAGCATACACACTGAAATCCGATATGAAAAGACTTTCGTTATACATCCTCCCGTCACTGCTGATGCTTCTCCTGGCGGCAAGCTGCGCCTCGGGACGCAGAGGCGGCAGCAACGGCGGTGAAGTCACCGGCGTGGGAGGCACATCCTGGGCCGAGCCTACACCCTACGGCATGGTGCTCGTTGACCGTGGCGCCCTGCACATGGGTCCGGCCGAAGCCGACAGCGCGTGGAATCTCGAAGCCGACACCAAGGGTATGTCGGTCGACGCATTCTGGATGGATGAAACCGAGGTTACAAACTCGAAATACAAGCAGTTTGTGTTCTGGGTGCGCGACTCCATCATCCGCGAACGTCTGGCCGATCCCGCCTACGGAGGCAACGAGGCTTATAAAATCGAGGAGGACCGCGAGGGTAATCCCGTGAAACCTCATCTCAACTGGAACAAGCCCATTCCCTGGCGTAACCCCGACGAGGATGCCGAACGCGCTATCGAGAGCCTTTACCGCACAAATCCCATCACCGGCAAGCGAGAGCTCGATCCCACTCAGCTCAACTACCGCTACGAGGTCTACAACCACACCGAGGCCGCCAAGCGCCGCAATCGTCTCGATCCCCGCAAGCGTGTCTACAACACCGATCTGCCCGTGCCGACCGACATGCCCATGATCTCGAAAGACACCGCGTTTATCAACGACGAGGGCGAAATTGTGCGTCAGACCATTTCACGCAATCTCACCGGCGACTACGATTTTCTCAACACCTATATTGTCAATGTATACCCCGACACCACATGTTGGGTCAACGACTTCGAGAATGCCTACAACGAGCCCTACGTGCGCATGTATTTCAGCCACGGAGGCTACAGCGAGTATCCCGTGGTGGGTGTGAGCTGGGAGCAGGCAAATGCCTTCTGCAACTGGCGCACCGACTATCTGAAACGTTCGCTGGGCAAGGAGGGCGTGTATGTGGAGCCGTTCCGTCTGCCCACGGAGGCTGAATGGGAGTATGCCGCCCGCGCCGGCGAGGATGCCAACAAATATCCCTGGGAGGGCGACATCACCATGAGCGAGGACAAGGGCTGTTTCTATGCCAACTTCAAGCCTAACGACGGCAACTATGTGAAGGACGGCCACCTGATCACCTCGCGCGTGGGCACCTATTCACCCAACGATTTCGGCCTCTACGACATGGCAGGCAACGTGAGCGAATGGACCTCGACAGCCTTTAACGAAACCGTGCAGGACCTTACCGCCGACATCAACCCCGAATACCGCTACGATGCGGCAATGGAGGATCCCTACCGCATGAAGCGCAAGATTGTGCGCGGCGGTTCATGGAAGGATGTGGCCCACAATATTCGCTCCGACATCCGCATGTGGGAATTCCAGAACGAGCAGCGCTCCTATATCGGATTCCGTTGCGTCCGCTCCCAGATAGGCTTCGCCAAGGGGCAAAAGACGGGTAAGTAAGTCCACATCAGCCCATTGTCCCCTTCCCTCACTCGATTATCCATTTCTCAGCTAATATTCCATGGGAAAATATAAACAGTACAAGCGCGGCATATCGGCCTGGATCTCCTCCGACGCCGGCCAGCGTTTCTTCAACTTCGCCTACTCCATCGGTGCCGCCATCGTCATCTGGGGTGCGCTTTTCAAAATCCTCCATCTTCCCGGCGGCAACTTCCTGCTGTCGCTCGGTATGGGCACTGAGGTGCTGATGTTCACCCTCACCGCCTTCGACCATCCTCCGCGCTCCTACAAATGGGAGAATGTGTTCCCCAACCTCGACAAGGAGGAGACAGATGAGGAGGGCGCCGAGCCGGCAAGCGCTCCGGTGATTGTCACCGGCGGCACTGTCAGCACCGGTGCCGCGGTTTCCGGCAATCAGATGTCGGCCGATGCGCACGTGGAGAATGGTGGCCGTGGCGCCGTGCCGCAGGGGCCTATCGTGGCTCCGGTGCTTTCGGGCGACTCCACGCCGGCCGAGGTGGTGACCTCGATGGTTTCGGCCACCCAGACCTATCTCGATCAGGTGGCCGGTATGGCCGAGGAGTTGCGTCACCTCCAGGAGACCACCCGTTCGCTCAATTCCGTGAGCGACACTCTGCTTGAATCGTATCGCGCAATCACCGAGAATTCCGAAAACATCACCCGCTCGTCGGGCGGATATGTCGAGCAGATGCAGGCTCTCAACCGCAATATCCAGGGCCTGAACACCATCTATGAGATCCAGCTCAAGAGTGTAAGTTCGCAGCTCGATGCCATCGACCGTGTCAACCACGGCATCAAGGAGATCCGCGACATGTATGAGCGCAGCTCGTCGCAGAGCGCACGCTACTGCGAGGAGACCGAGAAGATGGCTCTCTACATGCACCAGCTCAACCAGGTCTACGAGCGCATGATCCACGCCATGACCGTGAACATGTATGGCGCCAACCCCATGGCCGCCGCTGCCGCCGCGCAAGGTGCCCCCGTGGCTCCTCCGCCCGTACCCGAGCAGCCCGACGCACCCGCCAACAGCGCCTCAACGAATATTTGATTAACCTCTAAAACTCTTTACCATTGGGTACCAGTAATAACAGGCTCTCGCCGCGTCAGAAGATGATCAACCTTATGTACATCGTTCTGACCGCCATGCTGGCTCTGAATGTCTCGAGCGATGTGCTCAACGGCTTCACCCAGGTGGAGGAGGGTCTCACACGCACCAACAATAATGTGGAGCAGCGCAATGGCGCTATCCTCAACACTCTCGACGCTTTCGCACAGCAGAACCCCGGCAAGGGGCGCCAGTGGTATGAGAAAGCGCTCGAGGTGCGCCGCGCCACCGACAGCGTCTACCGCACAATCGATTCTCTGAAGACTCTGATCGTGATCGAGGCCGACGGCAGCGACGGCAAGGTCACCGACATTCAGAACCGCGACAACCTCGAGGCGGCCTCAGTGGTGATGCTCACAGGAAAACGTCCCCGCGGAAAAGGGTTGCGCAACTCGGTCGAGAAATACCGCGACTATGTGGCCTCGCTGATGACTGACCCCGCCAAACGCGACAATATCCTCAAGGCTCTCTCCACCGACCCCGTGACACGAAAGGGCACGCTGGGCAAGCAGAGCTGGGAGGAGTCGAAATTCGACAACCAGCCTGTGGTGGCTGCCGTGACGCTGCTCACCAAGCTCCAGAACGATGTGAAATATGCCGAGGGAGAGGCTCTGCAGGCACTCCTTGCCAATGTCGACGCAGGCGACGTGCGTGTCAACGAGCTAAACGCTTTCGTGATTCCGCAGAGCCGTTTCGTGATGCGCGGCGGCAAATATTCGGCAAATATAGTGCTCGCGGCTGTCGACACCACTGCCCGTCCCGTGGTGTTTGTCAACGGCAAACAGCTCGGCAACGACCGCGGCCTTTATGAATTCTCGCCCGGCGCTACCGGCACCTTCGACTACAAGGGCTACCTGGAAGTGCCTCATGGCGACGGCACTGTCAGCCGCCACCCATTCGAAAGCTCCTACACCGTGATTGAACCCACGGCCACTGTATCGGCCACCATGATGAATGTGCTCTATGCCGGCATCGACAATCCCATTTCGATCTCAGTGCCCGGTGTGGCCATGAACAATGTGTCGGCCACTATGTCGAACGGCACCCTGACCCGTAGCGGCGACCATTGGGTGGCTCACCCCGGTAAGGTCGGCGAAGAAGCTGTGATTTCCGTGACGGCACAGATGGATGGCCGCCCCATGACTGTGGCCTCCACCAAATTCCGTGTGCGCAAGCTCCCCGATCCCACGCCATATATCGCATTCCGCGACGCCAACGGCAACACAAGCCACTACAAAGGGGGCGGACGCGGACTGGCCAAGACCACTCTGCTCAATGCCCCGGGCATCGAGGCCGCCATCGACGACGATCTGCTCAACATCCAGTTCAAGGTGCTAAGCTTCGAGACCGTGTTCTTCGATTCGATGGGCAACGCCATTCCTGAGGTTTCGGCCGGGGCGCAGTTCTCGCAGCGACAGAAAGATTCGTTCCGGCGTCTGTCGCGCGGCAAACGCTTCTACATCACACGCGTGAAGGCAATCGGCCCCGACGGTATCACCCGCGACCTCTCGCCGATAGAAGTGATAGTCAACTGATGCTGAGACAAGGCGCATAACCCTATTTTAGAACAGATATACGATACAATATACATGAAAGCATTTGCAAAAATCACCATAGCCGCACTCGTCTTCGCCGCAGGCGTGCTCCCCGCACTGGCGCAGAACGCTGCCGGCAACTCTTCCAGCTCGTCGGTGGTTCGTCGCGGCGGCTCGGCCCGCGACCGCGAGAAGACTGAGACCCCGGGAGTGACCGACCGCATGCAGCAACGCTACGCCACTCAGGAAACGGCCGATGCCGACAAGCAGTGGATGCGCGTGATTTACCGCGACCTCAAGCTCGACAACAACAAGAACATGCCTCTATATTATCCTGAGGAGGTTGTCGACGGGCAGGAGAATCTTTTCCGCATCATCATGCGTCTGGTCGCAGCCAATCAGATTCCTGTCTATGAATATCTCGACGGCAAGGAGGTTTTCACTGATGAATACCGCGTGAAGGTTGCCGACATGCTCAGCCGCTTCCACGTGCTAAACACACCTGCCAAAGGCTCCACCGAGAAGAATCCCAAATTCACGATCGAGGAGAGCGATGTGCCTGCCAACGAGGTGCTTTCATATTATATCATAGAGAAATGGGAGTTTGACTCGCGCAGCAACAAGACTCACCGCACGGTGGAGGCTATCTGCCCCGTGCTGCACCGCAGCGATGACTTTGGCGGTGAGCCGGTGCGCTACCCCATGTTCTGGGTGCGCATGGATCAGCTCCGTCCCTATCTCGCCCAGCAGTATATTTTCGTCGACGATAACAACAATCTGCCGCGCTACACCTATGCCGATTATTTCTCGCGCAACATGTATGACGGCGACATATACAAGACGCGTAATCTCGCCAACAAGTCGATGATGCAGCTCTATCCCGATCCCGATGACCGCCAGCGCGCCCAGGACAGCATCCAGAACCGTCTGGAGCAGTTCGACAAAGGTCTGTGGGTGCCCTCGCGCGAGGAAATCATAGCAGCCCGTGAGGCTCGTGAAGCCGCCGAAGCAGCCGCCGAGGAGGCCGCCGCAGCCGCAGAGCGTGGCGAGAACATCGCTTCGCGCGACGGCGAGACACAGGAGCAGGTGAAATCCTCACGTTCGCGCAGTTCACGTGCCAAGGCGTCGTCCAAATCATCTACCAAGAAAAAGAAAGCCAAGGCGTCGAAACCTAAAGCTGCAAAATCATCTTCGTCAGCCACCAAGTCGGTGCGCCGCCGCAAGTGACGGCTTAAACCCCATTTTCGTTAGTTGAATAACTGATAATTGGTTGAATAACTAATAGTTAGTTGACTGACGAATAGATGTGAATAAAAGAAGCGGGAAACCGGAGCAATTCCGATTTCCCGCTTTCTTTTCAATGTTTTTATCAATGAATTATGCCGTTACAGGCATAGAATTGCATCGCAGGGGAGGGGATCAGGGCTGCAGGGGGTCTGTTTCCTTGATGTTGGCGGTGAGTTCCTCTTCGGAAATCGAGTAGTTCTGGAGGTCGCCGGCGAGATACTTGTCGTAGGAGGCCATGTCGACGAGCCCGTGGCCCGAGAGGTTGAAGAGGATTACCTTCTCCTCGCCTGTCTCCTTGCAGCGGTTAGCCTCGCGGATGGTGGCTGCGATGGCGTGGCACGATTCGGGAGCGGGGATTATGCCTTCGGTGCGGGCAAAGAGGGTGCCGGCCTTGAAGCTTTCGAGCTGATCGATGTCGACAGCCTCCATCAGACCGTCTTTTAGAAGTTGCGATACTATCACACCTGCGCCGTGGTAGCGCAGACCGCCTGCGTGGATGTTGGCGGGGGCGAAGTTGTGGCCTAAGGTGTACATGGGGAGGAGGGGAGTGTAGCCGGCTTCGTCACCGAAGTCGTAGCGGAACTGGCCGCGGGTGAGCTTGGGACAGCTGGCGGGTTCGGCTGCTACAAAGCGTGTGTGATTCTTTCCCTCTTCACCCTTGATGCGGTGGCGCATGAAGGGGAAGGCGATGCCGCCGAAATTGCTGCCGCCGCCGAAGCAGGCTATCACTACGTCGGGGTATTCGCCGGCCATCTCCATCTGTTTTTCAGCTTCGAGACCTATCACGGTCTGGTGGAGGGCTACGTGGTTGAGCACCGAACCGAGGCAATATTTGCAGTTGGGAGTGGTCTGGGCCAGCTCTACGGCTTCAGAGATGGCGGTGCCGAGCGATCCCTGATGGTTGGGGTGTGCGGTGAGAATGTCTTTGCCGGCGCGGGTCGACATCGAGGGGGACGGAGTGACCTGTGCGCCGAAAGTCTGCATGATGCTGCGGCGGTAGGGCTTCTGCTCGTATGAGATTTTTACCTGATATACAGCCGACTCGATGCCGAACATGCTTGCGGCGTAGGCCAGCGACGCGCCCCACTGGCCGGCGCCGGTCTCGGTGGTGATGTTGGTCACGCCCTCCTGCTTGCAGTAGTAAGCCTGGGGAATGGCACTGTTGAGTTTGTGAGACCCCATGGGCGACACGCTCTCGTTCTTGAAATAGATATGGGCGGGAGTGCCGAGTGCCTTTTCAAGGCCGTAGGCGCGCACAAGGGGGGTGGTGCGATAATATTTATATTTTTCGCGGACCTCCTCCGGAATTTCGATCCAGGGGTCAGTGGTGTTGAGTTCCTGCTTTGAGCACTCCTTGGCGAAGATCGGGAAAAGATCTTCGGCTTTAAGGGGTTTCTTTGTGGCGGGATGCAGCGGTGGCTGCGGCTTGTTGGGCATGTCGGCCTGGATGTTATACCATTGGCGGGGGATATCCTCTTCGTCGAGGAAAAAGCGTTTGCGCTGTTCTTTCATTTTGAATTATGTGACTTGATGAATTTTCAGAAATAGGGGGTGAGGGATGGTGATGCGCTCTCAGGTTTCAAAGCTCGTCAAGCTCGGCTGCCTCGCGTTCGAGAATCGAGGCGGCCAGCGAGTCTCCGGCCTGCACGATCGACACTAAAGGATAGAGTTTGCGGGCGGCATCGTAGCTTTTGCAATCCTCGAGGCTGTGCTGGTTCACGCCCCAGGCTCCCATATGCCAGCGGATGGCCAGCATCTCGGCGTCGCTCAGCTCTATGCCGCTGCAGAGCACCACTACGAGCGATTTCTCGCCGTGACCCATCGGGAAGCCTTTATAGGAGAGGCGGTAGCCCTCGGAGTCTTCCCAAATGCCGAGTGCGTTTTTGCGTTTTTTTGTGGTGCGGCGATAGATGTCGGCCTTGCACACATCATGCAGGAGTGCCGAGATGATAATAGAGTCGCGTGTAACCTCTTTCCCGAGGGTGGGTTCCAGCGGTTTGAGCGCCTCCCACACGCTCAGGGCGGCCTTGGCCACATTGAGCGAATGCTGTGTGAGACCACCTTCCACATTCAGGTGGTGGTTGGCCGATGCGGGAGCCTCGAAGAAACCGAGCCGCTCTATCTCCTCGATTACATAATCGACACCTTCGCGCCCCGTGGAGCGCAGCATATCAATGAATTCTGCCTTTACGGCATCTTTGTCAATCGTCATTTTTCCTGTAGAGTTTAAGAGCTTGTTTAATAATAAATGTTACCGACAAAAGGTAATATTTTCAAGAACTTCACATCTGCTAAAACTTTTTTTCATGTTTCTTAGAAATATCTTTTATGAAAAGTTACCTTTGTTTCGCATATCCCGGCCTGCTTTCGCCCTGTTCCTCAGTCGTGTACACACGTACAATCCTTCGTCACACGACGAAATCAGGCTCAGGATATGCGACCCTATCGGCAACATTTATTATTAAACAAGCTCTAAATACATTCCGTTGAATAGCAAACTGAGTAATTCACCATTGCAGCGTCACAGCCACCCTGTTCAGCTGCTCGCCGACAGGGGGCGTGGGCTTGGCCACGCACACCGAGCCTGACAGTACCTGGGGAAACCGTTCGATAATGGCATCTTTTATCCTCAGAGCCAGATTCTCGAGCAATGCAGAATGGATTTCCGACACCTCTTTCACTGTCTCGATAACCGATGCATAGTTCAGCGCGTGCTCAACACAATCAGTGGAGGCGGCGCGCTCCATATCGTAACAGAGAGTTATGGTGAATTCAAAAACATTCCCCACGGTGCGTTCCTGCGGAAACACTCCGTGGTGACTGAAAAGCCTCAGTTTCTCAATTTCAACGTATCCTTTGAGCATATACAATGCACAAAGTTAGCAATTTTATCCCTTATTTTCCCTCCCTCAAAAGGAAAATTCAAAGAAAAGTGTTAACTTTGTTGAGATATTCTGATATTAAGAGTTGAGATATTCTGATATTAAGAAATGTATTTCTCTTTTCACGATATATTGCCTGTGGTGTGGGTGTGCCTTGGTGTGGCACTCGCCGCCATGATTTTTTTGTTGACGTTTTACAGAATGCGTACGCGGGTGCGCGTCACCGCTCCGCAGCCCGAAGTGCCCGATGAGGCGCTGCCTACGGTGTCGGTGGTGGTGTATGCGCGCGACAATGCGGCCGATCTGCGCAAGATGCTCCCCGACATACTCACTCAGGGTTATCCCGCGGACAAGTTCGAGGTGGTGGTGGTCAACGACGGCTGCGCCGAGGAGATCACCGATGTGGTGAATTATTTTAGCAACGAGTTCAAGAATCTTTATATAACTTACGTGCCCGAGGAGGCCCGGAATCTTTCGCGCAAAAAACTCTCCATCTCTCTTGGCATCAAAGCTGCCCGCCACGATGTGGTTTTGCTTACCACGGCGCGTTGTCGCGTGAAGTCGCCACTGTGGGTGCGCCGCATGGCATTCCCCTTCACAGCCGAAGGGGGACACCGGCAAGTGGTGCTCGGATGGGCGCGTATCCACGGGCTTGGCCGCTCATGGAACAGGTTCGACGAGGTGGCGCGTGCCGTCACCTGGCTGCAGCCCGCCATGCACGGGCATCCCTATCGCGGCACCGGTTTCAACCTGGCATACAGGCGCGACCTCTTTTTCAAGGCCAAAGGGTTCTCCCGATCGCTGAATCTGCATCATGGCGACGATGATATATTTGTGAACCAGATCACGAACCGAAGCAACACGGCGGTTGTTTTATCGGACGACGCGCTGGTGAATGTGCGTTTCCAGCATCCCCGCCGGGCTTACAGCGAGCTGCGTCTGCGTCATCGCTTCACCGAGCGTCGTCTGCCGCTTTGGCCTCGTCTGACCATGGGTGCCGGCACATGCGCCATGTGGGTGTGGCTGGCGGCTGTTACCGTCGGATGCGTCTTCTCGCTGCCCAACTGGTGGCCGGCATGTCTTTTCGCCGCCACTATCCCTGCGTTGTGGATACCGCTGACGGTGAACTGGTGCCGCAGCGGCCGTGCACTTGAGGTAAGGCTGGCTCCGGCTCTGCTGTGGTGGCAGATGCTCTGGCGTTGGTACCCGAATCTCAAGAGCCGCTATCGCAGCGGAAGACCCGTCCGGCGAAACTACACATGGCGAGGCGCGCCTGTGAAATAATAACGCTGCCCGCAACCGCAAACCTGACTGCAAATAACCCGATTAGAATTCCTGATGTACCGAAAAATATCCTCCCTTTTAAGAATATGTGTAATAGCCCTGGTGTCGCTCACTGTAGTCCTGCCCGACGGCGTCGGTTTCGAGGCTTATGCCGGGCAAAGCACATCGCAGGCTTCGGCAGGCGCTAAAAAGAAGAAAAAACGTCGTAAAAAATCTTCCGGGAAAAGGAAACGCAACAAGCGCAGCCGCAAAGCGGCCAAAAAGTCCTCAGCACCCAAAGAGCCATTAGTGGTGCAAGGCTCCAACGATCCTATCGAAGCGCCTGAATCATTCGTCACTCTCCCCTCGGTGGCCGAGGCACCCGACGGCATGCAGGGACGCACGCTGGCAATTTGGCCCAGCCATGGAAAATATTACGACAACGGCTGGAAATGGCAGCGCCCGCGCCTTTTCGGCACCGTGGAGGATCTGCTTTCCCGCTCGTTTGTCGACCCTTATCTTGTGCCGATGCTTGAAAATGCCGGCGCATATGTGATGCTGCCGCGTGAACGCGATTTCTCGAAAACCGCCACAATCGTTGACTATGACGTAAATCAGGGCGACAAGCGATTCTCCACCACGGCAGGCCGTCATCGCTGGGAACTTGAAAACACGGGCTACGGTCTTCGACGAAACTACATAGAGAATGGTGAGAACCCCTTCACCATGGGGCGCTCCGGCAAGGTGAAAACTGTCAGCATCGGCGATTCAGCCCATTGCTCCACCGCCAACTGGTATGGCTCCGTGACCGAGGCCGGCCGTCGCGCCGTGTATGTTTCGTATCAGTCATATCCCAACAGTGCCCCCGACGCCACCTACACGGTGAACCACCTCGGCGGTTCTTCGCAGGTGGTTGTGAACCAGCGCATGGGTGGCGGCACATGGGTCTATATCGGCACCTATCCTTTTGCTGCCGGCCTTCAGGAAAAGCCGCTGGTGACACTGACGAATATGTCGGAAGATGATGATGCCGTGGTGTCGGCCGACGCCGTGAAAGTGGGCGGCGGCATGGGTTTTGTGGCCCGCGGCGGTTCGGGCGAATATGCTGTCTCGGGCTACCCCGCCTATCTTGAAGGCTCGCGCTATTATCTGCAGGGAGCCGGATTCCCCACATGGGTCTACGATACCCCCGACGGCGATGACTACATTGACGATTACAAATCACGCGCCCTCTGGGTCAACCATATGGCCGGAGGCTCTGAAATGTTTCCCGACACCATCGGTCTCGGCATCCCGGTCGACATGGCTCTGGCATTCCACACCGACGCCGGCTTCCACACCGATTCCACAACTGTAGGCACACTCGGCCTATATTCCACCGACGACGGCAACCCCCTCGGAAACGGCACATCGCGCTATGCCAACCGCGACCTCACCGACGACATCACCCGTCAGGTGGTGGGTGACATCCGCGCGGCCTATGACCCCGACTGGGCCGACCGAAGCTACCGCGACCGCAAATATTATGAAGTGCGCGAGACCAAAGTGCCCGCAATGATACTCGAACTGCTCTCGCATCAGAGCTTCGAGGATATGAAGCGGGCCTGGGATCCCGAGTTCCGGTTTCTGGTAGGACGTGCCGTCTATAAGGGGATAGGCCGGTTCCTGGCCAGGCGCTATGATCTCAATTTCGTGGTGCAGCCCCTGCCGGTGAACACATTCGGCATCCACGCCGACTCCAACGGCTACTACACACTTTCGTGGGAACCCACCATCGATCCGCTTGAAAAGAGTGCCACTCCCACCTTCTACATCGTCTACGAAGCCGTCGACGGGCTTGCGTTCCGTCCAGTGGCCACCACCCCGGTGTCGTCGTGGTCGGTGAAAATCAGTGATGACAAAATACACTCATATTATATAGTGGCCGCCAACGACGGTGGTGTGTCGTTCCCCTCGGAGGTACTGAGTCTTTATGACAAGGACAACCGCATGCCGTCGGTGGAAATCGTCAACGGCTATACCCGTGTTGCCGGCCCGGCATGGACCGACGGACCCTCGTATGCCGGATTCGAGTTTGATTCCGCCTATGGCGTGCCCGACGGAGCCGATGTTCATTTCATAGGTAATCAGTATGACATGGATCCATCGTCCACGCTCACCAGCACTAATCCGTCGTTCGGTTCCTCCGGTTCCGATGAAGAGGGCAACATCCGCACGGGCAACACCCGCGACTACACCTACATCCACGGCGTGGCTCTCCGCAATGCAGGCCGCGGATTCGTGTCGTCATCGTTGGCTGCTTTCGAGAAGAGCACATCGGCTCCGAAGGCTGTCGACCTTATTCTCGGACAGCAGAAAACCACCCGCAAAGCCGCTCATCGCGGCCGTTTCTATCAGACCTTCCCCAAGGCGCTGCGTCAGCGCATCGAGCAGTTCCGCCGCCGCGGAGGTGCGTTGCTTGTCTCAGGTTCCTATCTCAGCAGCGAAATCATTGAAGCCGACTCGCTTACCCGCGATACTATGGCGCTGTTTGCCTCGGATATGCTCGGCTACAAGCCTTATCTGCCCGATGGTGCCAACGATAGCGTAGTGCCCCGGGCCACCCGCACCTTCAGGGTCGAGAACGGCGCCCGCATGAGCGGTGTGCCGGTGCTCGGCAGTTCCGAAATTGCATCGCTGGCCAACGGCAGCTGGGTCGGAGCCGGAAATCCGCAGGCTATCGCTCCGGTCGACAACCGTGGCCTCATCATCGGTCGCTATTCCGATACCAAATATCCCGCCGCGATAGCCGTGGATGGAAAACGCCGCTCACACCAGGGCCTGGAATATCCCGGCAGGGTTGTAGTGGCCTCTTTCCCCATCGAAAGCATGAAAGATGCCGCCTCGCGAAATATCTTTGTGGCCGACGCCATGCAATATCTTATCGGTGACGATCTTCCGGAGGTGAAAGCCCAGCCGATGCCTGTGTCCACTAAGGATAATGCGGATAAAAACAAGAAGAACAAGAAAAATAAAAAGAAGAAAGCCAAGAAGCAGAAAAAGCAGAAAAAATGATTTGCCGATTCTGCCTTCTGAGAAAACATAACACCTTTACCATGTAAATGCCATGGATAATACTCTGACCAATCAGACCGGCACGCGTGCAAGCGCTGCCGCCGGCTCTCCTGCCAATATACTGAGGGTATCCCCCACAATAGGTACCAGGCAGCTTGTCGACGAACTCACCAGCCGACGCGACTGCGGCGCCGAGTGGCAGCTTGTGGCTCTCGACGGTTATGACATTGAGCTGTCGGAATCGTCGAGACAACGTCTGTTTCAGCTCGCCGAAGACACCGGCGCCCTGCTCCTCTATTGCGATTACCGTACGCCCGACGGGCCGCACCCCCTTGCGCCATACCAGCCCGGGTCGGTGCGCGACGATTTCGATTTTGGCCCTCTGTTGGTGGTGTCGATGCATCTTTTCGGCACCGAGACCGCGCCCGTGGAGTCGGAGCACAGCGGACTCTATGCCCTTCGCCTCTGGTTTGCCCAGCACAGCCCTGCCGCCATAGTGCATGTGCCCGAATATCTCTACACGGCATCCGTGGCCGACCGCCGCACCTCGGGCGAGCAACAGTTTGACTACGTGGATCCCCGCAACGCTGCCGTGCAGCGCGAGCGCGAGGAGGTGTTCACCGACTATCTGCGCCGCATCGGCGCATGGCTCGACGAGCGCACATTCACCCTCAGCTTCGATGAAGGGGAATTTCCCGTTGAGGCATCGGTGATAATACCGGTGCGCAACCGCGTGGCCACCGTTGCCGACGCCGTGAAATCGGCTCTGAGTCAGACGGCTCCATTTTCATTCAACGTCATCGTCGTTGACAACCATTCAACCGATGGCACCACCGAAACGCTTGCCGCGCTTGCCGCCTCCGATTCCCGGGTGGTGCATCTGATCCCTGAGGAGACCACCCTTGGTATCGGCGGCTGCTGGGAATATGGCGTGCGCAATGCCGCCTGCGGCCGGTTTGCAGTGCAGCTCGACAGCGACGACCAATATAAGGACAGCAACGTGCTCAGCCGCATTGTCGATTGCTTCCGCGCCACCGGCGCCGGCATGGTCATCGGTTCATACGAGCTTACCGATTTCGACGGCAATCCTCTGCCTCCCGGTCTGATCGACCACAAGGAGTGGACCGACGACAACGGTCACAACAACGCCCTGCGTATCAACGGTCTGGGCGCTCCGCGTGCGTTCTTCACTCCACTGCTGCGCCAGATAGGGGTGCCCAATGTCAGCTACGGCGAGGATTACGCGCTGGGGCTGCGCATATCGCGGCGCCACCGTATAGGGCGCATTTTCGACTCGCTGTATCTCTGCCGCCGCTGGAGCGGCAATTCCGATGCCGCGCTCCCGCAGGAACGCGTCAACGCCAACAACATCTATAAGGATCTGCTCCGCAGCATTGAGATCGAGGCCCGCAAACGTCTTGCCGCCAAAGAGTATTTCCAGACCTCGCGCAAGGAATCGCGCCGCATCACCGAATTTGTCGACAACCAGCTCAGGGAGTGGCCGCTTGCCCGCACCAACACCGAGGCGCTCGCCAACGTGGAGACACGCCACATCGAGGCTGACGAATTCGACTTTCGGGCCATCTTTAACCCCGCGCGTGCCGTCTCGTCGGGCGCTAAAGTAGATGCCGCATCCATCGCCGCCCGCCCTTGTTTCCTCTGCGCCGACAACCGCCCCGACTCTCAGGAGGTCTATCCGGTGATGGAAGGGTATGAAGGTCTCGTGAATCCTTATCCGGTGTTTCCGCGACATCTCACAATCGCGGCTGTAGCCCACACTCCGCAGTCGCTTTCCGACAGCCCCGGCGATCTGCGCCGCGTGGCCGACATGATGGAGCTGTCGGGACGTCTACCCGGCATGGTGGTGTTCTACAATGGTGCAAAGTGCGGTGCGTCGGCTCCCGACCATATGCATTTCCAGGCGGTGCGCTCTGCCGACCTCCCCATCTTCGAGTCGGCTGCGGCGCGCGCTTTCCCTTACCGGCACATCTTCTTCTCGGTTGCCACCCGGGAGCAGCTGATGAGCCGCATGCACGAAATCGTACATGTGCTGGCCATGCTTCCCGAAAACAAGGGGGAGGCCGAACCACGCATGAACCTCTATATGATGCGCCGCGACGACCGCACCGTGGATGTGCTGGTAATACCCCGCCGGGCACACCGGCCGGCCTGCTACGGCACAGATCCCGGACAGATGCTTATTTCGCCCGGCGCCATCGACGTGGCGGGGTGCTTTATCTGCGCCCGCGAATGCGACTTCTGCGCACTCGACAGCGACTCGCTGCTCAAAATCCTCAGTGACACCTGTTACCGTCTGCGCGACCGCGACTAATTAATTGCCACAGTGACTAAATTCATCACGACAGTGACAGAGCAACCGGTAATAAAAGTAGGAATTCTGGGCGCGGAGGATGGCAGGTACACTCTCCACGGCCCATTTGCGTCGGATGTGATGTCCGATGGTTCGCGGCTGTTCACTCCCGGGCAGCCCGAGGCTTACTTTACCCTGCCGGATGTGAAAATCGGAATCGGATTCCATTGGCAGAGACACATGCCGCAGTCGTTTCGCGGTGCGCTTGTGATTGCTCCCGACAATCTGATCATCAACATAGTGCCTCTGGAGGAGTATCTCGCCAGCGTGATTTCATCGGAGATGAATGCCGATGCGCCGGTTGAATTTCTCAAAGCCCACGCCATAGTGTCGCGTTCGTGGCTTGTGGCCATGCTCCGGCGCGAACAGGCCCGAACCGAAGCTCCTGCCACCGGCTGCCACACCCGGCTTAGGCACGACCCGGAGCACGGATGCCGAGAGATTGTGCGGTGGTACGACCGCGAGGCGCACAACCGTTTCGATGTCTGTGCCGACGATCATTGCCAGCGCTATCAGGGAATTGCCCGCACGGCAGCGCCGGCGGTGCTCGATGCTATAAAAGCCACCCGAGGTCTGGTGCTTGTCACCGCCGACTGCGATGTGTGCGACGCCCGCTTTTCCAAATGCTGCGGCGGCGTCACGGAGGAATTCTCCGCCGCGTGGGAGGATGCCGATGTGCCCTGCCTCCGTTCGGTCAGCGACGCTGCTCCCGACGGACATGTCTACTGCGCCACGACCGATCGCGCGCTGCTCTCCTCCGTGCTCAATGACTACGATCTCTCCTCACCCTCATTTTTTCGCTGGCAGGAGAGACTCGGGCAGCATCTGTTGCGACAGCTGCTTGCAGAAAAAGGGGGCGTGGATCTCGGTTATATCCTGACGCTTGAACCGCTCGCCCGCGGCAAGTCGGGGCGCATAACCCGTCTGCTCATCCGCGGCACCCGCGATTCCATTGTTGTGGGCAAGGAACTTGAGATCCGTCGATTGCTCTCGCCGACGCATCTGAAATCGTCGGCTTTCACCGTCACCGCCGAAGGTGTTATGGTCACTTCCGAAGGGGAGCGGGTGCCAGAGCGTTTCGTCATTGACGGATGCGGCTGGGGCCACGGTGTGGGCATGTGTCAGATCGGCGCTGCCGCCATGGCGGCCGAAGGACACACCTGTGAATCAATTTTAAAACACTATTTCTCCGATGCAGAAATCACCCGCATCTATAACTGACCGAAGCCGTTCGCCCTGGTGGTGGGTGCCGACGCTCTATTTTGCCGAAGGCTTGCCATATATGGCCGTAATGACCATTACCACAATCATGTACACCCAGTTGGGTATCGACAACACCACTATGGCGTTTTACACGTCGTGGCTCTATCTGCCATGGGTGATCAAACCCTTCTGGAGCCCGTTTGTCGACATCGTGCGCACCAAACGCTGGTGGGTGGTGACAATGCAGCTGACCATAGCGGTGGCAATGGCTCTGATAGCGTTCACCATCCCCGCATCGGCTTTCTTTCAGCTCACCCTTGCAGTGTTCTGGCTCATGGCCTTTGCCTCGGCCACGCACGACATAGCTGCCGACGGCTTCTATATGCTTGGCCTGACGGAGCATCAGCAGTCGTTTTTCGTGGGTATCCGTTCACTGTTCTATCGTTGCTCGATGATTGTGGGACAGGGTGCCCTGGTGGTGCTCGCCGGTTATATCAACACCACGCGACACACTGCCACCGGAGGCTGGATATGGATTTTTGCCATCATGTCGGCTTTCTTCCTGATTCTTGGCTGTTACCACGGATTCATTCTTCCCCGCCCCGCAGGCGATGCCAACCGCATGCCCCGCAATGCCGGCTCGGTGATGAATGAGTTTATCGAAACATTTGTGGATTTCTTCCGCAAGCCGGGTGTGATTCTTGCCATACTGTTCATGCTTCTCTACCGTCTTCCCGAGGCTCTCCTTGTGAAGATGATAAATCCGTTCTTGCTCGCCGACCGCGGGGTCGGAGGCCTTGGGCTGAGCACCGAAAGCGTCGGCATGGTCTACGGCACCGTAGGAGTCGCCGGACTGGTTATCGGCGGCATCCTCGGCGGCATAGTCGCTTCGGTAGGAGGACTGAGAAAATGGCTGCACCCGATGGCATGGTCGATGTCGCTCACATGTCTCACATTCGTGTATCTGGCATGGGCGATGCCCGAATCGCTGTGGCAGATAGGTCTGTGCGTGTTTGTGGAGCAGTTTGGCTACGGCTTCGGTTTCACAGCCTATATGCTCTATCTGATATATTTCTCGATAGGCCGCTACAAAACGGCGCATTATTCCATATGTACCGGTTTCATGGCCCTGGGCATGATGTTGCCCGGCATGATTGCCGGATGGCTGGCCGACCAGATGGGCTACCTCGGATTCTTCCTGCTGACAATCGCCTGCTGCGTCTGCACTGTGGGTGTGTGTTGTCTGGTGAAGGTGTCGCCTGAATTCGGCCGTAAAACCAAAGAAAAACAAGTATGAAAATCAGACGTATACTGGGAGCCGTGGCGATTGCTTCGGCATTGGTGGCGCAGGCCGTGACTCCGGTGGTGAAACCGGGTGTGGAGGTGCTGCGCGACGGCGGTTTCGAGGCTCTGCGCGGCAAGCGCGTGGGGCTGATAACCAACCCTACCGGAGTCGACAACGCACTCCGGGCCACTGTGGATATCCTAAATGACGCTCCCGATGTGGAACTTGTGGCGCTTTTCGCTCCCGAGCATGGAGTGCGCGGCGATGTCACCGCCGGCGCAAAGGTCGCCGACACCACCGATCCGTCGACGGGGGTAAAGGTCTATTCGCTCTATGGCGCCACACGCCGGCCCACCGCAGCCATGCTGCGCGATGTCGATGCTGTTGTCTACGACATTCAGGACAACGGCTGTCGCTCTTACACTTTCATCTCCACGATGGCCAACGCTATGGAGGCATGCGCCGCCCAAGGCAAGGAATTTGTGGTTCTTGACCGTCCCGACCCGTTGGGAGGCACGAAAGTGGAGGGCAACAAGGTGGACCCCGGATGCGAATCATTTGTTGGCGCACTCCCTATACCCTATATCTATGGACTCACACCGGGCGAACTGGCCCGCATGATCGTGGGGGAGAAGATGATTAAGGGCGCTGAAAATCTGAAACTCACGGTGATACCCATGGAAGGGTGGAGCCGCGACATGCTTTTCGCCGACACAGGGATGCCGTGGGTACTACCGTCGCCACATATGCCTACGCCCGAGACCGCACTTTTCTATCCGGCCACCGGCATCGTCGGCGAGCTGGATTATCTGTCGATAGGCGTTGGCTACACCATGCCGTTCCGCACCTTTGCCGCCCCGTGGATCAATGCAGGGAAACTTGCCGCACGACTCAACGCCATGGAGATTCCCGGCGTGCGGTTCCGTCCGGTCAATTACAAACCATATTATGGCTTCGGCAAAGGGGTGCAGATGGGTGGTGTGGAACTTTACATCACCGATTTTGAAAAAGCACCGCTTACATTGGTTCAATTCTATGTGATGGAGGCGCTTGCCGAGATGTATCCGTCCCACAAGGCATTTGCCGCAGCGTCCGCAGCCAGGCAGAAGATGTTTGACAAGGTGACAGGTTCGCCGCGGGTGCGCTCGCTTTTCTCCCGGCGCTACCGCACCGCCGACCTGCTGCCGCTCTGGAACCGCGACGCCGAATCATTCTCCCGGGAGAAAGCCAAGTATCACTTATATAAGTGATCAACACATTATATAAGTAATCAAGCAATTATAAGTAATTAAGCAATAAGCGATCATGCTCACACTCATAGCCGACTGCGGCTCAACTAAAGTGCAATGGGTGCTCCTCGACGACGAGTCGGGCGACATATATGCCGATTTCACCACCACCGGTTTCAATGCCGTTTTGACTCCTCCGGGTGAAATCGCCGCGACACTTGCCTCGGAGGTGGCGCCGAAGCTGGCTCCCTACAATATCGACAATCTGCGTTTCTATGGCGCGGGATGTATAGGGGGCGACACCGACCGCCGGCTACAGCAGCTGCTGCGCGACAACATCCCTCACGACCGATGTGAGATATCCTCCGACCTGGTCGGTGCCGCACGTGCGTTGTTGGGCAACTCCGAAGGAATTGCGTGCATATTGGGTACAGGTTCCAACACCGGGCTGTGGGACGGGCACAGCATCGTGGCCAACACACCTCCGTTGGGCTTCATTCTCGGCGATGAAGGGTCGGGCGCAGCGCTCGGCGCGCGCCTTGTGAGCGATGTCTACAAAGGATTGATGGCCGAGGAGATTGTGGCCGAGTTTGACCGTGTCTACGGCCTGTCGAAAGCCGACATCATCGAGAATGTGTATCGCCGACCGGCTGCCAACCGCTTTCTGGCATCGTTCTGCCCATTCCTGTCGGCTCATCTCGACCATCCCGATATAGCGGCACTGGTGATAGGTGAGTTCACCCGGTTCATCTCGCGCAACCTGATGCAGTATAACCCGCTGAACGAAGAGGGAACTCCGTTGCCTCTCGGGTTTGTGGGGAGTGTGGCCCACTATTTCTCGGCGGCACTGACACTATGCTGCACGCGCATGGGATTCGACGCCCCGCGCATAGTGCGTGTGCCGATGGAGGGGCTGGTAGCATATCACACCGCCGGCGCGTGATTCCCAGACCCCTGCGTTGGCATTTTTTGTGGGATGGGGCCTCAAGGCAAAATCTGTATCTCCTTGATCTGGAGCTGGATGGCGTTTTGGGCGGAATGGTGTTTATTGTCCTCGATGGTGTAGCATATGTTCATGCGTTTCCCGGCATGGATGGCGGGAAACAGCTCGGCTTTGTTGAAAGCGATGCCGTTGAACACTTTGCCTGATGTGTCGTCGACAAGTTCGAGTTTGATATGCTCAAGCTGGCGCCCTACAAGTTTGGAGGTGCCGAAATCGATCACATTGCGGGTGCAGAACACCGGTTTGTTGTTGCCCGGCCCGAAAGGATTGAAACGCCTGAGAGTGGCGATCAGTTCGGGAGTGATTTCACTGAAAGTGAGATAGGCGTCGATTTCGTAGGTGGGTTTGAGCTGCGAGGGGAGGATGTTGGCCGACACATATTCTTCAAAGCGACGTGTGAATTCGGGGATATTCTCCTCTTTGAGCGACAGCCCCACGGCATAGGTGTGACCGCCGAAATTCTCGAGCAGATCGCGTGTGGAATCAACGGCGGCATAGATGTCGAAGCCCTGCACCGATCGCGACGAGCCGGTGGCAAGTCCGTTGGAAAGTGTCAGCACCACCGACGGCTTATAATAAAGCTCGGTAAGGCGCGATGCCACGATGCCTATGATGCCTTTGTGCCAGTCTTTGTTGAAGATCACAATCGACTTCTTGTTGCTGCCGGCCTCGATCCGCTGCGAGAGGATTGCGTTGGCCTCCTCGGTGATGCGCCGGTCAAGTTCCTTGCGGTCCTTGTTATACTGGTCGATGTTGCGGGCTTTCTGGTATGCGTCGGTGATGTCGCGGCTTACCAGCAGGTCCACAGCCTCGCGGCCGCTCTGCATGCGGCCCGAAGCGTTGATGCGCGGGCCGATTTTGAATATTACGTCGGAGATGGTGATCTCTTTGCCGGTGAGGCCGCAGATGCGGATTATGGCTCTCAGCCCCATGTTGGGATTGGAGTTGAGACGCCGCAGCCCGTAGAAAGTCATAACGCGGTTTTCATCGACCATCGGAACGATGTCAGCTGCGATCGACACGGCCACCAGGTCGAGCATCCCTTCGAGGTCGGCCTGCGGGATGCCGTTGCTGATGGAGAACGCCTGCATCAGTTTATATCCCACGCCACACCCCGACAGGTGCGGGCAAGGATAGGTTGAGCCGGGCATCTTCGGATTGAGGATAGCCACAGCCTGCGGCAGCTCGTCGTCGGGGACGTGATGGTCGCAGATGATGAAGTCGATTCCATGCTCGCGCGCATGGGCGATTTCGACGTTGGCCTTTATGCCACAGTCGAGAATGATGACGAGTTTAACACCCTGACGTGCGAAATCGTCGATGGTTTCCGACGAAATGCCATATCCCTCCTCGTAGCGGGTGGGGATGAAATAGTCGATGTTGGAGTAGAAATTCTGGAGATACTTGTAGACAAGCGCGACGGCAGTGGTGCCGTCGACGTCGTAGTCGCCGTATACCATTATCTTCTCCTTGGACCCCATGGCTCTGTTGAGCCTTTCGACAGCCTTATCCATGTCGGGCAAAAGGAACGGGTCGTGGAGGTTCTTCAGCTGAGGATGGAGGAAGCGGTCAGCTTCTTCCTCTGAAGTAACCCCTCGCTCCACCAGCAATTGGCTCACAGGGGGGACCGAGGCGAAGCGCTTTGCCAGCTCCGTCTCGATCAGCTGTTCTTTTTGTGTCAGGGGTAAATAATTCCATTTACCTGTCATTTATGTTGTTTTTTTATTAGCATGGTGCTAATGAAGCCGCAGTGCGGCTTCTGCAGGGAAACAGCGCTCATGCATGGCTGCGCCCGGACGTTTGCTCTTACGGCGCGGCCTACCCCTCTTACAGGGTGAGTATCATGGTGTTGTGTCAGCCGGGTTAACTTATCGGCTGCATTTCCCTGTTGTTTGACAGGAGAGGGAGAGTGAAAGCAACGCTCTCGACTGCTGAGGCACTACTGCTCCACACTGCAAATTTACGCAATATAAATGAGAAAACCGCATGAAAAATGGCCGCCAGAAAGTTCTGAAACGGCCATATTATAAGTTTTATATTTTATTAACAATCTTTAACCCTCGGCGCATTGCGAGAATTCACGGTGAAGAGCCTGGAACCGGGCATAGGATTCGGGACCGAATCGGGCCATCTGCACCATCACTTTGGGAAGCGGTTTTTCGTCGAGCGAGCCTGATTTGGAGTAGAATTTGTCGGCATAGCAGATCAGCCGTTCGAGGAGTGTTTCGGGTGTGAATGTGCGGTCGAGAGGCAGCGGCATGCCGTCGGCAATGATCTCTTCGCGTGTGATGCCGGCGCCGGTGTGGCGTTCGGCCACGCGGGCCAACTCTTCGGGCGCGCCTTCGCGACGCAACAGGTCGGCGCCCAGAAATCCGTGGCACATATAGTGCTCTGTGCCGTGGCAGTGGATCGACGGTGCGTTGCAGAGAAAGATGCCGATGTCATGGAGCATGGCAGCGGCTTCCACGTCTCCCCGGTCGACGGGAAGGCGGCAGCTGTCGGCAATGTCGAGTGCCTTGTCGGCCACCGACCGGCAATGGGTCAAATATATATCCCGAAGGGGAGAACCTTCGGGATAATATTTATCTATGATACGTTGATAGTCGTACATGAGGATCATGATGCCGGCGAAGTGCCGGGCGATGAATCAGATGTCAAGCACGAGATTCCATCCGTGGGGGTCTTCGGCCTCGCCGAGACGGATAGCCTCGAGTGTGTCGTAAAAGCGGGTGGTGATCGGTCCGGGTTTGCCATCCTTGGCGATGACATATTTCTTGCCTGTGTCGAGGTCGTCGATCTCGCCTACGGGCGATGTCACGGCGGCGGTGCCGCAGGCGGCTGCTTCCTGGAAATCGGGAATCTCGTCGACGGTGATGTGGCGCTGCTCCACTTCCATGCCGAAATCGCGGGCAAGCTGCATCAGGGTGTCGTTGGTGATCGACGGGAGGATAGAGTCGCTCTTGGGAGTGATATATTTACCGTCCTTGATGGCATAGAAATTGGCGGGGCCGCATTCGTCGAGATATTTCTTCTCTTTGGGGTCGAGGTAGAGCACTGCGGAGTAGCCGAGTTCGTGGGCGTGTTCGCCGGCGGTGAGCGATGCGGCATAGTTGCCGCCGACTTTCCAACGGCCTGTGCCGCAGGGAGCCACGCGGTCATACTGGCGCATGATGCAGATGTTGGTGGGTTTGAATCCACCCTTGAAGTATGGTCCTACGGGTGTGACGAGCACCATAAAGCAATATTCGTCGGCAGGTTTGACGCCTACGCGGGCGCTCATGCCGATTTCGAGGGGGCGGATATAGAGCGAGGCGCCGGAGCCGTAGGGGGGCACAAAGCGTTCGTTCAGCTCGACCACCTTAGTGACCATTTCGATGAATTTATCTTCGGGAATCTCAGCCATGAGGATGCCGCGTGCCGATTCGCGGATGCGGCGTGCGTTTTCCCAGGGGCGAAAGATACGGATTTTGCCATCTTTCCCGCGGAAAGCCTTGAGGCCTTCGAAAATTTCCTGACCGTAGTGAAGTGCGGTGGCGGCGATGTGCATTTCGATTTTGTCGGAGGTTGACACTTCAATGTCACCCCATTTGCCGTCGCGGTAGTAGCAGCGGACATTGTAGTCGGTGGGCATATAGCCGAAGCCGATGTTTGACCAGTCGATAGCGGTGTCAGTCATTATGCGGTAGAATTTGAGTTCGGTTTTTAATTTTTGGCAAATATACTAATAATTCTGCAAAAATGCGTCGGGGAGTCGCTTTTTTGTGCCGTTGAGCGCGTTTTTGCTTTTGTTATTATACAGGGAGTTATGTTTTTGACGTATTTAACTTGCTGAGGCAGTGTACGGTTTTGCGGAATGGGCGAATATGAGTAATTTTGTATCCCCATTCTTTTATCTCCATTCTTTTATCTCCATTCAGACAGGATATTTATGCACGGAACGTTACTAAGCAAATTCTATCCCGGACTCCTCTCGGCCATCTGCCTGCTGGCGATACTGTGGCTTACGCTGGCGCCCAGGCCTGTGCCGGTGACAGCCGACATGTTCATCCCTTATGCCGACAAGGTCGCGCACTTCCTTATGTTCGGCGGCCTGATGTTCTGCCTGGTCATCGACCGCGACTTGTGGTATCAGCGCCGTTATGAACAGACCGGGCGCCTGCCCCGTTGCCGTAATATGGTGCTGGTGCTCGGCGCCGTGGCCGTGGCGCTGACAGGTGCCCTCACCGAGGTGCTTCAGGATTTGATGGATGCAGGCCGGGGAGGCGACACCTTCGATTTCCTTGCCGATGTGGCCGGCACGGTGGTTGCTGCGCTCGTGTCGCCGCATCTGTCAGTGCTGTTGCTGCACCGCAAATCCCGCTGAATGATATGTCAGAGAAGCGAAAGGAACGCGCTCTAAGGCCGGTTCTTATTTCGAGCTGACGCTTTGAAACAGTTCGTTGATGCGCTCCTGCGGCACACCTAACGATCGGGCTTTCTCGGCATCGGCGTTGGCGTCGGCGTCCTGATATTGCAGCAACTTGAGATTGGCGCGGCAGAAATACAGTTCACCCGACTCCGGGTCGAGTTCCAGACCGCGGGCAATGTCGGTCGACGCTTCGGTCATATCTTCCTTTACCAGACGCACCATGGCGCGTGCGGTGTAATATTTCGCACGTTTTTCGGCGGGAATTTTAGTGTCGGGAGTGTCGGTTGTCTTGATCAGCCGGTTGTAGTAGGTCAGGGCGTCATCGAGTCGGCCGGTGTTGGCGTAGAGCACGCCGAGCGACATGAGTGTGTTGGGATCATCGGGGCGCAGACGCTCCATGACGGCGAAATCCGAAGCGGCAGCCACGGTGTCGCCCGAGAGCAACAGCATGGAACCGCGGTCGAAGTATGTGTCGTAGCTTGTCGAGTCCATTTTCACCAGCAGATCATAATCCTTGAGAGCGTCGGCAGTGCGACACATGTGGCGGAGCACTTTTGCGCGGTTGCGCAGAATCACAGGTGACGTCGGGGCGATGGCACGCGCTTCGGAGAGGGTGTGGAGGGCAAGAGAATCCTCGCCGCGATAAAACTGAAACATGCCGCAGTTGGAGAGCAGAGTGACATTTGCGGGGTTTGACGGCTCGGTCTGCATGGCTTCGCGGAGATACTTTTCGGCCTCGGTCCAGTCCTGACGGGCTACGGCCCGGTCGGCCCGGTCGAGCAGTTCCACGTAAAGGCGCTCGTCGGCGACGGCGGCCAATGTGATGATGACGGTGGCACATGCCATTAGTAACTTTTTCATAGTTAAATAATTGGAGGTAAGTCAGTGAATATTTTGATTATTTTCAGTCGATTTTTTTGCCTCGGAGGAAACAGAGCACCTCGCGCTGTATCACCGAACCGAAGATTGTGTTGATGGCTGTGTAAGCTCCGAGCGCCGTAAGTGCCTGCACTATGAGGAGCAGGAGCACATCGGCGACAAACAGGCTTTCGAGCCAAAGCAGCGCCATGATTGCCACTGTCTCGGCAAGATAGGGTGCCGAGTCGCGCAGAAAATCTACGACACGACGGCCACACACCGGGGCGGTTTTGATTACCATTACAAGCCAGGCGATGAACGATGCGGCAATCTGTCCCCATAGCAGCAGACGTATGCCCCAGACAGGATCGCCGGGACGGGTGTCGGCTACGAACGGGAGTGCGCAGAGGAGAAAGAGCAGGGCGGCGCCGTCGCGCAGGGTCTCCATGGCCACTACCAGACGGGTACGGGCAAGCGCTATCACATAGTTGTTATACAGCGACGTGAGCACTGTGAATACTCCCCTGAGGAGCAGCAGCTGGAAAAGAATAATGGATGGATCCCATTTCGTCCCGAAAAGGAAATGAAATATCGGTTCGGCCATAATGGTCAGGAATCCCATGGCCGGAAAGAGCAGATAGGAGGTGAAGCGGTTCATCTTGGAGGTGACGCGAGCGAAGCGCTCCGGATCGTCCTGCACTTGGGAGAGCGCGGGCAGAAATGAGGATGTGAGTACCTGCGAAATCGACGATATGCCCATCTTGCTCCATTTGTCGCCCTGGGTGTAATATCCTAATTGCCTGAGCCCCGCGCGGTTTCCGATGAAGAATGAATAGATGTTCTGAAACAGCACGTTGAGAAACGACGAAAACATCATGCCGCTGCCCACACTGAAAAAGCTGCGGAGCGATTGCATGGAGAACCGCCACAGCGGTGTCCAGCCCGAGGTGAGCCAGAGCACCAGACTCTTGGTGAAGTTGAGTGTGAGTGTCTGCCACACGATGGCCCAGGCTCCGTAGCCTGCCACGGCAAGGTATATGCCGACTATTGCTCCGGCAAAGAGACCCGCCGAATTCGATACTGCCACCATCTTCACTTTCATCTGCTTCATCAGGCGGTTGGTCTGCACTATGGCCGACGCGTTGAGGATGAAGCTGACAAACATAACCCGACTGATGGGGATGATGCGTTGGTCGCCCTGGAAGCAGTCGGCGATGAGTGGTGCCCCGAAAAACAGCACCACATAGAGCGCTCCCGACATTATCAGATTGAACCACAGCACTGTGGAATAGTCGAGATGAGTGGGATGCTTGCGCTGGATCAGGGCATAGGAGAATCCGCTGTCGACAAAGAGCGAGGCAAATGCCTGAAACACGGCCACGGCGCCCACCAGTCCGAAATCTTCCTGCGAGAGCAGGCGCGCAAGTACTATGCCGGTCACAGCATAGAGTAGCTGCGACGACACTTTGTCGATAATGTTCCACTTTATGGAACCTGCGGTGAGCGATTTTAGACCCTGACTCAATGCTGATCGGTTTGGAGAGTTAGTCGGCGTCCTCGGCTTCTTCAGGATGGTCGATGGAGTAGATTTTCACCCCCATGCTGTAGTTTTTCATTTTGGCAGGTTTTCCGCGGTAATAGAGCTTGCCTGGAAACATCCCCTTGATCACCAGCTGTTCGATGGCATTCACGCCGGTGGTGCCGGTGCCGAAGAAGCGGCACGAAGCGTTGCGGGCCGTGAGGTTGTCGGCCTGAATATTGCCAACGCCGGTGTTGCTGAGGGTGGCGCGGTCGCATCGTCCGTTCACCACAAGATTTCCGTTGCCGGTCTTGATGGCGCCGTCGAACTTGGTGCATTCCAGCCCTTTGATCACAAGGCGGCCGTTGCCTATTACCGTTGCCTTGAATTCGTCGGTTGGTGCCACGGTCATCACGCGCACCGTGGAGTCGCCGCTGTTTTGCACGCGGGAGAGGAATCGGGAATAGACTTTCACTGTCGGGAGATTGTGCGACAGCTCGTCTTTTCCGTGAAATGCTTTTTGAATCAGTAGCTTGCCTTCTTTGGATGAATCGAAGATGATGTGGTCTGCGATGGCTTTCGGGGCGTCGAACAGTGCCATGCCGGCCGAATCAGGGCTGCAATAGTATTCGACATTGATGCCGTCCTCCACCGATAGGTGGCTGAAATCGCCCACTTTCAGTTCGTAATGCTTGATTTCGGCGGCGTAGCTTGCAAACGCTGCGATAGCAGCGAGCACACAGGCGAGAGATGCAATCTGTTTTTTCACTGACTTCATAAGGGAAAAGATGGGTCTTCAGTTGAGTAAGTTCTCTACATAGTCGAGAATGGATGCCAGTTCGGCCCGGGTGTCGGCCCGGAGCATGCGTATGCGCGTTTCCCGGAAGTTGGGTATCGACTTGAACAGGCGGCACACGGCCAGGTGGCGTCGGATGTGGAGGATTCCGCGGTATTCGTCGATGCGGCTGATGCTTTCGTCGATCTGGCGGCGCAGAATGGCGAATTTTTCGGCCAGAGTGAGCGGCCGCACCACGCTGCCATGCAGCAGCGTCTGCTTCATATCGTTGAAAATCCACGGGTTACCGATGGCGGCACGGCCCACCATCACGCCGTCGACGCCGTAGCGGTCAAACGCCTCCACCAGTTTTTCGGGGGAGGTGATGTCGCCGTTGCCGATTACGGGAATTGTGAGCCGCGGGTTTTCTTTCACCCGGGCGATCATGGTCCAGTCGGCCTCGCCGGTATACATCTGCGAGCGGGTGCGGCCATGCACGGTGAGAGCGCTGATGCCGCAGTCCTGCAATCGCTCTGCAAGGTCGACGATGATGCGCGATTCGTGGTCCCATCCCAGCCGGGTTTTCACCGTGACAGGTATTTTCACGGCCTTTACCACTTCGCTTGTGATTTCAAGCATCTTGGGGATATCGCGCAGCATGCCCGCGCCGGCACCTTTCCCCGCCACTTTTTTCACGGGGCAGCCGAAATTTATGTCGAGAATGTCGGGTCGGGCTTCCTCCACGATGCGGGCGGCTTCGACCATCGGCCCTACTTCGCGGCCATATATCTGGATGGCTGTGGGGCGTTCACCTTCATGGATGGTGAGTTTGCGGGTGGTGGCGGCGATGTTGCGCACCAGTGCGTCGGCCGAGACGAATTCGGAATATGTCATATCGGCGCCCAATTCTTTGCAAATCAGGCGGAAAGACTCGTCGGTGACATCCTCCATGGGAGCGAGCATCACCGGGCGGTCACCTAAATCGACATTTCCTATCTTCATAGTAGGATGTAAAGTTACGATTTTAAATTTTAACAACCAAAAGTGGATGCCTTTGAAACCAGTAAATTACCGTTTTAGGCCAATGGGAAAGCCGGTCGAAGGCATGTCAGCCGATAGAAAGCACCGAGCAAAGCTCCGGGCGGAGCATGGCCGCAACTTCCAGAAGGTCGTCGGCTGTGATGGACGCTATTGAATCCCTGACCTCCCGCGGGGTGCGTACATCGCCTTTAAGCAGCAGCCGGCGCCCCATCGACAGAGCCGTCTGCTCAAGCGATTCCGAGGCCACGATCAGTTGACCGAGCAATTGCTTGCGTGCGGCAGTCAGGGCGCGGGGGGTGAGGGGATGGTCGGCCATCTGCGACAGCTCGCGGAAAACCAGCTCCAGACAGCGGTCACGGTCACACGGGTCGCAGCCGAAATATATGTTGAATTCTCCGCAATCGCTGAAAAATGTGGTGGAGGCCTCCACGGAATAGACCAGCCCGCGCCGCTCGCGGAGCGCCACGTTGAGCCGCGAATTCATCCCCGGACCGCCTAAGATGTTGGTCACCAGTGCCACGGCGTCGAGTTTTGCGTAATCAAGACCGGGCAGCCGGGCGCCGGCCACAGTGTGCGACTGATGGGTGTCGGTGGCGCGGCGGAGTGAGAACGGAGCATTGACAGGGGGCAGGAATCGCCGCAGAGGTTCACCTTTGGCCCTGATTTCTGCAAATCCGCGCTCCACTTTGGCACAGACTTTTTCGGGGGCTTCGGTGCCGAGGTAGTAGGCGACCATGCGGTCGGCGCAGAAACTCGCCTCAAGGTAATTTCGGCACACTTCCGAGGTGAAGCCGTCGAGCGCGCTGTCGGTGCCCAATATGTTGTGCCCCAGCTGACTGTTCTTGAAAAACAGATCCTCGAAATCATCAAAAACGGCTTCCGATGGTATGTCGAGATAACTGTCGATTTCATCGCGCACCACCTCGCGCTCGCGGTCGAGTTCGGCATCAGGGAACCGCGAATTCATCACGAGGTCGGCTATGAGATCGATGGCGCGGGTGAGGTTTCCACGCGGAAACACGGAATAGACGTTGGTCTCCTCTTTGGATGTGAACGCGTTGAGGTCGCCGCCGACAGCCTCCATGCGGTTGATGATGTGGCAGGCCCGGCGGCGGCCGGTGCCTTTGAATATGGTGTGTTCCACGAAGTGTGCCAGCCCGAAGCGGCCGGGCGCCTCGTCGCGGCTGCCGGCATTGACAGCGACGCCGAAATATTCAGCTGCGACCGCTGCGCGACAGCATACCAGACGCATGCCCGACGAGAGGGAGAACACCCGTGGAGTGTTTTTTTCGTTTTTACTGATCATGATGTCGAGAGGTCAGCTGATGCGGCCGTCGGCTTTCATCAGGGCAATCAGACGTTCCACGGCCTCGTCCGACGGTATGTTTTTCTCCATGAGCTGTTTGCCCCGGTAGAGGCTCACGCGGCCCACGCCGGCACCCACATATCCGTAGTCGGCATCGGCCATTTCGCCTGGACCGTTGACAATGCATCCCATCACGGCGATTTTCAGCCCCGGATAGCATGCTGTGGCGCTTTTGACGCGTGCCACAGTCTCCTGAAGGTCAAACATGGTGCGTCCGCAGCCTGGACACGACACAAATTCTGTAGCCGTGATGCGGGTGCGGGTGGCCTGGAGGATGCCTAATGCCAGCCGGTTCCGCTCGTCGGCATTGAGCGTGGCGGATTTTATTTCAATGCCGTCGGCGATGCGGTCGAGCAGCAGGGCGCCAAAGTCGGCCGATGCTCTGATGACTGTTGTTTCGGCGGGTGTGTCGCCATAGTCGAGCGAAACCACCACCGGATTTTCGAGTCCACGGCTCCAGAGTTTGTGGATGGCGCTGCGGAGGTCGGCCACCGGGTTCGGGTGGTGCGAGGTCAGCACTATGAACCGGCCATCGAGACGGTTGTATTCGCGGGGATCGTCGAGAAGCCTGCGCAGCGAGTTGGCGCTGATGCGGAATTCACGGCTGCTGTCGATGGCGTCGTAGCCGATCACAACCGGCACTTGCCCTCCACCGACAGCCCCGACAGTCACGGTGGGGCGCCGTTGTGGTTCAACGGGATTGAATTCGGGCGCGTATTCCCCATCGACGGCGGGCGCGGCGGCTCTTGACGCACAATAATCGGCAAGCTCGCGGGCCACCGGCACTTCATCCTCGGGAGGCTCGCTGAGCGACACGCGGATGGTGTCGCCTATCCCCTCGGCAAGCAGGGTGCCTATGCCCACGGCCGAACGGATGCGTCCATCCTCGCCGTCGCCTGCCTCGGTGACGCCGAGATGGAGCGGGAAGTGCATATCCTCGGCATCCATGGCGCGCACAAGCCGACGCACCGTTTCCACCATTATCACGGTGTTGGATGCTTTGATGGAGATGACGATGTCGGTGAAGTGCTCTTTGACTGCCACGCGCAGAAACTCCATGGCGCTCTCAACCATGCCGGCGGGCGTATCGCCGTAGCGGCTCATGATGCGGTCGGAGAGCGAGCCATGGTTCACGCCGATGCGCACGGCGGTGCCATGCTCGCGGCACAGACGCAGAAACGGCACGAATGTGTCGGCGATTTTCTGCAGTTCACGTGCATATTCCTCGTCGGTAAATTCAATTTTGCGGAATGTGCGGCCGGGGTCGACGAAGTTGCCGGGATTGATGCGCACCTTCTCAACCTGTGTGGCGGCCTCGAAGGCTGCTTTGGGGTTGAAATGGATGTCGGCTACAAGGGGCATGTCGCACCCGGCTTCGCGCAGTGCGCGACGAATCTCTCCGAGGTTGGCGGCCTCGCGAACGCCCTGGGCTGTGAGGCGGTCGATGTCGGCGCCCGCCGCGGCAATTTTCAGAGCCTGCGCCACCGAACCGGTGGTGTCCATGGTGGAGGTGTTGTTCATCGACTGCAGGCGCACCGGGTTGTCGCCTCCGATGAGCACCCGGCCGACGCGTGTCACCGACGTGGGACGGCGGCGATAGTCAAATACACTCATTCAATCAGCAATTTTTTTTGAAATCGCGAGTGCGATCAGTTGGTTTTGAAATCGTAGGAGATCTCTTTCAGCTCGTTGTTGGCTTTGACGATTTTTGCGCTAAGCTCCGATGTCCATGCGCTGTAGCGGGCTGCCAGCTCCTTGTCGCCGAGGGCGAGGATGCGCACGGCCAGCACAGCGGCGTTCATGGCGCCGTCGATGCCTACAGTGGCTACGGGAATCGATGGGGGCATCTGCACGATGGAATAGAGGGCGTCGGTGCCTTGCAGCGTCGCCGACAGGGGCACGCCGATTACGGGTACCTGCGTGATGGCTGCGATGACGCCGGGGAGTGCTGCCGCCATGCCGGCGCCTGCTATGATGACTTCCACTCCGCGGTTCTGGGCGTTACGGGCGAAATTGGCCACCTCCTCGGGTGTGCGGTGAGCCGACAGGGCGAGCATCTCGAAGGGCACCTGCATGGAGTTGAGGAAATCGGCTGCTTTTTTCATTACGGGAAGGTCTGATGTGCTTCCCATTATAATACTGACTTTGGGTGTCATGGTTTATATTGCAAAAAATGTTTATAATCAATTACGCAGCGGATGATACCACAGGCGTGCTCTGGAAAATGATGGCGGGAATGAAAACGCACACAAACCCGTTGAGACAGCCTGCGGCCACCTGACCGAGGGTGTGCCGGCCGAGGATGAGACGCGAGGAGCAAACCGCCCCGGCCACCAGCACGGCAATAAGAAAGCACCACTCGAGGTTATAGATGCTGTTGCCGCTGAGCATAAGGTAGAATATCATGGCGCAGAGACCCCCGACACCTGTGGCATGACCCGAAATTTTCCACCAGCGGTTGACCACGGTGAGCACTATCAGCGCCATGGCGCCCCCGATGAGGAAGAGCGACAGCCATGTAGGGGCGTTGATCATATACAGGTAGGCCGATTCGCCGATGAAGCAGGCGGTGGCGATTATGTAGGGCCAGGTGCGGTCGGTGCGGTTGTTGAGCTTTGGATCGGTGATAACCTTAACTTTATAGAGCACGAAAATGCCGATGACCGGGATTGCCACGGTGGCAAGCAATGTCTCGAAAATCACGGTCAGTTTCGTTGCCGTGGGGATGAAACATAGAAATGAGAGCACCATGGCGAGTGCGACGCCATAGGTGGCCATCAGCAATGGCGAAAAGATTGCTGAGAGAACGGTAGCGGCGCGACTGAGAAATTTCATTGCGGTTTATGGTTAAAAATATTAGGAGTACGAGCAGTTTTGTTACATTGATTTGCGTAGCCGACCCACGGGGTATCCGAGCTTCTCGCGGTATTTTGCCACGGTGCGGCGGGCGATGTCAAACCCATCTTCCCTGAGTCGGGCGGTGATCTGCTCGTCGCTCAGAGGGTGGCGTTTGTCTTCGGCCGCAATCACACTGCGGATTGCCGCCGAAATGCGCGGAGCAGTGTTGCTGTCGTCGGCCTGAGAGTCGTCGGCGGGGCGCCGGCGTTCGTTGAAAAACATTTTCAGCGGATAGACACCGTGGCGCGTCATCACATATTTGCCTTGCGCGGCACGCGACACCACTGAAAGGTCAAGACCGGTGACCTCGGCCAGTTCGCGGAGCACCATCGGACGGATCTGCGATTCCTCCTCAGTGAGAAAAAATGGCCGCTGGATGCGTAATATAGCCGACATCACGGTGAACAGAGTGCGCTGGCGCATGCCCACGATGCGGATGAAGTCGGTGGCCTCGTCGCGTTTCTGACGCAGAAACACGCGGGCGTCGGCCATGGATTTTTCCGACGAGCCACTCAATGGGGCCTCGGAGGCAAACGTCTGCTCGATGGAGAGTTCGGGGATGCGGTTGAGCAGTTTCAGCTGCAGGTTGCCTTCGTCGTCGCAATCTACGAAGAAGTCGGGAATCACGGGGCGTGCCGCGGTGGCGGCGCTGTGGTCTATGGCGCCGGCCGGTTTGGGGTTGAGGCGCGACACCACGGCTATGGCATTCTGCAAGGCCGTCACGGATATGCCCATCGACGAGGCTATGCGGTCGAAATGTTTCTTGGCGAAAAGATCGAAGTAATCGCGTATCATCTCGGTGGCGGTGATGGTCGGCACCGTGCGAGGCAGATGGCGCAACTGCAGCAGCAGGCAGTCGCGCAGATCCACGGCTCCTATGCCGGCCGGCTCGAGGTCGCGCACGCGCTTCCACACCGAGCGGAGAAATTCACCGGAGAATTCGCGCCCCTCCTTGAATGCGATGTCATCGGCTATCTGCGGCAGATCGCGCACCAGATAGCCGTTGTCGTCGAGATTTCCTATGATATATTGTGCGGCCAGTCGCTCGTCGGGTGTGACCGACTGCTGGTCGAGCTGCTGCATGAGCGCATCGATGAGCGATTCGCCCGCCGAAGGAGCAACCGGCTCGATATAGTCGGCCGGCGAGCCTTGCGAGGTGGCATACATGTGGCGGGAAAGGTAGTCGGGCACGTCATCGTCCGAAGCGTAGTCGGCGCGCTGGAGATCTGCTGCCGATTCCGAGAAATGTTCGTCGTGTGTGTTGTCGGGGTAATCGGTGTTTTCGATACTTCCGGCACTCTCGGCGTCGTTATCGGTCGATGTGGCCTCAAGGGCAGGCATTTCGTCGACGGCTTTGCGGATTTCATCTTCGAATTCGGGTCCTGACATCTCAAGCATTCTCACATAGCGCACCTGCATCGGCGTGAGCCGTTGCTGCAGCTTTGTCTGCTGTTGAAGACTGAGACCTTTATCCACAGGTTTCAAGAGATTATTCTGTCATTTTCCCGGGCTACCCGATGGCTGAAAGTGACCGGGGTCAGCCCTTGCGGTTGCGGCGGCGCGATTTAGGCGCTTCCTTCTTCGATGCCCCCTGTCGGGCGGCTTTACGGCGCCGGGCGGCGCGGGCGGCAGCGGTGGCTTTTTCTCCACGGGTCATGGCTTTACCATGTTTCTTACCCGAAGGCTCACCCTCGGTATGTGGAATGGCGCGGGCGGCTTTCTTTGCGGCAGAGTTGGCAAGAGCCTGACGCACTGTGACAGTGCAGCCGAGATCATCCTGGCCGGGAGTGCAGAGGCGCGGGTCGACAAGAAGGAAATCGAGCTGCTTTTTCTCGAGGTTGGCGTTTGCCACACGCACCCTCACCTGATCGCCGAGACGATAGACGGTGCCTCGACGGCGGCCGCGGATGCAATAGTTCTTTTCGTCGTAGTCGTAATAATCGTCGGCGAGGTCGCGCATGGGCACAAGTCCCTCGCAATGGTTCTCTTCAAGTTCCACATAGATGCCCCACTCGGTGACGCCCGAGATCATGCCGTAGAATTCCTCGCCGATGTGATCCATCATGTATTCCACCTGCTTGTACTTGATGGAGGCGCGCTCGGCGTTGACGGCGAGCTGCTCCATGTCGGACGAGTGTTTGCATTCATCCTCGAGTTTGACGGCGTCGACACTGCGGCCTCCGTGGAGATAGCGCTCGAGCAGGCGGTGCACCATCATGTCGGGATAGCGGCGGATGGGCGATGTGAAGTGGGTGTAATATTCGAAACCGAGACCATAATGACCTACGTTTTCAGTGGAATACACCGCTTTGGCCATGGTGCGGATGGCAAGGACCGAGAGGAAGTTTTCTTCCCCTTTGCCTTTGACATCGGCGAGCATCTTGTTGAGCGAGCGGTTGATTTCGGCTGAGGAGCCGGAGGTTTTGATTTTATATCCGAATGTGGCGGCTACCAGTGCCAGATCGTGCAGGCGGGTCTCGTCGGGAACGTCGTGGATGCGGTATACAAAGGGTTTGGCCTTGCGGCGCCCTGCGGGACGGCCGATGGTGGCTGCCACGGTGCGGTTGGCGAGGAGCATGAATTCCTCGACAAGTTTGTTGGCATCCTTCGACACCTTGAAGTATACGCCGGTGGGGTGTCCCTCCTCGTCGATGTCGAATTTCACCTCCTCGCGGTCAAAGTCGACCGAGCCGTTTTCGAAACGGCGGGCGCGGAGTTTCTTGGCAAGCTTGTCGAGGGCGTTGATCTCCTTCTGAAGGTCACCCTCGCCTGTTTCGATGCGCTCCTGAGCCTCTTCGTAGGTGAAACGACGGTCCGACTCGATGACTGTGCGGGCAATGCGGGCAGCCTTGATTTCGGCTTCGTCGTCAAGTTCGAAGATGCATGAGAATGCCAGTTTTTCCTCGTTGGGCCGCAGCGAGCAGATGCCGTTGCAGAGGTGCTCGGGGAGCATTGGGATGGTGCGGTCGACCAGATAGACCGATGTGGCGCGTTGCTTGGCCTCGCGGTCGATTATCGAGTTGGGAGTCACGTAGTGGGTCACGTCGGCAATGTGCACTCCCACCTCGGTATTGCCATTGGGAAGCCGGCGGATGGAGAGTGCGTCGTCAAAGTCTTTGGCATCCTTGGGGTCGATGGTGAAAGTGGTGACACCGCGGAAATCTTCGCGACGGCCTATCTCTTCAGGTGTGATGCCCGCGCCGATTTTGTCGGCGGCATCCTCCACATTCTTGGGATATTTGTAGGGGAGGCCAAACTCGGCGAGGATGGCGTGCATCTCGGTGGTGTTGTCGCCGTTCTTGCCGAGAATGTCGATCACCTCACCGCGGGGATTCTTGGAATCCTCGGGCCATTCGGTGATTTTCACAATGGCTTTGTCGCCTGTTTTGCCACCTTTGAGTTTCGATCTTGGAATGAAGATGTCGCAGGCAAGGAATTTTGAGTCGGTTTTGAGGAAAGCCACATTGCGCTCCACCTCGAGCACTCCGATAAATGTCTGCTCTTTCTTCTCGATGATTTCGATCACTTCGGCCTCAGGCTCCTGCCCGCGGCGACGGGCGGCCACATGTACCTTCACGCGGTCGCCGTTGAGGGCGTGCAGCGAGTTACGCTCGGCCACAAAGATGGCTTCGGAATCCTCGTCGGTGATTACAGAGTTTTTGCCGTTTGAGCGACGCACGAATGTGCCGGTGGCGATTGCGGTGCGTTCGGGCGCTTTATACTTTCCGGTTTCCACCTCCAGGATGTCACCGTCGAAGGCGAGTTCGGCCAGAAGTAGCGCCACTGAGCGCTGTGCCGCAGGAGTTTTAGCGCCTACGGCAGCCGAGACTATTTTGTAGTTGAACGTGTTTTTGTCCTGCTTCCAGATGAAGTCTTCCACCTTTTTGCGAAGCTCATGGATAGCTGAGTTGGAACCTTTTCGGGGCATGTTTTCCCTTTTATTAATGTATATTTCTTATACAACATCCGGTAAGGCCGGAAAGTTGAAGCCTCCGGCGCCGGTGCTTTCGTGCAGCCGGCGTCAGAGGTGTTAGTCTGAGAGTGTCAGGCGTCGATGTTGGCGTAGTTGGCGTTGGCCTCGATGAAGTCGCGGCGCGGGCCTACATCCTCGCCCATGAGCATGGAGAAAATGTGGTCGGCCTCGGCGGCATCGGAGATCTGCACCTGTTTGAGCATGCGGTGCTCGGGCGACATGGTGGTGTCGCGCAGCTCCTTGTCGCTCATCTCGCCGAGACCTTTATAGCGCTGCACGCGTGTCTGCGGGCCATATTTCTCGATAAAGGCCTGGCGCTGCTGCTCGGTCCAGCAATATTCCTCGACCTTTCCCTTTACGCACTTGTAGAGCGGGGGAGTGGCCAGATAGAGATAGCCGTTTTCGATGATGGGGCGCATGCGACGGAAGAAGAGGGTCATCAACAGGGTGGCGATGTGCGAGCCGTCGACGTCGGCATCGGTCATGATGATCACCTTGTGATAGGCGAGTTTCGAGAGGTTTACCTCCTTCTCGTCGTTCTCGGTGCCGATGGTGACGCGCAGAGCGCGGAAGATGTTGGTGATCTGCTCGGAGTCAAACACCTTGTGCTCCATGGCTTTCTCCACGTTGAGCACTTTGCCTCGCAGCGGCAGGATGGCCTGGTAACGGCGGTCGCGGCCGCTCTTGGCAGTGCCGCCGGCCGAGTCACCCTCGACAAGGAATATCTCGCAATCCTCGGCGGTGCGGCTTGAGCAGTCGGCGAGTTTGCCGGGGAGTCCGCCGCCGCACAGTGGCGACTTGCGCTGGATTTTGGTGCGGGCGTCGTAAGCGGCTTTTCGTGCCTGGGCGGCCACAATCACCTTGCTTACAATAGTCTTGGCTTCGGCGGGATGTTCCTCGAGGTAGTTGCGGAGGGTTTCGGAAACGGCGGTCTGCACGGCGCCGATCACCTCGGTGTTGCCCAGTTTGGTTTTTGTCTGTCCTTCGAACTGCGGCTCCATCACTTTCACGGAAACCACGGCTGTGAGGCCTTCGCGGAAGTCCTCGGCCGAAATCTCCACTTTGCTCTTTTCGAGGAGCTTGTTGTCGTCGGCGTATTTCTTGAGGGTCTGGGTGAGGCCGCGGCGGAAGCCGGTGAGGTGTGTGCCTCCCTCTATGGTGTTGATGTTGTTGACGTAGGAATAGACATTCTCGTTGAAAGTGGTGTTGTAGGTCATGGCCACTTCCACGGGGATGCCCTGCCGCTCGGTGTTGAGGTGAATTACGTGGGGGATGAGCGGTTCCTTGGAGGAGTCGATGTAGCGCACGAACTCGCTGAGGCCGTCGTCGGAGTGGAACACCTCGCGGCGGGGGTTGCCTTCGGCGTCGAGTTCGCGGCGGTCGGTCAGAGTCAGCGTGATGCCGGCGTTGAGGAATGCCAGATCGCGAAGACGCTTGGCCAGGGTGTTGTAGTCGTAGACGCTGACGGTGAAGATTGAGTCGTCGGGGAGGAAGGTGACGGCTGTGCCGTGTTCGTCGGTTTCGCCTACAATGGTAAGTTCTGTGGTGGGTTTGCCAAAGGCATATTCCTGCCGGTAGATCTTGCCCTGGCGGCGCACTTCGGCGCGGAGATATTTCGACAGGGCGTTGACGCAGCTGACGCCTACGCCGTGCAGACCGCCCGATACCTTGTAGGAGCCTTTGTCGAACTTGCCGCCGGCATGAAGCACCGTGAGCACCACTTCAAGAGCGCTTTTGTGCTCTTTCTCATGCATGTCCACGGGTATGCCGCGGCCATTGTCGACCACGGTGATTGAATTGTCCTCATTGACGGTGACTTCGATATGGGTGCAGAAGCCGGCAAGGGCTTCGTCGATGGAGTTGTCGACAACTTCGTAGACGAGGTGGTGGAGACCTTTTTCACTGATGTCGCCGATGTACATGGCCGGGCGCTTGCGCACAGCTTCGAGGCCTTCCAGTACCTGGATGTTGCTGGCTGAATACTCGCGCTCGGTCTGAGCATTCACGGTGTCGTCAGTGGAATTGGGGTCAAAAATATTATCTGACATAAAGTTGGTTTAATCAATTGCGTTACAACGCGTTATGGCGAAGTGGCGCCTCATGGGCGGCCTTTTGGTTTTCGATACAAAATTACGAAAAAAAACTGATTGCCGCAAACTTTTCACATCCTTTTTTGCGCGCACGTCTACGCGCCCGCGCGTGCGCGAGGCCAACGGAGCGGATATATCCGATCCGGGTTTATTTCAGAAAATCAGACAGGGCTGTTGAAAGCCTCCAGGTTTACTGCGGTGTATTCCGGTTTACTTCGGTGTGTCGGTCGAGGGGAAAAGGTCGGCAAAGATGCGGTCGGTGGCGCCGAGGTTGGCGCGGATGTAGGCACCGGCGCTTTCGCCGGCATTTTTCAGGAGAACCGGCGACAGCAGCAGGGAATCGAGCGTCTGCGAGAGGCTGCCGGCATCGGTGACCGAGAAGCCGCCACCGCACTGGATGAGGTCGCCGGCTTCCTTGAATTTCTGATGGTTGGGGCCGAAAACCACAGGTATGCCATATACTGCGGCTTCGTTGAGATTATGGATTCCGGCTCCGAACCCGCCGCCGATATATGCGATGTCGGCGAAGCGGTAGAGCGACGACAGTTTGCCGAACGAATCGACGATGATGCCGCGTATGTCTTTCATCCACACGGGCACGGGAGTGCCGGCGGCGCGTGACTTTTTGATTACGTTGATCCATTCCGACAGAAGCATTACTTTGCTGCTGAACCGGTTGCGTAGCGCCTCCAGACGAGTCTCGTTGAATTCGTGGGGGGCGATGATGAAAGCCACTTCGGGATGGAGGTTGAGCCAGGGCACATAGATGTCTTCATCTGCCTCCCACGACGAGCCGACTATGAGTCGCATGCGGGCGTCGGGGGCGAAACCGGGGAAGCCGGGGATGTCGACTGTGGAACGCATCACGTCGGTCACACGGTCGAAGCGGGTGTCGCCCGCCACGGTCACGTTTTCTATTCCGATGATTTTCAGCAGGCGACGCGAGCGTTCGTCCTGCACGTAAAGGTGAGTGAAGCAGTGAAGCATGCGGCGAAACATCTCGCCGCCGCGTCGGAAAAAGCGCTGTCCGGGGCGGAAAATCGTGGATATGATATATGTGGGGATGCCACGGCGGTGCAGTTCCTCGAGATAATTGCCCCAGAATTCATATTTTATGAAGATGGCCATGGAGGGGCGGGCCAGCTCGATGAATTTGCGTACGCGGTGGGGCGCATCGAAGGGGAGATAGACCACGCAGTCGGCCAGATGGTAGTTTTTCCTCACCTCATAGCCCGAGGGGGAGAAGAACGACAGTAGCACGGGCTTTTCGGGATGTTCGCGTTTGAGACGCTCTATGAGCGGACGTCCCTGTTCGAATTCGCCAAGCGACGAGGCATGGAACCAGATGGCTCCGGGCTTGTCGGCGAGTTTGCGGCGCAGTGTGTCGTTGGTGTGATGCTGTCCGCGAAGCATTTTTCTGACCTTCTTGCTCCGGAGCGACACCACCTGTGCGGCGGCTCCGTAAAGCCTGATGGCCGTGTTGTAGAGAAAATTCACTGCTCGGCGATTAATTTTGATGCATGAAAATCCGGGGAAATTATGCCTCGGGCAACTTTATGCTGTCTATTGCACGGCGCAGACGCCTGATGGTTTCGGGGCGACCGATCAGCTCGGTGATGTCGAACATGTGGGGACCGGTGCAGCGACCCACCACGGCAAGACGGAAAGCGTTCATCACATTTCCCATGTGATAGCCGTTGTCGGTGATCCATCCGAGTACTACAGGCTCCGCTGCGGCGCTTGAGAAATCCTCGAGGCTCTCGAGCACGCCTATGAGCTGCTCCATGATCTGCGGGGTGTCCTCTTTCCAGCGCTTGCGCACATCCTTTTCGGCGTATGATTCAGGAGCTTTGAAAAAGAAGTCGGCCTGCGTCCAGAGGTCGGGCAGCAGTTCGGCGCGGCCTTTCACAAGGTCGAGGGCGCGTGCGGTATAGTCAATGCGGAAATCGGCGGGATTTACGCCATTCTGCTTCATATAGGGGGCGAACATTTCGGCGAGTTTCTCGCCGGGGGTGTTCATCAGGTATTCGTGGTTGAACCAGCGGCCTTTCTCGAAGGCGAATCGTGCGCCCGATTTCGAGCAATGGGAGAATGAGAACTTCTGAATCAGCTGATCGATGTCCATTACCTCGGTGTCGTCGCCGGGGTTCCATCCCAGGAGCGCAAGGAAGTTGACAAGGGCTTCAGGCAGATAGCCTTTCTCGCGGAAACCGGCCGACACGGCGCCGCTGACGGGGTCGTGCCATTCCAGCGGGAACACGGGGAAGCCGAGGCGATCGCCGTCGCGCTTGGATAGTTTGCCTTTGCCGTCGGGTTTGAGCAGCAGGGGCAGATGCACGAATCGGGGTGCTGTGTCGCTCCAGCCGAAAGCGTCGTAAAGAAGCACATGCAGGGGAGCCGAGGGGAGCCATTCCTCGCCGCGGATCACGTGGGTGATCTCCATGAGATGATCATCGACTATGTTGGCCAGATGGTATGTGGGAAGGTCGTCGGCGCTCTTGTAGAGCACTTTGTCGTCGAGAATCGATGAGTTGATGGTCACTTTGCCGCGGATGAGGTCGTCGACGGTGACGTCGATGCCGGGCTGAATTAGGAAGCGCACCACGTAGGGTGTGCCGTCGGCCACAAGACGATCCACCTCCTCCTTGGGCATTGACAGGGAATTGCGCATCGACATGCGGGTTGATGCGTCGTACTGGAAGTTGGGTTTTTCCGAGCGCGCTTTTTCCAGTTCCTCCGGAGTGTCGAAAGCGATGTATGCCTTGCCGTTGTCGAGGAGCTGCTTCACATAGTGGCGGTAGATGTCGCGGCGCTCGCTCTGCTTGTAGGGACCGTAATTGCCGCCTTCGCGCACGCCTTCATCGATGCCGATGCCGAGCCAGCTGAGCGACTCGTTGATATACTCCTCGGCTCCGGGCACGAAGCGGTGGGAGTCGGTGTCCTCGATGCGGAGAATCATGTCGCCGCCGTTCTGGCGGGCGAAGAGGTAGTTATAGAGGGCTGTACGCACGCCTCCGATATGGAGGGGGCCTGTGGGAGAGGGGGCAAAACGTACTCTAACTTTTCTGTCAGTCATTTTTGGCGAAATTTGAAGCGGAAAGCGGCATGGCGCAAATCCGGCACAAAATTAATGAATATTTCTCAAATCACCTAAAAATTCTATATTTCCGCTACCTCCGCATGGAATATGACAAGCTGCGGGCGCAGCAACTGTTTGCTCCTGCCGTCTGATCCCCGGCCTGGGTGTCACTTGTAGATGAAGCGGCGGATGGAATGCTTGGGTGTGTGCTCGAATTCGTCGGGTTTTATCTCGATTTCCGATACGCGGGAGTAGCCGGGCAGTTTCTGGTTGAGGACGGGGAGCAGCTGACGCACCTTCCGGTCGGTCTGGGCTTCGTCGAATCCCTGACGACGCGCTTCGTCGTAGTCGGGGTGCACGATTGCCACGAGTTTCCCCTTGCGGTCCACCACGATACTCTCGCTCACCAGCGGCAGGTCGTTGAGAATCACCTCGATTTCCTCGGGGTATATGTTCTGGCCCGAGGATCCGAGAATCATGCTCTTTTCGCGGCCGCGGATGTAGAGATAGCCCTCGGAGTCGATGGTGCAGATGTCGCCGGTGTTGAGCCAGCCGTCGTCGGTGAGGGCGTCGCGTGTGGCCTGCTCGTTTTTGAAATATCCTTTCATCACGTTGGGTCCCTTGATATAGAGCACGCCGGGCACCCTCCGCGGGTCGGGAGAGTCGATGCGGGCCTCCATACCGTCGACCAGACGGCCCACCGAACGGGGCTTCTGTGTGCGCCACCATTCATAGGTGATCAGGGGCGCGCATTCGGTCATGCCGTAGCCGATGGTGAAGGGGAATTTGATAAGCCGTAGGAAATCCTCAACCTCGGCGGGGAGGGCGGCGCCTCCCATCACCAACTCTTTAAGCTCGCCGCCGAATGCCTGGAGCAGCTGTTTGCGCACCTTGCCGAATATGATATGGCGAATGCCGGGGAGGCCGGTGAGCACACGTATGCCCGGTTTCCTGATTTCGGGGAACACGCGTGTCTTTACTATCTTTTCGATCACCAGCGGCACGGTGATCACAAGCTGCGGACGCACCTGCGCGAAAGCTTCAAGCACTACTTTAGGCGAGGGTACTCGTCCTAAGAAAGTGATATGACACCCCTTGCAGAAGGGGAATAGGAACTCAAACGCCAGCCCGTACATATGGGCAAGAGGCAGCATGGAGAGCATGCCGTCGCCGTGGCGCAGGAATGGTATCTGCCTGAGGGCGAAATCGATGTTGGCCCACAGGTTGCCGTAGGTGAGGATCACGCCCTTGGAGTATCCGGCCGAACCTGACGTGTAGTTGATCAGAGCGGTCTGATCCTGCGCGGGTGTGATATAGTGCAGGTCGGCGGATGTGAATTCTTTAGGATAACGCTGCTGGAACAGGCAGTCGAGCGAAGCGGCAGCTTCGTCGATGGCCTTGTCGTTGGAGTGCACCGTCTTGAAGTTGTCGAGTGTGATCACGGCTTTCACCAGAGGCATCTTTTCCATGTCGAGATTTACGGCAATCTGCTGGTCGGTGAAAAGGAGGCGGGCCTCGCTGTGGGTGACAAGGTGTGCCACATTTTCGACGTGGAACTCATGCAGCAGGGGCACCACGATGGCGCCGAATGTGATGCCTGCCAGAAATGTGCATGCCCATTCGGCGGAATTCTTAGCGCAGAGAGCCACTTTGTCGCCCGGTTTCACTCCGGCGGCTTCGAAAAGGAGATGGATGTGGGCGATGCGCCGTGCCACCTCTCCGTAGGTGAAAGATTTACCGTTGTAGTCGGCCAGCGAGGGTATGTCCCAGTTCGATTTTATACTGTTGCCGATGGCTGCGATGAGGTTCTCTGACATCTTTTTGCGTTGTTTTTCGTTATCTATATATAAGTGTCTGCTCAAAATATTTCAGACCGGATACAATAGTAACAATTTTTTTGCCTATTTTTGTGGCTTGAAAGAGATTTTTTCTACAAAAAACAAAATTAATGGTTTTCAATATAATCTCCAAATTTATGAAACTCAAATATCTTCCACTTATAGGCGTGGTGCTGATGGCCGCCTGCTCGGCTGCCTCGGCCGACGACGCCTACACTGTCACCGTGCCTATGCCTCCCAAGGCCAACGGCCAGCAGGCATTTCTGGTAAACTACGACAATGGCGACAAAATCGACTCTGTGAAAGTGGAGTCGGGTAAAGCTGTGTTCAAAGGAGCTGTGGCGGCGCCTGTGATGGCACGCATCATGGTCGGCGGCGACCGTTTCGGCTCACTGATTCTTGAGAATGCCCCCATCGTGGTCAACCGTGGAGGCGCTGTCGACGGCGGCAAACTCAATGCCGAGCTTGCCAACTGCATGCGCGGCATCCAGGCCCTTCAGGCCGAGGCTGCCAAACTGCCGCAGGACTCTACTTTTGAGCAGCGCATGGCTCCCATCAAGGCTCGCTACGACGCCTATATGGATTCGGTCATCACAGCCAATGTGGAGAATCCCATCGGTTACCTCTTTTTTGTAGAGGAGGCCTACGGACTCGATCTGCCCACTCTGCGCCAGCAGCTCGACCGCCGTCCGCAGATGAAGCGATATGCCCGCACCACCAAACTTCTCCAGGCGCTCGAACAGAAGCAGAAAACCATGCCGGGAAACAAATTCATCGACTTCGAGGTGAAAAACGATTCCACCGTGCAGCGCTTCTCCGACTATGTGGGCCGTGGCAAATACACTCTCGTTGACTTCTGGGCAAGCTGGTGCGGGCCCTGTATCCGCGAAACCAAGGTGATCAAGGAGATACTCGAGGAGAACAAAGACAAGAATTTCGAGGTGCTCGGCGTGGCCGTGTGGGATGAACCGGAAAAGACTCTCCGCGCCATCAAGGCTCATCAGCTCCCCTGGCCTCAGATCATCAACGCACAGTCGGTTCCCACCGACCTCTACGGCATCTCGGGAATTCCGTGTATAATGCTCATCGGCCCCGACGGCACCATTCTCACCCGTGACCTCCAGGGCGAGGAACTCAAGGCTGCGGTTCGTGCGGCCCTTGACCCCTCTGCTCCCAAATAAACCGTTTTTTACAGTCTCATTTAACAACAAAAGGAAATGCGTCGCGGCGCATTTCCTTTTGTTGTTCTGTGGAGTCGCTCTTTGTCAGCCGAATTTGTGGAAACGGTAGAGGATTGTCTGGAAAAGACCCCGGGCGCCGAGATAGAGGACGAAAGCGAGCCAAAGGGCGTGGTTCCCGAGGGATGAGTAGAGGAAGTGGAGGGTGATGAAGAAGACGGCCATGGCTCCGGCCATTGAGATCAGCAGCTGGCGGGTGAGGGTGGCGCCGATGTAGACGCCGTCCCATGCGAAAGCGGCGAAGCTGACCAGAGGGATGCTCACAGCCCACAGATAGTATTCGCCTGAGGCGCGGACCACCGCAGGGTCGTCGCTGAGCAGGTTCAGAAACGATTCGCCGCAAAGCAGATATACAAGTGTGAATACCGAGGCCCAGGCGGCTCCCCACATAAACAGCCGATGCACGCACAGGCGCATTTGCTGCCAGTCGCGGGCACCGACGAATCGGCCCACCAGCGCCTCGCCCGCAAAGGCGAAGCCATCCATCATATAGGAGAAGAGCAGAAACAGCTGCATCAGCAGTGTGTTGACCGCCAGAATCACGGCTCCCTGCTGTGCGCCGGTGCGGGTGAACCACACGGTGACGGCCACGAGGCATATGGTGCGGAGCATCACTTCCAGATTAACTTTGAAAAAGCGCTTCAGCTCGCTCCAGCGCATCACTTCGCGAAGGGTGGTGGAGGGTATGCGGTAGCCGTGCATAAACAGGAATCCGGCGCCGAATCCCACCCACTGGGCCACAAGGGTGCCGGTGGCCACACCGGTCAGTCCCATGTGGAAGATGTAGACAAGTATCAGGCTCAGGGCTATGTTGGTGATGTTGATGATCAGCGACACCCAGAGCAGCATGCGCGAATTCTGCATGCCCAGAAACCAGCCCGACATGGCATAGTTGCCGAGCACCGCCGGCGCGCCCCATATCAGGATGGTGAAGTAGAGTGACGCAAGCGACAGCACCGCCGGGTCGTCGGGATCGAGGAATCGCCCCATGACGGTGAGCAGCGGTCTCTGCAGCAGTATCATCACCGCTCCGGCGGCCAGCGCCACGGTGAGCGAGCGCTTGAGCACCAGCGCCACGGCGCGCATGTCGCCGGCGCCGTAGGCCTGCGACGAAAGCCCCGAGGTGCCTCCGCGGAGAAATGAAAAGATCCAGTAAAGCATGTTGAACATCACCCCGCCGAGGGCTATCGCGGCCAGAAAACGGGCACTCCCCATGTGGCCGGTGATCGCGGTGTCGACCAGGGCCAGCAGGGGAGTGGTGATGTTGGCGGCGATTGACGGTATCGCCAGCCTGAGTATCTTGCGGTTCAAACGGTCAGGATTTCAGTTTCTTTACGCTCACCGAGTCGATCCAGAGATATGCGATGATGAGCGCATAGGCCACGATGCCGAGTATCTGCAGGGTGCCTGCATCAAGCGGACAGCTGTACTCGAAGCCGCAGAAGCGAGTGAGGGCTGCGAAGACACCGAAGAGCGCGCCGCCGGCGATGAGACCCGAGGCGATGAGGGTGCCGCGGTCGCGGCGGGCGTCGTTGAGGCGTGAGTCTTTCGAACTGTGGCTGACGAAGTGTGCCACTGCGCCGCCGATGAGGAGCGGAGTGTTGAGCGAAAGGGGTATGAACATGCCCAGGCAGAAGGCCAGCACTGGCACGCCCAGCCAGTTGAGCAGCAGTGCCAGTATCACGCCTGTCATGTATAGAATCCAGGGGGTGTCGCCGCCCATCATGAGCGGTTCGATGACTTTGGCCATAGCGTTGGCCTGGGGTGCCACAAGCGATCCGGGGGCGTCGGGGTCGAAGCCGTAGACCTGATTGAGCACGAGGATCACACCGCCGACAGTGGCTGCCGACACAAGTGTGCCGAGAAATTTCCACTGTTCCTGTTTCTTGGGTGTGGTGCCGAGCCAGTAGCCTACCTTGAGGTCGGTGACGAAGCCGCCGGCCATGGAGAGGGCAGTGCAGACCACGCCGCCGATTACCATTGAGGCAACGATGCCCGAGGTGCCGCTCAGACCGATGGCCACGAAGATTGCCGAAGCGATGATAAGGGTCATCAACGTCATGCCCGACACGGGGTTGGACCCCACGATGGCTATGGCATTGGCGGCTACGGTGGTGAAGAGGAATGCGATGACGGTGACGACTACCCATGCCACCAGTGCCTGCCACCAGTTGTGGATCACGCCGAACCAGAAGAAGATGAGCACGGCCACAAGGGCGATGGCGATGAAGAACACGATATGCTTCATGGAGATGTCGGTCTGCCAGCGCACAGGCCTTTCGCCGCGGGCGGCGCCTCCGCGGAATTCACGTCCGGCCAGCCCTACGGCCTGGCGGATGATGGGCCACGATTTGATGATGCCGATGACGCCGGCCATGGCTATGCCGCCGATGCCGATCATGCGCACGTAGTTGCCGAAAATGGCGTCGGGAGTCATTGCGGCGATTTCGGCGTTGCCGTATGTGCCGAGCAGAGGCACGATCACCCACCATGCCAGCAGCGAGCCGGCGGTGATGATAAATGCGTATTTCAGACCGATTATGTAGCCCAGGCCGAGCACGGCGGCTCCGGTGTTGCAGGTGAGCACAAGTTTGGTCTTGGCCGCGATTGTTTCGCCCCAGTGGGCCACGGTGGTGTTGAGCGTGCCTGCCCAGAAGCCGAAGGTCTCGACCACATAGTCGTAGATGCCGCCGATGAGCGAGGCTATAACCAGCGTGCGGGCCTGTTTGCTCCCGTCGGTGCCGGCTGTCTGCCCCGAGGCGAGTACCTGAGTGGTGGCTGTGGCTTCAGGGAAGGGATATTTGCCGTGCATGTCCTTCACGAAATATTTGCGGAAGGGGATGAAGAAGAGTATGCCGAGTATGCCTCCAAGCAGCGAGCTGCAGAAAATCTGGAAGAAGTTTACAGAGATTTCGGGATACTTGGCCTGCAGGATGTAGAGCGCCGGAAGGGTGAAAATTGCGCCGGCCACTATCACACCCGAGCAGGCGCCGATCGACTGGATGATGACATTCTGCCCCAGTGCATTCTTCTTGCCGAGCGCACCCGAAAGGCCTACGGCGATGATGGCGATGGGGATGGCGGCCTCGAAAACCTGGCCTACTTTCAGACCAAGATATGCGGCGGCGGCGCTGAAGACTATGCAGAGCACAAGGCCCATGATTACGGAGTAGGCCGTCACCTCGGGATAAGTGCGGTCGGGGTGCATCAGCGGACGGTAGTTCTCGTCGGCTGCAAGCTCGCGGAACGCGTTCTCGGGAAGTTCTACGGGGTCGGCCTCGGGCGACAGCTCAGGGTCGGCGGGTGGAGTAAAATCTTTTTTCATTGGAAAAGTGAGGGATGGTTATTCGGTTGAGGTGGGACGGGAGAGGATGTCGAAGGTGTCGACGTAGATTTCGGTGGTCCGCCGCGCTATGGCGTTGCGGTCCTGCCAGTCGCGTGTGCGCAGCTTCCCTTCGATATAAAGTTTGGTGCCTTTGGTGATATACCTTTCGGCAGCTTCGGCGTTGCGGTCCCACATCACGATGTTGTGCCACTCCGTCCGTTCGGGCACATCGGTGCCGGCTGCCGAGCGGTAAGCGCGCTCGGTGGTGGCCAGCGAGAATGTGGCGCAGGGACGGTCGCCTATATATCTGATTTCGGGATTCTTGCCCACATTGCCCACAAGTATGACTCTGTTTACCGACATGATTGGTTTAAATCGACATGATTGGTTTAAATAAGGGGGTATTCTCCGTCGGGGTCGAGATCGTCGGCGTAATCTTCGGGGAATTCATCCTCAGGGTCTTCATCGTCATATTCCCAGTCGTCGACCATATGGCCGCCGGCGTCGGGTGCATCTCCATCTTCGTCGTCGGTGTCGTGGTGGGGTGAGAATATGAAGTCATCTTCCTCCGACACGCGATGGTTGCCGTCGAGCGGGCGATGGGTGATGGGAATGGCCTCGATGAGGTTGGCGCTGTCGTTGATAGCGCGCCAGAGCATATCTTTAAGTTGGGTGATACCTTCGCCGGTGACGGAGGATATGAACACATGAGGGATGTCGGCGGGGAGGGTAGGTTCGATGGCGTCTTTCAGCTCCTGGTCGAGCATGTCGCTCTTGGAGATGGCGAGCACGCGCTGTTTGTCGACCAGCTGAGGGTTGAACCGGCGCAGTTCTTCGAGCAGGATGTTGTATTCGCGGGTGATGTCGATGGCGTCGGCCGGAACCATGAACAGGAGCACGGCGTTACGTTCGATATGACGCAGGAACCTCAGCCCCAGACCTTTGCCTTCGCTGGCACCTTCGATGATGCCCGGAATGTCGGCCATGACAAAGGAGCGGTTGCCGCGATACTCCACGATGCCGAGCTGCGGCTCCATGGTGGTGAAGGGGTAATCCGCGATTTTGGGGCGGGCGGCCGAAACTGCCGACAGCAGTGTGGATTTGCCTGCGTTGGGGAACCCCACGAGACCTACGTCGGCCAGCAGTTTAAGCTCGAGGATGATTGATTTCTCTATGGCCGGTTCGCCGGGCTGGGCATAGCGGGGAGTGCGGTTGGTGGCTGATTTGAAGTGCCAGTTGCCCAGACCGCCGCGACCGCCGCGCAGCAGCTTTACCTCCTGGCCGTCGTCGGTGACCTCGCAGAGAAATTCGCCGGTGTCGGCGTCGAAGACCACGGTGCCGCAGGGCACCTCGATGATCTGATCCTCGCCATCCTTGCCGAAACTGCGGCCGGCCGAACCGCTGCCGCCGTTGCCGGCAAACACATGGCGGCGGTATTTCAGCGGGAGCAGGGTCCACATGTTGCGGTTGCCGCGGAGAATCACATGACCTCCACGGCCGCCGTCGCCGCCGTCGGGTCCCCCTTTGGGGACATATTTGGCACGGTGGAAGTGGCGCGAGCCGGCGCCTCCCCGGCCGCTGCGGCAGAGGATTTTTACATAGTCTATAAAGTTGCTTTCGGCCATAATCGGGTGGTTTTCAGAGTTGTTTTAGTGCGCGGTGATGGCGCAGCAGTTCTTTGGCATGAGCGAAGTCGGCGGGCGAGCCGATGTCGATCCATGTGCCGTTGATAGGGAAGCAGACCGCTTTGCCTCCGTCGGCTATGCAGCGTTCCACCAGCTCGGGGGCGTCGAGATGCTCGCCGCGGCTCATGGTGGAGAGGAGCCGGTTGGAGAAGATGTAGATGCCCGCGTTGGCGTAATATGAATATGTGGGTTTCTCCTCCAGAGCTGTTATCCGGTGCCCCTCGGTGGCGAGGATGGCATAAGGCACCGACACCGAGTAGGGGATGGCGGCCACGGTGACGTCGGCTTGCTCCGCTTTATGGAAGATAAACATTTCTTCGAGCGAAAGAGTTGTGAGCAGGTCGGAATTCATCACCAGGGTGTGACCTCCGGCGGGATGATCCACCAGCGAGGCGGCGCCGATGGTGCCGAGCGGGGCTGTTTCCTCCACGCATTTCACGCTGATGCCGAAACGGGGCGTGGCGAAATGGGCGGCAACCTGCTCGGCCAGATAGCGGGTGGTGACGGTGACGTCGGTGATGCCTGCGCGGGCGAGGTTGCGGATGTTGTAGTCGATGATCGGCATGCCGTCGATTTCGAGCAACGGCTTGGGAGTGGTGAGGGTGAGGGGGCGCAGCCTTTCCCCTTTGCCGCCGGCCATGAGGATAGCAGAGAGGGGCAGACGGGTCTCTACGCGTGTGAGGTCGAGGGTGTCGGTGAGGCAGCCCAGGGCATCGACCACGGGAAGGAGCCGGATACCCTTGCGACGCGCGTCGCGAATCTCCTCAACGGGCGATTTTTCCGTTACCGAGGTGAAGTCGTGACGGGCGGCGCGGCTGACGGGGGATTCGAGGGGAGCGCCTGCGAGCAGCGCGCGGCGTATGTCGCCGTCGGTGAGAGTGCCGGTGACACGTCCCTGACCGTCGGTGGCTATGAGCGTCATCACGCCATCGGTGAGACTGTTGAGCCGGCGCAGGGCTTCCATCAAGGTCGCCGAGTCGGAAATGATATGCGGTGAATCGGGTTTCATAGTGGCTGGTCTGCGCAGTGTCGCCCGGTCGGTTGGGCGCACACTCCGCATTATGCAACAAAATTAACACTTTCCGCGCAATCCACCACATTTTTCCCTCAAAAAAATCTCTGACCTCAATCCGCCATTTAAGAAAAACACTGAAATGCACCGGTAAAGCGTATTTCAGTGTATGTTAAATGTTACATCTGACAGATGTAATAGTGCGCGAGGGAGCGCTTGCTTGGTTGTTTGGGAGTGTTGTGTGGGATTAAGGGAATCTTATTCCTTTTCGATATACAATTACGCCCGTTGTGAAGATTGCCGAACCTATCACGCCCGGCCAGCCTAATACAGGATATTCGGCAATTTTTAAATCGAACAATTTGAATAAAATTGTTATTGCGGGAATGAGTAATCCCACAATTATTAATGTTATGCCAATTGTTTTGCGCATAATTAGAAATGTCGGGTTATGACGTTTCTGCCGGTGTCGGGTGTTAGCGGATTACGGTTTTGGTGGCGGTGGTGCCGCGGCGGACGATGTAGACACCGGCGGGGAGGGTGGCGGTGGGGTTGACACGCATGCCGGAGAGGGTGTAAATCTCTTCGGGTAAGGCGTTGGCAGCGCTGGAACTGTTGGGGAGAGTGTCTTCGGCAGGCCGGTCGGAGATGATGTCGTGGATGCCGCTGCTGCTGAGGGGACGGATGGTTTTGAAGAGTTTCCATACGTCGGCGTTGCGGTAGGTTTCCACTGCGGCGTCGGGCACAAAGAGTGTGGCGTTGTTGAATGTGGCTTCCGTGAACGAGTTTTCGTTAACGGTGGGAGTCTCCGGGTTGAGGATTGTGATTTCCCTGATATTGTCGCAACGCTCGAAGCTACGTTCGCTGATGGTGTTGACCGATGCGGGGAGCTTGACGGTTTCGAGTGCATACGCGCAGTCAAATGCCCGGAATCCGATGCTGTATAGCCCCTCAGGCAATTCAATATTCTCTATGGCGGTGTTGGAGAATGCAGAATTGCCTATGAGGCCGAGCGCTCCGGGCGTGAATTGCACCTCGGTGAGTTGCGAACAGAGTATGAATGCATCCGTAGGGATAGATGTCAGGGTTGACGGAATGGAAAGTTTGCGTATGCCGCAGTCTCTGAAGCACTTCTTGCCTATAGATGTAAGACCTTCGGGGAGTATGGCTTCCTGCAGGCGGTGACAACTTTCGAAGACGCTTTGGCCGAGTATCAGGCTGCTTTCGCAGGTTGCGAATGTCACCGAAGTAAGAGTTTTGTTGGCGAATGCCGCGTCACCGATATAAGTGACTGACGACGGAATCGAGATGCTTTCGATATTCGATTCCATAAAAGCCTGTTTCTGGATGCGTTTCAGCCCTTCGGGAAGGGTGATTTCCTTGATGGTGCAGAGGTAGAAAGCCGAGGTGCCGATTTCGGTAACGGTAGAGGGGATTGTCACCGATTTTGTTTCTAGGCGTGCGAGCGCAGTCTGGCCGATGGCCGTGACGGTGTAGGTGACACCATTGTCGGAGAAAGTTGCGGGGATGTTCACCGCTTCGGCCCATTGGGGACGTGTGCGGTTGATCAAGCCGGTAAAGGTTGCCGTTTTGCGAGTGGTGTTTGTTTCGAAATTCATTCCCCAGTGGTCGACGATGGCAGCATTACAATTAAATGTGGCTGCTGCTGCGAGCATCATAGGAAGCGAATGTTTTGCGATTTTTGCAAGGTGTAGTTGAGTAAAGATGCGGTCCATATAATATTATGTGAGATGAATGGGCCGTAAAATTACATAAAAAAAGTTGCCCTCACGGGCTTTGAAAGCTACCGTAGGGCGTTGTCCCCATTTATTACCCTGCGTGAGCCGGATTTTACACTTGCAGGGGGGTAATTATCTTGCCGCCATGAGCGAACGGGCAATGGCGAGGTCGAGGGGCGTGTCGATGTCGAGCGACGCTTCGGCCGGCATAGGGAATGGGATGCGGCGGGGGAAAGCGCCCATGGGCATTGCCCGGAGCGACGCCGGATTGATCAGATAGATAGCGCCATTGTATTCCCACGCGGGAGGAACATCCTGACGGCGGGTGTAGAGCCCGTCGCCTTTCGAAATGTGGAGGTAGCCGGTTGCGGGGTCGGTCTCGAAACAGTTGTAATAAGGATTGGATGTGGCTTCCTTGACTGAAACCACCATGTCAGTGCTGTCAGGGTCGTAGAGCCGCATGGCCTCGACGATGTGCGAACCTGTGCGGAAAGGTGAGGTGGGTTGCAGAAGCACCACGCAGTCGTAGGCGATACCCGCTGCGTCGGCGTAGTCCATTGCGTGGAGTATTACCTCGCGTGAGCCGGCGGTGTCGGTCGAGAGACGGGCCGGTCGCATAAAAGGCACCTTAAGCCCTTCGGCTTCGGCGCATGCGGCGATTTCGGCATCATCGGTAGAAAGGATTATTCGTTTGCCGGCGTCATCCGTACAGATGGCAGCGAGCGCCTGCCGGGCAGCGTCGATGGTGTAGGCAATCAGCGGACGACCTGCAAGGTCTGCGATATTTTTGTGGGGAATACCCTTGCTGCCGCCGCGGGCGGGAATCACGAAGATGGGTTTCATAATGAACCACGCGTTAAAGTTTGTAGTCCGAAGGCCTGAAATTGCGGTCGTCGCCATCTCCCGGATTGTTCTCGCCGTTGTCGGGAATGAAGGTAGGAACGTTCAGAATGGGGTAGGGGTCGACAAAGCGCTTGGTGGCGATAGTTTCCAACGGAATGTTGATCAGGCGTTCGGTGATGCGGTCGATGGTGTCGGGCTTGGCGTAGGGGTTGACGGTGTCGAGTGCCATCCGCTTCCCCACGGGAGAAAGAGCGAATGAGATGGCGGAGTGGATCGAATCGACATCGGGTTCGCAATGGATAACCGACGAGGCGGCGATGCGTCCCTGCTGCCTGATGCCGATGTCGACGGTGGGAATCTTGATCGACGGCACCTCCACGATACCGCTTGACGAGTTGCCGACTACGGCGGCTACGAAATGAAGCGCCGAGATGTAGCGCCGGCGGCCAAGCGATGGCACCACGGCGCAGCGGGCCGGATTGCGGCGCCCGTAATCTTCGATCATGGAGATGATCACCTGACTGCGGGGGTCGTTGTTGGGATATGTGAAGATGATGTTTGACGCGGGGAAGGAATCGAGTGCCTCGAGCAACGCGCCGCATCGCTCCTCCACCGGAGCCGGGTCGAGCGTGGCCGGGTGGAGGGTCACAAGCAGAGTCTGGCTGTTGATCTCGATACCTAAAAAATCCTCAAGCTGGGCTTTGGTGAGGGTTTTCTCGGTGACGATGTTGTTGACGCCGAGGGCGCCGGTGTTCCACACATTTTTTGGGTTCTCTCCCATCGAAATCACGCGGTTGCGGTAGGCTTCGGTGGCAGTGAAATGGATGTTTGAAAGCTTGGTGAGGGCGTGTCGGATGTTGTCGTCGAAAGCACCCTCCGAAATCTCGCCGCCGGCGATATGTGCGATCGGCACATGCATGATGGTGGCGGCGGTAGCCACGGCAAGCATCTCGTATCGGTCGCCGAGAATCACCAGAATGTGTGGCTTTAGCCTTCCGAGCGCCCTCGCCACCCCCTGGAGGCATCGGCCTGATGCCAGGGCGGTGTCGAGGGGCGAATCGGATCGGGCGTTCATGGCTACACGTTCGTCGACGTGGAATCCGTCGTTGATGATTTCGTTGACCGTCATGCCGTATCGCGGGTCAAGGTGCATGTTCGTGGCGATAATCTGCAGCTGCACCTCGGGGCAATCCCTGAGCGTGCGTGCCACGCCGCTGAGAAGACCCCAGTCGGCGCGGGTGCTGGTGACGATGCAGATTTTACGACGATTGACAGTCATTTATTATTAAGCAAACTCTTAAAAAGCGTGGGAAGATCGGGAGATGAACAGTTGAGGAGAGTGCGGCCCGGCGCCGGGCCGCACATGAATGAATTAATAGATGTTGCCGCTGAAAGTGACTCTTGAGTTGATGCCGTAGCAATCGAAACTCAGGTTGAGAGAGCTACCGTAGACGCCGGTGCCGGTGAGCGAGGAGATGCGCATGTTGTCGGCGGTTTGACCTCCGATTTTGGGCACTACTTCTTCGATTGCAAATTCATAACCGGTGGGGGTGAATCGGTAGGGCACGCCGGCAATCACCATGGCGCCGTTGAGCGGCGATGAGGCGGTGAAGATGGGCTTGTCGATGGTGATGGTGAGAGTCTTCGATGCACGGTCGAAAGTGATCAGATAGTTGGGTTCACGGGTGGAGAAAGTGACAGACGAGGACTGCTGCAGCTGGCTCGACGATGTGATGCCCTTGTATTCGTTGTTGACAAACTCAATGCTTATGCGGTTTTTGTTGTTGACCACAAAGTTGAGGGCCACAAGATTCTGCATGCCGTTTTCGCGGGTTTTGAATTCGGCGTGGAAGTTGCTGATCTCGAGAGTGGAATATAAGCCGCGGCAGGAAACTGACGTTGCATTGTTGGCGGTGAAGCCGTTGTTGTTGACTGTGACGGGAATAGCGGGATAGTCAAAAGCCTCGGCGCGTGACTGGGCATCATACTGGAAATCGGCCACCGACATCGCCAGCGTGCGGTCGTTGTTGTCCACTCTGAGCAGAATACGGCATCCGGGGAGTGTCTGCACTTCGCCTGAACCGCTGACGGGAGCGGCGACTACCATATTTTTGCTCTGTTCGATATAGAGCGATGAGATGCTGTGCTGCGAGTTGGGATCGTCATCCTTGTTGTCGCCCAGGCATGAGGTGAAGCCGGGCAATGTTACGGCAGCGATTGCAATCAGAGAGAGAATGTTCTTGAATTTCATCTGGAATGGTTTATTTGGGTTAGGTACAATAAGTCGTTGTAGGATTAAAATCGGCTGCTATGCCTCTGAGCATCAGCGGCGAGGGGCGCCATGGAATTCAACAGAGCGGCTGAAGCGGTCGCATGTGAATTCCAGCTCGAAAGTGTTGGTGTCGCCGTCATATTCTCCTTCGATCGCCGAAACCTGGAATGCGGGATAGGGGGTGTTGGCAATCTGTGGAATCAGCTTGGCCATCTTGAACTCATAGCCGTTGTCGTCGGTGAAGGTAAATGGCACGCCGGGAAACACCATGGTGCCGAGGTTGGCCGGCATGGTGGCGAGGAAGCGGGGATGCTCGATTTCGATGACACATGTGCGGGTCTGACGGTCGAGACGGACGGTGTAAACCGATTCTGTAGTGGAGAAGTCGGGATTATCGTCGTCGCCGGTCACAGGGAATGACACTGTGGTGCCGGTGAATGTGAGGGTATTGATGTTGGCCGAGGGTTCGGTCTGGGGTTCGTCTTTGTCATCGTCGTCGCCACAGGCAGTGATTGCTGTGGAGAGTACGGTCAGGAGCATCAGGGGGAGGTAACGGAGAAATTTCATGTCGGTAATATTAATGGGTTTGTTGTTAGAGCTTGTTTATTATTAAACAAGCTCTTAGAATTCAGTGTTATAAAGAAGCGAAAGCCCCACGGCGCAACCGTCGCCGCGCTGCGTGAAGGCATTGCCTATGGATACGAAATAGAATGTGCTGTAGCGTGTGCCGGTGAGGTTTCTTCCCCACAGACGCAGGGTGAAATCGCGGTGCGACACAGCTGCCGAAGCGTTGAGCAGGGCATAGAAAGGCTGGCTGACAGTGTTGGCTTCGTTCCACTGTATTCGGCCTGTGCCTGTGAGGTCGGCTTCAAGTTCGAGCCGGTCGATGAACCCGTTGAACCCGCGGCGCCATCCGGTGCCGAGAAAGAGTGTGTTGCGGGGGGCGTAGGGCACGCGTTTGCCCGAATAGTCGGCGCGGCCGTTGTTGAAGCGGATGAAACGGGCGTCGGTGAAGCCCCATGAGCCTCGGGCGAACCATCCGGCGGGAGCGTGGTAAGAGGCCGAGACCTCCACGCCGCGCGAGCGCGACCGTCCGGCATTGGCCATGATGCGGCCTGTGATGCTTCCTTCGGGAAACATGGTCACCTGCTGGTTGTCGATTTCGAGCCAGAATGCCGCAAGATCGGCCGAAATGCGGCCGTCGAGCAGGCTGAGATGGGCGCCCAGTTCGTAGTTCCAGTCGGTCTCGGGGCGATAGCTCACGGTCGCTTCGGCGTCGTAGAGCATTGCCATGCCCATTTCCGACATTATTCGCTGCTGCAGGAAGTCGGAGAACATCTGGGTGTTGTAGCCCCCGGATTTGTAACCTTTGGTGACTGTGGCGTAAAGATTGCCCATGGTTTCGGGCAGCGCATAGGTCAGAGAGAATTTAGGAAGCAGCTGGGTGTAGTCCTTGGAGATGAATCCGCGGTCGTCGATGTCGAGCGGTGTGTGGCTGTAGACAGGGAGGATGCCGCCGGCCAGCGACGAGTTGTCGTAGGTGGTGAACCCGGTGTTGCAGAAACTGCGGTAGTGGAGCTGCGTGCGTTCCCAGTCGAACCGCAGACCCACCCCGAAAGTGAAGTCGCCAAGTTTCAGGGTGCTTTCGTGATAGACCGACATGCCGCCCGACGGGAGCCTGAATTCGCTGCCGAGCACGAAATTGTCGGAATCCCACCCGATAGGGTAGTGGGGATTGGCGTTGTTGCGGTTGCTCACTATCAGACGGTCGATGCCTGTGGAGTAAAATGTGACCGGAGCATTCATGCGGCTGTGGCGCCAGAAACCGAAAAGGCCGGCCAGCCAGCTGTATTTTCCCGTCTGTGGTCCGCGGGCCACGAAATCGCCCGTGAATGCCCATTCGCGGCGTTTCTGCCTGAGGGTGAAATATGGGTCGGTGGTGAAATCCTGATCCAGCACCATGTCGTCGTTGAGATACTGCATGCTGAGGATCGACGAGAAGGTGATGTCGCGGAACTGGTGTTTTACCGTGAGACCGTCGATAAACGACCATCGGCTGTAGTAGCATGTGTCGTTATAGGCGATCCGGCCTTCGGCGAGATTTTCGTAAGGATAGCCGCTCTGACGTGCGCGTGTGGCCATCGCCACATTTTCCACCACAACGTTCGCGGCGGGGCGGAATGCCGTCTTCCAGCGTAGCGATCCGAGATGCTCGCGTCCGACGGCCGAGCCGTTGTAGCTGTTGTGGTGCCAGCCGTCGATGCCCGACACTTCGCCTGTGACACTCATTCCGAGCGTGGGCTTGATTTTGCCGTAGAAGCCTGCCGACACCCGGTAGGAATCGCGGGAGCCGTAGGAAACGCGCGCTTTCATGCCTTGGAAACTCAGTGGCGAAACAGTGTAGATGTTCATCAGTCCGGCCATGGTGTTGCGCCCGTAGAGGATGTTCTGCGGCCCGCGGAGAATTTCCACTCGGTCGATGTCGGCGAGGTCGAAGTCGTAATTGTCCTTGTTGATGATGGGGATATTGTCAATGTTCAGCCCCACGGCGGGCTGGTCGATGCGCGTGCCTAATCCTCTGACGTAGACCGACGAAGTCATGCGTGAACCATAGGCCGGCATGTAGAAGTTAGGGGCGAGAGCCGAGGCCTGGCGCATGTTCACGAGATCGTAATCGGCGACCGTGCGGCTACCGATATATGTCACCGCCTCGTCGGCATTGGGGTGATTGCCCCCTTTGATAGCTGTCACCGATACTTCGCCCAGAGCCACACTGCGGGGCGCCGGCACCGAGTCGGCGTTGTGGCCCGCGGGGGCGGCAGCCACCCGGGCATGGAAACATAATATAGTGAGAGCTATAAAGATACGTATCATTTCAGAATGCCGGCCGATAGCTTTAGCCGGTTGCGGTGCAAATTTACTAAAATAATTCCGAAATTCAGCAAAAGTGGCGTTTATTTAAACTCTTTTATAATTATGTGTGTGATTGGTGCGAGCCGATGCTTTCCATGCGACATGCATGTGTAAATAAACCATAAAAAACAGGCGCGGATTTGTACGCGTGGATTTTATTCGTTAAATTTGAGCCGCGAACATGAAACGGTGCCCGATTGCGGCCCGCAGAAACTAACCTGAAACCAACCCTCATATCACCGCGTCGATCTATTACAATGGCTAAAGGATTACCAAGCGAAGATACCCGCCTGATTGAGCGTCTGCGTCAGCCCGAGAGCTGCCGTGAGGCGTTCAACGAGGTTATTCGTCTATATTCCGAGCCATTGTACTGGCAGATACGCCGCATGGTCGAGATTCACGACGATGCAAATGACATCCTCCAGAATACGTTTCTGAAAGCATGGCAGTCGGTTGACGGATTTCGCGGCGATGCCAAACTCTCTACATGGCTTTACAAAATCGCGCTCAACGAATCAATATCGCATCTGGCGCGTGAGCGCAAGCGTCTGAGCCTCAGTCTCGACGATGAGGAGAGCCATCTGGTCAATCTCATTGAGAGCGACGAATATGTCGACGGCGACGATCTCGCCCGCGAGCTGCGCAAGGCCGTGGCCATGCTCCCTGAAAAGCAGCGCATAGTGTTCAATATGAAATATTACGACGATATGAAATATGAGCGGATGTCGGAAATACTCGGCACCTCGGTCGGCGCCCTGAAAGCGTCGTATCATCTCGCCGTTAAGAAGATAGAACAATATTTCAGCGGCAAGGAATGATTCTTTATCACAGGCCGGCGCCATTCATTATCCCGGTGCCATTCATTATCATAGACTTTAACCATCGTTTTCTCGAAAAACCGACATTATGACTATTTTTTTTGACATAAATTTAAACCTTTGTCAAACGCGGAAGTCATAATTTTGCTTCGACATCCACCGGAGGTTCACGGCAGCAAAATTCCGGGCGGATGAATTACTCTCCAGTTGCTTCAAAAACGACTACAATGAAAACGGAAAATGCCAACATACTCGAAAAAGTCGGCCGGCGCGACGGAATGACTGTCCCCGCAGGATATTTCGACGACTTTGCGGCGAAGATGGCGGCCTCGCTCCCAGCCAATCCTCAGGCCGAAGAGCCGCGCAAGTTGCGCGCACCACGCACCATGTGGGATCGCGTGCGCCCGTTTGTGTATCTTGCCGCCATGTTTGCCGGCATCTGGTGCATGGTCCACATATTCACCATGCCCGGCGCACGGGGCGTAGACCTTTCGATTGACAATAACGAAGTGCTGTCCAATGCATTGCGCGACGACAACTTCATATTCGATTATATCCGCGACGACGTCAACGACCGCGAGGTGCTCGACCAGATGTATGAAGACAGCATCGATGTCGATGATATCAGTTTCTCGTCGGATACCCTTCCGGAAGGCGTTCTCTGATTCATTCAACTATTTCTATCTCCCCCCCCCTATGAAAAGAAACATCGCTCTGATTTCCATGATATGGATGGTGCTTTTGGGCGCGTTCCAGGCTTATGGCGCACGCAATGACGACCGTGCGAAGTGGATGGATGAGATGCGCCGTTTCAAACGCTCATATTTCACAAAGGAACTAGACCTTACCACTCAGCAGCAGAACAGGTTTTTCCCTCTCTACGAGGAGATGGAGGACCAGGTGCAGAGAATCGACGGCGAAACCCGCCAGATGGAGCGACGTGTGGCCGAACTGAAAAACGCCTCGGATCTCGAATACCAGAAGGCGACCGAAGCCATCTACGACGGGCAGGTGCGACAGGCTGAGATCGAGCGCGAATATGTGGAGAAATTCCAGTCGATACTCTCGCGCAAGCAGATTTTCAAAATCAAAGCCGTGGAGCGCCAGTTCAACCGCGAGCTGATGAAGCAGCACCGCCGGCTGCATCAGCGTAACATTCCCGCCGAGCGCTGATACATCCATAAACGGATATTGTAAAATATACGCATAAGATATCTTAAAATATATGCCGGGGGCATGCCGAAAGTAAATTTTTTCTGCGTGTCCCCGGCCTGTTTCAGGAACCTTGCCCCCTTGCCGTGCGTTACACTGCAGAAGGCTCATTTATCCCCTGACGCGTTATGAACTCTCTGATCAGATCCTTTATTTTGTTTCTCGCATTTATGTGTGCCGACCTCTCCCATGGTGCCCCGCGAAAACCGCAGCAACCCGATTTTGCATTTCCCGAGAAGGTGGAGAAAACAGCCTCCGCCGACCTTGAGCGTGCGCTCAGTAAGGGCGACGGCCGTGCGGCTGTTGATGCCATGATCCGTCTCGGAATTGCAAAGGCTATCGTAAACACCGATTCCCTCCCTGTGGTGCTCGAGAGAATCAACACGCTGACGGCACGGGAGAAGGATCCCGTAACCAAAGCTGTGCTCAATGCTCTAAGCGCAAATATATATTGCAGAATCTATGAAAACGAAGAGTGGGTGATCAACCGCCGTCCTGCGCTGGCTTCGGCGGGCGAGGATTACACTCTCTGGAGCAGAAGCCAGTTTCTCGACCGTGTGATTGCACTTACCCGTGCATCGCTCGCCGATGCCCCGGCTCTCGCCGCAGTGCCGGTTGAGAATTGGAAAGGAGTTGTCGACATCAACCGGGCCTCGCGGCAATTCTATCCCACGATGCTCGATTTCGTGGGTTCACAAGGGATTGAAAACCTCCGGCAGTTCTCGTCAAATCTGTCGGTGCTCAACCCTGCGTTGCTCAGCCATCCCACCGATGCCTCGCTCTTCCCGGGTCAGTGCCCTCCGCTTGCCGATATTCTTGAGATATACCGCACATTGCTTGAGTCTCATGCCGAAGACTCCGCCCCCTACTTCATGAATGCGGTGAACGTGCGCCAATTCATAGCCCCCGATCTGTTCGGAATCAGTTATGAAGAGGCTCAGAAACGGCTCCGCGACGAACTGCTCAATATCTACAAGGCCAATCGAGCCAACGAATACTCAGGCGTCTGTCTGCTGGCTGCCACCGAGAATTGCGAGCCCGGTACCGGTGCCCGCGAGACAGTGGAGATGCTCCGCGAGTTTGCCGCCAACCATCCCTCTTTCTATGCTATCGAGGAGGTGAACAACCGCATAAAGTATCTCACCAATCCTCAGGCCGATGTGTCTCTGCCACGGAGCATGGCTCCCGGCGTGCCCTTCAAAGTGCAGGTACGCTCGCTCAGCTGCACTACAGTTAAGGTGGATTTCTACCGGTTGCCGTCAATGCTCCCCTCCGACGACAACACCGTAAGACTGACCAAGCTGCCGCCGGTGACACTCTCAAGAAGCGTTACCTTCGACTCCGAAGTGCCATTTGAAGCAACAAAGACATTTGAGATTCAGTTTGACACTCCGGGCATGTATACCTATCGTGTCACTGCCGACGGCAAAAACAGCCGCAATAATTATCAGCTGCTCAATTGCTCGCGTCTGTCACTCGGAGTAGGCGGAGTTGTCGACGACAACGCCGCATGGGTGATGGACCCCGTCACCGGCGAGCCTGTAGAGAGTGCTCAGGTGTGGTATCTCCCTTGGAGCCGGAAAGCCGATTTTACACGTCTGCCCGGCACCACTTCAGCCAACGGTTCGCTCCCTCTGGGAAAAATCGGTAACGGCAAACTGGGCGCCCGCAAAGGTGACGACTTGTATTCTCCGTTGCAATATTATTATCCCGGACGTTCATTTGACAATGAGGTTGCCCCGCATGCGCAGATTTTCACTTCGTTGAGGCTCTATCGTCCCGGCGACACAATGAAATTCTCGGTTGTGGCTTATGACCAGAGTGCCACCGAACGCACACTCGCCGATTCACGCCAGTTGCGCATGGTGCTTCACGACGTCAATTATCAGCCGGTCGACACCGTGATGGTGACCACCGACTCATGGGGGCGTGCCGAAGGTGAGTTCTTGCTCCCCTCCGCCGGTCTTACGGGTCTGTTCACCTTGGAGGCTTATCAGACAGGAGGCCGCAAGGGGCGCATCGGTCTGGCTACATTCGAGGTGAGCGATTACAAACTCCCCACGTTTACGGTAGAGACCGTAGCGGTCAACCGCCCCACATCGCTTGCAAGCGGCGCCTCGGTCGAAGGCAAAGCGCAGACCTACAGCGGATTCCCTGTGGCCGACGCGCAGGTCAAGGCCACTCTGCAGGTGCAGGTGGGCCGCTGGTGGTGGGCGCGTCAGTCGCCTGAATTCTTCACTACGGAGACTACGACCGATGCCTCGGGTAGGTTTGCCGTCGACATTCCCGCCGAGGCCATTGCTTCGGCTCCCGCACCTGACGGACTGTTTACCTGCAATATCCAGGTGACATCGGCCGATGGCGAGAGTCATGCCGTCACCGCTACCTTCAATATGGGTAAACCGTTGATTCTCAAATCCGACATACCCAACATCGTTTTCCTTGGCGCCCCTGTCAAGGCTTCTGTAGAGGCCGCCGATGTCAATGGTGTCGCGCAATCCATCCCACTACGGTATAAGGTATTGAAAGACAGCGTGGAGGTCTCCTCCGGAAATGTCACATCGGGTAAAGTCGATTCGTTAATCAGCCGGCTTGCCCCCGGAACCTACAACTTTGAATTCTGTGCGGTCGACTCTGCGCTGGCCGATGCCGTGTCAGCTGAAAATGTCATTATCTACGGCTTTGCCGGCACTCCCTGCCCGGTGGCTCGTCCGCTATGGGTGCCCCGCAGCGAGGTCGAGGCCGACAGCAAAGGTTCGGCGACTATCCCCTTCGGCAGCGATGCGGCCGATGCCTGGGTGCGTGTCCTCGCGGCAGCATATCCCTCTCAGATGTTCGAACAGAAATGGATAAGAACCGCCGCCGGTATGCAGGATCTGACGGTGACGCTTCCCGAGGGGGTTGACAAAGCCACCGTAGAGCTTTCGTGCATCCGCAATTTCAAATCTTATAGCAGCACTGTAACCATCCGCAGGGCATCCTCGCTGAAATCGATCAAAACCCACATCACCACCTTCCGCGACCGTGTGACTCCTAACGACCGGGAGAAAATCACAATCAAAGTGGTGCCGCAGGGCGATACTCAGGCTCTAAGTGCTGTTATACTCGACATGTCGAATCTCGCCATCGATCAGCTGCAGAACAATCCGCTGTCGATGCCGGCATTCCAGTTGCCTTCCGCGCGTCTGAGAGTCGGCGCCCCCATGTTTGACGAATCCTCGGTATATGTTTCCCACGATTACCGCCGTTCGCGGGTGCGCAACATCGAATCACCCGTTTTCAATTTCTACGGGCAGTCTATGTTCCCCACTGTGCTTTATAAGACTATGGCGATGCCGGGGCTGGCCAAATCGTCATACAGAAGCGCCAGTCTCAAGATGGCCGATACCGCCAACGCTGTGGAGAGTGTAGAGGAAGAGGCTGCGGCCGAAGACAAGGTAGCTCTTACCGCGGGTGCTTCGACCAACGATGCCGGTGCCGGAAGCATCGGCAATGACGATGCCGCCCGGGAGAAGCAGCCCGAGTGCCGCCCGTCGGAAATTCCGCTGGCATTCTTCCGTCCGATGCTCAACACCGCCCCCGACGGTTCGCTCGAAATCACCTACGACGTTCCTGACGCCAACACCACCTGGGTGCTCCGCGCGCTCGCATATAACAAATCGCTGCTGTCTGACGCCGCCGAGGTCAATATAGTGTCGTCGAAGCCGGTGATGGTGTCGCTCAATGCTCCGCGCTTTGTGCGTGGCGGCGACTCGCTCACTCTTGCAGCTTCGGTGATGAACAACACCGGTGAATCCCGCACTATAAAGGTCGCTTCCCGTGCCATGCTCTCAGGCAGCGATAAGGTTCTGTTCTCTGACGAGACCGAAGTTAAACTCGACTCCATGGCTTCGGCGGTGGTGCGTCTGCCTGTTAAAGTTTCGGGTGATGAATGCGGCATAGAATATGTGGTGTTTGCCTCCTCCGACGATTTCACCGACGGCGAACGCACGCTCATGCCGGTGCTCCCCTCCGAACAGGATGTCACCGAATCGGAGATCCGCTATATCGCTCCCGGCAATCCGCATTTCGAGATGCAGTTGCCGGCCCTCGGCACAGGTGACCGCGCATATCTCAATTTCACCGAGAATCCCTCCTGGATGGTGGTATCGGCGCTTCCCGGATTGCGCGAAAACAGTATAAACTCATCCGTCGAGGCAGCGGCGGCGCTCTTCTCGGCCTGCGTGGCCCGCGGCATCATGCGTTCCAATCTCGAAATCGCCAAGGTGGTGCGCCAGTGGGTGGCTAATCCCGAAGATTCCGCATTGGTGTCGAATCTGCAGAAGAATCAGGAGCTAAAATCGATGCTCCTCTCGGCCACCCCCTGGGTCTCCGAAGCTCTGAGCGACACGCAGCGCATGCAGCGTCTGGCTCTCATTTTCGACCACCGTCAGGTGCAGGGCGTGATTGACAATGCGCTCGACATACTTGCCAAGACACGCGCCGACGGTGGATGGGCATGGACTGCCAACTATCCCCGGGTATCGGAGTGGGCCTCCTACTCGGTGATGGAGATGCTGGGCGATCTGCAATCGCTTGGCTGGCTTCCCGCCGACAAACGTCTGAAAGGCTGGATCGGCGAGACCTGCGCCTATCTCGACCGCGAAGCCGTGGAGAGCTACAGGGAATACCCTGCTTCGGATTTCTGGCTCTATACTGTTATCCGTGACAAGTTCCCCGACCACAAACCTTCCACTGCCGCCTCGCGTGTTATCGAGGCTCAGGTGCAGAAATGTCTGGCCAAGTGGCGCGATGCAGGTGTGGCACTGCGGGCTGTTTATGCTCAGATTCTCAATTCCCACGGCTATAATGCCACGGCACGTCAGCTCATAGCTTCGCTCACCGAGATGGCGACCCGCACGCCCGGGAAAGGGATGTGGTGGCAGCAGCTCGACCACACTTCGTTCTGGTGCTACGACCGCATTGGCCAGACCTCGATGATTCTCGATGCTTTCAATGCCGTCGATCCCTCCTCGGAGTGCGTCGACGCCATCCGCCAATGGCTGTTCCTCAACAAGATGAACAACGACTGGGGTTCGGCGACCATAACCACCCAGGTAATCTCCTCGATTCTCAACTCCGGTTCACAGCTGAAGGTCAACACCCGCGGTACAGCAGTGCGTGTGGGAGATGAACTGATAGTCCCCGACCGACAGGAATATGCCACCGGCGCATTCACGCAGAATATCACCCCGATGCTTTCCAAGCCTGCCATGCTGACGGTCGACCGTCAGGCCGACTATCCTTCGGTGGTGGGTGTGGTGACCATGCGCACATTGCCCATGGCATCCATTAAGGGCGCAGGTTGTGCCGAAGCCTCGATAAGCAAAAGCCTCTGCATAATGCGCGACGGTCAGTGGGTGCCCTCCGAAACCTTTAATGTCGGCGATAAAGTGCGGGTGGAACTTATCCTCAAAGTAGAGGATGACCTCTCATATATTGTAATAGAGGATCTACGCGCCGCCGGTCTCGAACCTGTGGAGCAGTTGCCTGCCCCTGTTTGGGCCGAGGGTCTCTGCTTCTACCGCGAGAACCGCGATTCGCAGACCAACATATTCATTGACCGTCTGCCCCGCGGCACCTATCGTCTGGCTTATGAGCTTTATGCCTCGCAGGCAGGCACTTTCTCGTCGGGCGCAGCCCGTTTACAGAGTCAATATAATCCAATCGTGGCCGCGCACTCTGCGTCGGCTCCTGTAATAATCAAGTGACAATGCTTTCACGCATATCCCGCCTTGTCGTGGCCGCGGCGCTCCTGCTCGGGAGCATCACGGCCACGGCCGTTGCTCCCAAACATGAAATGCGCGGACTGTGGGTTGCCACAGTCTATGGCATCGACTGGCCATCGCGCGTCGGCAGCACCGCCGCCGATGCCGCCGCTCAGAAAAAGGAACTGATAGCGCTGCTCGACATGGCCCGCGAATCAGGTTTCAACTCAATCATGCTGCAGGTGCGTCCCATGGGCGACGCATTCTACCGTTCATCGTTCGAACCATGGAGCGCCTATCTCACCGGCGCACGCGGGCAGGCACCCGTCACCGGGTGGGATCCGCTGAAATTCGCTGTCGAGGAGTCGCACAAGCGCGGTCTCGAGCTGCATGCCTGGGTCAATCCTTTCAGATTCTCGGCATCGGGGCTACCCGACACATCCACCGACCGCAAGGTCATATCGAAAGGGTGGATTCTGACAAACAAAAAGACGGTGAAGACGCCCACACGCAAAAAGGTGGTGAAAGGGCGCAAAGGACGCAAGCGTACCATCACCGTGCCGGGCAAGACCACCGTGGTCAACGGAGTGTCGATCTTCGACCCCGGGAATCCCGAAGCCCGCGCCCATGTAGTTGAGGTGTGCCGCGAGATTGTGCGCAACTATGATATCGATGGTCTGATATTCGACGATTATTTCTATCCCGACAAGTTTCCTGTGGCCGACGGTCTCGATCCCGAAGAGGAGGGTAACCGTCGTCGTGACAATGTGGCTGTCGCCATCCGTGAAATCTATGAGATGATTCAGAGCGAAAAGCCTTATGTGCGCTTCGGCGTGTCCCCCGCCGGTGTGGCAGGCGGCAACGGTAAGGCTACTGTGCCCTATGACGGGCTGGAACCGCCCGCGGTTGGCGAGGACTGGATGTACGAGGATATTTATTGCGATCCATTGCGATGGCTGGCCGACGGCACCGTAGACTATGTCTCGCCTCAGATCTATTGGCCCCGCGATCATGCCACAAATCCGTTTGAGCCTCTTGCATCGTGGTGGGCCGGGGTGGCACGCTATTTCAAACGCGATATGTACGTGAGCCAGAGTGTATCCTCTCTTCCGGCCGGAAGCGACGCGTGGCTCGAACAGCGTGCCGAGGTGAACGCCACTCGAGCCGACTCCCGGCGCGAGCACACCGTTCCGGGGCAGATTTTCTACTCCGCAGCGCACTTCAACGGCAAGAAAGCAAGCGGGTTGGGTGCCGAACTTGCCACCCACGAATACCGCACGCCGGCGCTGCTCCCCGCCATGACCTGGAAAGAGGCGCCCGCGCAGCAACAGGCTCGCGACCTTGTCCGCAAGAACAATACCCTGAGCTGGTATTCGCCTCAGGATGGCCGGTGGGTTTGCTATGCTATCCCTCGCGATGTAACCCCCATTGACGCTCTCGACCCCGCGAGCAACGGTTTCTCACCTGAATATATCATGGGCGTCTCTTACGAGAACCATTTCGACATACCTCTGCGGTTTCTCAAGAACTACTGGTATGCTGTCGCCCCTTACGACCGCTACGGAAATGAAGGGGAGCCGATTACCATTGGCGCTCCGAAGTTCTGATCGGTGTGCGCCCTCACTTTATAGTCGCATCGTTTATATATGTAAGCAAAACCGATGAATTTTAACGAAAAATATATGAGGCGTGCCCTGCAGCTCGCCGCCAACGGACGCGGATTCACCGTGCCCAATCCCATGGTCGGCGCCGTGATTGTGGCTCCCGACGGCAGAGTGATAGGGGAGGGGTGGCACCGTCGATGCGGAGAGGGGCATGCCGAAGTCAATGCTGTGGCATCGGTAAGAGAAGCCGACCGGCCGTTGCTGAGACAGTCGACCATATATGTGACTCTGGAGCCATGTTCGCATTTCGGAAAGACACCTCCCTGCGCCAGATTGCTGATTGAAACAGGGATACCCCGTGTTGTGGTGGGAACCGGCGATCCTAATCCCAAAGTCAACGGGCGCGGCATCGCAATGCTCCGTGAGGCCGGTGCAGAGGTGATTACGGGCGTGCTCGCCGATGAATCGCGTCGGCTCAACCATATATTCTTCAGATCGCAGACACTCCACCGTCCGTTCATCACTCTGAAATGGGCGCAGTCGGCCGACGGATTCATGGATGCGCGCCGCCAGCCGGGTGAACCGGCCTATAGTTTCTCCACACCTCTTGCACGCCTCGCAACCATGCAGTTGCGTGCGCAACACGAGGGAATACTCACCACCGCAACCACGCTCCTTGCCGACAATCCGCGGCTCAACCTCCGCGGGTTTTCGGGGCGCGATCCCCGGCCATTCATCATCGACAGGTCGGGGCGTCTTCGCGACGCTGTCGACGACAGCTGCGCCGATGCAGCCTGTCGGTTCCATCTGCTTGATCCCCGGCGCACCCCATCACCGGTGATATTTTCGCCACATACTTCCGATATCGACCTGTCCGACCCTGCCGCTCCTTTTCACGCCATGTATGACCGTTACGGCATTACCTCTGTGCTCGTCGAAGCCGGACCGCGCTATCTCTCGGCGCTCATTGCCGCTGATCTCTGGGATGCCATCAGAATAGAGACCGCGCCCGTGGAACTCGGCTCCTCGGGAACCCATCCGGCACCCCTCATCCCCGGGGTGACATTGCGGTTGGATCAGAGCCAATCCGCTCCCCGGAGCTTCGACATCCGGCACCTCGGACGCTTCACTTTTATAACCCGCCGTTAACTTTTTATGATGCCCGACAGAATTTTTAATTGTTATTTTTTTCTGTTAGTTGGTGAAAAATTGCTATCTTTGTGGTCGTAAAACCATGCCTTGCGGCACGGTATAGTGCCTTTTTGCGCGTATATCTCTGATTTATAACGCAATGTGGCAACTTATCAGAATTAACCCTACCAGGAATCACAACAACATAGTTCATGATATCTTTAGGAATTTTCGGCATCGATGCCGTGGTTTTCGCCATTGTGGCTCTGCTCACCGGAGCAGGGTTGGTGTGGCTGGCCATGTGGATTGCAAGCCTTATTTCTCCCCGCTCATTCAACCCGCAGAAAGGTGAGGCCTATGAATGCGGCATCCCCACCCGAGGTGAATCCATGGCACGCCTGCATGTCGGGTATTATCTTTTTGCCATCCTCTTTCTGATGTTCGACGTAGAAACGGTTCTTCTGTTTCCCTGGGCAGTGAAAATGCGTGCCCTTGGCGGTGAAGGCGTTCTCTGCGTCGCAGTTTTTTTCGGAATCTTAGTGCTGGGTCTGGCCTACGCCTGGCGGAAAGGAGCGCTTGAATGGAAATGACAAAAGTTACCGCCCAGGGAGTTCCCTACGAAGCCTGGAAAGACAATGAATATATCGAGAAGCTGGTAGCGCAGCTTCAGGCCTCGGGCACCAACGTGCTGGTAGGCTCGATGGACAAACTTATCAACTGGGGGCGTTCCAACTCCATCTGGCCCCTCACCTTCGCCACCAGTTGCTGCGGCATCGAATTCGTGTCGCTCGGGGCTGCCCGCTTCGACATGGCGCGGTTTGGATGGGAAGTTGCCCGTTCGTCGCCCCGTCAGGCCGACTTCATGATGGTGGCCGGCACCATCGTGCACCGCATGGTGCCCGTGTTCCGCCGCCTTTATGACCAGCTGGCCGAGCCGAAGTATGTGATAGCCTGCGGTTCATGTGCCATCTCGGGCGGTCCTTTCCGCAACAGCTACCATGTGGCGCGCGGCATCGACGACATCGTTCCAGTCGACGTATATTGCCCCGGCTGTCCTCCCCGTCCCGAAGCCATGATCTACGCCATCATGCAGCTTTCGCGAAAAATCAAGGTGGAGCGCTTCTTCGGCGGCGTGAACCGTCAGGAGAGCCGCAAACAGTTCCTCCAAGAGCATCCCGCCTGCGAGAACCCGCAGTCGAGAATCGACTGATCCCGCGCATCTATTTCCGAAACCATTATATTACCAACACCATACATGGCTAACTTGCAGGAAACAATCTCAAAGAAATTCCCCGAAGCAACATTCGAGGATGGTGAGATTTTGCTGGTAAACATTCCCGACGCGAAGCTTCACGAACTGGTGAAGACTCTCCGCGACGAGCTTAAATTCGACTATCTCGTCACCATAGTGGGCATGGACTGGGTGTCATCGCTCGGATGCATCTATTATCTCGCATCCTCCGACATGCAGCAGTTTGTCTCCGTGAAAACCCAGACAACTGATCGCGACAACCCGATGCTCCACTCCATTGCCGACCTCTACCGCATCGCATGCACCTACGAGCGCGAAGTCTTCGACTTCTACGGCATTCGCTTCATCAACAATCCCGATATGCGCCGTCTGTTTCTCAACATCGACTGGGTGGGTTATCCCCTGCGCAAGGATTATGATGCCGATCCCAGCATCAATCCCGTGTCGATCGAGAGCGAGCGACAGACCGACCATACCGACTGCTGGGCCGAGCAGCCCGACGGTTCGATAAAGCACACTCGTCCCCGTGTGTTCGAGCCTGATGACTTCGTTGTCAACATCGGTCCCCAGCATCCCGCCACCCACGGTGTGCTCCGTTTCCGCACGGCTGTCGACGGCGAGACCATTAAGAAAATCGACGTATATTTAGGCTATATCCACCGCGGCGTGGAGAAGCTCTGCGAAAACCTAAACTATCCGCAGACGCTTCATTTCATGGACCGTCTGGACTATTTCTCGGCCCACAATTATCACCACGGTCTTTGCCTCTGCATCGAGAAAGCGCTTGGTATCGAAGTGCCGCGCCGCGCCCAGATCATCCGCGTGCTCATGGACGAGTTGTCGCGTATAGCCTCGCACTGCCTTTTCATCGGCACTTTCTGTATGGACCTCGGCGCCACCACGATGCTGTTCTACAGTCTGCGCGTGCGCGAGCAGATTCTCGACATAATGGAGCGCACCTGCGGCGCACGCATGACATTCAACTACGATGTCATCGGCGGCGTCATGGCCGATCTCGACGAGAATTTCGTGAAGGACACCCGCGAGCTGCTGGCCACTCTCGACCGCAACGTGGCTGAATATAACAAACTCTTCACCGGCAACGTAATAACCAAAAACCGTATGACCGGAGTGGGCGTGATCACCCGCGAGGATGCAATCTCGTCGGGCGTCACCGGCCCTTCGGGTCGTGCATCGGGCTGGGCCTGCGACGTGCGTAAGGTTCATCCTTATTCCGTATATCCCGAACTGAAGTTCGAGCAGGTAATCCGCACAGAAGGCGATTCAATGGCCCGCTTCTGCAACCGCGTTGACGAAATCATCCAGTCGAAGGGCATTATCGAGCAACTGCTCGAAATGCTCCCCGAGGGTGAAATCTGCGCCAAAGTGCCCAAGGTGGTCAAACTGCCTGTGGGTCATTGGTTCCAGGTGGTGGAAGGTTGCCGAGGTGTCTTCGGTGTCTACATCGAGAGTGACGGTTCGTCGCGTCCCTACCGTCTGAAGCTCGCCACGCCCGGCCTCCCGTCGGCTATGGTGGTCGACCATATCACCCGCGGACAAAAAATTGCCGACCTCATCACCATCGGCGGCTCAATGGACTACATCGTTCCCGATATTGACCGATAACCAATCATTAACAACGATATAAGAAATCACATTACTTGTCATGAGTAATATCACAATCGATAACTTCAGCAGCCTGTCGACATGGTTCGACACTATGCTCAACAACTATATGCCCTCCTGGCTGGCAACCACCATCGAGTGTCTCCTCGTGGGCGTGGGGCTGCTGCTGGCCTATTCGGTGCTGGCGCTGTTCTACATCCTTTACGAACGTAAAATCTGTGCCTATTTCCAGTGCCGTGTCGGTCCCAACCGTGTCGGTCCCTGGGGTCTGCTCCAGTCGGTGGCCGACATGTTCAAGATTCTTATCAAGGAGCTTATCCATCTGAATCATGTCGATCAGTTCCTTTTTGCCCTGGCACCCTATCTGGTGATCATTGCCTCCATGCTCTGTTTCGCTGTGCTACCCTGGGGCAACGGACTGCAGATCATAGACTTCAACATCGGCATCTTCTTTCTGCTGGCATGTTCGTCGATCGGTGTGCTCGGCATTCTGCTGGCCGGCTGGTCGTCAAACAATAAGTTCACCCTCATCGGCGCTCTCCGCTCGGGTTCGCAGATGGTGAGCTATGAACTGTCTGTTGGCTTGTCGATTCTCACCATGGTTGTCTTCGCCGGCACCATGAGCGTAGAGGAGATAGTGATGGCTCAGAAAGACCACTGGTTTATCTTCTCGGCCCACATCCCGGCTATCATCGCTTTTATCATATATATGATTGCCGGCACTGCCGAGACCAACCGCGGCCCCTTTGACCTTCCCGAAGCCGAGTCGGAACTTACCGCCGGCTATCATACCGAATATTCCGGTATTCATTTCGGATTCTTTTATCTGGCAGAATACCTCAATCTGTTCATTGTGTCGGGCGTGGCCACGCTGCTCTTCTTCGGCGGCTGGATGCCCTTCCAGATCAGCGGTTGGGACGGGTTCAACACCGTCATGAGCTATTGCCCCTCGATTGTGTGGTTCCTGCTCAAGTGTTTCGTGATTTCATTCATCATCATCTGGTTCAAGTGGACCTACCCCCGTCTGCGCATCGACCAGCTGCTGAGCCTCGAATGGAAATATCTCCTCCCCATCAATCTGGTCAACCTCGCCCTGATGGTGTGGATCGTGGCCGAAGGCCTCTACTTCTGATTTAAAACAAAACGCATAAACTCGCAACAAGATGAGCGACAATTACGGAAAAATAGCCCAGGTGATCGGCCCAGTGGTCGATGTTACCTTCGAGGGCGACCAGAACATTCTGCCGCCGATTTTCACCGCACTCAAGGTGAAGCGTCCCGACGGTTCCGACCTTATTCTCGAGGTGGAGCAGCATATCGGTGAAGACACCGCCCGCTGCGTGGCCATGGACAGCACCGACGGCCTTCAGCGCGGTCTGCGTGCCGAATCTATGGGCCGTCCGATCGCCGTGCCTACCGGCGATCAGGTCAAGGGCCGTCTGCTCAACGTAATCGGCGATGCCATCGACCATCTGCCCGCCCTCAACCGCGAATCACTCCGCTCGATTCACCAGCCCGCTCCCTCGTTTGAGGACCTTACCATAAGCACCGAGATTCTCTACACTGGCATCAAGGTCATCGACCTGCTGGAACCTTACAGTAAAGGTGGCAAGATCGGTCTGTTCGGTGGCGCCGGTGTGGGCAAGACCGTGCTCATCATGGAGCTTATCAACAATATCGCCAAGGGGCATAACGGTTTCTCGGTGTTCACCGGCGTGGGCGAACGCACACGCGAGGGCAACGACCTCCTTCACGAAATGATCGAGAGCGGCGTAATCCGCTACGGCAAGAAGTTCGAGGAGTCGATGGAGAAAGGCGACTGGAACCTTGCCGACGTAGACATGGAGCAGGTGCAGCAGTCGCAGGCCGCACTGGTGTTCGGTCAGATGAACGAACCCCCGGGCGCACGTCTGCGCGTGGCTCTTACCGGTCTGACGGTAGCTGAGCAGTTCCGTGACCAGGATGGCGGCGGTAAAGATATTCTTCTCTTTATCGACAACATTTTCCGTTTCACTCAGGCCGGTTCCGAGGTTTCGGCTCTCCTTGGCCGCATGCCTTCGGCCGTGGGTTACCAGCCTACACTGGCATCGGAAATGGGTGCCCTGCAGGAACGAATCACTTCGACAAAGAATGGTTCGATTACCTCGGTGCAGGCAATCTACGTGCCTGCCGACGACCTTACCGACCCCGCTCCCGCCACCACTTTCAGCTTCCTCGACGCCACCACGGTGCTCTCGCGTAAAATCGCCGAGCTTGGTATCTATCCCGCCGTGGATCCCCTTGAATCCACCTCGCGTATTCTCGATCCCAATATCATAGGTGAAGACCACTACAACACGGCTCAGGCCGTGAAGCAGTTGCTGCAGAAATACAACGAGTTGCAGGACATCATCGCCATCCTCGGTGTGGACGAACTCTCCGACGAGGACAAACTGGTTGTTGCCCGCGCCCGCCGTGCCCAGCGATTCCTGTCGCAGCCGTTCCATGTGGCCGAGCAGTTCACAGGTCTGCCCGGTGTGATGGTGCCTCTGAGCGAGACCATCCGTGGCTTCAAGATGATTCTGTCAGGCGAGATGGACCAATATCCCGAACAGGCTTTCCTCAACGTCGGCACCATCGACGAGGCTATCGAGAAGGGCAAGAAACTGCTTGCCGAGGTTCAGTAATTCCGGCTCGGAGTCGCTGCAGACACATTCAACATATAATGTCAAACCGCTACTGAATGGTACTCAAGATAATCTCAGCTGAAAAAGTGCTTTTCGAAGGTGAAGCCTCAATGGTGACCCTTCCCGGCGAAATGGGGCAGTTCACCGTGCTGCCGCACCACGCCTCGCTGATTTCAACCCTCGTAAAAGGCAAAATCAAATATGCCGAGGCTTCCGGGCGCCATGAAATTGAGGTAGAGGGAGGCATCGCCGACATCGATCACGATGTGGTGTCGGTCTGCATCTACTGATTCAGTCACTTTCCAACAACGTCAACCCTGAATCTTCCAATGAAGAAGTTATTTATAATAATGGCACTCCTGACAGGCTGCTTCTCGGCAGCTCTGGCTTCTGTGGCGTCTTCCACCTCCGAAAAACTTCATGAGGCCGAAGAAGCTACCCGGGCCGAAGCTCAGGAAGAGAAGCTCGACATCAAGGAGATCATCTTCGATCATCTCGGTGATGCCTATGGCTGGGAGATGCCCTTCAACCACCATAAGCGCATCCCTTTGCCCTGCATCCTGATATGCCGTGCCGGCGTTCACTTCTTCTGGTCGTCCGATATTCCCCATGAGCCTGGTGAGATTTTCCGCAAAGGGGATACCGAGCTGATGATTGCTCCCGACGGGCAATACAAAGGCAAACTCGTGGAGGTGGTGAGCAAGGATGAAGCCACCGGCAAAGTGACAGAAATCTACAAACCGTGGGACATCTCCATCACCAAGAATGTGGCAGCTCTGTTCATCGCCTGCATAGTGGTGCTTATTCTGGTGCTGAAACTCGCCCGTTGGTACAAGAAAAACCCGTTCAAGGCACCCCGCCGCATGACCGGCGCCATCGATGCCCTCACAGAATTCATATACAAAGGAGTGGTAAAGCCCACACTCAAAGAGGATAGCTCGCGTTTCGCGCCCTATCTGCTCACAGTGTTCTACTTCATCTTCTTCATGAATCTGCTGGGACTGATTGTGGTGTTCCCGGGCGGTGCCAATGTCACCGGCAACATCGCCGTGACGCTGGTGCTCGCGCTCTTCACATTCTTCATCACCAACGTATTCGCCACCAAGATTTACTGGAAAGATATTTTCTGGCCCGATGTTCCCATCTGGCTGAAATGTCCGCTCCCCATCATGCAGGTGATTGAGATTTTCGGAATCTTCACCAAGCCTGCGGCACTGACAGTGCGTCTGTTCGCCAACATGATGGGCGGTCACATGATAGTGCTTATCCTTACGATGCTCATCTTCATTTTCGCCGCCATGGGCGTAGCGGTAGCATCGGGTACGGCAGTGATTTCAATCCTGTTCTCCGTGTTCATGCTGCTGATCGATGTGCTTGTGAGCTTCATCCAGGCCTATGTGTTCACCATGCTGTCGACCATCTTCATCGGTCTTGCCCAGGAAAAGGAACATGGCCATGAAGATAAAACTCCATCCAAAGCATAATATACAGATAAATAACAAAAAAATATAAAACCCCTAATCAAAAACTCTTCGCTATGTTAGCAATGATTTTAGCAGCAGTTGAGGCTCTTCTTGGTCTCGGTGCATCAATCGGCGCAGGTATCGCAGCTATCGCAGCCGGTATCGGTATTGGTAAAATCGGCGGCGCCGCCATGGAAGCCATCGCCCGTCAGCCCGAAGCCGCCGGCGACATCCGCTCCAACATGATTGTGATCGCCGCCCTTATCGAAGGTGTGGCCCTTTTCGCGGTCATCGTCTGCATCCTCGCGCTGTTCGTCTAACCGCTGACTTCCGACCCGGAGCGTGCCGCCCCGTTCAGGGCGGCGCGCCCCGCCGGAATGAACTTATTTCTCAAACTTCAAACCCTTAACACTGAGGTTATCTTCACTATGGAACTTTTCAAAGTTGATTTTGGCTTGACCATCTGGATGTTTGTGGCATTCGCCATACTGTTTTTCATCCTGTGGAAGTTCGCCTGGCCCTACATCATGAAGGGTATAGACGGGCGTGCCGACCTTATAGATAAGGGTGTTGAGTATGCTCAAAGCGCCAAGGAAAAACTCGACAACGCCAACGCCGAGGCCGACCGCCAGATTCAGGCAGCCCACAAGCGTGAGGCCGACATCATCGCCGACGCCAACAAGATGCGCACCCAGATTATCGAAAGCGCCCGCGAGGACGCCCGCAAGGAAGCGCAGAAAGAGAAGGACGCCGCAAAGCTTTCCATCGAACAGAGCCGTCGCGAGGCCGAGCAGAGCCTTCGCGATCAGGTGAGTGACATGGCCATCGAGATTGCCGGGAAAGTCACCCGCAATCAGCTCAAGAGCGATGACGCCCAGAAGAAACTTGTCAACACATACCTTGACGAAATTGAAAGCAAGAACTGATTAACTGAGGACCCTTTTGTAATTCTCCGATCGCAATGAATGAAGGTTTAATTCCCAAACGATATGCCAAGGCTCTCTACAAGTTCGCTGTAGAACGGGGAGCCGACGCCGGGCTTTACCGTCTGATGGGCAACCTCAGCCACAGTTTTGCCGACAATCCCGCTCTGAACCGCACCATCGACAATCCGTTTGTCGAGGATGCCAAAAAAGTGGAGCTGCTGAAGACGGCTGCCCATGTCGACGAGAATGTGCCCGCCACTGCCATGAAGGCTGTGTCGGAGGTCGACGCCGAGGTCTTTGCCGACTTCCTGAAACTTCTGGTGGAGAACCGCCGCCTGCCTCTGGCATGGGCTGCGAGCCGCGCCTACTGCGACATCTACCGCAAGGAGAACAGCATCTACAGAGTGAAAGTTGTGTCGGCCAAGCCCCTCGACAAGCAGGAACAGCAGCGCCTCACCAAGTTTATCACCGCCCATCTCGATGGCGGCACTTCGGAAATGACGTTTGCCACCGATCCCGACATTATCGGCGGGTTCACGGTCGACATTGACAACGAGCGTCTCGACGCCTCGGTAAAGAACGAACTTAAACAATTGCGACTGAAGCTTTTGAGCCGCGTCTGAAGCGGCCACTGACAGTTACTTAAAACAATTACTGGACCAATGATTAATCCCAGCGAGATATCGGAAGTTTTGAAGCAGCAGCTTGAAAACGTTAACAAATCGGTTGCTTTCGAAGAAGTCGGCACTGTGCTCGACGTCGGCGACGGCGTTGCCCATGTCTACGGACTCGACAACGTGTGTGCCAACGAGCTTGTTGAGTTTGAGAACGGGGTGCGTGGCGTGGCCCTCAACCTCGAGGAAAGCAACGTGGGCGTGATTCTGCTCAACAGTGTCAACAAAGTGACCGAGAACATGACCGTGCGCCGCACCGGCGAAATCGCCTCGATTCCTGTGGGCGAAGGTCTTTTCGGACGTGTAATCAATATCCTCGGCGAGCCCATCGACGGCAAGGGACCCGTGGAGGGAAAACTCTATAACATGCCTCTGGAGCGCAAGGCTCCCGGTGTGATTTTCCGTCAGTCGGTCAAGACACCTCTGCAGACCGGTCTGAAAGCCGTCGACTCCATGGTGCCCATCGGCCGCGGACAGCGCGAGCTGATTATCGGCGACCGTCAGATCGGCAAGACCGCCGTGGCAGTCGACACAATCATCAACCAGCGCCAGAATTTCGAGCAGGGCAAGCCTGTTTATTGCATCTATGTGGCCATCGGCCAGAAGGCATCGTCGGTAGCCGCTCTTGTGGAGACACTCCGCCAGCATGGCGCCATGGATTATACCTGCGTGGTGGCAGCCACGGCAGCCGACTCGGCGGCCATGCGCTATTACGCTCCCTTTGCCGGTGTGGCCATCGGTGAATTTATCCGCGACACCGGTCGCGACGCCCTTATCGTCTACGACGACCTCTCGAAGCAGGCCGTGGCCTACCGCGAGATTTCGCTGATTCTGAAACGTCCCTCGGGCCGCGAGGCTTATCCCGGCGATATTTTCTACCTCCACTCGCGTCTGCTCGAACGTGCCGCCCGCATTATCGACAACCAGGAGGTGGCATCGCAGATGAACGACCTCCCCGAAGTGCTCAGACCTCTGGTGAAAGGTGGCGGTTCGCTCACCGCACTTCCTATCATCGAGACTCAGGCCGGCGACGTGTCGGCATATATTCCTACCAATGTGATTTCGATCACCGACGGCCAGATCTATCTTGAGACAGCGCTGTTTAACCGAGGCATCCGCCCGGCCATCAACGTGGGTATCTCGGTGTCGCGTGTAGGCGGTAATGCCCAGATCAAGTCGATGAAGAAAGTGGCTGGTACGTTGAAAATCGACCAGGCGCAGTTCCGCGAACTTGAATCGTTCACCAAATTCGGCGGCGACATCGACCCTGTGACCGCACGCGTCATCGACCGCGGCCGCAAGAACGAGCAGTTGCTGATTCAGCCCCAATATAAACCGTGGCCGGTCGAGGACCAGGTGGCAGTGATTTTCTGCGGCACCAAGGGTCTGCTTTCCTCCGTGCCTCTGGACAAGGTAGGGGAGTTCCAGCAGCTTCTGCTTCAGTTGCTCCATGCCCGTCACCAGGCCGATGTGCTTGATGTGATCAAAGCCGGAAAACTAACAGACGAAGTGGCTGAAAAGCTCACGGCCGCTGCTGCCGAGGTGGCTCAGCGCTATGCCTGATTTCTAATCTGATTCCCGTAAACAACAGTCAATGGCAACATTAAGAGAACTTAAAGGCAGAATCGGCTCGGTGGCTTCTTCGGAGAAGATCACCGGTGCCATGAAGATGATTTCCTCGGCCAAGATGCACAAGGCCGAGGGTGCCCTGCGCCAGCTGCGTCCTTACAGGGATCAGGTGGAGACCATTATTGCCAACATCATTGGTTCCGACGCTGCCTTTTCGTCGCCCCTGATGACACCGCACACAACTGTCAGCAATGCTGCTGTGGTGGTCTGGGGTTCTGACGACGGCCTCTGCGGCGCCTACAACATAAATATTTTCAAGGATCTTCTGGCACGGCTGGCCACACTCCGTCAGCAGCTCGGCGCCGGCTGCCGCATAACCGTTGTGCCTGTGGGGCGCAAGATTGCTGCGGCAGCGCGCAAAATCCAGCTCCCCGGAGTGGAAATCGACCTTCCCCGCGATGTCGACTCCAAGACCACTGACGTGCGCGATTTCACCTGGAGCCTCCGCGATGATTTTCTGAGCGGACGTTTCGACCGCGTTGATCTGCTCTATATGTCGTATAAGTCGGTGAGCCGGCAGCGCATCGAGAGCAAGGAACTGCTCCCCGTCACCGAGGAAGCGTTCAGCTCCTTCGCGGGGAAAGAGAGCTCGAAGCCCTATCTGTTCGAGCCTTCGGCCGAAGCGATTTTCTCTAAGGTGCTTCCGATGTATCTCCTCGCGGTGATGCAGGATGTGTTCACCGAAAACCGCGCAAGCGAGCAGGCCGCCCGCGTGATGGCCATGCAGTCGGCCAACGACAATGCCAAGAAGCTCCTCGACCAGCTGCAGCTTGAATTCAACAAGCTGCGTCAGCAGGCCATCACCACCGAACTGCTCGATATTCTCGGCGGCCAGGTGAGATAAGATTCCGGTCGGAAACCCTCCGGCCTGTTTCTTCCAAAACGCTAACAACGAAAAATATATACTGATCTTAATAACCGACATGGGTAGTATCAAAGATTATTTCAAAGGATTGGGACAGGGCGTGACAAGCCTCTTCAAAGGTCTATCTGTGACCGGAAAGGAATTCGTCACCCCTAAAATCACCGAGAAATATCCCGACAACCGCGAAAACATGAACATCTCGCAGCGTTTCCGTGCACGCCTGGAACTTGTCTACGACAAGGATGGCAACCACAAGTGCATTGCATGCGGCACCTGCGAGCGCGTCTGCCCCAACGGCACCATCACTCTTGAAACCAAGATGACGGAGACCTGGGACGGCAAGAAGAAAAAGAAACTCGAAAAATACATTTACGACCTTGGCAGCTGCACTTTCTGCCAGCTGTGCGTGCAGAACTGTCCCACACATGCTCTTGACTTCAGCAACGATTTCGAGCAGGCTGTGTTCACCCGCGACCAGCTGGTGAAGAAACTCAACTATCTGCCCGAAAAGCCCGAGCCGGAGCCTACACCCGAGCAGCGTGCCAAGTTCGAGGCCGAGAAGAAGGCCAAGGCCGAGGCTGCCCGCAAGGCTGCCGAAGCTAAAGCCGCTGCTGCCGCTGCAGCTCCCGCCGAGGCGAATGCCGCAGCTAAAGCCGCTCCCGCGGTCGAGCTTGATGAAAAGGCCAAGAAGGCGCTTGCCGCCGCCGAGGCCACAGGCGATCCCGAGAAGATTGCCAAGGTGAAAGCCGCCCTCGAGAAAGCTGCAGCCCTAAAAGCTGCCAAAGGGAATGCATAAGCTTCCCTCGCTCACAGGGGAACGCATAAGCATCCACATCCGCAATCAAGCGGAGCGCATTTCAACCAATAGAAAAAAGTAAACTAAAATATGGATTCAGTAGGAAGTATCATCGTCTACGTGGTAATCGCCCTGGCGATTGTCATCTGCTCGGTGCTTGCTGTCACCACGCGCAAGATTCTGCGCGCCGCCACATATCTGCTGTTTGCCCTCTTCGCCACCGCCGGACTCTATTTCCAGCTCGATTATGAGTTTCTTGGTGCGGTGCAGATTGCGGTATACGCAGGCGGCATCGTGGTGTTGTTCGTCTTTTCCATTCTTCTGACGAGCCACCCCGGCGACAACAGCGCCAAACTCACCTCCAGAAAGCGCGTCCTCGGTCTGACAGGGGCGCTGCTGATGTTGATTGTATCGGGCTACGCACTTGTAAGCCGCTGCGACCTCTGGTCGGCCACGGCTTCGGGCGCTAATCCTCCGATGCAGGAAATAGGCACCCGCCTGCTCTCCACCGGCACCGACGGCTATCTGCTCCCCTTCGAGGCAATCAGTGTGCTGCTTCTGGCGTGCATTATCGGCGGTGTGGTCGTTGCCCGCAAAGACAAACAGTAATTCAAACCGCAGCAATATATATCTTACATGGACACAATTCTCTGGTATCTCATTCCGAGCCTCGTGATGTTCTGCTGCGGTGTTTACGGTTTCATCACCCGCCGCAACATGATCGCGATGCTCATCTCGCTCGAGCTGATGCTCAACGCGGTCGACATCAATTTCGTGGTCTTCAACCGCTTCCTCTGGCCCGGAGCCCTCGAAGGCATGTTCTTCACCTTATTCGCCATAGCGCTGGCCGCCGCCGAGACCGCTCTGGCAATCGCCATTATCATCAATGTTTTCCGCGCGACGAAGACAACTGATATTGACGAAGTTTCCAAAATGAAATTCTAAGCAACGACATGGGACAAGTAATTCCTGTTCTTATTCTGGCACTGCCACTGCTGATGTTCCTGCTGCTGGGTCTGTGCGGCCACAAGATGTCGCACAAATGGGCCGGTATTCTGGGCACCTGCAACATGGGCGTGACCATGGTGCTGGCCTATATCGTAGCCTTCACCTATTTCTTCTCGGGGCAGCCTGAGTTTATATCCGCCGAGGGCGTCCGCCTGCAGCATTTCCTTTTCGACTGGGAGTGGTTGGCATTCACCGATACCCTCGTAATCCATCTGGGCTTTCTCATTGACCCCATCGCGGCTCTGCTGTTGGTGGTGGTGACCACCATCTCGTTTATGGTGCACCTCTACAGCAACGGCTACATGCGTGACCATCACGGTGTGTGGGAGACCGGCTTCCAGCGTTTCTACGCTTTCCTGTCGCTCTTCAGCTTCTCGATGCTCGGTCTGGTGGTGGCCACCAACATTTTCCAGATGTATATCTTCTGGGAGCTTGTGGGTGCCTCCTCCTATCTGCTGATCGGTTTCTATTATACCAAACCGTCGGCCGTGTCGGCATCGAAGAAGGCATTCATCGTGACTCGCTTCGCCGACCTCGGCTTCCTGATCGGTATTCTGGTACTGAGCTATTACACTCAGACTTTCGACTTCTTCAACTTCACCTCCACCGAGGTGCAGGTTGAGGGTGTGACCGACGTATACCGCATCAGCGCCGGAACTGCCGAATCGGTTCGCGCATTCATCGCCAACCATCCCGCCCCCATGTTTATGGGCGCATCGGTGCTCACCTGGGCGCTCGTGCTGATTTTTATGGGCGGCATGGGCAAATCGGCCATGATGCCTCTTCACATCTGGCTCCCCGACGCCATGGAAGGTCCTACCCCTGTGTCGGCCCTCATCCACGCCGCCACCATGGTTGTGGCAGGTGTCTATCTGGTAGCACGTCTCTTCCCGCTCTACCTGATGGAGAATTCGGCGCTCGAAATCATCACCATAGTGGGCATGCTCACCGCGCTCTATGCAGCAATGGTGGCATGCACGCAGATCGACATCAAGCGCGTGCTCGCCTTCTCAACCATCTCGCAGATTGCGTTCATGATGGTTTCGCTCGGCGTGGCCCGTCCGGAGCTTCATGATGCCGTGGGCTACATGGCTTCGATGTTCCACCTGTTCACCCATGCGATGTTCAAGGCTCTGCTCTTCCTTTGCGCCGGCGCCTTGATTCATGCCATCGGCAGCAACGACTACACCGCCATGGGCGGCCTGCGCAAGCGCATGCCTGTGACCCACGCTGCTTTCCTTATCGGGTGTCTCGCCATCGCCGGTATCATCCCGTTTGCCGGTTTCTTCTCGAAAGACGAGATTCTGACCGCCTGCGCTCTGAACAACACCTTCTACTATATCTGGATGTCGGCCGTGGCCGGTCTGACCGCCTTCTATATGTTCCGTCTCTACTACCTCATCTTCTGGTGGAAGGAGTACAAGACGCCCCAAGGCCATCATGATCCTCACGACCAGCCCTGGACCATGACTCTGCCTCTGGTGATTCTCTCCGTAGTTTCGTGTGTGGCCGGTTTCGTGCCCATGGGTAATCTCGTCACCTGGAACGGCGCTCCTATGCATCATTTCGAGCACCCCACATTCTGGAGCAACCTAGAGGCTCTGAACTGGGGCGTTGCCGGCATCAGCCTCGGCGTCGCCGTCGTAGCTATCGTTCTGGCCACAGTGATGTATCGCAAAGAGAACGCCATCCCCTCGCGTATGCGCAAGGCTCTGCCCGCGCTCTGGACATGGTGCCACCATCGCTTCTACTGGGACGAACTCTATCAGTTCATCACGCATAAAATCATCTTCGGCTGCATTAGCCGTCCCATCGCATGGTTCGACCGTCATGTTATCGACGGTTCGATGGACGGTATGGCCTGGGTGACCAACCGCATATCATATGCCATCCGCGGCCTCCAGTCGGGCAATGTGCAGTTCTATGTATGGTTTTACCTCATCGGAGTGCTGCTGCTCGGTGCCATTGTGGCCATCTGCTGGATGTGATTCCCTCTAAAGTGAAAATATAGTATTACAGAAATATAGAAACAGAGATGTTTTCCAACCTTCTCATTTACTTCGTGGTAATACCCCTGCTGATGCTTGCGGGCTTTGCCATCTGCAAGAATATAAAGCAGGTACGCGCCGTGGCCGTGACAGGCTCCACCGCGCTGCTCGGGCTGAGCATCTGGCTGCTGGTCGATTATATCGCCCAGCGCAACGCCGGTGCCACCGCCGAGATGCTGTTCCAGGGATCGTGGTGCTGGTTCAAGCCTCTCCACATCAACCTGGCGGTCGGTGTCGACGGCATATCGGTGGCCATGCTTATCCTTTCATCGATAATTGTGTTCGCCGGATCGTTCGCATCGTGGAAAATGGACGATGCACGCCACTTCTTCATGTGGCTGATCCTGCTGTCGACCGGTGTGTTCGGCTTCTTCATCAGCATCGACCTCTTCACCATGTTCATGTTCTATGAGGTAGCGCTCATCCCCATGTATCTGCTCATCGGCGTGTGGGGCACAGGCCGCAAGGAATATTCGGCCATGAAGCTTACACTGATGCTTATGGGCGGCTCGGCATTCCTGATGCTCAGCCTCATCGGCATCTACTACCACTCGGCTCCCGAAGGGCAGACCCTCACATGGAACATTCTTGACATAGCCAAAAACGCTTCTATTCCCCACGACTGGCAATATTTCCTGTTCCCGATGTGCTTTGTGGGCTTCGGCGTTCTCGGCGCCATGTTCCCCTTCCACACATGGAGCCCCGACGGTCATGCATGCGCCCCTACAGCGGTGTCGATGCTCCACGCAGGCGTGCTCATGAAGCTCGGCGGCTATGGCTGTTTCCGCGTGGCCATGTATCTGATGCCTCAGGCCGCCAATGATCTGGCATGGATTTTCCTTATCCTCACAGGCATCTCGGTGGTCTACGGCGCCTTCTCGGCCTGCGTTCAGACTGACCTGAAATATATCAACGCCTACTCCTCGGTGTCACACTGCGGCATGGTGCTCTTCGCCATTCTGATGATCAACACCACGGCCATGACCGGTGCCATTATGCAGATGCTCTCCCACGGTCTGATGACGGCTCTCTTCTTCGCGCTGATCGGTATGATCTACGGCCGCACCCACACCCGCGACATCCGGTTGATGGGTGGTCTGATGAAGATAATGCCATTCCTCGGTGTGGCATATGTGATTGCCGGTATGGCCTCGCTGGGTCTGCCCGGTCTCTCTGGTTTCGTAGCCGAGATGACGATCTTCGTAGGCTCGTTTGAGCATGCCGACATGTTCCACCGCACCTTCACCATCATAGCCTGCTGCTCCATCGTCATCACCGCGGTATACATCCTCCGCGTTGTGGGCAAGCTGCTGTTCGGTCCCGTTCAGGACGAGCACCATCTGGCTCTTACCGATGCCGTTTGGTGGGAACGCTTCTCGGTAATCACACTTATTGTGTGTGTGGCCGCCATCGGTTGCTTCCCCAATTTCTTCGAAAGCCTTATTCGTTTCACCTTCAGCCCCGAAATATTCCAGGCCATCGGGCTTAACTAAGCCAGGGCACGGATCAATCTGTTATTCACATGGATTACTCGCAATTTTTGGCAATGAAACAGGAAATAGCCCTGCTTGTGGTTTTCCTGCTTGTATTCCTCTATGATACATTCATGCCCCGCAAGGCCACCGGCGCCATAGCCTCGGTGACAATCGCGCTGTTCGCCATCTTCACGGCCTGCTGTTTCATCTGGCCCGCAGGTGATGCCGAAGCATTCTCCCGGATGTATGTCACCACTCCGGTCTGCGGCATGATCAAAAATATCCTTAATGTGGGTGTGCTCATCGTGCTCATCCAGTCGATGAGCTGGACCAACTCCGATGCGCAGGCACCCCGCCGCGGCGAATATTACGAGCTGCTGTTGCTGACACTCTTCGGCATGTACCTGATGATTTCGGCACGTCATTTCCTGCTCTTCCTCATCGGTCTGGAGTCGGCCTCGCTTCCTCTGGCTGCCATGGTCGCTTTCGACAAGAACCGTTACGAGAGCCATGAGGCTGCTGTGAAATATCTACTCACCGCAGTGTTCTCGTCGGCCATCTTCATGATGGGTCTGTCGCTTGTTTACGGTCTCGCAGGCACGCTCTACTTCGACACCATAGCTCTGAATCTTACATCGCAGCCTTCGGCGCTGCTGATTGTGGCCATGGCCTTTGTGGTGGCCGGCGTAGGATTCAAACTCTCGCTTGTTCCGTTCCATCTCTGGACCGCCGATGTATATCAGGGAGCGCCCACCTCGGTCACTTCCTACCTGTCGGTGATCTCCAAAGGTGCTGCAGCCTTTGCGTTCCTGGTGATTCTGGCGCAGGTGTTCGGCACATTCTACAAGAGCGTGTGGGAGTGGATGCTCTATGCTCTCATCATCGCCACTATCACGGTAGGTAACCTTTTTGCCATCCGTCAGCGCAATCTCAAGCGTTTCCTCGCTTTCTCGTCGATTTCGCAGGCCGGTTACATCATGCTCGGCGTGATTGGCAACAATGCCATGGGACTCTCGGCAATGATGTATTACATCCTTGTTTACATCTTCTCCAACCTCGCCGCATTCGGTGTGATCGGAGCGATAGAGAACAAGACCGGAAAGGTTTCGATGGATGACTACAGCGGTCTCTCCAAAACCAACCCCTGGCTGGCTTTCTCGATGACTCTGGCCATGTTCTCCCTCGCAGGTATTCCCCCCTTTGCCGGATTCTTCAGCAAATTCTTCATCTTCACCTCGGCAATCAATCAGACCGTTGCGTTCCCCGATCTCAACCCCTATCCCATCTATATCCTGGTGCTTGTGGCGTTGATCAACACCATCGTGTCGCTCTACTATTATCTGCTCGTGGTGAAAGCCATGTACATTTCGCCCGATGAACCTCAGATTGCCGGTTTCCGTTCTACCTGCCCCGAGCGCGTCGGCCTCTGGATTACCGTATTAGGCATCATCGCCCTCGGCATTGTAAGCTATTTCTACGACAGCATTCTCGCCGTCGCCGATCCTCAGGCTCTAATCGCCGGCTGACTTTGACATCACATTAATCTCCATCACGCGATTAATCCCCAATACGCGGGGCGCCCTCCTTACCGAGAGCGCCCCGCCGCCTTTTCGTAACCATCCGATATATGCCGCATACAAACAATATTTCACTAATTTTTGTTGTATATTTCTGTTTGAACTGACAGAAATTCGTTATTTTTGCGATGTATTTCTCCTTGTCACCAACCGACGGCCGAGGCAGGCTGTCTCACTCAATAGGAAACATTCAGTATTAAACAATCTCAATACAATCATTATGTCAAAAGGTTCAATCAGTTTTTATTCAAGCACGTTCTTTAAATGTCTGATGGCAGTCGGACTTGTTGTCGCTATTGGTGACATAATTTATGAAATTTTCACCGAATCATTCCACGGAATAAACGTGATTACCGGTCTGTGGGCTTTGGCGACATACGCAGCCTACTTCATAGGTAAGACCATTAAATCCGAGATGTTTCAAAAGGTGATTATGTGGATTGTGCTGATCTCCCTGATTTCACTGCCCATATTCATCAGATTCTGCTGATTTTTTTGGAGAATTGGCGAATAGTTATTAAATTTGCGGCATAATGGGATGAAAGCCCCATATCATACAGTTTTTCTGAAATGGCTTTTTAAGTATCAGAAACGGCTTTTTCAGTTTTAATTACTTCATTTTCTGCTATGAAGCGTCAACATCTTTTCAACAGCAAGCAATGCGGTGCCGCACCTCCATGCGGCGCGAGGATGTGATGCGCATAGTGTCCCACTCCAACATTTTAAGCCGCAATTGATGCCCCGTCAGCCCGTGGTGCGCTTTGTCGCATTCCGGCAGGCCGGGTGTGGTACGCTTTGTAGCGTCGTGTCGCGTCTGCCGGGCGCAGCGAGATCTTTGACATGTTGGGATGTCAGGAGGAGGGCCTCCGACATCAGAAAAGAAAATGAATAATTAACCCGGGGATGTGGATTTAAGATTGCTTAGTCTTCATTCCCACTTAAAAACTGTATGATATGAAAATTGAATCTCCAATTATAGTAGAGGCTATGATGTTTGTCGCAGCCTCGGAAAATGAAATTTCTCTTAACGACAATCAACTTGCGCGATTGGGCTTTGATGCCCGCCACGACTTTCTGATTGATGCCGAGTTCGGCGGAATCGCATTGCAGCTTGAATTTGCCAGCAAACGATATTTCAGCGACGATATGCGCGGAGTGCGTCGCCAGGTCAGCGTAATGCTGGTTGATGCCACGGAGCGTGTGCCGGTGACGCAGAAATCCATCAGGGTGGCGATGTCGGCCACTGAGTCGCATCAGGCTAAATATGTGGTTTTAAGCATGGCCGAGGCTGAATTTCAGCATGGCCATACCTATCGGGTGGTAGTGCGCGATGACACTGCGGGCACTTTGCTCGAAGAATCGGTTATCCACACTTTCAGCACCGAAGTACTGGAGCACCCCTGCCTTTGGTTTGATGTGACCGGAGGCGGTATCCGCCCAGATTGGGAGCCTTTCAGCATCTACAGGTCTATGAAAGTGGAGTCGGGCAAGGAACTTAATGTGCGTTTCAATCTCACGCATAACTTTGGTGTCAATGTGCCGGCAATACTTCCTGAGCTGGAAGTGCGCCTCTATAATCCCGAGGGTGAGCCGACTTTAGTACGCTTCATCGAGCCGAAATTTGTCGAATGCCGGGAGGGGTCAATGTATGTGGAGATGCCGTTCTTCTCGAGCTCTCTCTACCGCGGCCCCTATTACGCCGAACTGCTCTGCATGCAATATCCCATCGCCGGGTTTGTGTTCAGCACCCGTGGCCCCGAAGTGAAAGGGGAGAGCTATGGGGCCAATATCGTTCCTTTTGACGAATACTCGACTGATGCAGCTGTGGAACGCTTTCGCAAGTTTGCCGAAAGCGTGGAGGATTCTGAAAAGGAGCTCGAGACGGAGGATTTTGACGAGCTTCTCGACAGTTTTATCCGTAACGAGCAGGCTGCTCTTGCCGATGTGCCTGACGTCGAGGAGAATGCGGATGAAGACGGGGAGGCAGAGGAGCTGAAGGAGGAGCCTCAGGCCGCCTCGGGAGAGCATCGCTCTATTGTCGACTCCCTTTCGATGCTGACGGGACTGACATCGGTGAAAAACAAACTCGGGAAGTATGAAAAGTTGGTCACATTCAACAAGATGCGGGCTGAAAACGGTTTGCCTGTGGGGAATGTGCCCCTGCATGCCATGTTTCTCGGGTCTCCGGGCACCGGCAAAACCACAGTGGCCCGACGTGTAGGCCTGATGCTCCGTCGTGCAGGAGTTCTGTCGAAAGGGCATGTAGTGGTGCGCGAGCGCGCCACGCTTCTCGGACAGAACTACAGCAGCGAATCGGAAAACACCCTCAAGGCCATCGAGGAGGCGCAGGGGGGTATACTTCTGATCGATGAGGCGTATCAGCTGTTCCAGCCCAACGATCCGCGCGACCCAGGCAAATTTGTAATCGAGTCGCTTCTGACGGTGTTGGCCGATGAATCGCGGCGCGACTGGATGCTTATTCTCGCGGGTTATCCCGACCGGATGCGCCGTATGTTCGAAATGAATCCCGGACTTAAATCGCGCATCCCCGATTCAAACATCTATGAGTTTGAGGATTTCACCGAATCCGAACTGATGGAGATTGCCGAGCGCTATTTCGAACGCAACGGTTTCTCGCTCTCGGCCGATGCCCGCGATGCGCTTGCACAGCGGCTCAGAGCGGATTACAGTCATCGCGATTCGTCGTTCGGCAACGCGCGTCATGTGATAAACATGATACTGACCGACATAGTGCCGGCGATGGCCGAGCGTGTGATCGAAGGTGGCGAAATCGACAAGACCCGGCTGACTGAAATTCAGGCTTGCGATATACCCGCCCGGCAATCATCCGTTAACACTTCGTCGCGCCGCAGGGTGGGATTCAGCGCCTGACTGTCAGCCCTGCCGCTCTTTCAGCCCCATGGCAATATCTTCGACGACCTTGGGGAAGTATTGCTTCTCAAGGGCATGTACTTTGGCGGCGATGTCGTCGGGAGTGTCGTGGGGCGACAGGGCGGTGCGGTATTGGGCGATGCACTCGCCGGCGTCGATCCGCGCGTCTACATAGTGGATTGTGATGCCGGTTTCGGTTTCACCGGCAGTCTTGACAGCTTCGTGCACATGGTGCCCCCACATCCCTTTCCCTCCATATTTTGGCAGTAGGGATGGGTGGATGTTGATGATGCGGTGGTGGAATCTTTCGAGCAGATAATCGGGTATAAACAGCAGGAAGCCAGCTAAGACTATAAGGTCGCACCCCTCGACGGTCTTAAGGACGAGCCGGGGATCTTCGCTGAATTCGCGTCGGGTGATCACTTTGGCCGGTACTCCAAGCCGCTGTGCGCGCTCAATGGCGCGGGCCTCAGGCTTGCTGCTGACGACCACGGAAACGCCGACATTTTCATTGCCCTGAAAATGCCTGATAAGGTTTTCGCAGTTTGTCCCTTCTCCACTGACAAAGATGGCTATATTGATTTTTCTCATATTCTTCTTGTCCAATCTGATGCAAAATTAACTATTCAAATTGTGTTATACAAATCGCGGCGGAGATATGGGCATAAAAACAGGCCACCCCCGGGAGCGCGCTCCCGGGGGTGGCCTGTTCAGTCTATTGCCCTCGCAGGCGGTCAGTCACGACGGAAAATGTCGCGGGTATATACCTTGGATTCCACATCGTCGAGGCATGAGTCATAGCGGTTTGCCACTATGGCTTTCGACATTTCTTTGAATCTGGCGAGGTTGTTCACGACGAGGCTTCCGAAGAATGTGGTGCCATCTTCGAGTGTCGGCTCGTAAATAATGACCTGTGCGCCCTTGGCTTTGATGCGCTTCATCACTCCCTGGATCGACGACTGGCGGAAGTTGTCGGAGTTTGACTTCATCGTCAGGCGGTATACGCCAATGATGCATGGCGTTTCGTGGCCTGCGTTATACTGGTTGTTGGCCGAGTAGGTGTAATAGCCGGCAAGATTGAGTATCTGGTCGGCAATGAAATCCTTGCGGGTGCGGTTCGATTCCACGATGGCGCTCATCATGTTCTGAGGAACCGCGGTATAGTTGACCAACAGCTGTTTGGTGTCCTTGGGCAGACAATAGCCTCCATATCCGAACGAAGGGTTGTTGTAGTGCGAGCCGATACGGGGATCCAGGCCGACTCCCTCGATTATGGCGCGTGAATCAAGACCCTTGACCTCGGCGTAGGTGTCGAGTTCGTTGAAGTAGCTTACGCGGAGTGCAAGATAGGTGTTCGCAAATAGTTTTACAGCCTCGGCTTCTTTCATGCCCATATAAAGCACGGGTATATCCTCTTTTATCGCACCCTGCTGCAGCAGGCCTACAAAGATGTGAGCCGCCCGGTCAAGCATGGCAATGTCGGTAACCTTGCTAATTGCCTTGTTCTCGTCATCCAGCCCGTCCTTTTCAATGATTTTGGGTATGCCGGCGATGATGCGCGAAGGATATAGGTTGTCGTAGAGAGCCTTGCTTTCGCGGAGAAATTCGGGGAAAAACAGTAGGTTGAACCGCCCGACGCCCTTTGCGGCGTATTTAGCATACAGACTGCGACAGTATCCTACAGGTATGGTCGATTTTATGACCATAACAGCGTCGGGATTCACGTCCAGCACCAGATCGATTACATCCTCGATGCAGTGTGTGTCAAAGAAATTCTTGACGGGATCATAGTTTGTGGGGGCCGCAATGACCACGAAATCAGCATCTTTATAGGCTGCCGCTCCGTCGAGTGTCGCCGTCAGGTCAAGATCTTTTTCCGCCAGATACTTTTCGATATACTCGTCCTGAATGGGCGACAGGCGGCTGTTGATTTTCTCCACCTTTTCGGGAATCACGTCGACAGCCGTGACATGATTGTGCTGCGCCAGAAGAGTGGCGATGCTAAGCCCGACATATCCGGTGCCGGCAACAGCTATGTTATATCTCTCTTTCATCATCATAGTTTGTAACCGCTCAGGAAGACTTTTATTTTTCGATGGATGCCTTGATGTTGTCGACTATATAACGGACATTTTCGTCTGTCACCCATGGACCCGAGGGGAGGCAGATTCCGACTTTGAAGAGCGATTCGCTGACGCCGTTGGTGTAGGCCGGATTGTTGCGATACACCGGCTGCCGGTGCATCGGTTTCCACAAGGGGCGCGATTCGATATTGGCTGCGTCGAGCGCCATGCGGAGAGCCTCCACATTGTCGTTGGGCTGACAGTCGGTCACGGCCGATGATGTGGAGTGGGTGACTCCGGCGGCGCCACCTACGGCACCGGTGATAACTTGCTTGTAGGCATTCTCCTGCCCTTTGATCCGCAGCGCGGGGTCGAGCGTGGCGGTGCATAGCCAGAAGTTGGAGTCGAACTCGGGCGAGGGAGCTTTGTGCACCGTTATTCCCTCGACGTCGGCGAGAAGATCTTCATATAGAGCCTGCACGTGGCGGTGGTGGGCGATATGCTCGTCGACAATAGTCATCTGGCCGCGGCCGATGCCTGCGCAGATGTTCGACATTCGGTAGTTGTAGCCTATGGCCTCATGCTGGTAATAAGGATAGCTTTCGCGGGCCTGTGTGGCATACCATAGAATCTCGCGGGCCGAGTCGGCGTCGGGGCAGATCAGTGCGCCTCCGCCTGAGGTTGTGATCATCTTGTTGCCGTTGAACGACAGCACGCCATAGCGGCCGAAAGTGCCGAGCACCTGACCGCGGAAACGTGAGCCGAAGCCCTCGGCGGCGTCCTCGATTACCGGAATGCCGTAATGGTCGGCAATCTCCATTATGCGGTCAATACGGTATGGCATGCCATAAAGAGCCACAGGAATTATGGCCTTGGGCTTCTTTCCGGTTTTAGCGATGCGGTCTTTAATAGCCGTTTCGAGCAGGTCGGGATCTATATTCCACGTTTCGGCTTCAGAATCGACAAACACCGGAGTAGCGCCCAGATACGTTACAGGATGGCTCGACGCACAGAACGTAAACGACTGCACCAGCACCTCGTCGCCGGGACCAACGCCGCAGGCAATCAGCGCCAGATGCACCGCAGCCGTACCGGCCGACAGCGCCACCACCTTCTTGTCGAGCGGCTCTTCGGAACCTTCACAATGGTTTACAAACGCCTCAAGATCCTTCTCGAAGCCATTGACATTCGGTCCCAGAGGCACCACCCAGTTATCTGCAAACGCCTCCTTTATAAAATCCATCTCCCTGCCGCTCATATGCGCCAGGCATAGCAGTATCCGTTCCATTACAATATTGTGAAGTTGCGGTCGACGAGATCCGAGGTGTGAGCTATCACGACATCGTCGTACATAAGCATCAGTACATCCTCATCGTAATCTCCGATATTCACCGGGTTCTCGACTCCGTTGATGTTGTTTACTATCAGTTTGATGAAATCAACTCCGGCTCCATAGGCGTGGAGGTATGCGCCACCAAAACGCGGATTGATCTCCGACAGGTAATACTCGCCGTCCTTAATGAAGAAGTCCATGTCGAGCGGACCGTTGAATTCGAATGCCGAGCATACTTCTTCGATAAAAGCGAAAAGTTTTGGATCCTTGAAAGAAATGGTTTTGCTCGCCCCTCCGATACGAGTCTCAATCTTGCGTTTGGAGAAGGCCGCCACGGCTTTGTGGGATATTGTATCGACATATACGTCTGCATCGCAGTCGCCACCTGTCATCAGCTCCTGAATGATATAATCATGCTCTCCGCTGTTCCAGTCAGCCTCGGCCTGTTCGAGTGTGTGAACCTTGTGCGCTCCCACGCTGCCGCTGCCACAGACAGGTTTCATGAACACCGGGAATGAGATTCGTCCGGCTGCCAGAACTTCTTTGAAATCTGCCCAGTCGTGAAACGTCAGGGGTGTCCTGATGCCTTTCCGGGTAAGATATTTGAACAGCTCATATTTGTTGAAACAGTAGATGGCGCTTTGGGGAGCCGGACACAAGGGTATCACACCGGCTTCCTTGAAACGGTCTGAGTTGGCTGCAATCAGTTCTATTTCAGGGTCGATAAGTGTTGTGACAGCCTTTATGTCATTCTCGCGGCATATGTCGAGAAGAATATCGACATATCCCGGTTCTGTAATCCGTGGCACCACGTACTGGCGGTCACAGAACTGTAGCGCAGGCGCAGTGGATTGATGATCGGTACCCACTATATGTCCGGTCTTTCCAATAGTTTCCTTAACATCGCGCAGAAGGCGCCCGCGGCGTCCAACGCTGCAAAACAGCAAGTTGTTCATTGTTGACTGAGTTGTGTAATTATAATTTGTCAAGAGCAATTATATCAGCGGCACATGACGGGCGGCGCACTTCGCGACAGACCCCTTCCTCATTTCTTGAATAAACCCTCGGCCAGAGGCGAATGAACTGCGGCGAGAGTGTCATCGTGTAGGCCCCTACATTCTGATAGAGAATGCGGTCGCCTGTTTCGAGACGAGGTTTGTCAATTAGCGTGAACATCCGGTCGTATTCGAGGCAGGTGCATCCGGCCACTATCTGGAGTGGCTCAATAGGGCGGTTTTCCGATCTTGGAAGAATCTCCTTGATATAGTCGCTCTTATGAAAAAATGGATCTATGTCATTGCGTGAACCGTCGGTAGTTACAAACCGGGTATGTGTATCGACTTTCTTGACATCGATGACAGATGAAAGAAAAGAGAACGAACTTGCAGTCAGCGCGTTCCCCGGCTCTATGATTATCCGCAGATGTTCAAGCCCATGCTGAACGAGTGGAGTATATAACGCCTCGGCATAGTCGCAGAATGTCGGTTTATTAGGGAAAATGCCGAAATAGCCACCTCCGACATCAAGATAGTCAAGCGAGAGATTATATTTTTTGATAACAGATGCAGCATATTCAACAGAGCGGCGATAAAATCGCGGCGAGCGGGAGTGGGCGGTGCGGTGGATGTGTAGCCCGGCGAGAGATACGTTGGGTAAAGATTCTATATAATTAAGTGCATCGGCGAATTCTCCGCTTTCATCGCTGAATCCGAATCGGCTGTTATCATCATCGCCATCTGCATCCTCAGGCGATATGTGAGAAATATTAATATTCAGTCTGATGCCAACACTGAAATTTCTATTCCGAGGTAATTCCTTAAGCCATTCAAGCTCTCTCTTGGTTTCTATATTCATAATCCCCCCCCCTCATAATTGCTTGAATTGCAGTGGTTTGGGGTTTTAATGGCCCGTTATAGATTATTTTGTCGGGGGAGAAACCGCAAAGTAGTGCAAGTTCATACTCGTCATGGCTGACAACTTCGGCCATACATCCGTTATATCTAGCCATGCGAAGTGCATAAGGCAGCGAATTGGTCTTTACAGAATAACCGATATCGACCTGCTGAAAGCGCTTTTTTAATGAGTCTCTGAAGCCGCAAATACCCCGTTTGAACTCCGCTTCGTCAAAGATGAAGCATGGGGAATGAAGTTCTTGGTAATGGGTCATACGGTGTCAGTCGGGGATGTGTGGATAGTCGAAATCTTCGGCAAAATCGGAATATTTCTTTTTTATTCCATTGTAAATCTGTAAAGAGTCATTCAACTCGCAGATTTCACGAAGAACTCTGAAAGGATATTTTATATAGTCAGATTCTATATTGTTGCTAATAATATTCTCAATGCTTTTTACGAATTCTGCGATATTGTTCCCTTTGAAATATTTGATCTCGGCTTCCATCGTATTGGCGATTATCAATTTATGAGAGTCATCAGAACTTCTCATCGCCTTGACGAGGTTGTTAAGCTCTTTGGTGTCGGCAGATTTGGAACGAACCAGACTACGGAAGTAGGCTTCGACATGATAGAAATTTGTTGGACGACGTTCATAGCACTTTTTCGCAAAATCAAGAGCGTCAGATTCTCGAAGTGAAAATTTGACAATCCATAATTCATGCAGAAGTTTTGCATCGTCAAACTCGGAGTCATTGTTTGCAAAAGTCAGCTCGTAAGCGCTCATATAATAATCACGAGCTATGCAATATGAGCGTTCGTGATCCCCGATCTTATGACGGTAATAAAACCCCATCAGGAAGTTGTGACTGTAAGAGTTCGTGTCAAAAAATTTAATCTCTTTAGGTGCTCGAGTATCTCCTTTGCGACACAATGCGCTGCAAAGCCAATATCTGATGGATCTTTCCATCTCTTTGGTCAACCTCGAGTATCCTTTAAGAACCTGGTCCGCCATGCTTATTACGAGATCATTGTTCCCTTGATAATAGTATTCCATCATTAAACGAAGTACTAATGATGGAATGCACAGGTCGTCAGGAATTGCAGACGGATTGTTTTTAATGCTTTCACGGGCTGCGAGCATGTATCCTGCAATATCCATGCCTTCCATCCGAAAATTCTTAATGTTTTCGAAAACCAGTTCATTATATCGCTGTTCCATTTCATCCGGGAGCTTGGATGGGCGGCGTCGGATATAATTGGCAATGCCCGGGTTTGCGGAAATCAGCGAGTTGTCGATACCGCTAAACAGCAAAACGCTGTAATTGTCAAGGACATCAAGATAGTCATACAGCTCGGACCCTATTACTGTGGCAAGATCGCGGTCAGACATCAACGGAACTCTTGAGAGAACCGTAAGGACATCAATTGCTCCGGGACACTCATATTGCAACTCTTCCAAAATAACCCTGAAATCAGATTCAATTACTGCTTTTGCCGTGTTCAAAGCATTGCGTATTCTGCCCTTTTGTTGCCCTCCCGTAGCCAGAGCTTCCACAGCCTTGTATACCGGCAAGGGGTATCCATTAGATTCTTCCACACATTCCTCTACAAGAGTTTCCGATACGGGGATATTGCAAATCAGAGCATATTCTTTAAAGAGACGTATGAGCCACGCTTTCTCTATTTCTCTGATTGACATTGTTATTACCGTAGGGAAATTGGTTGAGGTATTATAGGCCGGACGAAAACGGCTGACTATATTGAACATCAGTTCACCGTTAAATTCCGGAACTCTGATGAGACCAACAACCCAATTAGCCAGATGTCCGTTACGCTTTACAATAGCACCGTCGTCAAGAATAACTACGGTGCCCTTATTATCTCGGAGAACTTTGTAGAGATCTTTAATCAGAGGAAGAACCTTTTCCCGATGATCATATATCTCCGTTATTTCCCAAGGCTGATATTTGCTGACAATGTTGTTGAGCTTCTGCAGGAAAGCCCATTCATCATCCGAAGCATCCAGCGAAATGGTAAATATGTCTTCTGGTGTAGTATTTGTTTTGACCTCTCTGCTTAAAAATTCCTTTAGAAACCTCTTTCGGCCAAGATGACGAAGCCCCGAAATGATCAGTGTATTCGGATTCGGGATGTCACTATCCGTTCTCCTGTCGCTGAGTATGCCTTTTAGCGCACTCAAGTCGGCATCTCGCCCCATAAAAAGAGTGCGACGAGCTTTTAGTTTCTCGTCTCGGGCATATAAATCTTTCCTTACCTTGTTTTGCACTAAATGGGCGAGCAATGGAATTGTAGTATAATGGTCTGTTATATACTCTTTTTGAATCCAAGGTTTGATGCGAGAATCGCTCCATTCAATCTCATTATCTATGATTACAGGCCAAAATAGGACTTTGCCCTCGTCAACAAGATCGCGGACAAAGTTGATTTCCCGTTCAACCCATCCACCTTCACGAAGAGCTTCTTTCGAGATTAAAAACAAGAAATATCGGCAATCGGTTATCGCTTTTCTGATCTCAGCCCATATTTCCTCGCCACACTCAAAATTATATAGGTCTACAACTGTCAAGTCGCGTCCTAATAACTCGACAAGAGGTTTGACCACAGATTCTTTCCATGCGCTACTATGCGAAATAAAGATTTTGTCTTTCATAATTCGTTAATTATGTCCATTAAAAGCTTCCATGGTGGCATCGGTCTGAGAATTGATGTCGGATCGTTTAATGACTTTCATCAAAGTTGTCCAGACGATTTTGCAGTCTGTGACGAAAGAGATATGGTCGACATACCAGACGTCGAGTTCAAATTTCTTTTGCCATGATATGGCGTTGCGGCCGTGGCACTGGGCCCAACCGGTGATGCCGGGGCGCACTTCGTGGCGGCGCGCCTGCATGGGTGAATAAAGTGGCAAATATTGAACGAGTAGGGGACGAGGGCCGATGAGCGACATGTCGCCACGTAGCACGTTCCAAAGTTGTGGTAGTTCGTCGATGGATGTGGAACGGACGAATCGTCCTACTTTAGTCAGGCGTTCGCCATCGGGCAGCAGATTGCCGTCGGCATCCCGCTGGTCGGTCATAGTCTTGAATTTGACCACTTTGAAGATTTTGCCATTCTTGCCCGGTCGCTCCTGAAAGAAGAACGCACCGGCTCCGCGATTGGCGAAGTGAAGCCACACGGTAACAGCCGCAAGGGGAAATGACAGCACCAACAGCGCTCCGGCTGATGCGGCAATATCAATGGCTCGCTTGAAAACATCCCTGTACAGTTTCATCTCTGTTGTAACGTTTCTGATGTCGGATATATTATTGGCAGGGCGGTTTATTCTTCGCTGTCACCGGTCAACTCTTTCCGGGAACTGGAGAGTGAGAATGTGTTATTGTGCAGGTCGGCTTTTACGTAGTAGCTTTTCGGCCGGCTCAGATGGATGTTGGTGGCGTCAACGAATCTGTCGGAGAGGATGGAGATGCGACGCGATGGGGTGTTCTGATTTCGCAACGACATGTCTCTATATCAATTATTTAGAAGATTGCCGCGATACGTTGTCAATGGGCTGAACACAATGTCTCGTTGTAAAATTCTTTGAGGCAACGGCGCACGTAGGTCTGTTCGTAGCGTGAGGCGATGAGTGGACGGGCTGCGGCGCCCATCGCGATGGCTTCGGTGGGGGTGACGGCCATGCGTTTCATTGCGTTGTAGAGAGCCTCGATGTCGCGGGGCGGGATGATTACGCCATTACGGCCCTCTATGATGATCTCGCGACTGCCGTTTATGTCTGTGACGATGGATGGAAGCCCCATGGCACCAGCCTCGATGACTACGTTGGGGAACCCCTCCCGATAGCTCGGGAAGACGAGCGCGTCGGCGGCGGCGAGCCAGGGTCGGACATCCGACTGCCTGCCGACTGCCTCGATGAAGTCGTTATGCTTGATTTCGTTGAGGGTTTCCGGTTTTAATGGATCGAGGTCCTGTTCCATTTCTCCCACGAGCAGCAGGCGGGTATGGGGATATTCGGAGTGAAGGCGATGAAAGGCTTCGACGAGTTCGTTGATCCCTTTGTCGCGGACGAGCCGACCGACGAACACGAAAGTGAACGCGTCGGGACGGCGCAGCTTGGCGGCTTCGGCCTGTACCTCGGGCAATCCGGGATTGTAATGATCGAGGTCGATGCCGCGCACGTTGCCGTGACCGAGCACTTTCAATGGCTTTCGGGTGATATTGTAGTTGATAAGATCATTTTTCACGCCTTCCCCTTCGGGGATTACGTGCGTGGCGCAGGCACATGTGACGCGGTCGGTGAGAATGAGTATCCGCTGCGTGAGCCCGGTTGCTGTGGGGAAAACAAGACCGGTGAAAGTGTGGACGCGCACAGGCACCCGGCAGATCCACGCCGCTATCATCGACAGCAGTCCGGCTTTGGGGGTCATTGAGTGAACCATGGCAGGCCGTTCGCGACGGAACACTTTTACAAGTCGCCATAGGCTCTTCACATCGCGCCAAGGCGATATGTGCCGCTCCATGGCAACGGCTGCCGTTCTTACGCCCTCGCGGCTGCCGAGTTCGTCAAGCTCGACTCCGGGCGAGCTTACTGCCACAACCTCATAGCCCTCCTGCTCCTGCAGTTCCCGCAACAGCCCCCGGCAAAACGCGGCCAACGACCCCGGCACCGTCGATGTTCGTATTATCTTGACCATGACAGGATTAAAGAGTGCTATATAGTTGTGAATATTTTTCGGCCATTGCGGAGATGTCGAATTGGGCGGCGCGATGACCGCAAGCCGAAGCTATTGTCCGATATTTTTCGACGTTTGTGTCGAGGTCGAGGATCCGGGCGGCGAGGGCGTTGGAGTCGCCGTGGGGGACGAGGATGCCGGCGCCGCCGACTACTTCGCGGAGTCCGTCGACATCCGAGGCGAGCATAGGTTTGCCGACGGTCATGCCTTCGACCGATGAGAGCGACAGCCCCTCGAAGTGGGATGACATAACCACGTAGTCGGCGGCATGAAGCAGCTCGGCAACATCGGTGCGAAGGCCGAGAAAGTGGACGCGGGCATCAAGTGCCAGCTCTTTTGTCTGTGCTTCGAGTTCGGGACGACGGACGCCGTCGCCTACGAGAAAGAGGTGAAATTTGTCGGGCACTAAGCTGAGGGCGCGGATAAGTGTGTCCTGATCCTTTTGAGGACGGAATCCGGCCACCATTATCAGTTTCCGGCTCCCCGCCGCCAGCTGTTCCAACTCTGGGGAAGGCTTTGCTCCGGCATATTTGCCGACATCAACGCCGTTGTTGATTGTGAGAATTTTAGTGCTTTGATCTTGGATAAAGCTGCGCAGATTGTCTTCCGCTTTCTTTGAAATGCAGATCACCTTGCGGTATCTGCCATACATCCAGCGGTCGATAGAGGCATACCATTTCCAGTCCCGTCGGCGATTGGAGGTGTTGTGCTCTGTGGTAACCAGTTTTGTTTTGGAGAATATGCTGCATAGGGCAGCGAATATCTGCGGAGCAGTGTTGTGGGTGTGCACCACATCGTATTTGCGCATGAACGGCAATAGGCGGATCAGACGCAAAGGAGAATAAACTGAGCCTCCGATGCCGAGGTCAAACACCTTTATTCCGGCGGCTTCGACTTCGCGCCGGAAAGGCGTATCAGTTCCGTCAAAGAGCAAAAGATCTACGTCAAGATCCTTGCCCTTCAGCCGAGGCAGCAGATCAACCATCAGTTTCTCTGCCCCGCCTGTCCTCAAAGATGTTATGACGTGGAGTATTCTCATAGTTTGACGGAAACTCTGCTTCTTACTTTTAATATTAAATAATATAGTGGCCTACAATAAAAATAGAGTGTCGACAATAGTCGTAGTCTATAAGGACGGTTGTCGTATGGTAAATTGACGTTATTAAACGAAGTTTTTGATTTGTAACTTAAATATTGATTTTTAAGAGGATGTCTACAATTTTTTACCCAAGGCCTATTTACTATCCCTGGTGTGAAGTGAACAAATACAGCATTCGTTGTGCCATTCTCAATGTCTTCTTTGGAATAAAATGGTTTCCGTTTACAGATTTCATCATAATTCATATAAAAATTGCTAACAATATTATATTTTGGTGGTAAGATTTTAATGGAATTGTTACATACTGCATTTATTATTCCTTGATCATGATGATAAACATTCCCATTATAATGATGAAGAAATTCTATGAATTTTTGCTCAAGATTGTTATCTCTCCAAAATCTTAAATTTATAAGCAAAAAGCCAGCATTTATATAGGGGGAATCAATGTTTAGCCCAATATTTGTTTTGGCTTTGTTTGAAACTACATCCAATACACCAGCAACGGAAAAATAAGTTAAATCTGTCAACCATAAATTTTTTAATGATTTTAAAACCAGTGCGTCAGTGTCTGCGTATATAATTTTGTCAATATCTGTATTGATTATAGAAGATAAGAATAAACGCGCATATGAGCTTATAGAAATAGTATTAGGTATTTCAACTCCAAGCATTTTTCGAATATTGTTCAAGTCATATATTATAATTTTTAGACCGAATGATTCGATTTCGTTTTGTAATAAATTTTTCTTCTCAGATGTGATGTTTCTTGCCAGCAGATGAATAGTTACACTTTCAAAATCAGCCAAATTATTCTCTGCCACAGATTTTGCAAAAATAGTTGACTGCATCAAATAGTTGCTGTCAGTAGAAATAGCAATGTGAAGATTATTCATTACGAAAAAACAGAGATGAAATTTATAATATTTTATTTTATACTATTCATAAGATCTTTTATATGGTATATCCAACCAAAGGGGAGAAGAAGATTCCCCCATCCAGTTATTCTAACGCGATTCTTCGGGGACGCGCAAAATGAGAATCGCCAGTAATTTATGGCAATGCGCAATTTTGCTTTGAAAGAATCTGCAATGGTAAACCATTCAGCATATGTCATCATCGAAGCCAATGGGCTTTTCATGCGTGCGAGTGTTAGCCTGTTGGAGAGGCCATCGGGCTGGTATTCCACAGTGTAAATCGGCCTGTTGAAGTATAGTAATTTGTGTCTCAGTCCAATTCTATTCCAAATTAATACTTCAGGACAAAACTTTTCACCAATGATTTCTGGAAATGGGAATTGGCGAATGATTTCTGTAAGAAAGACTTCCTTAAGGTCTCCATGCACTTTCCATTTTGTGCTTATTTCATAGGGAGCGGCATCGATGGAGGCGCAGGGCAGGCCGCTGCCAACGATCGAGCCGTCGGCATATTGGTCAAGGCCGCAGACCCCTGCGAAACTGTCCTTATCTTTAATAGCGGTGAATGCCTCGATCACATCGGCGACAGCCGTTTCCGGCAGCCAGTCGTCGCTGTCGGCGATAAAAAATAGTTCGCCGCGGGCTTCCCGGGCAGCAAGGTTCACAGCGGTGTGTTTTCCGCCATTGGATTTGCGCAGATAGCGGATAGGGAGAATGCCGTCACTGATGAATCCGTTTACCACCGACTCTGTGCTGTCGGTTGAACCGTCATCGACAACCAGCCATTCAAAGTCCTTGCAGTTTTGTCTGCAAAGGCTTTGATAAAGTCGGGGCAACAGCGCTGCCCGGTTGTATGTGGGTGTGGCTATCGTGACCAGCATTTCACTATCTGTTTCCTTAATGAAGACTGCATTTTGTCGAGCATTACCGCTATCAGGAATACTCCGATAGATAAGCCTAAGACTTCGGTGATATAAAGCCAGTAACCATGCGTGGTATATTCCGTTATGAGAAAGCTCCTTATGTATGGAATCAGCACAGGCTGCATGTGCAGAAGATATGCCATAAGGCATCCGGTGGCTGCATAGTTGATTGCGCGGCTGTGGAAATTCCACTTCCTGAAGATGAATATCAGGCTTATGGCTTCGGCAAGAATCAGCGGATTGGTGTAGCGTAGACCGATAAATCCGCAATAGAACAGTGCTGCCTGTGCTGTAACCGATGCTATAAGCAGTAGCACGCAGTGTTGGTCAAGAAGTTCCGATCCGTAAAGACGCATGTATCGTGCCAACAGATATAAGAATCCGAACCAGATTACGCTGTAGCCTCCCTCAGTGCCGAGCACGGGAGCACGGAAGATGAAATCGTATAAAAGGATAAGGGCATATGCCGACAAAATCAACGTGCCGAGCTTTTTGCGGTCTATCGCCTTAATACCGTGGTTGAGAATCGGCGCTATTATGACAAGGCCTATATAATCAATGACAAACCAGTATGCGTTCCCTCCGAAAATGTATTCAAATATGCCGCCTGTCGATTTCAGTGCGTCTACGGGAACCCAGCCGGCAATAAGACCGACAATCAGAATCGGGACAGTACAGAACAAGAGCATAAAAGCCAGAGCCGGGATTTTCCGTAGCCCGCTGTTGATGCCGAACCATCCGGACATCAGTACGAAAGCGTTGACCGAACCGATGCACAGCGACTCGACAACGCATTTGGCGAAGTGCTCCGATTCGGAAGCGAAGCTGCTGCCTACAAACCACATATTGCCATGCTCGACAAGGATCATGATAATCAGGATGATGCGCAGCAGTTCAAATGATGAATTCCGTGTCACTCGAAAAGGCTGAAAAATTCGCGGGCGATTTTCTCGCGGCCATGTTCGCGGAGCACGGCTTCTTTGCCGGCCCGGGCTATTTCCTCAATGGTCGATGGCTCATGAGCAAGGCGGTTGAGCCAACCGGCCAGTTCGACGCCGTCGCGATATACAACACATTCTTTACCGCTTTTCACGGCGATGTTTTCCAATGCCAGCGGGGTGCCTATCACCATCAGACCGTTGGCAAAAGCGTCAAGCACCTTCCCTTTTGTACCGGTTCCTACAGCCACCGGTGTCAGCTGTATATGGTGCGAGGATATTTCGGCGGCATAGTCGTCGACGTATCCTTTGATTTCAATATCATAGCCGGCGGTTTTCAGCATGTTGGCCATATCGCCCCACCCTTTGCCCAGGAAAGTTATCTTATAGCGCTCCTTAGTGCTGAGGGGCAACGATTTCATGGCTTCGAAAGCTTCGTCGGCGGCATGAGCCATTGTGACATCGTAGCGCCCAGCCACCAATATCTTCAACGGATCTTTATCCGAAGCTGACGACCGAAGGTGCTCCGACAGGTCGTAGTGAGGATGGCGGATAAACCGCACGTCGGCTGCCGGATTTAGCTGTCTGAGGAATCGGGCGTCTTCATCTCCCACCAGATGATATTTTATCTTTGGTCCGGCAGGGAAACGCGAGGCCATTGCGGCATATCGGTGATACATCAGAGCATAGCGGAATATGGATTTTATACTTGTCGGTACACCGTTCATTGCCAGCATGCGATGATAGTACATCGCCTCGCAGTCGGGACCGCTGACTACGACCGGCACCCCGGGGAATAGTTTAGCCATCCGAGCAATATCTTCTCCATAAATCCAAAGAGCCGAATCCGAACCTTTCAGGTATGATCTGATTTCGGTACGAACATTATCAGGCAACGGCAGATAGCCGAGAACCGGCCTGGACAGTAACAGTCGCACCGGAGCCGGACTCAGATACCGGAACCAGGAAGGTCTGCCGACTAGGTGAATCTTTATGCCCAACGCTGTCTCAGACTTCCTGATCTGCTCAGGCGTGCAACCGTTGAGGTTAAACGACCACACCTCCAATGCCACATCATCGGGGCGGAAAGCCGTCAGATGGTATGGCAAAGCGCTCGCGCCGCGATAATTAGTGGCAGTGGGTGTATGCAGCGAAATCAGGGCGATGCGTTTCATTTCGGAAGCCTGAATGCAGGTCTGTGGAACTTGTCCTGATCGTAGCGGTGGTCATATTCATAACGCTCCCATGAATAATCAGGATAACGGTGACCGTCGGTCAGGAATGTCTTGTACGGATACAGATTGTTGTATATTTGCCAGGCATTGTAAACTCTTACGTATAGGGCAAGCATCACTGCAATTATCAGCATCCCGAAGCCGTTTTTTACACGGCGATGGTTCTCGGCGGTGGTGCATATCAGCGTTACGGTGTAGATGATGCCTAAGGTGAAGAACCAAGCCACGCGTCCGCCATCGCTTGAGCGGATAAACAGCAGAAGCATGGCACAGAAGCACCACGCCATATTAAGGAATATGATATTGCGGCGGTTATCCTCGATTTTCTTATAGTTCGCAAGGATTATCCACACGAAAAATATCACTTCGAGCAGGTAAGCTACTCGTGCGCTTGAAGCTGTATTATATGTCCCCGAATTTACGTCACTTGACACATTGGTGAAAGCATCGTAGAGCGCACCGGTTACGCCCGACAGGCCGACTGCGGCGCACACCAGCAGAACAATCACCACCAACGCGGGCTTCAGTTTCTTCAAGGGCATAAGGCAAAGAGCGGCAAAAACTATACCCGATTTGTGCAGGAAAGCCACCAACAGTACTATCAAAAAGAATTTCCACAGTTTCTTTTCAATCAGATATGTCACGCCGAGCCATGCCACTGAGAACGCCAGCACCTGCCTCAGATAGGTGAAAGTAAAGAAAAACACCATGCCGAGAAACAGAATCATCGCCAGCGGATAATTCGGCAGATTCTTCGCAAACGCCTTATACATACAGAAATAAATAAGCAGCGTTACGATAAGAATATAAATATATCGGTTTGCCGTAATGCACCCGATCGCATAATTGAGAGCCGTATAACCCGGCTCGAAATATGTCAGAGCATGTGCATTCCGGGCATTAAACCCATTGCTCACCCCGCCGGCTATACTTTCGAACACTTCACCATAGATATATCGGTCATATCCTCCAAGCATATCACCGAACCCCACGAAAAGAGCAAGCGCACCCATATAGCACACCAAAAACGCCTTGCTGCGGTTCTCAGGCTTCCCCGCCATATAGGCGCACACCGGTATGAAAAATATGATCAGATACAGCCACATATAATGCTATTATTTAAAATATATGCTATAATGATTGTATTATTCATTTCTGTGAAATCTTTGCAGAAATACGGCATTTTTTAAGATCATTGTTTTAAATGGATTTGTTCGGTCATTTAGCGTTGTAAAGATAGTGAAGACTTATTCGGTGAAATTATTTGGACAAAACCTATCGCTAACGATACAAAAATAGTTTTAACAATAATTTCTGATTAAATATTTTCGAAAGTAAGAATGATTTCCAAGAGCATGTCATCCCTTTTACCGGGTAAATGCTTAATTCTTGAAGCCATTTAATTTTATTATCAAACTCATCTATTCTCCATATATGGTTATTTCGAACTCTTAGAAATAAAGTTGTCATAATTGAATTGACAATTCTATAATACCTGTATTTAACAGCAAAGGGAAATTTGTTGTTGTTAATTTCTTTAATTACTTCTGACGCTAATAATGCGTCCGATTCAATATTTTGTTTTATTTTTTGAGGTGTTTTGGATCGATCTGTGCTTTGAATATTATAACGATAATAATACACCTCGGAATCTATAAACATAACCTGTCTTAATAAAGGATATATCCTAAAGCATAGCTCCGAATCTTCATGTGTAAAGCCTGATTTAAATCTGAGATTATTATCACTGAAAATATGCCGAGCATAAATCCCTCTACACATGCTCCCAAAGACAAAATATTTTAATACGATTTCTTCTCCTTCATAAATAACGTCATATTTGACATTTGGAATTTTTAATAATATAGTTCCTCCATCTTGACTCTGTGCCTTAATGTTATATATGAGAGCATCCAATTTGTGTTTATCAATTATATTGAGTAAATCGTAGAGCTTTTGGGGCAATAAATAATCATCGGAATCAACAAACATCAAATATTTCCCCCTGGCATTCTCAATCCCATAGTTTCTTGCAACTGCCTGTCCTTGATTCGCTTGATGAAATACCCTTATATTATTATATTTTTGCGACCACTGGTTTGCTAATGAGAGACTTGAATCCAATGATCCGTCATCGATTAATAATATCTCAAATTCATATTCGTTTAAGCCTTGATTATACAAAGATGAAATACATTCATCAAGATAGTTCTCGGTGTTATAAATTGGCACTATGAATGATAGTTTTATCATTTTTGTTTATCAACCAATAGGTGGAATCTGTTCTCGATATTATTCCAAATCAGGATTCGAATTTGATCTAAAATAAGTGCAACGATTGAGATTATAATTAAGAAAGCAAATATTCTGATTAAACAGGAAAAACTGGAATATTCCGAATAAATCTGACTTACAATTCGCTTAAAGATTATTCCCCCACAACAAAAATGAAAAAGCATAATTGATAAGGCTGATGCACCAATTTTGTTGATAAACTTAGATTTGAACGAGAAGGTTGAGAATGTCTTAAACAAAGCGTAAGATTGAAGTATTACGATTGGCGATGTATAAAGAAAGATTATTGAACTTATATATTGAATGTTGATTTCGGTAAAGAAAATCCATAAAATTATGTTAACGACGGTTGTAACTATATATATATATATATAGTTACGACAGTTTACTTTCAAATTAAGCTGTTGATAGTAGAAAATTTTATAATATCTCACAAGGAAATAAAGAACCAACAGAAATAGTGCGGAATAACCGGAAGAAAAGGTGCTTATATTCCCTGTAGATGATGGAACCAACCAGCCATATGCAAGAAGAAATATAATGGTGGGTATAATTATTGCATCACATTTTTTCTTGTTTCTCAAGCTTATGAATTCATTAATTATCGGTGATAATATGAATAGCATTATATAAGCGGAAATAAACCAGCCAATAAAGAATGATGAAATGAAGCCTTTAATATAGTGATGTGTGGGGAACTCGAAAAAGATAATTCCAATAATGATTTCGATTATATAGAAAAAAACGCATTGAAATATCAGTTTCAACAATCCTTTTATAGAATATTTAATCCCGAACCAACCGGATATTATTACAAATACATCAACGCAAACTACTGCTATTGATTCAAAAGAAATGGTGGTAATTGCAGATAATGGTTTTGTTAGCAGGTCGGTTCTGTCAGGCGCTCCGATTACTAAATTAATGACATGAACAACTAAAATGAAAAAAATTGAAATTACGCGCAATAATTCTATGCCTGAATGTCTCATATTGATGTTATAACAAATTTCTATAGAGACCCTTTCGTAACCCTAATTTGATAAGGATTCGGTATATTGTTATTGAATTAGCGAATTGCTTGTTTTTCCATTTTAAACGATATGCGTTCCATTGAGTTGCCTTTAAGTACTTAAGGAATTGGCCTCTGTATGGCTGGTTACATTCTTTGTACCAAGGTTTATCAGCTGTGTAATGCACAACCGCAATATCGGCAATCGCTTGTTCAATCTCGTTTGAATATTTGTTGTAAAAATCTGGAATACATTCTGGCCTTCTGAAGAAGTGTTCTTGAAAATTGTATTTAAGAGGGAGCCGTTTTACATTATTGTAAAACGCAATGTTGAGGATTTCTTGATCGTGTTGACGCATACGACCGGCATGTTCTTGAATGATAGACAGGAAGATGTCAAACATGTTGTGCTGTCTCCAGTATGATACGTCAATAATCATAGCACCTGAATTAAAATAGCCAAATTCAGGAGGAAAGCCTAACTGATGATAATTCATTTGAAACTCTCCTTCATCTACTACTGCCGCGACTGCTTTCCCCTCCAAGTTCGTAGCCCAAAGATCTGAAAGATCTTGTGTTACAATAATATCGCAGTCGAAATAAATGACTTTGTCAACTGATAGAGGCAGGAGATTGGCCATTGACAAGCGATAATAACATGCTTTTGTTGTATGTGTTGCTGTTATATTGTTTTTTACGGCATATTCATGGGATACGTCTAGATTGGGCATGTTTTCATAATCGCGTCCATTCACAGTAAGAAATGTGATATTATGAGAGGCGTTGTCCGAAAGTTCTCGGACTAACATAGATTTGTCTCTCTCAGTAACGCTCTCATCCACGATAGCAAAGAAATCTATCGCAGACGACTGGTTGTTCATACTTATAGATTTTATAAGTACAGAGGAAGGCATGATATAATTAGTGTCTGTGCAAAATACTACGTTCATATTTTGTATTATTTGTATAAACTTAAACTGATGTAATTCTTTAATATTGATTTAATTGAGTCGCTAATGTTTTTATAAACCCTTGACCATACCGTATATCTGGCTCCATGTAATTCCCTTCTCCCCATTCGTTCCATGATTTTAGAACGATTAATTTGTTTTCTTTAAGATTTACTAAAGGAAGTATTTTCTTAAGCATCTTTTCAAATGACGAAGGAGACGTATTGACATAAACAGTTCCGAATTTCCCACTTCTAGGTGTGTGATCCCAATTGGGAAGTATCATAGGAATAACATCATTTCGATTAAGCATGTCGTTAGACCAGGCATGTTTAATAAGGTTATAATAGTCGATCGTTCGGGGATATTTTTCGAATGAAATTTTTGTTTTCCTTTTCAAAAACTCTATTCCTCTTTTCCATAATGAAGGAATGAGTTTTTTTTGAGCATTAATATCAATTATTCCACCGTCAAGACCTTTTTGTTTAGCATCTGCAAATGTGTCGAATGACAATAATCCTGTATAGAAATAAAAGCCATCTGACAAATTCTCTTTTTTAGCAAGGGTATTCCATCGAGTAATGAATTCGTTGATATTTTGATAATCTAAATGTTTGTATATGAAAAATATTGGTTTCCCATTATATCTCATATATCTTTCGTCTTTGAAGAACGGCAGGCAATAATAAAAATGTTCATCTATATCTTTTATCCCTGGATAAGTTTGTTCCATCAAAAGTTCACTGGATCCATCGGGACTCCAAGATTTCTTCCACCATCCATGATTTGCCCAAGAGAAACAGAATGGAAAATCTGGTCGACCGATTTTTAGCATCCTTTCAGCTGGCATCTCAAGTAATTTCTGTCCGTTCCCAAACCAGTAATGCCAATAACAAAACCCTGATATACCTGCCTTTTGAGCCAATTCAGCTTGTTTATTGGCCACATCTTCAATCCTTAAATCGTAGTAGCCTAAGTCGGATGGAACTTTAGGCTGATAATGCCCTTTGAAAAGCGGCTTGGCTTTTCCTACGTTGGTCCATTCAGTGAATCCTGTCCCCCACCATTTATCGTTTTCTTTTGTGGGATGGAATTGTGGAAGATAATATGCGATTACTTTTATTTTGCCGTCGTTAAGCTCCATTGGTATGGTTATATAAATTTAAGATTCAGTCTATGACGAACAAAATTTACAGTTTTGTTTCTCATAACCACTCGTTCGTTAGATGTCAATCCAAAAAAATATACTGAAAATATAACGCTAACGATACTCACAGGTATCATAATGAAGAATCGTTGTAGCCCTGCGTCTAAATAGACAGATAACACTATCGGAATTAGAAAAGAGATTACCGATACTTGACTGCAAGGCCATATTACTTCTTTTACAAATGATTTCCAACGATATGATAAATGTCTGTGAAGAATTATCAGTCGAATTATGTTTATGGTCAGGAATACAAATATAAAAATTGGATAGGATGCCCAGACTGGAGCTCCTAATTTATATGCAAGCCATGAAAGAGGAAAAATGATACCTTGATAAATTGTGATAGCGATAGAATAAGTTTTTACTCTGCCGTCTGCTAGAATTAATTTATATAATGAATCTCCAGAAAGTAAGGCTATGGATTCAAACATAGTAAATATTAAAAATAAAGGAGCCATTGGAGGAACTTCCACTAACCAAAGCTTTAAAATTGTGTGGGCTTCCATACATACAGGAACAATAAACAGATACATCATGAACCATGAATATTTTGTTCCGTTGTTTACAAGCCTATATGTATATTCGAATTCTTGATTGGCAAATGATTTTGTTATCTGAGGTGTAAAGGCGGTGGTAAAGTTGTAAACGAAGCTCTTTATACAACTTCCGACGGTATTTGCAATACCTCTGGCTGCATTGAATGCGACACCAAAATAAATATTGATTAAGAAGTTAACTCCTTGGGTGCTCAATATCCAGGATAGATAATGCAACAAATTCCACCCCGAAAATTTAGTGATTTCCTTAACGAGAGCTTTATCAATTTGGAATCTATAGCATACTTCTTGAAATTTTCGCCAACAATATATTACATAGGTCATTGAATATATTATGCTTACACACATATACATTATAGAGTATAAAATCAGGCGGTCGCCGCTAAATGCCATAATTAAATAGCAAATGGCAAGCTTTGCTACCGCATCAAAGATACTCATATATGCGTATATACCCATCTCTTCATGTGCAATAATGGCCGATGTAAAGGGTACACAAGCTATGGAAACAAATGTTGAAAAAATGGAAAATTGTAAAACATAATTTGCTGCATGTATTCTGCCAACCGGGATGTTTGCGATGTTGTTAAGAAAGTACACACCGCATATTTCCAATAATAAAACAACAATAACAGCTAAGATGATATGAACATGCAGCGATGTTACAAAAACGTTTTTAAGTTTAGTTAGATCTCCTTCCCCTAATGCAAAGGTGAAAAAACGTCCACTGGCCGTAGACATTGAGCCAACAATTAAGGAAGAAAATGCAACAATTCCACCGACAACATTTTGGATGCCGTAATTATCTATTCCTAATGCTTCCAACATAACTCGACCAGTGTATATCCCTATTATCATTGAAATGAAAGTTCGGATATACAGAAAGAGTGTGTTTTTTGCTATGCGTTTCGAGCGCGTTTCCAAAATTTAATTTGTGGGGAGTAAAAATACTCGCAAATAGATGTTGTGATGAACGGTGTTCCCTATGAGAAAGAAAGTTGAAAGGTAGCGAATTGGGTTTGCCGGATGGAATAGGGTATGCCTACGGCGCCGTCAACACCGGTGGGCACTGACGTGGCGGAGGGAATAGGAAGTCGGTACGATAGTCATTAAAGACTCTGACTGTAATCTCTTGGTGATAGATAGTAAGTCGGCAGCAAAGTTACGGATTATTTTTGATTTTATGGCGCCTCCGGCTATGTTTTTTCGTTGTGGTAAACAGAATGAGGGTGTGTGAATGAGGGTGTGTCATAATGGCTCATCTGGGTAGTCGCTTGAAGGGTTCGGCCTCGGTCACAATCTCCAGATTGCTCCCATCAGCCTCACCTCCAAGCTCCTGCCATCTGAACCATTCTGACAGCACCTCCCATCCGGATAGAAAAGGCGCTGTGTCAAAATGCTTGACACAGCGCCTTTATGTGGATTTAGATGGATCTGAATTGGGAGATTACTTCACTTCCTCGAAGTCGACGTCGGTGACGTGGTCATCGGGGCCGGCGGAGGGGCCTGCGCCGGGGGCACCGGCACCGGGGTTGGCACCTTGCTGTGCCTGCTGCGCCTGTGCCTGGGCGTTGAGGATGTCCTGCTGTGCCTGGCCGAAGGTGGTTTCGATTTCTTTGATTGCGGCTTCGCAGGCGGGGGCGTCCTGTGCTTTGTGGGCTTCTTTCAGCTTTGTGAGGGCTGCTTCGATGGGCGCTTTCTTGTCGGCGGGCAGTTTGTCGCCGAATTCCTGAAGCTGTTTCTCGGTCTGGAAGATGATTGCGTCGGCTTTGTTGAGGGTGTCGATGCGCTCTTTTTCTTTGGCGTCGGCAGCGGCGTTGGCTTCGGCTTCGTCTTTCATTCGCTTTATTTCTTCGTCGGTGAGGCCCGAAGATGCTTCGATGCGGATGCTCTGCTGTTTGCCGGTGGCTTTATCTTTGGCGGAAACGTTGAGGATGCCGTTGGCGTCGATTTCGAAGGTGACTTCGATCTGGGGGATGCCGCGGGGAGCGGGTGCGATGCCGTCGAGGTGGAATTTGCCGAGGGTTTTGTCATCCTTGGCCATGGGGCGTTCGCCCTGGAGGACGTGGATTTCAACCGAGGGCTGGTTGTCGGCTGCGGTGGAGAAGGTTTCGCTCTTGCGAGTGGGGATTGTGGTGTTGGCTTCGATGAGTTTTGTCATTACGCCACCGAGGGTTTCGATGCCGACCGACAGGGGCACTACGTCGAGCAGGAGCACATCCTTTACGTCGCCTGAGAGCACGCCGCCCTGGATGGCTGCGCCTACGGCTACGACTTCGTCGGGGTTGACGCCCTTGGAGGGGGCTTTGCCGAAGATTTTCTCTACGATCTGCTGGATTGCGGGGATACGGGTGGAACCGCCTACGAGGATCACTTCGTCGATGTCGCTGGCTTTAAGGCCGGCGTCTTTGAGTGCCTGCTCGCAGGGAGCGATGGTGGCGTTGATGAGACGGTCGGCAAGCTGCTCGAATTTGGCGCGGGTGAGGGTTTTTACCAGGTGCTTGGGCACGCCGTTGACGGGCATGATGTAGGGGAGGTTGATTTCGGTGGAAGTCGAGGATGACAGCTCGATTTTGGCTTTTTCGGCGGCTTCCTTCAGGCGCTGGAGAGCCATGGGATCCTGACGGAGGTCAACGCCTTCGTCTTTGAGGAATTCGTCGGCGAGCCAGTCGATGATTACATGGTCGAAGTCATCGCCGCCGAGGTGGGTGTCGCCGTTGGTCGATTTCACTTCGAACACTCCGTCGCCGAGTTCGAGGATGGAGATATCGAATGTGCCGCCGCCGAGGTCAAACACGGCGATCTTCTGGTCTTTGTCGCTCTTGTCGAGGCCGTAGGCGAGTGCGGCCGCGGTGGGTTCGTTGACGATACGCTTGACTGTGAGGCCGGCGATTTCGCCTGCTTCCTTGGTGGCCTGGCGCTGGGAGTCGTTGAAGTATGCGGGGACGGTGATTACGGCTTCGGTCACGGCCTGGCCGAGGTAGTCTTCGGCAGTCTTCTTCATTTTCTGAAGAATCATTGCGGAGATCTCCTGGGGGGTGTATTCGCGGCCGTCGATGTCGACGCGAGGAGTATTGTTGGCAGCGCGTACCACTTTGTAGGGCACACGTTCGATTTCTTTCTGAACCTGATCATAGGTCTCGCCCATGAAACGCTTGATGGAGTAGATGGTGCGTCCGGGGTTGGTGATGGCCTGACGTTTGGCGGGGTCACCGACCTTACGTTCGCCACCGTCGACGAAAGCGACGACAGAGGGAGTGGTGTTACGACCTTCGGAGTTAGGGATTACGACGGGGTCCTTTCCTTCAAGGACAGCTACGCATGAGTTGGTGGTACCTAAGTCGATACCTATTATTTTTCCCATAGTTGTTATAGTTTTGTTGTTATTGATTTTTCGATTCTTAAGAGCCGGTGTGTTGCGACCGGATATTTTTATTTCTCGTCTCATAAATGAAACAAACATTGTGCCAAAAAGGTTGGTGTCATCGGTTATTTATCGGAGAATCGTTCCGGAGGGAGTGGTTTGAGGGTGTCAGGCGTGGAAAAAGCGCTGTGTCAGGCATTTTGACACAGCGCTTTATAGTTGTAGGTGGTGTGACAGCCGGGTCTGACATGACATGTCAGTCGCGGCGTGTCGTGGGATGTCAGAGTGCGGGTGCCTGAGGCTGCACGCGCCCGGGATATGCCTCGAGAGCTTTGGCGAGGGTCCGCAGAGCCTTGCGCAGCTCCTCCTTCTCAAGCACATAGGCTATTCGCACCTCGTTGTGCCCCATTCCGGGAGTGGTGTAGAAACCCGAGGCTGGAGCCATGAAGACTGTGGCGCCCTCATGCTGGAATTCGCGCAGACACCATTCGCAGAATTTGTCGGCGTCGTCGACAGGCAGTCGCGCCACGGTGTAGAACGCCCCCATGGGAATAGGGGAGTAAACTCCGGGAATTTTGTTCAGGCCGTCGATGAGGAATTTGCGTCGTTCCACATATTCGTTGTAGGTCTGGAGCATGTAGTCGGCAGGAGTGTCGATCGAAGCTTCCGCCACAATCTGCCCGAGCAGAGGGGGGCTGAGGCGTGCCTGGCAGAATTTCATCACATTTTTCTTAAGCTCTTTGTGTTTTGTGATCAGGGCGCCCACGCGGATGCCGCATTCGTTGTAGCGTTTCGAAACGGAGTCGATCAGCACCACCTGCTCCTCGATGCCGGGGAGGTGGAACGCAGAGATGTAGGGCGCGCCCGTGTAGCAGAATTCACGGTAGACCTCATCGGAGAAGAGGAAGAGGTCGTGCTTCTTCACGATGTCGCGCAGCTGCAGCATCTCTTTCATTGTGTAGAGATAGCCCGTGGGGTTGTTGGGGTTGCAGATAAGGATGCCCTTGGTGCGGGGAGTTATGAGAGCCTCGAATTTTTCGAGCGGCGGCAGGGCGAAACCTTCGTCGATCGAGGAGGGGATGGTGACGATTTTGGCGCCTGCCGATATTGCGAAAGCCATGTAGTTGGCGTAGGCCGGCTCGGGCACTATGATTTCGTCGCCCGGGTCGAGGCATGCCATGAAGGCGAAGAGCACAGCCTCGGAGCCGCCGGTGGTGACGATGATGTCGTCGACGTCGACTTCGATGTTGTAGCGGTGGTAATATTCGCGCAGCTTGCGGCGGAGTGATTCAAGTCCGTCGGACGGAGAATACTCGAGCACCTTGCGGTCGATATTTTTGAGCGCGTCGAGCCCCTCTTTCGGGGTGGGCACATCGGGCTGACCGATATTGAGTCGGTAGACTTTGACGCCTCGTTTTATAGCTTCTTTGGCCAGCGGGCCGAGACGTCGGATAGGGGATGCGGGCATTTCAATGCCGCGTTGAGATAGCTGAGGCATAAGAAAGATTGACCAGTTGCTAAAAAAATAACCAGTAGCTTTAAAATTAATGTGATGCGTCGGTGGCGCCGTCCTGAGCGGCGGCCAGCGGATTCCATCCCTGGGCTTTGATTTCCATCTCCACGCCGTCGCGTGTGATGAGGAAAGCGCCCAGAGAGGGCTTTGTGATGTGGCCTATCACTTTCACGCCGGGAATCTTCTTGATCGCTTCGTGGGCATGAAGGGGGATGGTGAAGAGCAGTTCGTAGTCCTCGCCGCCATTCATGGCGGCGGTCACCACATTCATGTTAAGTTCTTCAGCCATCACGGCCGTCTGGTAGTCGATGGGGATGCGGTCTTCGTATACGCGGCAGCCTACGCCCGAGTCCTTGCAGATGTGGAGCAGTTCCGACGAAAGACCGTCGGATATATCCATCATGGCGGTGGGTATGATGCCCTCGCGGGCAAGATTCTCGATGATGTCGCGACGGGCTTCGGGTTTGAGCTGACGTTCGATAAGATATTCCTTGCCGCCGAACTGAGGTTCGAAATCGGAGCGGCCGCCCGAAGCGGCTTTCTCGCGTTCGAGCAGCTGCAGACCCATATAGGCAGAACCGAGGTCGCCGGAGACGCAGATAAGATCGGTGTCGTGTGCGCCCGAACGGGTGACAATGCGGTCGGCGGGAGCGTCGCCTATCGCCGTGATGGAAATCACGAGTCCGGAACGCGACGTGGTGGTGTCGCCGCCGACAAGGTCCACGCCGTAGATCTGGCATGCCAGACGGATGCCCTCATATAGCTGCTCCATGTGCTCCACAGTGAAACGGCTCGAAATGGCCAGCGACACTGTGATCTGGCGGGGATGGCCGTTCATGGCGTAAACATCGGAGAAGTTTACCACTGCCGCCTTGTAGCCCAGATGTTTCAGGGGCACATAAGTGAGGTCGAAGTGTACGCCCTCAACCAGAAGGTCGGTCGATACAAGCACTTCGGTATCGGGGTAGTGCATCACGGCGCAGTCGTCGCCGACACCTTTTTTGGAGGATACGTTGACCAGGGGAAAATCGCGGGTGAGACGGTCGATTAGACCGAACTCGCCTAAGGTTGATATTTCAGTCTGTTGTTCTGAATTCATAGATTTGAGCTGAATGAAAAGAGAGTCGCGGCCATCCGTCAAAAGCGGAGTGCCGGCTGGAATCATAGACGTGCCACGAGCTCGTGGACAAGCATCTTGGTGACAGGTTCGGCTGTTATGGCGGCCTGCTGCACCTCCTCGTGAGTAGGCACCTGCGTCACGTCCTTGCCCCCTAAGTCGGTGATGACCGAGAGACCGAACACTTCCATGCCGGCGTGGCGGGCCACAATCACCTCGGGCACAGTCGACATGCCCACGGCATCGCCCCCGATGATGTGGAAATACTCATATTCGGCGGGAGTCTCGAAAGTGGGACCGGGCGTGCCGACATAAACGCCGTGCATCAGTCTGATGCCCTTCTCGCGGCCAATGGCATCGGCCACGGCGACGAGGCGCTTGGAGTAGGCCTCGGTCATGGCGGGGAAACGCACACCCAGTTCGGGATAATTGCGCCCGCGCAGAGGATTCTCAGGGAAGAGATTGATGTGGTCGGTGATAATCATCACGTCGCCCACCTTGAATTCCTTGTTCATGCCGCCGGCGGCGTTTGAGACAATGAGCGTTTCGGCTCCAAGGGCACGCATCACACGCACCGGAAAGGTGACGGCTTTCATGTCGTAGCCTTCGTAGTAGTGGAAACGGCCTTGCATAGCCATCACGGGTTTCCCGGCAAGAGTGCCGAAGATGAAGTTGCCGCTGTGGCCTTCGACGGTCGATACCGGGAAGTTGGGAATATCTTTATAGGGGATAACGAGCGGATTCTCGATCATGTCGGCCAAAGGGCCGAGACCAGTGCCGAGGATGATGCCGATATGTGGTTTCAGAGACACTTTCGCGCGGAGAAAGTCGGCTGTCTGTTTGATTTTTTCTAACATAATCGTCGCCAGTTAATTATTAGAGCTATGTAAGTGGAAAAATTATCAATCATAGGAGAAGAGGGAAAAGGGAGCTGTATCGGCGCCGTCGTCAGAACACCGCCTTAAGCAGCAGTTTCTGCAGCTCGTCGTCAAAAGTCTCCACATTGTGCGGGTCGAAACGCACTTTCACAGGCAGATAGTAGGTGCACTCCTTGAGCTGCTCGGGGAAGTAGGGGTTATTGAGCATGCGCACGGCGTCTTTCTCGGTGGTGATCAGCAGCTTGCGCTCGCCGTCCATCTCGTTGAAGCGCCGCAGAAGCAGTTCGAGATCGCGGCGCGTGAAGTTGTAATGATCGGGAAACTGCTTGATTTTCACTTTTGCGTGGAAGCTGCGGAGATAGCGCATGAACGGGCGCGGATTGGCTATGCCGCTTACTGCGAGGATGCTGTCATGCTCGCTGAGCCAGCTCAGATATGGAGGCTGGAGTGCCTTGTCGGGGAACAGGGGCACCAGTTGTTCATATTCGATCGACGAGAAGAACAGTCCCTGATAGGGAAAGAGTTTGAGACTGTTTTTGAAAATGCGGTATTCGATGGCTTTGAGCCGTTCGGGACACTTTGTGACCACAACCATGTCGGCGCGGTAGATGGCGTTCATGGGTTCGCGCAAGCGTCCGTGCGGCAGAAGCGTGTCGTCAAACACGGGAGCGTTGAAGTCGGTGAGGAGAATCGACACCGTAGGTTTCACATAACGGTGCTGGTAAGCGTCGTCAAGGACTATGAGGTTGATTTTCGGGTCGATGCGCAGCAATTCCTCGATGCCCCGCACCCGGTCCTCGCATACCGCCACTGTGACGTCGCGACCGAATTTCTGGTAAATCTGGTATGGTTCGTCGCCGATGTCGAGAGGGGATGAACGTCGTGTGGCCAGCACAAACCCTTTGGTTTTGCGCTTGTAGCCGCGTGAAATCATGCCTATCCGGTATTTGAATTTCAGCAGATCGAGAATATACTCCACATGGGGTGTTTTCCCGGTGCCGCCGACGGCAAGGTTGCCGACTACCACCACAGGCACATTGAACCGGCGCTGGCGCAGAATGCCCCACTTGAACATGAGATTGCGCACCCACACCCCGGCGCCATATAGTTTCGACGCGGGGAGTGTCACCAGGTTCGATATGAAGCTTCGTTTTGCCAAGATGTGTGGAAGTCAGCTGATTATGATTTGCGTCTGCTTCATCTTGCAGGTTTACTGCATAGTGACGGGGAGCATGCGGGCCTGGATAGGATTAAAGCCTTCCAGACGTTTCATTTCAAGATATACAGGGTAGAATGTTCCCAACTCATCTTTCATGGCAGCCGTCTTGGCCTGCATAGGCATTTCGGCCAGCATGTCCCAGAAGTTTTTCTCGACATTGGGATAGGTGACAACCTGATAATTGTCGTATTTCATCTTTTTGGCCAGGGAGCGTATTGCAGTCTGCAGGCCGCCGAGGTTGTCGACCAGACCGATGCGTTTGGCTGTCACACCATCCCATACGCGGCCTTCGCCGATTGCCTTGATGGAATCCTGCGGAATGTTTCTGCCCTGAGCGCAACGCTTTGTAAAGAGGTCATATCCGCGGGCGATGGTTTCCTGCATCTTGGCTGTCTGATAGGGCGTTACGGCCTTTGTGATTGTGGGGAAGTCGCCGTTGGCGTTGGTGGTTACGGTGCTGAGGTTGATGCCGATTTTGTCGTTGAGCAAGCCCTGGATATCGGGAATCATGCCGAAGATGCCGATCGAGCCGGTAAGGGTGGAAGGCTCTGCAAAGATGCGGTCGGCGCCGCACGAGATGTAATAGCCGCCCGAAGCCGCATAGTCTCCCATCGACACATACAGCGTCTTGCCATTCTGCTTGAACACCTCGAGAGCGTGCCAGATCTGTTCGGAAGCGAAAGCCGAGCCGCCGCCCGAATTCACGCGGAGCACCATGGCCTTGATGTCGTCATCCTCGGCGAGGGCGAGAATCTCGGGCACCATCTTCTCGGCCGAGATGCCTTTGTCGCCGGTGTCGACTATGTCGCCGCAAGCATAGAGCACGGCGATTTTGTTCTTGTTGGATTTCTCGTGAGGCACTTTGGCAGAGGCGAGATATACGTTATAGTCGATGAAATTCAGATCGTCGTCCTTCTTGGTTTTTGTGATTTTTTTGAGATGGTCGGTCAGCTCGTTGGCGTAGAGCAGTTTGTCGACCATCTTAGCCTTGACGTAAGTCTCAGGGGCGTTGAAGACTGAAAGCGAGTCGGCCCACTGGTTCACTGTGGCCACCGACACCTTGCGGTTCTGTGCGATGGTGGTCGACATGTTGTTCCAGATGTTTTTCAGGAAATAGTCGGTCATCTCGCGGCTGGCGGGGCTCATCTCGGTCAGGATGAAAGGCTCCACGGCGCTCTTGTATGTGCCGACCTTGAAAATCTGCATCTTCACGCCGAGCTTGTCAAGCAGATTCTTGAAGAAGGGAATCTGCGAGCCGAGACCGCGCACATCCACTGAGCCTACGGGGTTGAGATAGAGATATTTGGCTCCGGATGCTATGTAGTAGTTGCCCTGAGTGTAGTTGTCGGAATATGCGCAAACCCATTTGCCTGACTTCTGGAAGTCGGCCAGTGCTTTCTGGATGGCCTGCATTGTGGCTATACCACCCGAACCGCCCTTGCAATCGAGATAGATGCCTGCGATGTGTTTGTCCTCCTTGGCGGCGGAGATGGCACGGAGGATGTTTTCGAGGGTCATCGGTGCGGGCACATCCTGCAGAACTTCCTCAAAGGAAAGGGAACCGCCCCTCTCTTCGATGTTGGCGTCAAATGATATGCGGAGGATTGAATTGTCCTTAATCTCAGCTGAGTTGACTTCTGAATTAACTAAAGAAGTGGCCAGAGAGCCGGCGAGCAGAATCATACATGACACCATGAAAAGCATCAGCGAGATCCAGAAACCGGCGATGGCGCCGAGCATCGAAATAAAGAAATTTTTAAGCATACGGGCTTGGGATGGACGATATAAAATGCTGAAAATAAATGTGTTGGTGCTGGTGTTGCACACACCATGCCTCTGCGCGGGCGCATGCCTGCACAAAAACATCTACAAAAATAGCCTAAATGGCTATCTTTTCCAAATTTATCTTAATAAAATCGTCAAAAATTTTAAACAAGCTCTTAAATTTCCGGCAATTGGCAGGGCGGAATGCGCCTGATTTTGCCGGTGGATGTGAGCGGGATCGTTTTTATCCGATATATTGCCGACGGGCGCCGGCACGACGGAAGCACCGATTTGCATATGGCTGCTATGTCGCTGTCGGATAGCGTATTGCTCTCTTCCGCAACTATCACCGGAGTGGCTCCCCATTTAGGGTGGGGCAAGCCGATTGTATAGAAAGGCACGGTGATGTGCGGTGCGAGCTGTCGCTCGAGTTCTTCAGGGAAAATTTTGATACCGCCCGAATTGATTACATTGTCGAACCGTCCACGCCAGATAAACGTGCGGTAGTCGAGAAGTTCAACAATATCATTGGTCGTGAGCCTACGGAATGAATATTGCGGAGCGTTGATAATCAGGCATCCACGCGCGTCGATGTCGAAAGTTATTCCGGGCATGGCCGAAAAGTGTGATTCGCCTATCGGTCGTAGTGCTACGTGTGAACAGGTTTCCGTCATGCCGTATGTAGCGAAATATCGGGTGGTACCCGGCTGGCTTTTCAGCGATGTCTCCAGCTCGGAATCTATAGGCGCGCCTCCTATTATAATATTGTGTATGCCTTCGGTCAGATGCGGATTTTCGATAATCTGCGACAATTGCGACGGCACAACCGGCACCAGGTCCACAGCACCGTGACTGTTGATAAAAGCGCGTACGCTCGGATCGGAAAGAAAATGGTTGGACGGGTGACAGAAAAGCAGATGACACCCGGCTTCGAACGCCCTTGCCATCATCATTTTCCCGGCTATATAATTGATTGACAGAGGGCAAATCATCACCGACCGCTCCCCGATTCCGAAGCGGCTGTTGGTGGCGCGGGCCGATACCCGCATGTCGGCCTTGGGCAGCCTGATCTCTTTGGGCTGGCCAGTGGAGCCTGATGTATGAGCCACGATAAACTCCAGGTCGGAGCACCATTCCCGCTCAAAATCGCCGATGTGCCGTGACTCTGCATTGTCGGTGCCGCATATCTCAATCTTCGTCATCTCACGTGTTGCGGTAATATAATCGTTCGCCTTCGAGAGACAGCGGCGACGGAAAATTATTGACATAAAGGGCGCCTGTGCCGAGCCCCTGCGGCATGTCGGGTGACAGTCCGGCGGTCCAGATTCCCAGCGCTTCAAGCCCGATGTTGGATTCGAGGGCCGAAGTTCCCCACCATCCTATGCCACGTGCTACGGCCTGCGAGATCCACTCCTCCGCTTCGCGGAAACCGCCGCAAAGCGAGGGCTTTAGGATGATATAATGCGGTCGGATAGCGTCGAGCAGTTCACTTTTTTGTCGGTCGGAGGAGAAGCCGATCAGCTCTTCGTCAAGAGCGATAGGGATGGGAGATTCCCGGCAGATGCGGGCCATGCTCTCCCACCGGCCCGGTTTTATTGGCTGCTCGATCGAGTGAATGCCGAAGCGGGAAAGACGCTCCAGACGGTCAAGTGCGTTCTCGGGGGTGAAACCGCCGTTGGCGTCGAGACGCAGTTCTATGATTTCCGGCGGGAATTCTTTGCGGATAAGGGATAGCAGATCCAGTTCATCGTTGAAGTCGATACCGCCGATTTTCAGCTTTACGCAGTGAAAACCGGCTTTGAGTTTTTCACGGATGCGGCGACGCATGGTGGCCTTGTCGCCCATCCATATCAGACCGTTGATGCGGATCCCCTCCTCACCGTCGAGCCAACGGAGGCGCGAGGTGTTGGCTGTGGGACGCGCCAGTGCCCGCATCAGTGCCGATTCGAAGCCGAACCGCACCGACGACACCGGCGGAAGCGATTGCATGGCTTCGGCCGGCGTGGCGCAGCGCGAAGCCTCGCGACATGCCGCATCGAGCACAGACTCATATTCCGGTGAATCCTCGGCGCTCAGTCCCGGAAACAGGGCTGCCTCACCCACGGCTTGGCCGCCGGGGAGTTCATCCGATTCAATGGTGACGATATAGGTAGGTTTCTCGGTCATGGAGTTGCGCGAAGTCACCGCCCTCTCTTTGAACAGGAGGGTATACGGGCGCCATGAAACCTTGACCATCAGCCCGGAAATTTGGGGAACTGACCGAAATCGGGATCGCGTTTCTCCAGAAACGCGTTTTTCCCCTCTTGAGCCTCGGGCATGAGATAATAGAGGAGAGTGGCGTCGCCGGCAAACTCCATCAGGCCTGCCTGTCCGTCGAGTTCGGCGTTGAGGGCACGTTTGATCATGCGTATTGCCATGGGCGAGCGTTTAAGGATAGTCTCGCACCATTCCACAGTGGTGTCCTCGAGCTGCTCAAAAGGCACAACGGCATTGATCATGCCCATTTCGAGGGCCTCTGCTGCTGAATACTGGCGACAGAGGTACCATATTTCGCGAGCTTTCTTCTGACCCACGCAGCGTGCGAGATATGAAGAACCGAAACCGGCATCGAAACTGCCCACTTTCGGGCCGGTCTGGCCGAAGATGGCATTTTCCGATGCGATAGAGAGGTCGCAGACCACATTGAGCACATTGCCGCCGCCGATTGCGTAGCCGTTGACCATGGCGATCACAGGTTTGGGGATCGAGCGGATCATTTTGTGCAGCTCAAGCACATTGAGGCGTGGAGTGCCGTCGGCATCAACATAGCCGCCCAGACCCTTGTAGTGCTGGTCGCCGCCTGAGCAGAATGCCTTGTCGCCTGTGCCGGTGAGGATGATCACACCGATTTCGGGATTGTTGCGGCAAAAGGTGAAAGCGTCCATCATCTCGGCATTGGTCTGAGGGCGGAAAGCGTTGTAGACGGCAGGACGATTGATGGTAATGCGGGCGATGGCGCCGAAACGGTCGAAGAGAATATCTTCGTAATCTTTTATCTTTATCCAGTCGCGTTTCATAAAAACTTGTATGAATTAGTCGGGAACTATGATTTCTAAAATAGCGGGAGAACGGTGATTGTCGCGGAAGAGAGTCAGCTGCTCCCGCAGAGACTCATGTGAGTCGGCGCGATAGTAGCTGATGCCGTAACCGTCGCACAGCTGCTTCAACGGAAGATGTAGCCGGCACGACAGATATGTCTCTGTTTCGGGCAGCGGGCGGGTGGCACTGATTTTGCGGAAGATACCTCCTCCGTTGTTGTTGATTACCACTGCCTTGAATGATGGAGAAAGTAAACCTGACGATAGCGCGGCGAGGTCGTATTGCATCGACATGTCGCCGGTTATCAGCAGTGTGGTGCCTCCGTAGGCAAGCGATGCGCCGACGGCGGTGGAGACAGACCCGTCGATGCCGCTGACACCGCGGTTGCAGTCGCGCCGGTGAAACTTCGATGCGGCAGCCGAATTCATGGCATAGCGGGGTGTCAGGCCGTTGGAAAGTTGTAGATTCCACTCTTTAGGCATGAAACCAAGCACACGGTTGACGGCAGTGCGGGCGCTCCATTCATCGGTAGCGGGAAGGTCGGCGGCTATGGCCCGGGCTTGCTCCCACAGCGTGCGGAACCGGGTGTGCTCCGGTTTGTCACGTCGCGCCAGATATGCCAGCGCATTGGCCAATCGCGGGAAAAAATCTGTGCACGCAATTTCTACCCGTCGGGTAAGCGAGAAATATGAGTCTATGACCCATCCGTTTTTGCCGACATGCCAGTGCTCTTTTACGTCAAGAGCCCGCAGCCACTCTTTCATGTCGCGCGACAGCAGAGAACCGCCGAAAGTGATGAGTATGTCAGGATGAGACTCGGGTGATTTCAGCGGTGCGCCGGTGCTGTCGGCAGTGCCGGCGCGGAGCGTAGCTTCGGGCTGTGCGATTATCCCGGGCGCGTTGATGTTGGCGAGCGCGTCGGCCAGTACCACCACATTGGAGAGGGCGGCCAGTTTTGCAAACGCTTTGTTCATCTCGGCCGACGGCGGGCAGAAACCGCCCACGATAAGCACGTTGTGTCCGGCTATTTCTTCCGCAAGAGTGCGTGCAACACCGGCATCGAGTCTATGCGGCGGCTCCAGTAGCCCGATGCGGCGGAACGAAGCCTCTGTCCGGGGCGTCGGGTCGTCGGAGAATAGCGGCTCCGTGAATGAGATGTTAAGATGTACCGGCCCGGGACGCCCGGAGCGGAGTAGCTGCATGGCCTCGTTGAGAGTGCGGTTGACCACCCATTTGTAATTGCTGTCGGGGATTTCGCCGCGGAGTGAGTAAGAGGCCTTGACATGGGGACCGAATGCTCCGGGCTGGCGGATAGTCTGGCTGTCATCCTGCCCGATCCATTCTTCGGGACGGTCGGCCGACACAATCAGCAGGGGTATGTTGCGGTAGAAAGCCTCGGCTACTGCCGCGCTGTAGTTGAGCAGCGCCGTGCCCGAGGTGCAGAGTAGCATAACGGGTCTGCGGCTGACCGACGCAAAACCCATCGCGATGAACGCGCTCGAGCGTTCATCTATCACGGGGTGCACTCTGATTTCGCCGTCACGCACCAGCGCCACAGTCAGAGGCGCGCACCGTGAGCCGGGCGATGCAAACACATCGGTCACGCCATACTCTTTGAGCGCCTGCACAAGCATCAGCGCGGTTTCTTTCACGCAGTAGGTCATCAAGAGCTTGTTTAATAATAAATGTTACCGACACATGGTATTATTTTCATGACATTCACATCTATTAAAATTTATTTTCATGTTTCTGAGTAATATCTTTTATGAAAAGTTACCTTTGTTTCGCATATCCCGGCCTGCTTTCGTCCTGTCCCTCAGTCGTGTACACACGAACACTCCATCGTCACACGACGAAATCAGGCTCAGGATATGCGACCCTATCGGCAACATTTATTATTAAACAAGCTCCAGGTCATCTTTGTGCTGCAAATTTACTCATATTTCACCAATTAATTTGTAACTTTGCGATGAAATAGCTTGACTGGCTTATGCAAAATGATAATATAGGCGGGCAGCAGCCCGATTTTCCGAAAACAGAGAGGCAGTTTGCACAGGTAATGGCCGACTGCCGCAAGGTCTTCGCCGCCAAACTCAAGGATTACGGAGCGTCGTGGCGCCTGATGCGTCCCACGGCCGTGACCGACCAGATTCTTATCAAGGCCGACCGCATACGTTCGCTCGAAACAAAAGGGGAGAGCCGCGTCGACGAGCCGGTCGACGACGCTTTTCTCGCCATGGTGAATTATGGCATCATCGGTCTGATACAGCTCTCAATGGGTTATGCCGACCGAAAGGATATTACGCCTGAACAGGCTCTTGATCTCTACGACCGACACATGGCCGCCACACGCGAGCTGATGCATGCCAAAAACCATGACTACAACGAGGCATGGCGCAAGATGCGTGTAAGCTCCTACACCGACCTGATACTGATGAAATTGATGCGCACCAAAGAGATCGAGGACAACGCAGGTGTGACCCGGGTTTCGGAAGGTATAGGTGCCAACTATCAGGATATTATAGTCTATTCGATATTCGCACTGATAAAACTCGCCGAGGCCAATGGGCAGATTTGAGAGCAGCAGAGCCTTCCTCTGGGTGGTCTGGGGATTGCGGATTGTCACGGGCGCCCTGTTCGTGATGTCGGGCCTTGTCAAGGTGATCGATCTCTGGGGCTTCGTGTTCAAGATAGAGGAATATCTGAATGTGTGGGGCATTGTGCAGCCACGCTCGGTGGTGCTGATGGCCGCGATGCTAATCAGCGGCTGGGAGTTTGTGTTCGGCGCCCTGCTGCTCGCAGGGTGCTATAAACGTGTGGCTCCCTGGGCGCTGACCCTGCTCATGGCGGTGATGCTGCCGCTGTCGGCATGGCTTGCAATTGCCGATCCGATCAGCGACTGCGGATGTTTCGGCGATTTCTGGGTGGTTTCCAACACTGTTACATTCATAAAGAATATTCTGATCACGGCGGCGCTGATATTGCTGATTCTGTGGAATGGCAAGCTGAGCGCCGGAGTGTATAAACCGGCTATCCAGTGGATTGTCGGCGCGGTGCTGTCGGCCTATGTGGTGTTTGTCGGCCTTTACGGCTACAATGTGCAGCCCATGCTCGATTTTCGTCCATATCCGGTGGGAGCGGCGCTGACGACTGGCAATGATGACTCTGAAAACGACCCGGATACCGAAGACGAGGTCGACGATATGCGGTTTATCTACGAAAAGGATGGGGAGCAGCGAGAGTTCACGGCCGATAATCTCCCCGACTCCACCTGGACCTTCATCGACCGCACCGGCGACAGCGCTGTCGGCCGGTCGGGTGCCGCGTTCACCGTCTATGACGCCGAGGGTAATGATGCCACGGAGGAAGCGATCTACGACTCAGGCCGCGAACTGCTGCTGGTGATTCCCGAACCACGGCGCATCGACATATCCTATACCTATTTCCTCAACGAGCTGAAACAGTGGTGCGACACTTCAGGCGTAGGCATGGTGTGTCTGATCGCATCGGACCGCCGCGGCGTCGACTTCTGGAAAGATGTGTCGATGGCAGGCTATGAGGTCTACTTGGCCGACGATACTAAATTGAAGGAACTTGTCCGGGGAACCATGGCGCTGGTCGAACTCGACAACGGCAGGGTGAAAGCCAAATACACGCTGTCGTCGGTCGGCGCGGCGGAGTTCGGACTCGGACCTCGTGGCCGCGATCTGCCTGAACGGATGGCTCCCCGTCCCGGATGGTGGTTCGGCACATCCACCGGCTCGCTGCTGGTGGTTCTGCTGGCGCTGTATCTGTGCCAGAGCGTGATTTTGGCGATTAATTCAGGAATACGACGAAAATATCGCAAAAAAAGTGTAAATTTGCACTCTGAAACTGAAACACAACCAATACAAACTCAAAATAATCATGAGAAAGAACATCGTAGCAGGTAACTGGAAGATGAACACCACCCTTCCCGAAGGTGTGGCTCTGGCAAAAGAAGTTAACGAGGCCCTCAAAGGCATCGACGCGAAGTGCGACGTGATCATCTGCACTCCTTTCACCCATCTGGCTTCCGTAGCCGCCGTTATCGACCAGAACAAGCTCGGTCTTGGTGCCGAAAACTGCGCCGACCATGTCAAGGGTGCCTACACCGGCGAGGTTTCGGCTCCCATGGTGGCTTCGACCGGTGCCACATATGTCATCCTCGGCCACTCGGAGCGCCGTCAGTACTACGGCGAGACTTCGGAAATCCTCAAAACCAAAGTCGACCTGGCTCTCGCAGAGGGTCTTACCCCCATATTCTGCATCGGCGAGAAACTCGAAGAGCGTGACAACGGCACTTATAACGAGGTAGTCACCAAGCAGATCGAGGAAGCTCTCTTCCACCTCACTCCCGAAGATTTCGGCAAACTCATCCTCGCTTACGAGCCCGTCTGGGCCATCGGCACCGGCAAGACTGCTACCGCTGAACAGGCCGAGGACATGCACGCCCATATCCGCGGCGTCATCGAGAAGAAATATGGCAAGGAAGTAGCTGAAAACTGCTCTATCCTCTACGGTGGCAGCTGCAAGCCCTCCAACGCCAAGGAGATCTTCAGCAAGCCCGACGTGGACGGCGGTCTCATCGGCGGCGCCGCACTCAAGTGCGCCGACTTCATGGGCATCGTCACCGCTTTCTGATTGACACGCCCCCTATGACGGGCGAAAGCGAGCATCGACGTTCGTAAATTCATACCGGAGGTGCATCTTTGCAAAGGGTGCACCTCCCTTTTCAATTTTTTATCTATATCTCCTGTAAGATGACACACTACTCCCGTTTTCTCTCTGTAGTTCTTGCAGTGACAATGGCTGCCATGTGGGCTGCCGCCGACATCGTGCAGACGCTTAATTCAGGCAATTCGAGTGTGCATGTGGAGCAGCCTGAAGCCCTTGCAAAGCGGTTGCAGGAAACCTCAGCCACAGCCGACAGTCTGGCCGAAGATGAAGAGGCCGGTGAGGATCAGCAGGATGACTACCGTACCACCGGTCCCAAACGGCGCACGGTGGGATTCCGCGTGCAGGTCTATGCCGACAACAATGCCCGCGTGGCCAAGGGCGAAGCCCGTCACCGCGAGCGTGCCGTGGCCGCCCGTTTTCCGCGTTATGCCACATATGTGGCCTATTCGTCGCCCTACTGGCGTCTTCGTGTGGGTGATTTCCGCACTCAGGCCGAGGCCCAGCGTGCAGCGCAGGAGCTGCGAGCCGCTTTTCCCGCGTTTGCCCGTGAGGTGCGTGTGGTCCGCGACCATGTGTATGTGCGATGAACACTAATGAAATCAGTGGGACAACAACTTCTCATGCTGCATGCTAAATTTTTGATGAAGTGAACGATCTCGACAATTTAACCGACGATTTCCCCGAAGGCTCGACCGACGCCGAGCGCGCCCGCATCCGCGAGATAGCCGGCCACTACGATGCCATCCTCAAGTTGATTGGGGAGGATACCACCCGCGAAGGTCTGCGAAAGACACCTCTGCGGGCTGCCCGCGCCCTGTGGTATGTGACTTCGGGGCACCGAGGCGGAAATCCCGCCGACATAATGCGACAGGCAATATTCACTCACGAAGGCTCGAAGATGGTAGTGGTGCGCGACATAGAGTTCTACTCTCTGTGCGAGCACCATGTGCTTCCTTTTTTCGGCACCGTGTCGGTGGGCTATATACCCGACGGCAAGATAGCCGGACTGAGCAAAGTCGCCCGGGTGGTCAACGCGGTGGCCCGCCGCCTTCAGGTGCAGGAAAGGCTCACCGCCGACATCTGTGCCGCCATCGGCGAGGCTCTGTCGCCTCTCGGGGTGATGTGCAGCTGCCGCGCCTCGCACCTGTGCATGCAGATGCGCGGTGTGGAGAAGCAGCTCGCATCTACGGCCACTACCCATTATACGGGTGTCTTTGCCACCGACCCGAGCCTGCGCGATGAATTCTATCGCCTGACTTCACAATGACAAACAATGAATTTCCGGGACAGAATTCAATTCCAATAATTTCCAAGGACAGAATTAATTTCCAATGACAGACCTCTTGATCGCCTGCGAGATCAGCGACTGGTTCTCCGCCCAGTTTCTTCTCGATTATTTCTACCATAACGCCAGCTATATGCTTGTGTTTCTGTTCATGGTGATAGAAAGCTCCTTTCTGCCATTCCCCTCTGAGGTGGTGGTGCCTCCGGCTGCCTACATCGCCGTTACCCGCGGTGACATGAACATATTCCTTATTGTGCTCTTCGCCACACTCGGCGCCATCGTCGGCGCCCTGATCAACTATTTTCTGGCCATGTGGCTCGGTCGGCCTATTGTTTACGCCTTTGCCAACAGCCGTTTCGGTCACGCCTGCCTCATAGATCAAGCGAAAGTGGAGAATGCCGAGCGCTATTTCGACCGGCATGGCGCACTTTCCACATTCATTGGCCGTCTGATCCCTGCCATCCGTCAGCTCATTTCCATCCCTGCCGGACTTGCCCGGATGAATCTCGGCGTGTTTGTGGTGTTTACGGCCCTCGGTGCCCTGGTCTGGAATTGTGTGCTGGCCGGCCTCGGCTACTGGCTCGGCACAAAAGTGCCTTATGAACAGCTCTTCGCTTCAGTGGAGAAATACAATCACTATTTCACAATCGGTGGTTTCTGCCTCCTCCTTGTATGTCTGCTGTTTATATGCTACAAGGCTCTGTCTGCTAAAAAGAATAACTGACCATGATAGTATCACCCTCGCTTCTCTCCGCCGATTTTGCGAATCTTTCGCGCGACATCGACATGATCAACGGCAGTGATGCCGATATGCTCCATCTCGATGTGATGGACGGTGTGTTCGTTCCCAACATTTCGTTTGGTTTCCCAGTGATCGAGGCCGTGGCCAAAATCTGCAAGAAGCCGCTCGATGTGCACCTGATGATTGTGGAGCCTGAAAAATGGATCGACCGGCTGGCCCGTATCGGTGCAGCCTACATGAATGTGCATCAGGAGGCGTGTGTGCATCTCGACCGCACCATCCACGCCATTCACGAGGCAGGGATGAAAGCTGCCGTCACTCTCAATCCCTCCACTCCCGTGGCGATGCTCGAGGATGTCGCTGCCGATCTTGACATGGTTCTGCTCATGTCGGTAAACCCCGGATTCGGCGGCCAGAAATTCATCCCCAACACTCTCAACAAGCTCTACCGGCTGCGCGATCTGCTCGACCGCACCGGCTCGAAAGCTCTTATCGAGATCGACGGCGGGGTGAACGACACCACAGGGCATATGCTCGCCGAGGGCGGCGCCGACGTTCTCGTCGCCGGCAGCTATGTCTTCGGAAACCGCGATCCCAAAGGAGTCATCAGCGGCCTCAAAGCTCTCTGATTTTTGTTATTAAGCAATCCCTTGCCTTTAAAGATACCGATGAACGAAGAAGCTCTCAGCCAGCTATATATCCGCGACACATCCTTTCAGGATCTGATGCAGCGGCGCATTTTCAACGTGCTTCTGGTGGCCTCGCCCTACGATGCTTTCATGATGGAGGAGGATGGCCGTGTCGACGAACAGCTCTACAACGAATATGTGGCGCTGAACCTCTCCTCTCCTCCGCGTATCACTCGTGTGGCACACATAAGCGAGGCGTTGGCTGCCATGGAACAGAAAAATTTCGATCTCGTCATTGCCATGCCCGGCATGGATATCAGCGAGACGTTCATCGGCGCCAAAGCAATTAAGGCAGTGCATCCCAACGTGCCTATCGTGGTGCTCACACCCTTCTCAAAAGAGGTGTCGCGGCGCCTGCAGCATGAGGACTTTTCGGGTATCGACTATGTATTTTCATGGCTTGGCAATGTGGATCTTCTGCTTGCCATCATCAAGCTGCTCGAGGACCGCATGAACGCCGAGCACGATGTGCTCGAGATCGGAGTGCAGACCATTATCCTCGTGGAGGACTCCGTGAGATTCTATTCATCTATTCTGCCCCATATCTACAAGTTCCTCCTTAAGCAAAGCCGCGAATTCTCAACCGAGGCTCTTAACGAACATGAGAAGATGCTGCGCATGCGAGGCCGTCCGAAGGTGCTTCTGGCCCGTAATTACGAGGAGGCATTGGCGCTTTACGAAAAATACGAGCACCGCACCCTGGGTATCGTCACCGACGTGTCATTTATGCGCGAGGGTGTCAAGGACAAGGAGGCAGGTCTGCGATTCTCGCGCTTTGTGCGTTCGCGTGATCCCTATCTGCCTATTATCGTGGAGTCTACCGAAGTGGCCAACGCCGAGTATGTCAAAGAGTTCAATGGTATTTTTCTTGACAAGACATCCAAGAAGCTCCCGGTGGATCTCGGCAAACAGATCTCCCATAATTTCGGTTTCGGCGACTTCGTGATGCGCAACCCACATGACGGGTCTGAAATCATGCGCATACATTCGCTCAACGAAATGCAGAAGCGACTGTTTCAGATTCCCGACGAAACTCTGCACTATCACGCCTGCCGTAACGACATATCCCGCTGGCTCTATTCGCGTGCGATGTTCCCCATCGCCGATATCATCGCCCGGCACCGCTTTCGCGACATTTCGGAGGCTCCTGAGGTAAAACAGCTTTTCTTCGATCTGATCGTGAAGTATCGCAAGATGAAAAACCGCGGCGTGGTGGCGGAGTTCCGCAAGGACCGTTTCGACTCCTACAGCAACTTTGCCCGCATAGGTCAAGGCTCGCTCGGAGGAAAGGGGCGCGGCCTGGCGTTTATAGATTCGATTATCAAGAAGAATCCCGAATGCGACAATTTCCACGGTGTCTCGATATCCATACCACGCACCGTGGTGCTCTGCACCGATATATTCGACGAGTTCATGGCGCTCAACGACCTCTATCCCGTGGCGTTGTCCGACATTCCCGACGAGGAGATTCTGCACCGTTTTCTGGCTGCGAAACTTCCGGATAGAGTGCGTGAGGATCTGCTGGCCATCACCGAGGTTGTCGACAGCCCGCTGGCAGTCAGATCGTCGTCGCTGCTCGAGGACTCGCATTATCAGCCCTTTGCCGGAGTCTACTCCACCTACATGATTCCGCATATTACCGACCCGAACGAAATGCTGAGGGTACTGACCGACGCCATAAAGGGTGTATATGCCTCGGTGTTCTATTCCGAATCCAAGGCATATATGTCGGCCACCTCAAATGTCATCGACCAGGAAAAGATGGCCGTGATCATACAGGAGGTTGTGGGCAAGGATCACGACGGTTTCTATTTCCCATCGTTCTCGGGTGTGGGCCGTTCGCTCAACTATTATCCTCTCAACGATGAGAAAACCGAGGAGGGTGTTGTGCAGGTGGCCGTGGGATTGGGCAAATATATCGTGGATGGCGGCGTGGCTCTCCGATTCTCGCCCCGTCACCCGGGCAAGGTGCTCCAGACCTCTACCCTCGACCTTGCGTTGCGCGACACACAGCGTAAGCTCGACGCTCTCAAGATGGATGCCGTGCCCGGGCATTTCAGTGTCGACGACGGTTTCAACCTCGTCAGCAAGAATGTGCAGGATTTCGCCAAAGGTGACACCCTGCGCTATATGGTCTCGACATTCAACATCGACGACCAGATGCTCAGCGACACTCATTTAGGTCCCGGGCGCAAGGTGGTTACATTCGCCAACATCCTGCGCGACAATGTTTTCCCATTGGCCGAGGTGTGCGATTTCATGCTTTCGCGCGGACAGGAGGCTATGCAGCGTCCGGTGGAGATAGAGTTTGCCGGCAACATAGGTCCCGACGGCCAGCTCGTGGGGCGTGTTTACTGGCTCCAGATTCGTCCCATCATCGAACATAAGGATGATGTCGACGAAAATGTGATGGCACTCCCCGATGATAAACTGGTGCTGAGAAGCAACACTGCTCTTGGACATGGCAGCGACACGGTGAGCGCCGTGGTGTATGTGCGTCCCGAGAATTTCTCGTCATTCCACAACCCCGAAATTGCCGGGGAGATAGCGCGCATCAACCGTCAGTTTGTAGAGTCGGGCACAGGCTATCTGCTGATCGGTCCCGGGCGATGGGGGTCGTCGGACACCGCCTTAGGGATTCCGGTCCGCTGGGCCGACATAGCCGGCGCGCGTCTGATCGTGGAATCGTCGCTGCACAATTACCGTGTGGAACCCTCGCAGGGCACTCATTTCTTCCAGAATCTCACCTCGTTTGGCGTGGGATATTTCACTGTAAATCCCTTCTCCGACAAGGATCTCTACGATGTGGAGTATCTTGACTCGCTCCCGGCTGAATATGAGAGCGAGACGGTGCGCGTGGTGCGTCTTGAATCGCCGCTTACCATAGGCATAGACGGCAAAAAAGGCACCGGAGTGGTTACCCGACCCGGCGTGGTGGCTACCGCCCCTGCCGAATCATAGCCAGATATTGTCGAATCGGCTCCAAACAAGTTTTGGGGCTACAGCTAAAAACTGCATAAAAACAGAGGAAACGGCAAAAAAACGGTGCCGTTTCCTCTGTTTTGTTAATTGTTTTTCGTACTTTTGTGAAGAAATATGCGGTTGAATTCACGGCCGCCAACACAGTGCAACCTTAAGCCAAGCCACCACTATTCGCAGATGAGCTTTTTTGATAAATTCAAACGTGCCATGGGGTTCCCGTCCATGGACGAAGAGGAGATAGAGGAGGGTATCGACGCCACCGTCACCCCTCTGCGTGAACGCCAGCAGCGCGCCGGTGAGCCGGAAGTCGCTCCCGAGGTCGCCCCGACCCCTGTCGCCCCGGCCCCGACTGCTGCCGAGGAAGCGGCGGCACGTGCCGAAGCCATGCCCCGCCCACAGCCCGAAGTGATATTTTCGCGTGTGGTGGAGATTTTCAATGAAGCTCTGCCCGGATTTCTGCAGAAGAGTGTCGATCCTGAAAAGCAGCGCCAGCTGTTATATTCCTCACTCGATACCTCGATCCGCAACTATTTCGAAGAACTCGAGCGCATGGTGGAGCGGCGGCACGAAGCCCGCTTCCAGGCCGACCGTTTGAGGTTGCAGGAACAGATCGATGCCCTCAGGCTCAAAGCGCAAAAAGAGGAGGAGGTGAATTCCGATGCCAAGACCCGACAGCTCAGCGCCGAAAGGCAGAAACGCGCACTCTCCGAGCGGGTGCATGATCTCGAGAAGCGCATATCGGAAATCGAGGCCGAAAACGAGCAATACATACTCGAAAACAAAACTATGGCCAACAAAATCCGCCTGCTCGGCATGACCGACGCCGATGCGGAGGAATTGCGGAAAGACACCCTTGCAAAGACTGAGGAACTCCGGCAAAAGCAGGAAGAGGTGGCGGCCATCATTGCTGATGCCGAAAAGAAGCAGGCCGAAGCCGAAAGGAAGCAGGCCGAAGCCGAGAGCATTATCGGCGAGGCTGTAAAAGAGAAGGAACAGCTTGCGCTGCAACTTGAGGAAGCGCAGAGCCGCATTGCAGCTCTCGACGATGAAAACCGTCGCATGTCCGAAGCCATGGAGCAGAGCAAGGCCAAGGATGAAATCTCGATGGCCATGGTCAATGATCTCAACGCCCGCGCTGCCCGCGCCCGCAAGGATGTCGAGGAGAAGGAAGCTGCCGCAACAGCCGCTACGGCTGCAGCGACCGCTGCCGCCAATGCCCTGGAGGCATCGCAGCGCGAACTCGCCGAGTCGAAACAGGCTCTCGCCGAATCGCAAAAGGCCCTGGCTGAGAAAGATAACGCATTGATCGAGACCGAGGCTCGTGCGCAGGCGTCAGCGACGCGGCTCGCCAAAGCTCTCGATGACCTGAAGGTGGTGAAAAGCGTTCAGGAGCAGATTGTCAAGCTTGAAGAGCAGCAGCGGGTGTCTGACGGACAGTTGCGTAAAACCCGCGACGAACTGATGGAAAAAAAAGAGATGCTCGAAGCCCGCGAAGCCGACATTCTCTCGAAAAATACCACGCTCCGCATCAAGGATGACACCATCCGTCGGCTTGAGGACCAGAGCGACCGTCTGCGCCAGACCATTGAGACCCTCCAATATGAGAAGGCCGAACAGGAAAGCGCCATGCGTCAGGAAATCGAACGGCTCAAGTCGCTGAGCCGTTTCGCTCCGGCAGCCGCCGTTGCGGCCGCAACCCCTGCCGTGACGCAACCGACCTCCGTGCGCGAGGAACCGGCCGTGACAGAAGACAGATTTGAGGAAATGCCTGTTGCGAAGGAAACTAACGACAGTTTCGCGCAGACCGACGAGCCGAAAGTTGAGCTTTTGTTCGAAGAATCAATTCCAGAACCCGCGGCTTCACAGGCTGAGCCTGAGAAACCCCGCTCGCGACGCGGACGGCCCCGTAAATCCGACCGTCCGATTCCCGAGACTCCCGAAGAGGCAGCCGCTCTCGAAGCCGGGTCGCAGACCGATGATTCGCTGTTCCCAACAGTCGAGGAGGTGCGCAAAAGCGCCGCGGCAGCGACCGACGACGATGATGATTTCATGCTTCTCGACACCACCGACTGGCTTATTTCGTCGGATGCTGACGAACCTAAACGCCGTCAGAAGCGTTCCAAAAAGAGCCAGTCGTCGGATAACACCGATGACAACTTCGGTTACCGGGAACCCGCTCGAGCCGAACATCCCGACAATCCGGCTCAGATGTCGCTGTTCTGATCACATCATCCCCTGATAACATCATCACAACCATTTGCCGACACAGTTATTACCGTTTCAAACTATTTGAAAATGAGTTTGCTTAAAAATATATCCATTGCAGTCTCGCTGCTTTGCGCCATGGCTCCCGCAGTTGCTTCCGGTGCCAATGTCGACGTGAAAGGCATTGCCCCGTATGTCTATCCCGAGAATATCGCGAAATCTCCTAAAAGTTTCACATATATGCCCGACGGCGAGAGCTATCTGCTGCTGAGCGACGACGGCCGTCAGATTGGCCGGTACGAAACGGCCACAGGCAAGCTCCTCGAGACGGTGCTCGACGTGACTCACACCCGCGAGAATTCCATATCGCAGGTGGCCGATTTCCGCCTCAGCCCCGACGGTACCAAACTCGCTCTCTACACAGAAAAGCAGCCTGTCTACCGTCACTCTTTTCTGGCAGACTGGTATGTGTTTGAAATCAAACGCAACATACTGCGTCCGTTGTCGAAGCAGTTCGCCCGACAGCAGGCGCCGCTATTCTCTCCCGACGGACGCATGGTGGCCTTTGTTGCGGAGAATAACATTTACATCAAAAAAATCGACTATGATTCCGAGGTGCAGGTGACGCGCGACGGTGCCGTGGACAAGGTGATCAACGGTATCCCCGACTGGTCGTATGAGGAGGAGTTCGCCACCGACTGCTCAATGACGTGGTCGCCCGACAACACTACACTCTGCTATCTGCGCTACGACGAGCAACGCGTGCCCAAATTCTCTTTTCCGCTGTATCAGGGCTATTGCAACGCATCCGACAAATATGCGCTCTATCCCGGCACCTTCTCTTACAAATATCCCGTGGCCGGTGAACCCAACTCCATGGTTACGCTTCACAGCTACGATGTCGACACCCGCAAAATCAAGGATATAACACTTCCCGACCCGAAAATCGAATATATTCCGCGCATCGCCTACGGCGGCAACCAGGGCGATCGTCTGATGGCGGTCACTCTTAACCGCGCTCAGAACCGTATGGAAATCTATAATGTCAATCCGAAGTCTACGGTGATTAAATCCGTGCTGGTGGAGGAGGCCAAGGCATGGCTCAACTCGGCGGCCTACGAGGATATTCACTGGGGGGCGGAGTCGTTTGTGGTTCAGTCGGAACGCTCGGGCTGGAATCATTTCTACGAGTATAGCTATAACGGCCAGATGCTGCGGCAGATTACCTCCGGTGAATTCGATGCCACCGCTTATTATGGCACGGATGCCCAGGGCTACACTTATTTCCAGGTGACAGGTCAGGCTCTCGGACAGGGCGACAAGGGTGCGGTGAACCGGGTGGTTCAGCGACGCGACCGTCAGGGGAAAAAGACCGAGAATCTCTCTGCTCCCGAAGGATGGGGAGCGGCCGAGTTTGCGCCTGCCATGAATTATTTTGTGTTGAACTACAGCAACGCAGCCACTCCGCCGCGCCACACTCTCTACAACGGCAAGGCCAAGGAACTGCGTGTGCTTGAGGATAATGCAACGTATGCTTCGCGCTATGCATCAGCTCCTGTCAAAGAGTTCTTCCAGATGAATTCCGACGGCACAATGCTCAACGGCTACATGATAAAACCCACAGGATTCGACTCCTCGAGGAAATACCCTGTGATTGTGTGGCAATACAGCGGTCCCGGTTCGCAGGAAGTGGTGAATCGCTGGCGCATGGACTGGGACTATTACGCTGCCGCCCGACGCGGGTTCGTGGTAATCTGTGTCGATCCGCGTGGCACCGGTTTCCGCGGCACGGCATTCCGCGATGTGGTTTACAAAAATCTCGGACATTACGAAACTATTGATCAGCTGAATGTGGCGCGCTATGCCGCACAGCTGCCCTTTGTCGATGCCGACCGCATCGGCATTGCGGGGTGGAGCTATGGGGGCTACGAAACTCTCATGGCGGCAACTGACCCCGCTTCGATCTTTAAGGCTGCAGTGGCTGTGGCTCCGGTAACCTCCTGGCGCTATTACGACACGATATACACCGAGCGCTTTATGCTCACGCCTCAGGAAAATGAGGATGGCTACAAGGCGTCGGCGCCTGTCAACCGTGCCGGCAATCTCGTCTGCCCCCTGCTGATTATGCACGGCACCGCCGATGACAATGTGCACTTGTCGAACACCATAGAGTTTGTGAGCCGCCTTGAGGAGGCCAATCTCACTTGCGATATGCTGCTGTTCCCTAATATGAATCATTCAATCAACGGCTGCAATTCCCGGGCTTTGGTCTATGGCCGCATGATTGACTATTTTGACAAGAATCTCCGATAAGAAGTTTACTTATGATCCATTCCAATGACCGCCGCGATGGGATGAGTGCTGCAATCTTCGGTTTGTGGCAGAACTGGGCCGTGGCCGTGGGGTTGCTGGCTATGTTGGTTCTTTTGTCTCCTTATGTCAGCGCAAAATGGATGCCTCCGGTGTGTCTGACCGCATATATTCTGCTCCAGATTGCACGCAATCGCCAGAGAGCGCAGCGGGTGCCCGGATGCAGCCGGCTTTATTCCGAAATGTCGGTGATTCTCCTTGCCGTGGCCTGTGTGAGTTCGCTACGGTATTTCTGGGGCGGGGATGTTGACGATTTCGAGTTGACCGGTCAGCCCGTGAACATGCAGCATCCGATCATTGCCATATTAATCAGTGCGCCCGTGACCGCCATCGTCACCGCTTTTTTCCTCCTGCAGCGCAATGAACCTCTTGTGTGCCAGATGTGTCATCTCCGCTATGGCAATGTGGTGGAAAACGGTTTCATCGGTAGGTTATACCGCAGGGAATGGCGCTATCAGTCGCGCCTGCTGATGATTCTTTCCGGCGTGATTGCTGTTGTTACGTGGGCATATTACCTCACTTATTACGTAAATGTCAACCTCAACAACGCCGACTTCTTCTTTTTCATCTGGATGCCGGTGTCGCTGTTTGTGCTCTCGCTTGTGTACCTCGGCTGGCGCTATTATTCCTTGTGGGTCTTCTATTGTCACCAGGATTCAACTCATATGATCGAGAATCCCTCGTCGACCACTGTGAGATTCCTTGTGCTCAGCGGCGACAAGATGCTGATGGACATCACTGCCACTGACCGAAATTTCGACAACGGCCAGGTGGTGAAGCGGTTCGACACTCCTGCCCGGATTGTGCTCCCTTATCAGGATAAGGTGGGACAGATGCAGGCCCAGCAGCTTTTTCAGCAGATTTCAGGAATCTCCGATGCCGAGATCCGACCTGTATATGACAGCCCCGACAAGGTCACTTACCGCAATATCTGCCATTTCTTCGCATTTCTCGATTCGCCTGATGAAATGGTCGACAGCCGGCTGCAGGGCGAGTGGATGACCTTGCCCATGATTCAGGAGCTGATGACGCAGCATCTGACTTCAGCCGATCTGAATTCGGAGTTGAAGCGAATATACCGCGTGGCCATGGCATGGAAGACTTACGATCGGTCGGGCCGTCGTCTCTATCGGTTTAAACATTATAAGCCCACATTCCGTCTGCGCGACATCCGCAGCTGGAGTGTCGACTACAACGACCCTCTGTGGCTACGGGTGGGGCATAACAATGAAGATCAGCGTTTCTTCCGCATCCGCCGCTTCTTCCACAAGTTGCAGGATATGATTTCCGGCCAGGGATGCCGGGTGAATTTATTCACATATTGATTCCGTTGATTCAGTCTATACGTCTGCCTTACAATTGATTTCGCCATTCATCCATGAATACTGACAATCCGATACTGGCCATCGTGGGTCCTACGGCTTCCGGAAAGACCGGTTTTGCCGTGGAAGTTGCACGACTCTGCGGAGGTGAGATTGTCAGCGGTGACTCCCGTCAGGTCTACCGCGGCATGGACATCGGCACCGGAAAAGATCTTTGTGAATATGGCGATGTGCCGTTCCACATGATTGATGTGGCGGCAGCAGGGGAGAAGTATAATCTTTTCCAGTATCTCAGAGATGCGGGCCGGTGCATTGACGAAATCAATGTCCGGGGGCGTGTGCCGGTGCTCTGTGGAGGCAGTGGCCTGTATGTTGAGTCGCTTCTTAAAGGTCTCCGCCTGCCCGAGGTGCCCGAAAACCGCCCGCTGCGCAGCAGGCTGGCTCCGTTGTCGCTTGATCAGCTTACCGAAATGCTCGCTGCGATGAAGACGTTGCACAATACCACCGATGTCGACACCTGCCAGCGGGCTATCCGTGCCATTGAAATCGAACAGTACTATATTGACCATCCCGACGAGGCCCGTGCCGCCCGCGACGGGGTGCCTCGGCGAGCCACCATAATAGGTGTTGACGTTAGCCGCGAAGTGCGCCGGCAACGCATTTCGGCGCGACTTGACGCGCGGCTCCGCGAGGGGATGGTTGACGAGGTACGCCGGCTGCTCGACGAGGGCATACCTCCGGAAAACCTCATATATTACGGACTCGAATATAAATTTGTCACAGAGTATCTGATTGGGAAAACCTCATATGACGAAATGCGTCGACAGCTTGAAATCGCGATCCACCAGTTTGCCAAGCGGCAGATGACATGGTTCCGCGGCTCGGAACGACGCGGTTTCAGGATTCATTGGCTCTCGGGAGCCTTGCCGCGTGAAGAGTTTGCCCGCCAGGCGTTGGAAATCTACCGTTGCCAACACCGGGAGCATGTTTAATTTTCTGTTTCCGAAAGTGCCGCATGAAACAAACTCTTACATTTCTGTTGCTGTTTTCCCTTGCATTCCTGTTGCTGTTTTCCCTTGCCGTGGAGGCTTCGGCTCTTTCAGGGGTGCTCGTTGCCGACAATAAGAAACTTAGTCGGGGTGAGTGCATTGAAGTTGGCTACGACGACGGCATTGTGAAATCTCTGGAGTTGGTGATGTCGGTAGGCAACGCATGGCGTCGTTCGGCAACAGATCAACCATTGTGCAGAGTATCGTTGCTGTCGGCCGACAGTGTTGAACTTCAGGCTGTAGAGATTATGTTGGGGAGAATAAGGAATGCCGATGATGATGACTCACGACGTTTTGTTCTGACTTTTCCCGGTTGTGATCGTACACCGGTTGAAACCGAAGTTGAGGCGTCGGTAGGCACTTGCACCTTACAACTCACCAGTGAGGGAAATAGCGATTGGGAAACGTGGTTTGGCTATGACTCATATACCCCTGCGGGGACGATTGCCGGTTTAGCGAATGTAGCAGCCGTGAGAGTCAAGGCGTTGCTTCCCGCCGAAGTGATTTCGGTTAATCTTGACAGTCGACCGTTGCCCGAGGCGCGCGACACCCGCTGGCAATGCGCCGACGATGTGGAGCGCTATCTTGCCGAAGCACCTTACGATATGGTGGAAGGGGTGTACACTTACATGGATTGCGATCTTGACACCCGGCGCGCCCGTCGAGGAGGGGATTATCGCATCGCAGTGGTGAAGGCCGGCACAGGCTACGATCTGATTTACCTTGGCGGTGCTGAGGTCAATGCCGACGACTGGCGGGAGGGTATGCGCAAAGGGCATGTGGAACCCACTGTCTTTCAGGATAATTACACACTCCGTTGGGCCGATGCCAACGGTGATGCCGGTTTTGAGGGAGCCTGGGCGTCGATCACCGGCGCAATCATGGAACTGCATTTCCCGGCAGAATCGGCAACACTGCGTTTTTCACGGGAACCGTGATTGCGCGTGGCGATATTCAATATAGAATTCTACGGTACTTACTTGTCAGAAATACCAGGGATGGTTGCGGAGCGCAAGACGCTCTGCGGTTTCAGGATCGATTCGACGGACGGCTATCAGCCCGGGGTTCTCATAGTCAGCGGCATCAGGGTCGAGCGATGAACGGCGCACACGGGCCGACTGATGGATGTATGAGGGGCCGCCGGTGGAAATCGCCACATGTGTGATCCGGCCGGTGCGGGTGTTGCCGAAAAACAGGAGGTCGCCGGGAAGAAAGAGCGAATAGTCTGATTTATTGATTTTTGTGCCGTCGGCAACCTGCTCGTCCGCGTCGCGTTTTATCATCACGCCCTGCCGGTAGGCCGCTATCTGTGTCAGTCCCGAGCAATCCATGCCGTTGACCGATGTGCCGCCCCACACGTAGGGTACTCCCATCATTCGGGCTGCATACAGGGGCATCTCTGCCGGCACAAATCTCTGCGCGGCCCACTCCTCGAGCGGCATCAGCACTTCGGGAGATATAAAGCCGCTTCTCCCGTCGGGAATACGAACAGGAATCATTTCACCCACAGCGTCCCCTTCGACCTCAAGAATGCACCCCGGCACCACGTCACTGACGCGCTCGCCTGATATTTCGGGTGTTGCGGTAATATATTCCGTGCGGTCGGAATGCACGATGGCTCTGCGGCTCTTGCGCCAACGGGTCATGCGGTCATTGTCGGCGGCGACCAGGGTGTTGGAGCGCACGTAGCCCGAATAGCCTTCAGGCGTTTCCACACGCCACCACTCACCTTTGCGCTCGGTGATCTGCAGCGGGGTGCCCATCACCACCTGCGATACCTGCTCGGCGGCATGTGAGGTGGTGGAGCGCAGAATTGCCACCGATACGCGCGGCTGCGCCCAGTCGGCTGCCCTTGGCGCCGCTGCTGCAGCGAGCCCGCGTGAAAATC